>MRWF01022513.1_pt1 | contig 466893 bp, 444 predicted proteins | sample 1013331 | NCBI WGS metagenome assembly MRWF01 (sample SAMN06117577, study PRJNA244670) | biofilm metagenome | biome: Water; feature: Cathode Biofilm; material: Biofilm; isolation source: microbial consortium enriched at the cathode of a solar microbial fuel cell | place: USA: District of Columbia...
CCGGTAAATCCGGTACACCCGCTTGTGGTTGTAGGGCAAGCCCTGCACGTTCCTTAAATGCAGGAAACACAGACCAAAGCCCCAGGTCCGGTAGGTTGTCGTCAGTCTGAGCAGCCAGTCGGCAATCACGGCATTATCCCCCGACGTCTTTGGTTGATACCGGTAACAGGTCTCGCTGATCTTGAACGCCTCACAGGCTACCCGGATACAGGCCCGTTTCTCTGTCACCGCTTTTTGGGCCATCTCTTTGCGTCGAGATGGCCTTACCACTTTTTTTCAAGTGCCTCGCTGACGATCTCCGCTTTCAATTTCTCCTCGGCGTACATCTTCTTCAGCCGCCGGTTCTCGTCTTCCAGTTCCTTCATCCGCTTCATCATCGAGACATCCATGCCGCCGTATTTGGCCCGCCAGTTGTAAAAACTGGCATCGCTCATGCCGTGTTTACGACACAGCTCCGCCACCGGTACGCCGGCCTCGGCCTCTTTCAGGATGGAAATGATCTGGGATTCGGAATATCTGCTCTTTTTCATGTGAATTCTCCTGTCTAAACTATATTGGAAAATTCTACTTTTGAGCACCACTAAATTCCGGGGGGATTACCCTAGCTTTCTATCCAGAACCGGACATAGTTCATTTTCTTTTAATGTGAGTTCTAATTCATGCTTAATTCTATTTTTATCGAAGTGCCATACGCCTGATTTATCAAATTCACCATAATCAAGCCAACCACCACCCCATTCATTGATAGGCATATTTAGTCTTTTACAACCCCAAATATTGGCTTCATACTCTTTTTCACCAAAGCAAAACTGTTCTGGCTTATATGCTTTTTGCCTATTTCTGTAACAACCAACACCATAATAAGTTAAATCCTTCTTAGTGGCGGTATGCCCATTTATGAGCATTTGTGATGATTTCCAACTGCCAACTAATTCAAATAGATTAACAATTAAATCGACCTCTGTAATTGGTAGTGAAAGTTTGTGTTGGGCTTGCTTCCCTTCTCCCGTGACTGAGTAAGACGGGATGTTCTTGCAAATTTCAACTGCCTTGGTGAAGTTTGCGGACGAGCTTTCACCAAATGATATTTCGACATTTGCTACTTGCGATTCTGCGACAGGCACAGTTACTCGATCGGCATCAGTGACAGGATCGCCGCATTGTGGGCAAAACTTTGACCCCTCATTTATTCCAGCACCACATTTATCGCATATCAGCATGATTATTCCTCTGACTTCTTCTTTTCTCTACATTTGGGTAACAGGTGCGACGATAGGAGCATCCTGTTGACCCTTTTGTTAAGCGAATAGTTGAGTTTGTTGATTACTGAGCGCCTCAATCTTCTTTGTGATATGTAATTTATCTTCGGCTTTATTTAGCGATGAAGGCGACATATATTCAAGCAACTTTTTCAGGTCTCCGACATCAGAGATACTTAAAAACTCTTTTGCTTTATTTACATATACTAGAGACTTTTTATGTCTGTTCAAAAGCTCAAGCGCATTACTCAATGTCCCGGTACTTTTTGAATCCCACACCATTAGTCCATAATCGCAATCTGAGGCCATCTCCAGGTCTTTTGCCGTAAAATATGCCCTTGTTCCTGGTTTGCTCATTGTAGAAATGCATTTAGTCTCCCACTTCCCTACGTTATTTCTAGGTTGATTACCAGTACAGTAGACGAGGACAGATTTTACGCCTTTTTGTTTTAGGTATTCTTGAACTGAGGAATCCACACCATCCGCATCACCAACAATCACCTTATAGTGATTGTCTATAATGTTATTTATGCGTTCTAGAACATTCTTATCTAGATGCTTTATTCGCATAGAGCCGGAGATAAATACTTTTGTCATCAGTGCTTTCTCGTAATGGTGGCAATATATATGTTTCTGATTTTAGGATAGCCTCTAAGCACAGTGGTAGCGGCCTCTACTGTGGCGCCTGTGTCATACAAATCATCAATTATTAACGCGTCATACGGACCGTCAGCCAGAACATCATCAAAATACAGCTTATCGCAAAGCGCCTTGACTTTATCCTCTCTGCTTCCGATGTTCTTCATTTGTTCAGTATGGGCCTTTTTCAGAAGCATATTCTCGATACAAGGTATCTCCAAATTCGCTGCAACTTGCCTAGCGATCTCAACGACTGGTTGCCTTGCTCGATGTTGCGATGGTGGAATTGGTGACACAAACGAAATAAAGCCAAACGCTGAGGATGCTGCTGCCGACAATTCATTAGCAATAACTGGCACTTGGCTGTAATCATGCTTGTACTTAAGCTGATATAGACACTCTCCAATTTCCGTTCTTGTTGTATCAAATATAGGATGCCCATACTCATTATCACCAGTATAGACACTACGCAATGTATGTTTATCTAGAGTGAAGCCGCCATTCCATGGACCATTTATTCTTCTCAGGTTTACTTTCATCTCCCATATTCCTTTTTTATATCCCTTAACGTTTAAGCTGAGCGGCGCAAATGAAGCGCAGCGTAATTTGCGTCCGAACGAGCGCCTTGTTAGGCACTACCTGACCCTGAGGGCTGCACAAACCCTTTCCCTTCACCATACTTACTGATATTCGTAACCAATTCATTCCCAAACAAGAATAAGCACCACAATATTTCTGACATTTCATCAACTGTGAAAGATAATGATTCATTTAAAGAAAAGACTTTTTCGTTTTCATCAAAACGTACACATACAGTACTTTCTTTTTCTACCAGTATGCCAGGTATTAGATCTTGCTCCCCATCCTCGTTTTGAAGGAATGTGTGTAATCTCGACCATTTGATTTTCAATACATTGTCTTCATTTAAATCTCTATCACTTACAACCCCATTTCTATGCACAAAGCAATTACGTGCGACATTAATGGTTAATATCTGCTCTTTGAATGATTTTTTTACGTCTATGCCATGATAATTAGATATATACTCCAATTTGTCAGGTAGCCCTAGTCTATGAAACTTGTTCCCTACATCCCGAAATATTCTATTCCAATCATCGCCAGTTATTCTTGTACCAGAATTTTGCTTTTCTATTAATTCCCAAATTGATAGTACTCTATGAGCAGATTCCAAAAAGTAACCAACACTTTCTATTGCGTCCCTGAAGCCGTTTGATAAAACCCATTCTGTATATTGGGCATGAAATTCTTGCTTGTTTAGTGCTAACCCACTAAAAGTAGATTTTATATTAGCTGGCAATGTAATTTCATTTGGCTCGATATCTGATTTCGCTTCAAGACCAGTAGCAACAAGACAAATGACTTTCTGTAGCGATCTTTGAAGTTCTCCACGCAGGCCATTAAGGTTTATATTTACGTTAATTGATTGCGTTGCCATTTAATAATGTGCCTAACAGTTGAATATGTGGAATCCACCTATCACGGGTGCTATGTTGTATCCACATAGCACAGATATGGTGGAAAATATTCCGGGGTTGAATCGAGTCAATTCCTGTAACATCATTGCAACTTCCCTATAGAGTGAAATGGATAGTTTACAAGGAGGTTAGCACATGGATGAATCCCGTCAAATCGATCAGCGTCTGCCCGAAGGATTCCGGGATACTTATATAAAATCACTTTTAAATCAGGATATTAAACCCGGCGCTATCCGTTGGTATGTGCTCCGTGCCGAGCGTTTTCTAAAAACCCATCACGAGACGCCACTGGATCGGATCGGTCCGGAAGACATAACTCGTTACCTTGAAAGAGCCGGCCGATCCAGCCGGTTAACGGATTGGCAGTTTCGGCAGGTAGTCAATGCTATACGTAATATTTTTCCACATATTCCCGATATAGTGGAAATTGAAATGGACCGGGATTACTGGCTGGAATCATCCCGTTCCCTGACACACGACCATAAAACAATTGCCAGGGAGGTTGTGGACTCTGACTCCGTTCCGGGAGACTCTGACTCTTGCAGGTGCGAAAAAGGTTACCAGTACGAAAGGTTTTCCAAAGAATTTACCGGAATGCCGCCGGGGAATGGAAGTGGCAATATTGTGTTCCCCGGCGGAAAATTATCAACGGATCCGAGAAGCAAAAAACCAGAAGTAGCAATTTATGAAAGCTAAAACATTCGATAAAAAATTCGATGAAGGAAAGGACATCCTTGCTGACCTGGATTTGTCCAAAGCCAGGAGAGTGTCGCGGGAACAGAAACGGGTCAATGTTGATATCCCTGTCTGGATGCTTAATTCCCTGGATAATGAAGCCAGCAGGCTGGGCGTGACTCGTCAATCCATTATAAAAGTGTGGCTGGCCGAACGCTTGCAACAATTGTCTGCGGACAAGTCTGCAGGCGCTGGCCGCAATAAATCCGGGGCTTGATAGCCCGCATTCCTTACGTATAACCCGTCTTGATATGGTTGCCGGACAGCACCGAAAGATGTTCTCCGATGCACAGCGGCAGTGCCTGCAGGTTGTAGCCGCCTTCCAGTGCTGAAAGTATACGGCCGTGGCAGTAATCATCGGCCTTTTCCATTATCCGCGTGGTCATCCAGGCGAAGAACTCCGTGCTCAGATTGATTTGCGCCATCGGGTCCAATCTGTGCGCATCGAATCCGGCCGAGATGATGATTGCATCCGGCTTGAATGCATCGATCTTCGGCAATATGGTTTCCATGAAGGCTTTTTCGTAATCCTTGTCGTCCGCACCGGCGGCCATGGGACAGTTCAGGGTCGTACTTTTACCGCGGCCGATGCCGGTTTCGTTGTAGGCGCCGGTGCCGGGATAATAAGGATACTGGTGTATGCTGATGTAGAGTACGCCGGGATCTTCCTCAAACAAATGCTGGGTGCCGTTGCCATGGTGCACGTCCCAGTCGAGGATCAGGATCTTGTCGAGGCCATGTTGTTTCTGCAGGTAGCGCGCGGTGATCGCCACGTTGTTGAATAAACAAAAACCCAGCGCCATGCCGTGTTCGGCATGATGGCCGGGTGGGCGGATGAGGGCAAAGCCGTTGTCGATCGTTCCGGCCATGAGTTGATCGGCAAGTTCCAGCATGCCGCCGGCCGCCAGCAGGGCAACATCATAGGAATCGCGGCTGACCATGACATCCATGCAGTCGAGGAAAGCGCTGCCGCTCTTGCAAGTGCTTTCGGCGCGGCGGATGTAATCATCGCCGTGCAACAGGCGTATCCAGTCGAGATCGGCAGGGCGCGGATGCAGTTGCTGCAGGCCTGAGTACCACGATAGCTTTTGCAGGTGATCCATGCTGACTGTCAGCCGGTCACTGCATTCGGGATGTCCCGGGCCGGTGTCATGCTTGAGAAATTGCGGGTCGTAGAGAAATCCTGTGGTCATTTGCGCCTCTTTGCAGACATGTTACATTGCGATGGAATCCGTCCATGTAAAAGCAAAGATTTTCCAATGTCAAACAAAGAAATACGCCCCTTCGGCGCCTGGGAATCACCGGTTACCACCGATCTGATCGCCGGCGGTACTATTGGCCTCGGCGAAGTCCAGGTCGATAACGGTTCTATTGCCTGGATTGAAATGCGCCCCGAAGAAAAAGGCCGCTACGTGGTGGTGCGGCATGATAAGGACGGCAAGGTGGCGGACCTCGTGCCCGAAAACATCAATGCCCGCACCCGCGTGCATGAATACGGCGGCGGGTCATATTTGCTGGACGGCAATGTTCTCTATACGACCAACTTCAGCGACCAGCGGTTGTATCGCATCGATGACGGTGGCAGGCCGCGCGCATTGACGCCGCAGGGTGAGGATTACCGCTTCGCCGATTTCGTGCTCGATGAAGCCCGTGCGCGTTTGATTGCGGTGATGGAACACCATCACCCGGATTTCGAAGAGCCGAAAAACTGCGTGGCGGCGATCAGTATCGATGCGGATAATACTGCTATCGAGATTCTCGTTGAAGGCGCGGATTTTTACTCCAACCCGCGGCTCAGCCCGGACGGCAGCCAGTTGTGCTGGTTGAGCTGGCAGCACCCGAACATGTCCTGGGATGTGACTGAATTGTGGTGTGCCGACATTGATGCCGGAGGCCGCTTGCAGGATGCCCGGCGCGTGGCCGGCGGCGCGGAAGTCTCGGTGTTACTACCGCGTTATTCACCCTCCGGTATTTTGCATTTTGTTTCCGATCGCAGCGGCTGGTGGAACCTGTACCGGGTGCAGGACGACAAGGTGGAATGCCTGTTGGCGAAAGAGGCTGAGTTCGGTATTGCGCAGTGGTCGTTCCGCGAATCCACCTATGCATTTCGCAACGAGAACGAGATCGTCTGTACCTGGACGGAACGTGGCCACAGCTATCTCGGTATTCTTCATGCCGATAGCACACGGTTGAAATCCATAAAACTGCCGTACACGGACATCGAATCCGTCCAGGCCGATGCCGAAAAGGTCGTGTTTATCGGTGGCGCACCGGACCGCTTCCCCGAGATCGTCCGGCTGGATCTGGACAGCGGTTCAACGACGGTGCTGAAGCGGTGCAGCGAGATTTCCATTGAGGATGATTATATTTCCGCGGGTGAATTCATTGAATTCCCGACGCAGAGTAATCTCACCGCCTACGCGTTTTACTATCCACCGAAAAACCCGCGCTTCAAGGCCCCGGAGGGGGAACTGCCGCCACTGCTGGTGTGCAGTCACGGCGGTCCGACCGGCATGGCGCACAACAGTCTGAAACTGTTGTTCCAGTTTTTCACCAGCCGCGGTATTGCCATGCTCGATGTGAACTATGGCGGCAGCAGCGGTTTCGGCCGCGCTTATCGACAGCGGCTGAACGGTAACTGGGGCATCGTCGATGTGGACGATTGTGTCAATGCCGCGTTGTACCTGGCCGACCAGGGTCGCGTGGATCGTAATCGCCTGGCCATCCGCGGAGCCAGCGCCGGTGGTTTTACCACGCTGGCGGCATTGACCTTCCGTGACGTGTTCAAGGCCGGTGCCAGCCGCTACGGTGTCAGTGATCTGGAAGCCCTGACACGCGAGACGCACAAGTTTGAATCCCGTTACCTGGACGGGCTCATCGGCCCCTGGCCGGAACGCGCGGATCTGTACCATGAACGTTCACCGATACATGCCGTGGACAGGTTATCCTGCCCGGTGATTTTTTTGCAGGGGCTTGAGGACAGGATCGTGCTGCCGAACCAGTCGGAAATGATGGTGGAAGCATTACGTAAAAAAGGTCTGCCCGTGGCCTATCTCGCCTTCGAAGGCGAGCAGCACGGCTTTCGCCAGGCAAATAACATCAAACGCGCGCTGGAAGCGGAGCTGTATTTCTTCGCCAGTGTGTTCGGTTTTGAACCTGCTGATGTTATTGAGCCGGTGACTATTTACAGATGACAGATGACAGACGACAGACGACAGACGACAGTGAACAGTGAACAGTGAACAGATAATTGTAGTCTGTAGACTGTAATCTGTAGTCTGTAGTCTGTAGTCTGTAGTCTGTAGTCTGTTGACTGTAGACTGCAATATGAGTAACGAGATCCGCAACAACAAGCACTTTCCGGCCATGACCGCCTATGCGTCCAATACGCGAACGGCATCTCCACAAGCCTGTGTCGGGCAGGGCAGGTGGTCGGAGACAATCCGGCGACTGATAGCGGCAGACTATGCCTTCACGGGTTTAGGCTATGCCGAAGGCGGGGTGTTGTTTCGCGGTATGAGCAGTGGCCTTGCTGCGGGATTGCGCGGGGATTCACTCGGACTTTTCGAAGACAGCAATCCCCATGCCCGGCTTGAACAACAGCTTGCTGTGTATTTTGTTTCACAGGATCTGTCTGATGCGATAACCTGTGCACGCCTCTGGGAGAACCTGGATGATGCCGGCGTGCTGGTGTTCGACACGCGCGTGTTCAATGCAGCGTGCGCGGCGGGCGATGCCGCCATGATGCAGTTTGCCGAACCCGGCGTGGTGTTTAATTATCCGGTGTTCAGCACCCCGTTTTCTGTCGAACAAATCCATTCGATTTTTGTCAACCCCAATACGTATGAAACATTATCCGCCATGCAATTAATCGCTATGTATCCGACACTGGATATTGTCCGCGTAGAGACCGGTGATCGCGCGTCCGCAGAGCGCCATATTTATGAACGGCTCGTTGCCAAAGGGCTGGATAAAGCCGTAACGGTCAAAACCGATGACTATCCGGGAAGACGATCATGACCCTGCCCGTACGTCAGCTTGGTAATAGCGGCATCGAGGTTTGCGCGATTGGCCTCGGCGCCATGCCGATGTCCCTTGCCGGGCGGCCACCGGAAGCCACGGCGCTGGAAACCTTGCGTACATTCCTTGACGGCGGTGGTGATTTTATCGATACCGCCAATGTCTACTGCCAGAATGAACTCGAGCTCGGGCATAACGAGAGCCTGATATTCAAGGCCCTGAAGCAGTTGCATCATCTTGAAGTGCCGGTAGCGACCAAGGGCGGTCTGCGCATGCACGGGGATTCATGGACGGTGGACGGCAGCCCGTCCTGGTTACGCATGAGTTGCGAGAACAGCATGAAGAATCTCAACACGCATTGCATTTTTCTTTATCAACTGCATGCCCCGGACCCCGAGATCGATATTCTTGAATCCGTGGGTGAACTCATGCGTATGCAACAGGAAGGCATGATTCGCTACCTTGGCGTTTCCAATGTCACGCGCAAACAGATCCGGCGCCTGGTGGAGTCTGCCGCGCCCATCGTTTCAGTGCAAAACCGTTGCAACCTGTTCCACCGGGAAGACATCGACAAGGGACTGGTGGAGTTTTGCCGGGAAAATCGCATTACCTACATTGCCCACAGTCCGGTGGGCGGTCATTACAATCATGCCAACTTTATGGATAACAGGCTAATTGAACGCGTCGCCGCCAAACATGGCGCCAGTAACTACGCCATTGCGCTGGCGTGGTTACTGCAACAGGCCGACAACATCCTGCCCATTCCCGGCGCCAGTAAACCGGAAAGCATCGCCAACAGCCTGACGGCGCTCGATATCAGCCTGGATGCAGAGGATCTGGCGGAACTGGGTAAGGTGGGAGCACAGTGAATGGTGATTGGTGATTGGTGACTTAATACCACTCTACAGTCGCTATTCACCATTCACTATTCACTAATCACTAGCCACCATATGTACGGTGTCAGACTGAAGTCAGACACCTGTTTTTATCACCATTCACGCCGTTATCCTTTTAATCAACGCCCCGGTATATTCCTCAGTAGTCGCCTTGCCGCCGAGATCGCCGGTCAGGACCCGGTCTTCGTTCATTACGCTATGGATTGTCTTGCGCAGGATTTTTGCCTTGTCCTGGTGACCGACGTGTTCGAGCATCATGGCCGCGGCGAGCAGCAGCGCGGTGGGGTTGGCTATACCCTTGCCGGCGATATCCGGGGCCGAGCCGTGCACGGCCTCGAAGATGGCCGCGTGCTTGCCGATGTTGCCGCCCGGCGCCAGTCCAAGGCCACCGACCAGACCGGCGATTTCATCGGAAAGGATATCGCCGAACATGTTGGTGGTCAGCAGCACATCGAACTGTGACGGGTTGATCACCAGTTGCATGGCGGTGTTGTCTACGATGCGTTCCTCGATTTCCAGTTTGTCCTCGTAGGCTTTGCCGACATCGAGCGCGGTTTCCAGGAACAGGCCGGTTAGGGCCTTGAGTATGTTCGCCTTGTGGACGATGGTGACTTTTTTACGTCCGTTTTTTACACAGTAATCAAAGGTAAACTCGGCAATACGGCGGCAACCGCTGCGGGTGATAATGCCGGAGGCTTCGGCGACGGCATGGGGATCGTCGTCGATGGGAATGAAATGTTCCACGCCCACGTACAGACCTTCGGTGTTCTCACGGATCATCACCAGATCGATGTCACTGTAACGGCCGCCTTCGTAATAGGTCATGGCAGGGCGTACGTTGGCGTAGAGTTTGAATTCCTCGCGCAGACGCACGTTGGCGGATCGAAAACCCTTGCCTACCGGTGTTGTAAGCGGTGCTTTCAACGCCAGCTTCGTGCTGTGTATGTTCTCGAGCATGGCGGCAGGCAGCGGATCACCGTTTTCCTCCATGGCCGTGAGGCCGGCCTTGAAACGCTGCCATTCAAACGGTGCGTCGAGCGCATCGAGGACGGAAATCGTGGCATCCAGAATCTCCGGTCCTATGCCGTCGCCTTCAATCAGGGTTGCGGGTATCTTGCTAATGATGAATTCCTTCTTGATTTATTGTTGTCAGTATCGATCAAACATAGCTGTGTATCATACAGGCTCTCCGGTAACGCGGCGAGAGGTGTTGATTGCCAACGGACCTTATAACCCCGTTCAGGGACGACATACACGATGTATTAGTGTCGCGGGAGGACAGGATGTCCGGAGCGACAGTTTATGTCTGGTGACTGATGCCGGATGAATGCCTCAGAGACTGGAATCGAAATTAACGTCAATCTTTTTCACAGTCTTCAGGTTTTCTTCAATCTGTTCCTGCGGAATGATGAGGTCATTGAGGATCTTGGTGGTTTCCATGAGGATGATGTCGCTCATTTCATCGTCTTCCGCTGATTCTTCATCGCTTACTGCCTCTTCTTCGATACTGGCGTCGTCCATCTCGACGGGCGGCAGTCCCTGGGCAACCCGCATGGCGTTCTCCAGTTTGTTTTTCGCTTGCATCAGGTTGTCGCGTTCTTCCTTGCGTGTGCTTTCCCGCAGGGAAACGGATTTGCGTTCATTGGCTTCGCGGATCAGCGCCAGTTCTTCCAGTAGCAGCTTGAACAACTCATCGTTTTCAACCCGCTTCTCGTGACGCGAACGGACTTTCTCGAAAGTATCCACAGGTGCACTGGCCGGGATGAAACGGGCCGGCTCCACCTTGTCCCAGGGCAGCGCATTGGCATAGGAACGTTCACCCTGATCATCGGAGTGAGTGGCCGTCGGCATAATAATATCGGGTATGACGCCCTTGTGCTGGTTACTGCCGCCACTGATGCGATAAAACTGCGCGATAGTGGTTTTCAGTTTGCCGTGGTCGCGCTCGGAATGATTGGTAAAGCGATTCAGGTCTACGATGTTCTGCACCGTACCCTTGCCGAAGGTGGGTTCACCGATAATGATGCCGCGTTTGTAATCCTGTATGGCGCCGGCGAAAATCTCCGATGCCGAGGCGCTGTTGCGGTCCACCAGCACAGCCAGAGGCCCCGTGTAGTGAATACTGGGATCCGGGTCGCGGTTGACTTCCACGCGTCCGGAGGCGTCGCGGGTCTGTACCACGGGTCCCTGTTCGATAAACAGGCCGGTCAGGTCCAGGGCCTCGGCCAGTGAGCCGCCGCCGTTACCGCGCAGATCAATGACAATTCCCTGAACATCTTCCTTCATAAGGTCAGTAAGCAGTTTTTTCACATCACGGGTGGTGCTGCGATAGTCATCGTCACCTCGGGCCAGGGCGGCAAAATCGACATAAAAGGTCGGCAGGTCGATGACGCCCACCTTGATGGTGCTGTCGGGGACCTCGATGATGCTGGACTGGGCAGACTGCTCTTCGAGTTTGATCTGGTCCCGGGTGAGGGTGATGATTTTGCCGGGCCCCGTGGGGCCGACACCGGCCGCCAGGACCTCAAGCCGTAATACCGTGCCCTTGGGTCCCCGGATGAGGTCGACCACGTCATCCAGCCGCCAGCCTACCACGTCGATTATCTGGCCGTCCTTGTCCTGGCCGACGCCGATGATGCGGTCTTCGGCCTTGAGTTGACCACTCAGATCGGCGGGACCGCCGGGGATGATGCGCTGGACCTGGGTGTAATCGCTGTCACTGCGCAATACCGCGCCGATGCCTTCCAGCGACAGGCGCATGCTGATATCGAAATTCTCCGATGTGCGCGGCGAAAAATAGGCCGTGTGCGGCTCGATAGAGGTGGTGTATGCATTAATGAAAGACTGGAACACATCGCTGTTCTTCAGCTGGAAGGTACTGTTCATGACGCGCTTGTAACGCTTTTGCAGCGTCTCGCGTATATCTCCGGTTTCCTTTTCAGCCAGCTTCAGGTTGAGAATGTCATTTTTGACCCGCTTGCGCCAGAGCTCGTTCATGGCCGCCGTGTTAGCCGCCCAGTCGGAATCACGGCGATCAAAGAGGTAGTCCTCGTCGATAGTGAAATCGTACTCCCGGTCCAGCAACTGGGTGGTGTAGTCGATGCGCTCACGCACGCGTTTGCGGAAGACCTTGAATATCTCGTAGGCAGGACTGAGATCGACCTGCTTCAGGCTGTCATCCAGTGTATGCCTGTAGCGGGCACGGAAGTCATCGATATCCGGTTGCAGGAAAAAACTGCGGTTCGCGTCCAGGTTTTCCAGGTAGGTTTCCAGGATATCCGCGGACAGGGCGTCATCCAGCGGTCGCTTCTTGTAATGATAGGTATCGATGATGTGAGTGATGATCCGGGTGGAACGGTGCTGTAAATCACCCGGGGCAAGTTCTGATTCACGGACGAACGGGATTTCCGCGGATACCGGCGCCAGCAGTGGCAGCAGAATCAGGAGAGCAAGGAGTCTGGTTTTCATACGTTCAATCGATTATCGGTACAGAATGCTTCCAGGGTCAAGGAACCTTTGGATTGGCAAGGGATTCTATGGTGTTCGGACAACCCATCGGTTCGGGCGTTCCATAAACGCAGCATACATATTTTATAGTATATCGGATCCGATCCCGGGTGACAGTCCCTGTTGGGCAAGCAATAGTTGTACCTTGTCAGGCCCGGCGCCGCGCGCGGAAGCGTTTTGACGCGGCCAGGGCGCCTTTGTCGTGGTCGTGGATAGATGCTATTTTGACTCAAAGCCCGGAATCAGACCCTTGTCGAAAACCTAAAGGAGTGATCGCATTGCCATCAGCAGACAGGAAACAGGTTGCATACCGTCCCCTGCGATGCCGGGAATTATTTATTCTCGGTGCTGCGCTGTTGATGGCGGGAGCCTGCGCTGACAGCGATCAGACCGGTAATGACGATGCTGAAAAGACGGCAAGCGGTTTCCTTTGTGATGCGGACAACGGCGGTCTGACGCTCCCGGACGGATTCTGCGCCGGTGTCGTGGCGGATAATCTCGGCGTGATCCGCCACCTGGCAGTGAACACCAACGGCGATCTCTATGTCAGCATGCGCCACCAGCGATTGAAGCTGGGAGGCATCATCGCCATGCGTGACGAGAACAGTGACGGCCGTATGGACCGCTACGAGCGCATCAGCGAGGAACCCGGCATGGGTATCCAGATACGGGATGATCGTTTGTATTTCGCTGCCGATGATGCCGTCTATCGTTACCGGCTGCGCCCGGGGCAACTGTTGCCTGAACTCCCGCCCGAGGTGCTCATAACCGGATTTCCCGGGCAGTCTCGTCATTCCGGCAAACCATTCACCCTCGATAATCGCGGTGGGCTGTTCATCAACATCGGCGCGGAAAGTAACGCCTGCCAGGTGCAGGATCTGGTGGCCGGCAGTCCCGGCATCAAGCCCTGTCCCGAATTACAGCGCCATGCCGGGATCTGGAAATTCAGTGATGATCTGCCCGCTCAGACTTTCAGCAAAGACGGCAAACTCTACGCCAGTGGTATTCGCAATGCCTACGCCATTGACTGGAATTTCAATAATGACCGGCTCTACGTGACCCAGCACGGGCGCGACCAGCTCTATGAACTGTGGCCGGAGCATTTCAGCGCCACCGACAGTTCAAAACTGCCGGCCGAGGAGTTCATCGAAGTGCGCGAGGGCGGTGCCTACGGCTGGCCGTATTGTTATTACGACCAGGTGCAACAACGGCGCGTGCTGGCGCCGGAGTATGGCGGTGACGGTCAGGCCACCGATGGTTGCGAAGATTATCCGGAACCGGTGATTGCTTTTCCGGGGCACTACGGCCCGAATGATCTCATATTCTACAACGGTGATCAGTTCCCGCCGGAATATCGGGGCGGGGCCTTTATCGCCTTTCACGGCTCCTACAATCGCGGACCTTTTCAGCAGGTCGGTTACCAGGTGGTGTTTGTGCCCTTTGACAAGGATGGCGTCAGCGGCGAATGGCGTGTGTTTGCCGATAACTTCGCCGGCACGGAAAATCTGCAATCACCACAGGACGCCAATTTCCGGCCTACCGGTCTGGCCGAGGGGCCGGACGGCTCGCTTTACATAACCGACTCGGTGCAGGGTCGCATCTGGCGGGTGATGTACCGGCCTGGAAACGGCCCCGCAGGATGATCCATCCGTCCTTAATTTGACTGATCCGCGTATGCGCCTGTCCATCCGCTGGAAACTGATCCTGGCCATTGTGCTTCCCCTGTTGCTCATCGCCAGCGTGGTGATGTGGTTTACCTTCGACCGTATCAATAACTACGCCATGGCGCGCACACAACAGCAGGTTATCGAACAGGCCCGTTATTTTGCCGCGCGGCTCAATGACCGCTTTGCCCGCGTCGCGCAGGTGGCGCAGGGCACGGCCGGTGTACTGGAAATCCTGGATACAGCGGATACAGGGATCTTGTACCAACTGCTTGAGGCCGACCTGGAACAGGACCCGCTGATCAGCGGCGCCGCCATCGTTCTTGAAGGTACCCGTAGCGAATCGCAACAAGCCGTGATTATGCCCACCGTGTATCGCAGTAATGAAGGTAGCGTTCGCGGCGACATGGCCGGAGCGAATAACGCGGTCATGGAGCGTACCTGGTATCGCCAGGCTCGTGACACGGGTCAGGCGCGCTGGAGTGGACCTTACAGGAACGGGGATGCCGGTGACCGGCTCGTTAATACCTACGCGGTGCCGATATACCGCGATGGTCTTTATGCCGGGATGACAATGGTGGATATACCCCTGGGTAATCTGGATGAACTGATCGATTTTGGTAATGACAGGGGTCACGATTTTGTCATCGTAAACGCCCATGGACAGTTTATCTCGCACCCGAATCCCGACATGATCTGGCGCGGCAGTGTGGCGGCAACGGCCGGGCAGACTGATAACCCGGCGCTGCAGAAACTGGCGAATGAACTCACCAGTGGCGAGACCGGGGTGATCAAGGTGCGTGAACCCGCAGTATTACAGTCGGAAGAATTGCACTGGGTGTTTTATGCGCCGGTTGCGATCACTGGCTGGGGTTTCGCCATGGCCGTCCCGGAGCGCGAGATCCTGGGTTTTCTCAATTCGCAGTTCAAGGTCGCCGCCATCGGCATTACGGTGATGATAGCGTTGGTGATTGTCTGCGTGCTCATTATCGGCACCAGCCTGACGCGCCCGCTGACCCGCCTCAGCCGGGGTGTCAACGAACTGGCCCGCGGGGATCTGAATCTGGAAATCGAAGGCATCAATTCCAGCGACGAGATCGGCGATCTGGCCCGCGGTTTCAACAGCATGGTTGCCCGGTTACGCCGCCACGTCTACGCCCTGACCCGCGAGGTGGCCGCGCGGGAATCCTGGGAAAGTGAAATGAAATTCGCCCACCAGGTTCAGGTGTCGCTGATGCCCGCCGGTTCACCGGCATTCCTGGACCGTGACGAACTGGAACTGTGCGGCGTGTACCGCCCCGCCCGTCATGTCGCCGGCGATTTTTTCGATTACTTCATGCTCGATGAAAATCGCCTGTTTCTGATTATTGCCGATGTCTCGGGCAAGGGTATGGCGTCGGCGCTGCTGATGGCCGTGACGCGAACCATCGTTCGCAACCAGGCCCGCTCCGGAAAAACACCGGCGGAGATCCTGGGCGAGGCCAACCGCCTGCTGATAGAAACCAACATGCCCTCGCTGTTCGTTACCATGTTCATTGCCAGTTACAGTATCGACAGCGGCGAGATCACCTACGCCAATGCCGGTCATCCACGGCCGTTCAAGATTTGCTGTGACGACAAGGTCACGCGCTTTGGCGACACCACCGGCACCATTGTCGGCATGCTGGAGGAAGCGGAATTTACCGAGGCCCACGAACGGCTCAATCCGGGTGATTACCTGGTCCTGTACACGGATGGCGTTACCGATGCGCGTTCACCGGAAGGGGAATTTCTCGGCGAAGACAATTTTATCGATTTACTCAGAACCTATATCGGCAAGCCGGTCGAGGAAATATGCGAACATATTGTCGATATTTTGCAGAGTTACCAGGGCAACAGTCTCAAGGATGACACTACGTTGCTGGTGCTGAAACGGAACTGACATCAGACTACAGACTACAGATAACAGATAACGGACTACAGATAACGGACTATAATCATTTGTTCACTGTTCACTGTTCACTGTTCACTGTTCACTGTTCACTGTTCACTGTCATCTGCAGACTGAAATCTGATTCTGGTAGATATAGAAACTACTTTAAGTTACTGGTAAAAAAACCGTTAAATCAATCAGTAGCATTACTTGATTGACAACAGTTCGATATCGAATATCAGTGTTTCATTCGGACCGATGGCGTTGCCTGCGCCGCGCTCGCCGTAGGCCAGTTCCGAAGGTACGTAGATCTGCCACTTGGAGCCCACAGGCATCATCGCCAATGCTTCCTGCCAACCCTTGATGACATTATCCAGCCCCAGGGTGATCGATTCGCCACGCTTGTAGGAGCTGTCAAATTCCGTGCCGTCGATCAGTGTGCCGCGGTAGTGCACTTCCACTTCGGCGCCTGGTCCGGGTTTCTTGCCGTTGCCGGCCTTGATGACCTTGTATTGCAGGCCTGAGTCAGTTTGCTGGATACCGTCCTTTTTGCTGTTTGCCGATAAAAATTCTTTTTCCTTGTTGCGGTTATCCTGGGCCGCGGCCATGCGTTTTTCCACTTCCTGATCCTGATAACGTTGCATGACGGCCTGCATTTCCTCGATGCTCAGACGATACTCTTCGCCGGCATAGACATCACGAATGGCCTGTGTAAGAGCATCAATATCGACATCGCCACCGTTTTTCAGGTTATTGCCGATCTGGATACCTACTGTGTAACTGAATTTCTGCTTGTCCGTGTCGAGTTTTGTCTCGGCCAGTGCGACCTGTGAGCAAAGCAACGCGCCCAGAGCTGCGACTGAAGCTTTAGAGATTTTCATGTGGAACCCTCAAGAAGTTGGATGAATGACTTGAAACGAGGCGCATCTTCCCATATCCGGAAAGACGTGGCCAGCAGTGGTATGTGACTCGCAGCAGCGACAATAATTCTGCGAGTGGCCGGTTTTCTTCAAGCTTTTCAGGCCAGGGGACGATAGAAAGGTCAACGGTTTAACCTTTAGTTGCTTGAGAATACGGAATTATCATGATGCCGAGGAAAATAATCACAGGGAAAATTATCCGCCATTTGCGCTCTGCCAGAGGCCTGGGAATCCGCGACCTGGAAAAAATGACCGGGATAAACCGTGGCAACCTGTCCAAGATTGAGCGTGGTTCCGGTTTCGGCCCGGTACAACTGGGACGCATTGCCGGGCATCTGCAGACCACGCCGGCCGTGATTTGTATCCTCACGGAGATCCTTGCGGATCGTCCGGAAATGCTTGAAGACGACAGTGAACTGTGCACGCTGTGTGCGAATCTGACACGCTTGCTGAATGCTTACATGGTATCCCCGCAGGCCATGCAACAGCAAATCGACGAGCTGCTGGATTCACTTTTTACTGAAGGTCGGCATCAGATTTCAGATTTCAGATTTCAGATTTCAGATCCCGGATCTCAGATGTCTGATATCTGATGTCTGCTGTCTGATGTCTGGGATCTGATGTCTGAGATCTGAATAGCTTTCACCAGCACTTCAACCCCCGCCGTGGGCTTGTAGGCATTTTCTGAAATCCAGCGCCGGAATCTACGCGCCCCCGGCTGGTGCTGGAAGAGGCCGAGAATATGCCGCGTGATATGGCTCAGGCGCGTCCCACTGGCGAGTTCCCGTTCAACATAAGGCAATAGAGCCCGCAGCACATCAGTGCGGCTGATCGGTACTGAGGTGTTCCCGTCCAGCAGTGCATCGGCCTCGGCGAGCATGTACGGATCGGCGTAAACGGCGCGCCCGATCATGACGCCATCGACGTTTTCAAGCTGCCGGCGGATCTGGTGCAGGTCCGTGAAACCACCGTTGATGACCACATTCAAATCAGGAAAGTCCCGTTTGATGCTGTGCACCATGGCGTAATCGAGTGGCGGTATTTCGCGGTTTTCTTTCGGGCTGAGTCCGCTCAGCCAGGCTTTGCGCGCATGAATGATGAAGTCACGGCAGCCCGTCGCACGTACAGTGTCGATGAATTCGACCAGTTCGTCATAACTGTCACGCTCGTCGACACCGGTCCGGCATTTGACGGTCACGGCAATGTCGTCCCCTGCGCGCATGGCGGCGACACAATCAGCCACCCGTTGCGGATCATTCATCAGGCAGGCGCCGAAGGTGCCGGATTGCACCCGTTCGCTGGGGCAACCGACGTTGAGGTTAACCTCATCGTATCCGTAATCGGCGCAAAGTCGCGTGCACTCGGCGAGTTCGCGGGGATCGGAGCCGCCCAGTTGCACCGCCACCGGGTGTTCGGTCTCATCGAAGGCCAGGATACGATCACGGTCGCCGTGAATGAGGGCGCCGGTGGTGATCATTTCCGTATACAGGCGAACATGACGGGAAATCAACCGGATGAAGTACCTGAAGTGGCGGTCGGTACGATCCATCATTGGCGCGATGCAGATGCGATGAGTGCCGCGGGTGTTCGCCGTTGGTTTCATAAACAGGATATGACTCACGGGTTTAAAGATAAGCCTGTTTTAACAGTTCACTGGTGAAACGGGCGCGCAGATAAAAGCCGCGCGGTAATGTGCGAATCCGGTTGCCGTCGGCATCGATGGCCTCACACAGGGAACGGCCGCTGGCCGCCTTCGGTCGCATTTGCAGATAGCGTCCCCGGTTCGCGCTGATCTCCCCGAGCCTGCCGGTGAGCACCAGATCCATAATGCTGTTCCAGTCCTGTTCCAGTATCCGCCATTGGGCGGGACTCGGCCGCCACAGGAACGGGTTGCCGACCCGGCGCCCGGCCAGCGGCCGTTCACGGTCCGCTTCCACCGGTATCCACAGCACGGTGTCCAGTTTGCGCCGCACCAGGGAGTTCTCCCAGCGGGTACCGGGTCCGTTAATGAGGCTGGCGGTGCATACGAACGTCGATTCCCGCACCCGGCCGTCACGGTCCAGGGGCAGGGTTTTCAGTTCAATACCGAGCTGCCTGAAATCGGGTTCAGGCCGGGTCCCGGCATCGGCACCGAGACAGCGTTCGATCAGTTCACCAACCCAGCCTTTACGGGTCAGCAGGTTGTCCGGCACGGTAACACGGTATGTTTCGGCGATCTGTGACAGGGTCAGGCCGGAAAGGGCGCCGGCACGCGCCAGCAGTTCAGACTCGGTTCGCGGTGGCGAGGTCATGTTCGGCAACGTCGCGGGCCGGGTCGAGTTTCGAGGTGATGTTTTTCTCGATACAGTCGAGCACGGTCTGGTCGGTAATCATGTTGTTTTGCCTGTCGGTAATAAAAAACAGATCATCCACGCGTTCACCGAAAGTTGCGACCTTGGCGCCGTGGATACGCGCATTGCAATCGCGCAGGGCTTCGCCGATACGGTTGAGGATACCCGGATGATCCATGCAGGTGACTTCCATCACCGTGTGATTGTGCTCCCTGTTTTCGGAAAACCATACCCGTGTCTCCACCGGAAAATAGCGGAGTTTGCCGACATTGATTTTTTCCTGGGTGGGTACGTAACTATCAATATTGCTCAGGGCCTTGCCCAGGGCGCGGATGATATCGTTTTTGCGATCGGTCCCGGAAATCGGTTTGCCGTTTTTCTCCAGTACGATGTAGGAATCGTGGGTGTAATCGTTGGCCGATGTAATGATGCGCGCATCGAGAATATTCAATCGCAACTTGCTCAGCACGCGAGTTGTGGTGGCAAAAATATTGTCGCGGTTTTTCATGTAGATAAAAATCTCGCTGCCGCCACGTTCGGTTTTTTCCCGTAACTGGATCATCGGCGCGTCATGATTTTTCAACTGGCTGATTTTCTGCGTGTACCAGGTGATTTCATCGGGACTGTGGCGCAGGAAAAATTCATCATTGAGATGTTGCCACACCGAATGAATGCTGTCCGAGCTGATGTCGCAGTCCTCCAGTTCGCGGAGCGCCGTGGACTTGATGTCCAGCACCCGTTCCTGGTTGTTGAGCGGTGATTCAAGGCCGCGGCGCAATGCCCGCAGGGTCTTGTCATACAGGTTGATTAATAACGCGTCTTTCCAGCTGTTCCACAGGCCCGGGTTGGTGCCGTTGATATCGGCCACGGTCAGCAGGTACAGGTAGTCAAGTCGCCGCGCATTGCCAACCGTTCGGGCGAACTGGTTGATGACATTGATATCATCGATATCCATCTGCTGGGCGGTGCGTGACATAAGTAAATGGTTTTTTACCAGCCAGGCGACAAGATTGGCGTCGTATTCACTCATGGCATGCTGGCGGCAGAAACGATACGCATCGATGGCGCCGAGTTCGGAGTGATCACCGCCACGGCCCTTGGCGATATCATGGAACAGGCCGGCGATGTAAAGAATTTCACGTTTGGGTATGGCCTGGATCAGACGGTAACACTGGCTGAAGCGCTCCTTGTATTCCGGCAGACCGAACAGCCGCATGTAACGTACCACCAGCAGGGTATGTTCATCCACCGTGTAGGCGTGAAACAGGTCGAACTGCATGAGTCCCTCGACACGGGCAAAGATGGGCAGGTAGGCCCCCAGTACACCGTAGCGATGCATGCGTCTGAGTTCCTGGCCGACCCAGCGTTCCTGGCGGATGATTTCCATGAACAGCGAGCGGTTGCGCAGGTCCTTGCGAAAATCGTCGTCGATCCGATCCAGGTTTTGCCGGATCAGGCGGATGGTGCTGGCCCTTACTCCCTGTATTTTCGGGTTTTGCTGGATGAGCAGAAAAATTTCCAGCAAGGCAAAGGGGTAGCGGCTGAAGATCGTCTTGTTTTTAACTTCTATGAAGTTATTGCGGGTCTGGAAGCGCTTGTTGATGGCCCGGGTTTTCTCCAGCCAGCGATAATAGATGATGACTTCCTGGAAATGCTGCAACAGCACCTCGTTCAACCGTGACAGTTCCACTACCGTGCGGTAGTAAGTACGCATAAATTTTTCCACCGGCTCATTGCCCTGGCCACGATAGCCGAAACTCCGGGCAAGCTGGCGCTGGTGTTCGAACAACAGGCGGTCTTCGCGACGGCCGGTAATGTGGTGCAGGGCGGTTCGTACTTTCCACAAAAATGATCGGCCCTGGTCCAGGATGCGGTATTCTTCCTCGGTCAGAAAGCCATGACTGACCAGTTCGGAGAGGCGGGCGACGCCGAAATGGCGCTTGGCTACCCAGCCTATCATCTGGATGTCCCGCAAGCCGCCGGGACCTTCCTTGACATTCGGTTCCAGGCTGTTTTCGATGTTGTTGTATTTTTCGTGACGGGCGGTTTGTTCCTGTAACTTGGCCTTGAAAAATTTCCGTGTCGACCAGATCTTGCCCGGCCCGGTGGCCTTGCGCATGCTGTCATAAAGATTCTGATCACCGATGAGCATGCGTGATTCCATCAGGTTGGTGGCCACGGTAATGTCCACGCGCGCCTGGTCCACGCATTCATTGACGGTGCGCACGCTGTGCCCCACCTCCATGCCGACATCCCAGAGAGCGGTCAGAAAGGATTCAATCTCAGCCTTGTCGTTTTTCGTGAGAGACTTTTTGTACAGGACCATAAGGTCGATATCGGAACCGGGGCAAAGGTCGCCGCGGCCGTAGCCGCCCACGGCCACCAGTGCGAGATTCGGAGACGAGACTTTGAGTTGCCAGAGCAGCGTTACCACCTGGTCTGACAACCAGCACAGCTTGCTGACCAGTTCCCGTGGCGGCCGGCGCCGGTTGAAGGCCTTGCGCAGGTATTCATGCCCCTGGTCGAGGGCGACTTTCAGCAGTTCGACCGGATTCTCACCGGCATCGATGCGTTTGAGAATGGTCTTTCGATCGAATACTTTCGGGTCTGCCCAGTTTTCGTCGGTAATGGTGGTGGGCATGGAGGCTAGATGGATTCTCCCGGCCTGAGGGTGAGCACTTCGTAGCCATTGTCGGTGACCAGGACCGTGTGTTCCCACTGGGCGGAAAGCTGGCGATCCCGGGTGACCACGGTCCAGTTGTCATTCAGCAGTTTGACCTGGCGTTTACCGGCGTTGATCATCGGTTCAATGGTGAAAGTCATACCGGCTTTGAGTTGCATCCCGGTACCTGGTTCGCCGTAATGCAATACTTGCGGATCCTCATGAAATTCCCGGCCGATGCCATGCCCGCAATACTCGCGCACCACGGAAAAATGACTGGCTTCGGCATGGCGCTGGATGGCATGACCGATATCACCCAGAAAGCATCCGGGTTTGACCAGGCGAATAGCCATAACCATGCATTCATAGGTGAGGTCAACCAGCCGCCTGGCGCGGATGGAGGGCTCCCCGATGCAGAACATTTTGCTGGTATCGCCGTGGTAGCCGTCCTTGATGACCGTAATGTCAATATTAAGAATGTCACTTTTTTTCAGCGTTTTGTCGCCGGGAATTCCGTGGCAGACCACATGGTTCACCGACGTGCAGATGGATTTGGGAAAACCGCGGTAATTCAGAGGCGCCGGTATGGCTTGTTGTTCATTGACGATGTAGTCGTGGCAGATCCGGTCCAGTTCACCGGTGCTGATACCGGCCTCGACATGGGGTTCGATCATCTGCAGCACCTCGGCGGCCAGGCGGCCGGCGGTGCGCATTTTTTCGATCTCCTCGGGGGATTTTATGGTAACGGGCATGAAGGAGGTGTCAGCGGCGGAACGGCAGTATTTGTTGTCATAGGCCCGGTATGGTATAAAGCGCGCGCTGTTTAAGCAAACTACCCGGGCCGGTCACTCCTGGTGACCGGCCCCATTATAAACGCCACACGCATACTGCAAACCTGGTATGGGGTGTCCCGCTACAAAATTTGCCGGATTGCAGTTACCGGCAGGAACGATTCTGAAATTTCAGTAGCGGGATCAATACTTCAGGGGTATGCGGAGGAAAAACCCTGACAGGAGAAAACCCAATGTCCAACGTCACCATGCGTGAAATGCTGGAGGCCGGCGTTCACTTCGGGCACCAGACCCGTTACTGGAACCCGAAAATGGCCCCTTACTTGTTCGGTCAACGCAACAAGATCCATATCATCAATCTCGAAAAAACCCTGCCCATGTACAACGAGGCAGTCAATTATGTCAGCAAGATGGCCGCCCGCAAGGGCACCATTCTTTTTGTCGGCACCAAGCGTTCCGCCCAGACCATCATTCGCGAGGAAGCGGAGCGTTGCGGGATGCCTTATGTCAATCGCCGCTGGCTCGGCGGTTTGTTGACCAACTACAAGACGGTGCGACAGTCCATCAACCGCCTCAAGGAACTGGAAACCCTGCACGAGAGCGGCGCCGCCGAACACATGACCAAGAAAGAACTGCTGACTTTCCAGCGCGAACGGGAAAAACTGGAGCGCAGCATCTCCGGGATCAAGGATATGCCGGGAATTCCCGATGTGCTCTTTGTCATCGACGTGGGTTTTGAATACATCGCGGTGAACGAGGCCAGGAAACTGGGTATCCCGGTTGTTGCCGTGGTCGACAGCAACAACAGCCCGGATGATGTGGATTATGTCATCCCCGGCAATGATGACGCCATACGCTCGATTCGTCTCTATGCTCACGGCATGGCTGATGCCATCCTCAACAGCAAGCAGTCCATCGCCCATATCGCAACGGAAGGCAAGAGTGATGATTTCGTCGAGCTCGACGAGACCGGCGACCCCATGGTCAAGGCGGATGCGAAGAAATCCACGGCAACCACCCGCAAGAAAACCGCCAAAAAGAAAACCGTGAAGAAGGTGGATCCAGCCGAAGAAACCGCACCGGCCGCACCTGAAAAACAGGAAAAAACCGACGAGGCCGCTGCTGAAACAGCGCCTGTCGCGAAAAAGACCACCAGGAAGACTGCCAAAAAGAAGGTAGCCAAAAAGAAAACCACGAAGAAGACGGCCGCATCTGTCGAGGACACGGCGTCTTCCGGGTCTGATACCAGTGAGGAGTCGTAGAAGATGGCGATAACAGCACAAATGGTCAAAGAACTGCGCGAGCGCACTGGCGCCGGCATGATGGACTGCAAGAAGGCGCTGGCCGAGGCTAACGGTGACATGGAAGCCGCTATCGAGGAAATGCGTAAATCCGGGGTTGCAAAAGCCGCCAAAAAATCCGGCCGCGTTGCCGCCGAAGGTGTCGTGGTAATCAATAGCGGCGATAAAGAAGCCGTCATGCTCGAGGTCAACTGCGAAACCGATTTCGTGGCCAAGGACGAGAATTTCCTGGGATTTGTCAATGCCACGCTGAAACTCATTGCCGACGGGCGGCCGGCTGATATCGATACCTTGCTGGGGATGTCACTGCCCGGTGGCGATGCCACCGTGGAGCAGGCCAGCCAGGAACTGGTCGCCAAGATTGGCGAGAAGATCAGCGTGCGGCGGTTCGTCATCATCCCGCGTCAGGGCGATGTGCTCGGCCACTATCTGCACGGCAGCCGCATCGGTGTGGTTGTCGATATCAGGGGCGGCAGCGAGGATCTCGCGCGCGACGTGGCCATGCATATTGCCGGGACACCGACGCCGCCGGTATGCATTAATGCCGGGGATATTCCCTCAGAGTTGCTCGAACAGGAAAAAGCCATTTTCACAGCCCAGGCCGCCGAAAGCGGTAAGCCGGCGGATATCGTCGAGAAAATGGTCATGGGCAAGCTCAATAAATTCAAAAAGGAAGTGGCGTTGCTCGATCAGCCCTTCGTCAAGGACCCTGACCAGACCGTGGGCGGCTTGCTGAAATCAGCCGGCGCGGAAATCCTGGCATTCAACCGCTACCAGGTGGGTGAGGGCATTGAAAAACGTACGGACAATTTCGCCGAGGAAGTGATGGCCCAGGCCAGGGGAGAATAGCCGACTTGGATGATGCCTCCGCGACCCTGAAATACAAGCGCATTCTCCTCAAGCTCAGTGGCGAGGCGCTGATGGGAGAAGCGGAATACGGCGTCGATCCCAAGGTCATCAGCCGCATGGCGACCGAGGTCAGGGACCTGATGGATGCCGGGGCCGAAGTCGCCATCGTCGTCGGCGGCGGCAACATCTTTCGTGGCGCGGGACTGGCGGCGGCCGGCATGGATCGCATCACGGCTGACCATATGGGCATGATGGCCACCATCATCAACGCACTGGCGCTGCAGGATGCTCTCGAACAGGCCGGTATGTTCGCCCGGGTCATGTCGGCCATCAAGATCAACCAGGTCTGCGAGGATTACATTCGCCGTCGCGCGGTTCGTCACCTGGAGAAAAAACGGGTGGTGATATTCGCTGCCGGCACCGGTAACCCTTTTTTCACCACCGATTCGGCCGCCAGTCTGCGCGCCGTGGAAATCAATGCCGATTTGCTCATCAAGGCCACCAAGGTGGATGGTGTCTTTTCGGCGGATCCGGTGGCCGATAAAAGCGCGGTTCGCTATGAACAATTGAGTTATGATCAGGTACTTGAACAAAAACTTGATGTCATGGATGCCACCGCGGTGGTCCTGTGTCGTGAAAACAGGATGCCATTACGGGTACTCAATATGAAGAAAAAAGGCGCCCTGTTCCGTGCCGCGCTGGGTGAGAACGAGGGCACCCTGGTGTGTGATTAACCGAACCTGAGGAGAGGTTGAATGAGTATTCAGGAACTGCTGGATGATGCCGAGGAACGCATGGGCAAGAGCGTAGAGGCTCTGAAACACGACATGGCCAAGATCCGTACCGGCCGTGCCCATCCCAGCCTGCTCGAGCACATTATGGTCAAGTATTACGGCAGCGAAGTGCCGTTGAACCAGACCGGAAATATATCGGTACAGGATTCGCGTACACTGGCGATCACGGCCTGGGACAAGAACGCCATCCCCGATATCGAAAAAGCCATCATGAATTCCGACCTGGGTCTGAACCCGATGACCGCCGGTGATGTGATTCGTGTGCCACTGCCGCCGCTGACCGAGGATCGGCGCAAGGAACTGATCAAGGTTCTGCGCGGGGAAGCGGAAAAAGCGCGCATTGCCATCCGCAACATACGTCGCGATGTCAACCAGCACCTCAAGGATATGGTCAAGGAAAAGGAAATCACCGAGGATGAAGACCATCGCGCAGAAGACCGGGTCCAGAAAAGCACCGATGCCCACATTGCCGATGTTGACAAGTTACTCGAGGAAAAAGAGCAGGAAATGATGGAGGTCTGATCGTTGATGCGGCATGTCTGAATCCGATCCTTCCACCGTTGTCACACCCCAGGACCTGCCCCGACACATCGCTATTATCATGGATGGCAACGGCCGCTGGGCCAGGCGGCAGGGCAAACCCCGCGTGTTCGGTCATCGTCAGGGCGTCAAAACCCTGCGCCACATTGTCGAAGCCTGTGTATCCCGGCACATCGCCAATCTCACTGTCTATGCCTTCAGCAGCGAAAACTGGCAGCGCCCGGCGCAGGAAGTCAATTTTCTTATGGATCTCTTTGTTTCATCCCTGCAACAGCAGATTGATGATCTGCATCGCAACAATATACGTGTCGCATTTATCGGGGACCATTCCGCCTTTCCTGTGAAGTTGAATCGCCTGATAGACGACGCCAGCACCTTGACCGCGGCCAACGACGGTTTACGGGTCAACGTGGCGGCCAATTATGGCGGGCGCTGGGACATTACCCACGCCTTGCGACAACTCGCGGCACGGGTCAAAACCGGCGAACTGCAAGCGGATGCAATCTCCGAGACCATGGTCTCGGAACACCTGTGTCTGGCCGGCCTGCCGGAACCGGACCTGTTCATACGTACCGGCGGCGAGCAACGCATCAGTAATTATCTGCTCTGGCAACTGGCTTATACAGAGCTGTATTTTACCGACTGCCTGTGGCCGGACTTCGACGAACAACAACTGCAGCTCGCGATCGAGTGGTATCGCGGCCGTGAGCGGCGCTTTGGTAAGATCAGCGAACAGGTCAACCGGGCCGATGGCACTTAAACAGCGGGTGCTCACAGCCCTGGTGCTGATACCGCTGGTCATCGTGGCCACCGTCTTGCTGCCACCGCCATGGTTTGCATTGCTGATTGCCGCGGTGGTGGCGCCGGCCGCCTGGGAATGGGCCGGTTTGTCCGGCCTGCAACAACCCGCGGCACGCGGTATTTATATGGTCACGGTGCTGGTGTCGCTTTTACTGGTCTACCTGCTGGAATTGCAGGAGGCGGCGGGATTCATACTCTATATCGCCGTGGTATGGTGGAGTGTCGGCTTGTTGCTGGTGCTTCTCTACGAAGCCACGACCATGGAATTGAAGCTTGTCAGGGCCATACGCCTTATAATCGGCATCCTGGTGCTGGTGCCGGCGTGGTGGAGCCTGGTGGTGCTGCGTGGCGCCGATGACGGCGGCATAACCCGCGTTCTGTTTCTGCTGGTGATGATTTGGGTGGCCGACAGCGCCGCCTATTTCTCCGGTAAACGCTGGGGGCAGCGGCGGCTGGCGCGGCGGGTCAGTCCCGGCAAAAGCTGGGAGGGTGTTATCGTCAGTCTTCTTGTGGTAGTGATACTGGCGCTGGCGAGTACGCCGTGGCTGCTGGAAATTTATGAAGACAGGATCATGTTTATGAGTGTGTGTGTAGTGACAGCCGGTTGCTCGGTGCTCGGCGATCTGTTCGAAAGTCTTGTCAAACGCACGGTACAGATCAAGGACAGTGGCAGCCTGTTGCCCGGTCATGGTGGTGTACTGGACAGAATTGACAGCCTCACCGCCGCCGCGCCGGCGTTTCTGATCGGTCTGGTTCTCATGGGTAAGGTCTGATGAAAGGTCTCTCAATACTGGGTTCCACCGGTAGTATCGGTGTCAGTACCCTGGATGTGATCGAACGTCATCCCGATCGCTACCGCGTCGTTGCCCTGGCCGCCAATAACAACGTCGAGATTATGGCCAGGCAATGTCAACAACACCGCCCGGATTGTGCCGTAATGGTGGATCCCGTGGCCGCCGGCAGGCTCGAGCAGGTATTACAGAAAACCGCCCCCGGGGTGAAGGTGCTGGCCGGGCGCGAAGCCCTGGCAACCGTGGCGGCAATGGACGGGGTGGACCAGGTGATGGCCGCTATCGTGGGTGCGGCCGGATTGTTACCGACACTGGCCGCGGCCCGCGCCGGTAAACGGGTATTACTGGCCAACAAGGAAGCGCTGGTGATGTCGGGCCAACTGTTCAAGGACGCCATTCATGATGCCGGCGCCGAATTATTGCCCATAGACAGTGAACACAACGCCATTTTCCAGTGCATGCCGGTGAATTATTACAACGGCCTGGCAGCTACCGGCGTCAGCCGTATATTACTCACCGCCTCGGGCGGCCCGTTCCGGACCCTGCCACTGGATCAACTGGAGAAAGTGACGCCGGAGCAGGCCTGCGCGCACCCGAACTGGGACATGGGCCGCAAGATCTCGGTGGATTCGGCCACCATGATGAACAAGGGACTCGAGGTCATTGAGGCCTGCTGGCTGTTCAATACCGAACCGGATTTTATCCAGGTGGTCATACATCCGCAGAGCGTGATTCATTCGATGGTGCAATATGTGGACGGTTCAGTGTTGGCGCAATTGGGGAATCCGGACATGAGAACGCCGATCGCCCATGCCATGGCGTGGCCGGAGCGCATGGATGCGGGGGTCAAACCCCTGGATATTTTCGATATTGCCCGGCTCGACTTCGAACCGCCGGATCTGGAACGTTTCCCCTGCCTGGCGCTGGCGGCCGGGGCCATGGCGGCCGGCAACACCAGTACGGCGGTGCTGAACGCCGCCAACGAAGTGGCCGTCGCCAGTTTCCTGGCTGGCCGTATCCGCTTTACCGATATCGCCCGTACGGTGGCCGCGGCGCTGGAGAACGTTCCCGGCTGCCCCGCGGACAGCCTGGACAATGTGCTCGGCGCCGATGAAGAAGCGCGCCGCTTTGCCGAATCACGGGTCCGGGAGATCGCGGCATGATGGAAATACTGCAATACATCGTCGCTTTTGCCTTCGCTCTGGGGATCCTGGTAACGTTCCATGAATTCGGTCATTACTGGGTGGCGCGGCGATTCGATGTGAAAATCCTGCGTTTCTCGGTCGGTTTCGGCCGCGCGCTGTACACGCGTCGCTTCGGCCCCGACAACAGCGAGTTCACCATCGCCGCCATTCCACTCGGTGGTTACGTCAAGATGCTGGACGAGCGCGAAGGTGTGGTGCCGGCGAATGAAACGCACCGTGCCTTCAATAACAAGCCCCTGGGCCAGCGTTTTCTCATCGTTCTGGCCGGTCCCCTGTTCAATTTCATTTTTGCCATTTTTGCCTACTGGCTGGTGTTCGTTATCGGTGTTACCGGTTACAAGCCCATCGTCGAAGCCGTGCAGGAAAATACTCCCGCCGCCGCCGCGGGTTTGCGCAGCGGACATGAGATCCTTGCGGTTAACGACGAGCCGGTGCGGACCTGGGCCAGTGTCATGGACAAGAGCGTTGCCCGGGTCATCGAAGGTGGCCATCTCGAATTCCTGGTCAGCCAGGGTGATTATAACGAGGAAACCGTGACACTGGATATTTCCGGCATCTCCATCGACGACATCGCCGGTGGGAAATTACTGGCGCAACTGGGCATTGATCCCCGGCAAACGCCGGTCTATTCGGTAGTGGGAGATGTCGTCGAAGACAGCGCCGCGGCCGTGGCGGGTCTGCAGCCGGGGGATAAAATTCTCACTGCTGATGGCCTCGACATGCGGCAGTGGATGGACTGGGTTGAGTACGTTCGTGAACGTCCCGGACAGCCTATTGTATTGCTGATTGAACGGGCAGGCCGGGAGCAGAGCCTGAATATCACGCCGCGTCCACACGTGGATAATGGCAAAACCATCGGCCGTGTCGGTGTCGGTGTGAAAATGCCGGAAGCGCCGGACCCCTCGTTACTGGCCACGGAATCCTTCGGGCCGTTGGCATCGATCGTATTGGCGATGGAGAAAACCCGGGATGTATCGGTTATGTCCCTGCGCGTGCTCGGCAAGATGCTTACCGGTCAGGCCTCTGTGAAAAATCTCAGCGGGCCTATCAGTATTGCCCAGTACGCCGGTTATACGGCCGCGGCGGGTTTGGCGGCGTATATCAGTTTTCTGGCCATTGTCAGCGTTAGTCTTGGATTATTAAATCTTTTTCCTGTTCCACTACTGGATGGCGGACACTTAATGTATTACCTTATAGAGTTTGTAAAAGGCAGCCCTGTTTCTGAATCGATTCAGATCGTGGGACAGCAGGTGGGCCTTGCCGTTTTGCTGGGGTTAATGACGCTCGTGTTCTATAACGACATCGTTCGCCTGATTGGTTAATCACAATAAAAATATATAAATTTCATGCTGATAGGGTCTTTTTCAAAGAAAGCACTTTATATTCTTTTTGCGTATCTGATTCTCGTTTTGCCGGCACAGGCGGCCGAGGATTTCATCATTGAGGATATCAGGGTCGAAGGGTTGCAGCGGCTGACGCCGGGCACGGTATTCAATTATCTGCCCATGAAAGTGGGCGATGAATTCAACGACCAGCGTTCCGGTGAAGTGGCGCGTGTGCTCTTCAAGACCGGTCTGTTCGATGACGTGCGGTTGAAACGGGACGGCAATGTCCTGGTCGTGATCGTCAAGGAACGTCCGTCCATTGCCAGTATTACCCTGAACGGTAATGAGGACATCAAGAGTGATGACCTGATTGACAGTTTGCGCCAGATCGGTTTTGCCGAGGGCCGGGTATTTGACAAGTCACAGCTTGACGGTCTTGAACGCGAATTGCGGCGCCAGTATTTCTCACTCGGTAAATACGCGGTGCGTATCAAGTCCACAGTGACGGAACTGGAAAACAACCGTGTCGATGTCGTCATTGATATATCCGAGGGATTGCCGGCCAAGATCCGTCAGATCAACATTGTCGGTAACGAGTCCTTTGACGAGGACGACCTGCTGAAGCAGTTCAAGCTGAGCACGCCGACCCTGTTTTCATTTTTCACCAAGGTGGACCAGTATTCCAAGCAGAAACTCTCCGCCGATCTTGAATCACTGCGTTCGTTTTACCTCGATAACGGTTATGTTAATTTCAATATCGACTCCACCCAGGTTTCCATCACTCCCGACAAGAAAGACATTTATATCACCGTAAACGTCACCGAGGGTGAACCGTTTACCGTTTCCAGGGTAGAACTGGCCGGTGATCTGATCATCCCGGAGGAAGATCTGTTCAAACAGGTACGCATTACCAGGGGTGACCTGTTTTCCCGCAAGGCGGTTACCGAAACCACGACCAACCTGACCGATATCATCGGTAACGAAGGTTATGCGTTTGCCAACGTCAACGCGATTCCCGATATCGACCGGGAAAACAAGACGGTTGCAGTGACTTTCTTCATCGATCCGGGCAAGCGGGTTTATGTACGGCGTATTAATTTCAGTGGCAATGTCAAAACCCGGGACGAGGTCCTGCGCCGCGAAATGCGGCAACTGGAAGGGGCCTGGATATCCACCACCAAGGTGCAACGCGGCCGGATTCGACTGCAACGGCTCGGTTATTTCCAGGAAGTCAATGTCGAAACCCCGGCGGTGCCGGGAGAGAGCGACCAGGTGGATGTGAATTATTCGGTGGTTGAAAATCCCTCCGGCCAGTTCCTGGCCGGCCTGGGTTTCTCCCAGAGCCAGGGATTTATTTTCCAGACCAGTGTGACCCAGGATAACTTTCTCGGCAGCGGCAAGTCCATTGCCTTTGCCTTCAATAACAGCGAAGTCAACCGCCAGTTCACGCTGGGTTATCGCAACCCGTACTACACCATCGACGGCATCAGCCGCGGCTTCAATGCCACATTCCAGCAGCGGGATGCCAGTAATGCCAATGTGACCCGCTTCGATTCCACGGTCTGGGGCGGTGGCGTGGATTTCGGTATTCCCGTGTCTGAATTCAATTCATTCTTTCTCAGCCTGAACTATGAGAACACCGAAATTGATACCGATAGCATTATTGCCCGGGAAGTAATCGATTTTATCAATCTGAACGGTGACCGGTTTGATATTCTCAGGCTCAACAGCAGTTTCACCTACGACACGAGAAACAGCGCATTCTTCTCTGATGATGGTATGTTGCACCGGTTTTCGGCCCAGGTGGCGGTACCGGGGCCCGGTGATTCCCTGGAGTTTTACAAGTTGTCCTACCGCACGCAGATATTCTATGAACTCATCGAGGATTACGTGTTCTCCTTCAAGGGAGATATCGGTTATGGAGACAGTTATGGTGATACCGAGGAATTTCCCTTTTTCGAAAACTTCTATGCCGGCGGTCCGAAATCCGTGCGCGGCTACGAGGAAAATACCCTGGGTCCCAAGGATTCCACCGGCAGGCCGCTGGGCGGTAATCTCAGGCTGATTGCCGGCGCCGAGGTGATCCTGCCGGTGCCGTTTCTCAGGGACCTGAAATCATTCAGGATTTCCGGCTTTTTCGACGCCGGTAATGTCTACGGAGTCGATGAAGACTTTGATGTCGGTGAGTTGCGATATTCTGCCGGTATTGCCGGCATCTGGGTATCCCCGTTCGGACTGCTGAGCGCCAGTGTTGCCGCACCCATTGGTGACAAGGATGGGGACGAGACGCAACCCTTTCAGTTCACTTTTGGCACCAATTTCTAGGCTGTTATCGGTTATGGCAGCATGAATCAAAACAAAACAGACCGGATCCTCAATACGGACTGCGGGCATTTCTAATGATCCGAGGATACCTTACAATAACCGTACAATTATTTTCAGTGAAGCCCCTTTATTTCAGGGTTACAAATATTCAAATGTCTGGAGCAGAGCAGTGACTAGATTAGTTCGTATAGTATTTACCTCATGTTTTCTTTCCCTGAGCCTGATTCCGGCAGTGGCCGGCGCTCAGGATATCAAGATCGGCGCCGTGAACGCATTGCGCGTACTCGAGCAGTCACCCCAGGCCGATGCCGCGAAGCAGAAAATTGAAAAGGAATTTGCACCTCGTGATCGTCAACTGGTCGCACAGCAGAAGAAAGTCAAGGAAATGGAGGATCGTCTCACCAAAGATGGCGCGATCATGAGTGAAAGTGAGCGCCGTAACCTGGAGCGTGAGATTATCAGTATGAAACGGGATCTGAAGCGCAGTCAGGATGAATTCAGGGAGGATCTGAATTTCAGACGCAACGAGGAATTCGGCAAAATCCAGAAGGATATTGTCGAGGCTATTCAGAAGGTGGCCGAGGAGAACGGTTACGATATTGTCCTCGGCGAAGGCGTGATCTTTGCCAGTCCCAAAGCCGATATGAGCAATCTCATTATTGAAAAGCTGAAAGCGAAACACTCCGGCGGCGGTAGCTGAGCGGGTTTATGCCGTGGTCTGGACACTGGGCGAACTGGCTGAGCGCGTCAGTGCCGAATTACATGGCGATGCCGATTGCCGCATAGAACGCGTTGCTACTCTGGCCGCAGCCGGGCCGGGTGATATCTCTTTTCTGTCCAATACCCGATATCGAAAATACCTGAAGCAGACCAGGGCCTCGGCGGTGATTCTCGCTACGGAAGAACTGTCGTTATGCCCGGTTAATGCCCTGGTTATGGAGAATCCCTACCTGGGCTATGCTCATATTGCCGGCCTGTTATATCCGGGCCCGGAAACGGCATCTCCCGGAGTGGCTGCCAGCGCCTGTATTGACGAGTCGGCGGATATTTCCGCATCAGCCTGTATCAGTGATAATGTTGTCATAGGCCCCCGCTGTGTCGTTGGTGAGAATACTTACATAGGCGCGGGTACCGTGCTTGGCGAACATGTTCACGTGGGGCATGATTGTTATCTCCATCCCAATGTGGTTTTGTGTCATGATGTCATTGTCGGTAACAAGGTGATACTGCATCCTGGCGTGGTCATAGGTTCGGACGGATTTGGTATGGCCAACGATGCCGGGCGCTGGGTCAATATACCCCAGGTTGGCAGCGTGATAATCAGCGATAATGTGCAGATTGGCTCGAACAGCACTGTCGACCGGGGAGCAATCGAGGACACTTTCATCGGAGCGGGTGTCAGGATTGATAACCTGGTGCAGGTGGGCCACAACGTGAACATCGGTGAAGATACTGCCATTGCCGGTTGCGTGGGCATATCAGGCAGCACGAGCATCGGCCGCCGCTGCATGATAGGCGGTGCTGCAGGACTGGGTGGTCATCTGAATATCTGTGATGATGTCATCATTACCGGGTTTTCCATGGTCACGAAGTCAGTAACCAGACCGGGTGTTTATTCATCAGGAATACCGTTACTGGAAAATTTGAAATGGCGCAAGAATGTTGCACGTTTCCAGCATCTTGAGGATCTTTACCGGCGACTGGCGGAAGTCGAAAAGAAGTTGCAGGAATAGTCCGGTCTTGCTCTTGCCGGATATATTTTTTCTATACCGCGGTTTTTCAGGTAACCCGTGAACGATACGGGTATCCTTTAATAACATCAAACAGAACATGAATGACGGAAGGCAACCGGACCGTAGGCGGTTACCACTCCCCTGATAATTGACAACAACCGGGGCTTGTTCTGGTTTTCAGGCCGGGAGCTTAATGACTAATGAAAAGACTCAACTGCGAACAAATCAAGAATCACCTTCCACACAGGTATCCGTTTCTGCTCGTGGACCGGGTGCTTGAGTACGAAGTCAGGGATCATCTCATCGCTATCAAGAATGTGACGATCAACGAACCGTTTTTTCTCGGGCATTTCCCGGAAAATGCCATTATGCCGGGTGTGCTTATCATCGAGTCCATGGCCCAGGCCGCCGCCCTTCTGGGTGAGGTATCCATGGTGGATAAGCCCTCGGAAGATGCGCTTTATTATCTGGTGGGAGTGGATAATGTGCGTTTCAAAAAACCCGTGGTTCCGGGTGATCAGTTACGTATAGAAGTTCACTTCGAGAAGGAACGCAGAAATATCTGGAAATTTCATGCGACTTCGTCAGTGGATGGCAAGACTGTTTCCAGTGCCGAGTTGCTGACGACGATTACGGCCCCGAAAGCTTGATACACGCTACGGCCATTATCGATCCTGGTGCGGAGATCACCGGTGATGTTGAAATCGGGCCATACAGTGTTATCGGTCCGGATGTTGTTATCGGTTCAGGCACCGTCATTGATTCCCATGTTGTCATCAAGGGGCCCACGCGCATCGGTCGCGACAATCATATCTATCCGTTCTGCAGCATCGGGGAGGATCCCCAGGACAAGAAATACGATAACGACAGCCATTCCATGCTGGAGATAGGTGATGCCAATACATTGCGTGAATACTGTACGATCAACCGTGGCACCGAACTCGGTGGCGGTATAACCCGGGTTGGTAATGACAACTGGATTATGGCCTATGTACATATCGCCCATGACTGTATTGTCGGCAGCCATACGATTTTTGCCAACAATGCCTCCCTGGCCGGCCATGTGACCATTGATGATCATGCGATACTCGCCGGCTTTACCGGGGTACACCAGTTCTGTCGTGTCGGCAGTTACAGCTTTTCGGCCGTCGCCTCGGCTATCGTCAAGGACGTGCCGCCGTACCTGATGGTCAGCGGCAATACCGCGAAGCCTACGGGCCTGAATCGCGAAGGACTGAAACGGCACGGGTTTTCGAGCGATGATATCAACGCACTGCGCAAGGCCTACAAGGTGCTTTACCGTGAAGGCAACACACTGTCACAGGCCATTGAACAGCTTACGCTCATGGCCGCGGATAATGCTGTGGTCGGCCCCTTTGTGGAATTTATCAGGGATTCTCGCCGGGGTATCGTCCGCTAACAGTCACGACGGTTTTACATGCTCAAGATAGGTATAGTTGCAGGCGAACCATCCGGAGATCATCTTGGCGCTGACCTGGTGCAATCCATCAAGGCATTGCAACCGGATGTTGAACTGGTGGGTATCGGTGGTGCTGACCTGCAGGCACAGGGATGCCGGTCGCTGTTTCCCATGGATCGTCTGTCGGTGATGGGGATTGTCGAGGTAGTGAAGCGATTGCCGGAATTACTGGGTATACGGCGCGCATTGAAGCAGTATTTCACCGAGCATCGGCCTGATGTGTTCATCGGTATCGATGCCCCGGATTTCAATCTGCCGCTGGAACGCTATTTACGTAATCAGGGTATCAAAACCGTGCACTATGTGAGTCCGTCGGTCTGGGCCTGGCGCCGTGGACGTCTGCGGGACATTGCCCGCTCGGTTGACCTGATGCTGACACTGTTCCCGTTTGAAATGCAGTATTACCGCGAACATAACATACCGGCGCTGTGTAGCGGTCATCCCCTTGCGCGGTCCATACCCTTGACAAGTGATGCCGGAGAGGCGCGCGACGCACTCGGACTGGACATCGATACCGCCTGTATTGCCATTCTGCCCGGCAGCCGGCTGGGTGAGATCAATCGGATCGCTCCCGCCTTTATTGAGGCCTGTCAAATCATCCAACGGCACAAACCCGGAATCTGCTTTGTCGCCGGCTTTATCAGCAGTCAAACCAGGGAGTTGTTCGAACAGATCCGTAATCGTATGGCCCCGGATCTCGAGGTCAGTACATTTCAGAACCGCACCCGTACGGTCATGGCCGCCGCCGATGTGGTGCTGGTGGCTTCCGGTACCGCCACACTTGAGGCGATGCTGGTGAAACGTCCCATGGTGGTAGGTTACCGGGTACACTGGCTGACCGGCTGGATCGCCCGCTGGTTGGTGAAAGTCCCCTATGTATCGCTGCCAAACCTGCTGGCCGGAGCGCAACGAGTGCCCGAGCATTTGCTCGGCGACTGCACGGCTGAGCGTCTGGCCAAATCCGTGTTGACCTGGCTGGCTGACGATCAGGCCCGGGATGAACTGCTCGATCATTTCCGGGAAATGCATCAGCAGCTTCTGCAACCGGATAACCGGCAAATTGCACAGGGCGTCATCGCCTTGACCCGGAATTCATGAGATCGCAGATCGAACTGGATTTGATCGCGAAGGGCCGGGTGGCCGGTGTCGATGAAGTGGGCCGGGGACCCCTGGCCGGACCCGTGATCGCCGCCGCCGTCATTCTCGATCCGGATAAACTCATCGAAGGTCTTGCCGATTCGAAGACCTTATCCGAAGCAAGGCGCACGGCACTGGCGGCCGAAATCAGGGAACGTTGCCTGGCCTGGTCTCTGGGTCGGGCCGAGTGCAGTGAAATCGACACTATCAATATCCTCCAGGCCAGCCTGTTGGCAATGCAGCGCGCGGTAGACTCGCTGACAGTACGGCCCGATACCGTGCTGGTGGATGGCAACCGGGTTCCTCGCCTGGCCATGACCGCGCACGCCATCATCAAGGGAGATAGCAAGGTGGCTGCCATCAGCGCCGCCTCGATCATCGCCAAGGTGGCCCGGGACAATGAGATGACCGCACTGGATCTCGACTATCCGGGCTACGGTTTTGCCCGCCACAAGGGTTATCCTACTCCCGAGCACCTGGAGGCATTGCAGACCCTGGGAGTGTGCCGCATCCATCGCCTGAGTTTCGGGCCGGTCAGAAAACGACTGGAGGCTGTCGACGTTGCCGGATAACACCTTCATTCACCTGAACGTCCATACGGAATATTCCCTGGTGGACGGAATCCTGCGTATCAACCCGATGATGGAGCAGGCCAGGGCCATGCGCATGCCGGCACTGGCGGTGACCGAGATGGGCAACATGTTTTCCACCATCAAGTTTTATCGTGCCGCCGAGAACCAGGGCGTCAAGCCGATCATCGGCGCCGAGCTGCGTATCCGCGGCCATGACGACCTGACCGGGCGGATGACCGTACTTTGTTGCAATACCGAAGGCTATCGCAACCTCACCCGGCTCATTACCCGCAGTTATACCGAAGGACAGCACCAGGGATTTGCCTATGTGCACCAATCGTGGCTGCATGGGCATACGCGGGGCCTGATTGCGCTGTCCGGAGCCCAGTCCGGTATGCTCGGCCAATTGCTTCTGAACGGCAACCGTGAGCGGGCGAGGGAGGTCGCGGCGGATTATCAGCAACTGTTCAGTGATCGTTTTTTTCTCGAATTACAGCGGTGTGGCCGCGATGATGATGAACGCCATGTTCTCCAGGCCGTGGATCTGGCCGTGGAGATGAACCTGCCGGTAGTGGCGACCAACGCCGTTCGCTTTCTGACCCGGGAGGATTTTGACGCCCATGAAGCACGGGTCTGCATCAACCAGGGTTACACCCTGTCGGATCAGCGCCGGCCCCGCAACTACACCGATCAACAATATCTGAAAAGCCCGGAGGAAATGCGGGATCTGTTCAGTGACCTGCCCGAGGCCGTGACCAACACGGTCGCAATTGCCACGGCCTGTAACCTGGAACTGACCCTGGGCGAACACTATCTGCCGAATTTTCCTGTGCCGGACTCCTATACACAGGATGACTGGCTGAGGAAAATGGCGGCATCCGGACTGGAGCAGATCCGTGTGCGCAAATCCATCGATGGCGGGCGTTTCGAATCCTACCGGGCGCGGTTGCAGAAGGAACTCGACGTCATCATCTCCATGGGCTTTGCCGGTTATTTCCTCATCGTCGCCGACTTTATCCGGTGGGCCAAGGACAACGCCATCCCGGTCGGGCCGGGCCGCGGTTCGGGCGCCGGCTCCATTGTCGCCTATGCCATCGGTATTACCGAACTCGACCCGATTGAATACGATTTGCTGTTTGAACGCTTTCTCAACCCGGAACGCGTCTCCCTGCCGGATTTCGACGTCGACTTCTGCATGGATCGTCGCGATGAGGTCATCGAATATGTCGCCGGTCGCTATGGTCGCGAACATGTCTCGCAGATCATTACCTTCGGCACCATGGCGGCCAAGGCCGTGGTCCGGGATGTAGGGCGGGTGCTGGCCTATCCTTACGGCTTTGTCGATCAGATTGCCAAGTTGATCCCCTTTGATTTGAACATGACCCTGGAGCGTGCGCTGGCCGAGGAGGAACAGTTGCAGCAACGCTACGAGGCCGAGGAAGAAGTCAGGGAACTGATTGATCTGGCCAGGAAACTCGAGGGCATGTGCCGGAACGCCGGCCGTCATGCCGGCGGTATTGTCATTGCCCCCAGGGCGTTGACGGACTACATGCCGCAGTACTGTGAGCAGGGTGCCACCAGCACCGTGACCCAGTTTGACATGGGCGATGTTGAAAGCATCGGTCTCGTCAAGTTCGATTTTCTCGGCCTGCGCACCCTGACCATTATCGACTGGGCTGTGCGTGATGTGAATGCGATGCGAGCCCATGAACAAAAAGAGTGCATCGATATCCGTGAACTCCCCCTGGACGATACCCCGACCTACGATCTGATCCGCAAAAAGAGCACTACGGCGGTGTTTCAGCTCGAATCCGACGGCATGAAAAAGCTGATCGGCCGCCTGCAGCCGGATTGCTTCGATGATCTGATCGCACTGGTGGCGCTGTTTCGTCCCGGTCCGCTGCAGTCGGGCATGGTGGATGATTTTGTCGATCGCAAACACGGCCACGCGCGGGTTGAGTATCCGCATCCGGATGTCGAGCCGATCCTGAAGCCGACCTACGGCGTCATTCTCTACCAGGAGCAGGTCATGCAGATCGCGCAGGTGCTGGCCGGCTATACGCTGGGTGCGGCGGATCTGTTACGGCGCGCCATGGGCAAGAAAAAACCCGAGGAAATGGCCATGCAGCGGGAGATTTTTACCAACGGTGCGGTGGAACGCGGAGTCGGGGCAAGTGTAGCGACCTACATTTTTGATTTGATGGAAAAGTTTGCCGGTTACGGTTTTAACAAGTCACACTCGGCGGCCTACGCCCTGATTGCCTACCAGACCGCCTGGCTGAAAGCCCACTATCCGGCAGCTTTTATGGCGGCGGTGTTGTCAGCGGACATGGATAACACCGACAAGATTACGATGCTGGTCGACGAATTACGGGATATGCAATTGCATCTGGAAAACCCGGATATTAATCACAGCCAGTATTATTTCACCGTCAAGAACGCAAGCACCATTCGTTACGGTCTCGGCGCCATCAAGGGCGTCGGCCAGGGCGTCATCCGCAATATTCTCGACGCCATTGCCACGGATGGCCCGTTTACCGACTTGTTCAATCTATGCCGACGAGTCAGCCTGCAAAAACTCAACCGGCGGGTGCTGGAAGCGCTGATCCGTTCCGGGGCGCTCGATGCACTGGGTCCCGACCGGGCGACCATGATGGCAAGCCTGGATACGGCGATCCAGCTGGCGGAACAACACATCAAGAATGAACACAGCGGCCAGGACGATTTTTTCGGTCTCGACGCCGTCAAGCCGCCGGCCGCGGCAGAAACAGACGCCGGGTTTGTTCATGTCACGCCGTGGTCGATGGAAAAACGCCTGCAGGGTGAAAAAGAAACCCTGGGAGTGTACCTGAATGAACATCCCATTGATCGCTATAGCAGGGAGTTACAGCGCTTCGTCACCACGCAGTTGAACCGTATTCAGCCCGGCAGCGTCAAGGTGGCGGGGTATATCCACCGCATTCGCACCCGGCCGTGGTCACGCGGGAAAATGGCCGAAGTCACGATCGACGATCGCACGGCCCATCAACTGGTGCGCGTCATGCCCGAACAATTCGAAAAATACAGGAGCCTTCTGGTCAAGGATAACCTGATCATCGTTGCCGGCGAGGTCGAACAGGATGATTACGTAATCAGTGGTTATTCCATCAAGGCCAGAACGGTTTACAGCCTGGATCAGTATCGTAATGAATTTTCCCGGTTGCTGCTGCGTATACCGCCGGAAAAATCCGGTAATGGCCTGGTGGCGGAACTCAAACATGATCTCGGTGACCACCGTCGTGGTCGGGTACCGGTAATCCTCGAATACGACAACGGCACGGCCAGGTGCAAAATGAGCCTGGGTGATGACTGGCGGGTTAATGCCAGTAATGAGCTGTTGCAGCGTTTGCAAACCCATCTGGGGGAAGATAATGTAGCTCTCATCTACCAGTAAGTATCAGGGCCTATGGTATACTTGCAGCCTTTCCAACAAGCCTGCTCGATGTGTAATTCATGAATTTTCTTGATTTTGAACAACCTATTGCCGAGCTCGACGCCAAGATCGAGGAACTTCGTTACGTCGGTAATGATTCGGATATCAATATCAACGAGGAAATCACCCGGCTGCAAAACCGCAGCCAGGAACTCATCCGTTCCATTTTTTCATCGTTAACGGCGTGGCAGATATCACAGGTAGCCCGGCATCCACAGCGTCCCTACACGCTGGATTATATTCAACGGATCTTCACCGATTTTGATGAACTGCACGGTGATCGCAATTTCGCCGACGACCCGGCGATTGTCTGTGGACTGGCCCGGCTCGATGGTAATCCGGTGATGATTATCGGACACCAGAAAGGCCGCGACACCAAGGAACGTATTTATCGAAACTACGGCATGCCGAAACCGGAAGGCTATCGCAAGGCGTTGCGTATCATGAAACTGGCGGAACGTTTTCGCATACCGATCATTACCATGATCGATACCCCCGGGGCTTATCCCGGTATCGGCGCGGAAGAGCGCGGCCAGAGCGAGGCAATCGCGAAAAACCTGCTGGTGATGTCGCAGCTCAACGTGCCGGTTATTTCCATTGTCATAGGCGAGGGGGGGTCAGGCGGCGCCCTGGCCATCGGCGTCGCCGATCGTCTGTTAATGCTCCAGTACAGTACCTACTCGGTGATTTCACCGGAAGGCTGTGCCTCCATTCTCTGGAAGAGCGCCGACAAGGCCGCCGACGCCGCCGAGGTGATGGGCATTACCGCGGATCGTCTCAGGGAACTCGGACTGGTTGACCGCATCATCGATGAGCCACTGGGCGGCGCCCATCGTGATTACGATATGATAGCCATGGAGGTCAGGGACAGATTGCGCGAAAGCCTTGCGGAACTCACCGGCAAATCCGTTGCTGAACTGGTCGAGGAACGGCACAAGCGCTTCAGGGATTTCGGTTTCTATACCAGTTGAGCGTGTCTTCAGCGGCGACGAGGTGATTTTCCTTGGTCGATAACATTCTCAGCCCCGACGTATTGCGGGCATTCCTGCACCGTTTCCCGGAGTCGAAAAACTGCCGGCTGGCCTACAGCGGTGGATTGGATTCGCACGTGTTACTGCACCTGATGCATGCCCTGCAGGGAGATATCGGGATAAGCCTTACCGCGGTTCATGTCAATCATGGTTTGCAGGTGGATGCCGGTGAATGGGCAAGACATTGTCAGCGCGTCTGTGACGCCATGAACGTGGAACTGCTCATCCGTCAGGTTGATGCCCGTGCTCCCGCCGGAATGAGTCCCGAGGCGTACGCCCGGAAATGCCGGTATGATCAATTCAAGGCCCTGATGCAGGCCGATGATCTGTTGTTGACCGCGCATCATATGGATGACCAGGCGGAAACCCTGTTGCTGCAATTGTTGCGTGGGGCAGGACCTGCGGGTCTGGCGGCCATGCCTGCCGATAAAACGTTCGGACCGGGGCGGCACGGGCGGCCGCTGCTGGACTTTTCACGCGATAGCATTCGCGCGTATGCGTTGGCCCATGAACTCGACTGGATTGAAGATACATCCAACCAGGATACCGGCCCGGACAGAAATTATATCCGTCACCGGGTGATGCCGGTGCTGCGAGAACGCTGGCCCGCGGCAACCGCGATACTCTCACGCGTGGCATCGCACCAGTCAATGGCCCGCGAATTACTTGAGATTCTGGCGGCGGAGGATTACCGGCAGGTACGGACTGAAGACAGCCACCGGCTGATGATTGAACCGTTACTGAATCTTGATGAGCAGCGGGCGCTGAACTGCCTGAGATACTGGCTGGATCTGAATCAGGCGCCGATTCCCGGCAGTGTGCATTTAGCCGCTTTGTACCACGAAGTCATCAACAGTCGCGAGGACAGCGAGGCCTGTGTGCACTGGTCCGGTGTCGAGGTGCGACGGTATCGTGACACATTATATCTTTTACGCTCGCAGGCAGCGTACGATCCGGAATCGTGTATAGCCTGGGATATTCGTGAACCCTGCCGTATTCCGACCGGAACGATCACGGCAACACGGGTAACGGGACGTGGGATCCGTGTGCAGCAAGTGCCGGATGAACGTCTCGAAATCCGCTTCCGCCGTGGCGGTGAGAAGATCCGGCCCGCCGGAGATGCACACACGCGCGATTTGAAAAAATTATTCCAGCAACAGGGCGTGGCGCCGTGGCTGCGGGACCGGATGCCGTTGATTTACCGGGATAACCTTCTGGTGGCTGTACCCGGCGTGTGCGTGGCCGAGGGCTATGCCGCCGGAGAACAGGAACCGGGCTGGGATGTGGTCTGGCAAAGCGAAGCATGAATGAGTCACTGTTCAATCGCGCGCGGCTATGCCTGCTGGAACCCGGGGTGGAAGCAACACTGGCATTGACCGAGGAGACAGTAACCCGCATCAGGAGCACCGGCAGTATCAACCTGGAAGACGATGCGACGGTGGATGTCGATCTTGAACCGGTTTTTCCCCGGCGGCCGCAACGGGTCGATCCCGGCCGGTTGCCGCGGCGGGGCACCGGAACGGTTAACGGACGCGCGGCACTCATTCATGCCATTGCCCATATCGAGTACAACGCCGTGCACCTGGCCTGGGATGCCATATACCGTTTCCGCGATTTGCCCGCGGCGTTTTACCTGGACTGGATGAACATTGCCCTGGAGGAATGCCGGCATTTCCGGCTCTTGCAACGGCGACTTACTGACTATGGCTATGAGTATGGCGATTTTGCCGCCCATGACGGGCTCTGGCAGGTGGCCCGTAACACACGGCATGATCCGTTGCTGCGTATGGCCCTGGTGCCCCGGGTGCTGGAAGCGCGTGGACTGGACGTCACGCCGGGCATGATCCGGGGTCTTGAAGCCGCGAACGATCCTGAAACAGCCGCGATCCTGCGTATTATTTATAACGAAGAGATCGGCCACGTTGAAACCGGCACGCGCTGGTTCCGCTATCTTTGTGAGCAGCAGGGGTGTAAGCCCGAGACAGAGTTTTTCCGGCTGGTGACAATACACTACGGTGACGGACCGCGTGGGCCGTACAACGAGGACGCCCGTCTCAAGGCCGGCTTCTCGCTGAGCGAGCTCGAATGGTTAAAGAGCCACGGTTGATTCAACCGGATATCCCTGATCCGTGAACCTGTTCGTGAACACATAAGAAAACTACAACGATGAATAAACTGCTTTACAAAATCAGGCAATCGCTGCGAAAAAAAAGCGTCGCATCCGGAAATAACGTGCAGGCGAGGTCAAGCGGTAGTGGAGTTGGCGGTGTTTTGCGAAGCCGCGCGCAGCAAATCTATGGCGAGGACGTTTATGAACAACGTCTGCTTTATGAAAAATGGGTCGCGCGTGAGCGCTGGAAACTCGAGACTGAAGCCATTCCCCTGGTTTTCGGTTTCGATCCTGAACACTGTGATTTCAATAACGAAGAGTACCGGCGCCTGGCTGATGAACTGGCCGGACATGCCCGGCATTGCATTGAACACAAGCTGTCATTGACTGCCGTAAATCCTGCGGTTGACCCGGCGGAGCTGGAAGTCAGACCCGCGGAGTTTTATCGCTGGGCTTCCGTCAGCCGTGTACAGATGCCGGAGGCACTGGTGCAGTTGATGGAATTTGTCATCAGCACCGTCGCCGGTGAAAAAGATCGTATCGATGCACAGGGTGGCGTTTTCGGGTCTGCCGGTGACGGCAGTCTCGAATTCGACCGGCAACGCGAAATGGTCCTCGGCGCAGCAATAGCGGTCATGGCCGAATTTCCGGAGCAGTGCCGTAATCGCAAGGGACGACTCAGTGTCGCCGCCATCACGGAGTTGATCATGCAACATCATGGTGTCTGGTTTCCTGATCCGGAGAAAATGATGTCGGTTGCCGGCATGCAGGATCTGATCAACAAATGGATAAAAACCCTGAAACCGGTCATTCACGGCTAGCCCGCATTTCTCACCGGTATTCGTCAAGGCAGAGGGATCGGCGTCCGCAGTAGAAGGGTGGTGAGAAATGCGGGCAGACCGGCACGGCGGACGGGGATGTACGGGAGAATTTCACGATCATCACGGGTCATAATCCGTAGTACAGGTTCATAATTCCACTGATAATTACCAGGATATTTATCGACACAGGGGACCTGTTAACATGCAAAGATACCTGGCGGCAGTTGCATTCGTATTGTTATCAAACCAGGCGCATAGCGGACAATCACATCAGCAGGGCAGTCTTGAAAACTGTCTGACAGCGGTGACGGAAATCCGTGCGGGTGACTTTATCAAGGTGGAATACCTGTCTTTTACCGATGAAGGCAAGTCGGCTTTCGAGATCGAAATCCGGGATACCGACGGCAGGAACTGGGAATTTGAATGTGACGCCGGTTCGGGGAATATCATCGAGATTGAACAGGAGGTGGATACAGCGGATGATCCTTTGTTCAAACGCAGGATGAAAGTGTCGGAAGCCGAGGCCAGGGACATTGCCCTGAGCCTGTATCCGGGTACGATCAAGGAAGTGGAATATGAAATAGAGGCGAACGGTCAGGCCTCTTACGAGTTTGATATACAGGATAAATACGGTATCGAATTCAAGGTGGAAGTGGATGCAAGCTCCGGCGATATCGTAGAGTTTCAAATGGAAAAGTGGCAAATTGGCGAGCAGCCTGCAGCTCGCTAAACAGTGATCAATGTTTGCACAGCGAGGACTTTTGTCCTCGCTGTTTGCAGTACAGATTTTTCAGTGTGTGTACACAGGCGTCTTGGTTTTCTGCACTACCGTGTCTTCCAGGAGTTGTTCGGCGCCGTGCAGCGTGAACCTGAAATTGATATCCCCGATCTCCACCATATCGCCTTCATGTAATTGTTCTATTTTCACTTTTTCATTATTGATGAATACACCGTTGAGGGAGTCCAGATCAATGATTGTGAATTCATCACCCTGGCTGCGGTGAATCTCGGCATGCCGCCGCGAAATGGAATTGTCATCCAGCGACAGCTCATTGTCCTTGCTGCGTCCGATACGCCAGGTGGTTCGCGTGATGGGATAGCGGCGTTTGCTTTCGTCCTGCAATATCAGGTAGGCATAGGGCTTCAAATCACCCATTTGTACCTGGGGCAGGTTGCGTTCCCTGGGTTTGATAAAGCTGATGATCAGGGTAGCGACGGTCAACAGTAGCAGCACTACCAGGGCAATGGGAATTCCGTAGAGAAACCATTTGTCCAGGCTGCTTTTAGCCGCGGGTTGCTGGACCACGGTAACGGTTTCACGCACAGGTTCCGGTGCGCTGGTAACCTCTGTTGCATCCACATCCGGGGGCTGAACCGGTGCCGGCCTGACCGGCGCTTGTTCGGCGATTTCACGGCTCGCGGGCCGTTGCACGGGTAGTCCGATCGCTATCGTTCTATTGCCACTGTCGAAACGCAGGTTGATGTCCGTAGCCGCCGGGATCTTGCCATAGTCAATATTTTCCAGGTCGACAGTAAAGCGGCCGCCATTGCTGATACTCTGGAATGGTTGCTGCATAAAAGCTGCAGGCAGTTTCAGGCCGCTGTCGGCTTCCACGTATTGGCCACCGGTTTCCTCGCTGATACGGCGCAGGGTCTGCAAAGCCACGGACAAGGAAGTCGAACGGGCGAAGCCCAGACTGTTAATCACGACATCATGCTCACGCGCGGCACGAATGACATCGGAATGAAAATAGGCCTGATCCTCGGCGAGACCGTCTGAAAACAGGAACACGATCTTGCGGTCAGCCTGCAGCCGTGACAGCGTCTCAATGGCGTTGAGCAGATTGCGGTAGAGTTCCGTGGTCATGCCCAGCGCCTTGATTTGTCCGGCAGCGCCCATAATTTCCGCTTGGTCGGCACCGGGCGGGGCGAGCATCCGCATCTCCTTGTCAAAGGTGGCGAGGCCGGCGATATGCTGTTCAGGCAGGGTTTGCAGGAGTTTCTCGAGCTGGGCAACATTTGCTTCGACGACGTTTTGCCGGCCGGGATCGCTGGTGTCGATCAGGAACAGCACGGCCGTGATGGCGTTGCTCCACGGCCAGTTTTCATTATTCAGCAGAGTCAAGCTCTGGTCGTCAAGACTGGCCCGCACTCGGGCCGGTGTATCGGCATTCAGGAGGCGGTAGTCGCAGTTAATCCGGGTGCGGTTGCTGCTCTGAACACACTCGATGTCAATGTCCTGGTTGAGCAGTTCCCAGGCCAGGCCCGGTTGTGCGAACAGGGATGCAAGTGCCGCGAATATTAAACTGATGCCCTGGTATCTCATCGTCTGATCACCTCACGATTTCTGCTACAGGTCAAGGTCTGGAATCTCTGATCTGGCCGGAACCCCGAATCATTATTTATCCGGTATCAGCGGGTCCGGCAAGTCATAAAACTGCAATTTTGACGTGACCTGGGTGGTCCTGGTTTTTTGCTCCAGATTTTCCAGGGACATTTCGTCCGGATCCTCGAATTCGCCAAGTTGCAGTATGCTCTTGTTGAGTTTTGATTTGACCTGCAGGACACGTTCATGCAGGTCATTGGAATATTCAAATTTATAGGCCCGGGGTTCGACGTCCGTCGCCAGGTTTTCGATGCCGGCGGTCCACAGGTAGATGGCGCCTTCCGAACCCGTGGTTTTGTCCGGTTGATTCACATGCACGGACAGGATCCTGAATTTCCCGGGCGGGTCCTGTTTCGTGGCCCAGCCCAGCAGGGGCGGGAAGGATATATAGGTAATGACATAGAAAACCGAGGTAATGATGATGCAACCGGCCTTGACCTGCCAGGACCAGTTTGAATACAGGTTGAGGCTGAGCAACAGCAGGGCCACCAGCACGTAGGCCGTAATCAGGCCGGATATTCCCAGAGTAAACAAATGCAGTCTCCTTTATTCTTTTCAGTTAACCAAATGAAACCAGTTTTTTGGGGATGAAATTCACATTGCCGATATCACCCGAGGCCTGGATCTTGAAACGGAAGGCAGTCTTCTCATCACCGGTTTTCTCAAGGCTCACATTGCCGTAGTAGATAACTTCCAGTGCCGGGTTCACCTTTACCAGCCTGACATTGACATCCACCGGTTTGCCGGTCTCCGAGGCATAGTAATGAAGATTGACCACGTACTCACCCTTGACCACACCCCGTATCGTCACCACTTCCTGGTTGAGTGGGTTCTGCACTTCCTCACCGGCAATGGTGATGGTGTCATTCAACTGGCCACGGTCATCCCGGTCCAGGTGCAGCAGACCGGCCTCGGGTGAGCGGAACCAGATGATATTGCCTTCCGGATCCTCCACCCAGGTATCCACGTCATCGGGGCTGTTGTCTTCCCAGGTCACGGTAATGATGTATTCCGCCTTCGGATCGATGATGCCCGATTTGGCCTCGGGGTTCATGAACATGATAGCCACCAGGAACAGGAAGGTGAATCCCAGCAGGGCATTGAACAGGAGGTCGGTGAAAGGATCCGATTGCAGTCTTTTCCTGATACTCATCAGATCATGACTCGGCCTGGTGAAGCCTCGGCAGGATATACACCTGGGCGAGATGTTTCAGGTTCTCGATCATTTCATCAATGTTTCTTTCCAGCATATGGTACTGGATAGTGGAGAGCATGCTGCAAACCAGACCGGCCATGGTTGTGTACAGGGCCGTGCCCATGCCGGAACTCATGTTCCTGAGAATTTTCTGCATGGTTGTGACATCGAAGTCGGCAATATTAACGACTGAACCCAGCATCAGGACAAAGCCGATTATCGTACCCATCAATCCCAGTTTGATCATAATGTCGGCGATAAACCAGCCAATCTCATGCGGTCCTTTCAGTCTGGATTCATACACTTCGATCAAATCGGAATTACCCTGCACGCTGTCTTCCGAAGAAACCGCGTGATTGTTGTAACGGGTGACCAGATCATGAATAAACTGCGTGGCGTAGGAAGGTGGCAGACTGGATTTCCCGTTAATATCCACATTATCACCAATAACACGTATGACCAGCTTGTCCTGCTTCCTGATGAACTCCGATACATCCCTGGCGGCATTGATCTGACTGGAGATGACCCAGACCCGGCGCATGACATGAAACGTAACGATGATGAATAACAGGGTGATAGCCCAGGATATGCGGCTCTTGTCGCCCATGTACAGAAGTGTCAACACGCCTTCATTCCAGGCGACCAGCAAGGCAAAAATAACGGCGCCGGTAAATACAAGCCAGCTCAGCAAAAGGTGGTGCTGACCCTTGGTGATTTCTTTATTCATATCACTCGAATTCCATGCCGGGATCGTCGACCTCCAGCCACGCGCGCGCGCCGAAGTTAACGATCTCGACCATGTGTGTGTTGGATTTACGGATTAACTCATCCAGCTCGCGATTATATCCTGATTCGGGAAACAAATGGGCGCTAATCATAACCGACTCACCGGATGCACGTATGCCGATACGTGACGGACAGTGATTCAGATAATCAGGATCTTCCATGAGCATGGCCCTGGCAATTGTCAGGTTGCAAAACAGTATGACTGAGTTATCCGGAAAATCCTCATGACCGCGTTCCCGGATGGCCTTGCCAATCTGCAGGGTGTTGACGATCCGGTAATTGCGTTCGGTAATCGCGAACTCGATGTCTTCAATGACCTCGTTGAAGGGTTTGTCAGTTGATTCGATGAAGAGTTCTTGAGGCGACTGTTTGTCATCACAGCCGGTGAGGACAAGCAGGCCCAGCGACAGGGACAGCACCAATCCCGAAGCGGACACAGCCAGGGCCGTCATCCGTCGTTATTATTCGCGGATAACCACGCGGGTGCCGACATCCACATATTTCCTGAGGTCGAGTACCTCGTTATTGGTGAGCGCAATACAGCCCTCGGTCCAGTTTATGCCTTCATGAATCATGAGTTTTTCTTCGGATTCCTCGCCCAGACCGTGGATACCGATGTAACCGCCCAATGCGGTACTCTGCGGGGGTTTTTGACTGTTTTTGTAGGCAGAGGCGATGTCCTTGAAGTCGCTGGCGGTAATGATCCGGTTTTTATACCCATACCAGGCATCAAGCAGGTTCGGATAGTCGATATGGATAAAATAGTGGAATTTGCTGTCTTCCTTGAAATCCATGATCTTGTAAACTCCGGTCGGAGTTTTTTTATCGCCCAGTTTACGTTTGCTGCCGTTGCCTCCTTTGCCGAGTGCAATGTGGTATTCCCGGATCGTCCGCTCGCCGTCCTTGACGGTGAGCAAGTTCCTGGATTTGATGATTTCAATCTCGATTTCGCTGGCGGGCGTGGTTACCGGGATCAGCATGAATGCCAGCAACAGAAACACGGGAAACAACATACCAGTGCTCCCGAAAACCCTGAATGACGGTAAATATAGTCTCAAGTCGTTGCCTCCCCTGACAGTGCACACCGGACTGAATGGTATACGGGAGTATTTTAACGTTAAATCGGAAAAAAAATGAATATCCGCTGGCGGGAATAAATACCAGGCAACAAAAAAGGGGCTTTACGCCCCTTTTTTGCCCGGCTTTAAGCCGGTATAGACAACAATTACTTGTTGTTGATGTACATGGTTACTTCAAAGCCAAAACGAATGTCGCTGTATTCAGGTGTATCCCATTTCATGGTTGGTCTCCTAAAAATCGGGTTTAAGGTTTCATGTTGCCGGTTTCCCGGCCGTACCGTTAACGGTACGCCCTGATACACGCAGAAAATATGCCAGAGATTGGAATTATTCTAAATGATTATAAAAAAATGAATAATTACAGATACTTGGATGTTATATTTATGAGCACGCTGACAATCTGTGCAAGCCATACAGGCATTTCCAGTGTCTGGAGTGGGTTAATTTAACCATATAAATGGTCTATTTGAACCACTCACTATCCAGTATACTCGCCCGATGTGGCTGAAACGTCCCAAATCCCTGAGCAGCCTGCTGCTGTTGCACGAATTCGCTTTCCTGCTCCTGGTGACCATTGCCGGCGGTATCGGCGGGTTGTCGGCCTATTTCTGGCATCAGAATTCCACCGAATCCATCCGCCTGAACGAGATGATGTCAGTGACCGAGCAGATCCGCAGCGCCTTGTTCAGACAGATCCAGGCGGCTATCCGGGTGCGGGTGCTGGAAGATGCGCAGTCACTGGATGTTTATGCCGAGTACTCAAGGCGCATCGACAGGCAGTTTAACCATCTACGCCAGGCGTCCGCCACGGGTGCGGAGGGCGAGTCAATCCAGGGATTGCAGCAGGCCTATCGGGAAATCCAGCGAGACATGAACAAGATTTTCACCGATCCCTACACATCGGATTTTCGCGTGCGCATGAAGATTCTCGATCCGCGGTTTGCAGAAGCCATGGTGGGTACATTTGAAGAGCGATATGAAACCTTTCGCGGGCGAATCATCGAGAAACACCAGGTTCTGGACGAGAATCTCAAGCAATGGACCCGCAAGGCTCCCTACATCATTGCCATCATTATCATCATGGCAATCATACTGATCGGTTTTGCCCGTAATATACTCACCCAGGGCTTTCTTAAACCGATGTCGGCGGTGACCAGCGGCGCCAGCATCATCAGCGGCGGCAGACTCGATCATCAGATTCCCGAGAATGGCGTCGAGGAAATATCGGAACTGGCCGGCGCCATTAACCATATGGCCCGGGAACTGGAGAGCAGCCGCGATGCCCTTATCCAGAGCGAGAAACAGGCGGCTCTGGGTGCGCTGGTACCGGTAGTGGCGCATAACATACGTAACCCTCTGGCCAGTATCCGGGCCACGGCCCAGGTGCTTGAGGATGTCGAGGACCAGGAAGAATTGCACGAATGCCGGCAGGCGATACTCGACACCATAGATCGTCTGGAGCGCTGGGTGACGGCGCTGGTCTCGTACCTGCACCCGCTGAAACCGAACAAGCGTAGAGTTCAAGTCACCGACCTGTTGGCATCGCCATTGAACTTGCTCAAACCCCGCCTTGATGAAAAGCAAATGACGATAGACAGGGTGGACTGGAACGAGGAGGTCGTCGTCGAAGTGGACCCCGATCTGATGGAGCAGGCCCTCTACGGTCTGATGGCCAATGCCGTGGATGCCTCGCCACGCGGTTCCAGGCTCACGGTGGGTTTTCACACCGATCTGGATCACGTCATCATCAGCTTCAGGGATGAAGGCGGTGGTCTGCCGTTTCAACCGGAGGCCGACAATCTCGAGCCGGGACCGTCGACGAAACGCTTCGGAACCGGACTGGGCATTCCGATTGCCTTCAAGATCTGCCAGACCCATGGCTGGGGACTGACATTTGAAATCAACAAGGGTGAGGGCACCGAGGTGCTGATCACCGCACCATTGCCCGCCTGATCCCGGAGAATCATACACATGCAAGAGAACAGTAAATCCGCAAACGTCGAAACCCTGCCGAAACTGGAGCGCAGTGTACTCATCGTCGAGGACGAGAGTGTACTGGCCCGGGCCGTACAAAAGCGTCTGAACCGGTCCGGTTTTCGCAGCGATATCGCCGGCGACCTGCACAATGCCAGGAGCAAGTTCCGGGATATGTCTCCGGATCTGATCCTGCTCGATATGCGCCTGCCCGATGGATCCGGTCTCGACTTTCTGGCCGAGGTACGTAAAAAAGCAGAATCCAACTGCGCCGTGCTGGTGATGTCCGCCTATGGCGAGGTGGAAGATGCGGTGTCGGCGATGAAACTGGGCGCATCGGATTATCTGAAAAAACCGGTGGACCTGGACGAGTTAATGGTCAATATCGAGAAAGTGCTGGGTAATTTTGAACGCGAACAGAAACTCACCTATTCGACCAAGCGCGAGCAGCATGCTGTCGAGGGTGTGGAATTTCTCGGTGAATGCCAGGCATTGCAGGAAGTGCGCACGCAGGTGGATCGCATTGCCGCATTGACCGAAGCCAGCAACAGCATTCCACCGACGGTGCTGATCCTCGGTGAAACCGGTACCGGCAAGGATGTACTGGCCAGGCTGCTGCACGAGAAAAGCAGTCGCCGCCAACGTCCCTTCGTGCACGTGGATTGCGCATCGTTGCCCAAGGATCTGATTGAAGCCGAATTGTTCGGACACGAAAAAGGTGCGTTTACCAATGCTCACGTGGCCCGTACCGGTCTGATCGAGGCGGCGGAAGACGGCATTCTGTTTCTCGATGAAATCGGTGAAATCCCCCAGGACCTGCAATCCAAACTGCTCGCCGTACTTGAGCGACGGACGCTGCGCCGCGTCGGCACAACCCAGGAACAACCGGTTGCCGCCTGGTTTATTGCCGCGACCAATCGTGATCTGGAAAGTCTGGCGGAAAAGGGGGAATTTCGTTCCGACTTGTATTATCGCCTCAATGTGCTGACCGTCACATTGCCACCGCTGCACGAACGTGGAGATGATGTCATTTTGCTGGCCAACAGTTTTGCCGCACAGACTGCCCGGCGCTACGGCATCGAAGGTGTACAGTTGAGTCATGCTGCAGAGTCCGCGGTACTGGATTATGCATGGCCCGGCAATATCCGCGAACTCAAACACCTGATCGAGCGTGCCGTCCTGCTCAGCGGCGGTGGCCAGATTGAGCCTTCCGACCTGGCGCTTGAAAGCAGAAAACCCTCACCAGTCAAAGACCATGCTGAAAACCCAGGTCAGGATCTGACCCTGGAAGAAGCCGAGCTAACTCTGATAAAACAGGCGCTGGAGCGTACTCGTGGCAACGTTTCCAGGGCGGCGCGTGAACTGGGCATTACCCGCATGGCCCTGCGCTATCGTATGAAAAAATACAACATGGCTAATACGGACTGAATTTGTTCGGTGCAGCATAAGAACATGAGCTCTGGACATTTTGTCGGGCAGGAGTTCAAATAGAGTTGAGTTGTTTTTGTATACTGACTCAATGCCCGGCAACAAAAACATCAGGAGGTAGGGACAATGCCCAAAGTCTCCATGCAAACAGAACTGAATGTGACACCGGACCAGGTATGGGATTTGATTGGTGGTTTCAACGCGTTGCCGGACTGGCATCCCGCGGTTGAGAAAAGCGTCCTGAAAAAACGGGGCGAGGTTCGTGAACTGAGTCTTGCCGGTGGTGGCAAGATCGTCGAAAAGCTGGAAAACCTCGATAACGGCGAACGTGTTTACAGCTATACCATAACCGACAGCCCGTTACCGGTTTCCAACTACAAGGCTACCATTCGCGTCAAGGATGATGAGAGCGGGACTTCGGTAGTGGAATGGTCCAGTGAATTCGAGGCAACCGGCGCGGCGGAGAACGAGGCGGTGAAAGTGATCCAGGACATCTACCAGGCCGGCTTTGATAACCTGAAAAAAATATTCGGCTAGGAAAACGGAACCGTGGATAACCCGGCGATCATAACGGTGACCGCCGGCTATACTCCATCTGACATCTGACATCTGACATCTGACATCTGACATCTGACATCTGACATCTGTCACCTGATTAGTGCAACTTCATCCTCGGTTTCATTCTCCGGGTAAAGAAGCTGCCAATGGTGGTCAGTGAGAACCTGACCATACCGTGCACGGCAAGCTGATGCATCTTGTACAACGATAAGTACACGAACCTCGCCACGATCCCCTCGATGAAGATATTGCTTGAAAATTTTCCGCTCAGGTTGCCCATGAGACTGCCCACCGTAGAGTAGCGGCTGAGATTGATCAGGGAGCCGTAATCCACGTATGTGTATTCCGGCAGACTTTGTCCCTTCAGCCTGCGGGTGATGGTTTTATACAACATCGAGGCCTGTTGGTGAGCGGCCTGTGCCCTGGGTGGTACAGTGTTGTCGGAATCGTCCAGAGGGCAGGCCGCGCAATCGCCAAAGGCAAAAATGTTTTCATCCCGGGTGGTTTGCAGAGTGCGATGAACCAGCAGCTGGTTGATACGGTTGGTTTCAAGTCCTTCTATCCGGGCCAGGCAGTCAGGAGCCTTGATACCGGCGGCCCAGACCTTGATCTCTGAAGGTATAAATTTGCCGCTTTCGGTTTTGAAGCCTTCCGTTGTCGCTTCAACGATGCGTTCACCCAGTAAAACCTCGATGCCCAGATTCCCGAGCAGGCTCATGGTGCGGTTCGTCAGCCGATCGGGCAGGGCGGGCAGGATCTTGTCGGCAGCCTCGATGATACTGATTTTCAGGTCATCCTTGATGTTGATGCCGTCAAAGCCGTATTCCACCATCTGGCCGAGCGAATCATGCAACTCGGCAGCCAGTTCGATACCCGTGGCGCCGGCGCCGGCAATAGCGATTTTCAACTGGCCTTCACGCAGCGGGCCCTGCTGCGCATGCACCTCGTAGGCTTTTTTCAGGAAAAACTGGTGAAAATGATCGGCTTGCTGGCGCTGGTCCAGGAAGTGACAGTGTTCCTTGACGCCGGGGATGCCGAAGTCGTTGGTTTCGCTGCCGATGGCGATCACCAGTGTGTCATAGTGAAAGGTACGTTCGGGTATATATATCTCGCCGTGCTCGTCTTTCGTCGGCAGGGTGGTAATGGTGCGATTAACGCGATCCACCCTGTCCAGCTCGCCGAGCCGAAAGCGGAAATGATTCCAGTGACTATGCGCCATGTAACTGAGTTCATCTTCATAGGAATTCAGCGATCCGGCCGCCACCTCATGCAGAAGCGGTTTCCAGAGATGGGTCATGGTCCTGTCGATGAGGGTGATGTCCGCTCGCTTTTTCCTGCCGAGTTTTTTCCCCAGTCGGGTGGCGAGTTCCAGTCCCCCGGCGCCACCGCCAACGATGACAATTCTGTGCAGTTTGTCGGTCATTCGTTTTATTTATGGTTTATCGTGGAATGTCTGGCGATTATAATACCAGAACCATTCATATTATATGAGAGCGTCTTTTTATCATGAGTGAAGTTAACACCACGGAGCTCGAAGCAGCCGCATTTCGCCGGCTGGTCTCCCACTTGCGTGAACATACCGAGGTCCAGAATATCGATTTGATGAACCTGGCGGGATTCTGCCGTAACTGCCTGTCCAAATGGTACAAGGAAGCCGCCGAGGAAAAGGGCATCGAGCTGGATTACGAACAGGTCAGGGAAATGATTTACGGCATGCCTTATTCGGAATGGAAGGAGAAGTATCAGAAAAAATAGCCACAAGCCACAAGCCACAAGCCACAAGGAACAACGAAGCACTAGTTGCTAGTAGCTTGTGGCTATCTTCTACCAGGTAAATAGCTTCCAGGTTCTGGAACTTCGAACCTTGAACTTAGAACACATTGTTAACCCTGTATCCCCGTTCCACCAGCAGGCTGAGCAGGCCGTGTTCACCATGCAGGTGTGTAGCGCCGATGGTTGCAAAGTTGCTGCCCTTCTCGAACCATGGCAACAGGCGCTGCAGCATGCGCCGGTTGCGATCATCCACCATGATTTTCATGAAACGCTGATGTACTTGTTCATCGCGGTGCGGTTTCGCGTTCATGCGCACCATGGCCTCCAGATCGGCACGCATATACAGATTGACCTGTTCACGGATGGATTCAAGGATCTGTTCATGGTTGCACAGGGTGTCGCTCAGGATCTCTATCTGGTCATCCATGGGAATGGATTGAAGACTGCCAAGCAGCTCCTGCATGCTTTCCAGGGCGTGAACTTCGTGATTTTGACGTATGGCGTAATTCATCAGGACCTGGTCCAGTGTCAGGCCGCGGGTCGGCCGGGGGCGGCCGATGAGACTGAAGGCGGCCCACGGTTGTAATTGAAGGGCTCGCTTCGCCTCGATACCGTATTTCCCGGCCTTGTATACCAGCAGTCCGGCGAGTTCGGGATGCAGGTGGTCGGCCAGGGATTTGCCCTCTTCCATGGTCATGGCGTCCAGAAAAACCTGGTTGGCTTCCATGCCCTGGTCGACTTCGCTCAGGTAGATATCGGTTGATTGCATGGCCAGGCGAACCTGAGGAGGGACCACGGCAACGCGCGGATCCCGGGAATGCATGCTACCGAACAGGTAGTTGACCCTGTTGTCTTTCACAACCTTCCAGAGCAATCCATCCGTATACGCGGTGTCTACGTCCAGGTTGCCGGTATCAGGGATCTCAACGCGCCAGGGAGCGCACTGGCGTTGCAGTTCAGCCTCATCAGCCGCGGCAAACAACGGAATCAGTACCAGACAAACGCATAAAATGTATATATTATTCATGAATATAACGATAACGAGTGGTTTGGACGGCAACATACCTTTCTGTCACAGGCTGAAATACAATCTTCATTATTAATGCCCCGATGAACAACGCAGCATTCACATGCCGGTCATATATATCCCGTGTCCTGCCACCGCTACTGTTAATACTGCTACAGGGATGTGCAATTCATCATTATCAATCCGAACCCGTGAATATCAACGAAACAGCACAACACATCGAAACCTGGAGTATTGACAATCCTGAACTCAACCGGTTCCTGGTCTCCAACGGCCAGTCTGCGGAATCCCTGCAGTCTCATGATTTTTCGCTGGAGCGTCTGTATCTGACCGGCCTGTATTATCATCCGGAGATGCGTGCGGCCCTGAATCGGCTGCAAAAAGCCGAGGTGACTGCCGGGTATTCCGGTTACAGGATCAATCCGGAGTTATCCATCCCCTTTGAGTATCACAGTGATACTTCTGATGACGAACCATCCCCATGGACCATCGGCGCTGTCCTCGGCTTTGTCTATGAACGTGCGGGTAAACGTGAGGCGAGACAGGCTCTGGCTGAAGTTGAACGCCTGAATGCCAGACTGGCGATCGATGAACTTGCGGTGGATCTCTACCGGCAGTTTCGTGAAAACTACCAGGGATTTCTGCTCAATGATGCCAGCGTGAACGAGACGCAACGTGAACTCGAGGTGCTGGAGGATTTACTGAAGCAATTGCAGAACAAGTTTGAACTGGGCAGTGTCAGCCAGTTCGAGATCAGCTCGGTAAAACTTGAAATCCAGCAGTTGAAATTTGAACATCGGTTACAAATCAATCGCCGCGAGCAATTTCGTGATGAGTTGCTGACCATGACACAATTGCCGCCACATGAGTTCGAGCGGATCGAAATCAGTTACCTTGATCCGCTGGATGTTGCCCGCGGGTTGTACGCGAACAGTAATCCTGACGATGCGGATATGCCGGCCATGCAGACCAGCCTGCTGAACCGTCATCTCGGCCTGGCCAGGCGTCTGAATGATTATGCCGTGTCCGAGGCGCAACTGAAACTGGAAATCGAAAAACAGTATCCCGATATCGTACTCTCACCGGGATTTATTTTTGATCAATCAGACAATATCTGGACGCTGGGAGCATCCTGGATCCTGCCCCTGTTCACCAACACGGAGCGTGATCTGCGCATACGCGAGGCCATGGAGGAACGCAGGATCAGGCAGCAGGAGATTATTGTTTTACAAAAACAGTTATTGAACCGGCTGTACCGGGTGGTCAATGCCGTGCAACGTCATGCCCGATCGATCGAGGTAAGTGATAATATTATCGATGCAGTGGAACAGCGCGCGGCCGATCTCCAGCAGCAGATCGAACTCGGTGGCATTGACAGGGTGGAAATATTGCGCAACCGGCTGGAATATTTCAGGGCCCGGCAGACGCAGTTAAAGATATACAACGAAGCCGCGCTGGCCGTGCTGCAACTTCAGCAGTTGCTGCATGACCGGCACCAGTCACTCGATCCGGTCGTTGCCGCGACACACTGGATCCATACGGTTAACGGTAAGAATAACAATGAATCTGCTCTTTAAAATACTGCTGCTGGTAACAGCGTTGCTGCTTGGCGTGTTTTTGCTCGAACGGGCTGCCATTATCAATACCGGCTACCTGGAAATGCTCATACCTGCCGCTACAAATCCGGATGATGACGACGATGAAGTTACTGACCCGGATGAAAGTGAAGAACAGGAGCGTATTCGTATTATCGGCGGTTACAAGGCCATTCAGGTTGATGATGAAGTCATTGCCATTGCCGGGCTGGAATTCGCAAAACCATCGCCCATTACATTTCAACCGGAATTCAAGGCCTACGCGGAAGTCATGGATATCTCACCGCTGGTCAAGACCCGGAGTGAGTACATCAATACGCAATCGGAAATCAGGGTACTTGAAAATGATCTGCACAATCTGAACCTGATCCTCAGGCGGGCCGAGGCATTGCACGAAAGCCGCAGCCTGTCCACGCGCGAACTGGAAAAACACCGCGCTGACCGGGATCTCAAGGCTGCCGAAGTGGCCGCGCTGAGAACCCGGCTTGAAAATCTTGTTTATGATATTGAATCGACCTGGGGTGAGGCCATCAGTCAACTGGTGCTGGACAAGGAGCGCAAGGATGAATTTGATTTGCTTGCGGCGCACAGGAACGTACTGGTGCAGGTCTCATTGACAAAGAACCAGGCGCTTGCCGGGACAGGGCAGGCCGTATATGTCAGTAACAGGAATGATCGCTCAACGGCGATCGAAGCCACCTATGTTGACCGCGCCAACCGGGTCAGCAATCCGCTGTACTCGGAGAGTCATGTTTACCTGGCGAAGTCAGCCGAATTCCGCCCCGGTACACGCCTGTTTGCCTGGATTGCGGAACAGGGGGAGAGACTCTCCGGCCTGTTTATTCCGGCCAGCGCCGTAATCTGGTATGCCAACGATCCCTGGATCTATATCAGGCATGATGAGAGGATTTTTATCAGGAAACCCCTTGCACACGCCAGGCAACTGGATAAGGGATGGATCGTAACCGAAGGTCTGGATACGTCTGATACCGTGGTGGTCCATGGCGGGCAGACCTTGTTGTCCGAAGAGTTCAAGTGGGCCATCCCGGATGAGGATGATGACTGAGCCGGTGCGTTAAGGATGCTTTCGCTTCTGGTCAGGTTTGCAATCAACTTTCGTGGTGTGGTCATCACTGCCGCGACCTTGTTGATGTTTTACAGTGTCTATACGCTGTCACGGGCCGGTCTCGACATTTTCCCGGAATTTTCGCCCAACCTCATCGTCGTGCAGACCGAGGCCCCCGGCTACTCCACTGACCAGGTGGAGATACTGGTTACCCGTCCCATCGAGAAGTCACTCTCGGGACTCATCGGTATCGATCATGTGCGCTCCGAGTCCATCCAGGGTCTCTCGGTCGTCAATATTTACTTTGAGGAAGACACCGATATTTATCGCAACCGTCAACTGGTGTCCGAACGCCTGACCGGGCTCGCCGGTCAATTGCCGCAGGGCGTCGGCCCTGCTGTACCGGTACCGATGGCCTCATCCTCGGCCACCATACTGACCATGGGAGTGACTTCTGACAGTGTCGATCTGATGGAAATGCGCAGTATTGTCGACTGGAACCTGGTGCCGATCATCCTCAGTGTTCCAGGCGTGGCCGATGTCAATGTGTTTGGCGGTGAAGTCAAACAACTGCAGATACAGATAGACGAGAACAAACTCAGGCAATACAACCTGGGTATCAACGAAATTTCCGCCGCGGCCCGGGAGGCTACGGGGATCCATGGCGCGGGATTTATCGAGAATATCAATCAGCGCTTGACGCTGACCCTGTCCGGCCTGCCGCATACCAGGGAGGATCTGGCGGATGTTGTCGTTCGTTACGAAAACGGCAGCAGTATCACCCTGGGTGATGTGGCTGACATTGATTACGGTCCTGAACCGGCCGTTGGCAAGGCAGCGGTCATGGGCAAGGAAGGCGTGGTGCTGATGGTCATCGGCCAGTACGGTGCCAATACCCTGAACGTATCCAATGCCGTGGAAAAGGCCATCAGCGGTCTTGACCGGATATTTGCCGAAAATGATATCCAGTTGCATCCCACATTGTTCCGGCCTGCCAACTATATCGAACGTTCCGTCGCCAGTATCAGTGGCCACTTGCTGGTCGGCGGACTGTTTGTCGTCGCCGTGCTGGTGGTGTTCCTGTTCAACTTCAGGACGGCGTTTATCTCGGTCATGGCGATACCCCTGTCACTGTTGACAGCGATTCTGATCCTGCTCGAAAACGGCGTCAACCTGAACATCATGGTCATCGGTGGTCTCGCTATAGCCCTCGGAGAGGTGGTCGATGACGCTATTATCGATACCGAGAACATCTACCGGCGGTTGCGCCAGAACAGCCAGTTGCCGGATCCGCTGCCCATGAAAGACGTGGTCTACAACGCTTCCATGGAAGTGCGTGGCTCGGTGGTCTATGCCAGTTTTATTGTCGCGCTGGTATTTGTACCGCTACTGCATTTAAGCGGCATTACCGGCCGCTTGTTTGAACCCCTGGGTACGGCTTACATTCTGTCCATCATGATGTCGCTGCTGGTGGCGCTGACCGTGACGCCGGCATTGTGTTACCTGTTGCTGGCGAAAAAGGAATTGAAAAAGGTCGAACCGCCGTTAATCAAACTGCTGCAGCCGCTGTATGCCGCCTCGCTGCGCCTCATCTCGCGTTCGCCTTATCTCGTGTTTTCAGTAACGCTGCTGTTCTGCATTGCCGGGCTGAGCGTGCTTCCCGGTGTCGGTGGCCAGTTCATACCTAATCTGCGCGAGGGGCACTACATTGTGCATACCTCGAGTATCTCGGGCACCTCGCTGAGTGAATCCATTCGCGTCGGCAACCAGCTGACGCGCGCCTTTCTCGATATCCCGGGTGTGATCTCGGTGTCGCAATGGGCCGGACGCGCCGAGCGCGGCGCCGATACCTTCGGCAGTCATTACAGTGAGTTTGAAGTGGATCTGGACTTTGACCTCAGTGGCAGTGAACAGCAGGCGGTGCTGGATGAAATACGCCGTATCCTCGAGGAGTATCCCGGTATACGCTACGAGGCCTATAACTTTCTGTCCGAACGTATCTACGAAACCATCTCGGGTTACACCACGCCGGTAGTGGTCAACATCTACGGCAATGATCTCGATGCCCTGGACAGAAAGGCCACCGAAGTGGCCGCCGTGATGAAAACCATCGAGGGCGCCCGCAGTGTGCATGTACAGTCCTCGTCGGCAACGCCGTTGCTGCAAATCGGTTTGAAGCTGGATGTGCTCAGGGACTATGGACTGAAGCCGCTGGAAATCGTCTCGGTGATCAAGACGGCTTTTGAAGGCACGGCCGTGGCCAGGTACCAGGAAAACGATCGCATTTTCGATGTCGTGGTCACGCTGCCGGAAGATAAACGGCAGACACCTGAAGATGTCCGGCAGTTACCGGTAATGACGCCGGCCGGCCTGCTTCTGCCGCTGCACACCTTTGCTGACATTCGCCAGCAATCCGGCCGCTACAACATACTGCACCAGGATGGCAAGCGACTGCAGAGTATCACCAGTCATGTCGTCGGCCGTGACATTACCGGCTTCATGGATGAACTGGAAGAAACCATCCTGGAAAAGGTCGCCTTCAGTGCCCGTATCTATCCGGAATTTACCGGCGCCGCCATCGAACAGGCGAAAGCGCAGGAAGAACTGATCCTGCTTTCCTGCCTGGTGCTGGCCGTTGTCATGATGTTGATCTATATTGCCATCGGTAGTCTGAGGCATGTATTGCTCATGCTGATCAATCTGCCTTTCGCTCTTATCGGTGGTGTCATCGCGGTGTTACTGACCGGCAGCAGTCTTTCGGTCGGATCGCTGGTCGGATTCGTCACCCTGTTCGGTATCACGGTCAGGAACTCGATCATGCTGGTCTCCCACTACCGGTTCCTGGTCCAGGAAGAAGGATTGCCATGGAACCTGGATACCGCCATTCGTGGCGCCCAGGAGCGTCTGCCGTCCATACTAATGACCGCGCTGGTCACCGCGTTGGCCATGCTGCCCATTGCCGTTGACAGCGACAATCCCGGCCGTGAAATCATGGGGCCGATGGCCGCGATCATTATCGGCGGTCTGGCCTCGTCGACGATCCTTAACCTGTTGATCATGCCTACTGTTATGTTGAAGTTTGGGCACTTTAAAACCAGATAACAGACTACAGACTACAGACTACAGATTACAGATTACAGGTACACTGTTTAAGCTATGTCGATTACCGTCCTTATCATCGATGATTCCAGGGATTTTCGCTCCCTGTTGCGCTTATTCCTGAACAAGGAGTTCGACGACGTGGATATCGAGGAATACGATCTCGAACGCCTGGGACGGCCACGGCAGGATTTTGTCTGGGGTAACTACGATGTGCTGTTACTGGATTATAACCTCGGGCCGGGGCAAGACGGCCTGGAATGGCTGCAGACTTTCAGTCGCCTGCCGGATTTTCCACCGACGATCATGTTGACCGCGGAAGGTGATGAATACACCGCCGTAAAGGCGATCAAGCTGGGTGCCTGCGATTATCTCAACAAGAAAGACATTACCCCCGGCACGTTGTCCCGGGTCATCAGGGAAGCGCTTGAGTTCACTGCGGAGAGCAGGCAGCGCGAGACCAAAGCAATGCAGGACGCCACGCATATCATCGAGGAGATCAAAACGCGGGTACTGCCCACGGCCGATGACAATGATGTCATTCCACCCCAACGTCTGGAGATTGGTTACCGTTTTGTCCGCCAGATCGGCAAGGGCGCCATGTCAACGGTGTACCTGGCCGAACGCATCGAGGACGGCCTTACGGTTGTGCTCAAGGTGCTGGATCTGACCCGCGCGGTTGATCCTTCCCTCATCGAGCGGTTTCGTCTCGAGGCGGAACTGATCGCCGGTGTAAACAGTCCGTTTGTCGTCCGTATTCATGATCACGGCATCACTGACGAGTACGGGTTTATAGCCATGGAGTTTTTTTCCAGGGGCGATTTGAAACAGCGAATGGAGATGGGGCTGGCGCCGGAAGTGGCGTTGAATTACCTGACGCATATTGTTTACGGTCTGCATGCGATACATAACAACGGGGTTATTCACCGGGACCTGAAACCGGCCAATATCATGTTCCGCGGTGATGACAGCCTGGCGCTGGCGGATTTCGGCATTTCCAAAAGACTCGGTGATAACGCTGACCTGACCATGGCCGGGCAGATCCTCGGCACGCCCAATTATATGAGTCCGGAGCAGGGACAGGGTCTGGCCATTGACGCCCGTTCGGACCTGTACAGCGCCGGTGTGTTGTTTTATGAAATGCTGACCGGTGAGAAACCGTTTGTTGCGAAAACCCCGTCGGCGCTGATTTATCAGCATATCCATACGGCTATCCCGAGGCTCGATGCAAAGCTGGGCTTTTTTCAACCGATTATCGACCGGATGCTGGCCAAGCATCCCGACACGCGTTACCAGAGTGCGGCCGAACTCATCGGCGTACTGGAAAAAGCGGAGCAGGGACTTATCGAATCATGATCCTGCAATTGTGGATTCGCAGCCGTCACGATTGCAGTTGAATTGCTCTCGCAAAGGCGCGTAGCACGCAAGCGGGAGTCACATGTTGCCGTACAAGAGAAATACCGGGGCAAGCCCGGAAGATGCTGCTATAGAAGGAGCGGAGCGGTCCTGCGCCAATGTTATGCCACGTTAGGGTTTACATCATGGCAGAGTCAGACATCGGTGTCCTCGAGTTCCTCGTTGATCTGTTGCAGCCACCATCGGGCCTGCTCCCGGCTCTGTTGGTGACCGAGGGCCTTGTTAAACGACACCAGTGAGGCCTTTTTTTCATTGAGTTCATACTGGCACATACCCATCATCAGCCAGGCTTCACCCATCTGTTCAAAATTACCGGCATTGACCACGTGTTTGAGTGCCTCCATCGCCCGTTTCCATTGCTGCTGTTCTACCAGTAACCGGGCCATGCGAAATGCGTGTACGGGTTCATCGGGTTCTTTCATGGACAATGTATTCAATGTCTCGATGGCGCGGTCGTATTCCTGGGCAGCGAGCCAGCTGTTAGCCAGCAGTTTCAGGGTTTCCGGTATTTCTTCCAGGGTTCCGCTATCCAGTTCTTCGCTTAACAGTTTCCCCGCCTTGTACGGCATCTGGTGGTAAAGGTAATTACGCGCCAGGGTAAGGATCTCGTCAGCGTTCAGCAGGCCTTTGGAATGGGCGAGTTCCGATACGGCCAGCGCTTTTCTTTCCTCGCCTGATTGCTGGTAGACCGAGACCAGGTGCAGCCAGAAGTTCTTTTCCGACGGATAACGCACGATCATGGTTTCAAGCAGGGCAGCCGCGCTTTTCAGCCGGTCGGTCTGTATATAGGCGAACAGCAGCATTTCGTACCAGTTTCGCGAAGGCTTTTCCGATTTTTTAATGGCGTCTTTCAGATGCGGTATTGCTGATGTGTAATCATCGCTTTGCAGGTAGATATTAGCGGCCAGCAAGTGAGCATCGGCGCCGGGCAGGGGCTCATCGGCAAACCATTTTTTCAGATATTCAAGTCCGCCGCTGTAATCACCCTTGTACACGGCCAGTTGGGCGATAGTGAAATGCAAATCATGATTCACATCGGCGGGCAGGGCACCGGATTCCACGGATTTGATAAATGCCGATAATGCATTGTCAATATCGTCAAGGGCATGATAGACGTAACCCATGGTCTGCAGTACAACGGCGGTGTCATAGTTCAGGTCACTGATATCGGGCAACAGCTTTTGCAGGCGTACGAGCGCGGCGCGGTTGTCACCCTGGTTCATTTCCTCCTGCGCTTTGCTCAGAACCTTGTAGGTCGATTCCTGTAATGCCTTCTCATCGTCTTCGGCATGTATACAGCCGATACCGGCAAGCATCAGGCACAGGGCGATCAGAAACTGTTTCGGTATGTTGGGTTTCATGACCGGTTATTTCAGACTGAAGCGGACATCCTGGCGGGCGCGTTGTTCCACTGCTTTGCCGTCCTCCATTTTCGGGTTGAATTTCCATTTCCTGATGGCTTCGAGCACGGCACGGTCGAAGATTTTCGGCGGGCTGGCTTTAACGATGACCGGATCCTTGACACTGCCATCGCCGGCAATGGTGAATTCCACGGTGACTACGCCCTCGATACCGGAGCGCAGGGCGCGCGGCGGGTAGCTGGGCGGAATTTTCATGGTCGGCACCAGGTTGGTGGCGATTTCCGGCGCACGCGGTTTTGTGGCCGGTTTTCTTGCAATCGGCGCAGGTTTGACGGATTTCATGAAATCACCGATGTAGGGTGTGCCCTGCATGCTCAGTGGCACATCGAGTTCGGGTACAGGCATGTCCACGTCAACGGGCGGTTGTGGTGGTTCCAACTCCGGTTGCGGCAGATCCACCGGTGGCGGCGGTTCTTGCGGCGGTGGCGGTTCATCGAGTTCTTCCTCCTTGATGGTTTCCTCCTCCGGCCTCTGTTCCTGCTGAAAGCGGATGAAATCCACCAGGTTGATGTTTTCAATTTCCGGCGGACGGAATTGCTCGTTGGTGACCATTTCGTGGATAAAATAGAACAGCAGCAGGTTCAGCAGCAGGGCGGCAGCCCCGAACAGCGGCAGGCGCAGACCGGAAACGAGCAGTTGCACGGGACTGGCGCTCATGGGCATGTCCGCCGCGACTTATTCCTGGGTTGCTGCAATGGCCACGTTGCTGACACCGGCCAGCCGTATCTGATCAAGTACACTGACGGTGAGTCCGGTCCTGGCGCCCTTGTCAGCCATGATGATCACCGTGCCTTCAGGGTTCTGGGCGTGCAGTCTTTCGACGTGGGCGCGTACCGAGCGGATATCGACGTTTTCATTATCGATCCACACTTCCCCCGATTCACTGACGCCGATGATCAAACTGCCTTTTTCCTGGCGCACGGCCGTTTGTGCCGTGGGTCTGTCCACTTCAATACCGGCTTCCTTGGTAAATGAGGCGGTGACCAGGAAAAAGATCAACAGGATAAATACCATGTCGATCAGCGGCGTCAGGTTGACGTTGGCCGCTGCATTGGATTCTTCTATGTGTCGATGGCGCATGATAATCAGTGGGTTAGCATATCGCGTGCCCGGTCGGTATTGGAGCGGGCTCGCCGGTTCAGGTCGCTGCTGAAATAAAGTCCGGTAATGGATGTCACCAGTCCCGCCGTCGTCGGCAGCAGGGCGCGGGCTATGCCGTCGGCCATGCCCCGGGCGTTACCGGTGCCGAACACATTGATGACCTCGAAGATGGAAATCATGCCGGTGACCGTGCCGAGCAGGCCCAGCAATGGCAGCACAGTGATGATCGCCGTAATCGGAACGAGATTGTGACTGGCCGCGATGTACAATTCAGTGAGCAGGCCTTCACGCAACATGCTGGCAGTCCACGAGGATTTATCCTTGCGCTTGGTCCAGATACTGACAATGGCCCTGAGCTTGTCTTCGTGACCGTGCAGAAAATACCAGTACCGCTCCAGGATCAGTATCCAGAGCAGTATGGAAACCAGAAAAATACAGAACAGGATCGGCCCGCCGGTTTCGAAAAAAACGTACAGTGAAGTGAGTTGTTCAGGCATTGGCCGACCTCAGCCGGTTGATTTCGGCCAGCAGCGCGACAAAACTCTTGCTCTTTTCATCGAGCAGATGCGTCATGCGGTTGCTTCTCGATGACAGGAAGCTGTGCATCAAGAGCAGGGGAATGGCGACGACCAGGCCCATGACCGTGGTCACCAGGGCCTGGGAGATACCATCGGACATGGCCCGCGGATCTCCGGTCCCGAACAGGGTGATGGACTGAAAGGTTTCGATGATGCCGACCACGGTACCGAGCAATCCCAGCAGCGGGGCAATGGCCGCGAGCAGGGAAAGAGCGCCCAGACCGCGCTGCAAGCCAGGCAACTCTTTCAGTATGGCCTCATCCAGCTTGTATTCAAGGGTTTCGGTGTCGACATCCGGGTTATCTTCATAGACCTGCATGATACGGCCCAACGGGTTGTCACCGGGAGTGCGGGTTTTCAGTTGCCTGGACACTTTCCGTTCCATCAGCAAGAGAATAATGAATCGTTCCAGTGCAATCAGCACACCGATGATGGCGACGGCGATAATGATATAACCAACCAGTCCGCCTTGCTGTACACGCTGCTTGAGGTCCGGCTCGAGGATATACAGCGCAAGCCTGGCGCCGCGGGTCGGGTCCACCGGAAACGGATGTATGCCCTCGCTGGTTTTTTCCAGTTCCGCCGCCATGTTCTGCAATCGTAGCGGGGGCTGGCCAGCCGGTTCGATGAGTTTTTTCGACTCGATTAAAAAACGCAGGAAGCGGCCATCGGCAACGGCATTGAATACACCGACCCGGGTCACCTCGCGTTCCACTTCATCGCCGGTGTTGGTAATGATGCTGGCGGGAAATCTGACTACCCGGGAGGATTCATTCATCTCTTCCAGCACCAGCAGCCAGAGTTCTTTCAAGTGATCAATGGACGGTAATTCCTTGCTTTCCTTGAGTTCATCCAGGGCCACGTCACGTTCCGGGTATTGTGCTGAAACCAGTGAGGTATCGATGATGGTGTCTACATCACTGGCGATCTGCCGTACCACGCCATGCAACTCCCCGAGCGAACCGGCGCGTTGCCTGAGCAAGGCGCGCTGAGCCTCGATGGTACGCTCGTTATCATCATAGCTGGAGCGCAGGTTTTCACTGCGGGTCTGCTGTTGCTGCAGTTCCTGCAGGGCTTTCTCCAGCATGGCGGCCTGCTGGTCGCGTGCCGACTTGAATTTTTCCTCGCGGGCCAGGTGCTGTTTTTCCTCCTTTGCCAGTTCACTTTTGACCTGGTCGAGCAAATCATCAAGGGTCTTGTGTTGTTCGGCGTATAAGGATACGGAAGTGAGCAGCGTAATAATGAAAACAATGATTTTCATCGGGCTGCCTCCGGTGCGCGTACGGGTAATTTGAACAGGTCCGGAGAGGTCTGTTTGCGGGCGATCTTCAGACCTTGCTGGATGGATTGCAGGTAGTTATCAGGCAATGGTTCCCAGGCCTGTGTCTCCGTGTTCCAGAAACCGGCGCTGCCCTGGTCCAGGGTCAGATAGTTGAGTGAAATACGCCCGACACGCAGCACATCGACGGTATGGTCTTCACCGTTCACGGTAATGGTTTCGTTATAGGCCTCGATGGTGCGGCCGTATTCCATTTCGATCTGGTAGGCTTCCATGATACGCCGGAACTTGTCCGGCAGGGTGACGTCGGGGCGATCCATCATTTCACGAATGGCCGCCATGCGGTTGGCGCGTTCTTCTTTCAAAAAAGGCATGTCCAGACTGATGAATTCCTCCAGGACATCGACCATCCGCAACATCAGTGGAACAATATCACGCTGGGTTTGCTCGATATGCCCCAGTTGCCGTTCAATGGAAGACAGTTCCTCCTGCTGCTTGCCGGTCAGTTTTTCAAGTTGCCGGTTGTAAACCTTGAGGCTGTCGATGGAGCGGATGGCCGTGCGGTATTCCTGCAGCATGTCGCGTGTTTCATCGGCCAGGGTATTCACTTGCTCCTGTGACTCGATGCTGCGTTTCTGGGCTTTTAATTGTGTTTTCACGGCTGATTCCAGCGGCTCATCGGCGGAACTCAGCGGCAATGACAGGGACAGGGCCACGCAAAGCAGCGCGGCAGAATGGATATTATTGGTTTTATTCATCAGGAAAATTTCCTAAGTGCTTAAGATTCAAAAAGTTAATATAAGCAGTCTGATTAATCAACGTGAATTTATCCGTATAATCAGCGCATATCATGCAAAGGACCTGTATGGTAATTTTCGGATGATCGTCATTTAAACTTGAACCTGCCGCCCGTGCAGCCTGCATACTGATATGAGCCTTGGAGCCCGACTGAGCCTGTTAATAACTCTGCTGTTTGTGTTGATCCTGATCGGCGGCAGCGTCTTTGTTTTCGATAATGCACGCCGGGCTATCCATAATGAGGTTCACTCGGCGGCGCGTTTCACACTGCAGTTGATCGAGATTGCCCTGTCGACGATGGATGTGTCCGGGCAACCGGGAATGGAAGAGCAACTGCTGACCCGGATTTCCGAACTGGATACGGCGCGTCACATGGAAATACGCATTCTCAAGCGGATGAACATCGACAACCGCTTTCCCGTGTCACCGCGGATCCCCGTGCATGCCGATGCCCCGGACTGGTTTGTCGGGCTGGTCAAACCGGAAGTAATTGAATACCGCCGCGCTTTCAATACCAGTGATAATCGCATTACCGAGATTGTCATCCGCGCTGATCCTTCCGATGAGATCACGGAAGTCTGGCAGGATACCAAGAATATCATCGTCATGTTCGTGGTCTTCGTGATCATGTCGATAGTTATCGTTTATTACACGCTGGGCCACGGACTGGCGCCGATTGCCGAGATTCTCAAGGGGCTCGACGGCATTGAGCACGGCGATTATCGCCTGCGGCTGCCGCATTTCAAGCTGGCGGAACTGACGAAGATTTCCGATAAATTCAACCTCATGGCCGAGGTGCTGGAGAAAACTCGCGAGGAAAACCGCGCCTTGACCCAGAAATCCCTGGCTATACAGGAACGCGAGCGACAGAACCTGGCTCATGAACTTCACGATGAACTGGGCCAGTCCATCACTGCCATCAAGGCAGTAGCGACTTCCATCGGCCACGGTGGCCAGGAGGTTTCCAGCATACGTGACAGTGTGGATACTATTATTGACGTATCCAATCATATGTACAGTGTGGCCAGGAGCATGATGCGGCGGCTGCGCCCGGCGGTCCTTGACGAATTCGGCCTGGTGACTGCTCTGCAGGACATGGTCGATGACTGGAACACGGTGCACGAAGAGGTATTTTGTGAATTCAGCTTCAATGGCAATTTTGAGCAGCTCGATGAAGACATCAAGATCAGTGTCTACCGGATTGTCCAGGAGAGCCTGACCAACGTCATCAAGCACGCCGGCGCGAGCAAGGTGACCATCGAGTTGGACGAGATCCGGAACGCTGAAGTAGAACAGGAGATTTTCCCCTGTCATTTACGGCTTAAAATAACCGATAATGGTGTTGGTTTCAGCGACAGGCGGATCAAGCGGGGTCTCGGTTTTCTGGGCATGTGCGAGAGAATCGATGCCATCGGCGGCAGTATCGCTATCGAATCCCGCCCGGGGCAGGGCGTTGCAATCAACATCAGCATACCGGTGAGAGTGGAATAAATTCAGACATATGATGATCGAAAATACCAGAATCAAAGTGCTGTTGGCGGATGATCACGCCGTGGTGCGAGCCGGCTACCAGATGCTGCTGAAACAATCGGAAGATATCGAGGTGGTCGCCGAGGCGGAAACCGGTGAACAGGCGGTGCGCGCCTATACCGAACATCAGCCCGATGTCGTGGTCATCGATTTATCCATGCCCGGCATGGGCGGGCTCGAGGCTATCCGCCGGATCATGGCGCGTGATGCCAATGCCAGAATCCTGGTTTTCAGCATGCACGAGGATACAGTGTTTGTTGAGCAGGCGCTGAACGTCGGCGCCCGGGGTTACATTACCAAAAGCAGCGCGCCGGAAACCCTGCTGGAAGGGATACGCAAGATCGCCGCCGGTCATACATACCTCGATTCCGATATTGCCCAGCGTCTCGCCGTTCAGAAAACCCGTGACAAGGATACGCCGTTCTCAAATCTTTCCACGCGCGAATTCGAGATTTTTTGCCTGCTGGCCGAGGGCCTGAATAACAGTGAAATCGCCAAGCGTCTGTCCCTGAGCTACAAGACCGTGGCCAATTACAGCACCCAGATCAAGACCAAGCTCGAGGTCACTACGATCACCGAAGTGGCGCGCCTGGCCATTCGCCACAACATCGTCAAGGCCTGATTTTGCTCTATTTTGGTGCACGCAATAGCCGCAAAAAAAATCCCATCCCGGCTAAAATCCTGTAACATTTCCTGTCGATGATCGGCCGCTGATCCGACTCAGTGTCTCGAATCACGCCTGGCCGGGTAGCGGCCAATAATTAAAATGACGCCATAACCTGAAACTATCGGGACCGGGGGGAGATATGATTCACAAACCTGCAGCTGTAGCTGTGCTTCCACTATTCACAACCCTGTTTCTCACATTCATTCCGGGCAGCGCCATGGCCGAAACACTGAACGGCGCGGATACGGCGTGGATCATGACCAGTACCGTGCTGGTGCTGTTCATGACTATACCGGGACTGTCGCTTTTTTATGCGGGCCTGGTGCGCAGCAAGAATGTGCTCGGTGTGCTGATGCAGTGTTTCAGCATTACCTGCCTGGTCTCCATTCTCTGGCTGGTGTGCGGGTACAGTATCGCGTTTTCTGAAGGCAATGCCCTGTTCGGCGGTTTTGGCAAGGCCATGTTTGCGGGAATTGGCGAGGAGACGCTCTCCGGCACCATTCCGGAATCGGTGTTCGCCCTGTTCCAGATGACCTTCGCCATCATCACCCCGGCGCTGATTGTCGGCGGCTTTGCCGAGCGTATTAAATATCCATCGGTTCTGCTGTTCACCGCGCTGTGGCTGCTGCTGGTGTATGCACCGATCACACACTGGGTCTGGGGCGGCGGCTGGCTCGGCGAGATGGGCGTGATGGATTTTGCCGGCGGCCTGGTGGTGCATCTCACGGCGGGCACGGCCGCCCTGGTGGCCGCGATAGTGATGGGCAATCGAAAAGGCTTCCCGAAAGAACCCATGCCGCCGCATAACATGACCATGTGTATTACCGGCGCCGGCATGCTCTGGGTCGGCTGGTTCGGCTTCAATGGCGGCAGCGCCCTGGCCAGTAACGGTGATGCCGGTATGGCCATGCTGGTTACCCATATCTCGGCAGCGACGGGTGCTTTTACCTGGCTGTGCGCGGAATGGATCAAGTTCGGTAAACCCAGCGCCCTGGGTGCGGCCACCGGCATGGTCGCGGGACTCGGCACCATTACCCCGGCATCCGGGTTCGTGGGGCCGGCCGGCGCGCTGGTCATCGGTTTCGCTGCCGGTGTCATCTGTTTCAACGCCACCATGTACCTCAAGCGCAAACTGTTCATTGATGATTCCCTGGACGTATTTCCGGTACACGGCGTGGGCGGCATGCTCGGTACGCTGCTGACTGCCGTATTTGCCAGTACCGGCATTGGTTTGTTCAGCGGCCAGGGTTATCTGAGTGAAAATATAACCTCCATACCGGCCCAGTTGTGGGTGCAGTTTATCGGTGTCGTGGCTGTCCTGGTCTTCACCGCGGTCGCAACCTGGATCATATTGATGATCGTCAAGGCCGTATGCGGTCTGCGTGTTGACGAGGAAGAAGAGATCACCGGCCTCGATCTGGTGATGCACAACGAGCGCGGCTACGATCTCTAGGGCGAAAGCCAGGTTTCTATGTTTGAGGCCCCGTTTATCGGGGCCTTTTCATTTATTGCTGATACGCTGAATACACCGGATTTTTGTTGATAACGTTTCTCAACTATATGAGATTATTTACTGATCCATCCGGACTGTTTTCCTGACCCGCATTTACTCTATAATAGACTTATAATTATAAAAAACTGACTGGAACCTTGCCCGACATGAGTTTCGATATTTTGTAAATTTTCAATTACTCACTGAGTTTAGGGGGTGCCATGCTCAGATCATTACAGATAGAACCGGAGAAATGTACCGGTTGTCTCCAGTGCGAAATGGCCTGTTCGTATCAGGCGGAGGGTGTATTCAACCCGGCCAAATCGCGTATCAAGATTTTTACCTTTCATGAAGAAGGGCGCTTTGTTCCCTATACCTGCACACAATGTTCCGAGGCCTGGTGTATGCATGCCTGTCCGGTCGAGGCCATCGTTATCAACGAGGCCACCGGCGCCAAGGAAGTCAGGGCCGATGTCTGTGTGGGCTGCAAGGTCTGTACTATCGCCTGTCCATTTGGCACGGTGAATTACGATCAGGACAGCAAAGTCGTTTACAAATGCGACCTGTGCGGGGGTGATCCCGAGTGCGCCAAGGCCTGTCCAACCCAGGCCATCACTTATGTGGATGCGAACCATACCGGACTCGATCGTATGCGTGCCCATGCAGCTAAAAATTTACCTGGCGCGAGTGCTTCAGCATAGGAGGTATAGATATGGCCTGGACAAAAAAAGTAATGCGGGTGAACCTCACCGAGGGCACCATTAGCGAAGAACCCCTGAACATGGAGTGGGCTAATCAGTATCTGGGACAACGCGGTCTCGCCACCAGGTACCTGGTGGAGGAAATCGATCCGAAGTGCGACCCGCTGGGACCGGAGAACAAGATGATCATGACCACGGGACCGCTGACCGGCACCATGGCATCCACCGGCGGACGCTATTCCGTGGTCACCAAGGGACCCTTGACCGGCGCCATTGCCTGTTCCAATTCCGGTGGCTTCATGGGCAACGAAATCAAGAACGCCGGCTGGGACATGATCATCTTCGAAGGCAAATCACCCAAACCCGTATACCTGTACGTCGAAAATGAAAAGGCTGAACTGCTGCCGGCCGACGATCTCTGGGGTAAATCCGTCTGGGAAGCCGACGAAATGATCCACAAAAAGCACCAGGATCCCCTGATCCGTATCGCGGTCGTCGGCCGTGCGGCGGAAACCGGGTGCCTGTATGCCGGCATCATCAATGACCTGCACCGTGCCGCCGGCCGTTCCGGTGTCGGCACCGTTATGGCCTCGAAGAACCTGAAAGCCGTCGCGGTTCGCGGCACCAGGGGAGTCGGCAATATCAAGGATCCGGCGGCCTTCATCAAGGCGACCAACGAGGGCAAGAAAGTACTTTCTGAAAACGCGGTGACCGGCGAAGGTTTGCCGGCGCTGGGAACCCAGGTGCTGATGAATGTTATCAATGAAGTCGGCGCCATGCCGACCCGCAACATGCGTGATGTGCAGTTCGAGGGATCGAGCAGAATTTCCGGTGAGGCAATGAAAGAACCCCGTCCCGGCGATGGCAGGCCCAACCTCACCACGAACGCGGCCTGTTTTGGTTGCACCATCGCCTGTGGGCGCATCTCCACCATCGACCAGGGCCATTTCACGGTGGAAAACAAGCCCGAATACTGGGGCGCCTCCGGGGGCCTGGAATACGAGGCGGCCTGGGCGTTGGGATCGGACTGCGGTGTTGATGACCTGGATGCACTGACATACGCGAATTTCCTCTGCAACGAGGACGGCTATGACCCCATATCTTTTGGCTCGACGCTGGCGGCAGCCATGGAGATGTACGAAATGGGTGTCATCACCAAAGAACATACCCATGGCGTGGACTTCAGCTTCGGTTCCGCCGAGGCGCTGGCCAAAGCGGCCGAATGGGTGTCCAAAGGCGAGGGCTTTGGCAAGGATCTGGCTCTCGGTTCCAAACGCTTGTGCGAGAAGTACGGTCACCCGGAACTTTCCATGACGGTAAAAGGCCTCGAATTCCCGGCCTACGATCCGCGTGGTATCCAGGGCATGGGGCTGGCCTACGCCACCTCCAACCGCGGCGCCTGTCATTTACGGGGTTATACGGTGGCCTCGGAAATTCTCGGCATTCCGGAAAAAACCGATCCGCTGGTTACCGAGGGTAAAGCCGATCTGGTCAAGGCATTCCAGGACGCCACTGCCGCCGTCGATTCCACCGGGCTGTGCGTATTCACAACCTTTGCCTGGACCCTGGAAGACATCTCGCCGCAAGTGGACGCCGCCTGTGAAGGTGACTGGAGCGTGGAGAAAATGCTCGAGGTGGGTGAGCGCATCTGGAACATGGAACGCGACTTCAACATGGCCGCGGGCCTGACCGGCAAGGATGACTACCTGCCGAAGCGGCTGCTCAAGGATGCCGCCAAAACCGGCCCGGCAACCGGCAAGGTCAACAATCTTGGTGAAATGCTGCCCAGGTACTACGAAGTCCGGGGCTGGACGACGGACGGTGTGCCCACGCGGGAAACGCGCGAGCGTCTCGGTCTGAATCCAGACGGCATTGGCGTTTGAGGAGGCTGTTATGCAACATGTAATCATAGGCGCCGGTCCCGCCGGTGTCATAGCGGCTGAGACCATCAAACGCACCGAACCTTCTGCATCCGTCACTATAATAGGCGAGGAACGGGAAGCACCGTACTCGCGAATGGCGTTGCCTTATTACCTGATCGACAGGATCGATGAGGAAGGCACGTTTCTCAGGAAATCCGCCAATCATTTTCAGGATCTGGGTATCGATGTGTTGCAGGAACGGGTGGAGAGCATCGATTCGCAGCGCAAATCCCTGAAAATTTCCGGTAATGGCGAACAGTCATTCGATAAACTGTTAATCGCGACCGGATCGCATCCCGTATCACCACCCATTGAGGGTATTGATCTGCCCGGCGTCCATTCGTGCTGGACACTGGAAGACGGCCGCAACATCGCAGCCAAAGCCCAACGCGGTTCCAATGTCGTACTCATGGGTGCGGGATTCATCGGCTGCATCATTCTCGAAGCCCTGGCCGAGCGCGGCGTCAATCTCAGCGTGATTGAAATGGGCGATCGCATGGTGCCGCGCATGATGGATCAGACCGCCGGCAACATGCTCAAGCGCTGGTGCCAGGCCAAAGGGATCAATGTGCACACATCGACGAAGGTGGAAGCCATCGAAAAAGCCGGTGACGCGCTCAAGGTGAAGCTCGATAACGGCGAGGCGCTGGATGCCGATGTGGTCATTTCCGCTACGGGCGTAAAATCCAACATTGGCTTTCTCGAGGGCAGCGGCATCGACACCGAATTCGGTATCCTCGTCAATGACCACCTGCAGTCCAGCAGCCCGGATATCTACGCGGCCGGCGATGTTGCCCAGGGACGTGATTTTTCCACCGGCGAATACAGCGTTCAGGCCATCCAGCCGACGGCGGCCGACCACGGCCGTATTGCCGGGATGAACATGTGCGGGAGGGATGCGCTTCACCAGGGCAGTGTCAACATGAACGTGCTCGATACCATGGGCCTGATTTCGAGTTCCTACGGTTTGTGGATGGGGGTCGACGGCGGTGATTCGGCTCAGCTTTGTGATGAGGACCGCTACCGTTACCTGAGCCTGAAATTCGAGGACGATATTCTCGTCGGCGCCCAGTCCCTGGGTTTGACGCAACACGTCGGCGTGCTCAGGGGGCTTATCCAGACCCGGCTGCATTTGAAAAAATGGAAAGATCACCTGATGGACGATCCCACCCGGATCATGGAAGCCTACCTGGCCAGTACCCAGGCCATCGGTCATAACGCCGGGGTTATCTAGCCTGTCAATGAAACTGACCGTGAAGTTGTACGCCACTCTGTCGCATTACCTGCCTGGTGATGCGACAGAGCATGCGGTTACCGTTGATGTTGAACCCGATGCCACGCCTTTTTCCGTCATTGACCGATTCAAGGTGCCCCGGGAGTCAGCACACCTTGTGCTTGTCAATGGTGTCTACGTGGCGCCGTCGGACCGCGAATCGCCGGTTCTTAAAGAGGGAGATACACTGGCTGTCTGGCCGCCCGTCGCGGGAGGGTGAAATATCCTTTAAATTTGAAGTAGCTGACACAATCGCTTCGCTCTCGCCCGTTGAGGGTCGTTCTCTGGCACCAAACTACGGAGTCATGGTCGCCTCACAACCGGGGCTGGAGCGTTCGTAAGGTTGAAAATTGACGTTTATACATTGTATAACTATACTGGCTGAGTCAGTATAGTCTTTGTTTAAACGCGAGGTGGTACGTAATGCACGCCAATATTCGAAAATGGGGCAATTCCGCCGGAACGATCATCCCGGCTCCTGTGTTGGCCAAAGCAGGCCTGGCTCTGGGCGACACCGTGGAGATTGAAGTTATAGACGGCAACATCGTTATCAAACAGGTCGCGCCCAGCTATACCCTGGACGAGTTGCTGCATACCTCTCCCAAAAAGGCGATGGTGCTGGATGCCGAGGATTATGAATGGCTGCACGATGCGCCGGCAGGAAAAGAACTGGATTAAGTGGCGTATTACCCAAAGCGCGGCGATATCATCTGGACCAATTTCGACCCTTCCGCGGGGCATGAACAGGCCCACAAACGTCCGGCAATTGTACTGTCGCCTGAACCCTTCAACCGACAGATCCGATTGGCCCTGGTGGCGCCCATCACCAGTCGTGTACGTGGGCACGGCTTCGAGGTCAAGCTGGAGCAAACCCAAACCCGGGGAGTGGTGCTATGTCATCAGGTAAAAACCATCGACTACGAGTATCGCGGGGTTGAATTTATCGAAAACGCACCGGCCAGGGTAATCAACGAGGTCCTGGCGAGAGTGCGGGTTCTGGTCTGCTGACAACAAAATACTAAAGATGAATGGCGTTTACTTAAGATTGCTGTGCGGTTTCCTCCGCAACTATATTATGGCCGACGATACCAAACCGTGGATGCGTTATGCGGGAATGGTTGAAACCGGTAATGCCCAATCGAGCCAGGGAATAGATGACTTCGTATATGGCCATAAAGATTAATGCCAAAGAAGATGCTCTCAATCCGGTCAACTGATTTTCATCTGGGACTGACCGGTGTGCCGCTGGTCATTCATGAACATTGATTGCGTATACTCCTGTGGCGAATCATTTTCAACGCAGTATGAGCATTTCCCACCGCGAGTTTTTCAGGCTGTTGCCAAAGGCGGTTGGTAATTACCAGTACACGATACAGGGGGCTTCGGTGGATATTCAACTGGAGGAGGGCCGGCTCGAGATCGAATTGTCGCAAGAAGGCCGGCGACGGATCGCTTCTCTGACATTGCCCGAGACCCGGCTGGAATTCCGGTTTTCCGGAGCCACGGAAGATCAAAAAACTGCCTTTCTAAAGCGATTCGACCTGGCCTATCAGCGTGGTGGAGGGTGATCAGACGTCAGATTTCAGACTACGGATAACAGACTACAGATTACAGTGAACGGTGGACGGACCGGGGATTGTGCTGGTGTTGTTTATTCTGATGTACCGGTTGGGTATTTTTCGTTTGTTTTTTGCAAATATTTCGTATGGGTGAATTTGGTCTGATTTTATCGTTATATTTAACTTGTTGATTATTAATAAAATACCCATTATTTTGTTGTATATACGCAACGATTATCCAGTTAATCAAGAATTGTTGTAAAATTGAAAAAAAAGTTGCAACAGTCTATGGTTTTTAGTAAGTTACAGTCTGCTTTAAGACAAGCAACTCATGAGAGGCCTTGAAGTTTTGAAGAATTCCCGATTTAACGGGGAGGATAAAGGCTGGGGAGGCCGACTTAATTTCTAGAAATTAAGCTAGCAATCAAGTTAAGTAGTTAATACCAAATAAAGCAGTAAGCAGTTTAAATCCATTTAATGGAGGTAATGAAAAGTGAGCAATAAACTCTTTAAGAAAGCATGTGTGCTGGCAGCAGCAACCACACTGCCAATGTCACAGGGCGTCTTCGCCGGCGAGGAAGGTGTTGATTGGAACATCTCCGGCTGGATCAACGAAGCTGCTATTTTCTACGATGACGGTCAGGGCAGTGACGTTGTTCAGGTATCTGACAACGGCACCACGCTGGGTAGCCGCATCAACATTTCCGGATCTGCGGATCTGCCGGGCACCAACGGCTGGACCGCTGGTTTCGAAGTGATTCTGGAACCTCAGTCAACTGATACTCCTCTTCTTTTCTCGAATCAGGATGGAACAGGAACAACAAGTGTCTTCGGTGATACCAATGGCCACGCAATCGGCGTTCTGGGTAACAGCGTCAATGTGGGCGGTAACTGGGGTAAGGTCACTTTAGGTCTTCAATCCATGCCGACGGATAACATCGCCGTTCTGGCCGACCCGTCACTGACCTTGTGGTCCTCCATCTCCCCCGTGTTCCGTGGCAATGGCTTCACCATCCGAGGTCTGGGTGCGACTGCTGCCAACACCACTTGGGGTTCATTCCTGCAATGTTACACCGTACCTGGCTTGGGCATCGGTCTTGACTGTAATGGTATTTACCGTAACGGTATCCGCTATGACCTGCCCGCACTTGGCCCGGTTAACATCGCTGTCGGTTACGCCAACGACGATGTCTATGATATTGCTGCCAAGTACAGCGGAAACCTCGGCCGTATCACCACATTGTTGAATCTCGGTTATGCCATTAATCAGGGCGGCGGCGGCTCAAACGTCGGTGGTTCCGACTCTGAAAATTTCCAGGCGCAGTTGGGCCTGATGGACCCGCAGACCGGCCTGTTCGGTACATTCGCCTATAATAGTGACGAAGCTGACGGTCCGGGCATTGCCGCGACTTCCAGCGACGACATGGACTCCTGGTGGCTGAAAGTGGGTATCAAGAAGCAGTGGTTCGCTCCGGGTGACACTTCCCTTGACTTCCAGTACGGTAGCTATAATGATGCCTTCGGTACAGGCTCCGCCGGTTTGACCGACTCAGAAGTAGAGCGTATTGGCTTTGCGATTAACCAGTACTTCGGCAGCAAGCTGATCATCTACGGCGCCTACGAGAACCTCGACCTGGATGTCGATTGTACTGCTGGTACTGCATGTGTTACAGACTATAGCGGTGCAGAAGATCTGGATATCTTCACACTGGGTCTGACCTACTTCTTCTAATCAAAGACGTACGTCAACACGCAGTATCGAAAAAGGCCTCTTCGGAGGCCTTTTTCTTTTGTACCATTTGCACCAGTAGTGAGTTGTCAGTGTATGCGGGAACAGGGGTAGCGGGATAGCCGATAGCAGGATTTCGGCCTGATGCCCTTGTATGATTATCGTACCGTGTATTTTGCGCCATATCGGGCTAAAATTCCTGTAAACTTACCCGGCTCGCCGTGCTCTAACTTCCCTGAAGGCTTGACGCCAGTGGCCCCCGGCAGACACATACTTTTTAATCAATTGAACAACATGAATGTATCCAGAATAATTCCCGTTATTTCACAAATTTTATTCCTGATGATGGCCGGTCAGGTCGCCGTGGCCGGCGGTCTGTTCAAGGATGAAGATGTCATCTGGCAATCGGGCCAGAATGTCTATTTCAAGTATGAAACACTTGAAAACAGCAAATTCGGCAAAAATGACCACCCGGTCACCCTGGAGGAGAAGGACATCAGCCTGGCCCTGGAATCCCTGAGAATCTGGGACAAGAAATTTCTGACTACCGAGGGCGAGGCGAACCCCGTATTTTCCATCAGTGAATCCAACCGCATGGGTAAATTTATTGCCAAGGGATTAGCCAAGGCCACACCGGACCAGGATATAATATTTGTTGTTGAGAGTAGCAAGTCGAAACTGATTCTTCTTGAAGACAGTGCCTACACCGCCGGCCGGGTATTTTACAAGGATGGCAAGCTGAACCTCATTCTTGGTGAATATCAACGCTACCGTAACAAGGCCTTTGAATCCGCCTACGATCCCGGTGGCCAGGGTAAAAGTCCGTACATTCTCAGTCACGGCAGCCGTGCGTCCAGCACCGGTAATTTTTCAAAACCCATTATCAAGGTGCCGGGTGTGGAAAATAAACGCTTCGAAAAAATCCGTGACGACTGGTTTGTGATTGACGTCAAACTGGCGTCGGAATCATACCTTGCTGAAATAGAGGCCCTTAAAAATCCCAATGCCGACGCCAACAAACGGTTCATGGAAGAGCAGGCGGCAAAAATGGCCCGCGAGCGGCGCGAACTGCGCCTGGAAATGGCGCGGATGCGCAAGGAAATGGAACAGGACAAGCCGGCTTCCAGCGGCGACGGTGGTACGGAACTGGAACAGCGTTTGAAAACCCTGGAAGGATTGAGAGAAAAAGAACTGATTTCAAAGGAAGAATATGAAACCAAGCGCGAAGAGATCCTGAACGATATTTAATGCTTCAGGTGCAGATAATTACGATGTCTGACTGAAGTCAGACACCTATACAATCACAGGTGTCAGCGCTTTAGCCTGACACCGTGCAGATAATTACGATGTCTGACTGAAGTCAGACACCTGCACAATCAAAGGTGTCAGTGCTTCAGCCTGACAGTATCACCCAGGTGTCAGTGCTTCAGCCTGACACCGTGTGAAACAAAAAAAGCAGACAAACAACCACACCTCCAAATATGCGCAAGCTGTATCCCGAGACGGAACCATATAATTCATTTCATTTACAAACCGAATCGGTACACAGGGTGTACGTGGAGGAGTCGGGAAACCGTGACGGTATACCGGTCATTTTTTTTCATGGCGGTCCCGGTTCCGGCTGCAATCCCAATCATCGCCGCTATTTCAATCCTGGCAAGTACCGGATTGTTATTTTCGATCAACGCGGGTGCAATCGTTCAATTCCGCGGGGCGAAGTTCGGGATAACACGACACAGTTGTTACTCGATGATGTTGAACAGATCCGGAAGAGACTGGGTATCGATCAATGGCTGTTATTTGGGGGGTCATGGGGGGCAACGCTTGCCCTGCTGTATGCCCGGCAGCATCCACAACGAGTGACCGGAATGGTGTTGCGAGGCTGCTTTCTGGCAAGACAACGGGACCTCGACTGGTTCATCCGTGATGGCGCCAACCGGTTGCTGCCCGATGAATGGGACAATTTGATCAGTGTTTTAGCGGACGAAGAACGGGACGATCTCATCAGTGCATTTCATGATCGGGTCCATGGCCCGGATGCAGAACAGCGCCTGGTCGCCGCCCGGGCCTGGTCACGCTGGGCCACGAAAATTGTCACCTTTAATTTTGCCCAGGGTGCTGAATCGAACAGCAGCAGCGACGGCGAAAATAATAACGACAAGTTGCTGGACGAAGTAAAAATTGAAACCCATTTCGCAAAAAACCGCTATTTTATCCGTGACAACCAGATCCTCGAGGAACTTTCCCGGTTGCCTGATGTACCCGTTCATATCGTACATGGCCGCAAGGACATCACCTGTCTGATGGAAACCTCATGGCAACTGCACAGCTATTTGCAAAAATCCATGCTGGAGATCTTGCCGGACGCAGGTCACCTGGCCGGCGAGCCGGCCATGATCGATGCCCTGGTACGGGCCACGGATAAAATGGTGGAATCATTTACGAAACAGTGATTTTTTCGTCATTTGTCCCTTTGCTGGAATCAACCTGATGAGCAGGAATTGCAAAATATAAGATATAACTTATAATTAGATTATGTACGAAATCGCATGGAGCAAGCGGGCAGTCAGGGATCTGAAACGCATTCACAAGCCCGATGTAGAAAAGATATACACCGCTGTACAAAAGTTGAGGTCATGGCCTGAATGTAAACACGTTAAACAGTTAAAGGAACAGGAGTACAAGTATCGACTCCGTATTGGCAGCTATCGTATTTTCTTTGATATTGACGATTTAGTTAAAGTTGGATGGATTGAGCGTGTCAAAAAACGAGATGAAAGAACCTATTGATTTTCAAATTCTGAAGAAGGATGGCAAGCCCGCTTTTGCCGTTGTGCCTTATGACGAGTTTCTTGCCTTGATGAAAAATCGGCCTGAGGATGTTTATCTGCCGGATGAAGTGGTTAAAAAGCATGTAATCGAGGAAACCTCCTTGTTACGTGCATGGAGAGAATATCGAGGATTAACGCAAGCCCAGGTGGCATCGAGACTGGGTATTTCACAATCCGCGCTCGCGCAAATGGAGAAACCGGAGGCAAATCCCCGCTCAAGTTCAATCAAAAAACTGGCAAAAATTTATGAGGTTACTCCGGGCCAACTCCAACCCTGAAACAGTTTCCTGAACCGGATCATTTAATCTTTTCGGCAGAATGAATTCCTCCCCCGTTATCATGGGTATCCTCAACGTGACACCGGACAGTTTTTCCGATGGCGGCCGCTTCAACGGAACGGACATCGCTGTCAGTCACGCTATCAACATGGCAAACGCCGGTGCCGGTATTATTGATGTCGGTGGTGAATCCACGCGTCCGGGTTCGGATCGCGTCAGTGCACAGGAACAAATCGCCCGGGTCGGTGATGTGATTCGGGCCTGCCGTCAACGATTGCCGCAATCGGTGCATATCAGCATCGATACGACCCGCGCCGAGGTTGCCGAATATGTACTCGATGCCGGTGCGGATATTGTCAATGACGTCTCCGCCGGACGTGATGATCCGGACATGTTCCAGCTCGTGGTGGACAGGCAATGTCCCTGCGTGTTGATGCACATGCTGGGCACGCCAAAAATCATGCAGGACGACCCGCACTATGATGATGTTGTCTACGACGTGAAGCGTTTTTTACTGGATCGTGCCGAAGCGGCACTGCAGGCAGGAATTGCGGATCATAATATCATTCTCGATCCCGGGATCGGTTTCGGGAAAACCCGGGAACATAATCTGCAACTGCTGCAAGGCCTGGCCGAACTGGCGGCGACGGGATTCCAGATACTGCTCGGGGCCAGCCGCAAACGGTTTATGGGATCGCTGTGCGAGGAAACGTCAACGGATAACCTGGTGGCAGCCACCTGTGCAACAACGGCGCTGGGCGTCATGGCCGGGGTGAAATATTTCCGTGTACACGATGTCAGGGAAAACCACCAGGCGGCCATCGTCGCCTGGGCGATCAAAAACAGCTAATAGCTATTAGCCATTAGCCATTAGCTATTAGCTATTAGATCTAAAGTACCGCTGTCATTTCGATAAATTTACAAGGGGTTGCCATTTCGCGCAAATGACAAGGGGCTGTCATTTCGACCAGCGGGAGAAATCTTATTAATTCGGCTCTTCAGGCAAATTTGTGGGTATGGAAAAAGGACTTTTTACCTCTCGCCAAGCACGCCAGGAACGCCAGGGAAATCATCCACACTATTCATGATGCCGGAGTAGGGAATTTGGGATAGCAGCATTCCCCCATATTTCACATTCTTTTTTTCTTGGCGTGCCTGGCGTTCTTGGCGAGATCATAAAAAATGCAGTGTAGAAATACGGCCCGATCAGCGGCTGTCATGGTCATCAATCATTCCTTAACATCATGCACTTGGCGACCACGGCGAGAAAACTGCCACCCACAGATTTTGCTGAGGGACCATCAATACACTACCAATGGCACAAAGTGACAATTCTCCCGCTTTAGCACGAGACGCCTTTAGCGGATTCTCACAGATCCCTCTACGCTTCGGCCGTTTCCTTCTTCATGATGTCCTTCGAATTGCGCATGTTGCGGAATATGATCGGTTGCTCATCAGGTTTTTCTGACTTTGCCATTTTTTCGATGCGGTTGACATCGTCCACCAGGTCCTGGTGATACGGTGACTTGTCACAGACCGGATCGGCATTGGCGGCATCACCGGTCATCATAAAGGCCTGGCAGCGGCAGCCGCCGAAATCCTTGTATTTTTCCGGACAGGATCGGCAGGGTTCTTTCATCCAGTCGAAACCGCGGAAATGATTGAACCCCCCGGATTCGTTCCAGATCCAGTCGATGCCGTGATCGCGAACATTGGGAAACTCGATGGGCAGCTGTCCGGCCTCGTGACAGGGCAGGGCGGTGCCGTCCGGCGCGATGGTCAGGAAGATGGAACCCCAGCCGTTCATGCAGGCTTTGGGCCGCGTTTCAAAATAATCGGGTACAACATAAATGATCTTCGATTTGCCCTTCAGCCGCTGCTGGTATTCGAGGGCGACCTTCTCGGCGTTGGCCAGTTGTTCGCGCGTCGGTAATAACTGGTCAACATTGATCCGTGACCAGCCGTAGTACTGTGTGCTGGCCAGCTCTACATAATCGGCATTCAACTCCACGGTCATGTCGAGAATATCCCGGATCTGATCGATATTTTTCCGGTGAATGACGATATTCAACACCATCGGGTATTCGTATTCCTTGACGATACGCGCCATATCTTTCTTGTGCTGAAAACTTTTGCTGCCGCCGAGGTAGTTGTTCAGTTCCTCGTTGCTGGCCTGGAAGCTGATCTGTATATGATCCAGGCCAGCCTCCTTGAAACGTTTGATGCGCGCCTCGTCCATGCCGACACTGGAGGTGATCAGGTTGGTGTAAAAACCAAGGTTGCGCGCTTCCTGGATCAGTTCCTCAAGATCCGGACGCACCAGCGGTTCACCACCGGAAAAGCCGAGCTGTGCGGCGCCCATCTTGCGCGCCTGCTGCATGACCCGTACCCAGTCCGCGGTGGATAACTCATCCTTGTATTTGGCGATTTCCACCGGATTCGAACAGTAGGGACACTGAAGCGGGCAGCGGTAAGTGAGCTCCGCCAGCAGCCACAGCGGCGGTTTGATTTCAAGATTTGTTTCTGATCCAGCCGTTGCCATATGCAACCTCCATAAAATCCAGGACGTCACCTTCCACGCTCGTTTCCGGGAAGGTCTCCTGTAAATTTGAAATAAGTGTATTAATGCTTGTTTGACCGTCAATGCGCTTCATGATTTCACCCGCGCTGTTACTGAGTTTGACCATGCCCTCGGGATAGAGAATCACGTAACAATCCTGGGCCTCTTCCCACTGGAAACGAAAGGTCGGCGCGACTTCCGGAATGGCGTTTCTGTCTATTGTAGTTTCATTCATAATGTCATTTACAATTGTGAAAAGGTGGCTTCTTCTCGATATAGGCCATCCACATGCAGTCGAGCATGGTCCAGAGCACATCGAGTTTGAATTGCAGTACATTGAGCATACGCTCCTGGTCTTCCCGGGTCTTGTAATAATCCAGGGTGATATCCAGGCCGTGTTGCACGTCCCTGCGCGCCTCGGTCAGGCGTTTACGGAAATAGCGATAACCTTTTTCATCGATCCACGGATAATATTCAGGCCATTTGTCGAGGCGCTTCTGGTGGATCTTTGGCGCAAAGAGTTCGGTCAATGATGAACTCGCGGCGACTTCCCACGGCTGTTGTCTGGCGAAATTGACATAGGCGTCAATGGCGAATTTGACCCCGGGCAGCAGCCGCTTGTGCGACCACAGTTCATCCCGGGTCAGACCGACGGCTTCGCCCAGCAATAACCAGGCCTCGATGCCGCCTTCATCACCCTCGGTACCGTCATGGTCGATAATGCGCTGGATCCAGTGCCGGCGTACATCGCGATCCCAGCAGTTGGACATGATGGCGGCATCCTTGACCGGGATCGCCACCTGGTAATAAAACCGGTTGGCCACCCAGCCCTGGATTGCCTCCTTGTCCAGTTTTCCCGAGTTCATCAATACATGAAATTCATGATTGATGTGATAGTACTTTTCCTTGTCACGTAATTTCTGTTCAAATTCTTCCCGTGACCATGGGGTTTTGATTTCCGCGCTCATATCATTTGTCTCATTATCTGTTTACAGGTGTATGTCCATGCCGTCATGGGAAACCTCGATGCCGGCGTCATTTAATACCTTACGCTCGTCGGATTCCTCATCGAGGATGGGATTGGTGTTGTTAATATGGATCAGGATCTTTCTGGGTTTGCTCAGCGAGTTCAGGGTTTCCATGATGCCGCCCTTGCTCGACTGGTCCAGATGCCCCATCTCGCTGGCCGTTTTCTCGTTGATCCCGTAGCGCGACATCTCATCGTTGGTCCAGACCGTGCCGTCGATCAGGACGACATCGGCGTCCTGCATGTATTCAAGCACGCGGTCCTCGATCACACCCAGGCCCGGTGCGTAGAAGAGATTTTTACCGCTGCTGCTGTCCTCGACCCGGAAACCGACGTTATCACCGGGCACGGTGTTATGCCGGTGCGGTGAAAATGGTGGCGCCTCGCTTTTCAATGGAACGGCGGTGAAGACCAGGCCATCCGCTTTCGGTATGGTGAAGGCTGTCTGATCGGTTGTGACCTCGTGCCAGTTGACGCCGCGAAAATGCCCGAGAATATTGAAAATCGGGTAACCGGTGGTCATATCTTCATGCACCGCGGCCGTGCAATACACATCCCAGGGTTTGTCGTGCTCACGTAATATGATCAGTCCGGTGGTATGATCGATCTGGGCATCGCAGAGGACGATGGCGCAAATTCCCGTGTCGCGTACCGCGCGGGCCGGCTGCAGGGGCGGGAAAGACTCTATCTGGGCACGAATGTCCGGTGAGGCATTGAACAGCACCCAGTCTTCGCCATTCGCGCTGATGGTGATGGAGGACTGGGTTCGGGGCGTGCTTTTGATTTCCCCCTTGCGCAGACGTTTGCAATTGTGGCAATTGCAGTTCCACTGCGGGAAGCCGCCACCGGCGCCGGTGCCAAGTAGATGAACGTGCATTGTGATTTATATCTCCTTGAAAATCGTAGTCATTTAATATTACTGAGCGAGAACCATGCCAGCGCACGCATTTACTGGTAGCTGAAAATATTTAAATATAAAAGCATTAAATAACATATAGTTATAATATTATATTAATCTAGATTATAGTTATTATTCAGGATACGGTGTCAACCATGTTCCCAGACCTGCAGGTCTTAAACCAATAGAATGGTTCTAAACAACCATTTCATCATGAGCTGGCGCCGGGAATGGCTCATTCATTGCTGTTTCTCAGGTTGCACGGGTAAGCATATAATTCAATTGATAAAATTTTCTGAGACCCGGTGAATCGGCTGCCTGTCATGATCCAGATATTTCCCCACCTCGCGATGTGCCTGTATGGCTGAGCATCTTCTGTTTCTGACCGGGAAACTGGCCGAGAAACGCCTCAATCGCGTCCTGGCGTCGATGCAGCCAGCGGAGTTCAGTTTCGAGGTCAGGAATCTCGGTATCAGTGTCGCCGCGCTGATGACAGCGGATATGATCAAGCGCCGGCTCAAGGATATCAATGGCGTTGACCGGATCATAGTGCCGGGCTTGTGCCGTGGTGACCTGGCCGCCGCCGGTGAATATTTAGGCATACCCGTCATCCGCGGTACGGTAGACGTCAAGGACCTGCCCGCCTTTTTCGGCCGCCAGTGTGAAGCACCGGATCTGAGCCAGTACCGGGTGCGCATATTTGCCGAGATCGTCGATGCCCCGAACCTGTCCATTGAGCAGATCCTGGAATGTGCCGGCCGTTATCGGCGTGATGGTGCCAACGTGATCGATATCGGCTGCCTTCCGGACACACCGTTTCCACACCTGGAAGAAACCGTGCGCGCGCTCAGGGATTCCGGTTTCGAAGTCAGTGTCGACTCGCTCGCCGACGAGGACCTGTTGCGCGGCGGGCGGGCCGGCGCCGATTATGTATTGAGCCTGAAGGAAAGCACAGCCTGGATTGCGGACGAGATCGATGCCACCCCGGTGTTGATCCCGGATAGTCATGGCGATATGGAATCCCTTTATCGTGTCATCGACCGGTTCCTTGCCCGTTCCCGACGCTTTCTTGCCGATCCCATACTGGACCCCATCCATTTCGGGTTTACCGAATCCTTACTGCGCTATCAGGCGCTGCGCCGGCGCTATGCGGAGATCGAGATCATGATGGGCATCGGCAACCTCACCGAACTGACCGAGGCGGATACCACCGGTATCAATGCCATTCTTTTCGGGATCATTTCCGAACTGGATTTGAACGCCGTTCTTGCCACCGAAGTCAGCCCGCATGCCTGTTCCGCCGTGCGCGAGGCGGATTTTGCCCGGCGCATGATGTACGCCGCCCGCCGTGATGACAGCCTGCCCAAGGGAATTGACAGTGCGCTGACGACCACGCACGAGCGCAATCCCTTTCCTTACAGCCGTGAAGAAATCGAGGAACTGGCCGCGGAGATACGGGACCCGAATTACCGGGTGCTGGTTACCGGGCAGGGTGTCCATGTTTTTAACCGCGATGGTCTGTATTCAGCCACCGATCCCTATACGGTTTTCCCTCACCTGAAGGAACTCGAGGACGACCCGCCCCATGCCTTTTACATGGGCGTGGAACTGGCCAGGGCGCAAATCGCCTGGCAACTGGGCAAACGCTATATTCAGGATGAGGAACTGGGCTGGGGCGCGGCAACTCCGCCAGCCGCTGATCAGTCCTCCGATCCGGAATCGCTGTCCCGAACCCTGCACGCCATGACAAGTGACAAAGAGGATTTCAGGAAAGCCGGAACCACAGTTCAGGCCAGCCGCAAACGCAAGCGAAAACGTAAATCATGATTCATGAAGTGATCATTACCACTTGTTATGAAAATGGCGAGGCTCATATCGCACCCATGGGGATCCGGCGCGCGGATGGTCTGATCGTCATTGCCCCGTTTCGCCCGTCGGCGACGCTGGAGAACCTGCAGCGAGACGCTGTGGCCGTTGTCAACATGACGGACAATGTGAAAATATTCGCCGGTTGTCTCACCGGCCGCCGAGACTGGCCGCTGCGGCCGGCAACGAAAATCCATGGCCGGCGCCTGGAGGATTGTCTGTCACACATGGAGGTCGAGGTTGATCACTGCGAAGAGGATGACCTGCGCCCGCGTTTTTATTGCCGGGTCGTTCATGCACAAACCCACCGGGCATTTTCCGGTTTTAATCGCGCCCAGGCCGCCGTGCTGGAAGCGGCGATACTTGTCAGTCGTCTTGACATGTTGCCGGAAGAGAAAGTCCGGACCGAGATCGACTACCATCGCATCGCCATCGAGAAAACCGCCGGCGCCGATGAACGCGAAGCCTGGCAATGGCTGATGCAGAAAATCGCCGCTCATTCCTTTGCGGATGTAGAGGAGACCAGCCCATGAATGGCGGTCCGGTCAGGCGTTAGAAGCTCACATTGATGCCGGTGTAGATCGATCGGCCCATACCGGGAACGGCCGTGCCCCAGGCAACACCGTTTGCGCTCATCGTCTTGCCCTGACCGAGGTAGGCGCCCCCGAGCGGGTGGTTGTAGAACCTGTCGAAAACATTCTCGACGCCGGCATCGAGCCTGACCTGTTTCCACTGGTAGCTGCAACGCAGATTGAGCAGGCTGTAGCCGTCGGTCTGTAATTCATTGCGCACCGCGGATACATTTTCCTTGCCGTCAACGACCTGGTATTCAACCGTGCCGGTCCATGCGCCCAGATTCTGAATCAGCGCCAGCCTGGCATTGACAGGCATGATGTTGTACAGATCGTCGCCGGTGGTGCGGTTCTCGCCGCGGACGTAATTCAGCACGCCGGTGAGGCTGAACTCGCCCAGACCGGCTATCCGTCCCAGCTTCGTATACCCGGACACATCGACACCATAAAGCCGGGCGGAGTGGTTGACGAACTGCAGATAAACGAAACCGGTCGTTGCCGTCTGGTTCGCCGCACCACAGTTTGCGCTGGCTGAAACACAGCGGGCCGCATCGATATAGTCCTCGACATAGCTAAGGTACGGTGTCGCCGTGATACCCCACTGCTGTCTGCTTGCATCATGCCAGTCAGCACTTGCACTCAGGGTATGTGCGATTTCCTGCTCCAGGTTCAGGTTGCCGACGTAGCCGTTGCCGTCACCGGCCCAGTTGATCATACGCATGGCCATGCCGCCGGTGGACCAGGCAAAGCGCTCGTAGAGATTGGGTGAACGGGTCTTGCGGGCATAGCCGAATTCGTAGCTCGCGGTTTTGCCCGGTGTATAACGGAACAGCGCTGTCAGATCGAGGTTATGATCTTTTTTGTTTCGGTCAGCGGCATTGAAAGCATTCGCCTCGGCCGCGTAGCCGGCGTTGTAGCCCTGGACCGGGCCGGTCTCCATGCTGACTATTTCCTGACGCGCACCGAACAGACTCAGCCAGCGGCTGTTCCAGGCGGCTTCCCATTCCGCGTACAATGCCAGCCGGTCACGCTCACCGTCGTTGATACTCCAGAAAACATTCGGGAACATGCCTTTGCCGGAAGGCGCCCACCAGTCATCCAGGTGGTACTGCTGGCTTTCACCACCGACACGCAGCAGGTCGCGATCCGACAAGGAAATATCGGCGCTGACGGCTATGCCGGTGTTCTTTGCCCTGGTGTCCATTGGCATGCCGGCGGCGAAACACGCCGGGCCCAGGCAAATCGGTCCCGGTATGCCGTCGGTCGCCGGTGCCGTGGCGTTCGGACCGTACCAGAACAGCTTGTCGTCGCCGAACTGCATCTTGTGCCGCGTCTTTTCCCGGTAGACCGAGGCTTTCAGTGCGCCCCAGTCGAACATCCCCTGGTAGCGCAGGTTGACCTGGGTACTGTCGTTACCGGTCATGTCCATGCGCTGATTTGTCCAGCCCTGGTCGGGAATGTCCTGTACGCCGATTTTCAATTCGCCAAGATGGTTGTCGTGGCGCAACGCCAATTTGACCGATTGATTGGTGGACGTGTAGTACGAGGAACCCACCTCGTCGGCATCCAGCCGGTGCCGCCCGCGGGCTGCCGGGCCGGCCGGTTTGAAGTCATCACCGGCCTTGTAATTGTCGGCGCTTACGGTGGCTCCCTGGTAGTTGATACTGAACGTTTCGTTAGCCAGTGTTGCGGCAAGGTTCCCCCCGGTGTTATGACCATTGCTGCGATAAAAAGCGCCTGCTTCACCTTTGAGCAGCGTACCCTCTTTGTCCCCGGCGAATTCCGGCTCGGCCGAATTGACGACAATCGTCCCGCCAATGCTGTCACCACCCAGTGAAACCGGGGTAATACCGGCAAGTACCTTGATATCGCTGACCTGTGCCGGGTCGATATAGGAAAGCGGCGGATTCATGTGGTTGCCGCAAGCGGAAATCAGGTCCATACCGTCAACCTTGATGCGCAGACGATCGTCGGCAAGGCCATGGATGACCGGCAGAGTGGAGACGCCACCGGATCCCTGCAGGCTGATCCCGGGGATATCGCGCAGCAGTGCGGCGGTGTCACTGCTGCTGGCTCGCATCGGCGTCAACGCCTGGTCATCCAGTACGCCGGCTGCTTTCGGAGTTGCCTCGAAGCGTGAACCTTTGACGATGATCTCGCCGAGTGTTGCGCTGCCATCCGTTGAGGGTTGCGCGCCGGCTGTCTGCCAGATCGTATCCGTAAAGAAAGTGATTGAAGCAATTGCAAGAGCAATCAGATTTCTGCACAACGACATTGAATAACTCCCCGGTATTTTTTTTGATATAACCCGGGGCGGAATTCTAGAGCGGGCAGGTGCATTGCGGAATGTGACATATTGCCGCAGTCGGTCCGTGATGATCTGCACGGTCCGGATTGACGGCGCATCGATACGGCTGATTGATATATAATTCGCAGCTATTCAGGCGGCAACCAGCGATAATGTATCCGGTTTTAACAGTCCTGCATGATCCCGGGTTGCGGGCAACGATACTTCGCCCTGCCGCCCTGATCGGCCGGCATGCAAACTTGTACGAATGAAAACTTCACAGGGGAGGTTGATTATTATCGCACTGCAATTAACAAGGGTCTTGTTTGAAACAGCTTCGGGGCGATACCGGCTGATGGCAAGTCCGTATGTCAACAGGCCTGCCGGGGCAGGAGAGCGCCGCATATGACCGCTATGCTCGCCAGCGTCAGGAACCTGGAAGAGGCGCGTTGTGTACAGGGCTGCGCGGTAGACATTATCGATCTGAAAGACCCTTCGGCCGGGGCATTGGGCGCCGTCAGCCATGCGGTTGCCGCTGATATCGTTCGCGATATCGCCGGACAAATCCCCATCAGCGCCACCATCGGCGACCTGCCGGTGGATGCCAGCCGCATAGAACAGGCCGTTTTCAATATGGCCAAAACCGGCGTGGATATCATCAAGATCGGCTTGTTTGATAATCGTATCGATACGGCGTTTGTGAATATGCTGGATCACTGCCGGCGCAACCGGCTGCGTATCGTGCTCGTGGTTTTTGCCGACAGCGGCCCGGATTTACCGGCCCTGTTCGCCTCACTTGAGCGAGCACCGTTGTACGGTGTTATGCTGGATACCCGCGACAAGCACAGCGGTCCATTAACCGGCTTCATGCCGCCGCGGGAAATCGCGGCGTTCCTGGATCTCGCCCGGCAGAATACCTTCCTCGCCGGACTGGCCGGGTCGTTGCGGGCAGTGGACGTCGCCGAACTGCTGGCCATGCGACCGGATTACCTGGGATTTCGCGGCGCACTGTGCGAGTCCGGTGAACGAACTTCTGTACTCAGTGGTCAACTGGTTGCATGCATACGTAAGCGGATTCCGCGGCACGGCGATGCGCTGCCACGGGACCTGGGTGTGGGATAATTCAATCGATGAGGTGATAGCTATGACTCAGTGGCGAAAGAAAGAAAAAGACGCAACCTATAGTGAAGAAGAAATCGAGGCGAGGTTGAAAGAGGAACTGCCCGGATGGTATTACGAGGGCGGCTGGATCCGCAGAAAATACAAGACCAGTGGCTGGAAAGCCACGCTAATGGTGATCAACACCGTTGGTCATCTCTCCGAGGCGGCCTTTCATCACCCGGATCTCAGCGCCTCCTATGCGTTCGTGATCGTCAAGCTGATGAACCACGCCGCCAAGGGCGTGACCGACAAGGATTTCGAGCTGGCGAAAAAGATCGAGGAGGTCATTATGTGGCAACCGGGTTCAGAAGAGAGCAGCGCTCTGGAAGGTACACCGGACGATCCCCGCTTCAAGTACATCAAATACGACTCTTAAAAGCGACTCTTAAAAGGACTCTTAAAAGGGCCGGAGTGGTTAAATTTTAACCGCTTGTCTTTGTTCGTACTGGCCTGCCGCGTTTCGCGTGACCGATCGGCCGTTGCAGTACTGCTTCTATTGCTGACTTGAACCGGTCGTTACCCAGAGGATAATTGAACTGGCTGGCATGGCGGATAATATGAATGTCCCGGTCCCGGATCTCCGTGCGGAATAATTCCCTGTAGGCAAATTGCCTTTCGTATTCATTCCTACCCAGTTGCTGATAAAGTTCATGGTCCGCAATCAGTGGATTGTTAGAATCCCAGGCATGATGGCGGTAGCTACTCCAGAGATAGTCTTCCGGCGAATCTATCATACCGGCCCGGATGGGGTTGAGTTCGATATACCGGTAGCATAACAGCAGATAGGCATCCGTTTGAACCAGGCTTGCCTTGTGACGCCCTTCCCAGAGTGTACCGGTACGCCGGTACCGGCGATTGACGTAATAGACATACTGCTGGCCCAGAAGAGACATTACCTGTGATATCCCGATTTCATCCTCAGGTGTCATCAGCAGGTGAACATGATTTGTCATCAACACATAGGCATGAAGTTTGACGCGGTATCGTTTCAACGCACGACCCAGACGGTCGAGATAAAATTTGTAGTCATCTGCACAATAAAAACAGGCATTCCGGTTATTTCCGCGCTGAACAACATGAGCGGGAATATCGGGCAGATACATTCGCGGCCGACGTGGCATGGCAATCTCCTTTTGCAATAAAATCCTGTACTGATGCTAACGAATGGCTGAAGAGCGATCAAAATATAATCATTCTGCCCGTCTTCATGCTGAAAGAAGTGATTAAATTTAAATCACTCCGGCCCCATTTAGAATGGTTGGTTCAATCTCGTTTCCAGTCGCCCGATTTGCCGCCGCTTTTTTCCAGTAAGTGCACGTGCTGGATGGTCATGCCGCGGTCGACGGCCTTGCACATGTCGTAAATTGTCAGCAGGCTGACCTGCACGGCGTTCAACGCCTCCATCTCGATGCCGGTCTGATCGCGGGTTTCCACCGTCGCCCGGCAATGAACGCAGTTGTTCACGGTGTCGGGGGTCAGTTCGATATCTATGTGGGTAATGGCAATGGGGTGACAGAGAGGAATCAGTTCGGCGGTTTTTTTGGCTGCCATGATCCCGGCCACGCGCGCGATACCCAGGACATCGCCTTTTTTGTGGCTTCCTTCCAGGATCAATCCCAGGGTGTTTGACTGCATCTCGATTCGGCCACCGGCCACGGCACGCCGGTTTGTCAGCGTCTTGCCGCCGACGTCCACCATGTGAGCCTGGCCCTGTTGGTTGAAGTGAGTCAGTTTCGCCATAGTCACTGCTTACCCGGAAAGTTGTGTAGAATGGTATCAACGCCAATGCTGATCAAAGAGCAGTATAACATACTATAATCTGTTTAGATTAATAATGTAACTATTTGAAAAGTAATAATATTATTATGAAAGTTAAAGTAAAATATTTTGCCAGTCTGAAAGATCGGATCGGTCATGCCGAAGACGAGGTTGAACTTCCTGAAGGCGCCCGTGTGTGTGACTTATGGCGCCGGGTCAGTCACGAAGACAGTATTCCTGAACGGGTCATGACCGCGGTCAACATGGAGTACGTGCAAGCCGATGCCCCGATCCGGGACGGTGATGAAGTGGCTTTTTTCCCCCCGGTAACCGGTGGCTAGAGATGAAAATTGCCTTGAAGGACAAAAGTTTTGATCCTTTTACGGAGATACGTGACTTTCAGGCCGCGATGAATGCCGATGGCCGCTTCGGCGCCGCGGCGTTTTTCATTGGCAGCATGCGTGATCTGAACGAAAACGAAAAGGTCATATCCATGGAACTGGAGCATTATCCGGGCATGACGGAAAAGCATTTGTACGATATTGCCGCCCGCGCAAACGAGAAGTGGCCGCTGATAGATGCACTGATCCTGCACCGGGTGGGTGTGGTCAACATCGCCGATCCCATCGTGGTTGTCGCTGTCTGGTCGGCGCATCGCGCGGCGGCATTCGATGCCTGCCGGTTTATCATGGAAGATCTGAAAAGCAAGGCGCCGTTCTGGAAAAAGGAAACCACGGTGGCGGGTGAACGCTGGGTGGAAAAGAATACGCCGGGGTTTACAGACATCAGATGACAGACGACAGATCACAGACGACAGATTACAGATTACAGATTACAGCGAACCCTGAACTTTGAACCTTGGGTGTCTGATACCGGCTTGACAATGGAAAGCAAAGCCACACACTTTACCCATTCACCATTCACCATTCACCATTCACCATCCCTTGTCTTTTCGCAAAACAACAGACTTTCTCATTATTGGTGCCGGCATCATCGGCATGGCCATTGCCCGCGAACTCCGTGAATGCTTTCCGGACCAGTCGGTGACTGTGCTGGAAAAGGAATCGGAACCCGGGTTTCACGCCAGTGGCCGCAACAGCGGCGTGCTCCATGCCGGGTTTTATTACACGGCGGATTCGCTCAAGGCCCGCTTCTGTCGTGACGGCAATCGTGAATGGACCGACTACTGCCTGCAACATCGGTTGCCGATTAACCGCTGTGGCAAGGTGGTGGTCACCCGTGACGCAAATGAACTTGAGTCCCTGGATGAACTGCTTCGCCGTGGCCGTGCTAACGGGGTGGAACTGCAGCCGCTGGATGAAAAGCAACTGGCGGACATCGAACCTCGCGCCCGGACATTTTCCCGGGCCTTGTTTTCACCGGCCACTTCCAGTATCGATCCGCAGCTCTGCAATCAGCATCTCTATCAACAGCTGTGCGAAAGCGGGGTCCATTTCAGTTTCAACAATGCCTATCATTCACATATGAAAGAGGCGATCCGGACCGCGGCGGGAACGCTCAGCGCGGGTTATGTCATCAATACCGCCGGACTTCATGCTGACAGGATAGCCCGTGATTTCGGCTTTTCCGATGACTACACCATCCTGCCATTCAAGGGCTTGTACCTGTATGCCAACGATTCACTGCGGCTGTCGACTCACATTTATCCCGTTCCGGATCTGAACAATCCCTTTCTCGGTGTGCATTTCACCGTCACGGCGGCAGGTAAAACCAAGCTGGGACCGACGGCCATCCCGGCATTCTGGCGCGAGCATTACCGTGGCTTGCAGCGCTTCAACCTGCGGGAATGCCGGGAAGTGGTGCGGCTGGAATCCTCGCTCCTGTTATGCAACAGCTTCGGGTTTCGCGATCTCGCCGTGCACGAGATAAGCAAGTATTATAAACCCCGGCTGGTACGGCTGGCCGCTCCGCTCGTCGATGATCTGCGTACATCGCAGTTTACTTACTGGGGACGGGCGGGGATTCGCGCGCAACTGCTGAATATCAAAACCCGGCAACTGGAAATGGATTTCAGGTGTGAAGGCGATGAACGCAGCATGCATGTTCTGAATGCCGTTTCACCGGCCTACACCTGCGCTTTCCCGTTCGCCCGTTACCTCGTCGATAAAATTCGTTCTTTGCGAAAATGATTTGATTTCGCCATGTCTCGCGGATCACCGGGGGAGAACAGGTTTGTACCGGATTACGGTGTCTGACTTAAATCAGACACTTTTTTTCAGGACATCTAAACAATGCCGTAAAACGGCTGCACATCGACAACGTCACCCGGTGCCGCACCCTCGCTGTCGATGGACAGAACGATGAAACAGTTGGCCCTCGACATGGAGGTGAGAATTCCGGAACCCTGGGCGCCGGTTTTACGGACCGCCATGCGCCCGGAGTCATCACGGGCTAGTACGCCGCGCTGGTATTCGACACGGCCGGGGCGTTTTTTCAAGCTGGACAAACACGGTACGCTGACAGTAACCGGTTCGCACTCGTGCTGTCCCATCAGGTAACGCAGTGCCGGCTGAACAAACTGGTAAAACGTGACCATGACCGACACCGGATTCCCCGGCAGACCGAAAAACCAGGCATCGCCGACAGTACCGAAGGTCAGCGGACGTCCCGGTTTCATGGCGACTTTCCAGAAATCCACCTTGCCGATGTCCTGCAGTACATCTTTGATGTAATCGGCCTCGCCCACGGAGACGCCGCCCGAGGTGATGATCACATCGGCGGCATCCGCGGCTTCATGAAACGCCTGTTCGGTGGCTGCCACGGTGTCACGAACCACACCCAGATCGATGATCTCGACATTCAGCCGCTGCAGCATGCCGTACAGGGTGTAACGATTACTGTCATAAATAGCCCCGTCTTCCAGCGGCTCGCCGATGGAACGTAATTCATCACCGGTTGAAAAGAAAGCGACACGTAGCCGCCGGGTGACCTGAACAGAGGGGATCCCCAGCGAGGCAATGAGACCGAGATCGGCCGCTGTCAGGCAGATACCCTTGTGCAGTACGGTCTCACCGCGGGCAATATCTTCCCCGGCATTGCGTACATTGTCGCCGGCCCTGGTATCGGCGCCGATACGAATGTCGTCACCCTCACGTTCCACCCGTTCCTGGATAACCACGGTGTCTGTTCCATCCGGCAACAGCGCGCCGGTCATGATACGCACGCACTCGCTGCGATTGACCGGGCCGTTGTACGGTTTGCCGGCAAAGCTGGTGCCCACCAGTTTCAGGGTACGGGTCCCGCTCTCCGGCAGGTCAGCGGCATGTACCGCATAACCATCCATGGCCGAGTTGGTTCCGGATGGCACGTCAATACCGGAAACAATATCTTCAGACAGCACACGGTTGAGACTGTCCCGTAACGGGCAGCTTTCCGTACCCGTTACGGGTTTCAGTAAGTCCTGGATCCTTGCCCGGGCCTGGTCCGGGAACAGTGATTCAGGGTCGAAGTCGTCACAACAACTGGTGACGGTGTTAATTGTATCTTTACTCATATCGGAATGGTCGGTTGCTTTATTTTGAGTTGGCAATGTTTGATCACGAATGCGGCGATTTCTTCAGGGTCATTGATGTCGAGTACCGGCAGTGGGGTCGGTTCGTCGAGACGGTCATCGGTGGCCACAGCCACAATGGATTCATCGTGCGGATAAAAGGGACGATAGCCCAGGCTCGGCCGATAGAGTTCAATTTTAGGTATCAATTCGGGTTTGAAACCCTCGACCAGGATCAGGTCCAGCTCATCCTGGTGCAAGTGTCTGAGATGATCGGACAGGGTCAGATCACGGCCGCTGTTATTGTCCGCCAGCAATGCCCAGCGTGATTTGGAACCGACCAGGACTTCGTTGGCCCCGGACTTGCGCAGTTCATAGCTGTCCTTGCCTTCCCGATCAATCTCGAACGTATGGTGTGCGTGTTTGATAACACCGATTCGAATTCCGCGGCTTTTCAATACCGGTATGATCCGGGTGAGCAGAGTGGTTTTGCCGGTGCCGCTGTAGGCCGCGAAGCCGATCAACGGGATAGTCAAATCTGTCGTCAGCATTTGCAGGTGTCCAGACGGGATTCTATTTCCAGTATGTCTTCTGGGGTGTTGATATTGAGAAAAGTTTCCGGCTTGTCGGCAAAGTCGACGCTGACCAGGGTGTGTTGATTATACCAGAGGTCAATCTTGCGCCCGCCTTTATCCAGGTAGCCCTGAAGTGAATCACGCAAGCCGGTATTAATCAGTGCGAATACCGGTTGTATGCGTTTTCCATTGTTCGCCACACTGATATCAGCATGGTTTTCCAGCATCTGGTCATAAAGACGCCGGGCCAGGTCGTCCGGTAGAAACGGGGAATCACAGGGTGTCACCAGTAACAGGTCTGTGCCGGCTGAACGCATGGCGCTGGCGATGCCCGCCAGTGGCCCGTGATATCCTTCAAGGTCATCGCTGATCACCGGGCAGCCGTAACGCCGGTAAATATCCAGGTTGCGATTGGCATTGATCAGCAGGGTGCCCGCCTGCGGGCGCAGGGTTTCGATGACATATTCGATCATGGCCCGGTTATTCAGCGTCACCAGGCCCTTGTCCGTACCGCCCATGCGGGTGGCGCGCCCACCGGCAAGAATGACGGCGGTGATATCGGCAATGTCCATGGCGGTTCCGGTCATGAGCGTTTCAGTCCCCGTCCCCATGCCTGGCGAGAAGATGGGCCACATCATGCTTGGGCGGCAATTCGACATCAAACTCGATATTTTCAAGGCCGTTGTAGATGAGAAAGTGCCGGTTTTTTGCCCGCGAAAGCAGGGTGACGCCCATGTCCTGCGCCAGCTTCAGCCCCATCTGGGTGATACCGGAACGCGATAGCAGCGCGGGTATGCCCATTTGCGCCACCTTGATCACCATCTCCGATGTCAGGCGACCGGTGGTATAAAATATCTTGTCGTTGCCGGTAACGTTTTCAAGCCACATTTTACCGGCGATGGCGTCGACGGCGTTGTGGCGGCCCACATCCTCGATGAATTCAATAATCCTGTCCTCCTGGCACAGGGCGCAGCCGTGTACGGCGCCGGCGTTTTTGTAGACATCATTGTGTGTGCTGAGGTTTTTCAGCAGGGCATAGATTGTCGACTGGCGAATACGGATGGGATGTATGTCGAGCTCATCCAGGTGCTCCATGATATTGCCGAATACCGTGCCCTGGCCGCAACCGGTGGTGACGATGCGCGGTCCCAGCTTGTCGCGCCAGTCGTCTCGGCCGGCGAAGGTGGTGACCGCGGCGGCATTGACATCCCAGTCCACCTGCACGGATTTGATTTCGCAAACATCATTTACCAGCCCCTGGTTTTTCAGGTAACCGAGGGTCAGCAGTTCCGGGTTCGTGCCCAGGGTCATCAATGTCACCAGTTCAAAACTGTCGATGTAAATGGTCAGCGGCCGTTCACCGGCGATCAGCATTTCACGCTGGTTGCGGTACTCATCAATGGCTATGACCGGGATGGTAGGTTCGAGACCGGCCTGGCTCAGTTCCGGGCGGGCAGAGGAGGACACGTTATCCTCCCGTGGCATTCATGTGGCGGAAGATAAGCGGTTGTTCCTGAAGATTGAAATCGTGACCTTTGGGCTTGATGGCCATGGAATCACGGATAGCCTGTTTCAGCGGCTCCATTTCACCCGGATGGGCGCGTACCACGCGGCGCAGATCCACGGAGTGCTCCTGGCCCAGGCAGAGCAGGAGACGGCCTTCACAGGTCAGGCGTACGCGATTGCAGCGTTCACAGAAGTTGTGTGTGTGGGGTGAAATGAATCCTACCCGGGTGCCGGTTTCCATGACCTGGAAATACCGGGCCGGCCCGCCGGTGGTGGCTGCCGTGGGTACCAGTTCGTAGTCCTGCTCGATGACGGCCCGGATTTCATCACTGGAAATAAAGGCTGCGGCGCGATCGTGATCACCGATGACGCCGAGCGGCATTTCCTCAATGAAACTGATATCCATACCGCGGCTGGCGGCATAGCGTACCAGGTCGAGGATTTCATCATCATTGCGATTGCGCAGGATGACAGCATTGATTTTCAGGTTCTCGAATCCAGCTTCTCTGGCGGCATCGATGCCCGCCAGCACCTTGCCCAGATCACCGACGCGAGTGATGTTTGTGAAACGCTCGGCATTTAACGAATCGAGGCTGATGTTGATGCGTTTGACACCGGCTTCCCGCAACGCCGTGGCATAACGCGTCAACTGTGAACCGTTGGTGGTGATAACGAGTTCGTCAAGCCCGGGCAATTGCCCGATGTCGCCGAACAGTTTCATGATATTGCGACGGACCAGCGGCTCACCGCCGGTGATGCGGATCTTGCTGACACCCAGTTCCACGAAGGCCCGGCCGATGGTGGCGAGCTCTTCCAGGGTCAGTAATGAATTTCGAGGGACAAATTGCATGACTTCATCCATGCAGTAAACACAGCGAAAATCGCACCGATCCGTGACTGAAATACGCAGATACGTGACACGGCGGCCAAAATTATCAACAAGGATGTCCGGGTTTTCTGTGGTTGTCTTCATCTGTGACATGTGAAATTAATTATGCGTGAATTTTACCGGTTTGCGGTAGACCGGTCAAAACATCCACCGGCGCGATTTTATGGCACAATAGCATTTATATAGACACGTAAAAGCCTGGAAATATTCAAATGATCAGGGACTTGACTTGCCTTTCACCATCGGACATTCTGGCATGGACCCAGTTCTGCGATGCCAATAATCAAGGCCGCGAACCGCATACAGCCGACATCCCGGATTTTATAACAATTGACATAAAAACACCTGCCACGTGAAAGGGGGAGATTGATGCTCGACTTTCTGTCCAAGGAACATATCGTTGCCAAGCCCGGATTCAATCGCTGGCTTATTGCCCCTGCGGCGCTGGGTATACACCTGTGTATCGGTTCAGTCTATGCGTGGAGCCTGTTTAATCCCGCCCTGATCAAACGCCTCGGCGTGGTGACCAGCGCTGCCGATGACTGGACGCTGCGAAGTGTGGTCTGGGTCTTTACCGTGGCTATAGTTTTCCTCGGCATGGCCGCCGCGGTGGGCGGGCACTGGCTGGAAAAAGTCGGCCCCCGGATGGTGGGCGTGGTGGCCGCCCTTTGCTGGAGCGGCGGATTTTTTATCGGCGGTGCCGGCATTGTTACCGGTCAGCTCTGGCTGTTATACCTGGGTTACGGTGTGCTGGGCGGTTGTGGACTGGGGCTCGGCTACGTGTCGCCGGTCGGCACCCTGATCCGTTGGTTTCCGGACCGCCGGGGCATGGCGACAGGCATTGCTATCATGGGATTCGGTGGCGGCGCCATGCTGGCCAAGCCCCTGATTGAAGGATTTATCCGGTATTACCACAAACTGCCCGAGTATCTGGGCACGATGGATTCTATCAAGCTGGTAACCGATGCCGGCGGCCGGCGTCTGGCCGAAGTCGCCGGAGAGATGAAGGAGGTTGTGGTCATCGGGGCCAACGACATCGCCAATATGATCGTCCCGGGTCCCGAAGGCGTGTATCTGGTGAACTCCGGAACCGTGGGCGTGGCCCAGACTTTCTTCACCATCGGCGCGATTTATCTCGTAATCATGCTCTGTGCGGCCTTTGCCTATCGGGTGCCGGCAGAGGGCTGGAAACCCGAGGGCTGGGAACCGCCGAAAGAGGGTGAAAGTCATGGCAAGATGATGACCAGGCATCACGTGCATATTGATCGGGCCCTGAAAACACCGCAGTTTTATCAACTCTGGATCATTCTCTGTTTTAACGTTACCGCCGGCATTGGTGTGCTGGCCGTGGCCAAGACCATGATGACGGATATTTTCGGGCGGACCCTGCCGGATTTGGTCGATCTGAATTTTGCCGCCACTTATGTATTGATGATCAGCCTGTTCAATATGCTGGGCCGGTTCCTCTGGGCCAGTGCCTCGGACTATCTCGGGCGCAAGACGACCTACTATACGTTCTTCGTTCTGGGCATCCTGTTGTATTGTTCAATCCCGTATACGGCGTCACAGGTCAGTGCCAATCCGTCGGTGGTCTGGCTGGTGTATTTTTACGCAGCGACCATGATTATTTTCACCATGTACGGCGGAGGTTTCGCCACCATACCTGCTTACCTCGCCGATGTGTTCGGAACACGATTCGTCGGTGGCATTCACGGCCGTTTGCTTACGGCCTGGAGCAGCGCCGGTGTGTTTGGACCACTGGCTATTACTTCCCTGCGTGAAATATCAGTTGCCAGGGCCATCGAGAATCTGGTCGGCAAGATCGATTCTACATCTTTCAGGGCCGCGTTTGGCGCCGGTAAGGATCAACTGCAGACCCTGGTCGAAGCAAATACAGTGACTATTTCCAAGCTCATGGAGATTGCACCGCCGGGAACGGTAGATCCGACGCCGAATCTGTACAACACCACGATGTATCTGATGGCCGTGCTACTGTTTATTGCCTTGCTGGCCAACGCCTTCATGCATCCGGTAAGCGCCAAACATCACATGAAAACCTGATGGTCACGGATTTGTGATCGACAACCGGAGGAACATTCAGTGAATATACCGCTTTTCAGCCCGATGGATGTGTTCCTGTTCATCATCTTCTGTTCAATCTATGTATGCAGCACACTCTGGATATACGGTGATGTTGCCGCCCGTGGCGGCGGCAAGGGTATGATCTTTCCGTTGTTGTTCGTGATTGCCGGGGCGCTGGCCCTGGTCAAGGGATATTACCTGGCACTGCTGATCTGGCCGATCGGTTTTGTCATATGGTTAGTGATACGTCCCAGGGAGGAAATTGAACTGACCGAGTAATTCTCTTGCCTGCGCTATTGCCAGGTCTTGTACGGGTTACTGATCAGGCAGACATTATAATACCTGGGGTCATTGGAGACATCGGCACCTATCCAGTCCGGAAGTGAAATTTCCTCGTCCTCATCGTCGAGTTCGACTTCAGCTACAACCAACCCCTCGTTTTCACCGCTGAAGACATCGATTTCCCAGGTATGGTCCAGATGTTCAACATAGTACCGGGTTTTCTCGATCAGCGGTTTGTCGCACAGGGTTTCAAGGATCTCATGAGCATCGGCAACCGGGATAACATAATCGTATTCTTTTCGTGTTATACCCAGTGTCGCGCTTTTTATATTGAGATGCGCATCGTTATCCTCGATGCGTACACGGATGGAACAGTTCCGGTTACTGCCCATGTATCCCTGAATATAACGGGATGACCTGGAGACGGATTTGCGCCAGTCGTCATTCGCCAGCAGAAACTTTTTTTCTATTTCAATCGCCATAGTGTATGGAATCCGGTTTTATACGGCCGATGAACCATAATTTCTGTCCGCTCGTCATGGATGACAATCAGAGCTTCCTATACCATATGAAAAGAGTCAATGCGGCAATGGCGACACGCTGAATTTACCGGTGAACTGGAATACAGGTATGATGAATGTTTCAGTAAGCTTGTGCGGGTACGCCTGGCAACCGGTCTTCCTGCCCCCGGATATTTTATGAGTCCATACACCTTCGGAGTAACCTGGCATTAAATCCCCGGCATCGAAATCCTGGCATGAAGCATTTGGCGTCTACGCAAGGCCGCGCGTCGTGGTCATGATCTTTCTCGGCTTTTCCGCCGGGTTACCTTTTTTGCTGGTTTTCTCCACACTGTCTGCCTGGTTGCGTGATGCGGGTGTGGAACTGACGACCATAGGATTTTTCAGCTGGGTGGGGATTACGTATTCGATCAAGTTTTTCTGGGCACCGGTGATAGACCGATTGCCGCTGCCGCTGCTTGGACACAGACTGGGACGGCGCCGTTCATGGATGTTGCTCGCGCAATGTGTGATAGCTTTTGGCCTTGCCGGTATGGCCGGTTGTGACCCACAGACACAACTCGGTCTCATTGCCTCGTATGCGCTGCTGGTGGCCTTCGGATCGGCCACCCAGGACATCACTATAGATGCTTATCGCATAGAGGCCATGGAACCTCGCTACCAGGGCGCTATGGCAGCTACCTATGTGTTCGGCTATCGCGTGGCCCTGCTGGTTGCCGGGGCGGGAGCGTTTTATATGGCCGAAGGGCAGTCCTGGTCGTTTGCCTACCTGGCAATGGCACTGTTGATGGGTGTGGGTCTGCTGACGACGCTGGTGATCTCCGAACCGGAAAATTCAATACCGCCGACAACACGGGCACTGGAAGCCTCACTGGAAGTCGCCATGGGACTTGGCAGGAAGCGAACGCCTGGCGAACGTCTTGCCGCCTGGCTTGTCGATGCCGTAGTCAGTCCGTTTGTGGATTTCTTCCAGCGTAACGGCCGGCTGGCCCTGGTGATCCTGTTACTGATCGCTACCTATAAACTCAGCGAAATCACCATGGGTGTCATGGCCAATCCCTTCTATCTCGATCTCGGTTTCAGCAAGACGGAGATCGCCGACATTACCAAGATTTTCGGATTCTTCATGACCATCATCGGGGCGGCACTGGGCGGTGTTGTGGTGACGCGATTCGGTGTGCACAAACCGCTGCTGGCGGGCTCGGTCCTGATCATCGTGACCAACCTGTTATTCGTTTACCTGGCCACCAGCGACCCGGAGCTGGTTACCCTGGCGGTCATTATTTCGGCCGATAATCTCAGTGGCGGTTTCGCCACCTCGGCGTTCATTGCCTTTCTCTCCAGCCTGACCAACCGCGCCTATACGGCGACGCAATATGCGCTGTTCAGTTCATTAATGACCCTGCCGGCGAAGTTTATGGGCGGCTTTTCCGGGATGGTCGTTGATGCAGCGGGCTACGCCCTGTTTTTTTTCTATGCCGGTGCGCTAGGCCTGCCCGCGCTCCTGCTGATCCTGTACATCATCAACAGGAGCGCCCTAGGGGAGGAGTAAACGCGATAACCGGGTGCGGCGGTCAGAGGACGGGAGAATGATCAATACCTGTAATAGCGGGCATTACCCTGGGGTGAATAGTGGTTATAACCATAGGTGCCCCCGCCATAATAGTGTTTCTTCTGGTAACTGCTGGCGTGAGGATTGACCCGGCCTGATGAATGATAGGCGTTATCCCGGTAAGGATAAGCCCCGTAAATATGCGTACTGGGTATATGTTTTTGTGCCTGGTATTTCTGCCGGTAACGGGGATACGCATGGGACCGGTCGCCACGATGATAGTCGCTCTTATAGGACGGATAGCGATGCTGTTGTCTGTAGGTCGGTATATGGCCATGGTGATGGTTGCCATAATAGCCATTACCGCCGTTGGTATATATGACGCTGCCGATATGCACAGGTGTGCCCGAAGAATAGAATTGAATGCCTTCTGCCGGGACGGATGATGCAGTGAATATCGAAAATCCCCCGAATACTGCTATTCTGAGCCAATGATAAGTCATGATAATTCACTCACTTTTATTACTAATGTACTGATCAGACCCATATCAGTCATCTTTGTTTCAGATTAATGCGCCCTAAAGTCACAATAGTCTACTGCAGCCAGTGCCGCTTTATTTTGCGTGCCGCATGGATGGCGCAGGAACTGCTGATGACATTTGCCGAAGAACTCGAGGAATTAACGCTAAGACCCGGAACCGGTGGTGTTTTTGATGTTTTACTGAATGATCAACCGGTGTTTTCGAAACAAGCCGAGGGACGTTTTCCCGAATCCAGCGAACTCAAACAATTGATCAGGGATCGCATCGCCCCGGACAAGGATCTGGGACATTCAGACTTCAGGTGACAGACTACAGACTACAGATATCAGATTACAGAGTATCGCCGGGATTCATCCTAATCCAGTTCGCGGACGAGGCGGATACCGATGTGGTCGTAAGACTGCTCGGATTTGAATTTATCGCGCTTTTGCGAACGTAAGGAGCTGATAGGGCTGCTGTAGGCGCCGCCGCGGACCACGCGGTAGGCGCAATCGCCACCTTCCCACACCGAACCGTCCGCCGGCGCATTTTTGTAATCGTCATGCCAGCAGTCATATACCCATTCTGCAACGTTGCCGGCGGTGTCATGAAGGCCAAAGGCATTGGCGGAAAAACTGCCGATTTTTGTGGGTTTTCTCGGATCGAATCCGGAACCGCAGCCAAAACAATGGGCCATGCCCGGTTCTTCGTCGTAACCCCACCAGTAGGGCGATTTCTTGCCGGTGGAGGCAGCGTATTCCCATTGTGCCTCGCTTGGTAGGTTGTAGGTATGCCCGGTTTCCTCCGACAGCCATTTAGCATAGTAAAAGGCATCATCCCAGGATACGTAAATGACCGGATGGGTGTCCTTGTCGAGATAGAGATTGTCGGGAATTCTGCGGCCGCTGGTGCGCGCGAAACGTTCGTATTCCGTGAAGGTGATTTCATATTTACTGATGGCAAATGAGTCGAGCGTCACCTTGTGTCTTGGCCGTTCCTCGGCAAACCGGGACGAACCGGAACTGCCCATCTCGAAGCTCCCGGCCGGAACGACTACCAGGACCGGCCCCTGGCCGCCGGATTTGAGATCATCCCGGAACTCCTCGCTGGCCGGGATCGATACGGCAGGTTCAGATGGTACGGCGGTTTCAGATGTTTGCGGTTCGATTACAGCCACGGCATCAGCCGCTTCTGCTTCCGGATCTTCCAGGCTTGCCTCCGGTTCGGCTGTTTCGACCGGTTCGGGTATGGGTGCCTCGTCATCCGTTAGCGTCGCCACGGGCTCATCCATTGCCGGCGGCTCCAGGGTCACTTCTTCAGGTTCCGTTGGTGCGGGTGATTTATCACCACCGGCAAACATGAAATAGCCCCCACCGGCCACGGCCAGCAGTACGACTACGGCCCCGGCAATAAGCCCCATGGGTGGTTTTTTGCCGGCCGCCGGTGGTTCGTATTCAGCCACGGATGGGCCGGGCTGTGGCGGTGGTTCGGTCGCAGTCACCTCTGGCAGGTCGGTAATGGCATGCTCGGCCGTCACCTCGATATCCTCGATGGCGGGTTCTTCTTCAGGGGCAGAAGCGGCTTTTGCAGAGGTTACGCCTTCCTTGATGTTGACGACCACCACGGTGGTATTGTCCTGCCGGGGCATGCCGGCGTCCTCGACGGCTTTCAACAGGGCATCCGCACATTCCCTCGGTGATTCGGACCAGTCGGAGAACTGGATGATCTTGCCCGTGCTCAGGGTATCCAGGCCGTCGCTGCAAATCACTACCTTGTCTCCGGGTTGCAGTGGCATGGCCTCGGACGGGCAGTCGATTTCGTTGATTTCCTCGCCGGTGACGGCGCTCATGAGCATATTCCGGGACAGTCCCGCCTCCGGGTCGACGGGTGTGCCTGCGGCTTCCATACGGTCGAGAAAACCGCCGTAACTGTGATCGGCATTAACCTTGGTCAACTCGCGGTCACGCAACAGGTAAAGATGAGAGTCACCAACACTGGCCCACCAGATACGGCCTTTTTCCAGAAGGGCAGCCACCATGGTGCATCCCATGCCCTGCAGGGCCGGAGTTTCCCGTATGGTTTCGGAAATGGAATGATTGGCCTTTAAAACGGCATCGTGAAGAATTTCGGATACATTCTCCGCCGGATAGTTGGCGCTGATGTGCTTGTTCAGAGCCTGTACAGCCATATTGCTGGCGACATTGCCGGCGGCATGGCCGCCCATACCGTCCGCTACCACCACGAGTGCGCTGGGATTACCGTCGGAATCGGTCAGGTTTGTGATCAGGAATGCGTCTTCCTGATAGTCTCTTGCCCCATCAATCTGGGATCCGGCCAGTTCAAAGCTAAGACTCATGTTATTCCGATTCCTGGATGAAGTTGCCCGGGTAATTTAATATGCGCAGTGGAATGACCGAATACTCATTCATCGCCAGTCACCCTCAAGAATATCCTACCAGTCCCGTTCCTATTTACAAAATAAATATTTGATAATGATTTGAAAACTGGAAGAATTATTCCATTTTGAAAAAAACACAGCGAACGGCCGGGCAAGATGAATCCGGCAGACAATGACGACTGCAGGACCTGTACCGATATGTCAGCCCGTGCAAAAGAGATCATCGACCAGCTTGACCAATGCCTGGCCCCGGATCGGCTCAGACTGCGGCGTCGTATTGATCGGTTACAGCAAAAACATCCGCAATCGTTGCCAGACGATGTATTGCATCGTCTCACCGGTGAACTTCAGCAGGCACTCAGTCGCCGCAATGAGAAACTCGCACAGCCGCTGCGCATCGGGTTTCCCGGACAGTTGCCAATCAGCGACATGATTGACGAGTTGTCCACGGCCATCCGCTCAAATCCCGTCACCGTGGTCTGCGGCGAAACCGGTTCCGGCAAAAGCACGCAGTTACCGAAAATCTGTGTGCAACTGGGTCTGGGCCTGGAGGCCATGATCGGCCATACACAGCCACGGCGCATTGCCGCCCGGACCATTGCTGAGCGCATCGCCACCGAGACCGGCGCCACCAGGGGCCAGGGCGTGGGCTATAAAATCCGGCACACGGACAAAACCTCGCATCGGACCTGGATCAAGGTGATGACGGACGGCGTGTTGCTCGCGGAATTGCAGCAGGATCGCGATTTGAACGCGTACGATGCCATCATTGTTGACGAAGCCCACGAACGCAGTCTGAACATCGATTTCATTCTCGGCTACCTGAAACAGTTGTCGGTACGGCGTCCGCAACTCCGTATCATTGTGACGTCGGCCACGATTGATGTGGCGCGATTTTCCGAACATTTCAACAATGCCCCCGTGATCGAAGTGGCCGGCCGCAGCTACCCGGTGGACATCCGTTACCGGCCCATCGAGGCCGCGGATGAGGATGACGAAATCATCCGTGGTAATGCCTTGCTGGAGGCCGTGCAACAACTGGGGCGGGAGAGTTACGGCGATATCCTGGTGTTTCTGGACGGCGAGCGTGAAATCCGTGACATGCAGAAGTTCCTGCAAAAACAGAAACTGCCGAATACTGACATACTGCCGCTGTATTCCAGGCTCGGTTCAAAACAGCAGGCCAGGATTTTCAGCCCGCACAGCCGGCGGCATGTGATCCTGGCCACCAATGTGGCGGAAACATCGCTGACGATCGATGGCATCAAGTATGTGATCGATTTCGGCCTGGCCCGCATCAGCCGTTACAGTTATCGCAGCAAGGTGCAGCGGCTGCCGATTGAAAAGATCTCCCGGGCCTCGGCAAACCAGCGCAGCGGCCGCTGCGGCCGGACCTCGGAAGGTGTCTGTATCCGTCTGTATTCCAGGGAAGACTTCGAATCGCGTCCTGAATTCACCGATCCCGAGATCCTGCGCACCAACCTGGCTTCCGTGATCCTGCAGATGAAGGCGCTGCGACTGGGAGAGATCGCCGACTTTGATTTTATTGAGCCGCCGGATTCACGTTACATCAACGACGGTCTGCGCCTGCTTGATGAACTCGGGGCGCTGAACCGGCGCCGCGAACTGACGCCGACCGGCCGGGCCATGGCGCGCCTGCCGCTGGAACCGCGGCTGTCGCGGATCATTCTGGCGGCGAAACAGTGGGATTGCCTTGAGGAAATCCTGGTTATCGTCAGCGCCCTCGGCATCCAGGACCCGCGCGAACGCCCGCTGGAACAGCAGCAAAAGGCGGATAAGTCTCATGCCGCCTTCATGCATCCGCAGTCAGACTTTCTCTGGTTCATCAATTTCTGGAGTTTTTACCAGGTGCAGGCAAAAACACTCTCGCGTAAACGTTTGCAGAAACTGTGCAAACAGAATTTTGTATCCGCGGCGCGCATGCTCGAATGGCAGGATATCCATGCACAACTTGCCGGGATGTGCAGGGACATGGGCTTGCGCGTCAACACCGAAAGGGCGCCCGATACCAATATCCACTGCGCCATATTGACCGGGTTGCCCGGCCATGTTGCGCAGAAAACCGCTGAACACGATTACACCGGTGCCCGTGGCAGCAGCCTGAATATCTTTCCCGGTTCCGCCCTGTTCCGGCAAAAACCGAAGTGGATCATGGCCTATGAACTGGTTGAGACCTCGAGGTTGTATGCCAGGACAGTGGCGAAGATCGATCCCGAATGGCTTCTGAAAACCGCCCGGCACCTGTTGCAGTACGAGTATTCGGAACCGCACTGGGACCCGGATCGCCAGCAGGTCATGGCCAGGGAAAAGGTTTCGATCTACGGCCTGGTGATTGTTGGCGGGCGTGCGCTACCGTATGCGAAAATTGATCGCACCGTGTGCCGTAAACTGTTTATACGCGAGGCCCTTGTGCATCAGGGACTGAATAGCAAGGCGGCGTTCTACCGGCACAACAGGCGGATAATCGACGAAGTCAAACAGCTTGAAACCAGGCGCCGGCGTCCGGATATTCTTGACGAGGAGGCCATCCAGTCATTTTATGAAGCCAGGTTGCCGGATGATGTTTTCAGCCCGGATACACTGGACAAGTGGCGTCGTCAGGCGGAAAAAGACAATCGTGACATACTGTTCCTGTCCAGGCAGAACATCATGCGGCACGATGCCGAAACTGTGAATGCGCAAAATTTTCCCGACAGCCTGTACGTAAACCGGATTCAATTTCCGGTCAGTTATTACTTCAAACCCGGTGACGAGGCCGATGGCGTCAATGTTGATATTCCCCTGTATGCGCTCAATCAGGTTTCAGAGCAGGGATTCGAGCGGCTGGTGCCGGGGCTGCTTGAAGAAAAAATCGTCTGTTTGTTGAAGTCGTTGCCCAAGGCCCTGCGCAAACAACTGGTCCCGGTCCCTGAAACAGCACGTGCGTGCCTCGATGCGTTGAATAAAACCGATCAATCGCTACGGGTTTTTCTCAGTGAATTTCTGTTCAGGCGTTACGATATCAAGGTCGATTACCATGCCTGGGATACGCAGGCCCTGCCTGAACACCTGAAGGTCAATTTCAGAATTATCGATGAGAGTGGACATTGCCTCGCCCGGGGCAGGGATCTGACGTCCCTGAAAGACAGGTTTTCCGGACAGGCCAGTCGCGCTTTCATCCCTTCGGGACAGCGCCACCTCCATCGCTCGGGACTGACCGACTGGGATTTTGATGTTCTGCCTGAAACGACTGAACTGGAGATTAATGGTACACGTCTGCCGGCGTATCCTGCCCTGGTGGATCATATTGATACCGTCGAACTGACTACATTTGATACGCGGGCCCGCGCGGATTACGAAACCCGGTATGGTGTGCGGCGATTGTTGATGCTGCGTCTGGCAAAAGAAGTAAAATACATGAAAAAACGCCTGCGCCATGTGGACAGGATCCGCCTGTTGTATGCAACGATCGGCGATCCGGAACACCTGATCGACGATCTGGTCAGCCTGGTGTTTGACCATGTATTCGGCTTGATGAAGGATCTGCCACGCAGCAGGCAGGAATTCACGACGTTGCTGGCGGCGCAGAGTCCCTCCCTGGTGTCCTCGGGTGACAGGATTTCCGGGTTGCTGTACGAATTTCTGGATCATTACCGGAAAATCAGAATCGCGCTGGCTGACATGGATCATATCCATGACGATTCCATTGACGATATCAACCGGCAACTGGAGGAACTGGTTTATGATGGCTTTCTGCAGGAAACTCCGGTTAAATGGCTTGAACAGTACCCCAGGTATTTTGCGGCACTTGAGAAACGCATGGACAGACTCGCGAATGCGAAAACGCGCGATCTGGACAGAATCATCGATGTACAGGAGTTCGAGTCTGCCTATTACGATCTCTATAACAGCATGGATCACGAATATGGTAATGTTGAACTGGAGCAGTTGCGCTGGATGTTACAGGAATACAGGGTGTCCCTGTTTGCACAGGAGATGAAAACCCTGATACCGGTATCGGCAAAGCGCATCAAACAACAAATTGAAAAAATCCGGCAGGCTTAGGTATACGATCTGACATGGAACATCAACACCTGGAAACCCTGTTTTTTCTGATCTTTACCGGCGCCGCCGTCATGGCGACACTGTCGCTGTTCGCCCGTCAGGCGATGATCATCGGCTATATCCTTGTCGGAATTCTGCTTGGCCCCTGGGGACTTGGATTCGTCAATGATCCGGAACTGGTGGAGGGGATCTCGAAAATAGGAATCATGTTTCTGCTCTACCTGCTCGGCCTCGATCTGCTGCCGCAGCAACTCTGGAAAATGCTTGGTGAGGCATTGACGGTAACCCTGCTGAGTTCCGTCGTTTTCATGCTCATCGGCTTTGCTGTCGGCTGGGTATTTGGTTACGCGGTACTGGAATCCCTGTTGTTGGGTGTAGTAATGATGTTTTCCAGCACCATCATCGGCCTGAAACTGTTACCGACCACGACACTGCATCACAAGCATACCGGCCAGATCATCATCAGCATTCTGCTGATCCAGGATCTGATAGCCATTGTCGTGCTGTTGTTGTTACAAGGCTATGGCAAGGGGGGTAACCTGGTTGTCAGCGTGGGCCTGCAGCTACTCAATCTGCCCTTGCTCATCGGGGTCGCCTGGATACTGGAAAAGTTCCTGCTGGAAAAACTGGTTATGCGCTTTGAACAGATTCATGAATACATCTTCCTGCTGGCCATAGGCTGGTGCCTGGGTATGGCCGAGCTGGCTTTCTACATGGGGCTGTCGCATGAAATTGGCGCCCTGATTGCCGGTGTGGCGCTGGCCTCCAGTCCTATCTCCCTGTATATAACCGAAAATCTCAAACCCTTGCGTGATTTTTTTCTGGTCATGTTTTTTTTCTCGCTTGGCGCCGGTTTTAACCTCTCGGTGATTCATCAGATTATCCTGCCGGCATCGCTTCTGGCAACGGCGCTGATTGTGCTCAAGCCACTGGTGTTCACACTGCTGTTGAAATGGAGCGGCGAAAGTATACTTATATCCAGGGAAGTGGGTTTTCGTCTTGGACAGGCCAGTGAATTCTCGCTCTTGATTGCCGTGCTGGCCGTACAATCCGGTTTTATTCCGGATAAGACATCCTATTTGATCCAGCTGACCACACTGCTGACATTCATTTTTTCTTCTTACATAATCGTGGTCAATTATCCGACGCCGATTGCCACCTCGGATCGCCTGCGAAGGGACTGAGAAACAAGGTTCGGGGTTCAAGGTTCGAGGTTCAGGGGACAGACAACGGTGAACAGACAACAGTGAACAGACAACAGTGAATGGTGAACGGTGAACATAGAACCCTGAACCTAGAACCCTGAACCTTCAACAAATATATTCATAGCCGATGAAAAAAATGACAGTTGTATTTGTCACTATATGTTTACTGGCTGTTGCGGTAACAGTTGCGGATTATACCGGTTTGTTCGGCACTGAAACTTCCACCAGGCTCGACTTTGCCGAAGCCCGTTTCAGGATTGTCGAAGCAGGTACCGGTGCGCCGATTTTCAGGACCCGGGTTAAATGCGTGCAGAAGGGCAATGACAATGCCTGTACGCTGAAGGATACCCTGTCCGATGATGTGCTTAGCCTGCTGTTTCCAAGACACATCAGGGTCACTGAATCGCTGCTTTTTACCCTGAACGAGGAAACAGTCAAACCGGCCGAGCCAGATGTCCATATCTTTTTTATTAATCCGGATTATGGCACTGTCAACATGACCCTGCCTATTATGGATATACTTGAAGACAATGCCGGCATCACCCGGGTTGAAATGCAGGGTCGATGAATATGATTTCCGGTATATCATCCAGGACTGTCACCTCTGAAATGCAGCATGATTCTTGTTAATGAACTTCCTGGTAACAATACTATTCAGCATCTCAACAACATGAAGACTGTCCGATGAGTGAAGCACTTGATTATTTATTGAAGACCCGTCGTGAGGCGATGACCTCCTATTTTGATTTCATCAAGCAGTCCGGCAAGCATCTCGATCCCAAAACCCGGGCACTGATCTCCGTCATTACCAAGGTCGATAAGCTGACGGAAAAAGGCTTCCGGCAATATCTTTCCCGCGCCCTGCAGGCCGGCGCCAGTCCCGATGAAGTGCTCGATGCATTGCTCACCGCCTTCCCGACGCTTGGACTGAGCAAGATTATCTGGGCCATAGATCTGATACTGGCGATGGATATCCCGGAATTTTACCCGGAGAATCTCGGCCGGCAGCCTTCCTGGCATGAACTGGCGCCTGTTGAAGAGATCAGGGGCGAGGTCAGTTTTATGCAGGTCGATGACAAGGAAGTCTTTGTTTACCGTGATGGTGATAATATAAGAGTTTACGACAGCCTGTGTCCACATCAGCAAACTCATATACCTGAACAGTGTCTGGATGGTTGTCTGCTGACCTGCCCGCGGCATCAGTGGAAATTTGATTTGCGTACCGGCGAATGTATCGAGGAGGGTAATCGACCCCTGAAACAATTGCCCGGCAAGATCGAACGAAAAACATTATTGGCCGAGTGGTAGTCAACGAACCCTGGTTGAGAACAGCGGCGGGATGCGTTGAGCCGCATCCGAGATATCAACCGGAGTCACCGGTGTCGACGGATTGAAACGGTAATTATTGTGTAATTCGACAATCCCGCTATCCATCAGTTGCGGAAATGCTTTTGACAGCCGTTTGAACCAGCCGTAAAGAGTCTCACCCGGTTTGCGCGTGTAGCCCATGTCTTCAATGCGCTGAATGCATTCGTACAGCGGTGAGTCCATTCCCTGTACCTTTGCTTTTGTACGGCTGTCCCCTGGCCGCATGGAACGTAATTGTGCTCGCTTGCGGCGATAGATCGATAACATCAATACAAGAAACAGGCCGGCAATGATCCAGGTAAAATCCTGATTACGTACAAATTCACTGTCACCGAGTTCATCACTTCTTAATCTCAACCAGGACCAGAAATCACTGATAAATTGCAGTGAAGACCGGTTTTCACTTTCCAGGTCAGCCCAGACAGCAGGGGTTGTATCGATACGAATCCAGCGCTCGTCGATCCATGCCACTACCCAGGAATGGGCATGACGGGCACGGGCAACATATCTGTTCTCAAAATCACTGTATTCATCAACGCTGTAACCGACAACGTAGCGGGTTGGAATTCCGGCAGACCTGAGCAAAAGGGCGGTTGCCGTGGCAAAATATTCACAATGTCCCTTGCGATCCTCGAACAGGAATTTACTCAGGTACTTGCCCCGTGGATAACGCTGTTTGCGGGTCAATGAATAACGGAAATTTTCGTTGAAGAAATTCTCGACCATGCTGACTGCTTGCACCGGGGCGAGGTTGTACAGCCCGAGATCGGAGGCAAGCTGCTTCAGTTCTTCTTCGTAAGTCTGACCGATATGAAGATCGGCATGTACCGGCCTGGAAGGGGTCACTATGCTGTCATGGTAATGTACATTCCAGCGATTCCAGCCGGGTTTCAGTTCCACACGTATCGCATCGGTATTCAGACGTTCAAGCTGAAAAGCGGCAAGCGAGTGTATTCCGGTGGTTCCCTGGGGTACCGGCAGAAGGGCCTCATCATCATCGAAATAGGCTGTTATTGCCGCCCTGTTATGACCACTGTCCGACCGCGACAGGAGCCAGGAGGTACCGTTCAACTCGGGGTCAATCACCAGACTTTTCTGGTCAATATTGGTCCAGGTTCCGTAGGCATAATAATTGTAGCTGGCCTCGGCGAGATACAGGGGTTGTTGCAGCGGTAGATCAGGTTCTATACGCAAGACGATACGATCCGAGAACTTGAGCGTACCGATACTGCCGATTGCCGTGGTTTGCCGATGTTCATTACGCCGGGCGGAATGAAAACGGTTGAAAAAATCTATGTACCTGGCTTCAAGCTGACCCTGCAGATAGCGGAGGCCATGTTGTCCCGCGAAGGCTGCACCGGTAGCAATGGCAAGCATCATGAACCATACCAGGGGATGATAGCGGCGTGAGCGGATCCCCCACAGCAACCAGGCTGTCAACAGGCATACCAGGGAGAAATAAATACCGGGTAATCGATTGCCCTCACTTGCCGCGATCACACAAATAATGAAATAGGGGATACTGATATCAATACGATTGTCGGTAAACCAGGGGTCAATATCGCTGAGTTTGCGCATGCTGATGAACAGGCTGCTCATATTCAGGTTGCCGCGGGTACTGTATTGCTGTGCCAGGATCATGGGAAACAGTACCAGCGGCAGACTGGAGAGGATTTCAAAAATACCCGGTGAGCCGTAATTGTAAAACATGTATACAATCGTCAGCACCATAACCAGGCTGGTAAAATCGGTTACACGGTTAAAGTCAGTGTTGTCGAGTTCCAGTTTCCACTGATGCAGGCGGGCGGATTCAAGCAGCAGGGCCATCAGCACGGCAATTATAACTTGCTGTGTCTGCCAGCCCCAGAGCAGCAGGCCGGCCGGCACCAGCAATACCGGTGCCCGGGGTAACCATACGGTCTCAGGGATGATACTCATGGCGGGCCGGTCCTGTTGCTCACGGATTGCAGATCACGATCAAAATCGGTTTGCCTGACCTGGACAAGATATTGTGGATGGTCCAGCAGGGGCGTTGTATCCATTTCAGTCAGAGCGGGGCCCGGCGTGATGACAATACACAGCACAGTCATGCCGCGTTGACGCAAGGTCCGGATTAACGACTGCCGGCGGGCATCCCAGTCCAGCAGGATACAAATGAACACGCTGCACTCGCTGCTGACATTGACAGCCATATTTTGCAGGGCCTCCAGATTGTCCTCATTGGAGGCCTGCACACAGGCGAGAATTTCCAGCATGTTTTCCAGTGTCAGGGAACCACGGCCGGCATTGAAGCGATAGGATTTTTCACCCGCAAACATGAGATCCAGAATCGTATCCTGCCGGATGCAGGCGATGGCGAACGACGCAGCCGCCGATACCCCATCCTCAAACAGCCCGTTGTCACCGCTCCCGTTCCATGTATCCAGGATCAGGCCCTGGCGAACGCAGTATTCATCATGGTACTCCTTGATGACCGGTATATTCAGTCTGGCAAAGCTTTTCCAGTGAATTTTTTTCAACGGGTCTCCGGCACGGTATTCGCGTAACGAAAGAAATTCTTCTGAATCGCCGACACTGGTCGACATGACGCGTCCCTGCGGCTGGTATTTGCGACTGCCGGGAAGATTCAGTTTGCCCAGATTAACGTGTCTGGGAAAGACCAGCAGTCGTTCACGAAGCCGGATCTCGCTTGCAGAGTAAACCAGGCCGAGAGGGTCAGGCTTTAATAATCTGACGCCGGTAAAATTCAGGTAGCCGCGGTGTACCGGCGTCAGTGTACAGGTGTATCGATGCCGTCCGTGCGCCGGCAGTGAAAACCTCCCTCCGGATTGTATGAAACCACCACGGCGTTGCCGGATCAGGTTCATCAAGCGCGGATAGCCGACGGATCGATCAAACCAGTTACGTCGATGATCCATGGGGTCCTTTAGCGCGTGGAATTCTGCATAGGTCGGGAATGTGGTTTGCAGTTGATCCTCGACTTCGAGTTCCACCTGTTCCCGGTCATCAGGGTTTTCAATAATCAGGTCATACCTGACAGGTTGTCCCGCCGTGGCGAAATCCGGCAGCAATCGGCGTACAGTGAGTTTGTTACGAAAACCGAACGAGCAGAGCAGGGCGACAGCAATAATGAAAAACAGCAGGCTGAATACCTGGTGCGACAGGGTTTGCCAGGTATCGAAGCCGAATACGCCCGCGGTGATGGCGGCAGTCAGGATCATCAGCCCGTTACCGGTGAATCTTGAACGCAGGGCACGGCCGGCTTTGTAAAGTAACCTGAAATTCCGGAACAGCAGCTTTTTTAACATGGCCGATGACCCCCGGGTTGTACACGGATCAGGAACAGCTATTTAGATGGGTACCGGAACGGTCTCCAGCACCTGGTTAACTACCTGGGCAGTGTCCCTGCCTGAAAACCTTGCCTGTGGATCGAGCATGATTCGATGAGCAATGACCGGAACCGCAATCTCCTGAACGTGATCCGGGGTCACGTAATCGAGTCCATCAAAGCGGGCGATAGCCTGGGCTACTTTCATCAGGGCCAGGGAAGCACGCGGGCTGCCGCCATTGATGACACCGGGCGCAAGGCGGGTTTCCCTTACCAGGTCGACGATGTAATTTTTGATCTCGTCACTGATACCGGTACTACGAACAATAGCCCTGAACTCAAGTACCTCATCGATGTCGACACAGGCATGCACATGTTCCAGTGGGTGGGACTGACGCTGATCATCGAGAATGGCGAGTTCATCCTGCTTCTCCGGGAAGCCCAGGGAGAAGGACATGCCGAAGCGATCCATCTGGGCTTCGGGCAACGGGTAGGTACCGTGGTATTCCACCGGGTTCTGTGTGGCGATCACGAAGAAGAGTTCATGGAGTTTGCGAATCTCACCATCGATACTGACCTGGGATTCCGCCATGGACTCCAGTAACGCGGACTGGGTCCTTGGTGATGCGCGATTGATTTCATCCGCGAGCAGAATATGGGTGAACACGGGGCCGGGATGGAAATGAAACTGCTGATCTTTCTGGTTATAAATGGAGACACCGAGAATATCGTTGGGAAGCAGGTCGGGCGTAAACTGGATACGGTGAAAATCCGCGTTAATGGATTTTGCCAGTGTCTTGGCCAGCGTTGTCTTGCCGGTACCCGGGACATCCTCGAGCAGAACATGATTGCCACTGAAGAAACAGGCCAGCAGCCAGCGTATCGGCTTGTCCTGGCTTCTGATGACGCGGCCGATATTCCCGGTCAACTTTTGGTATATTGGGTTACTGGACATTATCGGCTGTGCGGCGTGATATTCGCTCAAGTATAAACGCAACCCTGATCAATGTTAATGAAGGAGTTCTCATGATAGAAAAAAAAGCACTGACATCTGCACCAATCAATGAACTGCTGGCCTCACGCTGGAGCGGTCGCGCCTATGCCGCTGATAAACCGGTTGATCATAAAGACTTGCAATCATTGCTGGAAGCGGCGAGGTGGGCGCCATCCTGTTTCGGCGACGAGCCATGGCGGTATATTGTTTGTGATCGCTTCAGTAATGAATCCGCATGGCAACACGCCTGCGATTGCCTCGCCGAGGGCAACCGCTCCTGGGCGGTCAATGCGCCGGTGCTCATCCTCGTTTGTGCGAACAGCGTATTTTCCGGTAACGGCAAACCGAACCGCTGGGGAGAATACGATACCGGGGCCGCCAGTATGAGTATTTGTCTGGAGGCCACGAGCAGGGGGCTGATGGTGCATCAGATGGGTGGCTATGACGCCGACAAGGCCCGCGAGGCATTCCACGTTCCGGACCGGTACACCACTATGGCGATGATGGCTGTGGGCTACCAGTTACCGGAAAATGAACTGCCGGACGATATCAGGGATCGTGAACTGTCGGCCAGGCGGCGCAGTGAACATGAAAAACTGTTCTTCGCCGGTGACTGGGACGAAGCTTTCCTTTTTACCGGCGATTGATCCGTGCATTGCTAAAATCCTGATAACCACTGCATCGCCTGACCACTGGACGTCTGGTTGATCTGTTCGAAACCGGGCAACAGCCATTTAACTGGTATCCGTTATTCCTGCGATGTGCGTCCTTTCCTGAATTTTATCAGGTCGCGACGGTCACGCTTGGTCGGGCGGCCGTGTGTCTGCGGAAACATGGCGGCCTCGCTTTTCAACTGTTGTTTCAGCTGTTCGCGGGTGGCGTGGCTGTCTGCGCTTTCTTCATATAATCCCACCGCCTTGTCCGCGGACAAGCGATTGCGGGGAAGCTGCAGAATGGTAATTTCATGACGGAAGGCGCCTTTGCGAATAACGATTTGATCTCCGATACCGATCATTTTCGCGGGTTTGGGTCGATCGCCATTGACCCTGATTTTTCCACCCTTGATGGCATCGGCGGCGAGACTTCTGGATTTATAAAACCGCGCACACCATAACCATTTGTCCAGTCGCATGCTGTCTTCAGGGGCGGTCGCGCACGTATTGCTCATTGCAATACCCGGGTAGACAGTGAGATCATGTTCATTGGTTAATTGTACAGGCTTCGATATGTCCGACAAAAAAACAAATGACCGGGAATTCCGGCCGCTGAATATAGCGGTATTGACTGTGTCCGATTCACGCACACCGGAAAACGACAAATCGGGAAATACACTGGTCGAGCGGGTCAATACCGCCGGCCACCGGGTTCATGACAAGCAAATTGTCAGGGATGATGTTTATGCGATCCGCGCTGTGGTATCGGCCTGGATCAATGAACCGCAAATCAATGCCATTATTACCACGGGCGGAACGGGTATTACCGGGCGTGATGGTACACCGGAAGCTGTCAGCGTATTGCTGGACAAGGAAGTTCCCGGTTTTGGCGAACGTTTCAGGGCCATTTCCTGGCAACAGATCGGCACTTCGACCATGCAGTCCCGTGCGCTTTCCGGGGTCGCCAATCGCACATTCGTTTTCGTATTACCCGGCTCTACAGGGGCCTGTATCACGGCCTGGGATGAGTTGATCAGTCAGCAACTGGATTATCGAACACGTCCGTGTAACCTGGTGGAATTGATGCCGCGGCTGGATGAAAAATAAGCAGGCTCTGAATCAAGCCGGGTTCTGCACGGATCGATGCCCGATCATTATTATTACTCCAGGGCGGACAATGTGAAATAGAGCAGCAGCGTGCGTTGCAGTGCATTGCGGTTATTATCGCTGATCATGAAAAAGCGGTTGTCGCGGTGATGGCTGATGGCCTCGAAATTTTCATTGATATAACCGCGGCCCGGACCGATATGCACTAACAGGCGACGGCCCTCCGACCCTGCGTCCGGCTCGACCAGGTGCAGCGCAAAACCGAAACCCGTAAATATGTTCGGGAATATTCTTTCCAGCACCAGCACCTTGCCATCGGCGGTTGTTGTCAGGCCGGTTATGGAGCCGTGTTTCCCGCCGGCGTTTGGGAATTGCCACAACTTCCCGGCCAGGCTGAACAGGCGGAATTCATTTTCCGGATATTGCCCGGAAAGTTTTTCAGGTGCTGTGAGTGTGCCGTAATGCTCATGGAATATGACCGATTCCAGGGATGTATTGGGGTTCCGGTAATGTTCGGGGCGTTGCAGGAATCCCGGGATGGCCATTGTATCGACATATCTGCCCCGGGTGGTGTAACGGTTTATTCTTGGAATGCGTTCGAATGACACCAGCAGTTCGGTATCGCCACGTATCCCGTTGTTGTCATTGATGGCCGCCAGTCCTTCACTGTCAATGTAGTCACCGGACAATTCTTTACCGGCTGCGTTCCTCAGTACAAACGTCTCCAGCAGCAATACTTTTTCCAGTCGTTGACCGTCAAAAACCGGCCGCAGGTGTACCAGGTAACCCTTGTCGGAAACACAATAAAGTATGTTTTCATCTTCATCCCAGGCAAGTCCTGAAAGCTCGGCAATGTTATAATCTTCCGTGACCAAGTTGCCGAGTTCCAGCAGGCCAAGAATTTGTAACCCCTCGTTCGCGTATTGCTGAATTACTTCACCATTCAATGGCAGTGTGCCGGAGCGTAAATCCATGGCCTGGACCCGAATACTCATCGATAACAGGCAACAGGCAAGTACGGAGACAGCCGTGTGCGGTAATATTTTCATATGGCAGAGCATGTATGGCGAGGATTCACCATTGAAAATTGACATTGCTATGGACTGGTGTCGGGTAGCAGATAGTCACTGCGCTGACTATCCTGTATCCATACAAAGTGATCAAGGAGTAAACTGCAAAACCGGCGGCCGGACACGGGGTACGCCCGGGGCCAGGCTGTCAGTATCCAACCTGGCCGGCCCGGGTATGCCTGTTTGTCCCCGAGCCGCACTGTTATGATGAACCGCTATTCTGTCAAGTCGCAAATAACTTGATAATTTCCGACGGATTTTTCAAACTAAAAACCCCGTGAAAGGTCTTTATTGTTTATGGTACTGATTAAACAATCTATTCTGCTGGTGATTCTGGCCGGAATAATACCGGCCGCCATGGCGGCCAAATACACCCTGCAAAACCGGCAGGACACGGTGATTGGCGAGATCAGCTCGGTGCGCGCGGAACTCAAGGATACTCTGCTCGATATTGCCAGGCGAAATGGACTGGGTTACCAGGATATAAAACTGCTCAACCCGGAACTGGATACCTGGCTGCCCGGTGAAAATGTCGAGGTTAAATTACCCCTGAAATTCATACTTCCGGATACCGAGCGCGATGGAATTGTGCTTAATATACCGGAGATGCGCCTTTATTATTATACCGGCGCCGGCAGGGACGGTGTGCAGGAAGTGGTCACCTATCCGCTGGGCGTCGGTCGCGAAGGCTGGGATACGCCGTATATCAAGACGAAAATCATCGAGAAAAAACAATACCCCAAATGGTATCCGCCCGAATCCATTCGCGAGGAACATGCCGAAGCCGGTGACCCGCTGCCGAAAGTTGTCGAGGCCGGCCCGGATAATCCGCTCGGTGACCATGCCATGCGACTCGGACTGCCGGAATACCTGATCCATGGCACTAACAAGCCGTTTGGTATCGGCATGCGGGTCAGTCATGGTTGTATACGGCTCTACCCGGAAGATATCGAAACTCTGTTCCAGCAGGTTCAGCTGGGCACGCGAGTGGAAATCGTCAACCAGCCCTACAAGATCGGTGAACTCGATGGTGTTCTTTATCTCGAAGCGCATCCTTACCTGGACGAAGACGCGGATATGTTCGAGAATAATCTGACACCGGTGGTCAAGTTAATTGTCAATGCCACCGATGAACGGCAATACGATATAGACTGGAACCTGGTGCGTGAGGTCGTTCGCCAGCCCAGGGGTATTCCCGTAGCCATCGGTTTCACCAGAATAGACCCGACCACCACGATAGCGGATATCGGGATGGATGATGAAATAGTGGTGACCGGTGATACCGCGGCGACCGCAGTGGACTCCGTGGTGGATCAGGCGATACTCGATCAGCAGCAAAAACTCGACCTGCGGCTGGATAATCATATTCACCCGTTGAAGTTTTACCGGGAACGGGTTGCGCAATGAAAAGCCTGGACGCGATGATGATGGTCCCGGATCGTATGCAGCGGTTTGACGCCTTGTTCCCTGCCTGCCGGCGATACCTGCCCGCGAATCAACCATAAAAAAAGCCCCGCTGTGCGGGGCTTTTTTAGTGTTGTCTGATGACGGATTATTTCATCATGGCTTTCTGAAACATGCGATCCAGCTTCTGGGAATTCTGGTTGCAGCAGTCCAGCGCCAGTTCGGAAGTTTTCTGTGCCTCGATGGCGGTTATGTTGGCCTCATTGGCGACCTGCAGAGCGTTGTTAGCCATGCCCATGGCCTGGTTTGCGTCGCCGGCAGCGGAGGTGGCGATGGAGCGAACTTCTGCCAGCTGTTCCGGTGTAACCGTGGCACAACCGCCGAGCAGAGCAATTGAGGTGGCGAGTAAGGTAATTTTGATGACATTGGTTTGCATATTTTTATCTCCCATGTGAGCAAAGGCTGAGAATATCCCCAGAATCTACATAGCTAATCATGACTGATTTGTTGATTATAATCAATAATATTGCGCAGTTGAGACAGGAATTAATTCACCCCAGAAAAAGATTCGGGCTGCTATTTCCATCAATGAAGGATGCAGGCGTAATTATCTGAATATCATCAGGTATTTGGCGCAAAACATTGAATCTACCGGCCTGTCGAGGTCCTGGCCCGGCGCTGCCGGGACTCGATATGCTCGCCAATAAAATCCAGCAGGGTCCGCTCGAAAGAATGCATCTGCTTCAACTCGCAGGAGTCAGCCACCCAGTCCAGGATTTCTTCCAGTGATAATTGTCCGGAAATATTATAAGTCTTTGGTTCGGTGATATTGAATGCGGTGAGGAACCCTTCCGCGTAGTTGCTGTAATCGGCATAGTCATTGTTTTCGAATGCCTTGGTGAAGTGGAAGCAGGATTTCGTGCCGACGCCCCAGACGGCGTAATTACCGTTTTCGTCAAGGGCGAGCGCGTTTGTACCGGGCAGCATGGCGAAAAGAATGAAAACCAGGTATTTCATCATGGGAACTCCGTATTTTTCAGGTATTTTTAATTATATAAGTCCCGGGGATACCGGGGTCGCGCTATCTTAACAGGCATTGGTGACAGAGATTAAGCCTTTGGCCAATCTTTCCATGGCAAGTTCAAATTTGTCCGTTGGCAAGGCACCATAGGAGAGACGCAGGTAACAGCCGCGGGAGATACCAAAAGGACTGCCGGGTATGACCGCTACGCCATGTTCACGAACCAGTCGTTGGCTCAGTTCAACATCACTGATTTGGCTGTCTATGCCGAGAAACAGGTAGAAAGCCCCATCAGCCCCGGGTTTACCGGTGACGGGCGACAGGTTTTCAATGACGGAGAGCGCATATGCGCGGTTATCGGCGATTATACGCTGCTTTGACAGGCAGTATTCCCTGCCGGTTTGCAGGGCCCCGAGTGCCGCATACTGCGAGACAGTCGGGGCGCAAATGAGGTTACTGTCCTGGACCTTGAGAATGGCGGCCGCAAGGTGTCGTGGAAATACCATGTAACCGATGCGCCAGGCGGCGAAACCGTACGATTTTGATAACGAGAACAGGCTGATGGTGTGTTCATGTGCCCCCGTTTCGCTGCCAACCGAGTAATGCGGGGAACCGGTAAAGTTGAAGTATTCATAAGCTTCATCGGAAATGTGATAAATACCGCGCTCCCGGCACAGCCGATTGATGGCCGTGAGTTGATTGCGGCTGTACACCGCGCCGGTGGGGTTGTTAGGCGAGATGGTCACAACCGCGCGGGTTTTTGCCGTTATGGCCGCTTCGATGGCCTCCGGCACCGGGTGGTAGTTGTCATCGGTTTCCACCACGCAAGGCCGGCAGCCGAGCATGGTGACGGTCATTTCGTGATTGAAATAATACGGCGCCAGCAGGATGATTTCATCGCCGGGATCGGCAATGGCCATGATGGCATTCAGGAACCCCATATTGGCCCCCGCGGTAACCACCAGTCCGAGGCTATCCGATAACTCAATGTCATTGTCGTCACGCAGCTTGATCCGGATGGCATCACGCAATGCCTGGATGCCCTCAACACGGGTATATAACTGGTTTTCCGGGTGCTCCATGTGCGCCCGGGCGGCCTCAAATGCGCGATCCGGCGGCCCGTACCAGGCGACGCCCTGTCCCAGTGAAATGGTACCGGGATGCCGGTGTATGAGTTCAGCGATCTCCGGCACGACGGGCGCCTGTACGCTGCGCATACGTAAACTGTTATCGGGTATCATCGGCCGACGAAATAACAACCCCGATCGGGGCCGTGCTGCTACTGGTTGTAGAAGGGCATGGGGCGGCCACTGAACTGGGATTTCAGAAACTCCATCTGATCGGCGAGTATCTTGCGGTTGGACAATGCCAGGTACTCCGCCCAGTTAGGCACATACGGTATGGCCAGCAATGGCATATTGGCCTGCTCCGGTGTTCGATTGCCCTTGTGAGTATTACAGTGTTTGCACGCGGTAACCACGTTGGACCAGCGGTCACGACCACCTTTAGACAGGGGAACAACGTGATCGCGGGTCAAATGTGACTCCCGGTGCTCGTTACCGCAGTACATGCAGATATGCGCATCACGCAGGAACAACTCGCGGTTGGTTAACGGCGGAATGGTGCGCTTGGTGTACTTTCCGGGAGTGGACCGCTTGATGGCAATAATTGAATTGATATCAATCTCGGAACGAATTCCGGTCTTGCGGCAGATGCCGCCACGGAAGGTGAAGATACTTTCACCGGCGGTCCAGGCAATCATGTCGCGGCTGTGCAGGCAGACGGCATCCTGCCAGGGGATCCAGCGGACTGGCGAACCTGCAATATCGAGCCTGAGTATCAGAGGAGTCATCTTTATGATCCCGTTCGGTGTATCAACAAACTTTTGTAAAGTTTATGCTTGGTATTGGTGTGATTCAGATCATGGTCTGACCGCTATACCTTTTTGAGGTCATCACCAATGCCAGACTCTTTGTATTAGAAATCACGAATTAAATCAAGTGGGTATAAATAAATTACAGGGTATAAACGTGACTGTCGGCGATAACATGGAAAAATTACTGGAAATTATGCGTGCACTGAGGGATCCGCGGGACGGTTGCCCCTGGGATCTCGAGCAGGATTTCAAGAGCATCGCTGCCTGGACACTGGAAGAGACCTACGAAGTGCTTGAAGCCATCAACCTGGAAGATATGCAGGCCCTGCGCGATGAACTCGGTGATCTGTTGTTCCAGGTTGTGTATCACGCACAAATGGCCGACGAATCCGGTGAATTCGATTTCAATGACGTGGTGGCGGGAATAACCGGCAAACTGCTGCGTCGTCATCCGCATGTGTTCGGTGATGAAACGGTCAGCAGCGCCAGTGAACAGAGCCGGCGCTGGCAACATATCAAGACGGCAGAGCAGGGTAACAACGCAGAGCGTTCATCATCCGGCTTGCTGGATGATGTGGCTGTCAGCCAGCCGGCGATGCGTCGCGCTGAAAAACTGCAACAAAAAGCGGCGACCGTGGGCTTTGACTGGGATGATCCGCAACCGGTTTTTGCCAAGGTTCAGGAAGAACTGGCGGAACTCGAGAAGGAGGTTGAAGAAGGCGCCGCTCAACACCGCTTGCTGGATGAGAGCGGCGACCTGCTCTTTGCCATGATCAACCTGATGCGCAAGCTGGGTATCAACCCGGAATTGGCGCTGGGCAGGGCCAATAACAAGTTTATTCGCCGCTTCGGCTACATCGAGAAAGAACTTGAGAAATCCGGTACCTCACTGGACGAGGCAAAACTTGAACTGATGGATCGGCTCTGGGATGCGGCCAAGCAACAGGAGTAAGTGCTGTTATCGGCAGTGCCTGTTACAGTGGCAACAGGTCAGGGTTTATAACGGTCAATGGAAATCATGCGACCGGTGCCGTCGAAAACAATCTCGGTGATCCAGTGGCTATTGGACCGCTCGCTGTGCGCGGGGATGTAATACCAGGTTTTCTGGATAACGTTGTGAAAATAATCCGTGGCCACCGTTTCATGATCATAGACGCCCACCCGGTATAACACCTCGGCCTCGGTCATTCCGGTTTTCAACTGAATGAAGTCGGTCATGGGAATGGAATCCGCGCGTGCGATCCCGCTGCAAAGGGCGATGAAACAGATAACGGCCAGTCGGGTCATGGTGTGCATATGAAAATTATAACGGTAGTGATTGGATAAGGATGACAGCAGGATGTTCAATGCCGGCGATCACGCGCAAAAAAATGGGTGCTTGCGCACCCATACTCTAAAAAGGGGGAGGAGAAGTAACTGCTGTTTATATTATTGCAGTTACTGTGCCAATCGAGCATTTTTCTTATAAAACTTATCTATTACATGTAGATAAACTGATTATGCAGAAAATACATTAACTACTGAGAATCTCTCGGTGGCAGATTTCTGTCACCATTTGCCGGGTTTGCAGGATAGTGATTGCCGGCGACCGGGCTAGTTGGCCGGTTCGGCGTCCTTGTCCCTGGTCAGCTTGGCGTAAGCGGAATGATTGTGGATGGATTCGAAATTTTCCGATTCCACGGTATAGGCGGCAATGCGGTCATCCTTGTTGAATAACACGGCGACATCACGCACCATGTCTTCAACGAATTTGGGATTCTCATAGGCGTGCTCGGTCACATATTTCTCATCGGGCCGTTTCAGCAAACCGTAGAGTTGGCAGGAAGCCACACCTTCAACATAATCGATTAATTCCTCGATCCAGACAAACTCGCGGGTGCGAACACAGACCGTAACGTGGGAACGCTGGTTGTGAGCGCCAAAATCGGAAATTTTCTTGGAGCAGGGGCAGAGCGTGGTGACCGGCACCACGACCTTGACCAGGGTGCTCGGCGCTCCCTTGCGCAGTTCACCGATAAACGACACGTCATAGTCCATGAGACTGCGTACGCCGGTCACCGGCGCCGCCTTGTTGACGAAATACGGAAATTGCATCTCGATATGGCCGGCTTCGGCGCTCAGCAATTCCGACATCTCAACGATCATTTTCTTGAAAGATTCGACCGTAATTTCGTACTCGTGATTATTCAGGATCTCCACGAAACGCGACATATGGGTACCCTTGAAATTGTGGGGCAGGCCAACATACATATCGAACAAGGCCACCGTGTGCTGTTCGCGCCCGGCACGGTCACTGACTACAACCGGGTGACGAATACCCTTGATGCCGACACTGTCGATGGGAATATGACGGCTGTCAGCACTGACCATGATATCGGGAATGTCAGTCTTCAGTTTGTCTGCTGGTTGGCTCATATGTGTTTGGTTCAATGCGCGTGTATATGGTTCACTCAAATCCGCAGGTTATTTTGATATCTGTTGAATATGCAGGATTAAGGGTCTGTTAGCCAGATGTGCAAGTACTGTACGATTTGACTTGCCGGTTCTCCGGGTCAGGTATCTACTGCGTGACTGAACACCCATTGAGAACAGCCACCTGGATTAATTCTAGTGTTTTTTCAATGTGACTTCACCCACTATTTAATCCGGTTAACGATGTAGCCGGCTATTTCGCGCAGTGTGTTCGCCTTGTCATCAAAATCACCCAGGCTGCTGATCGCCCGATCATGTAATTCTCTTGCTGTTTGCTTGGCCTTGTCCATGCCGAGCAGATTGGGGTAGGTGGGTTTGTTGCGCGCTTGATCGGAGCCCTGCGGTTTACCGAGGGTCTCTGTATCGCTTTCGATATCGAGAATATCGTCCTGGACCTGAAAAGCCAGTCCGATGCAGCGGGCGTAATCAGACAGCGCCTGTAATTCCCGGGGCTGGATGTCCGGGCTGCACAGTCCGCCGAGTTCGACGCTGGCTCGAATCAACGCACCGGTTTTATACAGGTGCATTTTCTCCAGCTCCGGCAGGGAAATCTGCTTGCCCACGGAATCAAGGTCAATGGCCTGGCCCCCGGCCATGCCTTCAGAGCCGCTGGCGCTGGCCAGACGCTGGATCATCGCCAGCCGTTGTCCGGCATCGACATGGATGTCGGGATCCTCGGCCAGCACCTGGAAAGCCAGGGCCTGCAGCGCGTCGCCGGCCAGGATCGCCGTGGCCTCGTCAAACTGGCGGTGGCAGGTGGGGCGTCCGCGGCGCAGATCATCGTCATCCATGGCCGGCAAATCATCGTGGATCAGCGAGTAAGCATGAATCATTTCCACCGCGCAGGCCGGGCCGGAAAGCTGTTCGATTCCGACATCAAACGCCGCGCCGGCGGCATAGACGAGTACGGGTCGAATACGTTTGCCATCGCCGAGTACGGCATAGCGCATGGCCTGGTGCAGGTGTTCGGGCTGCTGACCGGCTGCCGGCAGCCAGTGTTCGAGCGCACGGTTGACAGCCGCCTGGTATTGCTCCAGGCGGGAAGCAAGAGTGTTTTCAGTCATTGTCTTCAGGGTCAAAATCCTCAAGGGTGGATTTGCTGTCTTTCTCCATGAGAATTTTCACCTTGTGCTCGGCTTCCTCGAGAGCTTTCTGGCAGGCGCGGGTCAGGGCCACGCCTTTTTCAAAATGCTGCAATGATTCCTCCAGGGTCAGGTCGCCGTTTTCCATTTTTTCGACAATGGTTTCCAGTTCCCCGAGGGATTTCTCGAAATCGAATCCCGTTTTTTTTCTTGGCAAGTCGCTCTCCGTCGATTTGTCTGTGCAGCTATGAAGTGAACGGCGTCCCCGGTCCGCGGTCACGCTGAAAAGACAGCAAAGCATAGGGCTTTTGCCTGTAAATGCAAGTCTGCAGCCGGGTCTGAAATCAGGCATGCCGGTGTCCCGGTGCAGGGGAATGAATTGACACATTCAGGTGGCTGCGCTAGAGTTCTGATTAAGTTTAGACTCAGTCTAAATAGAGCTGAAGCAGGTTATTTTATTAACAATAAGCATATCGGAGAGACTGATTATGGAATTGAAAGAGAGCAAAACCCACGAAAATCTGAAGGCAGCCTTCGCCGGTGAATCACAGGCCAATCGCCGCTATCTTTACTTCGCACAGAAAGCCGATGTGGAAGGTTACAACGACGTTTCCGCGGTCTTCCGTTCCACCGCTGAAGGCGAAACCGGCCATGCCCACGGTCATCTGGAATACCTTGAAGCCGTCGGCGATCCCGCGACCGGCGAGCCCATCGGTTCTACCACCGAAAACCTGAAAGCGGCTATCGCCGGGGAAACTCACGAGTACACGGATATGTATCCGGGTATGGCCAAGATTGCCCGCGACGAGGGTTTTGATGAAATTGCGGACTGGTTTGAAACCCTGGCCAAGGCCGAGCGGTCCCATGCCAACCGTTTCCAGAAAGCCCTGGATAACCTGGAATAATCCCGGCCATCAATCCTGCCTGCAGAACCGGTCAAATGGCCGGTTCTGCACGTTACAAAAGCCCAAAGCTGATATGAACGAACATCGTGAAGGCAGTCTGGAGGCGCCCACCCGGCACCCGATTGACTGGAAAAGCCCGGAATATTTTGACGAAGAACGGCTCAACCAGGAGCTTGAGCGCGTCTTTGATATCTGCCATGGCTGCCGGCGATGCGTCAGCCTTTGCCATGCCTTTCCCACGCTGTTCGACCTGGTCGACGAATCCGGGACCATGGAGGTCGACGGGGTCGCCAAAGAGGACTATGTCAAGGTCGTGGAGCACTGCTATCTGTGCGATCTGTGTTACATGACCAAGTGCCCCTATGTGCCGCCGCACGAATGGAACGTGGATTTTCCGCACCTGATGCTGCGCGCCAAGGCCGTGGAGTTCAGGAAGGGTAAAACCCGACTGCGCGACCGCGTGCTGACTTCCACCGATGTGGTCGGCAGTCTGGCCGGAATCCCGGTCGTCGCCGGTGTTGTTAATGCCGTCAATAAAAATACCGCCGCGCGCAGGATTATGGACAAGACCGTGGGTATCCACGCCGACGCCATCCTTCCGGAATTTCATTCCCGTCCGGCCCGCAAGCGCATTCGGTCCGTGGACGGCGAAGCGACGGCGGACGCGGTCACCCGCGGCAAGGTAGCCGTGTTCACATCCTGTTACGGCAATCGTAACGCTCCCGGCCTGGTCGAGGACATGGTGGCGATTTTCGCCCATAACAACATCCCGGTGCGGCTGGTAGAGCAGGAAAAATGCTGTGGCATGCCGAAACTGGAACTGGGCGATCTGGAGACGGTGGAAAAGCACAAGGACTTCAACGTGCCGCAGTTGACGCGTTTGATCGACGCAGGCTGGGATATCATTGCGCCCATTCCGTCCTGTGTGCTCATGTTCAAGCAGGAGTTGCCGCTGCTGTTTCCCGGGGATGAGGCCCTGCAGAAAATCCGCCGGCACATGTACGATCCGTTTGAATACCTGATGCACCGTCACAAGGAGGGCCTGCTCAATACCGACTTTAAACACCCGCTCGGCAAGGTGGCCTATCACGTGCCGTGTCACCAGCGTGTGCAGAACATGGGATTGAAAACCCGTGACATACTGCAACTGGTGCCTGATACCACACTTGAGGTCATTGAACGTTGCTCGGGACACGACGGCACCTACGCGGTAAAAAGCGAAAGTCACGAAATTTCCATGAAGATCTGCCGGCCGGTGACCAGCCGCGTGAAGAAGTTCGAACCCGATCACTACATCAGTGACTGTCCCATGGCCGGCCACCAGATCCAGAACGGCATGGGCGATGAACAAACCCTGGCCGCCGAGAGTCCATTCACATTACTCAGACAGAGTTACGGAATCTGATTGAATCAATCATGCAAAAACTGACGCACGAAGATTTGTACAGCCTCGAGGAATACGACCGCATCCGCGGTGAATTCAGGGACAAGGTCATGGCACACAAGAAGAACCGGCGCCTGCCCATCGGTCCGGATGCCGCCCTGTACTTTGAAGACCGCCTGACCATGCATTACCAGGTGCAGGAAATGCTGCGTGCTGAACGCATTTTCAAGGCCTCTGAGATCGAGGATGAACTGGCCACTTACAACCCGTTGATCCCCGACGGCAGTAACCTCAAGGCCACCTTCATGGTGGAAATCAACGACCCGGTTGAGCGCAAGCAGCAACTGTCCAGGCTGATCGGCATAGAAGAGGCCGTATGGTTGCAAGTCGACGCTCATGATGCCGTCAGGCCCATCGCCAATGAGGATCTGATCGAGCGTACCAGCGAGGAAAAAACCTCCTCGGTGCATTTTTTCCGCTTTGAACTGGATGCCGCTATGGTGAAGGATCTGAAAAACGGCGCTTGCCTGTCCGCCGGTATCGATCATCCCGCGTACCGTTACGAGGTCGCGGAGGTGCCTGACAACATCCGTTCCGCACTGGTCGCGGATCTCGACTGACCCGCTGTTTCTGGTCGACGGCGGCCTTCTGAATTAAGCGGTTGTTCCCGATCGGTGTTAGGCCGTATCATCCGCATGCGAAAAGTTCATAACCCGGAACCCGGCTTACACCCAACCATTGGCAAAAAACTACGACGCGGCAGACATTGAAGTCCTGACGGGACTCGAACCGGTGCGCAAGCGGCCGGGGATGTACACGGATACAACCCGCCCGAATCACCTGATCCAGGAAGTCGTCGACAACAGCGTCGACGAAGCCATCATCGGCCAGGCCGGCAAAATCGACGTCACCCTGCACAAGGACGGGTCCGTCACCGTGAGCGATGACGGCCGTGGCATGCCGGTGGATGTGCATCCGGGCGAAAAAATCCCGGGGGTGGAAGTGATCCTCACGCGATTGCATGCGGGCGGCAAGTTCTCCAACAAGAATTACAAGTTTTCCGGCGGCCTGCACGGCGTCGGCGTGTCCGTGGTCAACGCGTTGTCGAAGCACCTGGAAGTCTGGGTCAAGCGCGATGGCAAGGAATACAACATGGCCTTTGCCGGCGGCGATAAGAAATCCGATCTCGAAGTCATTGGTGAAGTGGGCAAGCGCAACACCGGCACCATCATTCGCTTCTGGCCCGATGCAAAATACTTCGACAGCATTACTATCTCCATTCCGAAACTCATGCACCTGCTGCGGGCCAAAGCGGTGCTGTGTCCCGGCCTGCATGTCACACTGCATGATGAAAAGAGTCGCGAGAAAACCGAGTGGTTTTACGAAGACGGATTGAAAACCTACCTGCGCGATGCGTTGCAGGGCGTTGAACTGTTGCCGCCGGATGCGTTCATCGGTTCCATGCAGGGCAATAACGAAGCCGTGGACTGGGCCATTCACTGGCTGCCGGAAGCAGGTGAGCTGATCACCGAAAGTTACGTCAACCTGGTGCCAACGCCGCAGGGCGGTACGCATGTCAACGGTTTGCGCCAGGGATTGCTGGATGCATTGCGCGAATTCTGCGAGTCGCGCAACCTGCTGCCGCGCGGTATCAAGCTGACCGCCGATGATGTCTGGGAGCGTTGCACTTATGTGTTGTCCGTGAAAATGGATGATCCGCAGTTCGCCGGGCAGACCAAGGAACGCCTGTCATCCCGTGAATGCAGCGCCTTTGTCGCCGGTGTCGTGCGCGACAGTTTCAGTCACTGGTTGCACCAGCATGTTGAAACGGGTGAGCGCATTGCCGAGCTTGCCATTAATAATGCCCAGCGGCGTCTGCAATCGAGCAAAAAGATCGTGCGCAAGAAAATCACCGGCGGTCCACCCTTGCCGGGCAAGCTGACCGATTGTTCCCTGCAGGATCTCGCCGTTACCGAACTGTTCCTGGTGGAAGGGGATTCGGCGGGCGGCTCGGCCAAGCAGGCGCGGGATCGCGAATACCAGGCCATCATGCCCCTGCGCGGCAAGATCCTGAATACCTGGGAAGTCTCACCCAACGAAGTGCTGTCTTCAAAAGAAGTGCACGACATTTCCGTGGCGCTCGGTGTCGATCCCGGCAGCGATGACCTGGGCGGACTGCGTTATGGCAAGGTCTGTATACTGGCCGATGCCGATTCCGACGGTCTGCACATTGCCACCTTGTTATGTGCGTTGTTCATGAAGCATTTCCGGCCGCTGGTCGCCAACGGACACCTGTATGTGGCCATGCCGCCGTTGTATCGCATCGACGTCGGCAAGGATGTTTACTACGCGCTGGATGAATCGGAAAAACAGGGCGTGCTGGATCGTATTGTCGCGGAAAAGAAAAAGGGCAAGGTCAACGTGCAACGCTTCAAGGGTCTTGGCGAGATGAATCCCGCGCAGTTACGCGAGACCACCATGGCCCGGGAAACCCGCAACCTGGTCAGGCTGGGACTGGATGACGGCAAAAAAGCCGATACGATGCTGGATATGTTACTGGGCAAGAAGCGGGCCATGGATCGGAAAAACTGGCTCGAATCCAAGGGCGACCTGGCGTCGGTCTGAAACCGCGGGGGCGTCTTTTCGATCACGGCCATACCGGCAATGGTGAAATGGTTCGAACCGGCACATACCATCGCTTATCCGATCAGTCTGCTTTGCAATACACCCGTGCGACGATATGTGCCGGCCCGATAGCTTGATCATGTCTGTCACTGTCGATCCCGGTCAGTGGACAGCCTGCCGTTGCTATCTATCATCAGCAAACCCCGTGCCACTGTATGCAACCCGATGTAAAACAGTCAGTTAAGCAGGAATGAGATTACGCAGCCGGATCTGTATCTCCCCGAAGTGTTTGTTGCAGGCGACAGCCCGGCTCATGGATGGCACCATTCAGCCGTGCGAACCACGCAGTCCTGCTAACGGAGCCCCTGGTAAATAGCAACGTGAGATCAGTATGAACGAAACCATGAATCTGGAATTCAACCCGGTACAGGAACAGCCCATCAGCGAGTTCACTGAACGCGCTTACCTGGACTATTCCATGTACGTCATTCTCGACCGTGCCTTACCGAACATCGGTGATGGCCTGAAGCCGGTGCAGCGCCGGATCATCTACGCCATGTCGGAACTCGGCCTGAAAGCGGCAGCCAAGTACAAGAAGTCGGCACGTACCGTCGGCGATGTGATCGGCAAGTTTCACCCGCACGGTGATTCGGCCTGTTACGAAGCCATGGTGATCATGGCGCAGACTTTCAGCTACCGTTATCCACTGGTGGACGGGCAGGGCAACTGGGGTTCCATCGACGATCCCAAGTCCTTTGCCGCCATGCGTTATACCGAGTCGCGCCTGACGCACTACGCCGATTTGCTTTTGAGTGAACTCGCCCATGGTACGGCGGACTGGGTGCCGAATTTCGACGGCACCATGGACGAACCGAAAGTGTTGCCGGCGCGACTGCCCAACGTGTTGCTGAACGGCACGACGGGCATTGCCGTCGGCATGGCCACGGACATTCCGCCGCACAACCTGCGTGAAGTCGCCACGGCCTGTATACATTTACTCGATGTGCCCAAAGCCACGGTCGAGGATCTGTGTGAACACATTCAGGCGCCCGATTATCCCACCGAGGCCGAGATCATCACACCGCGCGATGAAATCATCGAAATGTACCGCAGCGGTAACGGCAGTCTGAAAATGCGCGCCACCTGGAAACGCGAAGACGGCAATATTGTCATCGACGCATTGCCGCATCAGAGTTCCGGCAGCCGCATCCTCGAACAGATCGCCGCGCAGATGCAGGCGAAAAAACTGCCCATGCTCGATGATCTGCGCGACGAATCGGATCATGAAAATCCCATCCGCCTGATCCTGGTGCCGCGCTCCAACCGGGTCGATCTCGATGAACTCATGCTGCATCTTTTTGCCACCACCGATCTTGAACGTAACTACCGCATCAACCTGAATATGATCGGTATCGACGGCAAACCGCGTGTCAAGGATCTGCGCACCATTCTCAGTGAGTGGCTGCAATACCGGACCCAAACCGTGCGCCGGCGCCTGCAGCATCGGCTCGACAAGGTATTGGCCCGCATCCATGTTCTTGAGGGTTTGCTGGTGGCGTATCTCAATATCGATGAGGTGATTCGCATTATTCGTGAAGAAGAATCGCCCAAACCGGTGTTGATGCAACAGTTCAAGCTCACCGATATCCAGGCCGAAGCCATCCTCGAACTGAAACTGCGTCACCTGGCACGGCTCGAGGAAGTGCGCCTGAAAGGCGAACTGGACGAGTTGTCGGAGGAACGCGACGACATAGAAAAAACCCTGGGCTCAAAGCAACGGCTGAAAACCCTGATCAAAAAAGAGATCATGGCCGATGCCGAAGAGTACGGAGATGAGCGCCGCTCCCGCATCGTCGAGCGTGATGAATCCAGGGCCATCGATGAAAAATCTCTCATCCCCACTGAAGCTGTGACCGTGATCCTTTCCGATAAGGGCTGGATCCGCGCCGCCAAGGGACACGACATCGATCCCGAATCCCTGAATTACCGTTCCGGTGACAGTTACAAACAATCCGCCACCGGGCGCAGCAACCAGTCCGTGGTCCTGCTTGATTCCACCGGCCGCTGTTATTCCATTCCGGTGCACAATATGCCCTCGGCACGCAGTCTCGGTGAACCGGTCACCAGCCGCGTGACACCGCCGGACGGTTCCACTTTCGAAGGCGTGATGCTGGGTGACGGGGATATTCGTTTTCTTCTCGGTACGGATGCCGGTTACGGTTTTATCGTTCGTACCGCCGATCTGCAAAGCAAGAACAAAAACGGCAAACTCATTCTCAATGTGCCGAAGGGCGCCCGGGTGCTGAAACCCTGCCGGGTCGATGATCCGCAAACCCAGTTACTGGCGAGTGTGTCCACCAGCGGCCGGCTGCTGCTGTTCCCGGTGAACGAACTGCCGGAGCTGGCCCGGGGCAAGGGCCAGAAATTCATGCAGATCCCGGCCGCGAAACTGAAAGCCCGGGAAGAATACGTGCAGGCGTTCTGCGTGGTGTCTCCGGATCAGAACCTGATCATCAAATCCGGACAACGGGTGCTGACGTTAAAGCCGAAAGACTATGCGCATTACCGCGGGGAGCGCGCCCGCCGGGGCAACGTACTGCCGCGCGGCTTCCGTAATGTAATCGATATCGCCGCAGAAGTGAAAACACCGGATAAGGAATGACACGGAGCGGGCACTGTCATCTGCTGTTCTTCGACTGACATTTCGAGCCTTGTCCCGAAGTGCAGCGGGGAAACCGGGAGAAATCCTTCATGTTCAATCGGAACAAGGATTCCCCATAGGCATTCGCTATGACTGGAACCCGTCATTACAAAAAAAAGCCGGGCTATCAAGCCCGGCATGTAATCATGAACGGATGTGGGGGAAGGAGGATACACGCCGTTCCGGTTACTTTAACGGCAGGCACTGACGTATCTTGAGTTTTTTATATGTGTGCGCAAGATAAATTCCGGTCCAGACATCTGATTATCCGTCGGTCACGCTGCTCCGGTCATCAAACCGGAGCACAGCCTTGAAGAACTACACACTGCCACGACGCAGGCGATCACATTCACGGCGCCGTCACATGGTTATTGCCAGGGATTGGTTAATCCCGCTGATGAACGTCCGGCTCGGTCTCTTCTCCCCAGAACACCGTATCCAGCCCCGTGGCCTGATCGTCATCAGAATTGCGCAACCCGATGGTGGCCTTGAGGATCGGTGCCAGGATGGCGGCCGTCAGTATGCCCATTCCCAGGCAGACCACGATGCCGACGATCTGCATCAGGACGCCGATCTCGCCGTGCTGAAAGGCGTAAGGGCCCTCGGTGATACCGAAGTAGCCGCCGCGCGGCGTTCCTGCCTTGAGCAGGCCAACCATGATCAGCCCGTACGAACCGGCGCCGGCGAACAGCGGGAACAGTTTGTGCTCGTCGATCTGGCGCTTCTGGGTGAACTCGTACACCGCGTAGGCGACGATCGGCGCACCCAGCGCAACGAGAAACATCTGCCAGGGTACGTAGACGTCGAAGGCAGGGGCGCCGGAAACATAGCCTGCCAGCGGTCCGAGCAGCAGATAGATCCACTTGCGTGTTGTATAGGCGATGATCGCACCCATGATCATGCCGCCGGCCCAGGCCATGCCGTAATTATTGAATGCAATACCGACGCTGGTATTGGCCATGGTCACGCTGACCGCCAGTGCCTCGGGATCAAAAAAGAACAGGCACGACAGTATCACCATCGGCAGACCCGCAAAGATGGTCATGACACCGGCGGCCGCCAGCGGCAGGTTGGGATAGCGGTACGTGGATACCCTGGGATGTGCCGAATAGACGCCGGGCCGGGCGCCGAGCAGGTAGACGAATACCATGGCCATGCCGGTCGGGTACAGGTACACGAAGCCGACTCCGAAGAAGTCGTGGAAGCCGGCATTGGTCAGTGGACCGACCGAGCCCCAGGTCCACCAGCTGAGCAGCGAGGAGACGATGGTCGACACAATGCAGATAATATAATAGGCCAAGGGCTTAATGCGTTCCGCTATCGAGAAATGCAACAGGACGTTGACGATACCCGCGAAACACGCCAGGAAGAAGAGGAAGATCTGGAAGTTGTTTACACCGGGAAAAACTGCCGGATCCACATGATGCGCCAGTGAGTTGGCCATGGCGCCGCCGGCCCACCAGTCCTTGATGGAATCGGTCAAGGTATAGCCTTCCATGACGTAATACTGGGCCGCCCACAATGAGAAACCGATCAGGAAGTAGGTCGCAAAGCTGATGAAAAAGCCAATCATCTTCTCGATGACTGAATTGAATCGATTCGCACGCCGGGTGGCTCCGACATCGATCACCATCAGGCCAATGATCACAAATATCGCTCCGACCGTACCGGAAGCATAAATCACGTTTTGCACGAGAGAGGCAACGGTAACCTGCTCGGCAAAGATCATAGCTGTTGCATCTGGTGCCATGGGTACATCCCCTGAGATAATGTTAATTTCGTGAATCGGAGTTCACGAGACATGGCGACTCTAGGCTCGACCATGCAATGCGTCAATTCTTCCTATGGGATACTACTTAAGGACTACTCGCCAAATAGGTGTTTGATCAATCGCTGGTGAAGAGCTGTTGCCCACTAATATCGACGCGTAGCCGGTCGGGAACGGCTTGAACAAGCCCATCGTTTGTTAAGTACTTGTTTTTTATTCCGGAATATATCCGGACGAATAGAACATCAGAGCCCTTGCAGTCAGACAAGCAGTTGCTTGTTCGGAAAACCGGCCACTTCGCGGACCAGTCGCGGCACCAGGTAACCCGGTAACAGTTTCTGAATTTCAGTATGCAGGCGTTTGGCCGTCGCCTTGTCGACCCGGAAATGCGCCGCCCCCGCTACCGGGTCCAGCAAATGCAGGTAGTAAGGCATCACCCCAAGCTCGAACAACGATTCGCTCAACTCGACCAGTACCGCGGCACTGTCGTTGATCGCTCGCAGTAACACCGACTGGTTTAACAGCGTGACCCCGGCATTGCGCAACGCCCGGATGGCCCGCCTGGCCGGCACTCCCAGTTCCTGTGCGTGATTGACGTGCACCACCACCACCGGCCGCAGTCGCGACTGTGCCAGAAGATCGATGAATTCAGGGTTGATGCGTTCCGGCGCCGCCACGGGCATGCGCGTATGGATGCGCAGGCGGCGCAGATGGGGGATCGTTTCCAGATCCCTGACCAGGACGGTCAGTTTTTCATCGTCCAGCATCAGCGGATCGCCGCCGCTGAATATGACTTCCCGGACATCATCATGGGTGCGCAGGTAATCCAGCGTGGCCGGCCAGTGGGAATTCAGCGGATTGGAGTCGGAATAAGGGAAATGCCGGCGAAAGCAGTACCGGCAGTGAATAGCACAGGCAGCGGTCAGCAGCAGCAACACCCGGCCGTGATACTTGTGCAAAATGCCGGGCGCCGGCTGGAAATCCTGTTCATTGAGCGGATCGGCGCCAAATCCCGCCACGGGCTCATCCTCGCGCACATCCGGGAATACCTGCCGCAACAGCGGGTCATCGGGGTTATCCGGATCGATGAGATCCGCAAACGCCGGCGGTACGCGCAGGGGAAACTGGCCGTGGGCGGCCGGGGAGAATTGCCGTGATTCCGTATCGAGTAGAGTGATATCGGCGGGCGAGGTGATGGCGTCTTTGAGGGAATACTGCCAGGTCATATGCTGCAATCTTGTCGGTAAAAGCTGTATCATAAGCGCCTTTTTTCAGGATCGGAAACACACGCAAGAGGTGACGATGGCGACTTACAGCACCAATGAGTTTAAATCCGGATTGAAGATCATGCTCGATAATGATCCCTGTTCAATCGTGGAGAACGAATTTGTCAAACCCGGCAAGGGTCAGGCTTTTAACCGGGTTAAAATCCGCAACCTGAAAACCGGCCGCATACTCGAGAAAACCTTCAAGTCCGGTGAAAGCGTCGAAGCGGCCGACGTTCTTGATCTGGAACTGCAATACCTCTATAACGATGGCGAACTCTGGCATTTCATGGACCAGGGCAGCTACGAACAGTACGAGGCCAACGAGTCGGTCGTGGGCGATGCGGCGCAGTGGATCAAGGGCGAGGAAATGTGCACCGTGACCTTGTGGAACGATGTGCCGATCAGCGTTATGCCGCCCAACTTCGTTTATCTTGAAATCACTGACACAGATCCGGGCGTGCGCGGTGACACCGCCAGCGGCGGCACCAAGCCGGCAACGCTGGAAACCGGCGCCGTGGTCAAGGTGCCGTTGTTCATTGAAACCGGCGAAGTGCTCAAGATCGACACCCGAACGGGTGAATACGTCGGCCGGGCAAGAGATTGACCGGAGTCTGCCCGACAATGGGTGATGCGTGGTCATTACCGGACATCCGGACACCGCTCGGCGCCAGGGCCGATCTTTATCAACGCTTACGCGAATTCATGCGTGTGCGCGACATACTCGAGGTGGAGACACCAACTCTGTGTGCGACGGCGACACCGGATCCGAACCTGCACTCGCTTGACACCACGCTGACCCTGCCCGATGGCCGGCAACGAACCCTGTATCTGCACACCTCACCGGAATACGCCATGAAGCGTCTGCTGGCTGATGGTTCCGGTGCGATTTACCAGATCTGCAAGGTCTTCCGTGATGAAGAAGCCGGACGAGTGCACAATCCGGAATTCAGCATGCTGGAATGGTACCGCCCGCACTTCGACAGCCGGCACATGATGGATGAAATCGGCGAATTGCTGGAATGGCTGGGTTTCAGATCTCCGCAGCGCGTGACCTATGAAGCGATCTTTCGCGCAGTCACCGGTCTTAATCCGCACACCTGCGCCACCGCCGAACTGCAACTGGAAGCCTCGAAAGCGGGCTTTGCTTCCGAACAGGCCGAACGTTCCGAACTGCTGGATTTCCTGTTCGATCACATCCGCGGCGATTACATGCAAGACGATTCCCCGTACATGGTCCATGACTTTCCCGCCTGCCAGGCCGCGCTGGCGCGACTGCGGCATGACAACTGGCCGGTGGCCGAACGCTTCGAGCTGTTCATCAACGATCTGGAAATCGCCAACGGGTTTTATGAATTGAACGACAGCGCGGAACAGCGGTGGCGTTTTCTTGAGGAGAATCGCATCCGCAAACAGAACGGCCGCCCGCAACAGGTGCTGGACGAGGCGTTTCTTGCCGCACTGGATGCGTTGCCGGAGTGCGCCGGTGTGGCCATGGGCCTGGATCGCCTGCTCATGTGCATGACCGGGGCCACGTGCATAGAGGATGTACTGCCGTTCGTGCTGGACGCAAAATAACAGGAAACCACGCATGCCTGTTTATTCCATCGACAAGCTGACCGAAGAGGCAAGACGCCTGGCACGCGAATATCGCGAAGCCACCGGCAAGACACTGCCGGTAACGGCGGAGATCGCGGTCAATGACGCCATCCGTTTATTGAAGCTGACGCCCAACGACAGTGGTGATCCCGGTTATGACGCGATCATGGACCATCGCGACAAGGGTGATCTGCGGGTGCAGATCAAGGGTCGCGCAATTTTCAGACCCGGCGGCGGGTATCGTCTCGGGCAGTTCAAAATGGAACAGAACTGGGACGCCATGATCCTGGTGATCATGACCGCTGCGTTCGACACTGACGAGATTTATATATGCCAACGCAACGAACTGGAAGCATTTATTAATGAATCGGCAGACAACCGCCGCGGCCCCATGAGCGTGGCCCGCTTCATAAACATCGGCACCTTGCTGTGGAGCCAGGCAAACGGATTTGAAGACGATGGTTACTGGTCCAACGGCTGACACACTTAAAATCACCATTCTCCCGGGATTTCCTTCTTTGCCCGAAGTGACATGATCAGGGATCAGCGGATAATTTCATAAACCATGCATGACACACCCTCCGATGTGCTCGCGGCGAACGGGCCGCTGGCCGGCCTGCTCGAAGACTACACACCACGGCCCATGCAAGCGGACATGGCCGATCAGGTGGCTGAAGCCATCGGCGAACATCAATCCCTGATCTGCGAAGCGGGCACCGGCACCGGCAAAACCTTCGCCTACCTGATCCCGGCCGTGCTATCCGGCAGGAAAATCATCATCTCCACCGGCACCCGGCATTTGCAGGACCAGATCTACGAAAAGGATTTACCCACGGTGCGTAAAGCCACCGCAGCGACGGCCAGCGTCTGCGTGCTCAAGGGGCGCAATAATTACCTGTGCCTGCATCGTTACAAGGCACTTGAGTCCAATCCGTTGCAGGACAGCCTGATGGCGGAACTGCACGCGTTGCGGGACTGGGCCAACTCGACACGCAGCGGCGATGTCAGCGAAATCCTCACGGAGCAATCCGGCCTGCACGAACACATCACCTCGACCACCGACAACTGTCTCGGCCAGGAATGCGATTACTACAATGACTGCCATGTCCTCAAAGCCCGCCGCCGCGCGCAGGAAACCGACATTGTCATCGTCAATCATTACCTGTTGCTTTCGGACATGGCGCTGAAGGAAGCCGGGTTTAATGAACTCTTGCCGCGGGTGGACTGCATCATCTTCGACGAGGCGCACCAGTTGCCCGAACTGGCCTCGCAATACCTGGGCGTCACGGTCTCCAGCCGGCAATTACAGGACCTGGTAACCGATGCCGGCAAGGCCTTCAAAAGCGAGGCCGCGGACATCCCCGGTTTCCTGGAACTGCTGTCCACGCTCGAACAGGCCACACGATCGGCACGGTCCGCGTTCGGCCAGTCCGATCGGCGCAGCGACTGGAAAACGGTGGCTGATGATTCACGTTGCCGTGAGACGGTTGAGCTGATTGAAGAACGTCTGCAAGTGATCGTCGATACACTGAAAAGCCAGGCGCAACGCGGCAAGCACCTGGACAACTGTTACAAGCGCGCGGAACTGCTGCAGGATCGATTACAATCCTTTCTGCATGACGATGAAAACAAAATGGTCACCTGGCTGGAAACACGCGGCCGGGGATTCCTTTTGCACCAGACACCGTTGAATATCGCCGAGGCGTTTCAGAGCCGTCTCAATCGTTATGAATGCAGTTGTATTTATACATCGGCTACCTTAACGGTAAACAACAGCTTCGAGCATTTTGCCGGTCAACTCGGGCTCGACGATATCAGCACACATAACTGGCCGAGTCCCTACAACTTCCGTCAACAATCGTTGCTCTACCTGCCGGCTGATATGCCGGCGCCGAACTCACCGGGTTTTACCGATGCGGTACTGGAAAAATCGCTGCCGGTGCTGGAAGCCAGCAAAGGCCGGGCGTTCCTGCTCTTTACCAGTCACCGCGCGTTGCGTTATGCCGCGGAACTGATCCGGGACCGTTTGCCCTACCGCATACTGGTGCAGGGCGATCACTCGCGCGGCGAACTGCTGGATGAATTCCGCCGCGACGAACATTCCATACTGCTCGGCACCAACAGTTTCTGGGAAGGTGTGGATGTGAAAGGGCCGGCGCTGTCCTGTGTCATCATCGACAAGCTGCCCTTTGCCACGCCGGACGATCCGGTATTAAAAGCGCGATCCGCGCGCATGGAGGAAATGGGCCGCAACCCGTTCATGGAATACCAGTTGCCGCTGGCCGTGATCCAGTTGAAGCAGGGTATCGGACGTTTAATACGCGACGACCGCGATCGCGGCGTGCTTATGATCTGCGACAACCGCATCAGGGAAAAATCCTACGGCCGCGTGTTCATCAAGAGCCTGCCGGACATCACCATCACCGACAACATCGGGGATATCGAGGCATTCTTCGACAACTGAAGCGGACAGGCATTGTTTGAATTTCGGCTGAATGGGGCTGCAATTCCCGCCGATACAAAAAGCGTACGGCTGAACGTTAACGTGGAAGGATGCTGCGAGCGAACTGTTTTTTTCAGTCGTGTTCGGCTATTGGATCCGCGATGTTTTACAAGGGCCATTTCGGCCATGAAATAGCCCGTTTAAGGACTTATAACATGGTTTTTTCAAATGAAATAGTTTCAATATCAGTGGGTTGCACAGGTTTGACCCTGGTGCCGCGTTATGCATTTTAATATGCGTATTGAAGGCACTCTCACAAAATGGAATGATGATCGAGGTTTCGGCTTCATCACACCGACTCAGGGTGGTCCTGAGGTTTTTGTTCATATCTCCGCGTTTCCCAGGGATGGCCGTCGTCCAACGATCGGAGAACGACTCACATTCGATATTGAGAATGACAGCGGAGGGAAGAAACGGGCAAAGAACCTGCATTGTCCTGGCCTTACCACGGCAAGTTCCACTCCCCGGCCAAAACCCGGACGTCCTCGCGGCAAGCCGGGCTTCTTCGTCCGTCGGGTCGTTCCGCTTGTCTTCGTCGTAGCTGCCGCATACTACGCTTACAGCGAATATTTACGCCGCGCGGATCCACAAACCGCAAATACTGCTCAGTCCGGTGATCAAACTGGTTCGACTGCTTTTCTCTGTGATGGCCGTATCCACTGTTCACAAATGAACTCTTGTGCCGAAGCCCGGTTTTTCCTGCAAAACTGCCCCGATGTGCAGATGGATGGTGACCATGATAATGTTCCTTGCGAACAGCAGTTATGCAGAGATGCCTTTGCCAGATAAGCATTCTACTGTGTTCATCACAACACTATCGATAATATGACGCTTTTTAGAAGTAACCGGGAAACCGGGATGAACCTGCTCTGCATCGAGGCACAGATCCCAAGGCGTTGCATATATGGAATCATCCCGGGGTTCCAGGATAGTGACTCCAGGTGTATCTATGTTTTAATTCGCCTTTTCCGCTCCACCAAACTCTTCCAGTAATTCATTTATCAGTTGGGTAATTTGCAAGGTCATAATGGCGAAGTCTTGATCAAATTGCGTGGCTTTGTCTTCGGCATCATTGCCGGACTGATCCAGTATGATCTCCTCGAAGCGTAATCGTTTGATGGAAAAATCATCTGATAAAATGAATCGGATGGCATTTTGCCAGACAATACCTATCTGGATAACACGTTTGCCTGCCTTGATGTGGTTCAGGACTTCATCACTTTCCAGTTCCTGGTTTTTACAACGGACGGTATTTTTACTTTCCCTGGGGTTTTGTAATTCGCAATCGCTGTCCAGTTCAAAGCCTTTCGGCACATGGTTTTCTATCCATCGGGTCATGATATTGGCCGGGTCACCGTGACAACTCAGCGGCACGACCGGCAGCCGGCCCAGGGTGGCACGCAGATGGTCGAGAAATTCTTCTGCTTTATTACTGCTGGCACTATCGATGATTAGCATTCCCTGTTTTTCATCGAAGTAGGCATAGAGCAGGTTGGAGCGGGTCAGGGCTCTGGGCAGGAGACTATGGACCACATCTTCCTTGATATTTCTGCGTTCCTTCCGGTAGATGTTGCGAGCCTGGTTGGCTTCCAGTTCAAGCACCTTTTCTTCCATCATTTCATTGACGGCGGCGGCGGGCAGGATTTTCTCCTGTTTTCTGGCACAGATCATGGTGTAGCCACCGCTGCTGTGGGTCAGCATCTCGCTGTCTTTACCCAATGGCGGTACCCAGCCATAGCTGGAAAAATCCAGGCTGGTACAGGGTTTGAATTTCAATTGTGAAAGTTGTGCTTCCAGCGTTTCCTGGGTCAAGTCAAGTTTTTCAGTCAGACAGTAGATGCGAAGGTTTTTGAACCACATAGTTATTAAATTGCCTTATAGAATTGCCAAACAAAAAGGGGAGGGATTATGGCGTATCGATATGGCGGAAGACAAGCCATCTGTCTGACACTTTCAATTTATCAGAAAAATGACATTCGTCCGGTTGGTGCGTGATGACCGGAACCGTGGTGTGTTGATGATTTGAATTAGTGGGGTCAGATGAAACTTATTTCGTAATAAGTGGATAAAATGGGCTGCCCATTATCACTCCCTGCTGCTCCACATAAAGCGGTCGCCTGCTGCAGGCGTTATGCTGCATGAGAGGTCGTTGATATCATCCTGGCCAATTCTTTTCGAGAAGCTCCCAAAGCCAATAGTGATTTTACCAGAAGGTCTATTGATACACTCGGGTCGCCGGCCTCCATTTTTGCAATCCGTGACTGGCTGGACTTAATCAACCTGGCAAGCTCTTTCTGGCTTAATTTTTTCTTTAAGCGTTTATCTCTCAGAGAATGACTTAAGCCTATTTTCATTTCAATATATGCGGCTTCGTCCGGAGAGAGGCCCAGGAACTCACCAGCCGTTCCTGTTTTCCAGCCGTATTTTTCAAGTTTCTTGCGTTTATTTGCTTGCATTATCATACAACCTCAATCTGTCTCTACATACATCGATAACCGATTTCGGTGTTTTCTCCGTTTTCTTTTTAAAGACCTCTGCTATTACAATCGCATCAATGTCAGTACGGTAAATAATTCGCCAAATGTAGTCCTCATCCGTGATTCGAAGCTCATGGCATCGAGGTCCTATTGATGGCATTTGGCGAGAGTGAGGCATTGAAAGTTTTTCACCATGCTGCAACAACCTCAGCAGATAACCTGCTTCCAGTCTTGCAGCGACTGAAAACGGTGGTGTCTTTACCACTCCATGTAACCAGACCAAGGGCTTGTCCTTTGCGCTCACACCGAAAAGAATATGCTATATCTGACATATATGCAAATAGTTATTAGAAGCAGAAAATCAAGCGAAAGCAGCCGGACGCCGGTTTCAGAATTCCAGGTTCAGTTTCTCAAATCGCAATTAAGTAAACTGTCCCCGGATTGCCTCCGGAATTGTAAAAAACAGCTACTGGATAAGAGAAAAGATAAAGGCGGAAGGAAAAAAGACGCCTATTACCGCTTTAATCAGACATCCTGATAATGCTGGATAGGAACACCTTCGCGTAACAGTAACTCCCGGACTTTCAGTATCACCTGAAAGATTTCCTGGTTCCAGTCAGCGCCCTGGGCATCGAAAGCAGCCTGTTCCATCTCCACCACCCAGCGATCCTCGTTGAATATGCCGTTGGTGAAATAAATGATAAACGGCCAGAGCAGGTCCAGCAGTAACGGTATCGCGGGCCTGCGTATATTAATCAGGCCAAAGGTATGGTTGATGCGTTGCTGTTTATCTACCGGGACATAGGTGATCCACAAGTCCAGCGCCGGATGTTCGCTGCCGGCTGTCCAGAACTTCAGGATCTGGTTGGGATACTGTGTGCGCACGGTCATCAGATCCCTGTCGGGTCGGGACCCCTTGCCGAGCATGATTTTTTCACCCAGGGGCTGTTTGCCGGTTCGGGAGAATGTGTAATCCACTTCCACCCAGTTGTCACCCTCGCGCAGGCCAAGATAACCGGTCTTGATTTTCGCCATGATTCTTCTGTGCAGAAACTGATGATTCATATCCATCAGATTTTCATGCAGGAAGGAGTAATGGCAGGCAACCTGGTGATCCAGATAACGGTTTTTGTATTTGCGATCGGCATGCGCCGGTATGTCCGGGAAAAAAGCCGTTTCGGCCTTGTCCGGATCACCCGGAAAAACAAAGATCAGGCCATAGGCCTCGCGGCAGGGATAACTGCGAACGCCCCTGGGTATGCGATCGCTTTTTCCCACGTAAGGAATATTGATGCACGTGCCTTCATGATCGTAGGTCCAGCCATGATAGCAACACTGTATGGTTTCGCCGCACACCACGCCCGCACGCAGCGGAACCTGGCGATGCGCGCAACGATCTTCCAGCGCGAATAGCCGGCCACTGGCGCCACGCACCAGGGCAATGGGTTCACCGGCGAAAGACCGGCCCAGGACCTTGCCTGGTTTTATATCGCGGGATCGGGCCAGTGGATACCAGTGGTCAGGATGGGCCCCGGTTTTACGCAAGTCCGGAGCGGCTTTTTGCCCGGCTTCAAGCGGCACGGTATTATTCAAAACAGACATAAAATGACCCGGTAAATTTAATTAAAGATAGTTATGCAGCTGCCAACAGGGAAAGATTGCCATATCCACAGCACCAACACAAAGTCTATCTGGATAACCGGTTTGCAGTCAGGGAGCAGATAAAAGGCGATGCAGTGTAACAGCAAGGACGTGGACAGCGGCTAATGAGCGGCTTCCATATGATCCCCTTTGAACATACGGCGGTACTGACCAGGAGTCAGGCCCGTACTGCGCTTGAAGAGGCGGCGAAAAAAGGCCACGTCCTCGTAACCGGATTCGGTGCTGATCGCTTCGATCGATGCCTCGTCCGATTCCAGCAGCCGTTTGGCATGTTCCACCCGCAGGCGTTGTATGTACTCAATCAATGAAATACCGGTCGCGGATTTGAAACGCCGTTTGAGTGTGCGTTGCGGTAGTCCGGATCGTTCCAGCACGCGGGTGATACAATTTTTTTCCCGGAAATGCTCAGCGAGCCAGTTTTCACAATCCCTGACCACGGAATCGGCATGATGATGTCGCCGTACCAGGTTTGCATACGGCAACTGCCCCTCGCCATGCCATTTCAGCAGATACACCTTGGCGATTCGCAGCGCCTCACCCGGACTGCAATGCCGGGCGATGATGTGCAGGATCAGGTCGTGCCAGGACGTGGTTCCGCCTGCGGTGACAATTCGCCCGTCGGCATCGGCAAATACCAGCGTCGGACCGACCTTGAATTGCACCCCGGGATAGTGGCGGCGGAACATATCTTCATATCCCCAGTGTGAGGTCGCCTCGCAACCGTCCAGAAGTCCCGTTTCCGCCAGCATGATCGAACCGGAGCACGCGGAATAGATACACGCGCCGGCCCGGTACATGTGTCGGATCCAGGCAGTCAACTCCGGATAGCGCCCATGGAAATTTTCATCGGGCGCGAGCCAGATCTCCGGCAGTATGATGATATCGGCATGGTTCGCCTGGGAGAGAGCCAGTGCCGGATGCACGGGTATGCCATGGCCACAGTAGAAGGGATCGGTCGTTGTGGAGAGGATTCGCGGACGGATCAGGTTTGATGCTGCATCGTCTCCGGACAGCGTCTGCCACAACGTGCCGGTGACGGAGAGGACATCGAAGATGCCGTACAAGGCCGAGCCGGCCGTCTCCGGGACGGCCATAATCAGCGCTTCCAGCGGTTTTTTGCTGTTGTTCATGGGTATGCGTGTAAATTTATGGCACGAATGCCTCCTTTTTGTCAATTCTCCATCTTATGTGTCGGGCCTCTGATACGTACCTTATTCACAATCCTCCGCACTGCGGGGAAGCGTGATTATTACTATTAGCCAGAGGAGAACCTGATATGACTGACACACAGACAGTAGAGCAACAGCCCGTGCTCATGAATGGCCTGAATATGGATCAATTGATCGATACGCTGAATGCCATCAAGGCGCAGCCCTCACTGGCAAACTTTGAGTTCAGGGCCAGAAATCGCTGGGTTGGAGGTGGCGAAAACATCTCCACTATCCGGGACTTTTACGGTGCCGGCGCCGAGGACAAGTCACGCGATGAACCCTTTGAGTTTACCAACGGGGAACCGCCCGTTCTGCTCGGTAACAATGAAGGAGCCAATCCGGTGGAATTCCTGCTGCACGCCCTGGCGGGTTGCGTGACCACCACCACAGTATTGCACGCAGCCGCGCGAGGGATAAAGATACAGGAATTATCCACCGAACTGACCGGCAGCATGGATGTACAGGGGCTGCTCGATCTGGATGACTCGGTACCGGTCGGATACCGGGAGATCCGGATCCGGATGCATATCGAGGCCGACTGCAGCGATCAGGAACTGGACGAATTGCTTGATTTCACCACCAGGCATTCGCCGGTTTGCAATACCGTCTGCCGGCCGGTCCCGGTGATCCTGGAAAGAGTATGATGATATAGGGGTCTGGGACAGACGAGATTTTGTCTTTAATGTCCCGGACCCCATACCATCCTGACAGGCACGAGGTGGATTCCGGATCAAATGCGTCATTGCATTTGATGTTATGGCGGTTGCGCTACTCTGGCCTGGCGGGTCGAGTTCGTCGCAGAGTCAGGGGCAAAGGGTTACTGTGCCGGTATCAATGCAATACCCGTAATACATCTCATGTAACCATCTTTCGCCAGACTGTTTATAATTGCTGATAGATGTTTTGCCGGGGCGGGTTGGTTGCATTGTGAAACAATACCATCAATGTCAGGTCATCACCCGGTAATGACATGCTGGTGAGCTTTTGCTCCAGGGTGGCACCGAAGGTTTTTGAATCATCTTTGGTATATCTTCCAGTAGTGATAATAGTCCTTCCTCGCCTATAGGCATGCCTGTGCTATCCGGCAGCTCGATGACGGCATCAGTAAACATGAGCACGATATCGCCCGACATCAGGCTGATTTCAAATTGACGATAACTGCTCTCGCTGTGAACGCCCAGCGGGATATTCCAGATCCGGCCGGCGCAATCCTCCAGTGATTCGTCAAGTACATTCCATGTATCTTTGTGTTTTCTGTATAACAGGGGCCTGGGATGGCCCGCATTGCATATTTTCAGATTATCAGTGACTGCGTCATAGGCGGTTAGCAGGGCTGTGGCAAAAATACCCTCCTTGCTGAACATGCCGAAATCATCATTGAGTTTCCGGGCGAAACGGGTCTGATCCGATGTGTTCACATTTTTACGCATAAGCGTGCGCAGGCATTTTGCGGATTTCGATACGCCAGGACCATGGCCGGAGATGTCCATAAGGCTGAAGCGGGATATCCTTGCAGCACCGCAACTCGAGATATAATAAATATCGCCGCCAAGTGGCGAATTGTGGTATGGATTGGAACTGATCCAGACATCAAACCCGGTAACACTGATAGATTTTTCGGTTCGTTCATAGCCGCCCCAGATTTCCATGCAACCAGGATCAGTCGATTCAGTTTTACCAGACATTGGATTTATGTTGTTTAGCATCGCCCGATTGCCTGTCTCAATTTCACAATTCCATACTGTTTGTCAGGTCCGTGAGGATTTGTTGCCGGATAACATCTATCTTCTACATAGATGATTACTGCGCGGATTTGTTACTGTTTGGAAAAAATGTAACCCTAACGTTGCATAAATTTTTGGATGCAGGGGCTTTTAGAGCGGTATTTTCCGGGTCGCGCGCAGACTTTTCCAACCGGAGCATAGCTCACTCTATGTGAGGATTGGAAAAAGCGAGCACGGCCCGGAAAATGCTGTTATAGAAGGAGCGGAGTGGTCCTGCGCCAAAAATTTATGCAACGTTAGGGGTAATACAGGTAAGAATTTACATTAACACTACGTCGTTATTTCGGTGGTCTCACTGTCTTCCGGACTTTTCTGACACAAAAACCGGTGACCACGGGACCTGCAATTTCAAACAGTATGGTCGTGCTGATCACGACCGAGAGGATCAGTTGCCGGTATTCGGGAAAATGGTCCGCGGCTATGAGCGCCATGCCCATTGCAATACCGGCCTGCGGCAGCATGGCGAGGCCCGACCAGCGGCGGGTGAGTGTATCGCTGTGTGAAAGTGTTCCGCCAATCCACGCGCCGAGCGCCTTGCCCGCCGTGCGGCAGATCATGTAAACCATCCCAATCAGTCCTATAGCGACGAGTTCGGTGATGTGCAATGAAGCCCCGGCGAGAGTAAAGAACAGTACCAGCACCGGCCATTCGATGTTCTCGATGGCGTGGAACGGATACTGATGATGTGTGGCGCAGTTGGAAATAACGGCGCCCATGGTCAGGGCCGAGATGATGATCGAGACTTCCAGCCACAGGGCGAGTCCGCCACAGAGAAACACCAGTGCCAGTGCTTCCATCAGCATCGGTTCGCCTTCATTGATGCGGCCGGTGAGCACCGATCCGGGCAGGCCGAGGAACAAGCCCAACAGTACGGCGCCGATGAGTTCCCAGGAAATCATGATAATCATATTCTGGAAATCGCCGTCCGTGCTGATGATAGAAATAATCGATAAACCGATGCCGAATATAATGATGCCCACCAGGTCATCAAGCGCGACGATGGTGAAGAGTTTGCGGGTGAAATCGCTATCGATACCTGTATCCCGGATCGCTTCCGTGGTGGCGGCGGGATCGGTGGCCGCTGATATGCAGCCGAGGATGATGCAGATCGGCAGTGGAACCTGCAGTAAATAAAGTCCGCCCGTGACCAGCGCCGCCGATGATACCGCGGCCCAGGTCGCGATGCTGAACACCACACTGGCGGTGGTTTTCAGAAAATCACGGGTCAACTTGCCGCCGAGCAGGAAGCCGATCATGAGCATGGCAATATTGGTAATGAGTTCGAAATGACCGGTGAGTTCTTCCGGTAACAGGCCAAAGCCGTGTTTGCCGATGACAATACCGAAAATGATCAGCAATGTGATACGTGGCAGGGAAGTACGGCTGCCGATATAGTCGGTGGTCATCCCGAGCAGGAAAATGAGGCCCAGTGCGCCGAGCCATTCTTCAGGTGTCATGTTGGTTAATCGGCTTGGGTGGCTGATTCATCTGAATCCCGAAACAGTTAATCAGAATTCCAGATGCTTTGGTGTTCTCGGGAAAGGGATGACATCACGAATATTGGACACTCCGGTAATGAGCATGAGCAGGCGTTCAAAACCGAGACCAAAACCGGCATGCGGAACGCTGCCGTACTTGCGCGTATCAAGATACCACCAGTAGTCAGTTTCGTCGAAACCCAGATCATTAATACGCTGTTTTAACATGTCGTGACGTTCCTCGCGCTGGCTGCCGCCGATGATCTCGCCAATGGCCGGCACCAGGATATCCATGGCGGCAACGGTTTTTTGATCGTCGTTCATACGCATGTAAAAGGCCTTGATGTCCCTGGGATAATCGTAAACGATCACCGGCTGTTTGAAGTGCTGCTCGGTCAGAAAGCGTTCGTGTTCGGATTGCAGATCATGGCCCCATTGTGGCTTGTACTCGAACGATTGCCCTGACTGTTGCAGGACCCGGATGGCTTCGGTGTAGGGCAGGCGGATGAACTCATGGCTGATGATGTTTTCCAGTGTCGCCATCAGGTTCTTGTCGACAAAACGTGCAAACAGATCCAGATCCTCACTGCATTCCTCCAGCGCATAGCGGACCAGATATTTCACCATGTCTTCGCCGAGTTGCATGTCGTCATCGAGATCGGCAAAGGCCATTTCCGGTTCGATCATCCAGAATTCGGCCATGTGGCGGCTGGTGTTGGAGTTTTCCGAACGAAACGTCGGCCCGAAAGTGTAGACCTTGCCGAGACTCATGCAATAGGTTTCCACGGACAACTGGCCGGACACGGTAAGGTTGGCTTCCTTGCCGAAAAAATCCTGTTCATAATCCACCTTGCCATTTTTTACAGGTATGTTGGCCAGGTCGAGGGTCGTTACCTTGAACATCTCGCCGGCGCCCTCGCAGTCCGATCCGGTAATGATGGGTGTGTGGATCCAGTGAAAACCGCGCTCGTTGAAAAAGCGATGAATGGCCCAGGAAAGACCGGAACGTATCCGCGCCATGGCGCCGTACTTGTTGGTGCGCGGCCGCAGGTGGGCGATGGTGCGCAGGAACTCATCCGTGTGACGTTTTTTCTGCAGCGGAAAATCCTCGGGCGCCGCTCCGAGCAGTTCCAGCCTGTGTGCCTGGATTTCCCATTGCTGGCCCTTGCCGGGCGATTCCGCCAGCGCGCCGATGATACGCAGGCTGGCGCCCGTATGGATGTTTTTGACCAGATCATAGCCCGGCCGGTTGGCGTCGATAATGATCTGGATATTGGCCAGGCAGGAGCCGTCATTGAGTTCAATGAACGAAAACTCTTTTGATTCACGCCGGGTGCGCACCCAGCCCTGCAGGGTGACCGGGTCCATCGGCGTAGTGGCTGCAAGCAGTTGTTTGACAGAAGCGCTGTTAGTCATCATCAGTCCTGTGTTTTAAGAGCCAGGGTCAGGCCATCGGCCAGCGCCAGCATGCAGATCTCAACACGATCATCCCTGAACAGGCTATCGTTGAATTCACGTAATGCGCGGGTATCGTCATCATCTGTGTTGGCATTTACAACCTTGCCATCCCAGAGCACGTTGTCAACGGCAATTACACCGCCGGGACGCAATAATGGCAGTCCGAGATTGAAGTAATCGAGGTATTCGGTTTTCAGCGCATCGATGAACATGAAATCAAAGACCGGCAGGGGAGTTTGCCCGTTCATGACCTGTAGCGTTTCAATGGCCGGGGCGAGTTTCAGTTCGATTTTGTCGGCCACACCCGCCTTATCCCAGTAGCGTCGCGCCGCGGCCGTGGTTGTTTCATCGACATCACAGGTGACCAGGCGGCCGTCCTCCGGCAACGCCATGGCCATGCACAGCGCGCTGTAGCCGGTAAAGGTGCCGATTTCGAGAATGCGGGTTGCACGCAGCATTTTTACCAGCAAAGACATGAATTGTCCCTGTTCCGGTGAAATCTGCATTTGCGCATTGGGACGCTGCGCTGTTTCCTCGCGCAGTTCCCTGAGTACAGGATGATCGCGAAAAGAGACTGACAGCAGGTATTGATAAAGTGTTTCGTCGAGACCTATGGATTGTTTTGTCATACTATCTCCCCTGAATGACTGAAGTGAACCTGAACTATGTCCGTCACCTATCTTAATACAGATTCCGGCACAGCCAGAATTATCCAGATCACCGATACCCATATCGGTGCCGAGGGCGGATTTCTTTTTAACGGCACGGATACCCTGGCCAGCCTGGCCCGTGTCATCGATGCCATTCGTTCGCGGGAACAACCCGATGTCGTGCTGGTGACCGGGGACCTGGTTCATGATCCGGTGACAACCGCTTATCTGCTGCTCATGGAACAGTTGCAGCGATTACGCGTGCCGGTGTTTTGTCTGCCGGGCAATCATGACGATCCGTTGATCATGGAGCAGGTGATGAACGATGACAACGTGTCAACGTGCAAAACCATCGCAATCAATCAATGGATAGTTTTGATGGTGAATTCATTTCTGGCCGGAACTCATTCGGGCAGACTGGATGAGTCGGAGATCCAATGGCTGCAAAAACAGTTGCGGGCGTTCGTCTATCATCCCGTTCTGATCGCTCTGCATCATCATCCAGTCCCGATAAACAGTCCCTGGATGGACGCGATGATACTGGAAAACCCGCAAGCATTCTTGCAGGTGCTGGACTCCTTTCCGGATGTTCGCGCGGTGATCTGGGGCCATATTCATCAGAATTTTGAAACCCTGCGTGAAGGCGTGCATTTCTGGGGTTGCCCGTCCACCTGCATTCAGTTCAGGCCACTCGCGAAGGTGTTTGAAGAGGATTTACGTACACCGGGATACCGGTTGATTCAACTGGCCGGGCAGGCTCAAATTTCATCCGAGATAATTCGTATAACAAATTGAATTTTCGATAATAATAATGTATATTGCACTGCAATAAAATATGCTAGAATTCATTCAATTTGAGAGGCAATACAGGTAACACGTATGAAAATTAAAGATAAAGTCGCCGTAATTACCGGGGGCGCCAGTGGTATCGGGCGTGCCGTCAGTAACCAGCTTTCCCAGATGGGGGTTAAAAAAATCGCCCTCGTGGATATGACCGATGCAGTTGAAGAAGCTGTAAACGAAATTAACAAGGAAACCGGTACTGATGTGGCGGTTGCCTACAAGGGCGACACGACGGATGAAAATTTCCGCAAGCAGGTGTTCGCTGATCTGGTTGAAAAATACGGCATGGTGCAAATCTGTGTTCCCGCAGCCGGGATCACCCGTGATGCGCTGGCCGTGCGTATCGACAAGGAAACCGGCAAGGCGGTTATCTATCCGCAGGAAAAATTTCAGCAGGTTGTTGATGTCAACCTGATTGCCCCGGTGTACTGGGCCATGGAAATGGTTGCCCAGATCGCCGAAGACAGGCACAAAAACGGTCTGAAAAAATGGCATCCCGATGAAGGCGTGCAGGGCACCGTGATATTCATCGGTTCCATTTCTTCACAGGGTAACAAGGGCCAGATCTCCTACGCATCCACCAAGGCGGGTCTGGAAGGTGCAGCCGCGACCCTGACCAAGGAGGCTATATTCCATGGCGTACGCTGCGGTGTGATTCATCCCGGTTTTACCGACACGCCGATGGTGCGTGCGCTGGGCGAGGAATTCATTTCCAAGAACATTCTGCCTGATACACAACTGGGTCGTTTGATCCGTCCGATGGAAATTGCCGATGCGATTTGTTTCATGATTTCCAATTCGGCCGTCAGTGGCGAACTCTGGGCCGATGCCGGCTGGCACGGTACTCCTGCCTGATTCAGATTTCAGACATCAGATTTCAGACATCAGATTCAGATATCAGATTTCAGACATCAGATTCAGACATCAGATTCAGATATCAGATTCAGACATCAGATTCAGATATCAGATCTCGATTTCAGGGCCAGTGAGCAGCTGTCTGACTTCAGTCGGACACCGTCGTTATCTTTAGAAGTCAACGATGTCAGGCTGAAGCCTGACACCTGAAGTAGAGGGTGTCTGACTCAGGGAAATGGTGCCTGACTTCAGTCTGACACCGTAATATCCCGGGTAACAAGGGAAATGGTGTCTGACTTCAGTCAGACACCGTGATATCCCGGGTAACAAGGGAAATGGTGTCTGACTTCAGTCAGACACCGTGATATCCCGGGTAACAAGAACAGGTTTCAAACATCGGCCACTCATCCATATGACCCTGCAAGCTGAATTCCTGGAGTTGATTTCCCGCCTCGATTCGGCACTTGATATTCCACGGGTTGCCCGTATCTACGTACCGCCTGATCGGCCGGTACCGGAGAAGCAGGCTGATTTCGGCATTCTCACGCTGGCCGACGGCTCCAGCGGTCTTTTCTACACCATGCTCGGCAGTACCGGTGAAGATTGCAGGGCGCGCATCAAGGATACGGTGTTGACGGGACGTCCAGCAGCCGAAATAGCCATGTTGTATGAAAGCGAAGAGGAAGTGGAGCGTTCACTGGGTCTGGCCGCCATCAATGCCATCACGGCATTCGTTTACCGAAAGCGGGGCTATCAACCGGAATTTGCCGGCGATTCCATCGGCGAACTGAACCTGGCCGGTGGCGATCATCTGGGCATGGTCGGTTATTTCAAACCACTGGTCGAGCGCCTGAAATCATTCAACGTTCGTATTACGTTGCTTGAGAAGAAAACCGATATCAGTGATTTGGACGAAGCCATACGCCTTCAACATGATCCCGCATGCCTGAACGAATGTAACAAGATCCTCTGTACTGCCTCGACCCTGCTGAATAACAGTCTTGAATCCATACTGTCGCACACCCGCAAAGCCGAAACCATGGTCATCATCGGGCCGACTGCGGGATTTTTCCCGGACCCGCTGTTCCGGCGCTCGGTGACGGCCATCGGTGGCAGTCGTGTCGTTGATGCCGAACATGCCATCCGTAATCTGCAGCAGGGCAGTGGACTGGGAAATTCGGTGACCAAATTCCTGATCAAGAAATCGGACTATCCCGGAATTGCGCGTATTGCCGGGTTGGATATGGACTAAGCAAATAACAAATCAATCTAAACCGGATTCGCTTTGGCAGTCAAAATCACTATAATTTCAAGCCTTCAACGATCAGAACATTAGTGATTATCACGGAAATACAGTCATGGAACTCGAACAGATTAACAGCCGGCTGGCCGGTAAACCACCGATAGAAGTGATCGACTGGGCAGTGGAACTGGATAAAAAAGCTATCCTGACGACTACGTTTGGTCCTTTCTCCGCCGTGATCCTGCACATGGTCACGCGTAAGTATCCGGATATGCCCGTGGTCTGGATTGATTCCGGCTATAATACCCGCGAGACATATCTCACGGCAGAAAAGATCATGAAGGATCTGAATCTGAACATGCACATCTACACACCTATCCTGACTTCCGCGCGCCGGGATGCACTCATGAACGGCATCCCCGAGGTGAATTCGGATGAACACAGGCTGTTTACCTGGGAAGTGAAGCTGGAGCCGTTTCAGCGCGTCATGAATACTATGAAGCCCGGTGTCTGGCTTACTGCTATCCGCAAGGATGAAACGGATTTCAGAAAATCCCTGGATATTGTTTCAATGGGGCCGAACGGAATTCTGAAAGTAGCGCCGCTGTTCAACTGGACAGAGCTGGATATGGAAGAATATCTCTACGAAAACGATCTTCCCCAGGTGGAAGAGTATTATGATCCCACCAAGGCGCAGACCAACCGGGAATGCGGTCTGCATACCATGAATTAAAGAAGCCCTGGAAAAGCCCATCCAGGACTTATCCAGAACTGCCTGAATCAATACGCCCGATTTAGCCGCCGTGGCTCAGGACTTACCGTCTTCGTCGTGGTGGCGTCCGGATTTGTGCTTTTCATGTCGCTGTTGCATGCGATGTTTCATTTTTTCCATACGCATCTCCCGCATTTCATCGAATTTCGCGAGTTGTTCATCGGTCAGTACACCAGTGAGTTTCTGGCGGGTTTCATCATGCAGTGACTGCATTTGTTCTTTCATCTGTTGACGGAATTCGCTGAATATTTCCTGACGCTTGCTTTTCTGTTCCTGCATGATGTCCCTGAAAGCATCGCTTTGTTCCGCAGTCAGTTCCAGCTCCTCGGCCATGCGTTTGCCGTGACCACCACTCTCATCGTGTCCGGCCAGTGCATACTGTTGGGAAAACATCAGGGCAACTAAAATCAGTATTCCTCTCATCGCTGTTACTCCACTTGTGTAGTTAATGACGGAAGTTATAACGCCGGACGACTTCAACGGTTGACAGGAAAAGGGCTTCGGGTATCCGTCCCGGTCCGTGTCTTGCTTTTTCAGGGAGCCGGGGCGAGACTGCATGCATGCACCTTTTGTGTTCAGAACCGCCATTCCAGCCGCTGGTATCCCGTTTCTCCGGATATCCTGTGTATTGTCCAATTACGGCAACGCCACCGCTACCGGTTTCAACCTGATATGTGTTCGATGAGCAGGGTCTTTCATTATTGGTTGTATCGCTCCGCTTTCGTGATGATATTCACGCTACTGCCGGGTGGATGTGGTGGCGACAAGGATCCCGAAGAACTGTTCAAGCAGGGTGATTATGCCCATGCGTTCAAACTGTGGCAGCCACGCGTCCGGGCCGGAGATCCGGCAGCGCTGAATTACCTGGGTATACACTATTATGCCGGTCTTGGCGTGAAGCGCGATCTGATCAAGGCGGAACAATGGTTTCGAAAAGCGGCTGAAAAAGCCTATCCCGATGCGCAATACAACCTCGGCCTGATGTACGAGAACGGTCATGTGTTGCCGCAGGATTTTACCATCGCCTACATGTGGTTTTACGCCGCTCACACCCAGGGGAACAAGAACGCATCCCGTCATATGATCCGCCTGTCCCGGGAGCATAAAATCCTGCCCAACCAGATGAAGCATGCCGAGGATATGGCGCGGCAATATGTCCCCTGATGTACTCTGTCTGTCAATGCGCTTTCGTGATCTGAAATTGATACCCCTGTTTTTTCGTATAATGTCATATACTTGGGATAGTCCGGCTCAATCAGATTTTGTCCTGATACCAGGCAAATGCTGACAGGGCGGTACTCATGTTATTGTGGATCACCAGAAATATGAGAATTGCACTGATAATGATCATCCCGGCCATATTACTGGTCAGCAGCGGTTGTACGCCCATGGCGGCCATCGGAGCTGTAGGCACCACGGTGACCAATGCCGCCTATAATGAGGCCGAACGTCGTAACAGGCCTTCCTATACCAGTTATTCCGAACGCGCACAGCAGGTATCAGAGGCTAATCTGCAACTCGGTGTTGCCTATATGCAAAATGGCCAACTGGACAAGGCACTGGAAAAACTGGAACGGGCTCGCCAGGCACGCAAGGACAATGCCCAGGTATATAACGCATTGGGATTGCTGTACCGGAAGATGCAGCAGGATGCCGAAGCTGAACAACACTTCAAGCATGCACTCAAGCTTGAACCGGGTAACTCATCCATTCTCAACAATTACGGCTTGTTGCTGTGCCAGAATGAACGCTACGACGAAGCTGAAGCTGTCTTTATTGAATCCGCCGAAAACCCCCTGTACAGAAAACCGGAACTCGCACTGACCAATGCGGGAACCTGCGCCATGGAGAACGATAAACCGGACAAGGCTGAAAACTTTTTTCTCTCGGCGCTGAATAAAAATGCCACCGTGGCGCCGGCACTGATACAAATGACTGAAATCTCGTTCATGAAGGGTGATTACCCGGCGGCTCAACATTATCTGAACCGATACACCAGGATCAGTCCACACACTCCCAAAAGCCTGTGGCTGGGTGTACAGATTGAACGCCGTCTCGGTAATCGCGATACCGCATCCAGTTATGCGTTGCTGTTACGTAACACTTTCCCGGATACGGAGGAGGCCGCGGAACTCGCCGAACAGGGAATCTGACGTTTCGGCAGAACATTCAGGCCGCCCTCCGGTCCTAGTGATCATGCGTTTTGCCTGGTTGAAACGAATACTGACACTGCCGATGGCGACGGCCCTGGTCGCCGGCTGCGCCAGTCATATTCCCGAACAAATCCGCACCGCCCCACCCGAAAATCCCGGCGTCGACCAGGTCCGGAACCAGACCAACAGCTACATTGGTGACACCGTACGCTGGGGCGGAAGTATCGTTACCGTGGAAAACAAGACGGAATCAACCTGGGTTGAGATTGTTGCAACACCGCTGAATCACTACGGCATGCCAGCGGCCGTCGATGAATCCAGCAACGGGCGTTTCATTGCCAGGATTGACGGGTTTCTGGATCCCGAGGTCTACCAGGATGACAGACGCATCACGGTGTACGGGCCGATCGAAAATCGCATTGTAAGAACGATTGATGATTATCCCTATGACTACCCCCTGGTAAAAGCCGATAGCCATTACCTGTGGCCGGTGCACTATTATGCGTCAAACTATTATTACGGTGGTCATCGTTATTACTATCGGCCTTATTACTATGGTTACCCTTATTATTACGGGCACCCTTATTACCCCCGGTATTTCCATCACCGTTTCAGTTTCCATTACGGCTTTCGCCATTGGTAAGATGATCCAGGCACCACGGCACGCGGATATCCGGAGCCGGTTTGCAGTGGGAATTAGTAGCGGAATGGGTAAAAGTGCACGTCCCTGTGCAACCATGTCCATCTGAGGGGAGGAATCCGTTTCAGGGCTGAATCCAGGACTCGATGCCTGATCAGTTCCAGCTCTGCATGGTGATCTTCCAGACACCGTCGGCCTGTTTTTCGAGTACGGTCGTGATATTACCTTCCATTGCGATCTTCTCACCGGTCTCGGTGGTGCGAACCGCTTCCCAGATGGCTGTCTGGAAGGCGCGGTTGCCATCGATACGGACATCGACCGGATAGACATCATACTGGTTGACCCCGACTTCGATCAGGAACTGCCAATAGCCCAGGATATCCTCTGATTGCGAGAGAATTTCGCTGCTGGGCGGCAGAACGACCGCGTTACTGGTGTAATACCTGGCCATGGACGCGCTGTTTCCAGTCTCGAACTCACTGGCCCATTGCTCGCTGACTTCGAGAATAGCCTCCCTGTCATCGGGCGCAGAGACGGCTCCGGCGGAGCCGGTAGCTAATAAAGCCATAAATATCAATGTCTTATAAATTTTCATAACAAATACCTCGGTTTGATTTAAATGAATCGTTCCAACACATCTCGGGAAGTGAGTCATCTCTTCAATCTTCAGATTTGTGCGTTGCAATAAATATAGTTATGAACTATTTTGTTTACAATATTTAAAATTAACATTGATTATTTCCAAATAAGAAATAAAAGGATACAGAATGGACCGATTGATGAGTATGAGAGTCTTTAGCGCGGTCGCACGCCTCGGTAGTTTCTCGGCTGCGGCCGCGGATCTGGATATTTCCCGCGCCATGGCCTCCAAGTACATCAATGACCTTGAGAAAAATCTCGGCGCTCGATTGCTCAACCGCACGACGCGGCATTTGAGCCTGACCGAGGTGGGAAGGGACTATAACGAGCGCGTGATGACCATCCTGGCCGAAATCGAGGAGGCCGAGCTGTCGGTTTCAGAACAGCAACTGACTCCGATCGGCACACTTAGAATTCTGTCACCACCCTCGTTTGGCTCGTTTCACCTGGCGCGGGCCATTTCACAGTACAAGAACATGTATCCGGATCTGGGTATTAACCTGGTCCTGACCGAGCGGGCCGCGGACCTGATCGAGGAAGGCATGGACATGGCGATTCGCATCGGCCGCCTGAACGATTCCAATGTCATCGCGCGCAAGCTCTCGACCAGCCGCATGGTCGTTTGTGCCGCCCCGGAATACCTGGACCGGGAAGGGGTGCCCGTATCGCCCGATGACCTGCTTAATTTCAATTGTCTTACCATTGACCATACCACGCCGTTATCAGACTGGCGCCTCAGAATCGAGGGCGCTGACCGGATTGTGGCGGTGAAGGGCAACCTCAGCTGCAACCTTGCCGACGCCCTGCGTATTGCCGCCATACAGGGCTGCGGCCTGGTACAGTTACCCAGTTACGTCGTCGGACTGGACATCAGATCCGGACGCCTGAAGCCGGTGCTGGAAGCATATGAACCTGAAAGCCTGCCCATACATATCACCTACGCCCACAGGAAATATCTGTCGGCAAAGGTAAGGACGTTTGTGGATTTTCTGCAAACTTATTTCAAGACACCCCCGTACTGGGATGAATGGATGTACTGAGAGAATCGGCCGGATTTGGTATAGTCAGAGCCAATTCTGTTCATTATTAAACACCAGCAATCAAGCGGAGGTAACACACCATGGCCAATGACACATACCATGAACCTGTTGAGGAACTCAGCGAAGCCACACGCGATATGCATCGCGCTGTAGCATCCCTGATGGAGGAACTGGAAGCGGTGGACTGGTATAACCAGCGCGTAGATGCCTGCAAGGACAAGGAATTAAAGGCCATTCTTGCGCACAACCGCGACGAGGAAAAGGAACACGCGGCCATGGTGCTGGAATGGATACGCCGCAATGACCCCCGGTTTGACAAGGAACTGAAGGACTTCCTGTTTACCGATAAACCCATCGCCCACGAATAAGCCCGTCGAAAAATATAATAACAAATAACGAACAACATAAATCAATCTCACCAGCCAACGGAGTAGCAAGATGAGTAACAGTTACAACTCCCGTACAACAATCAAAGTCAACGATACGGAATACGAGATCCACGCATTGGATGCATTAAGAGAGACGTATGACATCGACAGGCTGCCGTTTTCACTGAAAATACTGCTGGAAAACCTGTTGCGGTGTGAAGACGGTATCAACATCAGCGAGTCTGACATCGAGGCGCTGGCGAAGTGGGATGCCGCCGCCGAGCCCGACCAGGAAATTGCCTTCACGCCGGCGCGGGTGCTGATGCAGGATTTCACCGGCGTGCCGGCCGTGGTCGATCTGGCCGCCATGCGTGACGCCATGAGTGCACTCGGTGGCGATCCGGCGAAAATCAATCCACTGTCACCGGCGGAACTCGTCATCGATCACTCGGTACAGGTGGATGTGTTCGGCCGGGCTGATGCCTTTCAACGCAATGCCGAAATCGAATTCGGCCGCAACCAGGAACGTTACAGTTTTCTGCGCTGGGGGCAGGAGGCGTTTTCCAATTTCAAGGTAGTACCGCCGGATACCGGTATTGTTCACCAGGTCAACCTGGAATATCTCGCGCGCACCGTTTTCTCCCGTGAAATTGACGGCGTCATGCAGGCTTACCCGGACACCGTGGTAGGTACGGATTCCCATACCACAATGATTAACGGTCTGGGTGTGCTGGGTTGGGGCGTCGGCGGCATCGAGGCCGAGGCGGCCATGCTCGGTCAGCCGATCAGCATGCTGATCCCGCAGGTTGTCGGATTCAAGCTTACCGGCAATTTACCCGAAGGCGCGACCGCCACCGATCTGGTCTTGACCGTGGTGGAAATGTTGCGGCAGCAGGGCGTAGTCGGCAAGTTCGTGGAATTCTACGGTGATGGCCTGGACAATCTACCACTCGCCGATCGGGCCACCATTGCCAACATGGCGCCGGAATACGGCGCCACCTGCGGTATCTTTCCCATCGATAAAGAAACGTTGATCTATCTGAAATTGACCGGGCGCAGCGCGGATCAGATTGCGCTGGTGGAAACCTACGCAAAAACCCAGGGCCTGTGGCGTGAACCGGGTGCGGCGGATTTCGATTACACCGCAACATTACATCTGGATATGAATACCGTGGTGCCGAGTCTGGCCGGTCCCAAACGTCCTCAGGATCGTATCCCGTTGCAGGAGGCTAAGACGGTCATCGGCCGGCACCTGCATGAAATGCAGTCGCAACGCGAAGGGAATCCCGCGGAAAATACCGATGTCTCGGCGTTTGAAGGCGAGGGTGGCGGCACAGGGATTGAGGCCGATATTTCACAACATGTGGGCACGGTCAAGGTCACCGCTCCCGACGGCAACAGCTACGCCCTGAATGACAGCGCAGTGGTCATTGCCGCCATCACTTCCTGCACCAACACCTCCAACCCTTCCGTGATGATCGGCGCCGGGCTGCTGGCAAAAAAAGCGGTGGACAGGGGGCTGAAGGTACAACCCTGGGTCAAGACCAGTCTTGCGCCCGGATCGCTGGTGGTTACGGAATACCTGGAAAAGTCCGGGCTGACAGCGTATCTGGATAAACTGGGTTTTAACCTGGTGGGTTACGGCTGCACGACCTGTATTGGCAACTCCGGACCGTTACCGGAACACATCAGCGATGCCATCAATGACGGCGATCTCATCGTCAGTTCCGTACTGTCAGGCAACCGTAATTTTGAGGGGCGCGTGCATCCCGAAGTAAAAATGAATTTTCTTGCCTCGCCGCCGCTGGTCGTGGCCTATGCTCTTGCCGGTACCACCAGTTTCGATCCTGGCAGTGAACCCATCGGTACCGGCAGTGACGGCAACCCGGTGTACCTGAAGGATATCTGGCCCAGCGCGAAGGAGATCAGCGAAACCATTGCCGGCACGGTGAACTCCGGCATGTTCAACACCAGTTATGGTAACGTTTTCGCCGGTGACAGTAACTGGAACAGTCTTGAGGTGCCGCAATCAGCCAGGTTTCAGTGGGATGACCATTCTACCTACATCCAGAATCCGCCGTACTTCAACGGCATGGATATAGAACCGGAACGGATCTCACCGATCAAGGGCGCACGACTTCTGGCCCTGCTCGGTGATTCGATCACCACGGACCATATTTCACCGGCCGGTTCCATCAAGCCGGACAGCCCGGCAGGCAAGTATCTGCTTGAACACGGGGTAGAAGCCAGGGACTTCAACTCCTACGGATCACGTCGAGGCAATCACGAGGTCATGATGCGTGGCACATTCGCCAATATACGCCTGCGTAATCTGCTGGCGCCGGGCACCGAGGGTGGCTGGACCACGCACATGCCGTCCGCTGAACAGATGAGTATTTACGATGCCGCCATGCGTTACCAGCAGGAAGAGGTGCCGCTACTGGTCATTGCCGGCAAGGAATACGGTACCGGATCATCGCGTGACTGGGCGGCCAAGGGTACGAAGCTGCTCGGCGCCCGCGGTGTGATTGCCGAGAGTTTTGAACGTATACACCGATCCAACCTGGTGGGCATGGGTGTGTTACCCATGACCTTCAAGGAGGGTGATTCGGCCGAATCACTGGGACTGACCGGCAACGAGATTTACGATATCGAGGGTCTTGAACAGGGTGTGAAGGAAGTGACGGTCACGGCAACGCCCGAAAACGGCAAACCCGTCCGCTTCCCGGTCAACGTGCGTGTGGATACACCGAAGGAGTGGGAGTATTACATCAACGGCGGCATCCTTACCTATGTGCTCCGGCAACTGCTGGCCTGACGCATTTACACCTGGCGCTGCTTCCAGCGGCCGCGGCGAAACCATGGCCAGGCGATCAGGGCCACCAGGGATTCGGCAATGGTGATGGACACGAAAACACCCTGCGGCCCGTAACCCAGTGTGTGTGACAGGTTCCAGGCCAGCGGGATCTGGATCATCCAGAAGCAGACAAGGTTGATCACCGTGGGTGTGCCCGTATCGCCGGCGCCGTTGAATGCCTGGGTCAACACCATGCCGACCGCAAAAAAGCCATAGCCATAACTGATGTAACGCAACGCATCACTGCCGTAGTTGACGATGACCGTGTCTGTCGAAAACAGGCCAATGATATGTTCGGCCAGCAACAGAAACACCACAGCCACACCGATCAGAAACATCGCGTTGTAGCGGGCCACCATCCACACGGATCGTTCCGCCCGTTCTGCCTTGCCGGCGCCGAGATTCTGCCCGACCAGCGTCGAGGCTGCGTTACTGAGTCCCCAGGCGGGCAGAAAGCTGACGTCGATCACCCGAATGGCAATAGTGTAGCCGGCGATGGCGGCACTGCCGTAGGTGGCGACCATGCGCATGAGAATGACCCAACTCGCGGTGCCTATCAGGAACTGCAGTACGCCGCCAATGGAAATTCGCAACAGCCCCAGCATGACTTCGGGGACGATGGTCAGATGTTTGATCCCGACATCAAGGCGATGGGTGCCGTGAAACAGGTAATACAGTAAGTAGATGACACCAATGCCGCGGCCGATACTGGTGGCTACAGCCGCACCGGTTACACCCATTTCCGGGAAGGGCCCGATACCGAAAATCAGGCACGGATCCAGAACAATGTTGATACCGTTGGCCAGCCACAGTGCGCGCATGGCAATGACCGCATTCCCGGCGCCGCGGAAAATCGCGCTGAGCAGGAACAGATACATGATGCTGATCGACGTGCCAAGCATGATGCGCGTGTACAGGCTACCACCGGCAATGACGGTTTCATTTGCACCCATGAAACGTAATACATATTCCCCGTAAAAGAATCCCGGCACACCGATTAACAGCGAGAACGCCAGTCCGATCCATAATGTCTGTCCGGCAACTACAGCAGCGCCATCGTTATCCTTTTCACCGACGCGGCGCGAGACCATGGCGGTTACAGCCATACCCATGCCCACTGCAACCGCGTAAAGCAGGGTGATCACGGCTTCTGTCAGGCCCACAGTGGCCACGGCATCTGCGCCCAGAATCGAGACAAAAAAGATATCGGTAATGGCGAAGATCGATTCCATGGCCATTTCCAGCATCATGGGTATCGCCAGAAGCATCACCGCCCGGCGAATGGAACCCGACGTGTAATCGTATTCCCGGCCGCGCAGTGCAGCGATCAACAGACGAGAAATATCGACCGCTCGTTGATGTAATCCTTTCATACCTGACATTTGTAATAGCTATGTGAAAAGATGAAACAAATGTTACACGTGTAGCACAGGTCAATTTGCCTGTTCTTCGTGGACGTGTCAGTTAACGGATATTATGATTCCAGTGGAATAATGATCAGAGGGTGTAGTCCGTGACTGGCGCGAGTTTACTCCCGGGGAACGGAAAAAACTATATCCGGCATGACATCGGCGCGACTGTGAAAATATCGATATACCTGGCTGTGACACCCATGATGCCGGAACAATTATAAACAGGGGGAACTTTGATGACTGCTCTGCTTGCGGCACTGCCACTGGTTCTGGTGTTTCTTCTGCTTGTTGTCTGGCAATGGCCTGCACGGCGTACCATGCCGGTGGGCCTGATACTGACTGCTCTGATTGCATTTTTTTACTGGGACGTCTCAATTCAATATATCCTCGCTGCATCCATAGAAGGTCTCGTGATCGCGGCCAAGGTGCTCTATATTATCTTCGGTGCACTGCTGCTGCTCTTTGTGCTGGTGCATTCGGGCGCCGTCAGCAGCATTCGGGACGCGTTTTCACGCATAACTCCGGACCCTCGCATCCAGGCCATTATCGTAGCCTGGGCTTTCGGTGCGTTCATCGAGGGTGCGTCCGGTTTCGGTACGCCGGCCGCCGTTGCCGGTCCCTTGCTTGTGGTGCTGGGATTCCCGCCGCTGGCCGCGGTAATGTGCGCCCTTATTATCCAGAGTACGCCGGTTTCATTCGGTGCGGTTGGCACACCCATACTGGTAGGTGTGCATGGCGGTCTGATCGGCAGCCCCCTGGTGGCGGAATACATCGAGGGCCATGCGGCCGTGCCCGATTTCGAGACGTTGATTTTCAGTATCGGTCAACAGGTGGCCATTCTTCATGCGCTTATCGGTTTTGTGATCCCGTTGTTCATGGTCTGCATGTTGACCCGGTTTTTCGGTGTCAGGCGTAGCTGGCGCGAGGGACTTGCCGTCTGGAAATTTGCCTTGTTTGCCGGTGTTGTCTTTGTGGTTCCCTATATGATTTTTGCCGCCGTGCTGGGTCCGGAGTTTCCCTCGCTGCTGGGCGGCCTGATCGCACTGTTCATGACCGTCATCGTTGCCCGAAAAGGCTGGTTGCAACCGTCCGACACATGGTCATTTCCCGAACGCTCACAGTGGGAAATTCGCTGGGCCGGTGCAGATTCCCCGGTTCTTGCACGGACCGGCGCCGCGGCTTTACCGCTGTGGCGGGTTTTCGTTCCCTATCTGCTCATTGGCCTGTTGCTGGTGTTGACGCGGCTTCCGGAACTGCCGATCAAGGCTTACCTGTCGAGGTTCAGTATCGATACAGGCCCGCTGCTGAATACGGACATTGCCACATCTATTAATTTTCCTTATCTCCCGGGCAGTGTATTTATACTGGTTGTGCTGCTGTGCATGCCCTTGTTCCGCATGAACCGGGCGCAGGTGACAGGCGCAATGAAAAGTACCGGGCATGCCTTTGCCGGCGCCGCCGTGGTTCTTGTTTTCGCCGTGCCCATGGTGCGTATTTTTATTCGTTCCGGGCTGAATACCTCGGGTCTTGAGAGTATGCCTATTGTTCTCGCCCAGGCTATTGCCGATATCGCCGGGCAGGGCTGGCCGATGTTCGCTGCCGGAGTGGGCGCGCTGGGTGCTTTCATCGCCGGTAGCAATACCATCAGCAACCTGACGTTTTCATTGTTTCAGTTTGGCGTTGGTATCAGGACCGAACTCTCCCCCGTGCTGATTGTCGCATTGCAGGCAGTGGGCGGTGCAGCAGGTAACATGATTTGCATTCACAATATCGTTGCGGCTTCCGCCACCTGCGGGCTCACAGGACAGGAAGGTGCGCTGATCAGGAAAACCATTATCCCCACCCTGTATTACCTGTTTATGGCGGGTTTATTCGGAATGCTGCTGGGATTCAATTGACACTGCCCGGGGTGTCTTGATGTCAAATTTCCGGGAACTGAAGTTCAGTAAAGGTCATCTTTATCCTGCGGCCGGTTCGTGTTCTATACGCTGCACATGAACCTGGTGCGCAACGGGATAGACAGCCGGACCAAACTGGTTGTAGACAGCAACATCGGCAGCGTCACGACCGTAGCCGATGGAAATATAGCCTCCCTTGAGTTCATTTTGTGTTGCATCGAAGGTATACCAGCGCCCGTCGATGTAAGCCTCAAACCAGGCGTGCAGATCCATGGGCACAAGCGCGTGTAGATATCCCACAACGAGACGTGCGGGTATGCTGATACTTCTGCACAGGGCGATACCGAGATGGGACAGATCCCGGCAGACGCCGGATTGCCTGCTATTGACTTCCACCGCCGACACCGGCGTATCGCTACTTCCGGGTTGGTAACGAATGGCGGTTCGCAGCCATGTCTCAATCGCAGCAACCTGATCGTAACCCGGCAGGTAATCAGCGGTGATGGATGTCGCCATTTGGCCAAACAGATCAGATTCACAGTAGCGGCTGGGTAATAAATATTCCAGTACGGAATCGGGAAGATACTGGATTTCGACAAAAGGTGCGCCCGGGTTCCGGTCTACACAATCGGCGGTCATGACATCGGCGGTTGTATGAATTGAGAAATTCCCCGGCGGAGCGATCAGCCGTTGACAGAGATTGCCGTATTTATCCGTAAATTCGAATACGGATACGCTCGGTATAAGCCTGTACTCCTCGCTTGCAATCCATTGCTGGGAACCGCTACGCGGCCGCAGCATCAGAATAAACGGTGTTGGCACGGATATTTCGAATGACAAATCACAGCTGGCGCGTAACCACATGTAATTAACTCCCGACCGCACGCAGTCGAATAAAAATCAATTCATAACCAGTCCCTTGCGGTTCTGTATTTTCTGGATCACTTCGGTGTCCAGGCCATAACGGCGTTGCAGCACCGGCATCAGTTTGAAGTAAGGACGGATGACTTCGGTATCAGCGGCCTCGAAATCATCAAATGGTCCGTCAAAATATACCTGACCCTTATGCAGCATTACTGTACGCGGACGCAGTCGTTTCAACAGATCCTTGTCGTGGGTGATGATCAGAGTTGTCCTAGCGGAACCATCCTCCATTGGAGTATTGTGAATACTGTAGATCAAATCGTGAATATTGGCCGAACTGGCCGGATCCAGACCGGTGGTGGGCTCATCATAGAAATACATATAAGGATCCATGGAAATGGCCCGGGCGATGGCCAGGCGCTTGGCCATGCCACCGGAGAGATCATTGATACTTTGTTGTAAAAACTCTTCATTGGCAGGCAGTTCCACGGCCCGCAGTGAATTCATGGCAATCGGGTAGATTTGCTCATCATCCATGTGCTTGATCTCCCTTAACCACAAGGCGAGATTGAATAAAACCGATCCCGAAAACAGGGCATTGCGTTGAAATACCACACCCCAGTGTTTATGGATGTCATCGATTTCCAGTTCATTAAAATCATCGAGTTTACGCAAGGACCACGCCGGTTTGCTGCGATCGAGTACACTGATATTGCCTTTATCCACCGGATACTGACTGAGGATACAGTTAAGCAATACGGTTTTTCCGCAGCCTGACCCGCCGACAATGGCTATGATCTCCCCGCTGTTGATTTCGAGGTCGATGCCGCGCAATACCGTGTTATCGTGAAATGACTTGTACAGGCCTGTAATGCTGATTTCGACCAGGGACGTCGTATTCATAGGTATATATTTGCGTTTATTGTTGTTATCTATCCGGTTGTATTGTTTTGTGCAGGCAGTTGTTGCTGCTCATATTCAGCGGATTTCAGCGGATCGGTACCAGTTTTATCAAGCGTCCGCTATTGTCATCAGTCAGCAGGTAAAGGCTGCCGTCCGGACCCTGCCGTACATCGCGTATGCGTCCGAGTACATTATTGATCATGCGCTCTTCGTGAACCACCTTGTTATCCTCTATGACAAGCCGCACCAGTTGACCGAATTTGAGCGAACCCACGAACAGGTTGTTTTTCCATTCAGGGAACTCGTTACCGCTATAAAAGACCATGCCGGAGGGTGCGATTGAAGGCACCCAGTAATGGACCGGCTGTTCCATGCCCGGCTTTGCAACACCCTCGCCAATGCTTGTGCCAATGACATAATTCACTCCATAGGTTATGACGGGCCAGCCATAGTTGACTCCAGGACGCATGATATTGACTTCATCACCCCCCTGCGGGCCATGCTCGTGGGTCCAGATCTGGCCGGTTCCAGGCCTGAGCGCGATGCCCTGCATGTTCCGGTTGCCGAGTGTGTAGAGTTCCGGCAGCGCCCGTTTATCATTCACAAATGGATTGTCCTTCGGGATGCTGCCATCGGCCAACAACCGGATGAGAGAGCCGGCATGGTTGTCCGTTTTTTGTGCATTGTCCCGCTCGCCCCGATCGCCGAGGGTAATGTAGAGGTGTTCCTGGTTATCGAACAGGAGACGCGATCCGAAGTGTCTGCCTTCGCCTGATTTTGGCTTCGCGGTGAATACTCGCTCGATATTTTTCAGTTGCATCCCGTCCAGTTGTCCGCGGATGACTTCCGTGCTGTAGCCGCCCTTGCCGCGGCCGGCATAGGACAGGTAGACAAGGCTGTTTTTTGTAAAATCCGGATGCAGGGTCACATCCAGCAAACCACCCTGTCCATGCTGCTCGATACCGGGAAGACCGGAAACCGGTGTCGGTAACAGATTGCCATGTTCGATCATGCGCAGGCGGCCGGGCCGTTCGGTGACGAGGATCCGCCCGTCGGGCAAAAATGCCATGCCCCATGGGTGCGCAAGACCGTCTACGATGGTCAGCGCGCGAAAATCGTGATTTTCAGAAGTGAACTCGTCATCGGCCTGGGTGAATGTGCATGACGTCACCAGCAGTGCTGATAAAAGCAGTCTGAACATATCGTCTCCTTGGCTGGGTAAAACAGGTGGACAAAGCACCCGCGGACAAAGTTCAACTCACTCTGCCCATAAAGTTACTATAACATTAATACCGGCCAGCCGGGTTTTTCAGACAGGAGTAACAGATGGAGAAATTCGCAGACATTCATGCCCGCGCCGCCGGGCGCAAGGGTGGAGTAGTGGCGCTGAACTCAATCCTGCCGCGACCTTTATCAGCACGGTCGCTGGCCCGCAAGAGCGATGCGGCCTGTCTGTCAATGATGAGCAAATGTGTTTTCAGGGCGGGGTTTAGCTGGAATGTGATCGATAAAAAATGGCCCGGGTTTGAAGAAGCATTTTATGGTTTCAGGCCGGCGGCCCTGGTTACGCTGCCCGCGGAAACATGGGATGCCTATCTTCGCGATACACGCATCGTAAGAAGCTGGCAGAAAATAAAAACGGTCTATGAAAATGCCAGGTTCGTTCTCGATACTTCCGCTACTCATGGAAGTTTCGGTAAATTCCTGTCCGGCTGGCCATGTTCCGACCAGGCAGGACTGATGCGTTACCTGAAACAGCACGGTGCGCGTCTGGGAGGCAACACAGGGCAGTATTTCCTGCGTTTTATCGGCAAGGATGCATTTGTGCTGACCGCGGATGTCGTGCTGGCATTACAGAATGCCGGAGTCGATATCAGTGATAACCCCGTGAGCAAGCGTGATTTGGCGCGGGTCCAGGCGGCTTTCAATGCCTGGCGTGAGGAGAGCGGTCTGGGTTATGCCCAAATCAGCAAGATTGCCGCCTGTTCCTGTGGTGTTAACCATGAAATCGAAACCATGCGGCGAAAAATGCACGATATTTACGAGGTGTCCGGTTAACTGTTATTGTTGCCGTTGCTGGTGATACTGATGTTGTCATTCAGTATCCTGACCTCTCGTTGCGGGAAGGGGATTTCAATGCCATTTTCCCTGAGGGCATTCCAGATGCCATGCAACAGATCCGCGCCCACCCGGTTCTTGCCGTCATCGATGCCTATCATCCAGAATTCAACCAGTATGGTAATGCCGAAGTCATCAAAACTCTGGATTTCCGCATCCGGCTGTTCCTCGAATGGATAGTCCCGGCCACTCAGCACTTTCGGATGATTTCTGCATACCTCGCGCACGATCTCGAAAAGTCTGTCGAGATCGGTTTCATAGGCAACCTGGAAATTCAGTGAATAACGCTGTTTCTTGTCCTTGTGAGTCCAGTTGATGACGTTATCGGTGATGAATTTTTCATTCGGCACCACGATATCCTTGCCATCATAGGTTTCCAGCACCGTGCAGCGCATGTTCATTTCGCGGACGATGCCGGAAGGCCCGTCAACGATTTCAACATAATCACCAATCGCTACCGAACGATCGAGCAGTATGATAATGCCGGATATGAAATTGGAAGCAATGGCCTGCAGTCCGAATCCAAGCCCTACACCCAGTGCACCGCCGAATACCGCAAGGGCGGTCAGATTGATACCCATCACCTGCAGCAGGAGGATGAAAATAATAACAAAGAGAGTGACTTCGAATAGTTTGGCGAATACCTCACGGGTGCCGGAATGCAGGTCTGTCTGGCTGCGAATGATTTTCTGACCGGTAAGACTGGCTATACGACCGATCCAGAAGAGAATAAAACCGAAAATAAAGACGCGGGCGATTCCATATGCGGAAATCCTGATATTGCCGACCTGCATGTCAACGGTATCGAGATACATTGTGACATTATCAAGCCAGCCGAATACATGTAACACCGCAATGGGTATAGCTATCCATTTCAGCAATGATCTGACCAGCTGTTTCTGGATGAAACGCGTGATGATGATGTAAATCAGAAAAACCACTGCAAGACTTTCAGCAATGCGGATTAGCCAGGATGGTTGTGCCATCAGGATACTGATCTCGACGGCAATACTCAGCGCCAGGACATTAAACAACGGGAAAACCAGGTCACGGCTGGCGTAAATTCTTGACCTGAGGGCAAGCAGCATGCCGGATTCAGGAGATGACTTCAGTAAAGAAACGTTGTTCTTCAGGAATGTGGAAAAAGTGAATGCAACAATAATTGCCAGAAGAATCAGACCAAGCTGCATATAGAGCTGCGGGCTGGTTGACAATTCGACAATCTGTTGTGTCAAACTGTCAAGAAACAGGTTAAGTGATTCTGTATTCAATGAGGTTAGGACCCCGTGCCGGTGTTTCGTATTATTATCTCATAAATACCCGATTGATTGAAAAACGGATCGATGCACTTTATCGCCTGGTCATTCGTACTGGATAATTTTCAGTACAATGCCGGCAATAGCACCGGCTACAAGTAAACAATTGGGGATGAGGGTCATTAACATTCCCGGACCCCGGTCTGCCGGGTTTCTGAAATAGGCAGCGGCGTAGACGAAGCGGCCGATGACATATATCGATCCGAGCATTGCTCCCCAGACCGGGTTGACATAGACAGCGAAGAAATACAATGCCGGTATGAAAATGATCAACTGTTCCAGCGTATTCTGTTGTACCCGAAACAGGCGTTCGAAGCCTTCGTCGCCGTCACAGGCGGGCGCCTGTATATGGGCTTTGCCCCGGTAAAGTCCAACTTTTGTCAGGAAGTATATGTACTGGGCCAGTGCCAGCAGAATGACCAGTGTCGCGTATTCCATAAATCCCCCGGGGGCTTGAAAAAACATGGTTTTCCCCCATATCTTACTTGACTAATATCGATAATTGGACGAATATCGCGCCCCCATGAATATGACCGCCATGACAAAACAGGTAATTATCTGGCGCCACACTGATCTGTGCGGCGTTTTCACCCGCCTGTGCGTCAAGGATTTCACATGATCTAACTCGTTGAAAGTTGGAAGATTTCCATAAAAGGCCGCAGGTGAGAAACCGCGGCCTTTTTTTTTCGTCTGCAAACAACCGAAGGAGGCTCTTATCGTAATAAAGAGATACCGTCATGAAACTACTGATAGCCAATTTGATAGTATGGTCGCTGATTGCCGCCCCGCACCTGTGGGCTGCGGGTGGTGATTATATGAGTCGAAACCATATGGAACACTCATGCAAGCTGTTTGCACAGAATGCCTGGCATGCCGCGGACAATCTTGGACGTGGTGCCCGGCTACCTGATGTGCTTGCATTTATTGACAATGCACCGGTGTCGGAGAACGAGAAACACCGTGTATTCCAGGCTATCCAGTTTGTATGGAAAAACCGGCTGGAGAATCCATTGATGGCGTACACCCTCGCCATGGGACTCTGTCTGAAACCGAAACAGGAGATGTCACCCATGGCGGAACCGTGGTTGACCTCACCACGAACAAGCAGGGAGGTTTTCTGACAGTGGTTACCTGGCCGGCGGACTGTGTGCCGGCCAGGGTACTCGCCGTCGTTTTAAACCGTTACTCGAGGTTGATTTCTCCCTCGATTTCGGTCTTGATCCCGAGTTCGGGAATTTCCAGGTAAACCCTGGCCCTGAATGATTCATTACCCTGGATATCTCCCAGCCTGACAGCTTCATCAACGTGTTTTTCTATTTCACGTTGCGAAGTTATGCCGACTTTTTTCAGGAACTTGCGGACAGAGGTATTGAAAGTATCTTCATTCATGTGAGGTCTCCAGCTGAACCAGTGTCATTACATCTCCACAGATCACCGGAGTAAACGGAGATTCATGGATATCTGTTACAGGATAGTATAGTGTACTCACGAAGACCTGTATAAAATATCCCGGTTGCAGGACGTCAGGGTATTTTTCAACTCTATTCTTCGAGCCCGATGATAATACGAGAGTTCCCGTCTTTCGCAATTCATGCGCCGGGATAACCTCCTGGAGCGTTTGCCGGGACCGCCGTCCGTTTGCTGATGGCGCTGAACGGCCATGTCCATGTGTGATTGCCAATATTCCCAGCCGCCGTTTTTATTCCTGTACAGCCCCGGCCAGAGAACTTGTTTTTTTATCCGTACCCGCGAATACTAACGATGAGCCAAAATTTTCAGGAAAAAGCATGAACGACAGGATCAGAGAACTGTTGCACCAGATTACGGAAATCGAGGATCAAATCGAGGAGATACTCAACGAACGACAGGAACAAATCCTGTACTTCTACGAAGATGGCAAGATCCGTTTCCGGGAGGGAATTGAGGAAACACATAAACGATTGCGCATGACCCTGTATCGTTATTTTCGTCTCAGCAAGATACGTAATGTTGCCTCGGCTCCGTTTATCTATTCAATGATTGTGCCTTTCGTACTTCTGGATATTGCCGTTATCCTTTATCAGGCAATCTGTTTCCGACTTTATGGTATCAAGCCGGTTAACCGTTCTGCCTACGTGATCATAGACCGTTATAAGCTGAAGCACCTGAATATTATAGAACAGTTCAACTGTGTCTATTGCGGATATGGCAACGGCGTACTCGCCTTTGCCACGGAAGTCGCCTCACGTACCGAGCAGTACTGGTGCCCGATCAAGCATGCCAGGAAAGTTCAGGGCAGACATTCACGCTATCATGATTTCATTGATTACGGGGATGCGGAGGATTACCACAGGCGGCTGGCTGATTACCGCCTGAGACTGGGCTGACAGGGTTGCTCCGATTATTCTGCAAGGAAGACTTGAAAGCGGGAATCACGCCCCCATGTATCGATCATGAACACAGAACCCGCAATTCCCTGCCCGGTTTGCCAGCATCCCGTAATGGTACGCTATATCAGCCTGCAGTCGGGTGAAGTTGCCCGGGTTTACACTGAACCCTTAATCACTGCGGATGAGGTGGTCATTATCCACGCCCATCAACAGGATGACGTGAACAGGAAGGCGCTGCATTGAAGTACAGTTCCTGAACCACGAGACGATAGAAAATACAGTTCAGCCGACACCCCGGCACTCCCCGGCGATATAATTCATCGTGCTTTTCAGGGCATCAAGACTGTGTGCCGGCGCATGTCTGTCTATAAAAGGCATTGCTGCACGCATGGAATTGCGATCCGGCTCATAACCCTCGCGACCGAGCATCGGGTTCAGCCAGATAATTTTTTTGACTGCTTTACGCACCCTGGCCAGCTCACGTGCCAGGTACTCCGGTTCGTTGGTATCAAAGCCATCGCTGATCATGATAAATACCGTGTGCCGGGTCAGTGCCCTTGCGGCATGATAATAATTGAACTTACCGAGAGATTCAGCGATGCAGGTACCACCCATCCAGAGGTGGTTACGGTCTTCCAGACGCTGTTTCATGACCGTCAGGGACTGTTCCCGGTAAAATTCCGTGACCCTGAACAGTTGCGTATGAAAGGCGTAGATATCACTGTTTCTGAACGCCCGGGCAATGCCACGGGCAAAACGAAACAGCAGCGGATTGTTCCAGGCCATGGATTGCGAGACATCGTGAAGGATCACTATATGCAGTGGTTCACGTCTTCTGTCACGAAAGCAGGGTTTGACCGGAAAACCACCATGCGCAAGATTGCGGCGTATGGTCTGACGGATGGCAAGTCGAACACCACTTTGACGGATCCGGGTTTTCCGCCTGAGACGCCGGTTCAGTTGTTCAGCCAGCTGTTCGGCGAGTTGTTCAACCTCGAGCATCGCCTTGCGGTCGTTGAGAAAGCGAAAGTCCGCTTTTGATATTGTTTTCTGGCGACCGGCGCCGGAACCTTTAAGGCCGGTCAGACCGCCGAGTTGCTCAGGCAGCTGTTCAGTGCTGCCGCCAATACCGGTGATACTGCCCCGATCATGCCCACGCATGGCTGGATTGTCAGGTTGACTCGTGTCGATGGTTTCTTCCGGCACATACCAGTAGTCCATGAACAATTCATTAAAACGCTGCCAGTCATCGGCGTCTTGACAAGCCAGGGCCCGGATGACATTCCTGGCATGACGGCGATTTGCAAGTTTCCCGTTATCAAGACCTGCAAGTATGTCGGTAATTTCACTGATGCCGACAGTATAACCTTCATCACGCAGATAGTGGATGAATCCGAGCAGGCGTTCTACAGGTTGCAATGTATTCAAGACACCGCTTCGATGATCCGGGCGACCTCCGTGTTCGACACCGCCGAGAGATCGTCCCTGGTTTTTAACAGGCAGGTCCGTGCTGTCTGGATAATGAATTCAGTGGCGGTAATTTCTTCTATCCCGTAACCCATCAGGGCACTGGCCCAGTCCAGGGTTTCGGCGACGCCCGGTTGTTTACGTAATTCGAGTTTGCGGATCTTTTGCACAAAGCCGGCAACCTGCATGGCCAGCCGGTTACCGACACCGGGCAGGCGTGCATGGATAATCCGCAATTCTTTTTCGAAATCCGGATATTCCATAAAGTAATAAAGACAGCGCCGACGCAATGCATCACTGAGTTCGCGGGTGCCGTTAGATGTCAGTATGACCATGGGTCTGGATCGGGCGCTGATGGTGCCGATTTCAGGTATGGAAATCTGGAAATCGGACAACAGTTCCAGTAAAAAAGCCTCAAAAGCTTCATCGGTGCGATCAATCTCGTCGATCAGCAATACCGGCGACGTATCCTGGCGGATGGCACTGAGAAGCGGACGTTCCAGCAGGAAGGCTTCATTGAAAATGCTGGCTTCTTTTTGTTGCAGTGATTCGACATCGTTTTCCATCAGTTTTATGGAAAGCAGTTGATGCGAATAATTCCATTCGTAGACAGCGGTACTGGCATCCAGCCCGTCATAACACTGCAGGCGGATCAGGGGGCAATCATGGATTTCGGCGAGCACCTTGCCGATTTCCGTTTTGCCGACGCCGGCTTCGCCTTCCACGAGCAGAGGTCTGCCGAGCGAACCCATCAGCGAGAGTGTGGTAACCAGATCGGGTTCGGCAACATAGTGTGCCTGATCCAGTCTGTCAGCAAGGGACTGATTAGGGTCGTTCATTACGCGATGGTAGCAAATCGCATTGCGACCTGCCACGCTGTAAAACCGGCTTATGATGTTTCCATGACTTAATGGGTGAATGGTGATCCGCCGCAGGCTCAGTCACAGTTATTCGTCCGGCTCATAACCCAGGTTCGGGCCCAGCCAGCGTTCTATTTCGCGGCGCGTGGAGCCCTTACGCTTGACGTAGCTCTCCACCTGGTCACTGTTGATTTTACCGACACCGAAATAACGGGATTCCGGATGCGAGAAATACAGGCCGCTGACCGCCGCCGTCGGGTACATGGCATAACTTTCAGTCAGTGTAATACCGGTATTCTCCTCGACCTTGAGTAACTTCCATATCGTCGGTTTCTCCGTGTGATCCGGACAGGCCGGATAACCGGGAGCAGGGCGGATGCCCTGGTATTTCTCTGCGATCAAGGCGTCATTATCAAGTGATTCATCGTCGGCGTAACCCCAGAATTCCATGCGTACACGCTGGTGCAGGCGCTCGGCAAACGCTTCGGCAAAACGGTCCGCCAGCGCCTTGAGCATGATGGCATTGTAATCGTCGTTGTCCTTTTCAAACTGCTTGATGCGATCTTCCATGCCGAATCCACAGGCCACGGCGAAGGCGCCAATATAATCCTTGACGTGAGTTTCTTCGGGAGCGATGAAATCGGCAAGTGCGTAATGCGGTTGCTCATCGGGCTTCTTTGTTTGCTGACGCAGCGTATGCAGTTCAGCCAGGATGCCGCTGCGTTTTTCACTGGTGTACACCTCGATATCATCGTGGCCGATGGAATTGGCGGGAAACAGGCCGTATACACCATGGGCACTGAACCATTTCTCCCCGATGATTTTTTCCAGCATGGCGCGGGCATCGTTATAGAGTTTGGTGGCCTCTTTGCCGACAACTTTATCTTCGAGAATACGCGGGAACTTGCCGGCAAGTTCCCAGGCGACGAATAACGGCGTCCAGTCGATGTATTTTGCCAGTTCATCCAGGGGATAGTCATCCAGCACATGGACACCTGACTGTTCCGGTTGTGGTGGAGTATAATTCTCCCAGTCCGTTTCCATGCGATTCCGGCGAGCTTCCTCGATGGTCAGCCAGTTGATCTTCTGCTGTTTGCCGGCGTGACGCTCACGCACCTTTTCATAATCCTCGCGCAATTGTTTGACGTAGGCTTCCTTCTTGCCGGGGCTGACCAGGTTCTGGGCGACGCCCACGGCACGTGATGCGTCCTTGACGTGAACCACCGGTTCATCATATTGCTGATCGATCTTGACAGCCGTATGTGCACGTGAGGTCGTAGCGCCTCCTATCAGGAGTGGAATAGTCAGCTTACGGCGTTGCATTTCCCTGGCAACGTGGACCATTTCGTCCAGCGATGGTGTAATCAGCCCGCTCACCCCGATGATATGGGCATTTTTTTCCACGGCTGTATCCAGGATTTTTTCGGTCGGCACCATGACACCCAGGTCAATGACCTCGAAGTTGTTACATTGCAGAACCACGCCGACAATGTTTTTACCGATGTCATGCACGTCACCCTTGACCGTGGCCATGATGATAGTGCCGTTGTTTTTGCCGGCATCGCCGCTGCGTTTTTTCTCTTCCTCTATATAGGGTATTAAATGGGCGACAGCCTTTTTCATGACCCGGGCACTTTTCACTACCTGGGGCAGAAACATCTTGCCGGCGCCGAACAGGTCACCTACCACGTTCATGCCATCCATGAGCGGGCCCTCGATCACTTCCAGTGGTTTGTCGTATTGCTGGCGGGCTTCCTCGGTATCGTCAATGATGTAATCGGTTATACCCTTGACCAGGGCGTGAGTGAGACGCTCGGTGACGGGTTTTTCACGCCATTCCTTGTTGACCTTGCTTTCTTTCTTGTCATCGGCCTTGACGGTTTCGGCGAATTCGACCAGCCGATCCGTGGCATCGTCCCGGCGGTTCAGCAGCACGTCCTCGACATATTCGAGCAGTTCCTTGTCGATCTCGTCGTATATGGCCAGTTGGCCGGCATTGACAATACCCATGTCCATGCCGGCCTGGATACCGTGATAGAGAAAGGCGGCGTGCATGGCTTCACGCACCGGGTTGTTGCCGCGAAATGAAAATGAAACGTTACTCAACCCGCCACTGACCAGGGCATGGGGCAGTTTTTCCTTGATCAGGCGTGTGCTCTCGAAAAAGGAAACCGCGTAGTTATTATGTTCTTCCATGCCGGTGGCCACGGTAAGGATGTTCGGATCAAAGATGATGTCTTCCGGCGGGAACCCGACTTTTTCAACCAGTATGTCGTAGGATCGCTTGCAGACTTCGAAGCGACGATCCGTAGAATCGGCCTGGCCATCTTCATCGAACGCCATAATCACGGCAGCAAAACCGTAGCGTTTGACCAGCCTGGCGTGTTCGATAAATTTTTCCTCGCCCTCTTTAAGACTGATGGAATTGACGATGCCCTTGCCCTGCACGCAACGCAGCCCGGTTTCCAGTACCGACCATTTCGAGGAGTCGACCATGATCGGTACGCGACTGATGTCCGGTTCGGAGGCAATCAGGTTGAGAAAGTCCTGCATCAGTTTTTCAGAATCGAGCATGCCCTCGTCCATGCATACATCGATGATCTGGGCGCCGTTCTCCACCTGTTGTTTGGCCACTTCCAGTGCAGCTTCGAGATCGTTGTCTTCCTTGACAAGTTTGAGAAAACGCGGTGAGCCGGCAACGTTGGTACGCTCTCCGACATTGACGAAATTGACGTCTTTCGTGATGTTAAAGGGTTCCAGACCGCTGAGACGGCAAATCTGTTCACGTTCGGGTACTTCACGCGGCGGCAGATCCTTGACCGCTTTGGCGATCTCACGGATGTGATCCGGAGTCGTACCACAGCAACCGCCGACAATATTCAGGAAACCGGACTCGGCCCAGTCCCTGATCTGCGGCGCCAGGGATTCCGGTGTTTCCGGATAACCGGTCGGCAGCAGGGGATCGGGCAGGCCCGCGTTGGGATAGGCACAGACACGAGTGTCGGCCACGGTGCTGATTTCCTCGATAAACGGCCGCATCAGGTCGGGACCCAGTGCGCAGTTCAGTCCCACTGTCAGTGGTTTGGCATGACGCACGGAATTCCAGAAGCCTTCGACGTTCTGACCGCTCAGGGTTCGCCCGGCGCGATCGGTGATGGTGCCCGAGATCATAATCGGCAAATGTATATCCTGCTCGCTGAAAATCTCATCGATGGCAAACAGCGCCGCCTTGGCGTTCAGCGTGTCGAATATGGTTTCCACCAGCAGGATGTCACATCCGGCCTCGATCAGGGCCTTGACCTGTTCGTAATAGGCAAACCTGAGTTGTTCAAAATTGATCGGTCTGAAGCCCGGATTATTGACATCCACGACGGTACTGGCACTGACGGGCATGGGGCCCATGGCGCCGGCGACATAACATCTGCGGTCGCTGTCCTGCCCGGCCTGGTCACAGGCCTTGCGGGCGCACTCGACGGCGGCAATGTTGAGGTCATAACAGAGTTTTTTCAGGTAATCATCGGCCAGTACATCGTCGAAGTAGGCCTGGTCCTTGCGCTTGCCGTCCTCGATCTCCATGAAGAAATCCTGCTGGGCCAGCGGCGTGGCGCCAAAGGTGTTGGTTTCGACGATATCGGCGCCGGCATCGAGGAATTGACGATGTATATCAATGATAGTATCTGGTTGAGATATAACCAGTAACTCATTGTTTCTTATTAGGTCTTTACTCTTCACATCCTTGAATTGCTGGCCGCGCAGATCCTCTTCGGTCAGACCCATGAGCTGTATTGTGGTGCCCATGGCGCCATCCAGAATCATGATGCGCCGGTCGAGTTCCTGCTCAAGTTGTTGCTGTAAATCGGTCATATATAGACGTACCTGGTTCAGTAAGAACGATGGGTAAACAAGGCGGGTGTCGCGTCGGGAAGTTCCGGTTACTCGCTTGTTTACCTGTTACAAGCGAGCGCCGTTATTCATAGATACCGTCTGAGCCTGGCGGAACAGGATTCCGTCGCAACGCTCCTCAGACAGATAGTTGATGGAGGGCGATTATAGTATGAATGGCTGTTTGTTTCCAGCACCCGACCGCTTCGACTCAGGGCCCGTTGCATGTATACCTGAATATTCACCGGTCTTGTCTGTTATGTTTGTTCCGGAACACAATCGTAACCCTCAATCCCCCCGCGTCTGAACGGGACAGTTTCATATCGGCGCCATGTAGATCGGCAATGCGCTTGGTGATGGACAACCCAAGACCGCTGCCTTTTTCACTGGTGTTGTCAATCCGGTAAAAACGGTTGAAAACTTCCGGTAACTGTTCGTCGGCAATGCCGGGACCATCATCATCTATGCACAGTATTACCAGGTCACCATCGGTTTCCAGGCTAATCTGTATATGACCGTTATCGTTGCCGTAACGTATTGCATTATCGACGAGATTGCGGAGCATGACATGCAATGTCTGACTGTTGCCCTGTATGATGCATTTATCCCTGAATTCAGTTTTGATGTGCACGTGTTTTTCGCGGGCAATATCATCGAGTTCAGCGATGACAGTATGTGCGACATCGTTGAGCAGGATTTTATCCAGACTGCCCAGCGTGTAATCCGGATCCAGTCGCGCCATGGCCAGAAGTTGTTCTGTCATATGGGTGCAACGATCTATACTGCGTACAATCCTGTGCATGGCTGTTGAACGAGTGGTTTTATCATTGGTATGCATGGCCAGTTGTGCCTGGGTCTTGATGCCGGCCAGCGGTGTGCGTAATTCATGTGCGACATCCGCGGTAAAACGCCTCTCGCTTTCCAGGGTCTCATTCAGCCGGTCCAGTAACTGATTGATTGCATCGAGTAATGGTCTGGCTTCATCGGGCAATTTTCCTTCTGGTGTTATCCGGGTAGTGCGGTTATGCGGACGATGTCTGATTTTGACAGCCAGGTCGCTGAGAGGCGCAAGGGTACGACCGATGACCCACCAGATGAACAGGGCCAGCAGCGGGAGAGCAATCAGAACTGGCAGAATCAGGTTCCAGGTTATTTTTTCCAGCAATTCGGTTCTGACACTGACCGGCTCACCGACATGAATAATGATGATCTGTTGTGGATCACTGATTGTGAAAACCCGCCATGTTATTCCGTCAATGATGTTGACAGAGAAACCTCTTGTCCCGGTTGCCAGCATTTTTTCGGGAGCAATGGCGGATTTGAAATAGAAATCCAGACGCTCAACCCATATCTGGAAAGCAAGAATTTTTTCATATTTATGTTTTTCCAGATGCTGCTCGATTTCCTGTATGGGTATGGGCCTGGTGTCATTTGCTGACACACCTTCCTCTTCGTCATGTTCTTCGTAAAGTTCCTCGGCAACAAGAAACAGCAACACCTTGGCGGACTGGGCCAGATGGGCATCGAATAATTCAAATATTTCGGTCCTGGAATCCTGGTATATTTTCACTATTATCAGTGACCAGATCAGGAAGATGCCGGTCAGAATGAAAAACACAAGCCGTTGCCTGAGTGATGTCAGCATCATTCCCTGTCTGTTATATAGCCGGCACCGCGAACAGTACGGATCAGATCGGTGCCGAATTTTTTTCGCAGGTGATGCACATGCACCTCGACTGCGTTGCTGCTGACATGATCTCTCCATGAATACAGGCTTTGTTCGATCCTGTCCCTGGTAAGAACCTTGCCGGCATTCTCGATCAGTAACTGCAGAAGCGCGAACTCACGGCTGGAAAGATCAACAAGTCCGCCTTCTTTACTGACCGTACGCGCTGCCGGGTCGATAATGATGTTCCTGTATCTGATCACGGGATCAGCATGGCCGCTGTGCCGGCGCAATAACGCACGAATTCTTGCGGACAGTTCATCCAGATCGAAAGGCTTGGTCAGATAATCATCCGCGCCGGAATCCAGACCCGTTACCCGGTCCGACACCATGTCACAAGCGGTTAACAACAGGACCGGTGTCTGTTTCCCCGATTTGCGCATTTGCCGTAATACGTCCAGACCGGAAATATCCGGCAGGTTGATGTCAAGTATCACGCAATCGAAATCTTCACTCTCCAGGGCTGAATACCCCTGTTTTCCCTCTGTCATCCAGTCAGTGGCATATCCGTATTCCCTTAACCAGCGGCTGATACCATCACCCAGTGTCTGGTCGTCTTCAACGACTAAAATTCTCATAATTTACGGCTCCGGCTTATTCCGGCAAGTGGTACGGTTGATCAGATTATAATGAAATTCAGTATGACGATAGCACTGTAAATCCGGTTTCTTAAGGTTGCCTTAAGAATGGGCCCATAAGATCCCGAATCAGAATTTTCCCGGAGTACGCAGATGACCATTGATCTGGCCGTTATACCTGTTGAATCGGTGCGACCGTACTACCAGGGCAGGATAAACCGACCTGACCGGGTCAGGGTGTCCGAATCACTAAGTCTCATGCTGTACATACCCGGTAGCCTGAAAAGGCATGCTGTTGAGTTATTTATCCATCAGCGTTATCTCGACAAGCATGATGCCAGGATCAGGCATTTTATGCCGTATCTGATCAGCCTCGAAACCGGGGACCGTAATGTGGTTGCAGCAGCAGGGTTTCGACCGGCGACAGACGGAGAACTGTTTCTGGAAAAATATCTGAATCTTCCGGTTGAACAGGTCCTCGGTGAAGCATTGGGTTTGTGTATTTCCAGGGAGGTTCTGGTGGAAGTCGGCAATTTTGCCACCGATGGCGGCCATAGCAGCCGTCTCATGATCATGGCAATGGCCGCGTTGTTTCATCAGCAGGGTTTCAGCTGGGTGACCATGACCGGAACACGTGAACTGGTGAATATTCTCAAGCGTATGCGACTGGAGCCGGTTGAACTGATCGATGCGGATGCCGACTGCCTGGGTACTGAAAAGAATTACTGGGGCAGCTATTACGAACATTATCCAAGGGTTATGTGCGGTAATATCCTGAAAAGCCACAATCTCATGCTGGCGACTGCAGAATATCACCGGTTTATCAGTACCCTGAAGCTGGTCAGCCTTGCACAACCGGAACGGAAAACATCGGTATAATGAAAGTATTAGAAGCCGTACGGCGTCATGCTAATGACAGGCCGGCCGCACCGGCATTACAGTCGGATAATATTTTACTGTCCTGCAAGGGCCTTGATCTGCAGGTGCGAAGGCTGGCAAGAAAATTACAGTCTATGGAAGTTCGCAGGATAGCCCTGGCGATTGACAACGGAATCGAATGGGTACTGTTTGATCTGGCCGCCATGCTTGCCGGTATTGTAAACACACCGCTGCCTCATTTCTTCACGAATCAGCAAATTCAGTACATTCTTGATAGTGCAGATATCGATACCATTATCTGCGATTCCGGCAATGCATTCTATGCGGCAAATGGTTTCAGTAATGAACAGATATTATCCGGTAAATGTGTTCTGCGCAGGAAGCAGATCGGAACTACAGATGCCGGGTGCTCCGACCACCAGAAAATAACCTTTACGTCCGGCAGTTCCGGAGAGCCTAAAGGTGTCTGTCTTTCTGTAAATTCCATGGAACAGGTATCAATATCCATTGATTCCGTTATCAGTGATCTTGATATATCACGACATTTATGCCTTTTGCCGCTGTCTACACTTCTGGAAAATCTGGCCGGTGTCTACACCTCATTGCTCAGGGGCGCCTGCTGCCAGTTGCCGACTCTGCAGCAAATCGGCTTTACCGGATCAAGCCGGCTGGATATTGATCGGATGATTGATTGTATCAATCGATACGCACCGCAAAGCATGATCATGCAACCTCAAATCCTCAAATATCTTGTGCTTGCGCTTGAACGTGGAAGAAAGTTGCATCAGCGTCCTGAATTCATAGCTGTCGGCGGTGCACGTGTGGCCCCGGACCTGATTACCCGGGCACAGGAGCAGGGCCTGCCGGTTTATCAGGGCTATGGACTGTCCGAGTGCGCGTCTGTTGTATCACTCAATACCCCGTCCATGAATCGGTCTGGCAGTGTGGGTAAACCATTGCAGCATGTACAAGTGGAACTGTCACGGGAAAATGAAATCCTGGTCGGGGGGCCGATCATGACCGGCTATCTTCACGGTGGACCCCTCCGGAATCAAGGCCTGGTGCATACCGGTGATATCGGACGTGTTGACGGCGATGGCTTCCTGTATATCGAGGGCCGTAAAAAGAACGTGTTCATCACTTCCTATGGCCGGAATGTTTCTCCTGAATGGCCGGAAGCGGAATTGACTGCTTCACCACTGATAAGCCAGGCAGCAGTCTTCGGTGAAGCAAGACCACTGAACTGTGCGATTATTGTACCGGCCGGACCGACCATTGATAAAAATGCACTTGGAGTTGTTATCGAATCGGTAAATTCAGGATTACCCGATTATGCACAGGTACACCTCTGGTTGATGGCGGATACGCCATTTTCATCGGCCAGCGGCATGCTGACCGGTAACGGCAGGATCGTCCGGGAAAAAATATATTCGTATTATTCTGCCCGTATAGAAACGCTCTATGACAACGAGGACTGTAAAAGAAGTTATGAAATTTTATGATGAACTGAAACAGCAGACAGAACAGGATCGATTATCGTTGCTCTCCATTCCATTGATAGAAAGGACGATGGCAGGAGACGTTTCACGGGAGACCTATTTAGCGTTCCTGACCGAGGCCTACCATCATGTAAAACATACCGTGCCGTTACTGATGGCCTGCGGCAGCCTGCTACCTGAACATTATGAATGGCTGCGAACGGCGGTTGGAGAATATATCAGGGAGGAAACGGGCCATCAGGAGTGGATTCTCGATGATATTGCAGCCTGTGGAATGGACAGGGAGAGTATACGTAATGGCAGGCCCGGCCTGGCTACCGAGCTTATGGTCGCCTATGCCTATGACACCATTCATCGTATCAATCCGGCTGGTTTTTTCGGTATGGTTTATGTACTTGAAGGCACCAGTATTCAACTCGCCACCCGGGCCGCGGATATCATCCAGCAACAACTCGGTTTGCCGGATGCTGCATTCACGTATTTACGATCGCATGGTGCTCTGGATCTGCAACATATCGAGTTTTTTGAAAGTCTGATGAACCGCCTTGATGATACACATGACAAACATTGTATTATCCACTGTGCACAAGTCATGTTCCGCCTGTACGGTGATATTTTCCGCTCCATCGATGAGACTTCAGCCTCTGAAGAGGCTGCCTGAAGATGGAAATAAGTGGCAGAAAATTTTTATTGCTGGGTGCCAGTGGCGGTATTGGCCGGCGGATCATGCACAGACTGGTTGCCGCCGGCGGTCATGCTGTGCTGGTGGGCAGGAACATGGAGAAGCTTCAGAGGTGTCGTGATGAACTGGAACCGGAATATTATGATTATGTGACTCTGGTAGAAGCGGATTTCATCCGTGACGACGGCAGAAAAAGCATTGTTGATACTATTCGCGGGAACAATTCAGGAATCGATGGAATCATCAATTGCGCCGGCATCAGTCAGTTCGGTTTGTTTGCGGACGGCCAGGCCGATGAAATCGAGGCAGTATTTCAAACTAATGTTATTGCGCCGCTGATATTGATTCATAACCTGATACCGGAACTCCAGAAATCTTCATCCGCCCATATCATGAACGTGGGTTCCATATTCGGGTCCATCGGATTTCCGGGCTTTTGCCTGTATTCATCCAGCAAATTCGCCCTGCGCGGATTCAGTGAGGCGCTGGCACGGGAACTGGCTGATAGTGAAATCACGGTCAGTTATGTAGCGCCAAGAGCAACCCGTACAGATTTCAATACTGCTCTGGTTGTTGAGATGAACAGGGAGCTTGGGGTCGCCATGGATGATCCCGATAACGTTGCCCGACAGATCATTGATGCCATCCGTATGGACAGAAAACAGATGTATCTTGGCTGGCCTGAACGGTTGTTTGTCAAGCTGAACAGTCTGTTTCCTTCACTGGTTGATTATTTTCTTAACAAACAATTGCCCGTTATCAGACGCCATGCGCGCAGCACGGCAAAACAACAGGAGACATATACATGAAACTCATACATTACAGATTATTGTTTGCTCTATCCCTGATGGTTTTCAGTCTGCTGTGTCGTGCTGAATTGACGGATGAAATACGGGATCTTCGCAGTGACTGGGCCCGTATCAAATATGATTTAAACAAGGACCAGCAGGAAAAGGCATTTGAGCAACTGGCTGAAAAAGCCGCCATGGTGCGTAAGGAGCAGGACCACCAGGTGGAAGCGCATATCTGGGAAGGAATCATTCTCTCCACGTGGGCGGGTGTCAAGGGTGGACTCGGTGCTCTGGGGCTGGTCAAACGCGCAAAATCCGCATTTGAACATGCCATTGAAATGGATGCCTCCGCCATGGGCGGTTCCGCATTAACCAGTCTTGGCAGCCTCTACTACCAGGTCCCCGGTTGGCCGCTCGGATTTGGCGACCGGGAAAAGGCCGGGGAATACCTCGTTAAAGGTCTGGAAGTGAATCCTGATGGCATCGATTCAAACTTCTTCTACGGTGATTTCCTGCTGGAACAGGGAGATTACAAAGCGGCTGAACAGGCGTTTGAAAAAGCCCTCAAAGCGCCAGACCGCCCCGACCGTCCACTGGCTGACAAGGGCAGACGCGAGGAAACCAGGCTGGCTTTGGCCCGGCTCAGGGCTGCCCAATCCATGGCCAAAAAGAACGACGCATTCAAATAACCGGTTATTTACTCATTGGTCAGGTCCACCGGATCTTCGGTGAAGTACTTGTTACCGGTTATCATGGCCGAGACGATGGCATTTCTTTCCTTTATTTCAGTTACGATCACTCCAAGGATATGGATGGCAATCATCGTGAGCATAAAAAAGAAGTTCATTTCATGTATAGTAATGAACGGTTCCCTGAAGGCGCGCATCTCCTTGTAGCCTTCGGGATCCAGATTTTCTTTCATTCCGGGTTTTACATTAGCGATTTTTTCATGGTCTTCACCGGCGGCCATGACCTGTTCCTTGAATTCATGCCCGAAAGGCGGCAAATAAAGATCCGTTCCGGCAAGTACCAGTCCGGTTGCTGCCTGCAGGCACATTGATATCAACAGTAATGCTATGACAAGCCGTGCTGCGGGATTGTGTCCCAGATACTTTTGCGGATCTGTTTTGAGGCTTCGCAGGTAGGTAGCAAGGCTCTTGAAATACTCTCTTCTGAAAGGCAGGACATGTGACCAGCGTGAATATTGACTGCCGAAAAAACCCTGGAATATCCTCCATAACAGATTCGCAATAAAAGCATAACCGGCCCATGAATGCAGTGTTTTCAGCAATATCTTGCCTTCATCTCCGACTTGCAATGCCTTGCTGTTCAGTATGGCCAGCCCCAGGCCAACCAGAAGGCTTACCAGGAAAACATTGATCCAGTGAAAAAGGCGGATCGACCTGTCCCAGACCCGATATTCACGTGAGGTTTGCGATGAACCTGTAATACTGCTGTCAGTCAACTTATATCTCCGTCATTATAAATGTGGTGCATATACAGCAACATCTGTTGTTTTCCCTGATGATTGTACCGTGCCGATGATCCGAAAATCCTCCGGCAGTGTGTCCAGGAGTCCGGGATTGACCAGAAGCACCACGCTATGGTTCTGCCGAATTGATTCAATTTCAGCCGGAGTCCGTACCGGTTTAATCTTTGTGCCAGTATAGAAAGTATACACGCCCGGCTCTATCCCCATTGTCATAATCCGTGATTGTGGTTCCTGTACTGAGAGAATTTTTTCGGCCAGGATCTCACGTTCAAATCTGTCGGTACTCCAGCCTGATAACGTGTTGCCCAGATAAAGATAGGTAACGAAATATATCAGGAAAATGACCGGAAAAACCGATTCGACAGCCAATTGAAAGCCGGTGATTGACAGGAAAGCGAGGCCGAGCAGAAATAACACTGTCATTTCCCTGAATATCTGTCCAGCCGGAGTAATGTATACACCAGGGGAATGATACAGGATGGTGCCCAGGGCAATCGCCAGTGCCCCGGCGATAACAGCAAAGGCAGGAATTTTTCGCCCGCGTATCATCTCCTGCAATTCTTCCATGCCCGCGCCCAGCAGCAGGCACATCGGCATGATAGATGGTAACAGGTAATACCACCGTTTTTGCGGGCCTGTCTCCAGCATCAGTGCCGGTAATATAATCATGATAAGGGCAAATTTTATGCCCGAATCCAGTCCATTGTACTTGATCCGGATCAATGTAAACGGCAGTAACAACACCCAGGGCAAAAATAGAATCAGTGGACGGTAGAAATAATAAAGGTCAAGCAGGTTTCGCGGATGCATGGTGAGCAGACTGCCGGATAACTGGGTATTTTCCAGCCCCCTGATGTCGGCATGTTGATTCACAAGCAGCCACCATGGACCGGCCAGAAGTACAACAATAAACATTCCAGTCAGCGGTTTGAGCCTGTGGTTGATATCTGCAAGCGGAAGGTGCAGGGATAATGCCCAAAGCAGTGTTCCGCCAAGGTAGGCCAGGGGCATGTGTGGCCCCTTGGCAAGAACAGCCAATGCCATTCCGCTCCAGGCCACGACGCCGGCAACTCTCCTTTGCACTTCACTTGCCGAAACCAGCGCCACCAGGAAACCGGTCATACCCAGGGTGCACATGAATGCGTACAGTATGTCCGGACGGGCGTCATGTGTGTAGGTAAACCAGCCGCTGGTCGTAATCAGGATAAATGATGACTGCAGAGCAACCCTGTTATTGAAAAGAAGATGACCGCTTATCAGGGTACAGACAACCAGGCCAAGTCCGGCCAGCAATGAAACCAGGCGTCCGTGCCACGCCCGGTATAAATCACCTTCCTGGAAAATATTAGCTGCTATTCCTGTAAGCCAGTAACTGAGTGGTGGCTTGTTAAGCCGGGGTTCGCCATTGAACCATGGTAATATCCAGTCATCCCTGCTCTGCATTTCGCGTGCTGTCTGAACAACGAGGGCTTCATGATTATCCATCGGCAGCCTTTTCATACCGGATATGCCGACGAGAACAGCAGCTGCTATCAGCATCAGAATCAACCACCGTTCTGACACATACGGATTGAATCCGGAATGCTGACGGGTTTTCATAACAACGTGTACTTCCGAATGCGGTTTATTCCGCGCCGGAAACTTCTATGCCGGTATACTGTTGTCTTCTTTCGTTATGAATCAGCATGAGGTTTCGCAGATATATAATAAACCCGGTTGATTGCCCGATGATGAAAACAGGGTCAGCTTGATGTATAGCGTAAGACAATAAAATCAGGCTGCCGGCGATACTGAAATACCAGAAGGCAATCGGCACTATACTTTTTCCGGACATTTCACTGCTCAGCCATTGGACGACAAAGCGGCAGGAAAATAAAAACTGCCCCGTAAGGCCGGCACACAGCCAGAATTGTTCAATTGTCACAGGACAATACCTCCTCGGTATATGGCTGTAGACTGCGTCGATTAAGCCAGATCAATCCGGCTGTGTCGATCAATCCCGCCCAAAGCCGGTTTTGAATACCGTATTTACTCTGTCCACTCATACGGTATCGATGATTTACATCCACGTGGCAGACTGTATAGCCGTGATTTTTGAACAGTGCTGGAAGAAATCTGTGCATGTGATCAAAATGCGGCAGTTTCAGAAAGGTTTCCCGGTGGATCAGTTTCAAACCGCAACCGGTATCCGGTGCCTCGTCTCCGAGCAGATAACTGCGAAATGTATTGGCGATTTTTGATGAGTATCTTTTTACGAAATTATCCTTTCTTTTTATACGCCGGCCGCAAATCAGTCTGGGATCGTCCGTCTTGTGTTTCTTTAATTCATTGAGCAGGGTTTTTATATCAGCAGGATCATTCTGACCATCGCCATCCATGGTAATAATCCAGTCCGCCATGGCGCCCCGAATGCCGGTCAGCAACGCTGCACTCTGTCCATAATTCCTGTCGTGTCTGAAACAGGTTATTTGTATCGGACTGCAGGTCATATACTGACTGATCATGTTTCTGGTATTATCCATACTGCCGTCATCAACCAGAATGATCTCGTAAAAATAATCCGTTTTTATTGCATACCCTGTTTCATCAAGCAGGTATCCTATAGATTCGGCTTCCTCCTTGATCGGGATCACTATTGAAAAATCAGGTTTTTTTGCCATAGATGTAAAATTTCATTCAGACAGGGTTACATGACGGGACCACAGGTTATACTGCCTGTACAAACATCTTTTTAGCATATAAATCTTAAGAAAATCTTAACGATACATACAGCCGGAGAACATAAACAATGAATGTTCAGGGTTTTGATTTTTTCAGAAACCATGGTTTCATCTACTACCTTACCCGGATACTTGTACTCGGATTCATGTGCACTTCAGTGAGTCATGCCGATCCAAAGGTGTATTCGCCCAGGGTCCAGAAAGGTGAACTCGCATTCGAGAACCGGGGTAATACCACAATCGATGATGACGACAACAGGGACGGTGCCCAGCGGCATGTCTTCGAGATTGAATATGGTGTAACCGACTGGTGGAAAACCGCGATTGTCGCCCGCCTGGACAAGAGCGCGACCGGTTCATTGCGCTACGATACAACTGCCTGGGAAAATATCCTGCAACTGACTGAAACCGGCAAATACTGGCTGGATGCCGGATTGTATCTCGAGTACAAGCTTGCTGATGATGACAGCGACCCCGATGTATTCGAAGGCAAGATCCTCCTCGAAAAATACTGGCACGATTACCAGAATATCCTGAACCTGACCTTTGAACAGGAACTCGGCAGCAAGGGTGACGATGACCTTGAATTTGAATACGCCTGGCGCACGCGCAGGCCGATCAGCGGGCACCTGAAGCTGGGTGTGGAAGCTTTCGGCAAACTCGGTGAGCTGCGGGATATCCGCGATCTCGACGATCAGGAACATCGCATCGGCCCCGTTCTGTATCATGAATTCGGGATCGGATCCGTGGAGATTGAATACAGCCTGGCGTGGTTGTTCGGGCTTACGGATGCCACACCCGATAACACGTTCCGCTGGCAAATCGAAATCCCCCTGGACTAGCATCCGGTTTGACAGTGTCCTTTCAAGGTATTAACTTACCTACAGTTTTACAGGTGCCCGGTGGTCTTTTGACTGACGGGTTAAACGGGAAGCCGGTGCGTCACATGATGACAAGGCCGGCGCTGCCCCCGCAACGGTAAGTGAGTAAAGGCAATCAACACGCCACTGTGTGATACGACATGGGAAGGCGATTGACCGATGGTTAACATCACTCACGAGCCCGGATACCGGCCTGTAATGTCATTAATCACCAGGTCGCGGCGGGCGACACTGTGAACACGCCTTGTGCAGTCATGGTTTGTTGACAGCTATGCACGCGCGTCCTGATCACCGGGGAGGGTGGTCGGATGCAGAAATTTCTGTTTGTCCAGATTTTATTACTGTTGATATTTCTTTGCGCTGCTGCCAGGACAAATGCCGAGGACGCCTGGCATACAGGCGAACTGGTTGTCAGCGCCACCCGCTGGGAAACACCGGGCATACCCACAGCCGGCAGTATCCAGGTCATAACCCGTGAGCAAATCACACTCAACGGCGCCAGGAATCTCAGTGATGTGTTGCGAGGGCAGGGCGGGCTGCAAATCCAGGATCTGTTCGGTGACGGCAGCCGCACTACCGTGGACATGCGCGGCTTCGGGCTCAAGGGCGGGTTCAATACGCTGATTCTCGTTGACGGTCGCAGACTGAACAATACCGATCTGTCGACGCCACAGCTGAATAATATTTTTCTGAAAGATGTAGAGCGCATTGAGATTACCCGCGGCGCAGGCACTGTATTATACGGAGACCAGGCGGTCGGCGGCGTTATTAATATCATCACCCGTGTGCCTGAAGACTTTCTCGCGAATGTGACGCTCGGGCTTGCCAGTTACGATGGACAGTCACAACTGGTGCAGGCAGAGAATCGTTTCGACAATGGTTTCGGGGTTCGGATCTCGGCCGAGCGAATCCGATCCGACGGTTTTCGCGACAATAACGATACTGACTATATCAATGGCTTTCTGGATCTATCCTATGATCTGGATCATGGCAATATTCTTGCGGAATACCAGCGCACGGATGAAGACATCGGAGTCCCGGGCGTGTTGTTCAGAGATGAAATTGAACAATCACGCAAGCAAAGCACGCGGCCGGCTGATTTCAACGATTCCGTCTCCGAAATGGCACGTCTCGGCGGAACATACCGCCTGTTGCCCGACTGGGAACTGGCCGGTGAATTCACTTACCGTCACCAGGATATCAAGGGTGCACTGACCGCTTTCGGTGCCACCACCACGTTTGATCAGAAGCGTATTGTGCGATCCATCAATCCACGACTTCGTGGGCAGATCCCTGTCGGCAACAACGATATGACCGTGATCATCGGCGCCGATATCGAGGATACGGATTACACATTGCTCAGCCCGCTGGGCGTGCAGGATACCCACCAGGGCATGCAAAGCGTGTACACCTTGCTCACGGTGCCGGTTAACCGGCAACTGGCCGTCACCGCGGGACTCAGAAAGGCATGGCAACAGACCGAACTGGTGGATTTTTTCCGCTTTTTTCCGGGCGATAAACTGAAAGACAACCAGACTGCCTCGACGCTGGGTATCTCATTCCGTCCGACCCCGGACTGGCGTTTTTTTATAAAGCGTGAAGATGTCTATCGCTTTCCCCTGGTCGATGAGGAAACCAGTGTCTTCGGGACTCCCTCGACCCTGGAAACACAGACCGGCACTTCCTATGAGGCCGGCGGCGAGTGGCAGGGTCATGGGCTGAGCGCCGCAGTCACGGCCTATGCACTGGATATGGATGATGAGATCATTTTCAATAATGCCACTTTTGAAAATATCAATCTCGATCCCACTGAACGCAGGGGGCTGCTGTTCGAAGCGGGGTTTGAGCCGGTTAGTGGAATTACACTGGATGCCAGGTATACGTTCACCAGGGCGGAATTTGATCGTGGAGCCTTTTCCGGCAATCGTGTGCCCATGGTGGCGGAACACCAGCTGGCCGTCAGTGCCGATTACCGGTTTCATCCTCACTGGAATTTTCACAGCGAGGTTTTTATGATCAGTGACCGGATTGCCGGCAATGATTTTGCCGATACTTTTCCGGACCTGCCCGGTTACGGCAGGGTTGATGTCAACCTGAACTATGATAACGACACTTTTTTCCTTAACCTCGGAATCAATAATCTGCTCGATAAAGCCTACTCAGATTCCGCATCGGTCGGGCTGAACCCGTTGTTTATCAACGAAGTCGGCTTTTTTACCGCACCCGAACGCAACTTTTTTCTCACATTTGGATATACTTACCGGTAACTACAGAAGAGGAACAATTTATGAAAATCAACTGGCACAACCAGTGTTATCACGGGATCGTTCTCCTGGCCGTCCTGTCCAGGTTTTTACCCCATCCGCCGAATTTCACGCCGATAGGCGCTCTCGGACTGTACACGGGCGCCTACGCCGGTCGCCTGTCGACCTGGCTGGTGCCGCTGGCGGCGCTCGTCATCAGCGATTTGATCATCGGATTATATGAACCGGTGGCCATGCTGTTGGTGTATCTCGGATTCCTGGCCAGTATGGTGCTGGGCAGACTGTTGCTGAATCGCAATCGCGGCATGATGACCGTACTCGGGGCTTCGTTTGTCTCTGCCGTCCTGTTTTTCCTGTTTTCCAACCTTGGCGTGTGGCTCTCCGGGACCTTGTATCCACTGTCGATATCCGGTCTAAGCGCCTGTTTTATAGCGGCTTTACCTTTTTTTGGTAATACCCTGGCCGGCCATGTGATCTACGGCGCCGTGATGTTCGGGCTGTTTGAATACCTGACGAAAATGCTGTCTAATTCGCGCCTGGCTCAAACAGCATAAAACGGAGGTGCTGGATAATGTCTGGCAAGCGAATTTCCCGGGTAACTACCAAAACCGGTGATGATGGCACCACGGCACTGGCTGATGGTAACCGTATCGACAAGGATGATCCCAGAATCACCTGTATCGGTGAAGTCGATGAACTCAACAGTCTGCTCGGTGTATTGATTGCCAGCGGTGTTAGTGATGATATCGCCGGTTATCTGCGCAATATCCAGCATCGGCTGTTCGATATCGGCGGTGAACTCTCAACTCCGGGTCAGGCCGTATTGCAGATGGAATCGGTCAACCGGCTGGAAGAATTGATCAACACCTATAACGATGACCTGCCCATGCTAAGGGAATTTGTCCTGCCCGGCGGCAGCATGCCGGGTTCACTCTGTCATATGGCCCGTACGATTTGTCGACGTGCCGAGCGTTCGATTGTGTCGCTATCACGACACCAATACGTCAACCCGGTGACGGTTATTTACATGAATCGTCTTTCGGATCTGATGTTTGTCTTCGCGCGTACGCTGGTTCTGAAAAAAGGCGGCAAGGAAGTCTACTGGGAGAGTGAACGGCTGAAGCAATCGGCCTGAGTGCCTGTTTGAACCCTGCACAGCGCGCCGGGAAGCGGATCACAAAAACAGCAGTACGGCTATTTCAGAAGCTTCAGGAGTTTGCCCTGCCGTTGCAGATCCAGTTTGCCGAGAAATGAGTTACCCAGCAGGATAACGTGCGGGTGATCACTGTCGTGAATCGAGGCATCGACATCTCTTAACTCGATATCTCCGACCCTGACCTTGTCCAGCTTTACCAGGTAAACGGTGTCAATACCCGACGCCGTGTAGGTTCTGCCTGTTTCCGCTTCCAGCCGGTAATTGATCCCGATACGGTTGGCATGATGCTTGTTCATGGCGATCAGCGAGGCACCGGTATCGATAAGAAATTCAACCTGGAAACCGTTGATACTGCCGTTGACCATGTACATCCCGTTGCTATCGGGCGCCACGGTGACCGTTTTTTTCGTAGTGTCAGCGCTGAATTCGCTGCCGATGTGTGATCCCAGCACCAGCGTTCGCTGTTCTCCGTTGATCTCAATCACGGCTTCACGGCTGTTGGCGGAAATCAGTGTTATGCCTTCAGGAGTGGTTTTTCCCTTGCTGAGTACCTGTTGTTTGCCATTAATGGTTACAATGGCCTTGTTTTTAAACAAACCGACTACCTTGATCTTTTCATCCGCCAGGACGGACAATGGACAAAATAATAATAGCGAAGCCAGGGCAGGAAGCAGTTTTATATTCAACAGCATGCGTAGTCCATAGGTGATTACCGGCAGAAGACTAGTATAGATGAAGCCTGTACTGATTTTTAGACATATCGACTTCGAGGGACCCGGATACCTCGGTACATTTCTCGATAAGCGGCAGATTCCCTACGAAATTATTGCCGTGGATGCAGGCGATACGATAATCCGGGATCCCGGCAAGGCCGCAGGGCTGGTGTTCATGGGCGGTCCCATGAGTGCCAACGATGGTCTGGACTGGATCCATGAAGAGATCCAGTTGATAAGACGGGCTCACATATTACGTATTCCCGTACTCGGCCATTGTCTGGGCGGACAGTTGATAAGCTGCGCTCTGGGTGCGCAGGTATACAGAAACCCGGTCCGGGAAATCGGCTGGCACGAGGTTGAAGTGACGAATACACTTGCCGCCATGGACTGGCTTGCCGGTTTGCCGTCGAGGCTGACTGTCTATCACTGGCATGGCGAGACATTTGACCTTCCGGACGGAGCGATTCCACTGCTGACCAGCCTGCATTGCCTGAACCAGGGTTATATTTGCGGCAACAGTCTGGCTTTACAATGTCACATCGAGATGCAGCCAGACATGATCCCGATCTGGATTGACAACTACCGTGATAAAATCGGACAAATTTCGGACACTGTACAGTCAGCCGAAGCCATGCAGACCGATCTGCATTCGCGCATTGAAGATTTGCATCGTGTTGCAGATACTGTATACAGTCGCTGGATTGAACTACTGGGACATAAAGTCCGATAACAACATAACCCCCATCTCTGCCATGATCATTATCCTGAAACCGGATACCCTGAAAGAGGACGAAGATTATCTTCGTCTTATGAGTTACCTGCGGGAACTGCCGAATATTCGCATCAATACTCATGACGAGTTCGGCGCGCAGCAGGTGCTGACGGAGATATACCTGATTGGCGAGACTGCGGCACTGGATCAGGAGATGATCGAAAGTTTTGCCGTTGTCGACAGGGTGGTTCGTGTCTCGCGCGAGTATCGAATTCTCGGTCGTCACAGTGGTGATCAGCGATCCAGCCAGTTCGCGTATAACGGGGTCATATTCGGGCAGCACAACCTGCACGTGATGGCCGGTTTATGCGCGGTCGATACCCGGGAACACGCGGATCAAATGATGCGGGCGCTGGCGGAACACGGGCAGGTCTGTGCACGCATGGGTGCCTACAAGCCCAGGACCAGTCCGTATTCGTTTCAGGGACACGGCAAGGACTGTCTGCCGTATGTTTTTGAACTCGCCGGCAAGCATGGCATTCGCGTGATCGCCATGGAGATCACGCACGACGGTCATATCGACGAGATCCATGAGGCCCTCGACGCGTCCGGCGGAGCCACCGGCGTCATGCTGCAAATCGGCACCCGCAACACCCAGAATTTCGAATTGCTCAAGGCGGCAGGCCGGCAGAAAACACTGCCGGTATTGCTGAAACGCGGCTTCGGGATCACGCTGGAGGAATCCCTGAATGCGGCCGAGTACCTGGCCAGCGAGGGCAACCGCAACGTCGTATTCTGTTTACGTGGGATGAAGACCAACATGGGTGATCCACATCGCAACCTGGTGGATTTTGCTCATGTCCCCGTGGTCAGGCGCATGACGCGAATGCCGGTGTGTATAGATCCGTCACACTCTGTAGGAATACGTGATGTTGCCCCGGACCATATCCCGGATATCATGCACGCCACCTGTCAGGGCGTGATCAGCGGCGCCAACCTGGTACTGGTGGATTTTCATCCGCAGCCGACCCGGGCCCTGGTTGACGGTCCCCAGGCGTTAACACTGGAAGAACTGCCGTGGTTCCTGGAGGATGTGCAACTGGCACGACAAGCCTACGAAAAACGTGTTGAACTGCGCGGCCGATACGGCAGCGCAACCTGATCACCCCGGGTGCTCAGTAAAGGGTTTTCACTGGTACGGAGTTTGTCGCCGGGATCTTTTCCGGTTGCCAGTGATCGACTGCCCATTTGAGTATGTCATGAACATGGCAACCACGCAGGCCGCTGTCGGGTGATTGTCCGAGAAAATCCAGGGCATGAAATAAAACTTCATTGCCTCGTTTCGGATTTACCGGCTGCGCACCGGTTTGCTTACTGAGTTTGATACCCTGTTCCTTGACGACCAGGGGCAGGTGACAGTAAGCGGGGACAGAAAATCCCAGTGCCTGTTGCAGATAAATTTGTGCCGGCGTGGAATCGATCAAATCGGCGCCGCGAACAACTTCAGTGATCCCCATATCATGATCATCAACCACAACACACAGATGGTAGGCGGTAATATCGTCACCGCGATGAATGATAAAGTCACCGCTTGAATCCCCGACTTTCTGTTCACATTCACCCTGCACGGCATCGCTGAAGCGTATACTTTTATCGGTTGTTCGCAAGCGCAGTGATCGTCCTTTTTTCCCGGAGGGCAGTCCGTTACGGCAGTAGCCGGGATAGGGTCCGGGCGGCAGCTTTTTACGGGAACAGGCGCACGGGTAGGCCAGATCATTTTTGCGAAGAAAATCGATAACTTCATCGTACCGGCGTTGCCGTTGTCGCTGGTAAATAACATCGCCATCCCAGTGCAGACCGAGTTGTTCCAGGCAGGAAAGGATTTGATTTGTCGCCCCGGTTACCAGGCGTGGTGTATCTATATCCTCTATACGTACGAACCATTGCCCATGCCGGTGACGGGCCTGCAGGAAACTGCCGAGAGCGGCAGTGATGGAACCGAAGTGCAGGGGGCCTGAAGGCGTCGGGGCGAAGCGCCCCCGGTATGTGCTATTTGAAGTTGTCAGATATTTGCTGATAACAGGGCGATAGTTTTAATCACGGGTCCAGCTCGCATCTCTCACCACCCTTCTACTGCGGGCGCCGGTGAGAAATACGGGCTAGCGATCACGATCCTCGACATCACGGAACTGGCGTTCACGCATTTCATGACGCTCCTGGGCCTCAAGGCACAGCGTGGCGACCGGCCTTGCCTCAAGTCGTTGTATACCAATCTCTTCACCGGTTTCCTCGCAATAGCCATAGGTGCCTTCATCGATACGCAATAACGCGGCATTGATCTTGCGAATCAGCTTGCGCTCGCGATCCCGTGTTCTGAGTTCGAGTCCGAACTCCTCCTCCTGGGTAGCGCGATCAGCGGGGTCGGCGAAATTACTCGCATCCTCTTTCATGTGACTGACGGTCCGGTTGACCTCATCAAGCAACTGGTTTTTCCAGTTGGTCAGTATCTCCCTGAAATGCTCGAGTTGCTCGGCACTCATGTACTCTTCGTTCTTCCGGCGCTGGTAGGGAACGAAGTCGGGTTTTTCCTCAGCGCTCTTGGTCGGGCGGGATACTGCCTTGCGGGATTTTTTTACAGTGGATTTCCCGGCCGCAGTTTTTTTGCGGGCGGGTTTTTTCACTACTTTCTTTTTCGCAGTGCCGGCTTTCTTTTTCACCGGCGCCTTTTTTGCGGTTTTTTTAGTGGTCGCTTTTTTCTTCGCGATTTTCTTCTTACTCGGCATTTTTTTCTTTTTGGTTACAGACTTTTTCACGGTTGCTTTTTTCTTTGCGGTCTTTTTACGGGCAGCAGCGGGTTTGCCGGCAGTCTTTTTCTTGCCGATTTTCTTTCTGACAGCGACTTTCTTCTTCGCCGTCTTCTTTTTTGCGGTCTTTTTTCTGGCAGCCATGATGTTAATCAATGTTCAGAATTTTCAAGCCGAGCATTTTTACCAGAAAGGTCTGGATCAGGCAATCGGGTTTTTCCATTATCGTGTTTTGCGACCGGCCCGCATTTCTCAGCAGTGGTCGTCACACCGGCGGATCGGGGTCCACAGTAGATGGTTGTTGAGATATGCGGGCTAGCTGTCACTGTATTCATTCACCCAGAGGCTGGTGGCGCCGGCCACGGCTACAGGCATGACGATAAAATTCACAAACGGAATCAGTGTCATCAACATGGCGCCGCTGCCGAAACCGAGGACCAGCAGGCGGCGTTTTTTCAGTAAATCACGTTCATCGCTGAATGTATATCCATGATTTCCCATGGGATAATCCATATATTCCAGTGCCAGCATCCAGGCGCCGAACAGCACCCACAGGATCTGTAATCCCGGTACCAGCATCAGGATCAGCAGCGGAATTGCCCGGCTCAGAAAGTAGATAAACTTGGCGGATTCCGAGCGCAGGGCCTTGATGATTTCCTGGAATATCCGGGTGCTGCCCTGGTCGGAGGCAGGACCACCGAGCAGATGCAATTCCACGGCCTCGGCCAGAAAGCCGTTGAAAGGGGCGCCAATCAGGTTGGCAATTATCGAGAAAGTGAAAAACACCACAGTCAGAGTCACCAGTACAAACAGCGGCCATAACAGCCATTCCAGCCATTGCCACCAGCCGGAGAGTGAATTGACAAAATCATTCATGGCCCCGGCACCATAGACGATGACCGCGGTGAACAGGACGATATTAATCAGCAGGGGAATGACAGCGAATTTACGGATTCCCGGTCGGATCACCAGGGAAAAGCCGTTTATAAAGTATCCGAATCCCTTTATCAGGTCCTTCACTGGCCTCCTCGATTATATAAATGACGGATGTGTTTAAGGCAGTTCAACGGCTGACGGTGATTGCCAGGATGATTGCCGATGCTCTGCCGTAACCGTTGTATAGATACCGCCGCGAACATTGAAATGGGCCGCAAGACGCATGAACCGGGGCTGCAGGACATGGACCAGGTCAGCCAGAATGGTATTCGTGATGGCTTCGTGAAACGCGCCCTTGTCGCGATACGACACCATGTAGAGCTTCAGTGCTTTCAGTTCAACACAGAGGCGATCCGGTACGTAGGTGATTTCCAGTTCGGCAAAATCCGGTTGCCCGGTTTTCGGGCACAGGCAGGTGAATTCCGGCACGCTGATCCTGATGGTGTAATCGTTTTCGGGCGCCGGATTGTCGAATGTCTCGAGTATTTCAGCGGGATGTGCGGTCATTGAAGGAACTCATTAAACAACAATCAGCGCGCACCATAGCATAAAACTTTTACAGTCGTTGCCGGGCACTTGACAAAGCACTTTAAGTACAGCAATTCAAACATATTAATATTAATATAAACAATAAGTTATAATTCATATTTAATGAATAATATAGATATGTTTTTTGCTTGTCTGAACTACTTTTACTCTGCTATGGTAGCGCTCCATGCGCTTACGCAATATCAAGTTGTCGGGTTTCAAATCATTCGTTGATCCCACTACCCTCACTATCCCCGGCAACCTGACTGGTATCGTCGGTCCCAATGGCTGCGGCAAATCCAATATCATCGATGCCGTGACCTGGGTCATGGGCGAATCCTCGGCCAAGCATCTGCGTGGCGATTCATTGACCGATGTCATTTTCAATGGTTCCAACACACGTCAGCCGGTGGGACAGGCATCAGTCGAACTGATCTTCGATAATTCCGAGGGCAAGGCCGGTGGGCAGTACGCGAGCTACAGCGAGATTTCCATCAAGCGCCAGATCAACCGCGAATCGATTTCAACCTACTATCTGAACGGCACCCGTTGCCGGCGTCGTGATATCACGGCGATTTTTCTCGGCACCGGCCTCGGGCCGCGCAGTTACTCGATCATCGAACAGGGCATGATCTCGAGGTTTATCGAGGCCCGTCCCGAAGAGCTGCGCAGTTTCATCGAGGAAGCGGCCGGCATATCCAAATACCGCGAGCGCCGCCGCGAGACCGAAAACCGTATTCGACACACGCGCGAGAACATTGAGCGGCTCACCGACATCCAGGAGGAGCTGGCCAGGCAACTGGGACATTTGCAGCGCCAGGCAAAAGCCGCTGAACGTTACAAGGTGCTCAAGGAAGAGGAGCGGCGTCTGCATGCTGAAACCCTGGCATTGAACTGGAGCGCGCTGAAGATCCAGAACGATAAACAGAGTGAAATCATCCGCGAGCACGAGAATCGTCTGGAATCCGGTATTGCCGATTTGCGCTCGGTTGAAAAATCCATCGAACAGCAACGGGACGCCCTTGGTCAGGCCAACGACCGTTTTAATGCGGCGCAGTCACACTACTACCAGATTGGCAGTGAGATCTCACAACTGGAACAGTCACTGCAACACACCCGGGAAAAAATCACGACCACAACCGCCGATCTCGATCAGGCCCGGCAGCAGTTGGCTGACATCGAGGCGCAGAAGCAGACGGATCGGCAGTCTCTGGACGAACTTGCCGCACGTCTGCAGCAACTGGAACCGAAGCTTCAGGGAACAAGGTCTGAAAGTGATCGCGCCTACGAGTTGCTGGGTATGGCCGAGCAGGCCATGCAGTCCTGGCAGGCCGAGTGGGACAGTTTTAATGAAACATTCGCTGAATTTCACCGTTCGGCCGAATCCAGTCGCACCCGCCTGGAATACCTGGACGGCACACTCGAGGATGACAGGGGCCGCCTGCAGACACTGCGTGAGGAACACGATGCCATTGACAGCGATGAATTGCGATCACAGATGGCACAGTACAATGACTCACTGCAGGCTGCAGAGAGTGAACTTGAGGAACTCGGTAACGCCTATGCCACGGGGCAGCAAAGCATACGTCATCATCGTGAGCGCCTGCGCCAGTTAACCGCAGAAGCCGATTCCAGGCGCGAAAATCTGCAAAAACTCAAGGCGCGCCTTGAGTCACTGCAGGTGTTGCAGGCCGCCGCCATGGGAACGGACAACGAGGTTATCCGCAACTGGCTGACCGAACAGCAGTTGCAGGATGCTCCACGTCTGGCCGCCGAACTGGTGGTGGATGAAGACTGGTCAACTGCTCTGGAAACCGTATTGTCTGAACACCTGCAGGCGGTGGTCACGGATCTGTCCGAGCCGCCGGTCGAGCCGCTGGCTCAACTCGATTCAGGCCGTGTCGAACTATTACTGGGCAGCGCCGGGAATGACGGTGCCGGGTATAGCAGCACTGGAACTCTCGCCGACAGGATTTCAGCGCCGGCCTCAGCACGGGAACTGGTGCACGGTATCTACGCGGCAGAGTCCGTCGTCACGGCCCTGGAAATACGCAAGCAATTAAAACCCGGTGAAAGCGTCATTACCCGGGAAGGCTTGTGGCTGGGGCGGGACTGGGCGCGTATCAGCCGGCAGGACGATGGTGGCGGCGTAATCGATCGGGAAAATGAAATACAAAAACTCCGCCGGCAGGTTGAAGGCGACAGCGCCGACCTGGCTGAGGCGGAGAAGGCTATCGAATCGCTGTCTGCGGATCTCGCCGCCGAGGAAGAGGCACTCAATGGCCGGCATGAGGCCATACGCAACAAGCAGCACGAGGTGTCCGAATGCAAGGCCAGATTACTCTCGTGCCGCGAACGCATCAGTCTGGCCGATGATCGCCTGGAAAAAATCCAGGACGAAATCGATCAGCTTGAAAACCAGATCGAGGCCAACGAACAGGAACGGCTGACCCTGGCGCAAACCATCGACCGCGAGAGTGATACCCTGACGGAATTTGAAACACAGAAAACCAGCCTGATCCGCAGTCGTGACGAGTACCGCGAATCACTGGCCGGCGCCCGCGCCAACTGGCAGGAAAGTCACGAGGAAAGCCATGGTGTTGCGTTGCAACTGGAATCGTTATCCTCGCAACGGGCTTCCCTGGATCAGGCCATTCGCCGCAGCGATATCCAGATCGATCACATCCGGCAGCGGATCCATGAACTTGAAAAAAACCTGGTGGAACTGAATGCACCGCTCGCCGGTATGCAGTCCGATCTCGAAAGCCGGCTTAACGACCGTGTTGATGCCGAAAAACAACTCGGAGAATGCCGCAACGCGGTGCAGGAACTGGAACATGCACTGAGGACCGGTGAACAACAGCGCCTCGAGGCCGAACAGAAAATCCAGACACTCAGGGATGAGGTTGAAAATTCACGCATGGCCGGTCAGGAGACCCGGGTCAGGCTGCGGACCATTGAGGAACAGTTACAGTCCAGCCACGATTCGCTGGAAAACATACTCGCAGGTCTTGATGAAGAGGCCACCATCGAGGTCTGGCAGGAACGCCTGGAATCAGTCAATCGCAAGATCCAGCGGCTCGGCCCCATCAATCTTGCGGCCATTGACGAACACGCCCAACTCAGTGAACGCAAGGAATACCTCGACCGCCAGCAGGCCGATTTGGCTGAAGCGCTGGACACCCTGGATAACGCCATCCGCAAAATCGACAAGGAAACCAGGACCCGTTTCAAGGAAACCTTTGATGACCTGAACAGCAACCTGCAGGAAACTTTCCCGCTGTTGTTCGGCGGCGGTCACGCCTACCTGGAACTGACCAGCGAGGATCTGCTGGAAACCGGTGTTACCGTGATGGCCCGCCCGCCCGGAAAGCGCAATACCACGATTCACCTGCTCTCCGGCGGTGAAAAAGCCCTGACGGCGGTGGCGCTGGTGTTTTCCATATTCAAGCTCAATCCAGCGCCGTTCTGCATACTGGACGAGGTCGACGCACCCCTGGACGATACCAATGTCGGCCGGTTCAGCGAAATGGTGGCAAACATGGCCGACGACAGTGATGTACAATTCATTGTCATTACGCATAACAAGATTACCATGGAGATAGCTCATCAACTTCTCGGGGTAACCATGAATGAACCGGGTGTCTCACGCATCGTATCAGTTGACGTGGATGCCGCTGTCGATATGGCAGCAACGGCCTGACGCACTGTTTTCATCTGAACAACAACCGTTTGCCGGCCTGGCAACGTATGAACCATAATGAGCTTGCGCGTGATACTTTTAATCATCGGTGTCGGCGTTATCGCCGGGATCTATCTGTGGGATCTGTGGTCCAGGAAACAGGCTCTGAAAAAACGCCATAGCGAGGTTGTTTTCGGTCACGAATTGAAAACAGGACTGGCGGCAACGGACGATGACGATGACAACGGGAAGGCGTCCACATATGCACAGCTCAGTGCAGTGCAAAAAGGCCAGGATGACCTCGATATTTACGATCTGTCCCTCTCCGCGAAACACCGGGATGAGCCACATGGCCAGGATCAGTTTCCGCTGATCCTGCACGATGCTGTTGAACCCGATGATGCGCCTGCTGTCAGCCGCGGGTCCGGGGAACACGATGTGGAAAGCGGAGAAGTGACCGAGGATGAATTGCTCATGCTGGTCATTACTCCTGATCGCACCGATCATTTTGCAGGACTCGATATTCTCTCGGCGGTACGGGGAGCGGGGATGAAGTACGGCAAGATGAATGTGTTTCACAGTTATGGCGTCGGCGATATGAATCTGGACGAACCGCTGTTCAGCCTGGCCAATCTTTATGAACCGGGCGAATTCAACCTCGAGGAGATGGACTCTTTCAGTACCCGCGGACTGGTGATCTACATGACCCTGCCTGTACCCATCGAACCCGAAATAGCCCTGGAAATCATGATCAATACAGCGCAGCGGATCGCCGAAGTCCTGGGCGGCGTACTCTGCGATCCCACCAGGCGTCAGTTAACGGATGATGAACTGGACAAGATGCGCGCCAAGATGAAACGTTTCCAGCCCGCCTGAAGATCCTATGGTGGCCAAAAAAGTTCTGGATACCGTCGCCGGCCTGCGCGCGCGGATCGAACAATACAACTACGAATATTACGTGCTGGACGCGCCCACTGTGCCCGATGCCGAGTACGACCGGCTGATGTCGGAACTGATGCGGCTGGAAAACCGGCACCCTGAATTAATCACGGAAGATTCGCCGACGCAGCGTGTCGGCGCCCAACCACTGTCGGCGTTCAGCGAGGTTGAACACAAGGTGCCCATGCTGTCGCTTGCCAATGCGTTCGAGGAAGCGGAAATGCAGGCGTTTGACCGGCGGATACGGGATGCGCTCGGTGTCGATGAAGTCGAATACCTGGCGGAAACCAAACTCGATGGACTTGCCGTCAGCCTGCGTTATGAACAGGGAAAACTCGTTAGTGCTGCCACGCGCGGTGACGGTCGAACCGGTGAGGATGTGACACGCAACGTGCGGACGATAGATTGTGTGCCGCTGAAACTGTATCAACGCGGATTCCCGTCGATTCTGGAGGTGCGTGGCGAGGTCTATATGACGCGCACGGGATTTCGGCAACTGAATGCTGTGCAGAGCGAAAAGGAGGGCAAAACCTTCGCCAATCCCCGCAACGCGGCTGCCGGCAGCCTCAGGCAACTGGATTCCGCCATCACCGCAAGCCGGCCGTTGTCGTTCTTTGCCTATGGCATCGGCGAGGTCGGCGGCGGTGAACTGCCCGCTACCCTGGCGGAGGTACAGGAAAAACTGAAATTCTGGGGGATTCCCGTTTCGCCGTTGACGCGCAGGGTTCATGGCCTGGCCGGTTGCTACGACTACTACCGTGAAATCGCCGACCGTCGCGCCGAACTCGATTACGATATCGATGGCGTCGTATTCAAGGTCAATCGCATCGATCAGCAGACTGAACTCGGTTTTGTTTCGCGCGCACCGCGCTGGGCCATTGCCTACAAGTTCCCGCCCGAGGAGGAGGTAACCCGCGTGATTGATATCGAGGTCCAGGTGGGTCGTACCGGCGCCCTGACGCCCGTGGCCAGACTCGAGACGGTGTTTGTCGGCGGAGTGAATGTGACTAACGCGACCTTGCATAACATGGACGAAATCCGGCGCAAGGATGTGCGGGTGGGCGATACCGTCATTATCCGGCGCGCGGGAGATGTGATCCCGGAAATTGTCCGTGTGATTATGGAAAAAAGGCCGCGTGGACTGCAACCGTTCCGGATGCCGGATACCTGCCCGGTGTGCGGTTCCGAAGTCATTCGCCAGGAAGGTGAGGCGGTCTATCGCTGTAACGGTGGTCTGTTCTGCCGGGCCCAGAGCATCCAGTCGATCATCCACTTTGCATCACGCCGGGCCATGGACATCGACGGCCTCGGTGACAAACTGGTGGAGCAGCTGGTTAACAACCACCTGGTCGATAATGTCGCTGATCTGTATGACCTGAAAAAAGAGGATTTGCTGCAACTGGAGAGAATCGGCGAAAAATCCGCGGCAAACCTCATCAACGCGCTCGAGAAAAGCAAGACCACGACCCTGGCACGATTTATCTATGCACTGGGTATTCGTGAAGTGGGTGAGGCGACCGCCCTGGCCCTGGCCACACACCTCGGTTCACTGGATAAATTACGCAACGCCGATGAATCGACCCTGCGGGAAATACCCGATATCGGCCCGGTGGTGGCGGCGCATATAGTCAGCTTTTTTCACGAGACCCATAATCAGGAAGTCATCGACAGACTCATTGCCCGCGGTGTTCACTGGACAGATCACAAACCCGCCGTCACGGAATCCGGGAAGCTTGCCGGCAAGTCCTTTGTACTGACCGGATCCCTGTCCAGCATGGCCAGGGATGAGGCCAGAGATCGGTTGCAGGCGCTGGGAGCAAAGGTTACCGGTAGTGTCTCGTCGAGAACGGATTACGTTATTGCCGGTGCCGAGCCGGGTAGCAAACTGGACAAGGCGGAAAAGCTGGGCGTCACCGTTATCGGTGAAGATGAATTTCTGAAGATGATTGCCTGAGTCCAGGATTATTCCGGGCTGTCGATCTCGGTACGGTTACGGCCCGCTTTCTTGGCCCGGTACATGGCCAGATCGGCACGGTGCAGAAAGGATATTCTGGTCTCGTTTGCTTTTAATGTGGTCACGCCGAGGCTGGCGGTAATGCGGATGTCGAAATTATTATGTCTGCAGACCAGTTGTTCCACGGCAGCGCGCATTCGTTCGGCAAGTAATTGCGCGCCCACCGTCCCCGTGTTTCGTAACAACACCACGAATTCCTCACCGCCGTAACGGTAAATAATGTCACTCCTGCGGATGCATTCGACCATGCAGGCAGCGAGTCTCTTCAGGATATCATCACCGGCAATGTGTCCATAGGTATCGTTGATCTGCTTGAAATTATCGACGTCGAGCACGATGATGGACAGCGGCAACTGATGCCGTTGTGCAAAATCCATCTCCTGCTCCAGGTCGTTCTCCAGCGCGGCCCGATTGTTGACTTCGGTCAGCGGGTCACGGTAAGCCGCTTTCAACGCCTGCCTGTACAGCAATGCATTGCGAATGGGATAGAGCAGGGCGGCGCTCAGCAATTCGATGCGATTCAGTTCCGCCTCACTGAACTTGCTGTTGCGGCAGACAATGACCTGGCCGAGGAACTTGTCGAGAAGGATGAGATTGTAATGACATTTATGCCTGTTGCTGTCACCGTTGCCGTCGCCGAACTCATAACGTATATCCTCGTCCGGGTATTCATAAACGAGACTGTCATGAGTGACCGAACCGGCAAGCTCGTCATCGAACAACTCCAGGAGTTTACCCAGATCCAGCGTGCTTTGCAGAACTCTGCTGACTTCATAAAGGTGTGAGTTGTCGGCACCGTTCTTGTCCGGGCCGGAGATATTCCTGCGCATCTGTAAACCCGATTTGTGCTCGTTACTTTCCTGGTACAGGGCTAACTTGTTCATTTTTCCAACCTTGCTGTGTCTGGTGAAAAGGCATTTACGCTCATGATGCAACTATAATGCCAGGTTTTTTATATTTATTTCAGCCGGTTAGACAGTGTGTTTTCTGCCCTGATGTGCAGACGGACTATCCGATAGCTTGGCCTGATTCAGGCGGCCGCGCTACCATTTTTTACCCGGCCAATGTGCAGAACAGTATCCTGCGCCACAGTGGAGGACTCCGCGGCCGGATAGTCCAGTGTATAATGCAGTCCCCGGCTTTCCTTCCTGAGCAGGGCCGAGCGAATGATCAACCCGGCGATACAGACCAGGTTGCGCAGTTCGATCAGATCATTGGTCAGCCGGAAATTACCATAATATTCATGAATTTCCGAAGTCAGCAAATCGACACGATGCAATGCCCGTTGCAGGCGTTTAGTGGTTCTGACAATCCCGACATAGTCCCACATAAAGCGCCGGATCTCGTCCCAGTTGTGGGAAACCACCACTTCTTCATCGGAATCGGTGACCTGACTTTCATCCCACTCCGGAATAACAGCGGCATCGACCGGAGCTCCGAGTGTGTCGCTGATATCTTCAAAGGTTGCCCTCGCATAGACCACACATTCCAGCAGGGAGTTGCTTGCCATGCGGTTGGCGCCATGCAGCCCGGAACAGCTGGTTTCACCTATCGCATAAAGACCGGGTAAATCGGTGCGCCCATGGTCGTCGATCATAACGCCACCACAGGTGTAATGAGCGGCCGGCACTACCGGAATCGGCCCCCGGGTCAAATCGTAGCCGAACTCCAGGCATTTTTTGTAGATGGTGGGAAAATGTTCGGTAATGAAGGCCGCCGGTTTATGGCTGATGTCCAGGTACACACAATCATGGCCATGACGTTTCATTTCATTGTCAATGGCACGGGCGACGATATCACGGGGCGCCAGTTCCTGTTGCGGATGGTATTTGTGCATGAAGGCCTGGCCGTCCTCAAGGATGAGCCGGCCGCCCTCGCCACGCAGAGCCTCGGATATCAGGAAAGATTTGGCATGCGGATGGTACAGGCAGGTGGGGTGAAACTGGATGAACTCCATATTGGCAATCCGGCAACCGGCACGCCAGGCCATGGCGATACCATCGCCGGTGGAAATATCCGGGTTGCTGGTATACAGATAAACCTTGCCGGCGCCACCCGAGGCCAGGACCACGAAGTGGGCCTTGAATACGCGCACATGATCGTTTTTCTGATCGTAAATATAGGCTCCCAGGCATCGATGACCGGGTTTATCGATTTTTTCCGTGGTGATGAGATCCACCGCCGTGTGATATTCGTACAGCTGAATGTTGGCATGCCGGCGCGCCTTCTCTTCCAGGGTGGTCTCGATGGCACGCCCGGTGGAATCGGCAGCATGCAGAATGCGTCGGTGGCTGTGACCGCCTTCCTGGTGCAAGTGGTAATCGTGACTGCCGTCAATCCCGGTTTTACGGCTGAATTCGACTCCTTGATTGATCAGCCATTCTATATTTTTTCTTCCATTTTCAACAACATAGCGAACCAGATCAGGTTTGCACAGACCGGCGCCGGCAACCAGGGTGTCCTGCACATGCGAATCGATGGAATCACAACTATCGAGCACGGTGGATATGCCGCCCTGGGCGTAGAGCGTCGCACTCTCGCTCAAACTGCTTTTCGATACCAGTGCCACGCGGCAAATATTTGCCAGGTGCAGGGCAAGACTCAGCCCGGCGGCACCGCTACCGATCACCAGCACATCGTGTTCTTGTTGGTCACCCATGTCGGTTAATGTATGATCCCCGCCTGCTCATATAAGTTCTTGATTTTTACGGTCCGACTCGCGACAGCAAGACTGGACGATTCACCCATAATTATGTATCAGCGAATAATAACACACAGAACAGATCCTACTGATGTCCGTCAAGCTCACTGACCAGGAACTGGTCAAGCGGGTCCAGAACGGCGACAAAAAGGCTTTTGATCTGCTGGTACTCAAATACCAGCAGAAGATCATCAACCTGGTGTCACGATTTGTCCGGAATCAAAGTGATGCCCAGGATGTCACACAGGAAGCTTTTCTCAAGGCCTACCGCGCGTTGCCGAAATTCCGTGGTGACAGCGCTTTTTATACCTGGATCTACCGGATTGCGGTCAATACGGCCAAGAATTATCTTGCCGTCCAGGCGCGGCGACCCAGTGGCATCGATATGGATATTGCCGAGATTGAACAAATACAGGGTGACAGTGCTCTAAAAGACAACGCAACCCCTGAGAGCCTGGCGTTGCGTGATGAAATCCAGGCAACCGTTGCCGCGGCAATTGATGATTTGCCCGAGGATTTGAAAGCAGCTATCACCTTGAGAGAACTGGAAGGACTTAGTTACGAGGAAATTGCCGAGGTCATGGAGTGTCCGATAGGCACCGTGCGATCACGGATATTCCGCGCACGGGAGGCAATAGATAAAGAATTGAAACCATTAATACCATACAGGTAACAGGGTATGAAACAAGACACGAATGAAATCCTTTCAGCCTTGATGGATGATGAAATCACCATCGATACTGCTGAACGCATCGGCGAAATTGCCCGCGACGATGAGCTCAGGCAGACGTGGTATCGCTACCATCTGATCCGTGATGCGATCCAGGGTGAAATCAACAGTGATATTGATTGCAGCATGGCACAACGGATCAGCCGCTTGCTGGCTGATGAGCCGGTGGTACTGGCGCCGGTAAATTCCGGGCGTAACCGTTACATCAAGCCCATAGCAGGACTGGCGATTGCCGCCTCGGTTGCCGCTGCCGTGTTGCTTGGAATCCAGGTCAGCAACAGGCAGGCTGCTCCGGAATCCACACCGGCCTTTGCCAGCAATACCGTGCCCCAGGCTCCACGAACCGTACAATTTGTCAGCAGCAATTCCGGACCGGCCAATACCGCCAACAGCACGAACGTTACATTTCCCATGAATCGTTATCTTGTTAATTACAACGAGCATCGTGCCAACAGCGGAGTGCGCGGCATGCTGCCTTATGTCAGAATCGTAGGCCATGAGACGCCACGATAAGCCACGGATAGAATTCCCGATTTTTTACAGATATGTTGCGCTGATTGGTCTGACACTTGGCCTCGCCTCCGCACAGGCGGCTGATACTTCGCTACAGGCCAGGAACCTGATCAATGAGATGTCCAGGGCAAGCCGCGAATTGAATTACGACGCCACGTTTGTCTACCACAAGGACAACCAGATGGATGTCATGCGGCTGATGCACAAGGCCGATGGTGACCGGGAAGTCGAAAGGCTGATATCGCTGACCGGTTACGCCCGCGAGGTCATTCGTGACGGTACGTCAGTAACCTGTATTTTTCCGGACGATCAGAGCGTCATGGTGGAAAAAACCCGGCCCCGCAAATTCCTTTCCGGACAATTACCGGAACCCATTGAAAAAGTAGCCAGATATTATGAATTTGCCGTAGTCGGAACAGACCATGTACTGGGACGGGAAACCTGGATTGTGAATATAATTCCGGTGGATGACTATCGTTACGGTTACCAGTTATGGATAGACAAGGAAAGCAAACTGTCGCTGAAGACGCAGTTGAAGTCACTCAGTGGCGTCACCCTGGAACAGATACTGTTTACTCAACTGGAAATAATGGATCACATGCCTGACAGCATGCTGAAACCGGCAGCAAGCGGTGCAGGCTACACATGGTACAACCACACCTACGACAAAACCGGGAGTTCATCCAGGCCTGCAAGGTGGAGCGTCAACTGGTTGCCAGGTGGTTTTGCCATGAGTGACCATGAACAGCAGATCATTGCCGTCAGTGAAATGCCTGTGGATCATCTGGTCTACAGTGACGGTTTGTCCACTGTCTCCGTATTCATCGAAAAAATATCTACCCAGCCCATGGTGCAGCCCGGCCCCACCTATATGGGCGGCGTTAATGCCTTCTCGACCGTTGCGGATGATTACCAGATAACCGCCGTTGGTGAAGTGCCGCCTATCACCGTGGAAAAAATGGCCAGATCGGTGAAGCAGAATTAACGGTTTCTGCCGGCCAACTGCTCCGGCAAATAAAAATATTCACTATACTCATACATACGGAACTCCTTATGTCGATAGCCTCCTGTAAAACCATGCATCTGAAACGTCCGGGCGCCTCTATTCTGCTTCTGATCCTGTTTACAGCTACGGCTGGTGCGGTTTCATTACCGGATTTTACACCCCTGGTGGAACAGAACTCGGCTGCCGTGGTTAATATAAGTACTACCGTAAGCGCCAGCAGCGGCCAGGGACAGCAGTTCAACCTGCCGGATTTGCCGAAGGACAGCCCGTTTCACGATTTTTTCAAGAAATTTTTCGAGCAGATGCCCGAGGGCAGCAGCCCCTACCAGCAACGGTCCTCGCTTGGTTCCGGCTTTATCATTTCTGCGGATGGCTATGTGATCAGTAACTATCATGTGGTCAAGGATTCGGATGAAATCATTGTCAGACTCAATGACCGTCGCGAGTACCGCGCCGAAGTCGTGGGTGCGGATGAGCGCAGTGATATCGCCTTGCTGAAAATCGATGGTGAAAACCTTCCCGTCGTTAAAATAGGTGATTCCAGCAAACTCAAGGTGGGTGAATGGGTACTGGCTATCGGCACACCCTTTGGTTTCGACCACTCGGTAACCGCCGGTATCGTCAGCGCCATCGGCCGCAGTCTGCCCAACGAAAACTACGTTCCGTTTATCCAGACCGACGTGGCTATCAACCCGGGCAATTCAGGCGGGCCGCTGTTCAACCTGGATGGTGAGGTGGTCGGCGTCAACTCACAGATATACAGCCGAACCGGCGGGTTTATGGGCCTGTCATTCGCGGTGCCAATCAATGTCACCATGGATGTCTACCGGCAACTGCGCGACGAGGGTTATGTCAGTCGCGGCTGGCTGGGTGTGCTCATCCAGGATGTAAACGCCGAACTCGCGGAGTCTTTCGGCATGAGCAAACCACGGGGTGCGCTGGTCGCCAAGGTCCTGGAAGACAGCCCCGCGGCACGCGCCGGTTTCGAGGTCGGTGATATCGTCACCGGTTTTAACAATGAAGCCATTCATTATTCCTCGGACCTGCCGCCCATGGTCGGCATCAGCAAGGTCGGTGAAACCGTGCCGGTGGATATCATCCGCCATGGCAAGCAAAAAACCCTGCGGGTGACCATCGCCAAATTGCCGGATGAAGATCCCAAACAGGCAAGTACCGGTCAGGCTAACGACCCCACGGCAACCAATCCGCTGAAGGTCAGCGTGGCTGATATTTCCGACGAACAGAGACAGGCCATGGAACTGGATGATGATCACGGCGTGCTGGTGGAAAAAACCGGGCCCGGGCCGGCACGCGATGCCGGGGTGCGTCAGGGTGATATCATCATGATGATCAATAACAACCGGATAAGTGACAAGGCCATGTTCGATAGCGTCGTCAATGATCTGCCCGTGGACAAGTCCATTCCTGTACTCATACAGCGCCGGGGCAGCCCCATATTTCTTGCCCTGAAGCTGAAAGGTGATACCTGAGAATATAATACGGTCAGGGGAGAGATCGATTCTCAAACTGACCCTGTATTCACGTCCGGGGTGTCACCTGTGTGACGACATGGTCGCGGAACTGGCGGATCATCTCACTGACTGCCCGTATGAGCTGGAAATTGTTAATATAGACTCTGATCCGGAATTACAAAGCAGGTATGCCGGACGCATTCCGCTATTGATGCAGGACAACGTGCTGGTGGCTGAGTATGTTCTCGACCGGGACCATCTTGCCGCACTGGCCGGTAACAGGAATTTCAAATAGAACAAACTTTTGTTCATGTAACCGCAAGAATCCGCTAGAATTCCGCGCATTTTGTGGATCCGTGAAACGACTTTCACGGTATATCCGGACACTGACCTTTCTGAATCATGGAAAACATCCGTAATTTCTCGATTATTGCCCATATTGATCACGGCAAATCAACGCTTGCTGACCGGTTTATCCAGACCTGCGAGGGACTGACAGACCGTGAAATGCAGGAGCAGGTGCTTGACTCCATGGACCTGGAACGTGAACGCGGAATCACCATCAAGGCCCAGAGTGTAACCCTGAATTACCAGGCCGATGATGGCACGACCTACCTGCTGAACATGATTGACACCCCCGGCCACGTGGATTTCAGTTACGAGGTTTCGCGTTCGCTCGCCGCCTGCGAGGGTGCGCTGCTGGTGGTGGATGCCGCCCAGGGCGTGGAAGCCCAGAGTGTTGCCAATTGCCTGACCGCCATCGATCAGAACCTCGAAGTACTGCCGGTACTGAACAAGATCGACCTGCCATCGGCTGAGCCGGCACGTGTAAAAAAGGAGATCGAGGAAATCATCGGCCTCGATACCGGGCAGACCATCGAGGTCAGCGCCAAGAACGGCACCGGCGTGAAACAGCTGCTGGAGCAGATGGTCCGTGTATTTCCACCGCCCAAAGGCAGGGAGGACGCTCCCCTGCGCGCACTGATTATTGATTCCTGGTTTGATAATTACCTGGGCGTGGTATCGTTGGTTCGCATTATGGACGGTGAGTTACCTGTGCGTAAAAAAATGCGGGTCATGTCCACGGGACGAGACCATGAGGTCACGGAAGTCGGAGTATTCACTCCCAAACGCACACCCCGACAACGGCTCAGGACCGGAGAAGTAGGTTATGTCGTTGCCAGTATCAAGGAAATCGACGGCGTCCCGGTGGGTGATACCCTGACCCTGGCGGAACAGCCGGCCACTGAACCCCTGCCCGGATTCAGGACCATTCAGCCCCGGGTGTTTGCCGGACTGTATACGGTGGATTCATCGGATTATGAATCCTTTCGCGAGGCACTGGGCAAACTCCGGCTTAATGATGCGGCCCTGCATTACGAACCGGAGACCTCACAGGCGCTGGGTTTCGGCTTTCGCTGCGGATTTCTCGGTATGCTGCATATGGAAATTATCCAGGAACGGCTGGAACGGGAATATGATCTGAACCTGATCATAACGGCACCCACTGTGGTTTATGAAGTTCTCACCACAGCTGGAGAGACGCTTTATGTTGACAATCCGGCCAACCTGCCCGAGCGTGACAAAATCAGTGAACTGAGGGAACCGGTTGTCCAGGCAGACATCCTCGTGCCCCAGGATTATCTCGGTAATGTTATTACATTATGCATAGAGAAACGGGGCAGGCAGAAGCGCATGCAATATCTGGGAAACCAGGTATCGCTGGCGTTTGAACTGCCGATGAATGAAATCGTTCTGGATTTTTTTGATCGACTGAAATCCGTCAGCCGGGGTTATGCCTCATTTGATTACCACTTTCTCAGATACCAGGCTGCAAATCTGGTCAAGCTCGATGTCCTTATCAACTCGGAAAAAGTCGACGCCCTGTCATCGATTGTTCACAGCGATCACATCCAGCGCTATGGACATGCCCTGACCGCCAAAATCAAGGAATTTATTCCCCGACAAATGTTCGAGGTCGCCATTCAGGCAGCCGTCGGTTCGAAGATTGTTGCCAGGACCACGGTCAAGGCCCTGCGCAAGAACGTCACCGCCAAATGTTACGGTGGTGATATCACACGTAAACGTAAACTGCTCGAAAAACAAAAAGCCGGGAAAAAGCGCATGAAACAGTTCGGATCCGTTGAAATTCCCCAGGAAGCCTTTATGGCCATACTGCATGTGGGGAAAGACTGATGAATTTTGATTTTGCAGCACTGCTGGTGTTTTTTACATTTCTGAGCGGGGCCATATGGGCATTCGATGCCCTGTTTCTGGCGCCGGCACGGGAAGCCGCCGTCGACCCGGAAGATCCAAAAACGGTACCTCGTGAACCCTGGCCGGTTGAGTATGCGCGGTCGTTTTTCCCCGTTTTTCTCATCGTGCTCGTGCTCAGGTCATTTGTTGTTGAACCCTTTCGCATTCCCAGTGCTTCCATGATGCCAACCCTGCTCATCGGTGATTTCATACTGGTGAACAAGTTTGATTACGGGCTGCGATTACCCGTCCTGAATACAGTGGCCCTGGAAAACCACAAACCCGAGCGCGGTGACATCATTGTTTTTCGCTACCCAGAGGATCCTGATGTTCCTTTTATCAAGCGGGTAGTCGGTTTACCGGGCGATCAGATCACCTATTATGACAAGAATGTGTACATCAATGGAACGCGCATTGAACAGGTACCACTCGGCGAGTACGAAGCGCGTGGCGCCGGTAATATCATGCGTGGATCCAACGTCTTTCTGGAAAAACTGGATTCGGTTGAACATGAAATACTGGAAGATCCCCGCCGGGCATCCCATAATGTCCGTATCGTGGTCCCGGAAGGGCATTACTTTGTGCTCGGAGACAACCGGGACAACAGCAAGGACAGCCGTTTCTGGGGGTTTGTCCCTGATGAAAACCTGATTGGCAGGGCATTTATGATCTGGATGAACTGGGATCTGAAAAACGGCGGGATCGACTGGCGAAGGATTGGTACAATTCTGGAATAATTTCATACGAAACAGGGTGATACTATGAAAACACTTGGCAAATACCAGCAGGGAATCACTTTTCTTGGTCTGTTGATTATACTCGCAGTCATAGCCACATATGTGTTACTCGGTGTGCGGCTGTACCCGCTGTATTATGAAAAATCCCAGGTCATAAATGCCATGAAGGGCGCGGCCAACCAGCCCAATGCCATTGGCATGGCCTCTACAGATCTCATGAATTCTTTTCTCAAGAACCTCAATGCCACCACCAATATCAAGAGGTTCAACCGTAAAAATATTCGCAAGTATATGAAAGTCATACCGGCCAAGAAAAATGAACCGAAGAAACTGCAATTGACGTATCAGATTACCAACGTATTCTTCAAGGACGTTGTTCTGGTCATGGAGTTTGATCATTCGGTTGATCTGATCAAGGCGACAGGCGAGTAGTAGCGCCCGAACCGCATTGCAGAAATTTCCGGGTTACAATTTCAGGGACGAATCCTTGCTTGAAATGGCGCTGACTCACCGCAGCGTCAGTGCCAGCAACAACGAAAGACTCGAGTTCCTCGGTGATGCACTGCTCGGGGCCATTGTCGCCGGCAAACTCTATGATCGCTATCCGGATCTCCCGGAAGGCGATCTGACCCGTCTGCGGTCGTCTCTGGTAAAACGTGAAACCCTGGCCAGGCTTGCACGTGGACTTGATCTGGGCGACATACTGAAACTTGGAGAGGGGGAGCGTAAAAGCGGCGGCTGGCGTCGCGATTCCATACTCTCCAATGCTCTCGAGGCCATCATTGGAGCTGTATACCTCGATTCCGATTTTGATACCTGCAAACAATTCGTCAGCGGGCTGTATGAGGACATGCTGGATGAAATCAATGTCGATTCCATCACCAAGGATCCGAAAACAGCCCTGCAGGAATTTTTACAGGCAAGGAAACTTCCCCTGCCAACCTACAGCATTGTTGCCGAGGAAGGTCAGGCGCATCAGAAAAAGTTTACCGTGGAATGTGTTGTCGCCAGGCTGGATACACCGATTCGCGCCAGTGGCAAAAGTAAACGCAATGCCGAGCAGGCCGCCGCCGGCAAGACTCTCAAGGTTTTGATGTCGGGTATTTCGTGAACCGGGATCGGCCTGTGACAACACCATCATCACAACCATCAACCCACCGCTGTGGTCATGTGGTTATTGTCGGCCGGCCGAATACCGGCAAGTCTACACTGTTAAATACCCTGGTCGGCCAGAAAATAAGCATTACCTCGCGTAAACCACAGACAACACGGCAGCACCTGCTGGGCATCAACAATACAGCTGACGCGCAGATCCTGTACATAGACACTCCGGGAGTGCAGTCTGCACCGGGTGATGCCATGAACCGGCACATGAACCGGGAAGCCCTCAACACGCTTGCCGACGTTGACGTCGTGGTTTTTGTCATTGAGGCACTGTGCTGGACTTCCATGGACGAGGTTGTTATCTCACATTTATCCGGTCTGGATAACCCGACGATTATACTGGCGATCAACAAGATCGATAAAACAGCGAATAAAGCCGACCTGTTCCCGTTTATTGCGCAGATGAAAAACAAGCTGGCATTTGCCGAGATCATCCCCATTTGTGCCCGGGTCAAAAAGGATGTCGACCGTCTGCAACAGGCTATCATCAATTATCTGCCACACCGGGCTCCGGAATATCCACGGGATCAAATCACCAATCGCAGCAGCCGCTACCTGGCGGCCGAATTTATCCGTGAAAAACTGATGGAACACATGGGTGATGAAATTCCCTATAAACTCGCAGTCACCATCGACAGATTCAACGAGGAAGGCAAAAATATTCATATTGACGCCACCATCTGGGTTGAAAAGGAAGGACAAAAGAAGATCATCATTGGCAAGGATGGCGCCATGTTGAAAAGGACAGGACAACTGGCGCGCAGGGAGATGCAGCAACTGTTCGGGCAGAAAGTCTGTCTGAAGACATGGGTCAAGGTGCGCAAGAAATGGACCAACGACGAAACCGCCCTGCGCCGGTTGATCCTTGAATGAACGAGGATTGCCATGAGGGTAAAAGCCAATCCGTGCTTTATTCTGCATAACAGGGCCTGGCGTGAAACCAGCATGATGACGGAGGTGTTCTCACGTCAGGAAGGCCGGATCACGCTGGTGGCGCGCGGTGTACGGGCAGCGAAAAAAAATAACAGCCAGGCATTACTGCAACCCTACCGCAAAATCATGCTGGGATGGTATGGCAAGGGTGAAATGGGTACGGTAAACAGCCTTGAAGCCGGTGACAGCGAATACGCCCTGCAGGGACGGCGGCTGATGTCGGGATTTTATATCAATGAACTGACCATGCGGCTGTTACATCGGCATGAACCTCATCCCGAGCTTTTTGATGCCTATGAGCATGCACTCGCAAAGCTGAGCCGGGACGCCTGCGAACAGACCACCTTGCGGATCTATGAAAAGCAGATTCTCCGGGCCGTGGGTTTCGGACTGGTACTGGATCACGATATCCGCACGCTGGATGCCATTGACCATGATGCCCTCTATCACTACCAGCTGGAGGCGGGCCCCTCTTTGACCAGCCCGGACAGCAATACCATGCCGTCGGTCATCATTCATGGCAGTACCCTGCGTTCCCTGGAAAAAGAGTGCTTTGAACAGCCCCGGGATCTGGCCGAAGCCAGGTCATTGATGCGATCGATCATCGCCGGCATTCTTGGCCCCAAACCACTCGCCAGTCGTAAACTCTATCAAAGTTATATCCGCTGCCTGCCTTGAAAGCCGGCTATACCGGGGCCTGATTAACGGCTAGAATGCGCGGTTTTACCCACCTGTCAAACCATGACGGACAAGACCAGCATATTACTTGGAGTCAATATCGATCATGTGGCTACCCTGCGCCAGGCGCGGGGTGTGACGTACCCTGAACCCCTGGCTGCCGCCCGGATCGCGATGCATTCCGGTGCCGATTCCATCACGGTGCACCTGCGCGAGGATCGGCGTCATATACAGGAATACGATGTATTCGCCATCCGGGCGCTGGAGAAGACACCGCTTAACCTGGAAATGGCGGCCACCCCCGAAATGACGGATTTCGCCGTGCGGGTACAACCGCATTACTGTTGTATCGTCCCGGAGAAGCGCGAGGAACTGACCACCGAGGGTGGTCTCGACGTGCAGGGCTCCGGGCAATACCTGGAGTCCGTCTGTCAGCGTCTGCGGGACGCGGGGATCAAGGTGTCTTTGTTCATCGATCCCCGGGAAGAACAGGTTGAAGCCGCCTGCAGGGTCGGTGCAAACAGTATTGAACTGCATACCGGACATTATGCCAATGCCACCAGCAGTGCTGAAAAGGAATCGGAACTGGCCAGGATCAGGCAGGGTGTGCTGTTCGGGCAGCAATCGGGATTACAGGTCAATGCCGGGCATGGATTGAACTACGATAACGTCGCGGCTGTTGCCGCGATGTCCGGGATCAGCGAACTCAATATTGGACATGCCATCGTTGCACGGGCTGTTATGACGGGAATGCATGAAGCCGTGCAGAGCATGAAAACGATCATGCTGGAATCAAGATCGTGATCGTCGGTATCGGAGTCGATCTGGTGCGTATTGATCGCATGAGTGCAAGTCTTGAAAAATACGGTCAACGAATCGCCGGGCGAATCCTCAGCGAACACGAACTGGCCGAGTTTAACGGCAGCAGCGGCCAGGCCGGATTTCTGGCCAGACGTTTTGCGGCCAAGGAGGCCATGGCCAAGGCATTGGGTACAGGTTTCAGGGGCAAACTGGGTCTGAAACATATTGCCGTCGTCCATGACGAAAATGGCAGACCCGCGATAAGCTGCAGCGGACCTGCGCGGGAAATGCTGAATGCGCGGGGTATTGAACATATTCATTTAAGTATCAGCGATGAAAAAGACAATGCGATTGCATTTGTCATACTGGAATCGCCCGGACAGAACATAGATTAATTATGTCACTTGATAAAGAAGTATCACGAAGGCGGACTTTCGCCATTATTTCCCATCCGGATGCCGGTAAAACAACAGTCACGGAGCAGCTCTTGTTCTATGGCGGAGCTATACAGATGGCCGGGACGGTCAAGGCAAGGAAGTCGGCGCGTTACGCCACTTCGGACTGGATGCAAATGGAGAAAGATCGCGGAATATCCATAACCAGTTCGGTCATGCAGTTCGATTACCGGGACAAGGTTATCAACCTGCTGGACACCCCGGGACATGCCGACTTCTCCGAAGATACCTACCGCACACTGACCGCCGTGGATTCCGCCCTCATGGTCATTGATGTGGCCAAGGGCGTGGAAGAGCGAACGCGTAAACTCATGGATGTCTGCCGATTGCGGGACACGCCCATAATTACCTTTATTAACAAGCTGGATCGTGAGGGCAAGGAACCCGTCGAACTGCTGGATGAAATCGAAAAGGACCTTGAGATCGAATGCGCACCGATTAACTGGCCGGTGGGCATGGGCAAACAACTGCAGGGTATTTATTACCTGAATGAAAACCGGATACGCCGTTACCGGAAAACCGGCGCTGATGAGTACATTGATAATGTTGACAGGGACGCGCTGGCGCAGTTTCCGGAATTGCGCATTTACGATCTTATGGAAGAGCTGGACCTGATACGCGGCCTGTGTCCGGATTTTGATCGTGAAAAATTCCTGGCCGGCAAACTGACACCGGTGTTTTTCGGCTCGGCATTAAATAATTTCGGCGTTGAGGAATTTCTGGATTATTTTGCCGAACATGCACCGCCGCCGCAGCCGCGGGAAGCGGTTGAGCGTGTCGTGCAACCGGATGAAAAAAAACTGACCGGTTTCGTATTTAAAATACAGGCCAACATGGATCCGGCCCACCGTGACCGTATCGCATTCCTGCGCCTGTGCTCGGGGCAGTACAAAAAAGGCATGAAAATGCATCATGTACGCCTGAAACGTGATATCCAGGTATCCAATGCCGTGAATTTCCTGGCCGGCAGCCGCGCCAATGCCGAAGAGGCAAGCGCCGGCGATATCATAGGCTTGCACAATCACGGCACCATCCAGGTTGGCGATACGTTTACCCAGGGCGAGGCGCTCAACTATACCGGTATTCCGTATTTTGCCCCGGAGTTGTTCCGGCGCGTTCGCCTCAGGGATCCGTTAAAGATGAAAGCCCTGTTAAAGGGATTGGTACAACTGTGCGAGGAGGGAGCCACCCAGGTCTTTAGGCCCTTTATTAATAATGACCTGATTCTTGGCGCCGTAGGAATCCTGCAGTTTGATGTCGTTGCCGCCCGCCTGAAGGATGAATATAACGTGGAATGCGGTTACGACAACGTGGCCGTGGCGACCGCCCGCTGGGTGCATTGTAATAACAGGGAGAAACTGGCTGAATTTCGCAAGAAGGCCGAGCAGTACCTGGCCACAGATGGTGCAGGGGAACTGACCTACCTGGCACCCACGCTGGTAAACCTGAACCTGGCCATCGAGAAATGGCCGGATATCGAATTCCGGGCTACGCGGGAGAACTGATCGCAGCCCGGATGGCTGTTGGTTAACAGGCCGGTCGAATCAGGAAGAAATCTCGGGTTCTTTCCTGTTTTCTTCCCTGGAAGGGGGATTGCCGCCATCACCCTCAAGCTTTTCATTCGAGGACTGCTGCCCGGCTGATTCGGTTTGCTGTGGTGCTTCGCGACGTACGGTGACATCTTCGCTGGGCGCGGAGGGTGCTTGCGAAGTGCGGGCGGAAGCGGTATCCGGGGCTGAAGCCGGTGCCACGGTTTCTCTCACCTGTTGTTCAGGTGTGGAATTCGCCGCTTGATTCTCCCGGCTGTTATCACGGTATTGACGGCTATCCCCGGCGGCTACAGTATTGGCGGTTTGTGATTTGTCATCGGATGCTGTACCCGCGCTGGCGGATGACGCGTCCTGATTTTGTGGATTATTGCTGTTTTCCGACGTATTACCGCTGCCCTGGCGGCGATTGCGGCCACCGCCCCTGCGGCTACCCGGCTTGCCACGGTTACCGCTTTCGCCACTGCGACGGGGGGGACGTTCACGATTAGCGTCCGTAGCAGAGCGCTCGTTACGCTCCCGGTTGCCGTCCTGGTTGCGGCTTTTGCTGCCGCCACGGTTACGATTCCGGCCACCCCGGCTACGGCTTTGTCCCTGACCCTGAGCACGGTTTTGGCTTGAAGTCGATGCGGGCCGCCGGCTGCCATGACTGGTGCTCCCGGCATCCGGAGTCGATTTTGATTCCTTTTCAGGCACACCGAATAAACTGCCGAAAATCCTTGAGATCAGACCCTTGGTGGGCACTGGCGCTTCCGGCTTTCCTCCGGGAGCGGGTTTGCTCGGTATGACGGTCTTCAGAGCAGGTTCTTCCACCGGGCGTTTTTGCGGCACCTCGGCGACAACTTCATTGCCTTCCTCGGCCTCGGAAGTCATCCTGTAACTGGCTTGTTTATGTTCTTTGCGGTCCAGTTCTGATTCCCGAATCCGTTGCAAATCATATTGTGGCGATTCGAGATTCGGATTCGGGATCATGATCACTTCAATGGAATGACGCTTTTCAATATCCGTGATGGCCTGGCGCTTCTCGTTTAACAGGTAGGTCGCCATTTTTACCGGCATGTGGGCAATGATTTTCGCGGATTTTTCCTTGATGGCTTCCTCTTCAATCAGGCGCAGGATAGACAGCGACATGGACTCGATGCTGCGGATCTGGCCGGTCCCCTCGCAAAGCTTGCAGGTATGGGAACTGGATTCGCCAAGAGACGGTTTCAGGCGTTGCCGTGACATTTCCAGCAGGCCAAAGCGGGAAATACGTCCGATCTGGACGCGGGCACGGTCCATTTTCAGGTGCTCTTTGAGCCGGTTTTCCACCTCGCGCTGGTTGGCGGCGTTCATCATATCGATAAAATCGATAACAATCAGGCCGCCCAGGTCACGCAGGCGTAACTGCCGGGCGATTTCCTCGGCTGCCTCGATATTGGTAGTCAGCGCGGTTTCCTCGATATCACTTCCGGCCGTGGATCGGGCCGAGTTGATATCGATGCTGATCAGCGCCTCGGTGTGGTCGATGACCACGGCGCCGCCGGAAGGCAGACGCACCTCGCGTGAGAAGGCCGATTCGATCTGGCTCTCGATCTGGTAGCGGGTGAACAATGGATCCGGTTCTTTATAGAGTTTCAGCTTATTGAGGTTATGCGGCATCACCTGCTGCATGAACTCCAGGGCGCGCTGGTAGACGGCTTCGTCGTCGATCCAGATTTCGCTGATGTCCTTTCTCAGGTTGTCGCGAATGGCACGGATGATGACCTCGCTTTCCTGGTAAATCAGGAATGGCGCGGGACGCTGTTTTGAAGTTTGTTCGATGGACTCCCACACATGCACGAGGTAATCGAGATCCCACTGTAATTCCTCGCTGGATTTGCCGACACCGGCGGTACGCAGGATCAGGCCCATGCCATTGGGGATCTCCAGTGAGCTCATGGCCTCGCGTGCCTCGGAGCGGTCGGCGCCTTCAATCTGCCGTGATACGCCGCCGGCGCGCGGGTTGTTCGGCATCAGCACCAGGTAACGACCGGCCAGACTGATAAAGGTGGTCAGAGCGGCGCCCTTGTTGCCGCGTTCTTCCTTTTCAATCTGGACTATGAATTCCTGGCCTTCCTCGAGGGCGTCCTTGACATTGATGCGGCCGCGCTTGTCGCCGGTTTGCTTGTCACGAAGCAGGGAGTGGGCGATTTCCTTGAACGGCAGGAAACCATGCCGTTCGGAGCCGTAATTGACGAACGCCGCCTCGAGGCTTTGTTCGATACGGACCACGCGGCCCTTGTAGATATTGGATTTTTTCTGCTGCCGACTGGTGGATTCGATATCCAGGTCATACAACTTCTGTCCATCGACCATTGCTACCCGCAACTCCTCCGGTTGAGTTGCGTTAATTAATATTCTTTTCATTTTAAAATCCTTGACTTATACACTCCAACGCCTGTTTAAGAAGCAGGTCATCGTGCCGGACGCTGCTTGCGGCGGGGGTGTCGAAACTAATGCCAACAGGCCTGGGCCTGTCACCTGTCACCACCGGCTGTTTTCTGGTAATACCGGTGTGTGCGTATAATTCGTCGGGCTGCCACTAACCGTAAGAAATCAAGAACGTTCTGGCTGAATCAGAGGTTTCTTAAAATCACAGTACAGATACGAGACTCCGGCATCTGTCACGCTTTGCCAGTTCGCTTTCAAGAGAATCCGGGGAGCGGTCAGAACAAGATTGTCCGGTACAGGCAGCCAAGCTGTCCAAATATACCAATTTTGCGGTGTTGCGACAATGACATATATCCGCATAGTGAATGACTAATGAATGATAATTACAAGCCTGTTCAGTACCTTACAGTGGGCAGTGAAGACAGTGGACGAAGAATCGACAATTTTCTCATGGCCCGGCTGAAACAGGTGCCTAAAACACGGGTCTACCGCATGCTCAGAAAAGGAGAGGTGCGGTTGAACGGCGGCCGGGTCCGGCAGGATCGAAAGTTGAAAACAGGCGATGTTCTCCGCATTCCGCCGCTGTATGAACAGCCGTCGAACATGGATGCACCGCCGGACCACCTGGTCCGCCGGGTCATGGCCAGCATCATTTTCGAGAATGACCTGATCCTTGCCATTAACAAGCCCGCTGGCATCAGTGTGCATGGCGGCAGTCGTGATACGCATGGCATCATCGAAGCGTTGCGCGCCGGCAGCAAGGCGTATCAGGGCCTGCATCTGGCCCACCGGCTGGATCGCATGACTTCGGGCTGTCTGTTGCTGTGCAAACGCATGGATACCCTGCGCCAGGTTAATCAACTGATCAGACAGGGTGATACTACAAAAAAATATCTCACGCTGGTCAAGGGCCGGGCTGATGATCAATTCAGTGTCAACCTGCCCCTGAAGAAAGGCACATTGCGTGGCGGTGAGCGCATGGTCGGCGTTGACCATTCAGGTAAAGCAGCAACGAGTCTGTTTACCGTTGTGCGACACTATAATTCCGCTACCTTGATGGAGGTGGAACTTGTAACCGGACGCACTCATCAAATACGCGTACATGCCGCTGAGTCCGGCCACCCGGTGGCGATGGACAATAAATACGGTGAAATACAGTATAATCGTGAAATGAAACGGCTCGGTCTGAAGCGGATGTTTCTGCATGCCAGCAGCCTGTCACTGCACCTGCCCGGTGAAATTGCGCCCGTAGTGATCGAAGCACCGTTACCATCGGAGTTGCAGAATTTCCTGGTTACACTGGCACATGAAGAGGCAGAGCCGATTAAACAGCATCAACGAAAAAATCAGGCAGATAAAATATGACCCAGGAAAGCAATCGTAGTGACGAGCAAATCGTCCGGGAAATTGCCCGCGAAACCGTCAGTGAACTGCGCAAGACGCGGCGCTGGCGTAACTTTTTTTACTCGTTGTTCGCCCTTTATCTGCTCGGTTTTTTCGCGATTTATCTGGGTAATAACCTCTCACAAATGAGTGGGATTGGTGAAAAGCATACGGCACTCATAGACATTAACGGTGTCATCGCCGAAAACGCCGAGGCCAGTGCCGATAACATCGTGACCGGCCTCAGGGCCGCCTACAAGAACAGCAACACGGCCGGGATCATTCTGCGCATCAACAGCCCCGGCGGCAGCCCGGTGCAGGCCGGATATGTCAATGACGAGATCAAACGGCTGCGCAAAAAACACCCGGAAATTCCGGTGTATGCGGTCATCAGTGACATCTGTGCTTCCGGAGGCTACTACATCGCCGCGGCCGCGGATCGCATTTTTGCCGACAAGGCCAGCATCGTAGGTTCCATCGGCGTGGTCATGGCCGGTTTCGGTTTTGTCGAGGCTATCGATAAGCTCGGAGTGGAGCGGCGCTTGCTCACCGCGGGCGAAAACAAGGGGCTGCTGGACCCGTTTTCACCCGTGAAAGCCGAGGAAGTCAGTCATTTATCCGGCCTCCTGGAAGACATACACCAGCAATTTATCGGGATCGTACGTGAGGGACGGGGTGACAAGCTCAAGGAAGATGAAGACATATTCAGCGGGCTCATCTGGACGGGGGAACAATCGCTGGATATCGGCCTGGTGGATGAACTGGCCAGTTCCAGCCAGGTGGCGCGCGAGGTCATCGGCGCCGAGGAAATCGTGGATTTTACCCGCAGGGAAAACTACCTGGATCGATTCGCCCGCCGTATCGGTTCAGCCATGGTGGAGTCCTTCTATACCCATACCATCATGCAGTTACGGTAGCCTGAACCCACGCCGGCGCAGCATGTTCGAGAGTTCTATCAAGGGCAGGCCTATCAGCGCAGTGGGATCATCACCACGCATGGACCGGGTCAGCATGATGCCGGAAGCTTCGGACTTGAAGCTGCCGGCACAATCAAACGGTTTTTCAATATTCAGATAGCGTTCTATTTCCTCGTCCTGGAGATCACGAAAGGTGACGTAATACTTAACGACAGCAGTTTGCACATCATCTGCCCGGCCATCGTAGACGCACAATCCGGTACTGAAGACGGCGGTCCGGCCACTCAAGGTGCTCAACTGCGCACAGGCATTGATGAAATTACCCGGTTTCACCAGCACTTCATCGTTGCAGGTCAGCACCTGGTCCGAGCCGATAATAACCGCGGCCGGGCGCATTGCGGCCACCGCCATGGCCTTGTCAGTGGCCAGTCGGCGGACGATATCATCGGCTTTTTCACCGGTTTCAAAGTGTTCGTCACTGCCGGGGGAAATCGCGGTAAATTCCAGCCGCAACCGCTGCAATAATTCCCGCCGGTAGGGCGATGAAGACGCGAGGATCAGATCGGGTTGTGTAATGAGGATTTCTCCGGGTTGTTAAGGGGGGTGATTAAAACCGGTAAATATACGCCAAGTCAATGTGTTATAAAGAATTTTAACAGTTCTTTTGACACCGGGGGTGGCACTGGATACACTTTGCCGCCTGATGCTGTCAGACCTGCCCAAGACCATCGATCCGATACGTCTCGCCAGAGCCGGCTCGAGACTTGAGGGCAGCCTTGAGACAGGCATAATGGAGCGCCTCGCACCCTTGTTGATGACTCCTGATGGTCATGTCGATTTCCGGCTGGATTTTCTCCAGGACAGTGACGGTGTCAATATTGTCGAGAGTGAGTGCTGCACAGCATTAAGCATGCAATGCCAGAGATGTTTCAATCCTGTGGCAATTGAGATACATACGCATAGCCGCCTGGTCGTTGTCGCCAGCGAGGAGGCGGCCAGGGACATACCGGCGGATTGTGAACCGCTTTTGTTCAACGGTGAAAATCTGGATCTGGCGAGGATGATTGAAGAAGAAATATTACTGGCATTACCTATTGCTCCGCGACATGAACATGAGCAATGCCATGCAGGGACCCGGGATTCATTGGCGGGGAACCGGGGTAAAAATCCGTTTTCCATATTGAAAAATCTCGAACTATAAACGACACACATATTGAAGATCATACGCAGGAGTAAGCTTGAATGGCTGTACAACAAAATAAAAAATCACGTTCGCGACGCGACATGCGCCGCGCCCATGATTCACTCGCTAATCCGACATTATCTATTGATGCCACCTCCGGCGAGACACATCGTCGTCACCACATCAGTGCCGACGGCTATTACCGGGGTAAACAGATCATCAAGTCTGATCAGGTCGAGGAAATCGAATAATTCCGTCCGGGATACCGCTATCGTGCTGCCACAGCACTGACAGCGACGTGAGAATCTATTGAACATTACCATAGCTCTTGACGCCATGGGCGGAGATCATGGCCCCGGCGAGATCATCCCGGCAGCCGAGAGCGCCCTCAAACGGCACCGGGATCTGCATCTGATCCTGGTCGGAATCGAACCGGAGCTGGAAAAGTACCTGTCCGGTTTCGCCTCCACGATCAGCAGCCGCATCGAGATCCAGCATGCATCGCAGGTGGTCGAGATGCACGAATCCCCCTCCCAGGCGTTGCGCACCAAGAAGGATTCGTCCATGCGCGTGGCAATCGAGATGGTCAAACAGGGGAGGGCGCAGGCCTGTGTCAGCGCCGGTAATACCGGCGCCCTCATGGCCACGGCGCGCTACTTGCTGAAAATGCTTCCCTGTATCGATCGGCCGGCAATCTGTACCGCATTGCCGCGAATCAAGGGCCATTGCCGGATACTGGATCTGGGCGCCAATGTGGACAGCAGTTCCGAACAACTCTTCCAGTTTGCTGTTATGGGCAGTGAACTGACCAGTGCGGTGGATGAAGTGGAATCACCGAGCGTGGCGTTACTGAATATCGGCGAAGAGGAAATCAAGGGTAATGACCAGGTCAAGCAGGCAGCATCCATTCTGGCCAACAGCCACCTCAATTACGTCGGTTTTGCCGAGGGTAATGATATTTATACCGGCAATATCGACGTCATCGTTTGTGACGGTTTTGCAGGGAATGTTGCACTCAAGGCCAGTGAAGGCGTGGCGCAGTTGTTCCGTCATCACGTGGAAGCCGGGTTTCGCAAAAGCCTCTACGGCAGGATTGCCGGACTGGTTGCACTGCCGGTGCTCAGGAGTTTGAAGCACCGCATTGACCCCCGGCAGTATAACGGTGCCAGCCTGCTGGGATTGAAAGGCATCGTCATCAAAAGTCACGGCAGCGCCGACCGGGTATCCTTTGCCACGGCAATCAACGAGGCCATCACCGAGGTTGCTCATAACATCCCCGAACGCATCAGCCACAAGCTCGAAGAACTGTTAACGGAGCGACAGGTAATCTGATGTATTCACGCATCACCGGCACGGGCAGTTACCTGCCTGAAAAGGTGCTAACGAACCGGGATCTGGAAAAAATCGTCGATACATCCGATGAATGGATTCGCTCACGCACAGGAATTTGCGAGCGCCATATTGCCGGTGATGATCAAACCACGGTAGACCTTGCCCACTTTGCGGCCCGTGCCGCCATCGAGGCCGCCGGTATCGAACCGGCCGACATTGATCTGATCATAGTGGCCACCACCACGCCGGACCTGGTCTTTCCCAGCACGGCCTGCCTGCTGCAACAACGACTGGATATACACGGCTGTCCCGCGTTCGATGTCCAGGCCGTATGTACCGGTTTTATTTATGCACTCGATATAGCCGATAAATTCATCCGCAGCGGCAGTGCCCGCACGGCGCTGGTCGTCGGCGCTGAAGTGCTGTCACGTATTCTCGACTGGTCGGACCGCGGCACCTGCGTACTGTTCGGAGACGGCGCCGGTGCGGTCGTACTGGAAACCAGTGAAGAGCCCGGCATACTGTCATCACACCTGCATGCGGATGGTGCTTATCAGGATTTGCTCAAGGTGCCTACAGGTATTGCTGCAACGGAATCGACGCGGCTGACCAGGGAAGCCTATATTGAAATGCAGGGCAATGAAGTCTTCAAGATCGCAGTCAATACGCTCGGCCGTATCGTTGACGAGACACTGGCATACAATAACCTGGAAAAAGAGGCCATCGACTGGCTGGTGCCGCACCAGGCCAATACCCGTATCATTACAGCCACGGCAAAAAAACTGAACATGTCCATGGACCGCGTTATCCTTACCATCGCTGAACATGGCAATACCTCGGCGGCCTCGGTGCCGCTGGCACTGGATGTGGCTATTGGCGATGGTCGCATACAGCCCGGGGATACCCTCCTGCTGGAGGCTTTCGGCGGCGGGTTTACCTGGGGTTCGACACTCATCAAATACTAGAGCCTGAAAACAACAGGAATATGACTGCAAAATACGCCATGGTATTTCCGGGACAGGGTTCCCAGTACGTCGGCATGCTCGATGCTCTGGCGGGATCCAGCCCGGTCATCCGGGAAACGTTTCAGGAAGCCTCGGATCGTCTGGGATTCGATCTCTGGCAAATGACACAGGAATCCGAAGAACATCTGAATCGCACAGAAAATACGCAACCGGCGCTGCTCTCCGCCAGTGTGGCGCTGTGGCGTTTATGGCAGGCCGGCGGCAACTCCGCTCCCTCGGCATTCGCCGGCCACAGCCTGGGTGAATACTCGGCCCTGGTCTGTGCCGGCGCCCTTGATTTCGGCGATGCGGTTCGGCTGGTAGCCAGTCGTGGCCGTTTTATGCAGGACGCCGTGGCCCCGGGTGAGGGCAGTATGGCCGCGGTTCTTGGTCTTGACGATGACCGAATCACGGCTATATGCAATGACATTTCCGCCGAAACTGTTGTTGCTCCCGCCAACTTCAACGCCCCCGGCCAGGTGGTCATCGCCGGTCATGCCGAAGCTGTGGACAAGGCTGTTACCAGCGCCAAATCAGCAGGCGCCAAACGCGTGGTGAAGTTGCCCGTGAGTGTACCTTCTCATTGTGCCTTGATGCGGCCGGCCGCGAAACAACTCGCCGAACTGCTGGAAAATATCAATATCCGCACTCCGGTAATCCCGGTAATACACAACGTGGATGCCCGGACGCGACAGGATCCGAAAGAAATTCTTCAAGCCTTGATCGAACAGTTATATGAACCGGTACAATGGACCCGCTGTGTGCGGGCACTGACTGCTGACGGAGTATCCCATCTACTTGAATGCGGTCCCGGCAAGGTGCTGGGCGGACTCTGTAAACGCATAGACCGCAACCTGTTATGCCAGCCGATGTCTGAACCGGGCGATATTGATAAGGCCCGGGCTGCGGTTGAGGAAGAGAAGTCGTGATTCTGGAGAACAAAACTGCCCTGGTCACCGGCGCCAGCCGGGGTATCGGCCGGGCCATTGCCCTGGAACTGGCCGCCCAGGGCGCCTATGTGATCGGTACGGCCACGTCAGAAAGCGGGGCGGAGGCATTCACTGCCGTCTTGTCAGAGCATCAATATCAGGGTCAGGGCCTGGTTCTGGATGTATCACAGCCGGACTCGGTCAATGCACTCGGTGAGGCACTGGCAACAGCCGGCCAGGATCCCGCTATCCTGGTGAACAATGCCGGTGTGACCCGTGATAACCTGCTCATGCGCATGAAAGACGAGGAATGGGATACTGTCATAAATACCAACCTGAGTTCCGTGTTCAGGCTGACCCGCCTGTGTCTGCGCGCCATGATGAAAGCTCGCTGGGGCAGGGTGATCAACATCACTTCAGTTGTCGGTCTTTCCGGGAATGCGGGTCAATGCAATTACTCGGCCGCAAAGGCAGGAATGGTGGGCTTTACCCGTTCGCTGGCCAGGGAGGTCGCCGCACGCAACATCACTGTTAATGCCGTTGCCCCCGGATTCATACAAACAGACATGACCGATGCGCTGAAAGATGATCAGAAATCCACCCTGTTGTCGCAAATTCCGCTGGCACGTCTGGGTCATCCACAGGACATAGCCGGCACGGTATTGTTTCTGGCTTCGGAACATGCCGCCTATATCACGGGTGAAATCATCAACGTCAATGGTGGAATGTATATGGCCTGAGATACCTATTATTTACATTAAATATCGATTATATCTTATTGTAATTAAAGTTAATTAACATCAACGCACAGCATCGCTTGCAAGATGTTTCTATTTCACTAAACTTACACACGCAAATCGGTCGCGTACCGACACGGGAGGATAAAATTATTATGAGCAGTGTTGAAGAACGAGTAAAAAAAATAGTGGTTGAGCAACTGGGTGTTAAAGATGAAGAGGTCACTAATGAATCATCATTTGTGGACGACCTGGGCGCTGACTCACTCGATACCGTTGAACTGGTTATGGCACTGGAAGAAGAGTTCAAAACTGAAATTCCTGACGAAGAAGCAGAAAAAATTACCACCGTACAGCAGGCGGTGGACTATGTTTCTGCCAATCTCGAATAGCTACTGGTTTGTAAATCCACTACAAGGCCGCGTTATCAACGCGGCCTTTGTTATTTTCTGAATACAGGAAACATGCTGTGAGCAAGCGTCGTGTTGTCGTCACCGGACTGGGTATGGTCAGCCCTCTCGGAAACTCGGTAGAAGCTACCTGGAAAAACATTCTGGCCGGAAAAAGCGGCATTGCACCACTGACCCATTTCGATGTCAGTGAGTTTCCCGTTCGCTTCGGCGGTTCCGTACGCGATTTCGATGTGACTGAATACATCAGCAAAAAGGATGCACGCAAGATGGACCCCTTCATCCATTACGGCATGGCGGCCGGTATACAGGCGGTGCGCGATTCCGGCCTGGAGATCACGGAATCCAATGCCCACCGGGTGGGCATTGCGGTAGGCTCCGGTATCGGTGGTTTGCCGGGAATAGAAAAGGGTACCGAGCAGTTGCTGAAAGGCGGGCCGAGGAAATTATCGCCCTTCTTTGTCCCCAGTAATATCATCAATATGATATCCGGCCACCTGTCCATACACTATGGCGCCAAGGGCCCCAATTTCGCCATCGTGACTGCCTGTACGACCGGGACGCATAATATCGGGGATGCCAGCCGCATTATTGAATACGGTGATGCCGACGTCATGGTGGCCGGAGGCGCGGAAATGTCCACCTCACCCACGGGACTGGCCGGTTTTGCCAACGCCAAGGCGCTGTCCACGCGCAATGACGCCCCCGAACAGGCGTCGCGTCCCTGGGACCGGGACCGCGACGGTTTTGTGCTCAGTGACGGCGCCGGGGTTGTCGTGCTCGAGGAATACGAACACGCCCGATCTCGAGGCGCACGTATTTACGCCGAAGTCACCGGTTATGGTATGAGTGGGGATGCTTATCATATGACTGCGCCCTCGGTTAATGGTGATGGCGCCGCCCGTTGCATGCAAAATGCAATCAACAATGCCGCCATCAATACTGCTGAAATCGACTACATCAACGCTCATGGCACTTCCACTCCTGCCGGAGATCTCGCCGAAACACTCGCGGTAAAAACAGTTTTTGGCGACCACGCCGGCAAGGTGGCCATCAGTTCAACGAAATCCATGATTGGCCATTTACTGGGCGCCGCCGGTGGCGTCGAAGCCATAATTTGCATCCTCGCCATTCGCGACCAGGTAGCACCACCGACCATTAACCTGGATAATCCGGGTGCAGGCTGTGATCTCGATTACGTGCCCCTTGAAGCCAGGCCCATGCGCATCACGACGGCCCTGTCGAACTCGTTCGGCTTCGGCGGCACCAACGGCACACTCATTTTCAGACAGGTGTGAATAGTGATTGGTGAACGGTGATTGGTGGAAAGTGAGTATTATGAATAACAATTTATTCCAGCTTCGTTTTCGTTCTCCCGTACACGGTTCTCGTTTCACATCTCACTCTCCATGATCCTGGTCAACGGCCGGCCTTCTGACAGCATTCATACAAGCGACCGTGGATTACACTACGGTGATGGTGTATTCGAAACCGTCGCTGTAGAGAACGGCGCAGCTCTGGCCCTTGAAGAACACCTGTTGCGTCTTCAAGCCGGAGCCAGGGCGCTCGGTTTTCCCGACCCGGATACAGCGCAGATCCTCAATGAAGTCGATTCGTTGATCAGTCCCGATCAACGGGCGGTCATGAAAATCGTGCTGACACGGGGACGGGGTGGACGCGGGTACCGTCCGCCGGCAATCGATGATACCGTTCCGTCCCGTATCATTTCCCTGCATGAGTGGCCCGAATACGATCCCGATATGTATGAGCAAGGTATCGTTCTGGGATTGTGTAAAACCCGTTTGTCGCAGAACCCCGCGCTGGCGGGGATCAAGCATCTGAACCGGCTTGAGCAGGTGCTGGCCCGCAATGAGTGGCGTGACTCCAGTGTTTTCGAAGGTCTCATGCTCGATAACGACGGCGATATCATCGAGGGCACCATGAGCAACCTGTTCCTGATTGTGGACGGGGTTTTACTGACGCCCTCACTTGATAGCTGTGGTATTCACGGCATTGTTCGCAAACTGGTTATGGACATCGCCGCCGAACTGGAAATCAATTGCCGCGTGACCCGTCTCGGCCTGGAGGATATCGAAAAGGCCAGCGAAGTATTTATCTGCAACAGCCTCCTCGGCTTATGTCACGTCCGAACTTATCAAAACCATAGCTATGATCCACCGGTCCTGTGTCCGCAACTGCGAGAGGGACTGATCAAACAACAGAAAATAGCCTCACTGTGATCCGGAGTGTCATCATACCGGGACTCGGTTTTATTCTGCTGGCCTGCGCCGCGCTGTGGCTGGTCTGGGAGCACAAGGAAGCGTATCTACAGACACCCATGAGCATCGAGGACGATGTAGTTCTGGTAGTCGAAGCCGGTACCAACCTTTCAGCCCTGGCCCTGGCGTTGACCGAAAAAGGCTGGATCAGCAATCCCAACTACCTTATTTTCGAAGCCCGTCTGCATGGCAAGGCCCATCGCATCAAAAGCGGAGAGTATCTCGTTACCCGGGGCACTACACCGCAGCAATTGCTCGATCAACTGATCACAGGCAAGGTCATCCAGCATGAGCTGACGCTGATAGAGGGCTGGAATTTCTCCGAGGTTGCAAACGCGGTAAGCAATAATACGACACTGGCACAGACCATCGGCGACTGGTCTCCCGCAGCCGTAGCCGACGCTCTCAAGCTCGAGTATTCGTCACCGGAAGGGCTGTTCTTTCCCGATACCTATCATTTCCCCCGCGGCACCACGGACCTGCAATTTCTGCAGCGCGCCCGGGATCGGCTGCAACAGGTACTGGAGGAGGAGTGGCAGCAGCGCGCCCCCGATCTGCCCTATGAAAACGCCTACGAGGCCCTGATTATGGCCTCCATTATCGAGAAAGAAACGGGCGTGGCCGATGAACGCGGCCGTATCGCCGGGGTGTTCGTCCGCCGCCTGCAAAAAGGCATGAAACTGCAAACGGATCCGACCGTGATTTTTGCCATGGGTGATGAATTTGACGGCAATATACGGCGCAAGGATCTGTCCCATGAATCGCCGTATAATACCTATGTGCATGCCGGCCTGCCGCCGACACCCATCGCCCTGGCCGGACGCGAGGCCATACACGCCGCATTGCATCCCGAACCGGGCGATGCGTTGTACTTTGTCTCCCGGGGCGACGGCACTCATCATTTTTCAGCAACATTGCGGGAACACAATAATGCCGTGAACAAGTACCAGTTGAAGAAACACTGATGCCGCAGTCAGGGCAACAACGCGGTCTTTTTATTACGCTGGAAGGCATCGAAGGCGCCGGCAAGAGTACGCAGCAGGAATACATCGCCCGCCTGCTGATTCAACGGGGCCACCGCGTCGTCCAGACTCGCGAACCGGGTGGCACGGCGCTGGGTGAGGCGATACGCAGCACCCTGCTCGCCCACACCGGCAACCACGCCATTTCGCATGACACTGAACTGTTACTGATGTTCGCCGCCCGTTGCCAGCACGTGGACGAAATCATCCGCCCGAATATCGAGGCCGGCATCACTGTCTTGTCCGATCGGTTTACGGATTCCAGTTTTGCCTACCAGGGTGGCGGTCGCGGAATTGCTGCCGGGCGCATCCGCTCATTGCAGCAATGGGTGCATCCGGATCTGAATCCGGACCTGACCCTGCTGCTGGATTTGCCGGTAGCCACCGGTCTTGAACGGGTCGGCCGGAGAGGGGAGTCGGATCGGTTTGAAGCGGAGGAACTGGAATTTTTCGAGGCTGTACGATCTACTTACCTGGATATGGCCGCTGCGGAGCCGCAACGTTTCGAAATAATCGACGCCAACCGGAATCTTGCTGAAATCCAGGACAATATCCGCGCAGTACTTGAGAAGAGGGCGATTGTATGAACGTCTATCCCTGGCAACAGGCGCAGTGGCAACGGGTTGCACAGGCCATCACAGCAGACCGGTTGTCTCATGGATTGTTATTACACGGACCTGCCGGTATCGGCCTGACACGGTTTTCCCGGGTGCTGGCGGCACGGTTGTTGTGCGACCGGCCTGATGCTGCACCGGCCTGTGGCGCATGCAAAGCCTGCATACTGGTGGACAGTGGTAATCACCCGGATCTTGAACTCATTGAACCGGAAGAGCCCGGCAAGCAGATCAAAGTCGAGCAAATTCGCGATCTCATCGATTTCATGCATCTGAAAAGCCAGTACGGCAAATACAAGATAGCCATTATCGAACCCGCCGAAGCCATGAACACAAACGCGGCCAACACACTGTTGAAAACACTGGAAGAACCTCCGGCCACCTCGGTGCTGATATTGAACAGTCATGATCCGCAACGCCTGCCCGTGACCGTACGCAGCCGCTGTCAAAGCATCGCTTTCGGCCTCGCGGGCGATAGCACGGCAGCCACCTGGCTCGGTGAACAGATCAATGATAGCGGAATGGATCCCGAACAGTTGCTGCAACTCGCCGGTGCGCCGCTGGCGGCGCTGGATATGGTCGAGGGCAAGCAAATCGAGCAGCGCCAACAACTGGTGGATGATCTGGTGCATCTTGGCCGCTCCGACGCCGACCCGGTCGCAGTCGCCGGTCGTTGGGCCGGCCTGGAAACCGGTGTTGCCGTGCGCTGGTTGCAGCGATTGTTCATGGATATGCTCAAACTGAAATTATCCGAACAGCCGCCGGGATTCGGTAGTAGCGACGTTATCGGGCGTTTGCGTCCGCTCGTAAATGGGTTAGACTTACGGGAAATAGTGTCCTGTTGTCAGTTACTTGCGAGAATAAATGCACAACTGGGCAGTACGGTGACCTATAACAAGCAAGCCCTGCTGGAGGAATTCGTATTTCTCTGGCGCTCAGTTGCAACCAGCGGAGGAGTTAGCCAGTGAGTGTTCCCGGCGGTCGTGATCCCAGACAAGGTATCCTGTCGCTCACCATTCGCGACAAAAGCGCGCTGTACGCTTCCTACATGCCGTTCATCCGTAACGGCGGCCTGTTCATTCCCACGGCCAAACCGTACAAGCTCGGTGACGAGGTCTTCATGTTGCTGACGCTGATGGACAGCAAGGAAAAACTGCCGGTGGCCGGCAAGGTGGTCTGGATCACACCGAAAGGGGCACAGGGTAACAAGACCTGCGGCATCGGAGTGCAGTTCAGCGAACTTGACAAGGGCGCCACCAGGAACAAGATCGAAAACCAGCTCGCCGGCGCGTTGAAGTCGGACCGGCCAACGCACACGTTGTAAAAGAAAGCCACAAGCTACAAGCTACTAGCTACAAGTTAAAAACAAGCCACTAGCAACAAACTATAGGTGTATAAATTTATCTTTTATCTTTTACTTGTGGCTAGTGGCTAGTGGCTAGTCGCCATGCTTGTCGACTCCCACTGTCATATCCCTATGTTGAAGGATCTCACGCTAGAGGAGGTGCTGGGTAATGCCGAAGTAAACGACGTGCAGCGCATGTTGTGCGTGTCAGTGGATCTGGACAGCCTGCCGGATGTGATCGCCACCGCTGAAGCCAGTGACCGGGTTTACGCCAGCGTCGGACTGCATCCGAATTCGCAGATCGGCACTGAACCGGATGTTGCCACACTGATGCGTCTGGCCGGGCATGAAAAAGTGATCGCCATCGGTGAAACGGGACTGGATTATTTTCGCAGCGAAGGCGATCTGGACTGGCAACGGGAGCGATTTCGCACCCATATACAGGCAGCCAGAGAGTCCGGCAAACCGCTGATCATTCATTCCCGGGAAGCCAGGGAGGATGTCATCCGGATCCTCCGGGAAGAGGGCGCCGACAGCATCGGCGGTGTCATGCACTGCTTTGTCGACGACTGGGCGACCGCTTGCAGCGCCATGGATCTGGATTTTTACATCTCCTTTTCCGGCATTGTCACCTTCAAAAACGCTACCGATCTGCAGCAAGTCGCCAGGCAAGTGCCGCTGGACCGCATACTGGTGGAAACCGATTCGCCGTACCTCGCGCCCGTGCCGTTCCGTGGCAAGCAGAATCAGCCCGCCTATGTACGCTACGTGGCGGAATCCATCGCGGAACTGAAAGGCATCAGCTACGAACAAATTGCCGATGCCACAACCGATAATTTCTATAACGCCTTCAGACTCGCGGTCTGAATCGTCTCAGGTAGCATCTGCCCGCGCTGGAAGCGGCGCTTACAGGGCCGATTTCAGTATGGCTGTCGCCCGGGCGATTTTCTCCATGTCGGTATAGCAGTGCGGTGAGAAGCGAATGCCGCCGAAACGGTGCGCGCAGATGACCTGCTGCTGCATCAGGTGTTTGTGTAACCCGGCATGATCCACGCCCTCGATGTGAAAGCTGATGATCCCCGCATGCCTTGCCGGATCAGCGGGCGTTAACAAATGCAGATTGTTAATTTTCTCAAGTTCACTGATCAAATAACGCATACGATCTTCGATCAGGTCACCAACCGTCTGCATGCCGATTTCCAGCAGCAGGGAAAGACTCGCCGACAGCGCATGAATTCCGATCATGTTCGGACTGCCGCATTCAAAACGCCTGGCGTCAGGTGCCGGTGTCCATTCCTTCGCATCGTAATTGCCGGCGTTTGCCACCATGTGCCAGCCGTACTGGTGCAACTCCAGGGTTTCCAGTAATTCACTGCGACAGTAGAAGAGGGCAATGCCTTCCGGGCCCAGCATCCACTTGTGGGCATCCGCCATGACGAAATCTGCCTGACAGGACTGCACATCAAGCGGCTGGGCGCCGATACTCTGTATGGCGTCGATGCAGAAGCGGATGTCGTGTGATCGGCAGAATTCACCCAATCGTTCCAGATCCAGCCTTAAACCTGAACCGTACTGCACCGAACTGACGGTCAGTACCCGGGTCCGGTGGTCGCAGGCGTCCATCAACGCCTGTTCCGGATCCTGACCGTTGAGTATCACTTCACGAAATTCAACGCCATGCTTTTGTTGGGCCTGCCAGGGGATGCGATTGGAAGGAAACTCCTGGTTCGAACTCACCACGTTGTCGCGCGGTTGCCATGGCATTCCCCCGGCCACCACCGACAGCGCCTCGGAGGTATTTTTCAACAGGGCAATCGACTGCGTATCCGGTGCATTGATGAGCGTCCGTAACTGTTCGCGTAACTGCTGTTCTATTTCCATCCAGCGCGGATAATGCCGGGCGCCCTGGAAAACATTTTCCAGGGCAAATTCGGTAACCGCGGTGGCCGTTCGCCGGGGCCAGGGCGATACGGCGGCATGGTTCAGATACAGCAGGTTTTCATCCTGGGGGAATTCGTGGTCCAGATTCATGGGAAGCGACATGTTGTTGTTTTCGGGAGAACCATGACAACATCAGGCCGCCCGGGATGCAACCTGGACACAGTGTCAACCGACGAAATCCGGTCGTAATGATAGTCGGTCTATGGGCAATAACGATCGCGCTTGTCGATCTGTGAATTCCATAATTCGCGCAGAAAACGGCTGCCGCGTGAGGCATAACCGCTGGCATACCGGTAACCGAGGTCGTCAAGGTAAAGCAGGGCGCCGCGACATTGCACTTCATCATATCCACCCGGACCCGCCCGTGCCTCAAGTCGTGCCAGTTTTTCCAACATCAGATCCCTGTCCAGTTGTCGTAATCGTTCCAGCTCGTAAGGCCGGAGCCCCGGGCCACCATCGGTCAGCCGACCTCCAATATCGATGATCCGCGAACCGGCAGTGTCGCGGCAGGGCTCATCGCTAAACTCCACCAGACCACTGCTGTGCTGACATTGATAGATTTCGGCCAGGACCGGCGATGACCACAGGCCCAGGCTGATAAACACTATGGTGACCAGGGTTCGTATCATCGCTTTGATTAAGCGGCATCCAGTCGGCACTTCAGCACCGATACATCAACAACTGCCGACCTACGGGATGCTGGATATTGTTATCCAGCAAATACCTTTCCTGCACCTTGAAAGCGGCCAACTCCCGCATCAGATATGAACGGCACTCGGACACGTCATGATGAATCCACTTACCCGTGACGTCCTGGGCATAGTGCACCAGTTCATGAAGCAGGATGCTTTTATGCACCGCGTTTTCCAGATCCAGTTCGTTGGATAAATAGATGGTTTTGTCATCGAGATTGTAAAAGGCCTTCGCGGGACAATCACTGCCGCCACACGCCAACTCCTGCAGGCTGCTGACGTCAATGACACGAACAGGCGGGCACGTGTCCAGATTCTCATACACCCCCTGCTGGTTCAAAAACAACAGGAAGGTCACGCATAACGCATTTACATCTACCGGCATGTCGGGTTGCCTCCCGGGTCTGGCCCGGGGTTGTTATTGAACTGCTATTTTTATCAATAATAGTCGGTTTGTTCCCTGATATCCCTGCAACTGGTTTTTCCGCACACAACCAGGAAATAGGGTTAAGACGAAAACCGCTTGATTCCAGTACCCAAAGTTGATCGCCAGCGTTCATCCCGGATAAAACCATTCTGTAAGTCCAGGATTTTGGATGGAGTTAAAGAGAATGTATTAAAATACAGTAAGATAACAATGATATCTAATTACTATTCTAGATATGTGTAACTATAAGGCTGAATATATAACTACGCATAATGTATATTATGTTAAATTTTATATTAATCGATAATTCAAGAGAATCCAGGGCTGTGTATAGATATGCAGCTTATTTCATGAATACGTAAGTACCCGGCGCAGGACAAATCGGTCGGTACCCTGCTGTCTCGCTGCTCAGATCGGTCGGCTCGACCTTTTCCGTTGAACGCGCCGCCAGCCATTATGTGGATATTTATCGTCTCGGTCGCTATCTGGGCACTTTCAGGATTCATAACATCAATCGAATTGGTCTGTTTCTGGGGCACGGACCGGCACAGCTTGATCGCGGCCAGACACTGGCGCTGCATTTCACTTTCAACCTGCCCCACCTGCGGCGAACGTTTGTTGTCAGGGCGCGCGTGGTGCATGGCAGTACCGGTGGTTCCGGGCTGGTCTACAACCAGGAATGTGAGCCGGAGGTGATGAACGAACTGAACAAACAGCTTGAAAGCACCGCGGCCGGTAACGGAATCCTCCCAGACCAGCCAGTAGGTAGTGTGTCAGCATTCACGGAACAACAGGGTACCGCCTGTGAAGGCTGAGACAATAGCGGATTTCGATTAGACAAAACCCCAGATGTCTTCGTAACTGAAAGGCAGTTCGTCTTCCCGTTTATAGATCCGTTTAATACCCGGACTCTGGTTTTCGGCCAGGTTGCGGATTTTCGGTCGCTCATATTCATTATCGTAACCGTCCATCAGGCAACTCACTGTGGGCTGGGTGGCATTGCGCAATCCACGTTTGATAACAATTCCTTTCTCACCGTTGGATAACTCAACCCAGACGCCCGGTGGAAATATGCCGATGTCCTTGATGAAGATTGTACACAGGGATTCATCCAGACTGTTTGCCCGCTCCGCGAAAATAGCCTTGATAGCCTGTTGGCAGTGGATGCCGTCGCGGTAGCGTCTGGGCAGAACCATGGCGGCATAAACATCTGCAATTGTGGAAATGCGCACATAATCCGGTATGGCATCGGAGTTGATGCCGGCTGGATAACCGGAACCATCCAGTTTTTCATGTTGTTTGCTGACGATTTCCAGCCATTTATCATCAGTGATACCGATTGATTTCAGAATCTCGTAACTGCGTTCGGGATGCCGGCGAATCCGTAATTTATGCTCCGGAGTTAATTCCCCTTCGTGTTCAGACAGTTCATCCTTTATATCGAGCATGCCCAGGTTGGCAGTCATATTGGCGCAGGTGATGCTATGTACCAGTTCAGGCGGCGTGTCCAAGCGGCGGGCGATCATGGCACTGACGGCCGAGGACAGGATAGGATGCAATTTGCTGTAACTCGATTCCCTGTCCAGGATCAGAGCGCCCAGAATCATATCGGAATATTTCCAGATCAGGTTTTGCAATTCGCCGGCGTGTTCGTTGAGTGTGGCTTTCTGTCCGGCACCGGGTGATTTGACAATTTCATGCAATAGCTGGTGTAAATTATCCCGGAAAATCTCAAGTTGACTGAATGCCGATACCCCTCTGGCAGATTCATCCGCAACAGGTTTATCCCGTGCCCGCTTTTCAATCTCGTCGTTATGACACCAGGCCCCGCGACCGATCAAAAGACCCAGCACCCGTTCATTCTTGATCGTGGAACCTTCACTCAGGAGCAACTCCCCTTCCTCGGTAAAGACAGTCCAGGGAAGGATCATGCCGACTTCAAGGCTTGTTTTAACCAGTTTTTCCATAGAGGGAATGCACGGGAAAATTTCATGGATATTTACCTGATAACGGCGCATTTGCAGAATATTTAACATGAATGTCACAAATTCGCGTCCGTAGTAGCCGTAACTGGCGTCGTTCCCGGAATGTTTGTTATATGATTAGTAAGAACAATCTATTGAATTCACGGTATTACATCTATGGGAAAAATACTGAAAATTCTGATTAGTGTGGTCGTAATCGTCATTGCGAGCCTTGCGGCAATCATTTTCACAACAGATATAAATCACTATAAACCCGATGTAATACAATTAGTTAAGGATAAAACCGGACGTGATTTTTCAATTGATGGCGATCTCGAGCTGGCTTTTTCCCTGATTCCCACAGTTGCCGTTGAAGGGGTCACCCTGGGCAACGCCGCGTGGGCTGGTGACACCCCCATGATCCGTGTCAGCCGGTTCGAGGCCAAAATCGCCCTCATGCCGCTTTTGAAGAAAAATATCCAGGTCAATCGCCTGATCCTGATCGAACCGGTTATTCATTTACAAACCGATAGCCAGGGCCGGGGTAACTGGAATTTCGTCACCCATGTCAATGAGGAGACTCCCTCTTCCACGGAAACTGCTTCGACGGCGCTGCCCTCGCTGAATGTGAATGAAGTGCGCATCGAACAGGCGGTTATCACCTACAAGGACGGCCAGACCGGCAAGATGACCGATCTCAAAGTCAGTTCCATCACGGCCAATTCCGCCGGCTTTGCTCATCCCCTGGAGCTGGTGGTCAAGGCATCATTGAATGATAGCCCGGTATCCATCGACGCCACGCTCGGTTCGCTGGAGGATCTGACCAACAACCGCGCCTGGCCGGTCAGTATGGTCACCGCCATCGACAAGGCAAATGCCAGCGTCAAAGGTCAAATCGGTCAGCCCATGGATGCCCGTGGGCTGGATCTGGATTTTACCTTTGACGTGGAAGCCTTGAGCCACCTGAATAACGTGGCCGGTGCAACATTGCCGGATGCCGGTCCGATCAAGGTCGGCGGACATCTCGCCGACACGGCCAACGGCTACACAGTCAGCAAGTTAATCGCCCGCTTGCAGCAATTCGAACTCACGGGTGAATTGTCGGTATCTCTCGCCGGTGAGCGCCCGGCCATCAAGGCGAATCTGAATGCGGATACTCTGGATCTCTCCCCTTTTCAGAAAGAAGAAAAAGAAGAGAAGAACGACAGGATGTTTTCCAACGAGCCGTTGCCGCTTGAAGGCCTCAACACCGTGGATGTGGATCTGGGTCTGCACGCCAATACGTTGATTACGAAAAGCCTGACATTAAACAACGTCAATCTTGCCCTTGTCCTTAATAACGGCAAACTCATGGTGAATCCGCTGACTGCGAAGGTTGCGGGCGGTGATGTGAATATCAACCTGTCCCTGGATGCCAGTGACGGCAAGACAGCCAGGCTTGATAACACCATTAGCATCAAACAACTGGAACTCGGCCTGTTACCGGTCATGCAGAAAAAAAATCTTCTCTCCGGCGGCAAAACCGACGTCGATATCCGTCTTGCAGGTAACGGCGGCAGCGTCAGCCGGATCGCCGGCAGCATGAATGGCAAACTACTGATCAAGACCGGCGCTGGCAGGATGGCCAATGACACGGTGGATCTGGCCGGAGCGGATGTCATATTTTCAGCCCTGACCATGCTCAATCCCATGTCGGAAAAGGAGCAATTTACCGAAATGGAATGCGCCGTGATCCGGTTTGATGTCAAAGACGGTATCGCGACGACGGACAAGGGTATTGCCATGCAAACACAACGAATAAATATTGTCGGTAGCGGAGCAGTCGATCTGAAAACCGAGGAACTGGCTCTGGCCTTAAAACCCGTGGCCCGCGAGGGCCTGGGTGTCAATATAGGCTCACTGGTCAATGCCGTGCAGATCACCGGCACTCTGGTTGAGCCCTCCGCCGGCATTGGCGCCGAGGGCGCCCTGCGTGCGGGTCTCTCCGCGGGTGCTGCCGTGGCTACGGGCGGACTCTCGGTTCTCGCCCAGGGACTGTTTCAAAAATCCACCGCCGATGAAAACCCCTGTGCCACAGCGCTGGGCGAGGCGCCGGCACAATCTGCCGGCTCGGAACAACCGGAAAAGAAAAAATCCGCCGTGGAAAGCACCGTGGATACTGCAAAGGAAGCGGTACAGGGTGTGACAGAGGGTGCCGGCAAGCTGTTGAAGGGGTTGTTTGATTAAAAACAAACGTTCAACGTTCGAAGTTCAGGGTTCAGGATTCAACCTTGAACCCCGAACCTGGAACCCTGAACCAGTACCTTCAAGCCAGTAGTCAATTTGTTCCGGATGTTTGTTGATATATTCGGTCACGGCGGTTTCATAGTCGCTATCACGCGCCAATGCCATCATCGCTTCGAGTTCTTCGATCTCGATCGATATCCGGCCGAGAAACTCGACTACATCCGGCCTGTCCCGGTGCAGACCGCGCCGGACCATGGCGTGTATCCGTTCTCTCCCGCCCAGTGCCTGTTCGGGATCTTGCAGAAAACGCAGATCCCATTTTTGAAACATCCAGTGCGGCCGCCAGGCGGTTGCAACGATCCAGCGCTGGCGCCGCCAACTGCGTTCCACCATGGCGGTCATGGCGGCACCCGACGATGCGATCAGGGTGTACTGTTCCAGTCCATAGGTTTTCATCGCGTTTTCGGAAAGGCGCATCAATCCGGCGCCCGGGTCGATGCCGTAGATCTGCCGGTGCAGACGATTGGCGACCCTGGGCTTGACCAGATCGGAGATCGCCCCGAGTTCGTCCTCGGGCACGTACACCGGTACCACCCAGCCGAGCCGGGCCCCGTCGTACAGCACACCGGCATCTACGAGCCGCTGGCCGTACCGTTCCCAGTAATCGGCGTGCGTGTCCGGTAACCACGCCATCAGCATCAGGTCCAGATCGCCGTTGGCCACACCCTGGTATTGCAGTGCGATGTCCAGCAGGATCAGTTCGACCGTATGTCCCAGCCTCGTCTCGATGAGCCTGCGCACCAGCTTGGTGACGAACTCCGCGTCCGACCAGGCGGTCCAGCCGATGTTGACCGTGGCCGCCGTCGACCGGCCGGGCGTGATCAACGCCAACAACACCAGCACCAGGGTAAGTAAACGCAAAAGACGCCGGGGCACGAACCCGCTCATTACGGATTGTCTTGTTCGTAGCGAGTTGAATGCAGCAGCGTGTTCCACCAGCGGCGCAACCAGGTCTGTTGCGGTTCCTGCCGGCCGAAACTCTGGGACAGGCGATCCAGGATGATGGCCAGAATCACGACGGCGAAACCGCCCTCAAAGCCGCGCCCGATATCCAGGCGTTGAATACCGGCGAGCACCTCGTTGCCGAGTCCGCCTGCGCCGATCATCGCGGCGATCACCACCATGGACAGCGCCAGCATGATGGTCTGGTTCACGCCCGCCATGATGGACGGCATGGCCATGGGCAGTTGCACCCTGAACAACAACTGCCGCGGTGTGCAGCCAAAGGCGATACCGGCTTCCACCAGTTCCACGTCGACGCTGCGAATACCGAGATTGGTCAGGCGCACCGACGGCGGCATGGCGAAGATGATGGTTGCCATCGTGCCGGGGACCTTGCCGAGTCCGAAAAACATCGCCGCCGGGATTAAATAGACAAACGGCGGCAGGGTCTGCATCAGGTCCAGGATCGGCCGGATGATCTTTTCGGCCAGGTCGCTTTTCGCGGCCAGGATACCGAGTGGCAGACCAAGCACGAGACTGATCAACGTGGCAGCGAGGATCAGGGCCAGGGTGGATATGGTTTCCGTCCACATGTCCATGCCGAGGATGAGGCCGAGTGACAGCAGTGAGAACACGGCAAAGCGCCAACTTACACGCCACAGTGCGGCCACGATCACGACAGAGATCATCAGCCATACCGGCACCGACAACAGGGCTCGTTCAAAATTATTGACCATGGCGCCGACGAGCAGCGAAATGACGTCGAACAGGGCCGTCAGGTTATCCAGGCACCAGTTGACCAGCTCTTCCATCCAGCGATCGACCGGGATGTCAAAGCTGGCCGTCATGACGGCGCCTCTTCCCGTGTCTGCAACGTCCTGAGCATGGCGGACTGACTGACCGTGCCTTGCAAATAACCGGCGTGATCGACGACGGGCAATGGATACGGAGCCGCCGCCGCGGCGGCGTCCACCATGTTGTAGAATCCTTGATTCGGTGTCACGGCGGTCACGTTGTCGAGATACGCCGCGGCCAGGTCTTCCCGACCGGCCTCCCGCGCTGCCAGGAGCGAATAGCGGGAAACGGTACCCTGGTAACGGCCGTCGCCGGTGCGGATGACCAGCGACAGAGCGCTGTTGTCCTCCAGCATATCCAGCACCTGTCTCACGGACAGATCCGGCGCCGCCTCCGGGAGGCTTACCGGTGCCTCGGCCAGATCATCGGCGATCAGGACCTGACGGGTGTCTACCTCTTCCAGAAACGAGCGCACATACTTGTTCGCCGGCTTTAGAATCAGATCCCGCGGCGTGCCGATCTGTACGATCTCGCCCGCCTGCATGATGGCCAGGCGGTCACCGATCCGCAACGCCTCACGCAGATCGTGAGAAATGAACACCACGGTTATCCCCCTTTCCCGCTGGATCTTTACCAACTCGTCCTGCATCTCGGCACGGATCAACGGATCCAGCGCCGAGAAGGCCTCGTCCATGAGCATGATGGTGGGCTCGAGACTCAACGCGCGTGCCAGCCCGACGCGCTGCTGCATACCACCGGAAAGCTCGTAGGGATAATTGTCCGCGAACGCACTCAGGCCCACCGTCTCGAGGGCCTGCCCGACCCGCCGGCTTCGTTCAGGGTCTTTAATGCCGGCGATATCCAGACCGAAGGCCGCGTTCTCGAAATTCGTCAGGTGCGGCATCAGGGCGAAATGCTGAAACACCATAGCGATGTCGCGGCGGCGAAGCTCGATGAGTTCTTTGTGTGACATTCCGAGAATGTCCGCGCCCTCGATCGACACATCTCCCCGCGTCGGCTCGATCAAGCGATTGAGCATCCGCACCAGCGTGGATTTGCCGGACCCGGACAGGCCCATGATGATGAAAATCTCGCCCGGCCGGACGTCAAACGAGGCATCGTAGACTCCAACGACATGACCGGTGGCTTCCAGAATGCTGTCTTTCGATTGGCCCTGCTCCAGTTGAATCAGGGTCTCTTCCGGTTGGGGACCGAAGATCCGGCTCAGGTTGCGAACCTGGATCTTGGCATCGGGCTCAGGGTTGTCTGTCACCAATCGCGTGCATTCCATTCAATCAATAATTGACTGACAGCATACCTTTCAGGGTTCAAAGTTCAAAGTTCCAGGTCGAACCTTCGTACTAATGGCTAATAGCTATTCCCGATACCCCCCCGTCGCCTGGATCGGGCTAATGTCATCGCCCTGGTGGATCCAGACGACGATGGCGTAGCGTGGTGCCACGACATCGCTGTGCGGAATCTGTGTCGAGGCGGAGTAGCCCTCTTCCCCCGGCTGCAATGATCCGCTGCGGATATCCAGAACCACGAAGTCGTGTTGCAGGCTGCGGCCGGCGTTCTCACCGGCCTTGATATGAGTTTGCAGATCAAAACCGAGCAGTGCCACGGTATAAAAAAGTGTGGAATTGACGCTGCCGGACGGTCTGAAATTCAGTCGGGCTTCCCCGTCCATGGTCGTCACGGTCAATACACCCGGACGTGATCCTTGCGGAAAATCAAAAAAGCGTTTGGCAAACCAGTTGCGCCATTCCCGGCCGTTATAGACAAAACCCGGTGTATACACCGTTCGCAACGACTGCTGCCGGGCAAAGCGGCGCTGGCGTTCGCTGAACTCCGGGCTGGCGAAGCGATCTTGCCAGCCGATGTAGTCCCAGTAATCGACATGAAATGCCACGGGAATGAATTCTTTCCATAGGACGGGACTCGTTTTCAGGGAACTGAGCCACCTGTCCGCCGGCGGGCAACTGCTGCAGCCTTCCGAAGTATAGAGTTCCAGCAAACCGGTCTGCTCCACGGCACTGGAAAAGACCTGGGATCCTGCCAGCACCGGAAGAGGTATCAGTACGGCCAGCAAGGCCGCCGCCATGCGTAAATGCATCATGATGGTCTCCGTTTCCGCGCTACCTTGTTATGGGACGCATCGACTCCCGGTATTCTTACCCTTGTGTGTGACTTGATAAGTTATTAATAATTCTATAAATATCAAATAGATAAAAAATATTCTTGATATTTTACAATTCATGTACTATCTTATGAGTCAATGGTAACCAATTAATTAGATAGAGCTTTGTATTAATTCGATAGTGAAATAGTTCTCCTCCTCGTTGTACCAAGCAACGAGATATTCATCAGCAAAACGCTAGAGACAGGGAAGTCTCATTTTTTTTCATCCGTTTCAACCCAGTAGATGACCGGCTGCCATTCGCTGCGGCGTTTCAATGCCTGGCAATCAATTTCGCTTACGCCTCCGTTCTGGGTGATGATGAAACATAATTGTGCATAAGGATCAACGATATAACTGAATCCTTCATTCCTGAAACTCTGCATGAAGACATTGCTGATGCGCTTGTCCACGCGCGGTGTGGCCGCCAGTGCCGGCAACGATGAGAGGATGACTGATAAAACCAGACAACGGGTGAATAAGCAGGTTCTCATGGCAGATATTTCTCCGGGCCGTGCATCATCTGTTTCGATTCCGAACCGGCATCAGGATTCCCTGTAATTAACCGCTACGAGCCGCTCTCCCCTCTTCGCCTCCATGGCGGTAAGCAATAGTGGGCTATCTCAAACAGCAATGCCCTGTAAAACCGAGAACACCAGGTAGCTGTTGTAGGCAACGAAGGCCAGCAGTAACACGCTTCCTTCCAGACGGGTGATTTTACCCTCGCCGCCAAATCCATACGCCATGACGAACAGCGCCACGCTCAGGCCCACCATGGTAGGCCAGTCACGGGTCAGCACCGCGGCATCGATCAGGGGCATGGGCGCGATGATGCCGGCGATGCCGATCACGGCCAGCAGATTGAACATGTTCGAACCGACGATATTACCGAGGGCGATATCGTGTTCACCCTTGCGGGCGGCAATCACCGAAGCCGCCAGTTCCGGTAACGAGGTCCCCAGCGCCACAATGGTGAGCCCAATGATCAGATCACTGACGCCGAGCGCATGGGCGATCGTGACAGCGCCCCAAACCAGTATGCGGGAACTGAGGATCAACAGCAGCAGGCCCACGATCAACCAGAAAGCGGCCCTCCCGGGCGACATGGAGTGAGTTTGCAGCTCTTTTTCAATTTCACTTTCAAGGGTGTCGTTTTTCTCCCTGGCCGCGGCGAACACGGTCCAGCCTATCAGGACGAAAAATCCACACAGCAATATTCCGGCCTCCATTCGCGTCAATGCGTCATCCCACATCAATGCACCGGCCAGCAACCCGATGATGACCAGCAGCGGCAACTCCCTGCGAATGATCCTCGAGTGCACGACCAGTGGTGCAATCAGCGCGGTGATACCAAGAATCAATGCGGTGTTGACGATATTCGAGCCGAGCGCGTTACCCAGGGCCAGGCCCGGATTACCATCCAGCGCCGCAATGGCGGAGACCACCATTTCCGGCGCCGAGGTGCCGAAACCCACCACCACCATACCGATGATCAGAGGAGACATCCCGATATGCCGGGCGGATGCCGCCGCTCCGTCCACAAACCGGTCCGCACTCCACACCAGCAGGATAAACCCTACAACGATAGCCAGAACAGCCAGTCCCATCATCTCACCTTAACGAATCAATAACAGATAGATCACCGACGCCAGCACCATGCGGTAAATCACATAAGGCCACATGCCGAAGCGATTGAGCCATTTCAGAAAATAATGAATGGCGGTAACGGCCACGGCGAATGACGTAACACCGCCGACCAGGAAGGCGTTCCAGTCGACAATCTCATCACTGCCGGCGACTTCCAGCAGCTTGGCGCCGGCGGCCAGCGCCGTGATCGGTATGGCCAGAAGAAAGGAAAACCGCGAGGCAGACACCCGGTCCAGTCCGAGCAGTAAACCCGCGGTAATGGTGGCCCCGGAACGGGACGTCCCCGGAATCAGCGATATGGCCTGGGCGATGCCGATGAACACGGCATCCTTCCAGTTCAGGTCCCCGAGTTGCCGGCCGCTGTTCGGACGGTAATCCGCCCAGCCCAGGGCGAGCCCGAAAATGATCGTGGTTGTAAAAATGATCACCACTGAGCGTAACAGCGTTTCGATCAAATCCAGTAATAAAAATCCCGTAATCGCGGCAGGCAGCGTCGCAATAAGCAGATAGAGCGCCAGCCCGCCCCGCCCCACGATATGGCCGCGTTGCATGGAATGCATACCATCGCATACAAGCTCACGCACATCCTTGCGAAAATAAACCAGCACGGCCAGCAAGGTGCCCGCATGAACCGCCAGATCGAAAGCCACGCCCTGGTCGATCCAGCCGGCGAATACAGGCATCAGGATCAGGTGCGCGGAACTGGAAATGGGCAGAAATTCGGTAATGCCCTGGACGATGCCCAGCAGCAATGCATTGAGTAGATCCATCAGGTCGTCCCGGTGTATGAACAGCGGCACAGGCATGTGCCGGGACGTTTATAACCGGTTACGGAATGTACCGGGAAGAAGGTCAATACAGTCAAGACAGGTCTGCTTTTTAGCCAGGCTTTCGATATTTGTTATGTTATGTGGTGCCCGGGGCCGGACTTGAACCGGCACGGAGTTGCCTCCGAGGGATTTTAAGTCCCTTGTGTCTACCAATTCCACCACCCGGGCAATGGAAAACAGCGGCAAATGCTATCAAAATTCACCCGGTCAGACAGCATTTCTTCATTACACACTTTAAATCAGACCACCATGAGCAAATCCAGAGAACTGCCAAAAAAACATGCTCCCAAACCGCCCGACGTGCTGCGTAAATCCGGCCCGCACGAGGACAAGCGCCGCAAGGAGAAACACAGGAAGGATTACCGCGAGGAACTGCCCGCGGACAAGCCGGCGCGGTGATCGGAAAATGGAGGCTGGGGTCGGAATCGAACCGGCGTCCACGGCTTTGCAGGCCGCTGCATAACCACTCTGCCACCCAGCCATTGGGTGGAAATCATTCACGAGCTAAAAAACCCCGGGCAATAATAAACCCCGTTGTCGGGGTTTGAGTGCCGCAGGGCGCGCTATCTTAGCCTATTTGACGGCACTTTTTAATCATTAATTAGCCGTTATTTCAATTACTTCAGTTCCTGCGGCGGGTGAGGCAATAGCAAGTAGCGTTTACGAACCCAGGCCCCACTCCTCGGTGCCGTAGCGATCGTAATTTTCTATGAAATTCTCCAGTTCCGGGATGTTGATTTCCCCCGGCCAGCGGCCCAGCACGCGTCCATCCGGGTGAAATATCACGATCATGGGAATGGCGCGAAGATAACTACCGATAGCCGCAGAGGCCATTTCATGGTCAGCCAGGTACAGTGGGTAGTCGATGGGATGTCGCTGCAGGAAGCGCTCGATAATCTCGATCCTGCCATAGCCGAAACTGGGGAAATCCACCGTGATCCCGAAGACGTCGATGCTTTCCCGGTGTTTGCGGTGAAATTCAAGAATGTGTGGCAGTTCCTGTACACAGAATGTGCAACTGGGGCTCCAGACATTGACCACCACCCAGCGGCCCTGACCCACCAGATCCGCCATTCTCGCTGAACCACCACCGACTTTCTCCATTTCCACAGCTGGGGCGGCCGTGGCGAGACACAGCATAGCCGCCGCGGCAATGCATCGCACAGTGCTGTTATTGCAGATACTCATCATAGCCGGATTCCAGGCAGATCAACTGTTCTGCCGTAAAAAACATATTTATTAGACGCATGAGATCATGAAAATTCACACCGTCAATGCGCTGGGTAGCAGGCTTCAGCGCATTGACCATCAACCCGTTGTATCTGTTACTGTGAGGCGCTGCTGAAGGCGCCGTCAGTGTCCTGCGAGGCAAGCCCGAAACCGTTGTCGGAAAAGACATAGACCCGGTCCGCGGCCTCGATGAGTTCGCGTTGATGAGACACCACGATGACAGTGAGCTGTCTGGATAGTGTTCGCATGGTATCGCAGATGATTTTTACGTTCTCGGGATCCAGTGCGCTGGTTGGTTCGTCGAAGATCAACAAGCGCGGCTGGTGCGCCAGCGCCCTGGCAATGGCGATGCGTTGGCGTTGTCCGCCGGACAATTGTCCGCCCCGTTCCCCGACTACCGTATCCATGCCTTCGGGCAGCGCTTCCACAAACGCCCTGGCCCCGGTTTGTTCCAGCGCTCTCAGCGCATCGTCCATCCCCAGTTCCGGTTCGCCGACGATGATGTTATTCAGGACGCTGTCATGCAGGAGAATACTTTCCTGGGGAACATAACCGATGAGACGGCGCCAGGAGCGCATGTCGTGTTCATATAAGGGTTTGCCATCGATCAGGATGTTTCCCTTGTCGGCCACATGGATGCCGCAGATCAGATCCAGCAGGGTGCTCTTGCCGATTCCGGAGGGGCCCATGATCACGGTCATCGTGTTGACGGGAATGACCATGTTCAAATCCTCGAAGACCGCCTTGTTGCCGTATTCAAAACCGACATGTTCAAAACGGATTTCATGCTCAAGCACGGGCCTGGTCGTACCCCAGGTTTTCTCGGAGGCGGCACGCGCCTCCTCGGCCGCCGTACGCAAGGCCCAGTAGGCGCTTTCCTGGGTTGTCAGCAACTGGTAGCGTCGCTGTGTTTTATTCAACAGGCTGAGGATACGCACCAGTAGAAACACCAGCACCATAACGGCCGGCAGTGACAGATCCCACATGACCAGCGCCATGTACAAACCGATGGCCGCCAGGGTGGCAATGATCGGTTCCTGCAGCGCGACCAGCGCTTCCCGGCTCATCACTTCCCGGCGCAGGGACTGTTCCAGTTCCCGGGTATGTTCGCGAAGAATCACGTCGGCAACATTTTCCCTGGCCATGGCCTTGAGCGGTTTGACCGAACCGAGGACATCGTTGAGATAGGATAACAATTGCTTCAGCAGGCGGGTTTGCTGTGTCCCGGCGCGGCGCGCCGATTTCACCAGCCGGTGCAGAACCGACAACAGCAACAAACCGATCAAAAGAGAAACCAGGGTGGCTTTCCATGAAACCGAGAGGGCGACGATGCTGTAAACCAGAACCTGGATGGACAGGGCCACCACGTTGGCGCCGTATTCGAATCCGTTGGCGGCGCGGTAGGCCTCGGTGGCAACGGAATTGACCAGGGCACCACTCTTTTTCTGCAGGTAATACTGCCAGCGGCTGGCGAGCAGCGCATCCAGCAGTTCCAGGCGCAGCGCTGTTGCGACATGGGCCACGGTATTGCCGACTTCACGATTGGACAGCAACAGGATAATACTTTTCACGACCATGCCACCGACGATAATCACCAGCATCACACCTACGGTCGGTTCTATCCCGGCATTTTGAAGGCGGGTAATAATAAAATGACTGATACCGGAATCCCCGCTGCCCTCGATGGCGGTTGACAGTAATGGTAACAGGGTGGTCAGGCTCAACCCTTCGGCCAGCCCTGCCACCAGCAAGGCGATGAGGATAACCACGCTGCGCCCGGGGAATGCCGTTATATATGTCAGCAGCGTGCGCATGTATTTATGCGTCGGTTACATACTTGCGTAACTGAGAGAAGACATCGGCGATATGTTCAAGCTGTTCCGTCGTGTGTGCAGCGCTGATACTGCAGCGGATCAGCGACTTGTCATCCGGCGTGGCCGGCGGCAATACCAGGTTGGTATAAATGCCGTTATCCAGCAACCGCCGCCACAGGTCGATTGCCAGTGTGTGCGAATCAAGAACAACAGCAATGACCGGACCGGGTTCCGGGCCCAGCGTATAGCCGAGTTCGTCGAGTTTCGAATAGAGAAAGCGGCTGTGTTGCCACAGTGTTTTTCGCAGCGCCTGCCCTTCCCGCAGCAAAACCAGTGCAGCGCGCGTAGCGGCAATGGTGGCCGGCGATGAGGAGGCGGTAAAAATATAGGGCCGGCTGACGTAGCGGATCATATCGAGTTGCGGATGGTTGCTGACACAATAACCGCCGATATTGCCGAGGCTTTTACTGAAGGTACCGGTAATGAAATCGACCTGGTCCAGCACACCGGCCTGTTCCACCAGGCCCTGTCCGGTTTCACCGAGCACCCCGAGGGAATGCGCTTCATCGACCAGCAGCGTGGCGCCGTATTTCTGTTTCAGGCGGACAATTTCCTGCAACGGCGCCGTATCGCCGAGCATGCTGTAGATGCCCTCGACAATGATCAGGGTCGATTGGGCGCGATCCCCCAGGCGTTGCAGACGCTTTTCCATGTTCACGGTATCGTTATGTCGGAAGCGGATCACATCCGCGCCGGTCATACTGCAACCGTCATAGATGCTGGCGTGGCAATGAGCATCGAGCAGTATGACATCCTTGCTGTCTATCAGACCCGAGATCAGTCCTAGATTAGCCTGGTATCCGGTGGAGAAAATAATGCAGTGTTCGCACCGGTAGAAATCCGCGAACTCTTTTTCCAGCAGGTAATGATTGGAATAGCTGCCGTTGGCCAGGCGCGAACCAGTGGTGCCGGTGCCCTCCTCGTCAATGGCCCGGTGTGCGGCTTCGAGACATTGCGGCGCGAAGGTTAAACCCAGGTAATTGTTGGTGCCGAACAGGGTGATCCTGCGATCACCGATTTTTGCTTCCGTGGACGAATAGAGTTTTTCAATCTGCGCACCGAATATCTGCACGTCTTCAGGCAGCAGTAACTTTTTATGTGCATGCCTGGCGGCAAACTCTTCAAGCAGATTCATGATTTTGATGTGTCGAGTTCAAACAGTAATTGCGCGAGTTCACCCACGGTGTTGACATCAACCAGGTTATTCATGGGCACGGAGATATCCAGTTCGTCTTCTATTTCCATGATGATATCCAGCACCTTCATGGAATCCATTTTCAGTTGATCGGTGAGACCGGTTTCCGGGGTAATCACGGTGCCGCGAACACTGACTTTCTCCAGGATACCCTGCAGCGTTTGAAATATCTGATCGTAAGTATGAGCCATCTTGGTACGAATTCCTGATTGCGGGGAAAACCGCCGGTTCGGTTATACAGAAAGCGGCAAACCCTCTGCGAGGGTTACGGATGGACGCCATGCAGGCAGAGCCTTTTCTAATGGCGCATTATCGCATCGCCAGTCGGGATGGAATATCTCCCGTGTCTTGCCCGGTGTCAACATGGGCGCATAGCGAAATAACCCGGCCAGCGCCAGGTTGATCCGGGCCAGTGCACTGACGAGCCCCGAAGGTACGGGTATTGTCCTCACCGGTCGTTGCCAGACCTGACCGGCGATCCGGGCTATGGCGGAGAAATCATAACCGCCACGGGTGCCGTCATCCAGTTCGAAAACGCCGGTAACCGGTTCTGCAGCCGCAACCCAGTGCATAATGGCGGCAACCAGATCATCAACAAAGAGCAGGCTGAATCTGTTGCCGGGAGGACCGATCATGGGTAAAACACCCAGACGTGTCGCCCGGAACAGTGGTTTCATTTCCCTGTCGCCGGGACCATAGACCGCTGTCGGGCGGAAAATCGTCCACGCCAGGGTCCCCGGGTGCTGCTGCACTTTCTCTTCGGCAAGGCGTTTACTGCGGGCATACCAGGACAGGTGGGGTTCCCGGGCAGCCAGCGATGAGATCAACAGGAATCGTACAGACGGGACCGCACTCGAACAGGCGTTAAGCAGGTTAGCCGTGCCGTCAACATTGGCGTGGATGAACTGCTTTTCCGAGAATCCCCGGACAATGCCCGCACAGTGGATGACAGCCGATGCATCGCGAACCAGTGCCTGCAGTGCCTCCCGGTCCTGCACATCCCCCGTGATCCATTGTGTTAACTCATTGTCCTGCCGCGGCGTACGCGTCAGTGCCCTGACCTTGAAACGTTTATTGTTGAGTGACGCCAGCAGCCGGGAGCCAATGAAGCCCGTAGCGCCTGTCAGTGCTATTGGCCCGGGCATGGCGCGTGGATCAGTTGTCGATTGATCGTACGATATTTCTGGATGAGAAGGTTTCCGGGCCGTGCCTTTCCAGAAAGCCGGTCCTGGCGGCAGTCCTGGACAGTTTTCCGGACGATGTACGCGGCAAGGTGTGAGGCGGTACCAGCTCAACAAAACAATGCACGCCGAAGGTTTTGTACACGGCCTGTTGCAAGCGATTGATCACGGATTGGCGATCCTCCGCATCCGGCGTGATTCGGGATTCAACCACCAGAATGATCATGGTGGATCCGTCCGCGTCGTCCACGCCGAAGGCCGATGCTTCCCGGGAATTGACCGCAGGTTCGTACTCGGTCAATTCTTCAATATCCTGGGCACGAATATTACGCCCATTGATAATGATGACGTCGGTTCTGCGACCGGTTATGAACAAATCACCTTCATGCATAAAACCCTGGTCGCCGGTATCCAGCCAGTGCCCTTCCTCGAACACATCGCGGCTGACTTCAGAATCATCGAGATAGCCCTGCATAAGGTTTGGTCCCCGGGTTAACACCCGGCCAACCCGCAGATCCGCTAACGGGCTACCGCTGTTATCAGCAATCCGGACCTCATGGTCGGGCATGGGACGGCCGCAGTTGACAAATTCACTGGACTTGCGCTCTTCGGATTCAATGCGCAGCGCAATGCCTTTTTCACTCAGGGTACGGGTGTCCACCGTAATGCTCCGGCAGCCCTGCTCGAGCTCCGCAAAAGTCACGGCCAGCGTTGCCTCGGCAAGCCCGTAACAGGGAAGAAACGCTTTTGGATCGAACCCACAGCTACTGAATTTATCAGTGAAGGTTTTCAGTATGTTCGGCCTGATCATTTCCGCACCGACGCCGGCGGCTCGCCAGCTGGACAGATCCAGCATCTCCAGGTCGGCGCTTCGCACCCTGAGGGCGCAGAGTTTGAAACCGAAAGTCGGACTGAAAGCCAGGCTGCAACGGTTGCGGCTGATTAAGCGCAGCCACTGCACCGGACGCACGGCAAAATCACGGGTACGCAGAAAATCCACGGATAATTGCGCCACCATCGGCGCCAGTACAAATCCCACCAGTCCCATGTCGTGGTAGAACGGCAACCAGGAGGCACAGCGATCACCGGGATGCATTTTCAGACCGTGCTGGCAGATCCCGCGCAGGTTACTCATCAGCGCCTGTTCGGTGATGACGACCGCCCGGGGTGTACGGGTACTGCCCGAGGTAAACTGCAGATAGGCGACCTCATCGTCGCGGCCCGGCTGCAACTCCACATCGAGGGAAACCAGCGCCGCGGCTTCCTCGGGAGTTCCCGACCATATCAAAGCGTTATTTCCCTGCGCGGCCTCTTCCAGAAAGCCGATGTAATGCTTGCCGGCCAGGGCCAGCGTCGCGTGACTGGTGGTCAGCATGCCCTGCAACTGTCTGACATAGATATCGTGGCTGCCCAGGTTTACCGGTATGGGCAACGCAAACGGCACCAGACCGGCATAACGGCAGGCATAAAACAGGATAACGAATTCAGGGGTGGTATCGGCGATGAGGGCGACCCGGTCACCGCGGCGTGCCCCGGTAGCGAGGAGTTTGCGGGCCATGAGCCGGGCTTCGCCGGCCAGATCCGCGTACGGAAGTGCCTGTAGAAGTTCGCCTTTCGCGTTGTAAAAGTTATAACCGGTACGGCCTTGAGCTGCATACTCCAGGGCCTCAATCAACGTGTTGAAATCCGCCAGCCGCTGGGGTTGGTTATTGTAAGTTATTGTTTCTGCCATTATTAATTCGCTTCGGTGATTCTTGTCCACGTACTCGGGAAATAAGTGATTTACCGGATGAATATCCGCAGTTCCCCCAAGACATCATAATTATACTGTATACACTTGAAATTACGAATATTTTCAAACGTATACAAAAGTCAAAATACACGAGCCAGGCATGAACGTGGCATTCTCTGCATCCGCACTAACAAGCACGATATAGTTTGTGCTTATTGCTGGGATGAATGCCACGAGGTTGTCAGCAGATTAATCACGGACAGGACCAGGCTGAGATGCTGCGGCACTGGTCCATTCCCTCCTGGATTACAGTTACACGATTCCTGGTGAATCTATCTGGCTGTTAGAGATAATATGCCCGGACTTGTTACATAATTCATACGCCACCCTTGTCATATTATGGTAATTTATTCCGGTATTTAATACCAGTTGAATGATATCGCTGCAATAGTGTTCTGAATTTCACAATAATGTGAACAACCGTGCCGGAGATTCATCCGGCGCCCGTATACTTCCACATGAACGGCCAAGCCCTGAAAATCGTTCCTATCGACAACCGCGCCAGCATGCGGGCATTTATCAACCTGCCCTGGTCCATCTATGCGGATGACCCTGCATGGATAGCGCCGCTACGGCTTGAACGCAGACTGCATTTTTCACGATTCAATCCGTTTTTCAAGCATGCCGAGTGGCAAGCCTGGCTGGCGTACCGGAATGGTGCGCCAGTGGGCCGGATATCCGCGCAAATTAACCGCCTTCATCAGCAACAATACGGCCCCGACACCGGACAGTTCGGACTGATCGAGGCAATTGAAGACACCGATGTCTTCGCCGTTCTGACAACAACAGCCGAACAGTGGCTGAGGGAGCGTAATGTCACGCACGTGACCGGGCCGTTTAATCTGTCCATCAACCAGGAATCCGGTGTGCTGGTTGACGGTTTTTCAACGCCACCGGTATTCATGATGCCGCATTCACGTCCCTGGTACGGCGCCATGCTCGAGCAGCAGGCTTACACACCCGCACAGGATCTGCTCGCCTACTGGATCCAGCCCGATTTCACGCCTTCGCGGACCATGGATGCGATCATGAAACGGTTCAGGAATCGTGTTCGGGTGCGCCCGATACAACGAAAAAACTTTGCCAGGGAACTGGAAACCATGCGCGATATATTCAACGATGCCTGGTCGCAAAACTGGGGATTCATTCCCTTTACGGCTGAAGAATTCACGGAGATGGGGAACAGCCTGCGTCTGATCGTCAGTGATGGACTGATCCAGATTGCCGAAGTGGAAGGCGTGCCGACGGCGTTCATGGTCACCCTGCCGAATCTGAATGAAGTGCTCAGGGATCTGAACGGCAGTCTGCTACCGACAGGATGGCTGAAGCTGTTCCGATATGTCCGCCAAAAACGCTTTAAAACGGCACGGGTCGCCCTGATGGGCGTGCGCAAGGCGTACCAGAATACTCCTGCGGGACTGGCCCAGGCGTTTATGTTAATCGATGAATCAAGAAAAGTTATGATCTCGGAAGGCATTGAAGGTGTGGAGTTATCCTGGATCCTGGAAAGCAACACACCGATGCGAAATATCCTGAACAATATTGGCAGTGATTTATATAAAAGGTACAGGGTTTACGAGAAAACCCTGCAAGTCACGTGAAGGCACTGACATTCAGTGCCCTTGTCCTTGCCGGCGACCGGAAACCCGGTGACCCTGTGGCTGCCCAGGCCGGATCCGGCAGCAAATCCATCGTGCCCATCGCCGGTATACCGATGGTGATGAGGGTTATTGAAGCCCTCTCTGCCAGTACAAGCATTGAAAGCATCAGTCTTTGTGGCCCCTCCCGGGAAGTCTTGCGGGAATGTCCCCCGTTACTGGACCGCGTGGATTCAGGAACTATCAACTGGTTTCCTGCCCAGGACTCGCCCTGCAACAGTGTTGAATTCTGTCTGCAACGCATGGACAAAAACGCACCGGTATTGCTGACTACCGCTGATCATGCGCTGTTGACCACGGAAATCATCGATTATTTCACAGCGGAAACACAGAAACAGCGGGCCGATGTAGCCGTGGCCTTACTCGATCACAAGCTGATCAGTGAAGCTTTTCCATCCAGCCGGCGTACCCGTTACCGGTTCAGAGATGGCCACTACTGCGGCTGCAACCTGTTCGCGTTCATGAGCGAACGTGGCAGGGAGGTGGTCCGTATCTGGAAAAAAATCGAGGATGATCGCAAGCACCCGATCCGGGTCCTGGCGCACCTGCTGGGATGGCCAACATTACTGCAATACCTGCCTGGCCGATTGACATTAAAAAAGGCCCTGGCAACGGTTTCTTCCAGGATTAATGTCGATATTACCGGGGTAAGTCTGCCCTTCCCCAGGGCGGGAATTGATGTTGACAGTCTGGAGGATTTTCACCTGGTCGAATCGATCCTGAGCGGAGAACATGTATCCCGGTGAAAAAAATTGAAGCTTATATAATCCATGAGATAGCCAGACCGCTTGCGGTTGTCACAATTATCCTTGCCGGATTGTTTGTATGTTTCAGTTTTGCACGCTTGCTGGCGGATGCGGTCACCGAGTCTATCGGCTATGCGAATATGATCAAACTGGTGACCCTGAAGACACTGATAGCGATGGAAGTACTGCTGCCCGTATCAGTTTATGTTGCAATCATAATCGGCCTGGGAAGACTGCATCGTGATCAGGAAATTATCGTCATGAAAGCCTCCGGGCTGAATGAATCCTCCATAAACAAAACTGTTCTGATTGCTGTCCTGCCGGTTGCAATTCTGACAGGCATCTTTTCCATGGCAATCCGGCCCTGGGCCTATACTCTCGTATACGACATCAATACTTACCTGTACCGGGATGCCAATTTCGACAAGTACCAGGGCGGCCGCTTTTACAGTGATGAAGACAGCGGCCAGATTGTGTATCTGCAAGACCGGGACAGGGAAACCGGCAAAATGGAGTCGGTCTTTCTGTACCGGGACCGGGAAAGGAAAATCGAGTTTATCCTGGCCAGAAAGGGAGAACAGGTCTACGATGCAAACTCGGAAATTCCCAGACTGCATTTGTTCGATGGCTTTATGTACCGTCTTCAGCACACCGGCATGGAAGACTCGATCATCCGGTTTTCGAAATTTGTCTACAATCCGACCGATACAGAAGATACAGGTTACAAAAGAAAATCACTTTCCACCTCATCACTAATCTCGGCGGATGACCCGCGCGAAGTCGCTGAATTTCAATGGCGCCTTTCACGACCATTTGCCACCTTTATCCTGGCAATGCTGGCCATACCCTTCAGTTACACATTGCCACGCGAAGGCAAGGGTCAGAATGTTTTTATTGCTGCAATCGCTTTTGCCATTTATTACAACCTCACCGGGGTGGCGCAATCCTGGGTTGAACAGGGTGTAGTTGACCGGTTCCCCGGGGTGTGGTGGCTGCATGCAATCATGTTGATGATTGTCGTATGGCTTCTGATGCCCGCCATTTCCCGGAAAGCAGTTGTTAAAAGATGAGGATTCTTACCGGATACCTGGTCAGTAGAATACTGTTCGGGCTGTTGTTATCATCTATTGTCCTGCTGATTTTGTTCAGTTTTCTTGACCTGGTTGATCAGCTCGATGATGTCGGAAAGGGAAACTACAGTGCGGCGGATGCTTTCCTCTATGTTGTACTGACCACACCGCGCCGGTTTATCCAGTTGTCACCGTTCATTGCCCTGATCGGGAATGTTATCGGACTCGGTTTACTTGCGATTCATCATGAATTGATCATTATGCGCGCTTCCGGCATGTCCCCTTATCAAATCAGCATGGCGTCACTGTCAACGGGCGTGGTGCTGGTGGTTACAATCGCCGTCATGGAGCAGTTCGTGGCTCCGCCTCTGCAACACCAGGCGCTGGTCCTCAGAGCCGGCAAGCTGGAGCAGTATGAGGGAACCGTTGGAGAACTCGGGATATGGACCCGCAATGAAAACCAGATATTGAAAATTGCGGAATCCGGTTCGGGGAATATACCCGGGAGGAATGAAATAGAGATCATCGTACTCGGCGACGATGGATTCCTGCGGGAATATATATATGCCGCGAACTTCAGGATTATCAATAGAAAATCCTGGCAGTTGATTGACGTGATAAAGAAATCCATCAGCAGTGACAAAGTGACAACTCAACGCCTTGAATCAATGTCCTGGGAGCCGTTTCTGGAATCAAGGCAGATCTCAACGCTGAGCAAACCCCCGGAATCCCTGTCACCGACTGAACTGTATGACTATGTCAGGCATCTCAAGCTGACCGGTCAGACCCATGATGCGTATTCGCTGGCCTTGTGGAAGAAAATCGGTGGTGGACTGACCACACTGGCGATGATGCTGTTATCGGTGTCATTTGTCTTCGGCTCTCCGCGTACCGGGCTGGGTAAACGGCTGGTGATGGCCGGTTTGAGTGGAATCGGGATCTACCTGTTCGATCAGCTGGTTTCCAATACGGGACTTGTGATCGGTGCAAACCCGCCGCTTGTCGCCATCCTTCCCGGCCTGATTTTATTAATGCTGGCGATAGCGTTACTGAAAAAGATTGCCTGATATGCATGATTTACCGGCATACAAGCATCTGTCACGGCAGTGCGAAGCAATTCATACTGTAAGAGCCTTGTCATTGTGCAGATCCTTGTCCCCTGCCCTTCGCCATGTATCATGGCCGGCAAGATACGCACCATAAGACAGGGTTGAAACCGTATGCAGACAGATATACCTGATCGTTTGTTGATGGAAATTGCATCGCAGTGCGACAGGGATGTCGCATGGGAATACGGCGAACTGGTCAGTGAACTCAGATCACGTTTTCATGATTCTGTTGACGCCCTGATCCTCTACGGTTCATGTTTGCGAAACAACGATATTCACAGTGGCATTATTGATCTATACGTCATTGTCGGGAGTTACCGTAGCGCCTACACAAAGAAGTCACTTCGCTTCCTGAACAGGCTGTTGCCACCCAATGTGTTTTATCTCGAATCCGGCAACGGCCCGGAAAAGCTACGAATCAAATACACGGTTATCTCCATGGCGGATTTCAGGCGCGGCGCGGTTGACTGGTTTCATTCGTACATATGGGCACGCTTCGCCCAGCCTGTCAGGTTGCTTTATGCCCGTAACAACAAGGCCCGTGGGGAAGTCCATGAAGTATTAGCATTGTCGGCACTCCGTTTTTTACGCGCATCGATACCCTTATCAGGTGAATGCCAGTCCGATGCAGCGACCATCTGGACCCGGGGATTCAGCTGTGCCTATGCCGCTGAATTACGGCCGGAGAACCGCAACCGGGCGAGTCAACTTGTCAACACCGATCTGGATGTGTACACACGCCTGTTAACATATGCTGTGCCGGCGATGCCGGATCTGATACTGATGCAGGCGCCCGATCAATTCATCTGCCGTGCGAAGCCCGCGTTACAGCAGCAGGTATTGAAAGACTGGCAATGGCGCCGCCGGCAGGGTCGGATTCTTTCCATACTTCGCCTGGCCAAGGCAACACTGACGTTCAGAAACCCGATTGATTATGCCGCCTGGAAAATCGAACGTCATACCGGTGTCAGGATCCAGGTCACTCCCTTTATGCAACGCTATCCCATGCTCAAGGGGCCTGCGGTATTATTCCAGCTCATTCGCAACAAGGTATTACGGTGAAGCATTGATATGCAGAAAGAAGAGACTACAAAAACAGTGCAGGATGATACCGTGGACGGCGAATCCATCAGGAAACACCATCGACCCAGTGTCGCTGTCGGTCTCTGGATCATCAAGCAACTCGAGCGGTTCATCCGGCATAACAGCCTGGTTGAAGACACTCCGGTACTGGATGCGGATGTCTTCGACTGGATTCCGGCGCTGGAAGCTGACTGGAAGAAAATCCGGTCGGAACTTGATGCCGTGCTGTTAAACCCCGATCAGGTGCCCAATTTCCAGGATATTTCCAGAGACCAGGTGAATATCACCCGCGATAATCGCTGGAAAACGTTTTTTATGTATGGTTACGGTTACCGCATGGACCGTAATTGTGAACGTTGCCCGGAAACAGCGCGCCTGGTTGAATCCATCCCCGGTATGTATACGGCATTTTTTTCAATCCTCTCCCCGGGCAAGCACATACCCCTGCACCGCGGACCCTATAAGGGTTTACTGCGTTGTCATCTGGGCCTGATTGTGCCGCAACCCGAAGACAACTGCTGGATCGAGGTGGGTGGTGTGACCCGCCACTGGCAGGAAGGGAAATGTCTGGTCTTCGATGATACCTACAAACACCGGGTGCAGAATAATACCGACGGGGTCCGGGTTGTTCTGTTTCTCGATATCCTGCGCCCGATGAGCCGGATTGGCGAGCTGGTCAACAAATCAATCCTGCAACTGATTCGCTGGTCGCCGTTTATTCGCGACGCGGTCCGTAATCACAAGGCCTGGGAGCGACGCCTGGGGGATTGTTAGCCGGGTTATCCGGCCGGGTGCCAGTGCCGTTGCAGTTCTTCCACAAGCTTTTGCCGCACGTCTTCGCTGACGGCATTGTCATGAGCCAGATCGGGAGGCCCGGGCCAGCCCGGATCGGTAAAGGTCATATCAGCGAATGATTGCACGTCCCGGTACCGGGGCACGACATGAAAATGCACATCGGGATCCACCATCATCAGCATCAGGTAATTGATTTTGTCATACGCGAAGCTGTTGCCCAGAACACGTTCGATATCGCCGATGACCGTGTGCATTTCCGCGATACTGTCAGGTGAAAGATCGGAAAATGCCGTCACCGGATCATGGGCAATCATGACCAGCGCTCCCAGGGTCAGTTGCGCGGGACGCAGCAGGATACTCCAGTGCCGATACTCGTGAATAACGCTGGACGGAGCGCCAAATTTTTCCATTGTCCGGTTCATGAATGAATAATCAGCCCTGATCGCAATACCGGGGATTACGCTTCATACGATGAAATTAACTGCCGGCGGCGCTGGCTTGCAGCGTCTCTGTTGCCGTTGCATGCGTGAAAAGCCCGGTTGCCCTTTCGAGATCGCCCATGAAGTCAATCTCACACCATTGATAACCGTTGATGGAACAGATACTGACAACACCCGTATCCGCGAGTTTGTCGATAACCGACAGGTACCACAGTTTCAGGGCCGCCTTGTCTTTCAGGGTATGATCCATCGCATCCCTGAACAGGCCCGGTCCGATACCACGGAACGCCAGCACACCGATGGACTCCGCATCAATACGATCGCTGTTAATGCTTTTGCTGATGCGCGTGAGTCGGGTTCCCTCGGTCGTGACTTTCATATCATCATCGTCATAGCTGTTTTTCGTATCTACCGTGACGCTAATCGGGTCCTGGCCCGATTCCAGCACCCGGCCCAGCAATGCCGGTTCAAACAGCGTGTCGCCATTGATTAACAGAAATTCCGAGTTCATGCTGTCACGAGCCACCCAGCAACTGACCAGATTGTCGGAAAGATGGTGGAAAGGGTTATAACGGGTCTTAATAGCTGGATATTGCGAATACCTGGAGCTGATCAATTCGTCAACCAGGTCTGCCCGAAAACCTGTAACCGTCACAATATCCGTGATACCTGCATCCAGCAGTGTGTCGATCTGCCATTCGATAATGGTTTTGCCGGCCACCGGCAACAGGGCCTTGGGCTTGTTTTCCGTCAGGGGCAGCAGCCTTTTGCCTTGCCCGGCGCTCAAAATAATGGCTTTCATAAGTATCTCTTCAGAAGGTGGAGCGGATCTTACCGGTTAATGCGCTGATTTCAAATGCGGATGCAGGTTTATGCGCTGTTCAGGATTCAGGGAAATCAACCTGTAGCGGTGTCCCGGCATCGGTAAATTCATGCCTATCAGGGTTATAGCTGCGGGATTGCACTGTCAGACGCCAGCTTCGGTCACGTTGTTCAATCGTATAGCTGTTCCAGGTCGCGGTCGTTTCAGGATTATTCGTGGCCATGGACGCCGAGGAAACACCGAACACCGGAATGTCCGCGGACGCGGTTTCAATCCTGTCCCGCAGGTTATGGTGGCCATGTCCGTGAAGCACCAGTTCACAACCCCGCTGCTCGAGCACGGCCAGAAACCGGCCGGCATCGGTCAGACGCCTCCTGAAGCTGTTGGTCCCGGGCACGGGGCCATGATGTATCAGGATCACCCGGAACAGGTTGCGTTCGGCCAGATCAGCCAGCAGTCCATCCAGCCGTGACAGTTGCCGCTCGCCAAGTGATCCGGTGGCCATGAAAGGCGCCGTCGGCACGGCCGTGGACAAACCGATCAGGGCAACGGAACCGTGCTCATGCACGGCCGGGAACAGTTGTTCGGTGCCGGGTTCAATTCCGAACATGTACGGTGACCAGACGCCGATGGTTCGCATCCAGTCATCTTCCGCATAGACATCATGATTCCCGGGGATCACGCTCACCTGGTCCGGTGATCCCAGTGTTTCAAGCCATGAATACGCTTCATCGCATTCCATTGCCGTGCCGATCTGGGTAAGATCGCCGGTCACCGTAATGTGGTCAGGTTTTCTGGACGCGATGTCCCTGACCAGCGCTGCAAGCACATCGGCGCGGTGTTTGTGCTTTCTCCGGTATTTCCAGGACAGATATCCCAGCAGGCGTTTATTGGCGAGTTCGCGCCATCGCACCCTGTCAGGTGAGGTTAGATGAGGATCGGAAAGATGGGCGAGTTGCAATGTGAGCGGTTTGTTCAATAAGCGGGGAAGATGACTGTCCGATTGTGTCTGTGATCGTTCGTAACGGACATGACATACATTACAGCACATTACCAGTAACCTTTTACAACCAGTCATTATAATGAAGCCATGAGCAGAATGATATATATCGACACCGCCAGCGATGTAAAAATCTGGGGTTTGACGGGCAAAGAACGGCTGTTACGCATGCTGTCTGATTTCAGGGACGTGGTCATCGTCGATGACCCGGACCAGATCGGGGATGACGACAGGGCGCTGATCCTGAGGGACAATTATTTGTTTGACCCGAGGATCCTTTCGGATCTCGTAAACGGTGAAAACGATTACGCAGTACGCTATCCGCATAGTGATAACATTGCCGCCGTTCGTTGTCAGGGCAAACATATCAGACCCTGTGTTGAGGCAATGGCAAGGAATGACATGACGTCAATAGAAAATGTTCTTGATATTGTCACTCCGCAAGAGATGAATATTCTCTATTACGAGAAACTCAAAAAAAATGATCCGCCCTATCTTTATGAAGTGACCGGTAAAAATCGTACACAGTCCGAAAAACGATTATTTGCCGAAGTCTACAAAAACGTCACCGATCTGGTCACCCTGTGGGTCTGGCCCCTGCCCGCTTACTGGATGACGCGATTCTGTGTGCGGGCGAGACTGAGTCCCAACCAGTTAACCCTGTTCGGCCTGGTGCTGGTGGTCATTGCCGGTTTCGCCTTCTGGCACGGAAATTTTGCAACCGGCCTGGCAGCCGGCTGGCTGATGACCTTTCTGGATACAGTGGATGGCAAACTCGCCCGGGTTACCGTCACCTCAAGCCACAAGGGCCATTTGCTGGATCACGGTATCGATCTCATTCATCCGCCCCTCTGGTACCTGGCCTGGGGCATGGGTCTGAATCAACCGCTGATACACGGTTTTGAAGTCTCCACGATTCTCTGGTGGATGTTCGCGGGATACCTGGGTGGCAGGTTGTTCGAACTTGCCTTCAGGGCCTGGCTGGCGCCGTTTTCCATGTTCGTCTGGCGTCCGTTTGACTCGGTCAATCGCCTGGTGACGGCCCGTCGCAATCCCTGTTTGATACTGCTGACCCTGGCCTGGCTGGCAGGCGCACCCGGCGCCGGACTGCTGGCCGTAGCACTCTGGCATGTCATCTCGACGGTAATTCTCGGTATTCGATTGCTCCAGGCCGGCCTGGTCAAGATCAGGCAGGGTGGCCTGCAAACCTGGTTGAATGAGGTCGATCCGGTCAGCGATCGCTCGCGATTGCTGGTGAGGATGTTTACCCGTCTGCCGGCAACTGAATAGCTGTTCAGGATCCCGCTGGTATTTGCAGTCAGCCGCTTTGTTCCCGGGCATCATCACGCCACTGATGCGCAAGTTTGCGGAATAAATCCGATTCCGTGATCAATCCGATGAGTTCATGCCTGGCATCCAGCACCGGCAGACCACCGATCTTGTTTTCCATCATCAGTTCCGCCGCGTGGCCGAGAGTGTCGGTCTGGTAGATGGTCACCAGTTCATCACTCATGACCAGTTCCACGATGATTTGTGACAGCGACGCCGCCACCTTTTCAAAACTCATGGCATGGCTGACATCGGAGGGTTTGGCGTTGAGAATATCCGCAAGTGTGATGATACCGACGAGTTTGCCTTCCTTGACGACCGGCAGACGACGGATATGGTTTTTCTTCATTAATTCGTAGGCCTCGGCCAGTGACTGGTACGGGTCCACGGTGATCAGGTAGGGATTCATGACTTCGCTGACCATCTCGTTTGCCAGGTGTTTTGTCATTCTGGTATCTCCTTGGTATCTGGATGTGTAATTGTATTTACGCAGGGATGTGCGCCTCGATCCGGATCAAGCAAAGCATAGGCGCTCCGTGAGCGGATGTCTAAGACCCGGATCGCAGACGCAGGACCGGCTGATAGACGCGAACATACTCACGCTTCCAGACATGTCCGCTCGCACTGCGTTCCACGGGCGAGGTAAATTCGTAGCGATACAACAGAGCACGTATATAGACAGGCGGCGAGCCGGCAAACGGATCCGCTTGCAGCAGATCGAGTACCCTGCGCCTGCCTTCCAGCAGTTGATAAAGAAAGCGCCGGAACCAGACTTCCCGCTCAGCGGAAGACAGGGCCGCAAACCACATCTGCCAGTCCAGCCGGGGTTGATGCGGGATAATCCATCCGGGCAAGTCATCCTGTGCATCGGGTTTGTACCTGAACGGATATTCCCGCCAGTTGACACCATCATTGGAACCTTCAACCATGATTTCATGGCGTGTTTTGGTCATGATGGCAAAGGGACCGTAGTTATTGACTACGTTCAGCGGAAACAACATCCGGTTAATGATTGACAGTTCGCGAGGCTGATCCGCAAATGCGAAATAGGTCATCTGTTCCACACTGGCAAAAACCAGTATCGCCGCCAGCACCGATCTTGCAACGATACCGGAACGGTTTGCCCGGGTTGGCGTGTGCGCCTGGGTTCCGGATTTCAGCCGGCCGGGAATCACCCGTTGCAACGCCGCGTCATCGAACAGAAACAGGCAGATGGCCACGGTCAGCAGATTGAAAAAATTATAATTGCCGGTCAGGATGATTGCGCACTGGAAGACGATAAACAGCCAGGCGGCGATGAAACGGATGCGTCTGGGGGTGAAGATCAGGAACGGCACCACCAGTTCAATAAACAGCGTCAGCGCCACCAGCGTCATTAATACCGGTTCCGGCAGATGATGTGCATGCCAGGCCAGTGGGGTCGGTAGCGGCTGGGTTTCGAAATGATAATTCAGGGCTGTCAGGCCGTCCCAGGCGGGATCCCGACCGGCGAGTTTCACCAGGCCGCCCATAAACATGAAGCGGAACAGCAGCCAGCGGTACAGCCACACCACGATGTGCGAACCCTTGCCGAGAAATATCGCCAGAAAACCCGCTTCGAGCAGGTACAGATCCCACTGAAAGGCCATGAACACCTGGCCGGCGTAGTACAGCGACAGGTACAACACGAACAGCAGAATGAGCACGACGGTTCGCTGGATATTGAATATCAGTAACAGGGACAAAATACATCCACAGATAGCGACAAGCTGGATGGCGGGGTCGGATGCATTGATCCAGAACACCATCGGCACCTGCAACCAGGCTGCATCGCCCAGCGATTCACTGACACGTTCAATAAAAAAATGCAGCGGCAGTATTCCGTCCGCGCCGATCAAGCCCCGCGACTGCAGGGAAAAAGAGAAAAACGCCGATAAATAGATCAGGCCCAGCGCTGCCAGGAAAATACGTGTGCTCAGTTCATAGCGGGACGGTCGATGATCCCTTCCCCATAACAGGTGGGTCAGGAACGCCAGCAGGCCACGGTGAGTGGAAAAAAAACGGTATCCGGCCTCGCTGGCAAAACGAAAACCCGGCAGATATCGATAGAGAACCCGCAACAAGGAATATGGAGCCACACCCCGGCAAAGTTCGTAGGTGGCTTCAGCACCTGATTTTACCGAACCATCCGCTCCGATGAGCTGAATCGATTGTTGAAAATCCTGTAGTGGAATGTGCGGATAGTCCGCCGCCTTCTCCTGATATGGATAATATTCAACGGTATCACCGGTCAGCTCACGCCAGTACTTCACATACTCGCGGCAGATGCCGCAGTCGCCGTCAAATATCAGCGTCCGCCGGGAATCAATGCTCATTTCGCAAGCATAACGCAAGTTGCGGATCAAAAACGTTCATGTAGAAAAAGGATATGGGAAACGAGACTCGACACATTCGCCGAACGAACTACAGGACGTAGTCGATTGAAAAGGATCCATTTAGAAGAAACTGGAGCGGGAAACGAGACTCGAACTCGCGACCCCAACCTTGGCAAGGTTGTAGTTAAATCATCATATCCCACTGATTATATAAGAAATATTACGCACACGCCAATCCGGAAATTCCCGGAATTCCGGGTGCAGGCATAACTCTTCAAATAAGAAAAAATTATAGATAATTTCCTATATTCCTCTTGCATCTTATAGGAAATTTACTATAGAATGTGTTTTCAGTATCAAAGATGCTCATAATGATATGAATTAGATTCCAGCTGTATGGATAAATGTAGAGGGGCCCTGAGGAGGGTAATACATTATGAAAGAAGTTGTTTGGCATGGTACTAGTAAAGCGGACATAAAAAAATTTCCAAAAAAAGTATTACTACAGTTAGGAACTGAGATACTGGCTTTACAGACCAATCGAAATGTTACAAAAGTAAGCGCATTGATAACCGTAGGGAAAGGCGTAAGAGAAATAGGAATTAATTTCAACCACGGATGGTATAGATTTGTATTTACAATGAATCTAGATAACCGACTTCACATACTGCACTGTTTTCGAAAGAAAACAAATGCTACTGAGAAGAAGGATATCGACCTTGCTCGTCAACGTCTCAAACAGGCCGCGGCGAGCATTAGGCGGAGGGCATCTTAAATGATCTCTCCACATCTTTTAACCACAGCCCCGTCTATTTTTATAGACCACATGATCAACCAAATAGAGGAGGAGGTCATGGCAAATGTTAACAGCAACATCTTCGAAGATTTGGGCTTCGATTCTGAGGTTGCTGCTAATTTAAAAATTCGCGCAGAATTAATACTCGAATTACGTGAATACATAAATCAGCACAGTCTCACACAATCTGATGCGGCTAAGCGACTGGGGATAAAACAACCGGAGGTGTCAGCGATCAATACTGGAAAGTTAGAAAGATTTACTATAGATCAATTAGTAACTCTCCTAACCCGTATTGGCCATACACTAAAAGTTGAAAGTTCTGGCCGTCGTCGTACATTTACTCTACTCAAAGGTAGTCCAAATCGTAAACATACAAGGGGTAAAGAGGAAACTCATGATCAAAATCAAGGTCCTGTCAGCGCTCTAGCTGGCTAAATTATTCTTAAATCATTTATTCTAAACGGGCCTACGGGCCCGTTTTTTTTAAGAGGTGGCAGTAAAATGACAATAATCCGAGATAATAATGACGGGCCAAATGGCAGAAATGAGTCATAATAAATAAATAACAACTTTATTGTTCTTACGTGTTTTTGAAGAAGTTAAAAGCTTTCCAATCTGAAAACATTGCACCAGACAGACAGCCGGAACACTTCCGCAAGGTGAGCGCACCGATGACGTTAAAGGAGATCAGGAGAATCAAGCTGTGAAAAAGAAGTTCATCGAACTAGCATTCTGGTATCTGTTTAATTTGGCGCTGGCCGCTGGTGTAATATGGTTTCTCTGGACGGCCTTTGAAGTGTATGGAAATTAAGAATGGAATGTTTCCGGGGAAACGTCCTAAAAAGGACTAGGCGGCGCGGTACTGTGGTCGATTTACTTGCCTAGCTCGAATTTCGGTCGGTAGCCGAAGCCCCTTTGCGGCAATCAGTAACTCAGTGCCTAGTCGCTTTGTTTCAACTGAATATTTAATATCGAATTCGTATTGTCTCCGGTCTTTATATAATTTGGAAATAGTAGAGGCGTTGTCGTAAGTTACGATCCAGGGATTATCAAGTCTCAAAATTGTATCCGCAAGAATTTTATGATCCTCAGGATCATAAAAACTGGTATAGAGAGTCTGACCTTTACTGAAATACGGGGGATCTATGCAATAGAACGTAGTGCTGGGGAGGCTGGAGCTAGTATCTTTAATGAATGCCAGTGCATCGCGGCGAGACAGGTGGATCCGATTTCGGTATTTTGCTATCCGCTTCACTCGTCGTTCTAATTCTTCCCGATTAAATCTGCAATCAATTTTATATGGGCCTGACTGATCTCGACCGCCTATTACCCCTGCGGCCTTGATAATGCCAGATCGATTTGTCCGGTTTAGAAAAAAAGTGGCAAAACCTAGGGCAACTGGATCATCTTCATCCATTGACAAATGGATTTCTCTTTGAGCATGCCACTCTGTAATAGTGACTGGGGTTTTCCGAATACGGTAAATAATCTCTTGTGGGTGATCCAGGACGCTTTTCCAGAACGCCCATATTGATGTGTCTACATCGTTTATATGTATGTCACTGACATGGCCTTCGTATAGCAGCATAAGAGCCAGTCCGCATCCACCCGCAAAGGGTTCCGCATAGTGTCGTCTCTCTAAGCGGTTTCCCTTAAGAATTCTCGAAACAAGTGGATACAGGCAAAGTTTCCCGCCTGGATACCTGAGTGGTGAGGTTGCACGAGCCATGACAAATCCGCCTATTTCCCTTTGAATATAATACTATGATAATAAGGTAAATTTTATTCGGCCAGAACTTTAAATCACCCTTTTTGGGAAATTGCGTCATCAATCACCTTCACGATCAAATCGCGCAGTGAATCCATATCATTAAATAACTGATCCCCATTGAAAGAGGCTGCAGTGTCATGGTGCTTCGTGGTATTGCCATAGTTCTGGATTCTCTGCAAGGCGTCTCTCAATGGTTTGACTTGTGATTTGGTACCTAACCCATACTCCTGAAGGCGATTTTGAGTAAGGAATGAATGGAAATCGGTTTGTGCACTGCGGCCTGCTCTCGCTGTGAGGGTCTCAAAAAACGACCATACACCAACAGCCAAGAGCGGTGTATTCTCCTGGAGAGGCACGCTGCAAATTGAGTGATAAAGATTCTGAAGTTTCCAGTTGCGAAGGGTTTTAAGTGCATCGGATATTTCTGATTCCCAGGGTAACTTTTGAGGTCGTATTGCTTTGCAAGGTGGAGAGCGTCGTCTGCGCTTAGCGCCTTCCGGCGCGGGTAAAATAGGTTCTGCTTCAATACGTCGGTGGTTTTGCCCAGGCAATGATGAGAGATTTCGTGCGTATGTTTCGACGCTTTCCTTGTTTTGACGGGAATTCACCTCTTGCTCGTCATCCAGCATATCATTGATAAATTGTTTCGAAAGCACTTTGAAATCTTCTTCTGTTCTATTTCGCTTAACGTCATCCGGATCAGACGTGTCCAAGCCCAACGTCTCCCTCATAACCGAATTGCCTAAGTATCGTTGTGCCGTCGTGAGCCGCCGCTTTCGATCATCTGCTGAAATAAGGTTTTCTTTTTCAGCATAATCCAGGAAAGCTAAAGCTATGCGGTTTCGAGAACTGGAGCCACTGTGCCTCGCTTTTTGATCTGCGTTCCAAGGCTTTTGTCCGATCCCGGCAGCCGCGCCGTGATGCCGTCTTTTTAGCCAGAGATTAAGGTCGTCTTGATCTTCAAAAATTACACACGGAAGTTCAGTAATTGGTGACCAAATTTCGGCTTGTTTTTCAAAAAATTTCTTGCGTTCAGGCGGGGCCAGTTCAGGGTCTGTTAATAACATCAATGCACATATCCGGCGATTTCCCTCTGCGGCAATATATGTAGTGTCATCTCCGTCAGTATCGTGATCTATAATGACTCCGAACCTATCAAGGGGACTAAGCCCATGCTGCGTGATATCGCGGGCAAGTTGTATAACTTCCTCATTACTGCACAGATACTCAATAACCTGGCTTTGGGTCTCATAAGGCTCGTGACGTGGATTTTCGTGGTGGAGGAATATCCGGTCCAATGGAATTGAGCGCTCAATTCTCTTAGGCTTGGTCATGTCATACTCTTCCTCGAGCAGCTCAGTCAATATCGCTGGTTTGTCAACTATAACAGCGCCTTTTAACCTGGGGGAACGGGGTAAAAGTTTTTACCCCTCCTTTGCCCCGAGAATGATTCTCATATACTGTTTCTTATTGAATTTAATGTGTAAACTGGAGCGGGAAACGAGACTCGAACTCGCGACCCCAACCTTGGCAAGGTTGTGCTCTACCAACTGAGCTATTCCCGCATTGATTCCGAACTGATAAAGACGGACGCGCTATTGTAGCCGGGGGTGAATATTAGTCAACTGTCCTCCCGGGATCAATTACAACTCCATGATTATTCGCGTAATTTCGGCCAGGCGCTGGCCATGTATTCAAACATGGACCAGAGTGTCAGGAAGGCGGCAATATAGAGCAACACCATGCCGATGATGAAGGTCGGGATCAGGAAATAGCTGTGTTCCAGGATCAGCAATATGATGGCCAGCATCTGGCAGGTAGTCTTGAATTTACCCAGGCTGGAAACGGCCACCTTGCTGCGGGCGCCCAGTTCCGCCATCCACTCGCGCAATGCCGAGACGGCAATTTCACGGCCGATGATCACCGCCGCCGGTAATGCCATCAGCGGTGTTGGATGCTTCTGCACCAGCAAAACCAGCACCACGGCGACCATCAGTTTGTCGGCCACCGGGTCAAGAAATGCTCCCAGCCTTGATGTCTGTTCGAGTTTACGGGCGATATAACCGTCCAGCAGATCGGTTAAAGCCGCGAGAATGAACACCAGGCAGGCATAGATATTCGCCAGCCGGATGTCGAGATAGAAAATAATGACAAAAACCGGGATCAGCGCAATCCGCAACAGGGTCAATGTATTCGGTATATTTATCATGTGTCATGAAGCCTGTCGTATATCTTCCGGGCGAGTTGCCGGTTAATGCCCGGTACGCCGGCCAGGTCTTCAATCCCCGCCCGCCTGACGCCCTGTAATCCGCCAAAATGCCGTAATAATCCCTGGCGGCGTTTGCTGCCCACGCCCGGGATGTCTTCGAGCATCGATTCTGTCGCTTTCTTTTTTCGCCGTTGCCTGTGTCCGGTTATGGCGAAGCGATGGGCTTCATCACGAATCTGCTGGATCAGGTGCAACGCAGGAGAACCCGGCGACAGTTGCATCGTAGCATGTTCATCGGCGAGGATTAATTTTTCCTGCCCGGCACGGCGCGCAGGCCCCTTGGCGACACCAACAACCCTGATGTAGTCGAGTTGTAATTCGAGCAATGCTTCGCGCGCGCGGCGGGTCTGCCCCTTGCCGCCATCGATGAGTACCAGGTCCGGCAGCACGCCTTCCTCTTTCTGTACCCGCGTGTAACGCCGTTCCAGGGCCTGGTGCATGGCGGCATAATCATCGCCCGGGGTAATGCTGTTGATGTTGAAGCGGCGGTAATCACTGTTCACGAGTCCGCTGCTGCCATAAACCACACACGAAGCAACGGTCTGGTTACCCTGCGTATGGCTGATGTCGAAACATTCAATGCGTTCCAGATCGGTCATATTCAGCAGTTTCGCCAGGCTGGCGAGCCGCTGCGCCTGGCTGTCGCGGCTTGAGAGTTTTGCCTCCAGTGACAGGTGGGCATTTTCAATGGCCATGTCCACCCGGCGGGATTTGTCACCACGTACGCGACTGCGTATGGCCACCTTGTGGCCGGACTCCTCCGCCAGCACATCCGCCAGCAGATCGGTTTCCTCGATATCGTGACTGAGGATGATCTCGCCCGGGATCCTGCGCTGCCGGCCCTGCCCCAGGTAATACTGGGTTAGAAAGGCGCGAAGAATTTCCTCGCAGGAAGCATCGCGGGTATGCCCGGGGAAAAATGCCCGGTTACCCAGATTGACGCCGGCGCGGATGAAAAATATCTGCACACAGGCCATGCCGGCATTTTCCGCCACGGCGACGATATCGATGTCACCCTTGAGGTTGCTCATCAGTTCATGCTCCTGCACCTTGCGCAGATTGCTGATCTGATCGCGATAATGCGCCGCCTTCTCGAAATCCAGCGCATCGGCGGCTTTTTGCATCGGTTCATACAAGGCGTCGATGACCTGATCGTTTCTGCCTTCCAGAAACATGACCGCGTGTTCAATGTCGCGGCGATAATCCTCCTGCGTTATGTACCCCACGCATGGCGCCGAACAGCGTTTGATCTGGTATTGCAAACACGGGCGGGAACGGTTGTTGAACACCGAATCCTCGCAGGAGCGCACCTGGAAGAGTTTCTGCATCAGGTTCAGGGTTCGGCGCACGGAACCGGCGTTGGGAAACGGCCCGAAATACCGGCCCTTGCCCTTGCGCGCACCGCGGTGAAAACGCAGCCGTGGAAATGCCTGCTCGCTGGACAGATAGATGTACGGATAGCTCTTGTCATCACGCAGCAGAATGTTATAGCGCGGCCGGTGTTCCTTGATGAGGTTGTTCTCCAGCACCAGCGCCTCGGCTTCCGTGCGCGTTACGGTGATATCAATCTGGCGTGTATTCGCCATCAGGGCGCGTGTTTTCGGCGCCAGTCCCGCGCTCTTGTTGAAATAACTGCTGACCCGGTTTTTCAGATTCCCGGCCTTGCCGACATAGAGGATGTCGCTGTCCCCGTTCAGCATGCGGTACACCCCGGGGCGCGTGGAAATATCCTTTAATGATATATCCTGATTATTAATAATATTAATTATCAAGAGCTTATACCTAAAATATCATGTATTTTCGAGAAAATATTCTGAAACATTTTTTCGGTCAGACGACCGGTCTGGGTGTTGTAACGGCTGCAGTGATAGGAATCCACCAGCCAGGTACCGGGGGTCAGTTCGTATTGCGCACCGTGGGCAAACCGGCAACTTGATAGTTTCAAATCCCGCGCCCGTAAAACGGCATCGTGGGCAATTTTACCCAACGCCAGGACCACCAGCGGGGATTTCAGTGCATCGAGTTCCGTGCGCAGATAGTGGTTACACTTTTTGATCTCCGTGTTGGCCGGCTTGTTTTCCGGTGGCAGGCATTTCACGGCATTGGTGATGCGACACTGTTTGAGTTTCAGCCCGTCATCCAGCGATGTCGATGTTGGCCGGTTACAGAAACCGTATTTATACAATGTCCGGTAAAGCAGTATACCGGCGAAATCACCCGTGAACGGCCTCCCGCTGGCATTGGCGCCATGCATCCCCGGCGCCAGACCCACAATCAGCAGTCTGGGACGGGTTGCGCCGAAAGGTGCCACCGGTCGGGCATGATAATGCGGATAATCCTGCCGCACCGCGGCCAGATGTCTCGCCAGGCGCGGGCATTGTCTGCAATCGGGATTGAATTCCATAGATGCGTGTTTGGTTAATCAGACAGGGATATCAGTCACGGCCACCGGGCAATGACCGGATAATTATAAAACGTTTGGCCGCTTGATGGTGAATCCGTACACTATTTGTCTGAATCGATGGGATCACTCTCCATGAATACCCGTGCTGAATCGCGGTCCGGCCGCGAATAATGCGCCGGTTTCCGGCTGTATCCCGTGAAATATCCATCGTGGGGTATTACTGCTATCCTTCAGACCCTCGCGGACACATTTCCTGTCCGGTATGCATCGCAAGTGAAACGCTGATACAAACAGGTGGAAATGACGTCATCTGGCACAAATACTGCGTAGTCCATGACAATACAGTGATGCAGTAAAAAGCAGGTTATTAACAGGCGCTCAGTGACGAGGCCTGAAATCCGGTTTCCGGCAGGGATGGCCGGCCGGTTCCAGTGAATCCGGCCGACAACAAATCCAACAGCGGAATAACGTGTCCAGGCAAGATCTTTTAATCAACCTGACGGTAACCATTGGCTACATTGTCGCCGGCCAGATTGGTCTCTTGATTGCCATCCCCCCCGGCAATGCGACCGCGGTCTGGCCGGCCTCGGGTATCGCCCTTGCCGCAACGGTCATGTACGGCCGGCGTGTGGTGCCCGGAATCCTGATCGGTGGATTGCTCATTCAGACGATGTCCATACTCGATGTCACCAGCAGTGACCGGGTAATGTATTCCATATTGATTGGATCGGTGATCGCGGTGGGCGGCACACTGCAGGCCTGGATCGGTGCGCGGCTGGTGAAACCCGTCATCAGCACGGATCCGGGCCTGCTCAGGGAACGATCGATTTTCCTGTTCTATCTGCTCGCCGGGCCGGTCAGTTGCCTGATTTCGGCCTCTGTCGGCATGCTGACCCTGTGGCTGGGCGATATCATAACCTTGCAGGATATGGCCTTGTCCTGGTCAACCTGGTGGATCGGCGACTCGATTGGCGTATTTATATTCGCACCGGCTGTTCTGTGCCTGTTCGACCGGCCCCGTGAACTCTGGAAGCCGCGAATAAACAGTGTGGCTGTACCGCTTGGCATACTCACCCTGATTGCATTTGTAACCATCAATTTTTTCAATCACCAGGAAACTCTTCATATCAGGAATGAATTTGAAAAAAGTGCCTTGCGTTTTACCCATGACCTGAAAAACAAGATTGATATTCACACCGAGGCGACCCTGGAATTGAAGGAGTTCTATGAAAACTCCGGCGAGGTGACAGCGGTTGAATTCAACAATTATTCCAAACCCAAGGTAAAACGCCACCCTAACATACAGGCTCTGGAATGGATTCAGGTGATTACTCATGAGCAGCGTGATGAATTTGAGACACAACTGGGCCAGCCGATCGTGGTGCCGGATGAAATGGGAAATATTGTTCCGGCTCCCGTGCGCGAGATTTATTTCGTGGTGCGCAGGATTACACCCATCGAGGGCAATGAGAACGCTTACGGTTTTGATATACGCGCTAATCCCATTGCTCGAAAGGCGGCAGAGACCGCCTGCAAAACAGGCCGGCTTACCGTTACCGAAGGCCTGCAACTGATCCAGGAAGCACAACGGCGAATCGGGGTGGTTTTCTACGCGCCGGTTTATGAACGAGGCATCAAACAGCTTGCCGGAACCGGTAATCCCTGCCGGAATATCGTGGGACTGACCGCCAGTGTATTTCGCCTGGAAAGCGAAATCCTGGATATCCATCAACTCTATTCTGAACTCTCACTGCAGATTTCCTCTTCGGATACGGGCTTGCCCCTGTACAACAATCATCCGTTGCAGAGCGGTGAACAAATAATGCCTCCCCCGTTTCACTTCGAACTGGCTTCTCCGATCAAGGTAGCTGACCAGGTCTGGCAGTTAACATTTACGCCAACCACGGGGCTCATTAACAACTACTCGACCTGGACTATCTGGTTGATTATTGCCGGAGGCCTGCTGGTCTGCGGACTCGCCGGCATGGGACTGTTATTACTGACCGGCCGCGAGATGCTGACCGAAGAAGAGGTCAGAAGCAGGACCCGGGATCTGCACCGGGAAGTCAGGGAACGCAGGCATATCGCGTCCCTGTTGGCGATTGAAAAAGAATCACTGCAACTGGTCGCGCATGATGCCCCGATTGAAGAAATACTCAGCGTCGTCTGCCGCGGGCTTGAAAAGATGATGAAAAATACTTTCACCACCCTGCATCTCATTGACAGTGCAAGCGGCCGTCTGAAACTGCAACCCGTCTCGAATATTCCTGATGATCTTGCTGCTGCACTCACCGGCAACGAGACAATTGCCGGTATCGATACAAACCCGAATCCGGAAAAAACCGGCAGACAGATCGAATACATTGACATGGAAAACAGCGAACACCGGCAACACTGCGCTGATGAAATCCGCAAATACCGGCTCAAATCCTGCTGGTCGATACCCATTGCGGTCGCCGGCAGCCGGGTTATGGGAACCCTGACACTTTATTTTACCGATCACAGGGAACCGGGGCGGGAGAATGCGGACACCATCACTCGCATGACTCACATCATCGCCATTGCCATACTGCGCAAACAAACAGAGGAGCAACTTTCCTACCAGGCCAGTCATGATGATCTGACCGGACTGGTCAACCGGCGTGAATTCGAGCGGAGGATAGAGCGATTACTCATCACGACCAAACGCGATGGCGGCGAACATGCCTTGTGTTATATCGATCTGGATCAGTTCAAGGTGGTTAATGATACCTGCGGTCACACGGCCGGTGATGAGTTATTGAGACAACTGGCTGCAATAATTGATCAGAAAGTGCGTAAACGGGACACTCTGGCCCGCCTTGGCGGTGATGAGTTTGCCGTACTGATGGAACACTGCACGCCCGATGACGCCCACCGGCTCGCACACACATTGCAATCCACCATACGGGACTACCAGTTTATCTGGGGCAGCCATACCTTCAGGATTGGAGTCAGTATCGGCCTGGTTGCAATAACCGATGCGACATCCGGCATTACCGAATTGCTCAAGCAGGCGGATGCCGCCTGCTACATGGCCAAGGATCTCGGACGTAACCGTATCCATGTCTATCATGACGAAGATGAGAGCCTGGCCAAACGTCATGGAGAGATGCAATGGGTAACCCGCATACAAAAAGCGCTTGCCGAGGACCGGTTCAGTCTGTTTGCACAATCCATCGAATCATTACAGGGGAAAAGCGGCGGGCATTACGAATTGCTGCTGAGAATGAAAGATGAAGATGGCACGCTCATACCGCCGGGGGCTTTTTTACCGGCGGCGGAACGCTACAATCTTATTGGCGCTGTCGATAAATGGGTGATCGAAACCACCATGCACATCCTGCAATCGCATCCGGCGTTTCTCAGGGATGTGAATGTTATAGCCATCAACCTTTCCGGTGAATCACTGGCTGACGAGCAGTTCATGGACTATATCAGCAAAAAAATTAAACACAGCGGCATTGACGGGCGAAAATTCTGTTTCGAGATCACCGAGACAGCCACCATTTCCAATCTCAACCAGGCGAGATTGTTTATCTCCGGACTGAGAGAAGTGGGTTGCCGCTTTGCGCTGGATGATTTCGGCAGCGGCCTGTCGTCGTTCGGCTATCTCAAAAACCTGAGCGTGGATTACCTCAAAATTGATGGCATGTTTGTCAGGGACATCGTTGACGATCCCATTGACCATGCCATGGTGCGGTCCATTAATGAAATCGGACAGGTAATGGGCATGCAAACCATCGCCGAGTTCGTGGAAACCGATGAGATCAAGGGCATGCTGCGTGAGATCGGTGTTGATTATGCGCAGGGTTACGGAATTCACCGACCGCAAGCCCTGCTTGAAATCATTGAGCAATACCAGGGCTGATGCAACAACCGGCGGACAGGCAAAGCTACTCTGCCCGGTTTTCCGCCCGGCCGGGAAAACGGAATGGCAACGTTACCGGCGCGAAGACCTGATCAACCAGTGAAAAAGCCGTTGCTGCTCCGATAATTGCGGCATGTACTCGGGATGCCATTGCACGCCGATGACCGGCCACTCCGTGCCGGTTTCGATGGCCTGGACGATACCGTTATTTTCCCGACCACAAACACGCAGGCCGCTGCCCAGTTCTTCCGCATCAATGGCCTGGTTATGCAAGGCATTCACCGCGCAGCGGCTGGTTTCGAGCACCCGGGCGAGCCGGCTGTCATTATCCAGGACCACGATTTTACGTGGCAGAACACTGCGAATCGCATCACCCTCTTCGTAGTAATCGGACAGATCCCGCTGCAAGCGTCCGCCAAGTGCAACATTTATTAATTGCGCACCGCGGCAAATTCCCAGCACCGGCATCTGCCTTTCCCGGGCCTGCTCCAGACAGTCAAATTCAATACGATCGCGGGCCTCGTTTTCGGCCGCACTCTGGCGCTTGCCGAACAGCATGCGCGCGAAAAAGATCAATGGCGCCAGTATGAGTCCCATGATTCGGCGGCCAAAACCGATGTCAGGCTGTTCTTCTTCCTCGATGATCGACTCGCCCTTTTGCAAACCCACATCCGCACCACCTCCGATGATCAAGGCCTGGCAGGACTGCAATGATCCGGGATGTCGCGGTGTGATGCGGCAAGCCTTGCCACCCGCTCGCCAGACTGCCAGACGAGTCGCAAACCAGGCCACATAACCGCCACGATCCGGGCCGGTAACACCGATCCTGATCCGTGCTGATGGCCTTTCCTTCATCGCAGGAAACGCGATCAGGACCGTAAGGCAGCGGCGAGTTTCCCGCTATCGGCGGCGAGCTCCTCGATACTCAACCAGCGATCCCATTCCTGGCCGATACTCCAGTCCTGCTGGTCGATACGGCAATCCGGCAGACGGTAATGAAACGCCGGCCGCGGATTGATGAGATGCGGTTCCTCCGCCCCGGACATGACCCTGTCCTCGTCGATAAAGGCCAGAATAGGCAGCAGATCCAGCGGTCGGTTGCGGGTGGGATTCAATTGAAGATAATCGTCGATGAACCCGGCGCTATCCGGTGCGTAATTCCGGTTGCAGAAATGGCGGATGAAATCCTTGCTGAACGGCCGCACAAACGGTACCAGACGGCGCGTCAAATCAATATTCCCCTCACGGCAAAGCCGCTCGTACGATACCAGAAAGGCCTGCAGGATAGCGAGTATGTAGTCCACCTCGAGGCTCGGTGTCTCGGGATTAAACTGCAATCCGAAGGCGTACAGCGGTGAATGGCCGGTACCCAGTGCACCGCGTTCGCGCAAGCGCCCGGCCAGCTTCTCCATGTCATCCAGACGATCCATCGGGATTGGCGGCGTACAGATTTCAAGGGGAACGATATTGGCGGCCAGGCTGGACAACACATCCTCGATGGAATCGGCGATGTCTACTTTACGGATATCGATGCCGATGGTCTCCAGATACTCGAGATAGCGCCGCTGTTTCAGAAAATGGGCGTCGAGTTCCACCCGGAATTCACCGAATTCCGTATCTTTCACATGGGTGAGAAAGCGGTTTTCCGAACAGCATTCACCACCAAACAGATCGGTGACGCAGGCGGCCGCGGTCGCCGTATCCATGCCGGCGAATTCAAATTCGATACCGACGCGACGCAGGTCGCCCTCGTAGTTCTCAAGTTGCTCAGGTTGACGCATGGCAGGATGTTTACTTTTGGAGAATGAGTGTACTCGGGATGCTACCATGTGAATAATCAACTTTCCCGGGCTTACAGCAGAGGAACAAGCCGATGTCAAAAACCAGGATCCTGCATGATTCGCTTGGCGAGGTCGCCGTTCCCGCCGGGGCACTCTATGGCGCCCAGACCCAGCGCGCCGCAAATAATTTCTGCATCAGCAACCAGCGGCTGCAGCCCGTCTTTATACATGCACTGGCTTCGATCAAACGTGCCGCCGCGCAAACCAACAACGAGCTGGGTTTGATACCCAGGGAGATGGCGGATGCCATCAGCGATGCCGCCACCGTGATCGAAAACGGCCGCCATTCCGATCAATTCGTTGTCGATGTATTCCAGACCGGCTCCGGCACCAGCACCAACATGAATATGAACGAGGTCATCGCCACACTCGCCTCGCGGGCGTTGCACGGGGATGTGCACCCCAACGATCACGTCAACCTCGGACAAAGCAGCAACGATGTGATCCCGACAGCGTTGCGCATCAGCAGCGTCATCGAGGCCGGCACGACACTGATACCGGCCCTGGATGAACTTGCGGATGCAATCGACCAGGCGGCTGCCCGCAACCGTGATGTCATCAAGACCGGACGCACCCACCTCATGGATGCCATGCCCATACGCGTCAGCGACGAACTCGGCGGCTGGGCGGCCCAGGTCAGGCAGGCGAGACAACGCATCGATAGCGCCCGTATAAACCTCGCCGCCCTGCCACTGGGAGGTACCGCCGTGGGTACCGGCATCAACACCCATCCGGACTTTGCCGAAAAAACCATCGCGCGACTGGAACGGCATTACAACGCCGGATTCCATCCCGTGGAGAATCGCTTTGCCGCCATCAGCAGCCAGGACGATGCCCTGGCATTCAGCGGCGAGTTGCGCGGCTCTGCCACGGTATTATTGAAAATCGCCAACGATCTGCGCTGGATGAACAGCGGCCCGGTGAGCGGCCTGGCCGAGATCACCCTGCCCGCCCTGCAACCGGGCAGCAGCATCATGCCGGGCAAGGTAAATCCGGTCATCCCGGAAGCCGCCGCCATGGCCGCAGCGCAAGTGATCGGTTACGACAGCGCCATCAGCGTTGCCGCCCAATCCGGTAACTTTCAGCTTAATGTCATGCAACCGCTGGTTGCCTTCAACCTGCTTGCCGCGATCGGGTTACTGGCCCGGTCCGCCATCCATCTCGACACCTCATGCATTGCCCGGATTGAGTTCAATGCGGCCGCACTCAGGGACAAGCTCGGACGTAACGCCATGCTCATTACCGCCCTGGCGCCGGTCATTGGTTATGAGAAAGCGGCCGATGTGAGTAAACAGGTGGCGGCAAGCAACAGGCCGGTCATTGATGTCGCCGAAGAACTGACGGACATCAGCCGTGAAAAGCTGCTAAGACTGCTGGATGCCGCAAGACTGGCGGACGGTGGCATTATTGATGAATAAACGTATCCCGGTAATGTGTCTGCTGGGACTCATCACTGGCCAGTCCAATGCGCTTCCCGATGCGCACAGCCACGAACGTCCCGGTGATTTCACCGCGATTTGCAAGACATATGGTGTCAACGACGTGCCCTCAACCACCGAACTGACCTGGAATTCAAAAGCGGAGCAATTATCCATCACCGGCAATAACATCATCGCGGATGAAGGTCCGATTGCCTCGGTCGACGATACAACACACAGCGTTCATTACGTGACCACGTTTCATCACAACGAGTCCGGTGACATCAAGGTACTGCACATGACATTCCGGCGGCATCATCAAGCCGCGCCCGACAGGTATCACGGTGAAGCGTGGCAAACACTTCGCAGTTTGCGCATTGAAATACGCGAAGACGGCAGCGGTTACATCCAGACCTATGAAGCAGCGGATATTGAAGGCATTCTGACCATTAATTCCTACACCTATCTGGGAGAATGTGAATATGTGGGGAACTACACGAATCCTGAACGGCAATAAAGGTTATTCAGGAAGCTCTGAATAAGTCCGTCCGGGACTTATCAGAGCACGGCAAATAAAAATGCGTTTTTATTTGCCTCTCAAAATCAATGCTTTGGAAGCATTGATTTTGGCCTGACAGTCGCTCCGGACTCCTGTCATGCAGGAACCTCTGACTTAATCAGAGGCTCCTTCAATAAATCATGACTTCAGACTATGAAATTTTTAAGGAGCCGCTTGCTTATCCTCCAGTTCTTCAAATTGGTTAATGCATACATCGCCTTCCGGGAAACGGGCCCGGATTTCCAGTTGCCCTCCCATAGCTTCAACGAACCGGCGCAGGGTTGAGATATACATATCCGTTCTTTTCTCGATCTTCGCTACTGCGGGTTGTTTTACATCCAGTTCGGCGGCTAGTTGCTCCTGTGAAAAAGCACGGGCCTGGCGTAATTCGGCCAGCGGAAGGTTTACCATCATGGCGATGGCTTTTTCATGCGAACGGGTCTGAGCTTTAAGGCTCATCGCTTCGCGTAAATGTCTAAAATTCTTGGCCATAGTCTTACTCCAGGAGCCCTTCTTCTTTCAATATTTCAAGATGGACATCGTATAATTCATCAGCAATTGGTACATTAACCTCGTACCAACAATCATCGCCGGTTTTGTCGCCACCAAGCAGCAATATGGCGCACCGGCGCGGATCAAAAGCATACAGTGTCCGGTACGGCCTGCCAGCATGCTGAATACGCAACTCCCGCATATGCCGATGCCGGGAACCATTGATCCCTGAACTGTACGGGAACGGCAGGTGCGGGCCTTTTACCTCAAGGAGTTCCACCACGGCAGCGACATCTTCCTGTTCCGCTTCTGGCAAGGTGTGCCACCATGCCTCGAATTCGTCCGTGTATTCTACCAACCATTCCATATCAGGAATATAACTGATAAGGAATGTTTTTCAAGTATTCGATTTCGTAATACCAAACCGGTTTTCTATATAAATGGAACGCCAGCAGAATTTGTGGATATGGACAAAACTTTTTTCTCTATCCCACCAGAGACTACCTGTTTATTAGTGGAGCAACAAAAAAAACACTTCGCTGAAGTTTGGCGGAGGGGGTGCCCGGGATATTCAAGACCGAACCCACAGGCACGGGTTCGAATCCCACCAGAGACATTCGACTCTGCCGGGCAGCAGTAGAAAGCGATATGTCACTGAAGTTTGGCGGAGGGGGTGCCCGGGATATTCAAGACCGAACCCACAGGCACGGGTTCGAATCCCACCAGAGACATTCGACTCTGCCGGGCAGCAGTAGAAAGCGATATGTCACTGAAGTTTGGCGGAGGGGGTGGGATTCGAACCCACGAGGCCCGCTAGGACCTGCCGGTTTTCAAGACCGGTGCATTCAACCGCTCTGCCACCCCTCCGAAGTACAGCTATTAGCCATTAGCTATTAGCTATTAGTAAAAACCCTGATTTTCAATACTAATAGCTAATTGCTACTCGCTATTATCTGTCTTTTTACATGGCCGGAAAAACGGAAGCGAGAGCATACCCGATAGCCATCGCCGAGAAAAGATTAAAAAATTCAAGCTGTTCAAATACTGGCTCGTGAAAATTTAACAGAATCTTTCTTGAATTTCAGGGTCATAGCACTTACATTGTTCACAAACCAGACCCTGGAGGTTAAGTATCAATGAACCGTAACTACGCTGTAGCCCATTCACCGGAAGCGGCCCTCGCGACCAATAAACTCATTCGTAATACTTATATATTACTGTCCATGACGCTGATTTTCAGCGCCGTCATGGCCGGCGTCTCCATGGCACTGCGTATTCCCCTGGGGGTCAGCATGTTCTGCTCACTGGGTGCCCTCGGCCTGCTCTGGTTCGTGCTGCCGAGAATGGCCAACTCCGCGGCCGGCCTCTGGGTTACATTTGCCGTCACCGGCCTGCTCGGCTTCGGTCTTGGGCCGATTTTGACTCACTATCTGGCCATGCCGAACGGCGCCCAGACGGTGATGACCGCCATGGCCGGCACGGGCGTGATTTTCCTCGGCCTGTCCGGTTACGCGCTGACCACCCGCAAGGACTTCAGTTTCATGGCCGGTTACCTGTTCACGGGTATCCTGGTCGCCTTCCTGGCCGGTATCGGCGCGCTGATTTTCAGCCTGCCGGCACTGTCACTGGCGGTATCAGCCGTATTCATCCTGCTGATGGCCGGCTTCATCCTTTACCAGACCAGTGAAATGGTCAACGGCGGTGAGACCAATTACATTCTCGCCACGGTGGGGCTGTACATCGCCATTTACAACCTGTTTACCAGCCTGCTGCACCTGCTCGGAGCGTTCGGCAACGAATAAACCTGCTGGTTTGGTGGTAACAATCACAACCCCGGCCACGTGCCGGGGTTTTTTTTGACTGGCGGCCGGACGTATGACAGACCCGGACAATCATGCTAGCATTTCGGCACTTCGGCGCATCGCCCTGAGTGCCGGAATAATAATAAATTGTGAACATATCCAGTTAACTGGGGGAAACACCGAATGAAGATTGGTATTCCGAGAGAAGTTCATCCCGGAGAACGCCGGGTGGCTCTGACGCCCGAAAGCGCGGGACAAATTCAGAAACTGGGATTCGAACTGCAAATCGAATCCGGTGCCGGTCAGGCCGCTAATTTTTCCGACACCGCCTATGAGGACGCCGGTGTCAACGTGGTAGACGGCGACAGCGTCTGGTCGACCAGCGATATCATCATGAAGGTCAACGCTCCGAAGGCGGAGGAGATCGATAAACTGAAGGAAGGCCAGACCCTCATCAGTTTTATCTGGCCCGCCCAGAATGAGGACCTGATGCAGAAACTCGCAGCCAGGAAGGTCAATGTTCTGGCCATGGACAGCGTGCCGCGCATTTCACGCGCCCAGAAGCTCGATGCCCTCAGTTCCATGGCCAATATCGCCGGTTACCGCGCCGTGATCGAGGCCTCCCAGCATTTCGGACGTTTTTTCACCGGCCAGGTCACCGCCGCCGGCAAGATCCCCCCGGCCAAGGTCATGGTCATCGGTGCCGGCGTGGCGGGTCTGGCCGCGATCGGCACCGCCAACAGTCTTGGCGCCATCGTCCGCGCCTTCGATACCCGCCCCGAAGTCAAGGAACAGGTGGAAAGCATGGGGGCGGAATTCCTGGAACTGGATTTCGAGGAAGAAGGCACCGGTGAAGGCGGCTATGCCAAGGTCATGAGCGAGGAATTCATCAAGGCCGAGATGGCGTTGTTTGCCGAACAGGCCAAAGAAGTGGACATTATCATCACCACCGCTCTGATTCCCGGCAAACCGGCACCGGAATTGATTACCGAGGACATGGTCAAGAGCATGAATGCAGGCAGTGTGATTGTCGATCTCGCCGCCGAACAGGGTGGCAACTGCAAGTTGACCGAGGCCGGAAAGGTTGTTGACAAGCATGGCGTGACGCTGATCGGCTATACCGATCTGCCGAGTCGACTGCCGACCCAGTCCAGCCAGCTGTATTCCACCAATCTCAGACATATGCTGACGGATCTGACGCCGGATAAAGACGGCCAGATCAACATTAATATGGAAGACGAGGTCATTCGTGGAGCCACGGTAATCAAGGCGGGTGAAATTACCTGGCCGCCACCGCCGCCGAAACTCTCCGCGGCGCCGCCAAAACCGAAAGCGGAAGCGGCCCCGGTAGAAGTAAAAAAGAAGAAACCCCTGCTGCCCCCGGTAGTGAAATCCGCGCTCCTGCTACTGGCCGCAGCCGGTATATTTTACTTTATCGGTTCCGGTGCGCCGGAATCCTTCCTCAATCATTTCACCGTATTCGTACTGGCCTGCTTCGTCGGCTACATGGTGATCTGGAATGTCACTCCCTCGCTGCACACACCGCTTATGAGCGTGACCAACGCGGTCAGCAGCATCATCGTCATTGGTGCGTTGATTCAGGTGTCATCGGATAACTGGCTGCTGGTGGCCATCGCGTTCTTCGCAACGTTGATCACCAGTATCAATATCGCCGGCGGTTTTGCGGTAACCCGCCGCATGCTTTCAATGTTTCATAAATAAGGGGGAGACGGAATAATGATGTCACAAGGCCTGGTAACCGTTTCCTACATTGGAGCAACCATACTGTTCATCCTGACCCTGGGCGGCCTCAGTCACCAGGAAACAGCCCGCCGCGGCAATCTTTACGGCATCATCGGCATGACCATTGCCGTGCTGGCCACGGTGCTGGGGCCGGAAGTGGTCGGGACTACGAGTTACGCACTGATCATTATCGCCATGCTGCTTGGCGGTACGGTCGGTCTCATCCTGGCACGGAAAGTCGCGATGACACAGATGCCGGAACTGGTCGCCATCCTGCACAGCCTGGTCGGACTGGCCGCGGTGCTGGTGGGTTACGTTAATTTCATGGGTGAGAGCCACCTCGTCGGCGTGGAAAAAGTTATCCACGAAGTGGAAATATACATCGGTATACTCATTGGCGCGGTGACGTTCTCCGGTTCGGTTATCGCTTTCGGTAAACTCAGCGGCAAAATCGGCGGCAAACCGCTGATTCTGCCGGCGCGCCATTTCCTGAACCTGGCTCTGTTAATTCTCGCCATCTGGCTGGGTGATTCCTTCCTGGCTGCCGCCGAACACGGTGAAGGCACCTGGCAGTTGCTGGCCATGACACTCATCGCCCTCGCCTTTGGCGTGCACATGGTCATGGCCATCGGCGGTGCTGACATGCCCGTCGTGGTCTCCATGCTCAACAGTTATTCAGGCTGGGCGGCCTCGGCTACCGGATTCATGTTGTCCAACGATCTGCTGATCGTGGTCGGCGCGCTTGTCGGCAGCAGCGGCGCCATTCTCAGCTACATCATGTGCCGCGCCATGAACCGGCACTTCCTCAGCGTTATCGCCGGTGGTTTTGGCACCGGCGGTGGTACCGTGGTGGCCGCAGAGGGCGAACAGGGCGAAGTCTTCCCCATTGATGCCGAGGAAACAGCGACCCTGCTGGCCAATGCGAAGGAAGTCATGATCATCCCCGGCTACGGTATGGCCGTGGCCCAGGCCCAGCATATGGTCAATGACATCACCAAGCACCTGCGCGATGCCGGCGTTAACGTGCGTTTTGGTATTCACCCGGTGGCCGGGCGCATGCCGGGGCACATGAATGTATTGCTGGCCGAAGCCCACGTACCTTATGACATCGTCTACGAGATGGAGGAAATCAACGACGATTTCCCGAATATCGATGTCTCCGTGGTAATCGGCGCCAATGACATTGTTAACCCGTCCGCGCTGGAAGATCCGAACAGCCCCATTGCCGGAATGCCGGTGCTGGAATGCTGGAAAGGCAAAACCACCATCGTTCTCAAGCGCAGTATGGCCAGCGGTTATGCCGGAGTGGATAACCCGCTCTTCTTCAAGGAGAACACGCGCATGCTGTTCGGTGACGCCAAGGAAAGCCTGGAGGCGGTGTTCAAGGGGTTACCTTGATCAGACTTCAGATTTCAGACTTCAGATTTCAGACTTCAGATTTCAGACTTCAGATTTCAGATCTGAGATTTCAGAATATTGAAGCCAATCTTACTGGTCGCTTTATGATTGCAGATCTGACGTCCGGGATCTGATGTCTGGTATCTGATCAATTCCCCCCATATACGGCTTCAGCACCTCCGGTACGCTGATGCTGCCGTCTTCGTTCTGGTAATTTTCCATTACCGCGATCAGGGTGCGGCCGACGGCGAGGCCGGAACCGTTCAGGGTATGCAGCAGTTCGGGCTTGCCGGTGGCGGGATTGCGCCAGCGCGCCTTCATGCGCCGTGCCTGGAAGGCCTCGAAATTACTGCAGGATGATATTTCACGATAGGTATTCTGACCTGGCAGCCAGACCTCGATATCGTAGGTCTTGGCCGCGGAAAATCCAAGATCACCGCCGCACAGGGTCACCACGCGGTAGGGCAATTCCAGTTTCTGCAAGATGGTTTCTGCATGCCCGGTGAGTTCCTCCAGCACTTCGTAAGACAGATCCGGATGCACCATCTGCACCAGTTCGACCTTCTCAAACTGGTGCTGGCGAATCATGCCACGGGTGTCCTTACCGTAGGAGCCGGCCTCGCTGCGAAAACACGGGCTGTGACAGACATACTTCAGCGGCAGATCTTCAGCATCGATAATCTGATCCCGGACCATATTGGTAACCGGAACTTCCGCTGTGGGGATCAGGTAATAGCCGTGCTCCTCGATATGAAACAAATCGGCCTCGAACTTGGGTAACTGCCCGGTTCCCTGCAGACTGTCGGCATTGACCAGGTAAGGTACATTGACCTCGGTATAGCCGTGTTCGCGGGTATGGATATCGAGCATCAACTGGATCAGCGCACGGTGCAATGATGCCAGGGCGCCACTGAATACCACGAAACGCGAACCGGCGATGCGCGTGCCGGCATCGAAATCCAGCAGACCGTTGCCCTCACCCAGCGCCACATGATCCCTGGCTTCAAAGTCAAATGAGGCCGGTTCTCCCCAACGCCTGACTTCCTCGTTGTCGGTTTCCGATGAACCTGATGGCACGCTGTCATGCGGCAGATTGGGTATGCCCAGCAGGCAGACCTGCAGCTTATCCTGTATCCCGGCAAGTTCTGTCTCATGGGCTTTCAGTTCATCACCGAGGCTGGCGACTTCCTGCAACAGCGGTTCTATATCGCCACCGGACGATTTGACCTTGCCAATTTCCCTGGAACGGCTGTTACGCAGGTTCTGCAATTCCTGGGTCTTGATCTGTACCTGTTTACGCCTGTCCTCCAGCGCCTGTAACGTCCCGGTATCAAGCACAAAACCGCGTTTTTCAAGTTTTCGGCTGACTTCATCAAGGCCGGTTCTTATCAGTTGTGGATCGAGCATGTTACCTCTGAAAATTCAATGTAATTATTTGTGTATTTTACCGTTCATCCGGGTTATCAGGTAAATGTTTATTCATATTGATGCTGATGGGTACTGACAACCCGAGAAATAACCATAAATAACGTTGATAGAGGATCTCTGTCCCCTGGGAAGCCCCGAGCATAAACATCAACATCAACAGCACATAGAGGGAATACTCATTCCCTGATTGATACTGCCGGTAATTATGCAAGAACAGTCGAACAAAAAATACACTGAACAGGATTAAGCCTGTCGCCCCGGTCTCGGCAAGCAGCCACAGGGCCGAATTATGCAGGGTATAGCGATCAGGATTATTACCTTCGACGACACTTCTGTGCAGATAACCACCCAGTCCCAGACCGGTAAAAGGATTCTGCGCCCAGTAGCGTAAAGCAGTTTGCAATTGTTCCAGGCGTACGTTAATACCATGATCCTGGTTGAGAATTTCACTCTGGGTTCCATATTTCCTTATCGGCCGGAAATCGCCCTGCGCTGAATCATTATCACCGGAATAGTTAATGACCTGCCTTAAATAGTCGGGGGCATGAAATACCAGTAAATTTATCAACAGCGCTGACACGACCCCGGCAATTATCGGTTGTAGTAACTTCTTGCGGACAATAAACAAGGCAACAAGTGCAATAACAAGTCCCAGCCAGGCGCTGCGGGACCTGCTATAAAAGAACACCAGCATGAGCAGGCCGAGTCCGCATGAATACACTGCGGGCGGCAGTATAGCAGGCAGGCGCTTGCTCATCAGTAGTTGGAATACCAGTGCGATACCGATAATAATAGCGAATGCATTCGGATTGCCCATCAGCGCTTCAGGTCGTCCCAGATAGTTACCGATATACCGGTCAGGCACAATAGAATCAAAATCATAAATATGTGCCCAGTGAACAGCGAGAGCATAGATTGAAAACAGCCAGGCACCGAAAATAAAGCAGTTTATGAGTTTTTCCCTGCAAACTTTACGTATCGATATAAAAACACCGAGAAAAAAATAACAGCAGAGTATGAACCACCCGGCCGTCTTGTTGAACAGCGCCCAGGCGCCGAGAGTTCCCGTCTCGTACCAGCCATTTAACAAGCTGAACAGCATCCATAGTGAAATCAGTACGAGCAGATATGTGGTGGATTTATCTGCGTGAAACAAGGCAGAAAAATACTCGCGTCTAAATACAAGATAGACACAAAAAAAAGGTAACACGAGATCAGACAGACCCAGTCTCACATGGATACCGAATAGAGCCGGGGTGACAGTTACATAAAGTGATACGACAAGTGCGAGACTGGCGTAAATGGTAATAGAAAAAGGCCCGTTTACATGTCGTCCGGTAACGGTCATTATTTTAACCAGACGGACAGGTCCTTATCGATCAACTCTCCGAGCCGGATAATATTTTTACGATGATGCTCAGACAAAATATTCACTTCAGTTACTTTTGATTCACAGCCACAGTCACATTCGACGGCATTAAGAGAATTGATGGTCTTTATTATCGATCGTCTCAGTTGGAAAGGAATCAGTTTTCTGAAGAACTGCTTGATTGTAAAGGGAGGATTGGCCAGCGTTCGTAATATATCACTTCTGTATTTTTTTCTGATGTTCACTTTCCTGACAACAGGCTCAAAACTACAGTCAACATTCAGGAACTCATAGGCTTCCCTGACAACAGTCATCGGATCACGTGCAAAATCATCATAAATTACCACCTTGACGCATTCCTTGCCAAATGTTTCCATATATTTTTTTACGTAACCGTAGTAATCGATAATATCTGAATAAAAAAGTATGCGGGGGTTGTATACCGTATCGGGAATCAATTCTCCCCGTTTTCGTTCCGGCTCATGGGCCAATGCCTGTGACAAATCGGTATAAGGTTCAACATTGTCAAACAGATACTGACTATGTAGTGACTTAATCATATCAGCCGGATTCCTGAGCGCAATAAGGATTCTGGCTCTTTGATTGTATCGGTAAATCAGTTTTGGCGCTTCGGTGGAATAAAGATACCAGACCGAGCTCTCGCCCATGACAAGTTCATGACTGAATTTATTGAACTGGGCATCATATTGTTCCCAGGTAATATAATCATCCGGATAAAAATCCGGAGCAAAGAAATGCAGCTCTTTCTCGGCAGGCAAATAGATTTCCGGATGCTGTGACAAGGCATTATAAAGTGCGGTGGTTCCACACTTTGGAGCGCCAACCAGGAAAAAATCAATTTGTTTTGACAGCATGATTCTGAAACACCGAGATCAGTGCCGGTTTCAACTGTAGATGCCGGCTGACTATATAAAGCAGCACTGAATTCCAGAATACCATCACTATCAGGGAATTGACTGCGGCTGCATTGATACCGAATTGCGGTATAAAGAGCAGATTAAGAATAATATTCAGCAGAATCGCGGTAGCCAGCCATTGTATTACCCGCCATTGATTACCTGTCATGATCAGAAGTATTCCAACGGGGCCAAAAGCCGCGCTTAACACCTGGGACAGAGACAAAATGAGCAGAGGCATTCTCGCAGACAGGTACTCTACTCCTACAAAACCGAGGATAGCCTCTGAAAAAAACAGATAAACCGTAAATATGATAATGCTCGATGTCAGCATCAACAGACTTGTACTGGAAAAGACGGATTGCAGATGCGATATATTATTATTTGCATGTAATTCAGAAGTCCTTGTCATCATAACCATGGCAAATGCACTCGCTATGAAAGCGATGATATACCCTCCCCGGTTCGCAATACCATATATGCCCGAACTCTCGGCATCAAGCATCAATCCGACCATGAATATATCCACATTGGCATAGACACCGAAAACCATTTCCGTAAGCAAAAAAACCAGGGCAAAACCGGCCAGTGCTGGCAATCGACGTGGGCTGACCAGGACCAGTGACAGCATCTTTCCGGCCGCGGGCAGATCGCCAAAATAAAATGTCGGAAATATAGCAAGTACCGAGGCGGCAAGGTAGAAAGTTATCGTATCAGTAATGGTTATGCTGCCGGTTTCGCCAGTCGCATTAATAATAACCAGAAGCATAAAAATCAGGGGCCTGATAAACAGGCTGCAAAATTCTGAATGTACCGGTACGCCAACTCCTATCGTTATACCCCTGTAGAGGCGCAATAATGCTTCCATGAAAATAATGATGAATATCTGAATATACAGATGTGCGGGTACGATATCGAAAAGGGATGCCGGTAGAACGATATAATACAATACCGGGCACACCAGTAGCGTCATGACAAAAACGAGCATCAGGCTGTCGGTTATCAATATGGATACAGTTCGGTTATCCGCCCCGGATTTACAGATTTGCAGGGTTTTTGCCACATACTTTTCCAACCCCAGCGATATGATGATCGAGGTAACAGTCACCAGTGACAGGATAAACACGAAGCTGCCGTATTCAGCAACGGGTAGCATTCTGGCCAGCAGTACATTGGTAGCCAGAAACAGGATCAGAAAAACGAATTTGATCAGGATGATCGGTACAGACCGGAAAAAAATCATCGTATAGTCATCAATTCGATGAAGCTCTCCAGCTGACGATATGACCGGGTTTAATCCTGTGGTTAAGCGTCTCGATGATTCGCAACATTTTCTCAGGTTCATCGAAAAATTCGACCACTACCGGCAGGTCCAGTGACATGTCCATCAATGAACTTGAATGATATTTTCCCGAATTACCAAACCCTGTTATCCCGCGAAACACGGTCACACCCCTGACCTTGCATTCATCGTGCAGATACTCAAGCATTTTCTGTGTGTCAGCCTTCGCTTCATGCAGGTAAACCCGGGCAATAATGATTTCCTCTGTATTCATAGCAATCGTCCCAGCACAATTCCGGCCCAGCATCCCAGCAGACACAGGGATACGCTGAACAGGATATTAAAAGCCGCTTTCATTTGTTCGCCGGACTCGATCAGGTTCAATGTTTCAATCGAGAAAGTCGAGAACGTGGTGAAAGCACCCAACAAGCCGATAATCAGGCCGGCGCGCCAGGCAAGGCCGGCATCGGTACGCTCGATTAACAGGATATATAAAAGACCCATGACGAGCGAACCGGAAACGTTGACCACCAGCGTCCCGTAGGGGAACCCCCGGCCCAGCCACTGGTGGACCCCGGTGGACACCAGGTAACGCAGGACGGCGCCCGCGGCGCCACCGGCGGCAATGTACAGGATCTGGTTCATGCACTTATGTATCAGGTTCAGAGTTCAAGGTTCGAGGTTCAAAGTTCAGACTTCAACGTTCATGGTTCAGTCGGCATGTGCAGGGCGGGCACTCCTCTACATCTGTCCCGTTAAAACAACGCTGTACGATCGATCTATTCCCGCTGTTTTGCTTTTTTATCCATTTCCGCCAGGCCGGCGAGTTTTTCCCGGATTTTGATCTCCAGCCCACGATCCACAGGCTGGTAGTAACGCCGTCCCTTCAGCTTGTCCGGGAAATAGTTTTCCCCTGCGGCATAGGCATTGTCTTCATCATGGGCATAGCGATACAGCTTGCCATAATCCAGCTCTTTCATTAACTGTGTCGGCGCGTTGCGCAGGTGCAATGGCACTTCCAGTGAACCGTGTTTGCTCGCGTCCTCCATGGCCGAGTTAAATGCCTTGTAAACGGCATTACTCTTGGCGGCGCTGGCCAGGTAGACTATTGCCTGGCCAATGGCCAGTTCGCCCTCCGGCGAGCCCAGGCGTTCCATCGCATTCCAGGCGTCCAGGGCAATGTGCAGGGCGCGGGGGTCCGCATTGCCGATATCTTCCGAGGCAATACGCACCACACGCCGGGCGATGTACAACGGGTCACAACCGCCATCCAGCATGCGCGCAAACCAGTACAGGGCTGCATCCGGCGCCGACCCACGCACCGACTTGTGCAGCGCCGATATCTGGTCGTAAAAGGATTCACCCCCTTTATCGAAACGCCGCTGACTGCCGCCGGTAAGAATATCATTCAACAGCAGATCCGTCAGTGTGCCGTCGGGACTCAAATCCGCGGCGATTTCCAGGTAATTCAGCGCCCGCCGCGCATCGCCATCCACCGCCGACGCCAGTTTACGCAGGGCGTCGTCACTGAATGCCAGGTTTCGCGTACCGAGTCCGCGGTCACTGTCGGCCAGCGCCCGTTTCATCAGGCTGATTATGTGGGATTCTTCCAGGCTCTTGAGCACATAGACGCGAACCCGTGACAACAATGCATTATTCAGTTCAAAGGAAGGATTTTCCGTGGTGGCGCCGATAAAGGTGACTGTACCGTTTTCAACATGGGGCAGGAACGCGTCCTGCTGCGATTTGTTGAATCGGTGCACCTCGTCGATGAAGAGGACGGTATCCTTCCTGTAAACCTGGCGGTACTGACCGGCCTGTTCAATGGCTTCGCGAATATCCTTGACGCCACTGAGTACGGCGGACAGGGTCAGAAACTGCGCATCACACTGGTTGGCAATGATCCGCGCAATGGTGGTCTTGCCCGTACCCGGCGGCCCCCAGAACACCATGGAGTGCAGGTGGCCCTGCTCGATGGCAAGCCGCAGGGGTTTGCCTTCGCCGAGAATATGATCCTGGCCGACATAATCCTGCAGACATTCCGGCCGCAAACGATCCGCGAGCGGCCGATAATCCTGTTGCGTGGTCATATCCGTCTTACGCTTTCCGCCATATCAGCTGCCGTGGCGGTCTGTCAGCGCAATAGTTCATTGGATGAATTCCTGTTGCCCGTTCAGGGGACCGCCTTGCCGGGACGATCATCGATGACATCCACGCCATCCGGCGGCAGGAAGTCAAAACGAGCGGCCTCTATGGCAACATTGCGTTGCGTGTTTTTGAAATTGATACGGGTGGTCTGGCCGAGATTGTCATACATCACCATCAGGAACAATTGCCTGCCGAGAAAGCCGATATGAATCTTTTCAAACTGGTTTTCACTGTCAACAGGATTCAACTCGAACATGTTCAATCCTTCGACCTTACCCTGGTTCTCCACGTGATAATGCCGCTCCAGATTGTCGCTGCCGCTGAGTATAGCCGCGGGAGAATCGTTGATGGATTCGCTGACATCCTTGATGGTGACCTGGTCCAGATCCTGATCGTATATCCATAATGTCTTGCCGTCGGTAATGATCTTCTGGACATAGGGTGATTCGTAGGCCCAGTAAAATTTACCGGGGCTCTGCATGACCAGAACCCCGGCAGCCTCTTCCAGCACATTTCCATTAGTGCCGATCAAAGTCTGGGTGAAGTCGGATTTCAGTGTATCCAGATCCGTTAAAAACGTGGTTAGTGCATTGTCCGTAGCCTTCGATGGATAAGCTACTAGCAACAAGCAACAAGCAACAAGAGAGTGAACGATTATTTTCATTTGGACGATGTAGTTAATTATTTCCGGTTAAGTTTCTATTACTCTTCCACTAATGGCTAATAGCTAATGGCTAGTAGCTTTGTTTTAATCCGGCGGCGGCCCTGCCAGTATCTCACGACTGCCGTTGGATTCCAGCGGACCGACCAGGCCGCTGTTCTCCATCTCCTCGACGATGCGCGCGGCGCGGTTATAACCGATTTTCAGACGGCGCTGGATATAGGAAATGGAGGCCTTGCGTGATTCGGTAACTATTTTGACCGCTTCGTCGTACAAAGGGTCCATATCCTCGCTGACGGCGTCCAGCCCGGGAATGGCTTCGGCGCCGCCCTCGTCCGGGCCACGGACGATTTCCTCGTGGTAATCCGGCTCGCTGTCGCCTTTTATACTATCGACCACGTTATGCACTTCGTGGTCACCGACAAAAGCCCCGTGAATGCGCTCGGGAATACCGGTACCGGGCGGCATAAACAGCATATCACCATGGCCAAGCAGGTTTTCCGCACCCATTTGATCGAGAATAGTGCGCGAATCGACCTTGGAAGACACCTGAAAGGCTATCCGCGCCGGAATATTGGCCTTGATAAGTCCCGTAATCACATCCACGGAAGGCCGTTGCGTCGCCACAATCAGATGAATGCCGGCCGCCCTCGCCTTTTGCGCCAGCCGGGCAATGAGTTCTTCCACCTTCTTGCCAACGGTCATCATCATGTCGGCCAGTTCGTCGATGATGACGACGATAGAGGGCAGTTCATCCAGCACCGGTACTTCGTCCTCCTCGCTGACAGGTGCGTACATGGGATCGGGTATAGGTTTGCCGATTTTATGCGCCTCGGTCACTTTCTTGTTGTAGCCGGCCAGGTTACGCACGCCAAGCGCTGCCATCAGCTTGTAACGCCGCTCCATTTCAGCCACGCACCAGCGCAACGCGTTCGCCGCCTCTTTCATGTCGGTGACCACCGGAGCCAGCAGGTGGGGTATGCCTTCATAGACCGACAGTTCCAGCATTTTGGGATCGATCATGATCATGCGCACATCGCGGGCCATGGCCTTGTACAGGATACTGAGGATCATGGCGTTCAGGGCCACCGATTTGCCGGAGCCCGTGGTGCCAGCCACCAGCAGGTGCGGCATGCGACCCAGATCCGTCACCACCGGCTTGCCGCTGATGTCCTTGCCCAGGGCCAGCGCCAGCCCGGACTTGACGTGTTCGTATTCCGGAGAATTGAGTATTTCACCGAGGGTGACGAGATCACGGTTTTCATTCGGAATTTCAAGACCGATAACCGATTTGCCCGGGATGACATCGACCACGCGCACACTGACTACCGACAACGAGCGGGCCAGATCCTTGGACAGGTTGACGACCTTGCTCACCTTGACGCCGGGAGCAGGCTCCAGCTCGAAGCGGGTGACCACGGGACCAGGGTGCACGGCCACCACCTGCACTTCGACACCGAAATCCTTAAGCTTCAATTCCACCGTGCGGGAAATGGCTTCCAGGGCTTCACGAGAATACTGACCCCGCGACGGCGACGGCCCATCCAGCAGATTCAGAGTCGGCAGTATGGAATCCGCCGGCGGTTCAAACAGAAATTCCTGCTTTTCGGCCTCGGCTCGCTTGCTGGGTTCAAAAGCGGATATACGCGGCTCGTTGATCTGCACCGGCTCACGTTCCACGATGCGCTCCTGTTCTTCCTTGATCACCACTTCCCGTTCGCGCCGTGCCTGACGTCCCTGGGAGTGCACCTTGAAATCGTTCATGAAGTTCCGCGCCAGGCTGATCCAGAGCAGGGTTTTGTGGCCGACCCGATCCATGAACCGTAACCAGGAAAAACCCGTATACAGCGTAATACCGGTGATAAACAGGAACAGCAGCAGCAGTGTGCTGCCCAGGTGGCCGCCGATGGCAAACAGCGCCGAACCAAACGCATCACCAAGAATACCGCCTGCGCCGCGTACCTCGTGCGGCAGGGAAGCCCCGGCCTGGATATGCCCCCAGGCCAGGCCGCAGCCGCCGAGAAACATCATGATCAAACCGGACAGGCGCACGATGTAATGCAATGGGCTCAATTCTCGTTGCCGGCGCCGTGTTTCGAACAGGCGCCAGCCGTCAAAGGCCAGCAACACCGGGATGAGGTAACCGAAATAACCGAAAATCAGCAGGAACACATCGGCCAGCCAGGCGCCGATTTTTCCGGCGCTGTTGTGGATCTCGCCACCGGAAACCACATGCGACCAGCCGGGATCGTCGGGGTGATAACTGAGCAGCGCAACCAGGATAAAAATCGCCAGCGCCAGCAGGGCGAAGATAGCGACTTCACGCATATTGCCGAGCAGCTCGGTATGGCTTTCGGACTCGGCTTGCTTTTTTCGTGTGGCTTGTGACATCAAGTTAAACTTGTTTAAATAATACTATCGATAGCTTTATGTTTATTAAGCATTTATCTTAACAAGAAATGGAAAGAATAGCAGTTGGAAAATGGCCCCGGACGGTTTTGATTCAGCCAGGTGATTAACGTACCATAACGCGCTTCCGTTTGCCTTCGACCGTTATCCATTCAGGAGTCATTCATGCCAGACACACGCCACTGCCGGGTGCTGATCCTCGGATCGGGACCGGCCGGATACACGGCGGCATTGTACGCCGCGCGTGCGAATCTTGAGCCCGTGATCATCACCGGCCTTGAGCAGGGTGGCCAGCTCACCACCACCACCGATGTGGATAACTGGCCCGGCGACGTCGAGGGCTTGCAGGGTCCTGAACTCATGCAGCGTATGCTAAGGCATGTCGAACGTTTCGGTACCGACGTGGTGTTTGACCATATACATACGGCGAAACTCGATGCCCGTCCGTTCACCCTCACGGGCGATGCCGGGGTCTACACCTGCGACGCCCTGATCATCGCTACCGGAGCCTCGGCCAAATACCTCGGCCTGCCTTCGGAGACCGCATTTCAGGGCAAGGGAGTCTCTGCCTGCGCAACCTGCGACGGCTTTTTCTACCGCGGTCAGGACGTGGCTGTGATCGGCGGTGGCAACACGGCCGTGGAAGAAGCCCTGTACCTCTCCAACATCGCTGCGAAAGTCACCGTGGTGCATCGGCGTGACAAATTCCGGTCTGAAAAGATCCTTGCCGACCGGCTGATGAAAAAAACCGAAGCCGGTAATGTGGAGATCCGCTGGAACCATGTGCTCGATGAAGTGCTGGGCGATGACAGCGGTGTCACCGGCATGCGGATCAAGGACGTAAACAGCGGTGATACGCAGGAGATCAGTATCAAGGGGCTCTTCATCGCCATCGGTCATGCCCCCAATACACAGATTTTCGAGGGTCAACTCGACATGCAGGGGGGCTATATCCAGGTGAAAAGCGGCACCGACGGACAAGCTACCGCCACCAGCATCCCCGGCGTATTCGCTGCCGGCGATGTGGCCGATCATGTGTATCGCCAGGCTATTACCTCGGCGGGTACGGGCTGCATGGCGGCGCTGGATGCCGAGGCGTGGCTGGAGGAGCAAATACAGATAGAATAGCCGAATGTGTGGCGGGAATGGCTGATATGCGTGAGCCGGATGTGAGCGAGCATCAGTCCTTTTTAAACCCGGTAACATGCGACCACCATGCTAACCGGCAGCACAAACACAATTTGTATTGCATTTAACCCGGGTATATGGCGGTCTACCCGGATAATAACAACAAATTACTCCGCATCTATCACAATGAGTTATAACACCTGGATCCACAGATTTTCCCGTGTGCTGGTGCAACCGCTGGTGGATACGGCGGTAACGCCCAATCACCTGACAACCGGCCGCTTGATCTCCGGCCTCGCTGCCGCCGGCTGCTTTGCTGTTGGTGAGGAACTGTGGAATTGGGCCGGCGCCGTCAGTTTTATCATTTCAATGGTGCTGGACCGGGCCGATGGTGAGCTGGCTCGCTTGAGCGGTAAATCAAGCCGTTTCGGTGCGATTTATGATCTGGTTGTGGATTCGATCTGCAATTCTGCGGTTTTTATAGGTATAGGTATTGCCGCCACAGACAGTTTTCTGGGTAATTGGGCCATTATGCTCGGTATCATTGCCGGGATTTGTATCAGTATTATCTTTTACACAATCATCCGCGTCGCGGCTGACGTCGACGCCAGCGCTGCGTCTTTTAATGCGCGCGCAGGTTTTGATCCGGATGATGCGATGATTCTGGTGCCTCTGGGCATTCTGTTCGGACTGGGTAACCTGTTATTGATACTGGCAGCGGCTATCACACCATTGGTTGCGATTTATATCGGCAATGATATGTACCAGCGGCGCAAACGTGCCTGCACCGGGCCAGTATGAATCCTCTCCCTGTTCATATTATTGGTGCGGGCGGCATTGGTACCGCACTGGGTTACGCGCTGGTTTGCGCGGGTCGCGCAGTAACCATGGTCGAACAGGATGCTGAAAAACTGGCAGCCGGGCAAGGTGATGGGCTTCAGGTGGAAGGCCACCCTGCCCTTCTGGATGTTCCGTTTGTTGCCTTTGAGAACTGGCAAGCCCCGGATCAGGGCATTTTGCTTCAATGCACGAAGACCTATCACAATGCCATTGTCCTCGAAAAAATACCGCAAAAGGATTTTCTTATCCCTGTCCAGAACGGTTATGACGAGTTGCTTGACAGACAAGGACATTTCGGTGAAGCCATTGCCTCATTCGTCTCGGAATGTGAACGACACCGTCCCTGTGCTCGCATCACACGCGCCGGAGAATTACATATAGGGCAACGGCGCCATACAACACCGGCCAATCAGGAAATTCTTGATGATCTGGCCACGACGTTACAGGGTAATCCGTTGTTTCAGGTAATCCGGGTCCGCGATGTGTTGCCATACAAGGCAACAAAACTCATGTACAACGCCGCTATTTCACCTCTGGCGGCCGCGGCCGGTGTTGATAATGCGGCATTGTTATCTGACCAACGCGCAAGAAAGCTCTTTTTCAGTTTGATTCAGGAAAACCATGCCATATTGAAACAGGCCGGTTTCAAACTTGCGAAAATCGGTCCGTTTCATCCGGATACCGTCTCAAAAATATTACGCACCCCGGGACTGCCGGAAATCATGGCGCAGTTTTTCAAGCCGTCACTGCGTGGCACCTACTGTTCTATGGCGCCGGATATGGGATCTGCGCACACCGAGATCGATGCCTACAACGGCTATCTTGTCAGTCTGGCCGGCAAATTTCCCTGTCCCTACAACCGTGCCGCCGTAAAGATGGTTAATACCATAACGCAGGAACGGCTCAAGCCCGACTACAATCACCTTTTCATCATGCAGCGTGAGTTGCAGGCACAGGGAGTGCAGCCTTGAATCTGGTCACCGGCGGCGCCGGTTTTATCGGGACCCACCTGGTCAATATACTTCTGGGCATGGACAAGCCGGTACGCGTACTTGAACGTCCGGGTGCAGACACCAGGCATTTACCCCTGGACAGGATTGAAGTGGTGTTCGCCGATATACGCGACCAGCAAGCGGTGAACAATGCCATGAAAGATTGCGAGTATGTTTATCATCTGGCAGCCGATCCCAATTTGTGGCGCAAACAACCGGAGGAATTTGATGCGATCAATTTCAGGGGCACTCTCAATGTACTCGAATCTGCCTTGCAAAATGGCGCCAAACGCGTCATGCATACCAGCACCGAGAGTATTCTGACAACTTCAGACTTCAACGGCAGCGGAGTAGAATTCCTGGAACTGAAAGAAGAGCATATGATTGGTCCCTATTGTTTAAGTAAATATCGGGCTGACAAGTCAGCATTGGATCTCGGCAAACAGGGTGAACCGGTAATTGTTGTGACTCCGACCCTGCCTGTGGGACCGGGCGATCGCAACCTGACACCACACACACGCATGGCATTGGCATTTTGCCGCGGTGAATTGCCCGCGATACTGGAATGCTGTCTGAACCTGATCGATGTGCGTGATGTCGCCATGGGTATGGTTCTGGCAATGGAAAAGGGCCGTCCCGGCGTTCGCTATCTGCTTGGTTCCGAGAACCACAGACTTTCAGACTGGCTGGGCATTCTGGGCCGATACGCCAATCGCCCTGCACCCGAATTACGAGTCCCGTATACGCTGGCACTGGCTGTTGCCTGGTTCAGTGAACAGTGGGCGCGATATATCACCGACAACATGCCGATGGCAACGCTGACCGGCGTCAAACTGACGCGCCGTTCGATGTTTTTCGATGCGTCAAAAACTCTTGAAGAGCTCGGCCTTGAACCACGACCGGTAGAGCAATCCGCAAAGGATACTGTCGACTGGTTCAGGATCGAAAAACTCATCTGATCCGGCTTATTCGCGGGCAATGAACACAGTCAGGTTTTTTTCCATTTCCGGCTTGTTCATCGGCCTGCTGATACTCGCCGGACTCATTATCTGGCAAGGTGTTGGCGAGGTCATTACCCTGCTGCTCGAAGGTGGCTGGTTATTGTTAACGCTGCCGCTGATCTGGCTGCCCGGTTTTATAATCCAGGTCCATGGCTGGAAATACCTGTTCCCCACTGGCCGTGTGCCTCCTTTCAGGGAACTGTTTCTGGCTATGTGGATGGGGCGTGCTATCAATACCCTGTTACCGGTTGCCACCATTGGTGGTGATGTTGCCAGGGCACGTCTGCTGCACCTGTGGGGAAGAGATGGTATGGATGCCTGTGCCTCGGTCATGGTTGACAAGGCAGTCCAGGCACTCGCACTTGTCCCATGGTCGATTATCGGCGCCTGTCTGATGCTGATGCTGGCGATAGATGATCAACTCGCCCTGTATATTGCCGCCGGCATCCTTTTATTCGGCCTGAATGTCGTCGGTTTCATCTTTCTTCAGCGTAAAGGCATGTTCGGATTCAGCGCCAGACTCATCGCCAGATTCAATTCATCGGAGAACTGGTTACGAATCACTGATAATGCCCATAGTGTGGATGATATTGTGCGCGAACTTTATGCGCATAAACGCCGGTTTATGGCCTCGTTATTCTGGCGCACACTGGGTCTGGTTCTCACCACCGGCGAAGTCTGGCTGGCCTGCTATCTGCTGGGTTATCCGGTCAGTATCATCGAGGCCCTGATATTAAAAAGTCTGACCCAGATCATTACCGACATCGCCTTTGTCATTCCGAATGGTTATGGTGTGCAGGAAGGCGGTTTCATGGCGATTGGCGCACTGGTCGGTCTCGCCCCCGATGTCGGTCTGGCCGTATCACTGGCTATCCGTATCCGTGAAGTCGTGTTTGACGTGCCCGGTTTGTTACTCTGGCATCACATCGAAGTCAAATATCTTTTCAGGAAAGCTGCAGCCCATCCGTCCCCCGACAAGGTCTGACAGGAACTTCTTCTGCGTGTTACTCTATTCACCAATCACCAATTCACCAATCACCAAACCAATGAAAGCCATCCACATGACCCGCCCCGGCGGTCCTGAAGTGCTGGAAGTCGTCGATGTTCCATTACCGGAAATCACCTCATCCACCGGGGTACGGGTCAAACTGCATGCCGCCGGGATCAATCCCGTGGACACCAAGATGCGCAGCGGCGCCTATCCTGTCGATCCCTTACCCACCATCCTCGGTTGTGACGGAGCCGGTGTGGTGGAATCCACGGGTACTGGCGTGGTTGAACTGCGTGAAGGCGACGAAGTGTACTTTTTCCACGGCGGAGTCAGTGGCATTGCCGGCAACTACGCCGAGTACATCGTGCTCGATCAGCGTTTCGTGGCCAACAAGCCGGCATCGCTGGATTTCAACCAGGCCGCCGCGGCGCCACTGGTGCTGTTAACGGCCTGGGAATCACTGTTTGACCGTGCCGATGTCGGTGCCGGCGATACCGTACTGATCCATGCCGGTGCCGGCGGCGTCGGTCACGTGGCTGTTCAACTGGCCAGGCACATCGGCGCCCGGGTGATTACCACGGTGAGCTCCGATGCAAAGGCCGATTTTGTCCGCGATCTCGGCGCTGATGAAGTAATCAACTACAAGACGCAGGACGTGGTTGAAACCACACTGGAGCTCACCAATGGTCGCGGCGTCGACATGGTAATGGACAACGTCGGTGGCGATGTTTTCAGACAAAGTTTTCCGGCCGTGCGCGTTTACGGTGACCTGGTTACCCTGTTGCTGATACCGCCCGACGTGGACTGGTCGGTAGCGCGTTTTCGCAACCTGCGCATCAGCCAGGAGGTGATGCTCTCTCCGCTACTGCTCGGCCTTGAAGATGCACAGCGCCACCAGACCTGGATCCTCGATCAATGTGCGCGGCTGTTCGACAGCAGCAAACTCCGCATCCACGTCGAGAGGGTGTACCCATTCGATCACATTGCCGAGGCACACCGCGCCATCGAAACCGCAAGCACGCGCGGCAAACTGGTACTCGCCATTCCTTGAGCAACGGCCGGACACTGTTGCAACTGACAAGGCGCATGCTCACTTCCGCCATTACCATTGTTGTTACGGTTATCGTCCTGTTGTCACTGCTGCTGTACCTGCTGCAGGAACGGATAATCTATTATCCAACCCGTGAACTGGTGACTACGCCGGCGGCCATCAACCTTGATTATGAAGAAGTAACCATCACCAGCAGCAGGGGCAACAGGGTACATGGCTGGTACCTGCCCCACCCCGCGCCACGCGGCCATTTACTGTTTTTCCACGGCAACGGCGGCAATATCTCCCATCGCCTGGACAGCCTTGCTATTTTTCATCGCCTTGGCCTTGCCACCCTGATCATCGATTACCAGGGCTATGGGCAAAGTACGGGCAAACCCTCGGAACAGGCGACGTACGATGACGCCCTGGCCGCACGGGATTTCCTGCTGCATGAAAAAAAGACCGCTGCGGATGCCCTGGTTTACTTCGGCCGTTCGCTCGGTGCGGCCGTGGCCGCGTGGCTGGCCGAGCAGCATCCGCCGCGGGCCTTGATCCTGGAGTCCACGTTTACCTCGGTGGCCGACATGGGCAAGCGGCTCTACCCCTTTCTGCCCGTGGGTCTGCTCACCCGGCATGACTACGCCACCGGCGAGCGTATCGGCAATATTCATGTGCCGGTATTGATACTGCACAGTCCTGATGATGATATCGTGCCGTATGATTTTGGCCGGCAAATTTACGAACTGGCCAACGAGCCGAAGACCTTCGTGGAACTGAAGGGTGGTCACAATGACGGATTCATGGTCAGCGGCGGCCACTACCTGCACGCCCTGGATCGTTTCCTGACCGACAACCTTGGCAACGGCCGTGGCCTTCCTTAAACGCATCGAAACCGTCGGTAACCGGCTGCCTGATCCGGCCACCCTGTTCTTTATCGGTTTCTGCCTTGTCATTGCCCTGTCGTACCTGGCCAGCGCGTTCGACTGGAGCGTCAGCAGCGAGGTCAAAGGTGAGCTGAGGGCCAACAGCCTGGTCAGTTCCGACGGCATCTGGTGGCTGCTCAGCCACATGGTGGACAATTTCATCCGTTTTCCGCCGCTCGGGATCGTGCTGGTCGGCATGCTCGGCATCGGTCTCGCCGAACGCTCCGGTCTGTTGCCGGCCTTGCTGGGCGCCGCTATGCAACGCATCCCGGCTGTTTTACTGACCCCGTTTACCATCCTTGTCGGCATACTTTCTTCACTGACCCTCGATGCCGGTTATGTAGTCCTGCCACCCATTGCCGCGGCCATGTACCTGGCCGCGGGACGTTCGCCGATTGCCGGTATCGCCGCCGTTTTTGCCGGGATCTCGGCGGGATTCAGCGCCAATTTCACCATCACCGCACTGGATCCCCTGCTTGCCGGTTTGACCCAGGCCGGTGCACAGATCATCGAACCGGGTTACCAGGTGGCAACCACGGCCAACCTCTGGTTCATGATGGTCTCCACGGTACTGCTGACACTGACCGGCTGGGCGGTATCATCGCTCTGGGTTGAGCCCAATTTGGGCGATTCAGGCATGGATGCCAAGCCTGGAATCAACATTAAAAATCAATTAGAACTTAATGATATTAAAGGTTTTATATATGCTTTAATTTCTGTTCTCATTGGTTTCATCCTGGTCTTTCTGGCCGTGTATTCCCCTTCGGGCCCGTTGCATGGCGTTGGCCGGCATTTTCCGCGCTGGGTTGAAGCAACGGTGCCGCTGTTATTTTTGTTTTTCATCGTTCCGGGCATTGTCTACGGCATCACCACCGGCAGCATCCGCAGTGACAAGGACATCGCCCGTATGCTGGGCGAAACCATTGCCGGCCTCGGACCATACATCGTCCTGGCATTTTTTGCTGCCCAGTTCATCGAAGCGTTCAAATATTCCGGCCTTGGCGAAATGACCGCCATTGCCGGCGGCCAGTGGCTGGCCGGTCTGGGTGTGCCGGCCTCGCTGTTGCTGTCCAGCTTCATACTCATGGTGATCCTGGCCAACCTGCTCATGGGCTCGGCTTCCGCCAAGTACGCCTTTCTTGCCCCGGTGTTCGTGCCGATGCTGATGCAGGTGGGGATCAGCCCGGAATTGACCCAGGCCGCCTACCGGGTCGGTGACTCGGTCAGTAATGTCATAACACCACTGAATCCCTACATGATCATCATCGTGGTACTGGTGCAGAAATACCTGAAGGGTTCGGGTCTGGGCACCGTGGTGGCGGCGATGCTGCCCTATACGCTGGTGTTCGCAGTCGTATGGACGGGCCTGTTACTGCTCTGGCTGGCGCTGGGGGTCCCGCTCGGACCCGGCGGCGGACTGTATTATCCTGGTTAACAGAAAACTCTCTCCAGGCAGGGTTAGCGGTGTTTTTGTGCTAGAATCGCGCAGCCTTCCACTACGACACCTGAACCGAGTCCATGAGTCATAAACGCAGCACACCGATTTACAAGATCATTTTTCATAATCAGGGCAGGATCTACGAGATCTATGCCAGTCATGTTTCCCATGAAGGACTGTTCGGTTTTATCGAGGTTGAAAAGCTGATCTTTGGTGAAAACTCTACACTGGTCGTGGACCCGACCGAGGAAAATCTGAAATCCGAATTCAAGGATGTCGAACGCACCTACATTCCCATGCACGCCATAATCCGTATTGATCAGGTCAGCAAACAGGGTACGGCCAGGATCACCGAGAGCAGCGATGGCAATGTCATGCCGTTTCCGATGTATTCAAAAAATTCCGAAACCCACAAGAAATAATCGGCCGGAACCCGGCTCGGCAAAACATCAGGGCGCCGGTTGCTGATTTCAGCCGCCGCCCATTAATGTCTGCACATGCGCCAGCGTGGCGCTGGCCAGGCCGGATGGCGTGTAACCGCCTTCAAGCACGGAAATCAATCGGCCATCACAATGCCTGTCCGCCAGTGACATAACCATGCGGGTCAGCTCCGCAAATCCTTCATCAGTAATCCGGTAACACCCCAACAGATCATTTTTACGACTGTCAAAGCCGGCCGAGATCAGGATCATATCCGGCCGGAAAGCCTCCGCTGCCGGCAGCAAGTGTTCTGTAAAGGCATCCTGAATCATCTCATCTGTCGTCCCGCATGGCAGGTGAATGTTGATATTGGTGCCCTCCCCCGCGCCGCTGCCGGTTTTCTTCGGATCGCCCGTTCCCGGGTAGGCGTAATAATCATGGGTTGAAAAAAACAGTACGGAAGAATCCTCGTAGAACGCCGATTCAGTGCCGTTACCGTGGTGATAGTCCCAGTCGACAATGAGGATCTTCTCCAGCTTGAACTGTTGTTGTGCATAACGTGCCGCAATAGCCACGGTATTGTAAAAGCAAAAGCCTTCCACGCGGCCCGTGTTCTCAGCGTGATGCCCGGGTGGGCGGGTGACGCAGAAGGCGTTGCGAACCTTGCCCGAGCAGACAGCGTCTACCGCATCGAGCACACCGGCCACAACCTTACGGGTGACTTCGTGACCACGTGGATGATCGCGGCTCAGCGAACGCATATGCGCCCCGGTGTGAATGGTCCGTATCCAGGGATCCGGATCGGCAATAAAGCCCAGGGGATGTGTTTGCTCAAACAGGCCGGCGGCCTCCAACGCCGTGAAAATCGCACGCAGCCGCGCCGGGGATTCCGGATGGCCTGGTTGCAGCCAGTGATCCAGGAACACTTCGTCGTATAACAATCCGGTAAGTCGTTCTTCTACCGGTGTTGCGCTGGCATAGCGCCCGGCCAGGGAAATGGCCCCGGTGATGATGGCACTCAGACTCAGAAACTGACGGCGATTCATGACCAGCAGGCTGTCCGGGACAAGAAACTACATGAAAGAGTCATCGAAAACTTCAAGTTAATCAATATTATGCTATATTAATATGCCAAATTGCACTATACACTGGCGGCAATGCACAGATTTCAATTACTACTGGTGCTGGTACTGATGGGAGCGAATGCCGCGCGGGCCGAATGGTCCGTGGTGGTGCATACGGATGTGGATTCGGCACGGGAGACCCGCGTAGCATATACCGAGAACCCGGACGGCTACAGCCTCGAGGTCTATCTCGACAGTAACGGTGCCATTCGCTCCCGCTTCAGCACCAACAAGGTTGAACAACGCCTGTCGACCAGTATGTGTCCCACCTACCAGATCGACGATCGACTCATCAGTAATCGATCGATCAATGAGGCCCGTTGCCTGGCGGAACGCCAATGGGCCGAATTCGTGCTCGGCTATGTCAAGGAACAAAAGGTCGAATCCCGGGCCCTGAATGCCGTCAAAAACGGCCAGGCGGTGACCTACCGTTTTATTCTGGAAACGGGCGGCTACGATGAAACCCGTTTTTCGCTCAGTGGTTCCAGCCGCGCCCTGACCGCGGCGCTGGGTGATCTGGATGTTACCGCCCCCTGATTACCAACGCATTACGGTTGTACAATTTGCCCCTTGAAACCGCACTGACTTTTTGTCAATTCGACCGCATATCGCACCTGACCCCGGGGCAATGGAATACCCTGTCAGCCACTGACAACCCTTTTCTAGGATGGCACTTTCTCAACAACCTGGAAACACATGTCGATCTCGAGGCGCACGGTTGGATACCCTGCCATTCAGTGGCCTTTCGCAACGGGATACCTGTTGCAGCGATACCGCTCTATATCAAGACCAACTCCCACGGTGAGTTTGTCTTCGACTACATGATCGCCGACGCCTGTTATCGTACCGGGCTTGATTATTACCCGAAGCTGGTCTCCGCCATACCATTTACTCCCGTTACCGGGCCGCGCTTGCTTCACGCCCCTGACCTGGATGACGCGGAAAACATCAGCCGGCAACTGCTACAGTATGTGCGCGAATGGTGCACGGAGCAGGCCATGTCATCTCTGCATCTGCTGTTTTGTGATGAAACTACATTAAACGCACCGGCAACGGACTTTCTATTATCCCGCTTCACCTGGCAGTACCACTGGACAAACCGGGGATACGACAGTTTCGATGATTTTTTACAACATCTCACTGCCCGGCGACGCAAGCAGATCCGCCGGGAACGCCGCTCGGTGGCAGAACAGAACATTGCTGTTGAAATTCTCGAGGGTGAAGACATCAGCGCAGCGCACTGGGGGGTGTTTTACGATTTCTACTGTTCAACCTTCGAGCGCAAGTGGGGCGAGCCACGTTTTACCCTGCCCTTTTTCGAGGCATTGACCCGCGATATGCCTGAGGCCATTACGCTCTTTCTCGCCAGGCACAAAGGCCGCTACGTGGCCGGCTCCTTTACCATGAAATCGGCGAGGATCCTTTACGGCCGGCACTGGGGATGTAACGGCTGGTTTCCCAATCTGCATTTCGAGCTGTGTTACTACCAGACCATTGATTACTGCATCCGGAAACGATTATGTTGTCTTGACGCCGGAGTGCAGGGCGAACACAAACTGCTGCGTGGATTCCTCCCGGTTCGCGCCACCTCCATGCACTGGTTCAGTCATCCGGAATTCATGCGCGTTGTCGAGGACTTCTTCAACCGGGAAAGCAGCCATGTCAATGCACAAATCGCGGCACTGACCCGGCACAATGCCTATAATTCCCGTATGGAGCCCGGCAAATGACACTGAATCTTTACAAGCGCCAGGACAGCCAGCTCTACTGGGTTTCGGAAAACATCATCGCCAGCGAGTTTCCGCCACTGAATTCGGCACTGCGTGACCCGGACGGCTTGCTGGCTATCGGCGGGGATTTGTCTATTCCACGGCTGCTTGATGCTTATCAACGTGGAATTTTTCCCTGGTACAACAGCGGCCAGCCCGTTATGTGGTGGTCACCCGATCCCCGATGCATCCTGGAGTTGCAGGATATTCATGTCTCACGAAGCCTGGGCAAGACCCTGCGCAGGAAGACGTTTCAGGTCACGCTGGATCGTGATTTTTCCCGGGTCATCCATAAGTGCGCGGCACCGCGCCGTGATACCGCGGAAACCTGGATCACGTCCGAACTTATGGAGTCTTTCATACAGTTACACGAAGCCGGATACGCACATTCGGTGGAATGCTGGCAGGATAATCATCTGGTTGGTGGTCTTTACGGCCTGGCCATGGGACGGGTATTTTTCGGCGAGTCCATGTTCAGTGATCGCCCCGATGCCTCCAAGGTAGCCCTGGTCCACCTCGGGCGTTTTCTGAAACAGCAGCGTTTTCGCATTATTGATTGCCAGGTTTACTCGCCACACCTGCGCAGCCTCGGAGCCAAACCGGTACAACGCAAGCTGTTTGCCAACATGCTCAAGCATTATTGTTACCGGCGGCCACATCCTGAGTGGCCGATGACTGAACTGGTCTATGAGCAAGGAACCTGAAAGTCTCGGCTTTTACGCCACGCCCGAGCATGAGTGCAGTTATCTGCCCGGGCGCAAGGCGACAACCCTGTTTGCTGATCCGGATTTTCCGAAAAACAGGGCGCTTTATTCAGCCCTGGCAGGCATAGGCTTCAGGCGCAGTGGCGAACACGTGTATCAACCCTACTGCCATAATTGCTCGGCATGTGTTCCCATACGTATTCCGGTACGTGATTTTCGCGCCAACCGCAATCAGCGCCGCAACTGGAAGCAGAACCGGGATCTCACCTGCAATATACAGGAAGCAGTATTCAGGGAGGAACATTTCAACCTCTATCAACGCTATATCCATTCACGCCATGCCGGTGGAGGAATGGACAATCCGGGTGTCGACAATTACATGAACTTCCTGACTGCCGGCTGGGCCGATACCCGCTTCGTGGAATTCCGCCACGAGGGCCTGCTGGTGGCCGTGGCCGTGATAGACATAATGGACGACGCCCTGTCGGCGGTGTATACCTTCTTCGATCCCGATCAGCACGCCCGCAGCCCCGGTCGTTATGCCATTCTTTATGAAATTGAACTGGCCCGCCATTACCGCTTCCAGTGGCTGTATCTGGGTTACTGGATCGATGAATGCAACAAGATGAATTACAAAACGGAATATCGTCCCCACGAACGCTTCATCGGCACCCGCTGGCTGCGATTTGACGACCTTTGATCGCTTTCACAGCGGCGTTTCCTGCCGTGGACACGGGATTTGCCCGATTTTTTTGCCAGTTCGGTATAATTAGGGCAAAATTCGCCCTTCCTGAAAACCGGCATACATTTACATGGCAAAAGAAGATCATATTGAAATGGAAGGCACGGTCATGGAGACCCTGCCCAATACCATGTTCCGGGTGGAACTGGACAATGGTCACACCATCACCGCGCACATCTCCGGCAAAATGCGCAAGCACTATATCCGCATACTTACCGGCGACCGGGTCACCGTGGAAATGACGCCCTACGATCTGTCCAAGGGCCGCATCACCTACCGTTCGCGCTAGCCGCGTCCCGATTCAATCAACGTCGCGGTCACCAGGCGACAGCGCTTCACCAGCAACCGAATAACTCTCTCGACAGGACAGGATTTAATCGACTGCCTGGCGGCTTTTGCCGGGATGACAAAGTCATCTATTGAACAGTTCAGGAAAACTCTCGCGCCAGGAGAAAACCTGGCATGATCATTTCGGGAACTTCAGATTAACGTTGTCATTTCGACCAACGGGAGAAATCTCCTGAAGAAGCTCTGAATCAGTCCGTCCAGAACTTATCAGAGCAAGGCACATAAATTTCGATTTTGTGCGCCTCACAACATCATTGTCTTGAAAACATTGATTTTGGCATAACAGTCACTCCCTTGATTTGTCTTTGCGCACTCCGCGGCGTTGCGAGAGATACCTCTCAGCCGCCGAACATCTTCCGCGCGCGTTCCAGGTCTTCCGGGGTGTCCACACCGATGCCGGTTTTATCACACGCCGGTTCGACCAGGATGGTTTCACCGTGATACAGCGCCCGTAACTGCTCCAGCGATTCCTGCTGTTCGAGGGCGCAGGCTCCGAGTGCGGTAAAGCGTTGCAGAAAACCGGCACGATAGGCGTATAAACCGATGTGCTTGTACCAGCGGTCTACGGTAGAAGCGGAAATATCGTCCACGGTTGCAGTCCATGGAATGACCGAGCGGCTGAAATACAGTGCACGGCCGTGCCTGTCCATTACGACTTTAACGACATGGGGATCCCGGATCTGTGCCACATCGTCCAGCACTTCACAGACCGTGGCCATATTCGCGGATGTATCAGCCCGCAACAGCCGGGCGGTCTGATCAATAACACGCGCGGACATGCCCACTTCATCGCCCTGCAGATTAACGATAATGGTGGCCTCGTCCAGGCGCAGCAGACGCGCCGCCTCGGCCAGGCGGTCGGTACCGGAATGGTGGTGGCGGCCGGTCATCAGGGTGCGGGCGCCGAATGTACCGGCGAGCTCAACGATGCGTTCATCGTCGGTAGCAATGTAAACGGCATCGGCCTCGCTTTCCGTTGCTGCATCATACACATACTGCAGCAACGGCCGGCCGGCTATGTCGAGCAATGGCTTGCCGGGCAGGCGCGTGGAGGCGTAGCGTGCCGGAATGATGACCACGAAACTGTCATTCACTTGCGGTATTGCTCGACTTCTTCCTCACTCAGGGTCCGCGCCTCGTCTTCCAGCATGATGGGAATATCATCGCGGATGGGATAGGCCAGACGCGCAGACAGCGAAAGCAGTTCCTGGTTTTTTTTGTCGTAAATGAGCGGGCCCTTGGTCACCGGGCACACCAGTATATCGAGTAATTTTCTATCCACAGTTGATTTCCGCCAGACGTTTATCGAGTCTAAAGATGAATGTCTCCGCCAGTGATGCCTGCACCGGCAGATACCAGCAACGGTTTGATGCAAAGTGCTCACATTTTACCGCATCCTTCTCCGTCATCACCACCGGCAAATCATCACCGAAATCCAGATCTGCTTTTACAAAAGGATGATGGTCCGGAAATATATGCTTGATGACATCGAGACCGGCCCGCCTGAGGGCCGAGATAAACCGCGAGGGATTGCCGATACCGGCCACGGCGTGTACCGTCCGGCCGCGCAGGCTTTGTATTTCCAGCCGTTCGCCCGGGCGGCACAGGGAACATAAATCACCGCTCACGTATTCCATCAGGTGTTCTCCCTTGCCTGGCCGGCCGTTGGCCACTACCAGGTCGACGCTTTGCAGGCGACCCGGTGGCTCACGCAGGGGTCCCGCGGGCAGGCAGCGTCCGTTGCCGAAACGGCGATCACCGTCAATCACGACGATTTCCAGATCGCGGTGCAGTTGCAGGTGTTGCAAGCCGTCATCACTGATGATGACATCGATATCATAATGTTCCAGCAGCCCCTGCACCGCCCGTACCCGGTTGGCGGCAACGGCCACCGGGCAATGAGTTCTGCGCGCCATCAGTACGGGCTCATCCCCGACCAGGGCCGGGTTACTGTCCGGGCGCACCTGCTGCGGTTTGGTACTGCCGCGAGCGCCATAGCCACGGCTGACAATACCGGGACGGCGCCCTTTTTCACGCAGGTGATTGGCCAGCCAGATGGTCAGCGGCGTCTTGCCGGTACCGCCCACGGTAATATTACCGATCACGATCACCGGAACCGCGAAACGTTTGACCGGGATCAGTCCGCTGCCATAAGCGATCTTGCGCGCGGCGATCCCGAAACGGTACAGCCAGCTCAGCGGCGTCAGCACCAGTCCGAGTTTGTCATCCCCGTACCAGACCTGTTCGAGTCGTTCGGAATTCAGCATGGAAATTGAGGTAACCGGTCTCTGCAAAAACAATCAGCGGGGCACGTCAGCATAAAAGCAAAACAGGATCATCAGATCAGGTTGCTCCCGTTTGTCGAATCAATACAAGAGTAATGATTGATACCGGTTCAGCGGTAATATGACAATCAGTTCTCTTCATCCTCGTCGTACTTCTGCGTGGCGAAAGTAATGCGGATCAGGCCAAGCTGGCGCGCCGCGTCCATTACCTTGACCACCGACTGGTAATCGGCCTCTTTATCGGCGCTGATAATGATCGGAGCATCGTCACGCCGGCCGAGTTTGTCGAAAATGGCTTCCTTGATGGAACTCAATTGCGAATTCACCAGGGCCTGATCGTTGATATAGACATTACCCTTGCCGTCAATAGCCACATTGATCGCATCCGGTTTGGCCTCGGTCACCTCATCGCTGGCCTGCGGCAGGGTGATGTTGATTTCCGATTCGCGTTCGAAAGTAGTGGAAACCATGAAAAAGATCAGCAGCAAAAACACCACGTCAATCAACGGAGTGATGTTGATGTCCAGTTCTTCGGGAGTTCGGGACTGAAAGTTCATTCGCGCTCGGTCACGTAGTGATGTTCCGCAGCCCGGGCGGATTCCGGCTCCTGACCTTCACGGGCGCGCATGCCGCACATGACTTCAACCAGCTTCAACGCTTCCTGTTCCATGTTGACGACATATTCATTGACGCGGCCGCGAAAGTAACGGTAGAACATCAGAGAGGGAATGGCCACGGACAACCCCGCCGCGGTGGTGACCAGTGCCTCGGAGATCCCCTCGGCCAGGATGCTGGGATCGCCGACTCCGTGAGATGTAATGACGGCGAAAACCTTGATCATGCCGATCACCGTACCCAGAAGCCCCAGCAGCGGGGTGATCGAGGCAATGGTGCCAAGTGTGTTGAGAAAACGCTCGAGTTCATGGGCCACGTGGCGACCGACTTCCTCGATACTTTCTTTCATCACCTCGCGCTCGTACTGGCGATTTACCAAACCGGCCGCGAGAACACGCCCCAGTGGCGAGCCCTGGCGCAGATCATGGACGCGTTTGGCATTGAGATGGCCTACTTTCTGCCACTGCCAGACCTGGGCGACGAGATTTTTGGGAATGATGCGTTTTTTCTGCAGGGACCAGAACCGCTCGGCGATAATGGCCAGGGATATGACGGAACATAACAGGATCGGCCACATCAGCCAGCCGCCTGCCCGGATCAATTCAAGCACTGCACTTCTCTCCCGATTTTGGTCGTTAATTGCGACTGTGCCAGAAACGCCGATGCCTGTCCCTGTAAGCTTGTACGCTGTACCCCTCGCCGGTCATGTCAATGATTATGGCGCCTGCCTCGGCGGTATTCATGACCCGGACTCCGCGCTCCCGGTATCGCGCCATTATAGCCTGTTTCGGGAAGCCGTAGCGATTGCGATATCCGGCGGGTACCAGCGCCAGCTCCGGTTTCACGGTATCGAGAAAGATTGCGGACGACGATGTTTTGCTGCCATGGTGCGGCACCATCATGATTTCGGACTGCAGTTGGCCACCGTAGCGGGTTATCAGCGACCGCTCCGCCGTCTCTTCGATATCACCCGTTAACAGTAATGATCCGTTCTCATAACGGATGTGCAGAATACAGGAAGCATTATTGCCGGAGAATGCGCTGTCAGGTGGCGGATGCAGCACCCGGTAATACACGCCGTCCCGATTCCAGGACTGGCCGGCATGACAGTGTTCGCTGTGAGAGTGTGCAATCTTCTCCGGGACACTGGTGAGTACCCGGCCCACCGGCATGGCCGCCAGCAGTGCGGCTGAACCGCCGATATGGTCGTTATCGCCATGACTGATCACCAGTGTATCTATGGCGCCGATACCATGCTCGCGCAAAAACGGCAGCAGCACCGCATCCCCGGCGTTAAAATGTTCGCTGAAGCGTGCGCCGGTATCGTAGACCAGCACGTGCTCGCGGGTTTGTACCACGGCCGCCAGTCCCTGCCCTACATCCAGCAACGTGAACCGGATCTCACCGCTATCCGGCAACGTTATGGACGGGAAAAACAGCGGCATCAACCAGGCCACAGCCGGCCAGCGTACAGGCACTCCCCGGGGCAGGCAGAAAAGAACGACACCGGCCATGGCCAACACCATCGCCGTGGCGCTGACAGCACCGTGTTGCCACATGGCGAAATCGAAATCGGACAGCCACGAGAGATATTGCCACAGGCCATGCAGGAAAAAATCGGCTGCCATCAGAAGGCCGGCCATACCCGGCACGCCGAGCAGTAATCCCGCCGCCGCAAGAAGCACCAGTGGAACCACCAGAAGGCTGACAAATGGAATCGCCACCAGGTTGGCGGGAACACTGACCAGCGAAGCACCCTGGAACCAGAACAGTAATACCGGCAACAGGCCAACAGTCACAAACAGTTGCGCTCGTCCCCAGCGCCACCACCAGCCATGCCGGCCAATACGGTTGACCATGCCATAAAGAATACAGGCGACCGCCGTGAACGAAAGCCAGAAACCTGCAGTGATGATCGCGAGAGGATCCAGGAGCAACACGGCAAGCACGGCTACGGCCAGTACCGTTGCCGGTGCATAGTCCCTGCGTGACAGGCCGGCCAGGATCAATACCGTCAACATGACCAGGGCGCGCTGTGTGGGCACGCTGAATCCCGCCAGGGCTGCGTAGAACGCCGCGGCCAGGAAAGACGCGATCAATCCGGCATCGCGCGCCGGGATCCACAACATGCCCCGTCCGCTCAGGCTCCATCCCCAGCGGCCAAGGAAAAAGAACATGGCCGCAACGATACCCACATGCAGACCGGAGATGGCCAGCAAGTGACCGGTGCCCGTACGTTGCAGGACCGTCCAGGTATCGGCGTCGAGACGATGGCGGCTGCCGGTGGCCAGGGCAATCACCAGGCCGGTATGGGCATACTCGTCAAGCAGTTCGCTGATGCGCTCTGCCAGGCCATGTCGCAAACGGTGAATATCATACCAACGTGCTGCCGCCAGCCTGACTGGCGACGTCTCCCCGCGCACATAGCCACTGGCGCGCAGGCGTTGCTGGAACAGCCAGAACTCGTAATCAAAACCGCCGGGGTTGGAAAATCCACGGGGTCGCTTCAGGCGCGCCTTGAACCGCCAGCGCTCGCCGGCGGAAACGTCGCGGTCATTGAAATACCAGGTCAGGCGTACACGGCCCGGCGTCGCATAGCTGCGACCGTGCATATCCTGCAGTGTGTCGATGCTGAAATTAAAACGGCTGCCACGATCGGTGGCTTCCGGGATACCATGCACCGTACCGGTAAGCAGGACATCGGCACCCTCGAGGTCCGGATCAAGTGCCTGCAGCAGGATCACATCGGCGCGCAGCAGGCACCATAAAAAACCGGCCAGAACGGCGGCACAAGGGCGCCACAGTGCATAACGATGCAAAAACAGCACCGTGATCCAGAGCAGGTAGACAAGGCGGGGAGGGAGTTCGGGTAACTGTAACGCACACAGTACCCCTACAGCAAAGGCAATCGTCCAGATCCGCATAACTCATCCATGAAACATCCCGGTGGCAATAATACACCTGTCAGGCGGAGATGACAGCGGATATTATGCAGTAATGTCGCTCTTATTCTCCAGTCTGTTTGGCTATAATAGGCCGCTTTTTTTACAAGTGAAATTCGGGGACGGGTTTGAAACGCATCTTCACACGCTTTACGCCTCATAGAACGGCGATCCAGAACCACAGGCATCTGAGTCTGTTCGGCAAGCTGTTGCATGAACCGAATCTCTGGCACATCACCCGGCATTCCGCGGCGGGCGGCATGGCCAACGGCCTGTTCTGGGCATTCATGCCGTTTCCGGGACAGACTGTGTTAGCCGCCGCCATCGCTATTTATTTCAGGGTCAACCTGCCCATCTCATTGCTGGCTGTGTGGTTGACCAACCCCGTCACCATGTACCCGTTGTTTTTTGCCAGTTACAAGCTCGGTGCCATTATCCTGCAATTGCCACCCCGCCATGTAAATTTTGTATTTTCGTGGCAATGGTTCACCGGCACCCTGACCGATATCTGGCAGCCTTTGCTACTGGGCTGTTTTATCCTCGGATCGTTGAGTGCCGGCGCAGGTTACTACGCGATCCGGTTGCTGTGGCGAATCGCCGCCGTTCGTAAATGGGAAGAACGCAAGGAGCGTATACGGAAAAGGAAAAATAATGGTGGATAATCCCGCGGCTGTTACGCCGGGGCATGCTCTTCAAGGATGCCTTCATGCAGCAGCAACACCCGGTCCATGCGCCGGGCCAGTTCATGATTGTGGGTGACCATCACCAGGCTGGAACCGAAGTCACGGATCAATCCCAGCATTAAATCGAACACCTGGTGTGCGGTTTTCTCATCGAGATTGCCCGTGGGTTCGTCCATTAACAGGCACAGCGGATTGCTCACCAGCGCCCGGGCAATAGCAGCGCGCTGACGTTCACCGCCGGACAGTTCACCGGGCTTGTGATGCAAGCGCTCGCCCAGACCGACATGGCGCAGACATTCGCGCGCGCTTTTCAGTGCCGATTCCGGCGTCTGTCCACCGATCAGTCCGGGCATGGCTACATTCTCCTCGGCCGTGAATTCCGGCAGCAGATGATGAAACTGGTAAACAAAGCCCATAAAACGGTTACGCAGGTGGCCGCGTTCCGCCTCGGAGAGCGAGGACAGCACCCGGCCATTCATGCGTACTTCTCCCGCCGACGGAATATCCAGACCGCCGAGCAGATGCAACAAGGTGCTTTTGCCCGAGCCCGAGGCGCCGACGATGGCTACCGATTCCCCGGCATTGACTTCAAGATTGATGCCCTCCAGCACACGGACGTTCAGATCACCCTGGATGAACTGCTTTCTCAGTTCGCGTGATTCGAGTATGAGCTTACTCATAGCGCAACGCCTCGGCCGGCTGGGTGCCGGCGGCGCGCCAGGCCGGGTACAGGGTGGCCAGCAGACAAAACAGAAAAGCAACACCGGTAATGGTAAAGACATCATTCCAGTGAATGTCCGAGGGCAGATCGCTGATGTAATAAATATTCGATGGCAGAAATTCAACCTGGAAGGCCTGCTCAATGGACTGCACAATAGCTTCCACATTCGATGCCAGGGCAACTCCACCAACGACACCGAGAATGATGCCGGTTAAACCAATAACCATGCCCTGGATAATAAAGATCTGCATGACGCCGCGCGGACTGACGCCCAGCGTTCGCAATACCGCGATATCCGCCTGCTTGTCGGTCACCACCATGACCAGGGTGGAAATGATATTGAACGCCGCCACGGCGACGATGAGCGTCAGGATCACGAACATGACGATTTTTTCCGTCTTCAACGCCTTGAAAAAATTCGAATGACGCTGGGTCCAGTCGATTACACCATACGCTCCGGGCAGATCACGGGCGATCTCACGGCTGATCAGTGGCGCTTTCAGAATATCCGTGGTCTTGATGCGCAACCCTGACGCGCCCTGTTGGCGAAACAGGGTCTTGGCGTCATCCAGGTGAATCAACGCCAGTGCGCTGTCGAATTCATGCATACCGATTTCAAAAATGCCGGTGACCGTGAAGCGTTTCAGACGCGGAATAATGCCGGCAGGCGTCACGCTGGCCTGCGGGATCACCAGTGTAAGTTTATCGCCCTCGAACACGCCCAGGGCCCGGGCCAGTTCCGTGCCGATAATCATGCCGAAATCACCGCCTTTCAAATCATTGAAATTACCACCGAGCATACGATCGGCGATTACGGAAACTTTCGGTTCTTCCTCCGGCAAAATGCCGCGGATGACGGTGCCATTTACCTGCTGACCATTAACCAGCATACCCTCGGCACGGAAAAACGGCGCCACTCCGGTCACTGAGGGATGTTTGTGCGCCTGTTCGGCCACGCTTCGCCAGTCTTTCATTACGTCACCCTGCTGGTAAATGGTGGCATGCGAGGCCATACCGAGAATACGGCCTGTGAGTTCTTTTTCAAAACCGTTCATCACGGAAAGTACGGTGATCAGCGCCATTACGCCAAGACCGACTCCGACAATAGAAGTCAACGAAATAAAGGAAATGAAATGGTTGCGGCGTTTGGCCCGCACGTAGCGAAGGCCAATGAATACCTGGTAGGGTGTATACATGAGCGACATTATAACGGCCGGCCTGGTAAATGTCTTATGATTGCACCCCCGGACCGGCATGAAACTCGTCACCCCGGCATTCAACAGGTACACTTCCCTCAACTTGTATTTTTGTGACTATATCACTGCTTTCATGAAACTGATTGCCATTGACACCTCCACCGAGGCCTGCTCCGCCAGCCTGTATGACGGTAACGAGACATATACGCGTTTCGAGATCGCGCCGCGCAGGCACGCCGAATTAATTCTGCCGATGGTGAAAAGCCTGCTTGATGAATGTGACCTGTCATTGACGGACATCGATGTTCTCGCCTTCGGCCGTGGACCCGGCGCATTCACCGGTGTGCGCATTGCCACCGGTGTTATCCAGGGACTTGCCTACTCGGCCTCGCTGCCCGTGGTTGCTGTTTCCTCACTGGCGGCACTGGCGCAATCCGTTGCAACAGAGCACGCCTATATCATGCCTGCCTTCGATGCGCGCATGGGTGAAATCTACTGCGGCTTTTATCAAACCATGACCAGCGGGGTTGTTGCGCCAGTCAACGAAGAAAGCGTCATCGCACCGGACAACCTTGATATAAATAATGACATAACCTGGTATGGCATCGGCAGCGGCTGGCAAACATATGCGGACACACTGACATCACAATTTAAAGTTCCCGTCAGCAGCTACCGGGGTGATGCCTGGCCCTCATCAGAACACATCGTTCCGCTGGCGCTGGAAAAAATCTGCAGTGGCAAAACCGTCAGCGCCGAATATGTCCGCCCCGTCTATCTCAGAAACAGGGTTACCGGCTGAGAATCGCATCTCGCACTGATTTCCACGGTTGGCTGATAGAGGCTGGAATCACCATTAGCAACACCCATACGGGCATGAAGCATAGATGTTTCAGGTACGACTCGCCCGCCCTCAAGCAGTGACAGCTTTCATGGCATGCCCGGGATAGTCGGACATATATAGCTTCGCGAGATACACACCTGTTGATCTTGCTAATACCTCGTGGAGCATGTCATTGTCACAAGTTATTTTGCAGTTAAATATCATGAGCAAAATCCGGTTTCATTACGACAAATGTTTCAATAGTTCTCCGGGCTCGCTATGCACGAGATTTTTACAGAGCGTGTGATACACGCGTTCGCGGGTTTTCCTGTCCAGTTCCTGGCGCAGGTGGCCCAGCATCTCCGGGGGAACAACCAGGATCAGGCGATTGTATGCAGAGCTTCCCGCACCCTGCTTCAGATACCCGGCAATGGTCTTGGCAAAACGTATCGCCGCCTGTTCCCTGGCCGTGGTCGGCGGTTCCATGGCATGACGGCTCTCGCCACGGCTATCGAGGTTGCGCCCCCTCTTTGTAGTTACCAGGTCCCTTTCCTGCAGGCGGGCCGCCGGATTTGTCAGTGTCTCGAACTCATTCAGTTCGGCTTTGATTTTGTCTGTTTCGAAAAACCTGGCACAGCTCTCATCAGCTACCAGCACCCAGAACTCAGCCATAGGATTATTCTCCTGAAACTTTAACAAATTTATACATCACCAGGTATTATCCGGGCTAATGGCCAGTGTAGGTAATTGCCCGGACAGGACAAATGTTTTGTTGATATGGATCAAGCCACTTCTATACTTAAAGACTAGTATTATATTGTCAGCAGGTAAATAAGAGGGAAGTTCTGAATAAGTCCATCCAGGACTTGTCAGAGCGCGGCCAATAAAAATGTGTTTTTATTGGCCTCTCGAAATCAATGCTATGGAAGCATTGATTTTGGCATGACATTCCTGTCATCCAGGAACCTCTGACCAGGTCAGAGATTCCTTGGTACATTAAATAATAATGGGGGTTTGAGCATCATGAATAACGGTTCCCGGGATTTCAGCCGATTCCTCGAAAATTACACTCGCTCAATGCAGGAGTTCCAGAAACTGCACATGGATGCCACCCGGCAATTCAGCGAGTTACAGATGCAATTCATGAACCTGTGGCTGGAATGTAACAGTAGCCAGATGCAGCGCCTTGCCGGCTCGAAAAAACCATCGGATGCTATGGAAACAGAATCCGAAATGGCAAACGAATACATGAAAAAATTTGCCGATAATGCGCAACAGGCACTCGACACCCTGACCGACATTCAGCAGAAGATGTTCGTCTGGATGCAGGATAATAATTTGCTGGCACAGTTTAACGATTCTGCCGGGCAAAAAAGCCGGACCCGGAGCAAGAAAAAACCGGCATCCTGAGCCGTGACTGGGTTTATCCTGATTGCCCAAAGCCTCACTTGAAACCAACCGCCAGGGAATGCAATCTGTTGCCGCATATACCAAAGCCTGAGGTTAAGAAGCAGCTTCGCTCGCTCTGGATTCATGCGACAACAAGCGTTGCAGATCACGCAAGGAACCCTGTTCTGCAGCACTATTGAATGTCATGTCACCGGATTTCAGGTAATTACCCCCGAACCGATCAAGCCATTTCCGGCGGTTAATAACCGGCAGCGATTTTAGCCTTGAACTGCAGGCAGGTCCCGATCTACAGTGAATCAAACATCTTCCAGGCGTACATTCATGAAATCACTTCTGCCTCTCACCTTCCCGATGCTGATGCTTACATGGTCCGTGCCGGCTTTCGCGGTTACGGATGCGCTCGATATCCGGGAATGGCGGGTGCCGTACGAGGATTCACGCCCGCGGGACCCCTACGTCGCTGCGGATGGCAGGGTCTGGTTCTGCGGTCAGGCCGGCGCCTATATCGCGGTACTCGATCCGCGAACGGGTGAATTCAATAAATTTGACATGGAAGATAACGAACGCCCGCATAACCTGATCATCGCTAATGACGGTATGGTCTGGTACGCCGGCAACACGCAGGGCTATATCGGCCGTCTCGATCCTGTCGCCGGCAGTATTAAAAAATACCCGCTGCCCGATGGCGTCAATGATCCGCACACACTGGTGTTCAACAGCGAGGGTAATATCTGGTTTACCGCCCAGCACAGTAATGTTGTCGGCCTGTTCTCGGTCACTACCGGTGAGACACAGGTAGCCAGTATCCAGACCCCCCGCGGGCGGCCCTATGGTATCTGGATGGATTCGAATGACCGCCCGTGGATCGCTCTGTTTGGCACCAACAAACTGGCCACGGTAGACCCTGACAGTTTCGCCATCGAAGAGATCACACTGCCCCGTGATGACACCCTGCCACGGCGACTGGCGCTAACCTCGGACGGCATGGTCTGGTACGTCGATTACAAAGGCGGTTACCTGGGCCGGCTCGATCCACGAACACGGGCGGTTCAGGAATGGCGCATGCCCGGTGGCGACAACGCGCGTCCCTATGGCATGATCGTGGATGACAAGGACAGGCTCTGGTTTGCCGAAACCGGTCTGAAACCTAACCGGCTGGCAGGATTTAACCCGGCTAACGAAACATTCATTGGCATTACGGATATCCCCAGCGGCGGCGGCAGCGTGCGCCACATGATGTACGACGCCGGGACGCGTGCTATCTGGTTTGGCGCAGACACAAATACGGTCGGACGTGCTATCGTTCCCTGATACGGTGGATGAGCGGTAGAGGTGCTATCGTACGATTATCATCCGGATACGTAATCTGTAGATATCAAATCACACCCCGGTCTTGCGTTGCCAGCCGGATTCCCGCAGCCAGGTTTCAAGATCTGAAGCTGTCATTGGCGGGCTGAAATAATAACCCTGTCCGGTATCACAATTCCAGGTGCACAGGCGCTGCATGGCTTCGCTGTCCTCGATGCCCTCGGCGGTGACCCGTTTGCCCAGATTATGGGCAAGATCGATGGTGGCCTTGACGATAGTGGCGTCCTGGGCCCGTTCGTTCATGCCCATGACAAAGGTCTGATCAATCTTGATTTCGTCTACGGACAACTGGCTGAGATAGGCCAGGGACGAATAGCCGGTACCAAAATCATCAACAGAAATGTGCAGGCCCAGGTCGCTGAGCGTCTGAATGATGCTGCGGGCATGATGCTGATCCTGCATGAGGCTGCTCTCGGTGATCTCCAGGGTTATGTGTTCCGGTGCTATTGTCATTTCATCAAGCATGGACTTGATCATGGAGGGCAAATTCTCGCCAGCCAGATCGTGCGTGGAAATATTTATGGCCATATCCAGATTGATACCGCGCCGATGCCAGTCATTTGTCTGCTGAATGGCCGTATGTGTGACCCAGTAAGAGAGTGGCTGAATGAGCCGGTTCTGTTCGGCCAGTGGAATGAATTCTTCCGGCGAAATGCGACCGTGTTCGGGATGCTCCCAGCGGACCAGTGCTTCCACGGCCTTGATGCTCCGGGTTTTCAAATCAATCTTGGGCTGGTAGTGCAGTGACAAGTCGCCCTCCTCGATGGCTGCTTTCAGATCTTTCAGCAACAGTACCCGACGTTTACTGTCGGCCTTGAGTTCGGCGTTGTATTCCATATATCCGCGACTGACCTGCTTGGCCGCGTGCATGGCCAGTTCGGCTTTTTGCATGAGCGTCTCGGCGGTATCACCATTAGCCGGGTAATATGCAAGGCCGATACTCGCCTTGATATCCACTTTCTCATTCTGTACATCAAACGCGTTTTCAAACGCCGTATGGATACGCCCGACAATCTCGATTCCGACTGCATAATCCGGGATCGTACAGAGAATGGAAAACTCGTCTCCGCCGGTGCGGCTGACCAGGTCATTGTCGGATAACAATCCCCGCATACGCTCGGCTATGCCGACAAGCAGAAGATCGCCGCAGCGGTTGCCGTATACTTCGTTAACATCCTTGAAACTGTCCAGGTCAAGAGACATGAGCACCAGTTTATTGTCCTCGCGACCGGCCAGCAGAATGGCTTCCTTCAGCCGGCTGTAAAATTCTATACGATTGGGTAAATCGGTCAGGGAATCATGAGTGGCATCGTAATACGACTTGAGTTTCCAGTTGCTGGTCTCAAGGCGCATCTCGTCGCCCTGCTTCTGCAACAGATCGCCGGCGCGTTCGGCCACGACCTTGCCGGAATGTTGCCCCCAGAAAGCCAGCACGAACGGCATCAGGTAAAGAAATCGCAGGCCGATGTTGCTTTCGTGTGCCTTGGACATGGCTTCAAGACTGAAATCACCGGTATACTGGTAACCTATGATCAAGGTCGCGATGATCAATGCGCCGACACCGATGGCAAGACCATACAAACTGCTACTGCACACGCTGGACTGCAGGATGCTGTACTGCTGCTCGTTGATACCACGAGCAACCGGTGGTTCCGTGGTATTCATCGGCCAAATGGAGGGTTATCGCCGGGCTGAACCCCTTGCTCTCCAGTAGACCGCTTGTGTGGATACATGTCAGTAAATTCTCCCGGGGTAGTGCTCATTCTATCGGCCGTACCATGCCGTGAATTGAGGCGTATACGGCAATCTGCTAATCATAGACCATTCATCCGCGCTTGCCGATCACGCCCGGCGTGGCGACAATATCCTTAAATTTCAACCTTGTTCATGTTAAACAACAGCTTATCTATTTGAAACAGTCCGATAGCGGGATCACCATGCAGAAAAAATTACAGCACGGTATTATCATCGAATGCATACAGGGCGATATCAGCAATCAACCCGATATAGAAGCAATCGTTAACGCGGCCAATGCCGAACTGCGTATCGGTAGTGGTGTGGCCGGGGCCATTCATTATGCCGCCGGCCCCGGACTGGAAGAAGAATGCCGGGCATTAGCGCCAATACGACCGGGCCAGGCGGTTATCAGCGGCGCTCACCTGTTGCCCAACAAACACGTCATCCATGTGCTCGGGCCGGTCTACGGCAGGGATGACCCCGCGGACGAGCTGCTCTCGAACTGTTACCGGAATGCCCTGCACCTGGCAGAACAATTCGGGCTTGCCTCCCTCGCCTTTCCAGCCATATCGACCGGCGCCTTTGGATTCCCCATGGAACCGGCAGCCCGTATTGCGTTCACCACGATTATCAACGAAGCCGGGCATTTGACGAAAATCAGGCTGATCCGCTTTGTGCTGTATAATGGCAATGACCGGGCTTTACACGCGCGGGTACTCGATGAACTGCTTGCATGAAAGGTTTTGAAAATGAAAGTGAACATGCCGGCTCACCTGAGCAGGGATATGTTTGCCGGTGAACCGGCCGTGCTTCATCCGGTTTGCGTTAACACGGGACATCTGATTCATGGATAACGATGGCACACGCACCGGACTGTATTTCGGCTTTACTTCAGGCGTAATCACCACTCTGGGACTGATCGTCGGCCTGCACTCGGGCACGCAGTCACTGACCGCCGTTGTCGGCGGTATCATTTTAATTGCGATTGCGGACGGTGCTTCCGATGCGACCGGCATTCATCTTTCCAAGGAAGCCGACCCCGGGGCTACGGCGCGTACGGTCTGGATGGCGACGCTGGCTACATTCCTCTCCAAGTTTGCCGTCTCCATGTCATTCCTGCCGCCTGTGCTGTTGTTGCCTATGGATACGGCGATTATCACAGCCATTGTCTGGGGACTGCTGATCATTATTGCACTGAGTTTTTTTATAGCCCGCAACCAGGAGGTGCATCCCCTGCCCGTCATCATTGAACATTCCCTCATAACCCTGGTGGTCATCACCGTGGCGCATTTTGTCGGGGTATGGGTCGACCGGATATTCGGCCAGGTAGCTGCTTAGTCAGCCAGACACTTACTAACGGGCATCGTTCATGGATTTCAGTGCTGCCAGCGCCCGTTGACGTGCCACGGCATGATCGATTATCGGTCGCGGATATTCCCTGCCCAGCGTGATTCCGGCCGCCTGCAGCAGCACGGCCGGCGCCTGCCACGGCTTGTGTATCCATTGATTATCCAGGGCCGACAGTTCCGGCACCCAGCGGCGTATATAGTTGCCGTCTGCATCGAATTTTTCCGACTGGGTGACCGGGTTGAAGATCCGGAAATACGGTGCGGCATCGGCGCCACTGCCGGCCACCCACTGCCAGCCGAGTGTATTGTTGGCCAGATCGGCGTCGACCAGGGTATCCCAGAACCATTTTGCCCCTTCACGCCAGTGAATGAGTAAATCCTTGACCAGGAAGGACGCCACGATCATGCGTACCCGGTTATGCATCCAGCCGCTATGCCAGAGTTCCCGCATGCCGGCATCGACGATGGGGTAACCGGTCAGGCCGTGCTGCCAGGCGTATAATTGTTGCCTGCCGGTACGCCAGGGAAAGGCCGCAAATTCCGGGCGCAGGGGTTTATCGCTGCTATGAGGGAAGTGAAATAACAGGTGATGGGCGAACTCACGCCAGACCAGTTGCCGTAAATAGTTCATAACCCGTGCCGAGGGCGTCATCCGCCCTTCCCGGCTCTCCCGTTGCAAAACCCCGTGCCAGATCATGCGGGCGGAAATTTCGCCGAAGTGCAGATAGGGCGACATACGTGAGACACCGTCACGATGCGGAAAATTGCGATCCTCATCGTAATCATCGATGCGCTTTAAAAAGGATTTAAACATCGCTTCGGCGCCAACGGATCCCGCTTGCCAGGTATCATGAATACTTTTATCCCAGCGAACAGCAGGCAGTAATCCCAGTTCGTTCAAGCTGGTGCTGGTGCTGCCGGGCCAGGATTTCGGTGCAGCGAGTTTTTTCGGCGCCGGCAGCGGTGTCACCGGATCACCCATGGCCTGGTATGCTTTCCAGAACGGCGTAAAGACCTTGTAGGGATTGCCCTGTTTGTTGGCTATTTCATGCGGTTCACGAAGCAGGTTACCGGGGAAACTCTCTGCCGTGTATCCCGCCTCACACAGTGCGGTCTTCAATGCCTGGTCGATTTTCACCTGTACGGGCTCGTAACGCCGATTCCAGTACACCGATGTTGCACCGGTCTCTTCAAGCAGCGACCGTATAATATCGAGGGGATTACCGATGCGCAGCAGCAGGCGCGATCCCTTGCATCTGAATTGCTGTTGCAGCGAATTCAGCGAGTGATGCAGCCAGACCCTGCCGGCGCTGCCCGGCGGCCAGTGGGCACGGGATATATCTTCGAGAATATACAGCGGGATCAGCGGCAAGCCGGTCCTGGCCGCGTGGTAAAGGGCGGGGTTATCTTCCAGCCGCAGATCATTACGCAGCCAGACGAGTACTGAAGGCATACAGATTTGTTAACCGCTGTTATGCAGGGATGAGCCGTACACCCGCAATCCATGGATGCAGCCACAATAGAACGGCAAATAACACCACTCCAGCAATGATTACAGCGAGATTTTTTGTGACAGTCACGGGTTCGGGCTTTACCCGGACACCTTCGCGCCGGTTGATCATGACCATTTCCAGGATGGCCCAGAGCCCGAGCACGCCGAACAGGATCAGCGAGCGGCTGTCACCGTTGACCAGCAGGTGACCTATACTCCATAACACCACTCCCGTGAGCTGGGGATGGCGTAAATAGCGCTTGATACTGTTGCGAGTCCGCGCAGCGACGAACAGTACAAACGTTATCAATACCAGCAGAAAAGTCAGGTGCCGGGTAGCGGCAGGTAACTGGTAAAGGAAAACCGGCTCAGTAGAGCGCCAGCCAAGAACGATGAGTATGATCGATATAAGTATGCCCAGGGCAAACAAACCCTTGTACGGTCCCAGTCCCAGATTGCGCACCAGCCTTGCCCTTTGTTCTACAGCCACGGCTGGAAACGAATGAACGGCCACCCAGACACAAAGTCCGGAAATCAGCAACCACATAACCCCCTCCTCTTGTATTTCATGGTTTCAACAGGACCAAGTCTAGCATTGAATGGCCCTGTGATTCGTCTGCGATTGTGCTAGGTTGTGAAAATGGATCTGTTGACAAATATACAGCGTATTCTGCTTATCCTGCTCTGCCAGGGCCTGCTCAGTAATGCGCAGGCGGAAGGTGTCTGGTTCACCGATCCTGAGACCGGATGCCGGGTCTATGGCGAACAGGATCAACCGCTTGTTTCGGTGTTCTGGTCGGGAGATTGCGTGGATGGCAGGGCCAGTGGGGAGGGCCAGCTCGAGATTCTCATCGACGGCATACCTTTCAGCACCTACCAGGGAGAAATGCGACAGGGCAAGGCCCACGGCTACGGCATTCTGGCCTCACCCGATAATTCCCGCTACGAAGGAGAATTCAGAAATAACAGGATGCATGGGCAGGGCGTGATTATTTCCAGCGACGGCAAACGGCTGGAAGGGACCTATCACGAGGGGTTGCCGCATGGCACGATGACCGTCGTCACACCCGACGGCCAAAGCAGGCAAATTGAATTCCAGCACGGCCAACGCGTGAAATGATCCGCGATCACATATTGCGGAGCCAGGCTCTCTCGATCAAGTCATTGAATTGAACGTCATCATGTTACACAACCATATCCATCAGCTGGCCGGCAAGCACTTATGACATCCTGACCGTTACACATACGCAGGCTATTCAGTAGCAGGATTCAATATCGGACCAGAACGCGGTAGCTGTGGGTGATGCTGGATTCGGGCGGGATGCTGATGCGCCACTCGGCCGTTCCCGAGGCCACCTTGCGATGTTCGCTGCTCTCCTCGATCATCTTCCAGTCACCAGGTACCGGTTCACGTACTACGACTGTTACGGCTTCGGACTTGGCATTTTTCAACTCGATTTCATAAGCGCTTTCGAAGGCATGGTCGTACTGCCCAAAGGCGTTACGCTTCTGAAAATCCGTCTGCTTCTTGCTGGCGGTAATATCAAAGGCATCACCCAGCTTCAGTTTGATGTCTTCTTTTTTCGGGGTGTGATCAATACGATCTTCACCGACAAACTGTGCATTACCGGCACTGTCTTTTTTGTACACGCGGACGATGCCTTTGGGCAACGGCAGCCCCAGACCCGATTCCTCGTCGTTTCTGAATTTCACGAAGACGCCAATTTTTATTTTCTGGCCAATATCGCCATAACTGCTGCGGTAGTAATAGTCACTGCCTTCAAGCAGAAACTGTTTGGTCACGGGAACGTTGGCGGCGGTCAACAGTGACACCTGCTTGGTCTGGTTGTCGGCAATCGTTGTCGGACGATTAAGCGTATAAAGATGGTACTCGAACAGGCTTTCCTCCTGCATATTGGCCCCGGCATCCGCCATCACCATCTCGGAACGGGCCATTTTGGTCATGACAGGCAGATGTTCGCGTACCTGGTTGACATCCCCGGCCACCAGTTGCAACCTGGCGTTGGTATAGGTGGCGCCACTGACATTATTCAGTGTTACCCAGCCCAGCAAATCAAGCCGGTCATCAGCAGGATTGAGCTCAGCCACGTAATCCGCCTTCCACGACAGGCCAGCGGTGAGATAACTCAATTCGACGGGTTGCTCGCCCGCCACCGAATTTTCCAACTGGATGACCAGGGTGGGTTTATCGCGCAGATTCTCGGGTACCCGGTCAAAGATATAGCGCCCGCCGGGATTGGTTTCAATGCGATCACCGATGCGCAGAACCACGCCGTTGTTGGTGCTGAGCACCACGGCCTCTTCGATGGTTTCCTCGCCGGTGGCAGGGTTCATGCTGGCAATACGGATCGACTCACCCACGTATTTCTCCAGCAATTTCTGTGGTGTCAGCAAGTCAAAATCAAAATTCTGCTCGATCATATCGAGTTTGCCGCTATCGCCTATACTCCTGAGTAACGCAGTTTCCGGCCGCATGCGTGCGCTGACGCCGCGAAAGGCCAGGCGGTTCAAGCCTGGATCCAGCGCCACATTGCGGGCGTCCTTGACCAGCGCCAGGTTCTCGTTGTAAATGGTGACCGCCACCGAGGTCTGGTCGGACAGATCGGTCCGTATCTCGGGCTCTGCGCCCTGCCCCGTAACACTGGCGAGACAGAGGTATGTGGCCAATACGGTATGCTTTAATTGCCGGGTAGATGTTTTCTTCATGTTGTTCTCCGTGTCGAGGTTGAATTATCAGGCTCTCATACTGCCCTGTCATCCTTGAACGCCGATGTTTGTGAATCGGGTTAGCTATTGTCATTCTTTTTTCGGGTTTGTAACTGGATGCATTCAGGACGACCACAGAATGGCTGATGACACAACGGCTATGAACTGCCGGCCATTTGTCCAGTCTGATAAACCATCCACAAAGCGGAGACAATCCATGACACTCAAACGATGGTTACCCGTTCTGGCTGTCGGGTTAGTAATCGGAACTATAAACCCCGGCAGCCGGGCCAAAGATCAGCAATCTGCTTTAGTGGCGGTACATCCTGTCAATGAGCAGACCGCCGCGGCCTATGAAGCATGGCGGGCAAGACATCCCGGTTACAACAGGCCTTCCAGGGAAAAACTGGAAAATATGCTGACACCCTTACAATACCGTGTCACCCAGGAAGATGGCACGGAGCGGCCATTCCGGAATGAATACTGGGATAACAAGCGTGATGGGATCTACGTGGATATCGTTTCAGGGGAGCCCCTGTTCAGCTCCACGGATAAGTACAAATCCGGTACCGGCTGGCCGAGTTTTACCCGGCCCGTACACCAGGACGCCATGCTTACGCGCGAGGATCGCAGCTGGTTTTCGCTGCGCACCGAACTGCGCAGCAGCCTGGGTGATTCACACCTCGGGCACGTGTTCGAGGATGGGCCGGCTCCGACAGGATTACGCTACTGCATCAACTCCGCTTCACTACGGTTTATACCAAAAGAAAATCTCGAACATGAGGGTTATGGAGAATTTCTCACCCTGTTCAACCGGTAAATCAACAGCAGCCCGGGAAACCTGAGCGAAAAAAAAGCCGCCCTTGCGGGCGGCTCAGCTTTTCACGTTGGCAGAGTACACTGCCAAAGAGGAGGGAAGTCTTGTATAGGCTTATTTGGCGGTAACTGCGTTCTCCAGAATACCGCGTACTTCGTTGCTATAGGCCTGACCCATTTCCGCATAGGCCTTGGCGTCGCTGACAGCGGCTTCCGAGGCGTTGCGAGCCACTTCAATCTGAGCGGTTACGTAAGCTTTCCAGCTTTCGAGGTCGGTCACATTGGCAGCCGCTTTCAGGGAATCCACACCGATTTTGGCATTCTCATTGATAGCCTTGACCTGGTGATTGATAACCTTTTCAACGTTGTTCACGGTGAGTTCATTGATGGCTTTTACCGGAGCCAGATACTTTTCAAATGATGCATTCATGTTCAATCTCCTGAGTGATTGGTTACTATGTTGCGATGCAGTATAGCCATCTTGTTTTTGCAATGCAACATTTATATCTCTTTTTTCAGGACATTGTGTGAAATTTTTTTTATATTTATATATCAATAAGTTAACTCATATATTTATCGCCTAACCGTAATAAAGTGGTTTAAACCTTGACAACTACCATCAACCCCAGGGCCCGCAGCCGCCGGGCAAGCGCTGCAAACCAGTCCACGTCGAGTTTACCGAGTTGTGCGGCCTCAGGCTGCATGGAATCGCGCTCGATACCGTAGAGCTGCACGCCTTTGAGATCGACGCTGTCGTCCAGCAGGGAGGCTATAAAATCCAGGTATGCCTGGATTTCATCCTCCGCGGGCGGTAAATCATGGTATTTGAAGAAACAGCTCTGAATCCAGGTATCACAGAGGCCCGCGCACAGGGTCAGGTTGCGGCGCACCCGTGCCGGTGTCAAAGCTGCGTGATTAATACGCTGGATCCCCGCCCGGGTGACACTATCGAGCTTGAACCAGACTTCACCATCGAGAACCCGCAACCGGGCCAGCCCCGCCTGCACCCGGGGCTGGTGAACCATACTGCCATTGGTTATGAGTACTACGCGTGTATCGGGGTGAAGTTGATATTCGGCATGGATGCTGGCGATTCGATCGACCACCTGGGCGAATTCCAGCGCGGTAGTCGATTCGCCGTTTCCGGAGATGGCGATGTCGCGTATTGATGCCAGATCCCTGGCCATGCCGAATTGCTGATAAAAGGATCCGTCCCTGACGCTGTCAAGTATCTGTCGCAACTCGGAAGCCAGTTGCACGATATTGACAGGCGGTGCACTGCCACGCTGCAGATTCGGTACCTGGCAATAAATGCAGCGCCAGTTACAGGCATTATCGGGATTGAGATTGATACCGACGGACAGCCCCCCGGATCGCCGGGACAGAACCGGGTATACATAGGTCATGCCGGCCGCGTCACGGCTGTGGTTTTTTGTCGTTAACATGAATCAAGGAATATACGCATCATCCGGATTATACGGATAATGCGTATTATCGGCAGGTCTGGTGAATATTCAGTCTTCAGGCTGGGAGACTATACGCAGGTAGGGTTTCGGTGCATCCCAACCCCCGGGAAATTTCTGTTTGGCCTCATCATCCGGGACTGCCGGTACTATAATGACGTCGTCACCCTGCTGCCAGTTTACCGGGGTTGCAACCTTGTGTTTCGCCGTCAACTGGCATGAATCCAGGACCCGCAGGACTTCATCAAAATTCCGCCCCGTACTCATGGGGTACGTCAGAATCACCTTGACCTTTTTATCCGGCCCGATAATAAAGACCGAGCGGATGGTGGCATTGTCTACAGCGCTACGTTTGCCGGCGTCACCCGAAGCATTGGGATGAATCATATCATAGAGCTTGGCGACACCCAGATCCGTATCACCGATCATCGGGTAGTTCACAGCTGCGCCCTGGGTCTCCTCGATGTCGCTTTTCCAGGCCTCGTGATCCTCAACAGAGTCGATACTGAGTCCGATGATTTTGCAATTGCGTTTGTCAAACTCCGGTTTCAGTCTGGCCATATAGCCGAGTTCCGTGGTACACACAGGCGTAAAATCCTTGGGATGTGAAAAAAGAATAGCCCAGCTATCGCCAATCCATTCATGAAAGCGGATCTCCCCTTCGGTTGTCCGGGCCGTAAAATCAGGAGCTTCATCACCAATCCGTATAGACATAATCAATACCTCCGAACTTTGTGATCAATGATTGTTATTGTTGCCATTCATCTTTATCGTGCAAGTAAAATCTGCATCAGGACAGGTGGCTCTCTCTGGTAATTTCCGGATAATAATCAATCAGGAACAGGCAGGCAGCCAGGTATTCTGTATTGACCCGTGGTATGCATTTCAGACATATCATCACCCGCCGCAAATAACCCGGCGCGAAGTAATGGCTGGAGAAAAAGAGATAGTCAGTAGCGAACGAAAGCCCCCGTTTGACACAAACCGGGGGCTGATGCTGCGATTAGCAGCATTTAGCGTTTACACTCTGCTAGTAATTATAGCAATCAATTTCGAATGATCCAGGATCAGTAGAAAATCAGGCGCTTTTAATTTTATCCAGATGGGTCATTTTACTCGGACCTCTGCGTCTTGAAACGAAAATGTCATCATTGCCGGATCGTTTGGCATGACTCTTGGCATCGGCAGCAAGCATGGCAATGTCGTGATGCGAATGACAACGTTTCGGATCCGGCCTGACGACACCAATGGCCAGGTCAATTTTTTCAAAGAACGTCTGATCACCGTTTCGATCATGACTCCAGATACCGCCGCTGGCATTATCTTCATCGTTATAAAATCGATCGACTTTAGCGCGGAAACATTCGAGGATCTGCGCACAGCGCTCATACCAGTCATTGCCGCGAAAAATCACTACAAAATCATCACCCCCTATATGACCGACCAGATCTTCACCACAATTGACATGTTCACAGAGGATCTCGGCCAGCATGACGATAACCTCATCACCGCGACTGTATCCGTAAATATCATTATAGGGTTTGAAATTATTGATATCGAAATAGGCAATATGAAAATTCGAACGGTTCGCCAGCAGATCATCTATCCACTCATAAATCGGCACATTACCCGGCAACAGGGTGAGCGGATTGGAATAGCGCGCACTGCGCATCTGCTTGTCGGTAATTCTTTTCAATAACTTGCGGATTTTTCCAACGCCCAGGTAACGACGATCACGGGTGATGATAAAATCCACATTGAAATCGTTATCGTCATGATCGGTCACCATCTGGCTGACCTCATCAAGACTGGTATCGCAATCGACGATTATGGCCGGCGACATGAATTCACTGACCGGTTTCCTGGCATGCAGTTCACGCCCGTATCGTCCAAGAAATATTTCCATCACCTTGCTGCGGGTCACAATACCCACCGGTCGTTTGCGATATAAAACCGGAATGGATACCAGTTCCCGGTTTAGTTGAAACATGTCTGCGGCCTGTTCGAGCAGATCATTCCGGTTCAGCACCGGCGTTTGTTCCACCATCTGTGAGACATTTTCAGTGTTGACCCAGGAGATGTGCGTATCCAGTGAGGTCTGGTTCAGACGCAGGTTGTCATAGTTGATGGATTCCGGCTTTTGCCTCGGCCTGCCCAGCAAAAAACCCTGGATGAGACAGACTCCGGTGGAACGTACGGCATCAAGTTCCTCGTCTGTTTCCACACCTTCGGCAATAACCTCGCAATTCAGTGTCCTGGATATGCCCTTGATGGAACGTACGAATTCGCGCTTCAGCGGATCGTCGTGAATGGCGTGTGAAAAGTGACTGTCCATCTTGACATAATCGGGACGCAGCTCTGACCAGATGCGCAGCCCGGCATAGCCCGCACCAAGGTCATCGATAGCGATATGAAAGCCCACCTTGCGGTATCGTTCCAGCGAAGCATTGATAATATCAGAATCAGCAAACGGATATTTTTCCGATACCTCGATTACGACATTATGTGGATCCAGATCATAGCGCCGGAGTTGATCATGCAGGTTAACCGAGGAACGTTCGCACTGGAGTAAAAACATGGGACTGACGTTGACAAACAACTTGCCCTGAAGCCCGCGCTGGCTGAAATATTTGTAGGCAAGTTCCTGGCACAGTGATTCCATCTCATACAAACGCCCGGCCCGTTCAGCCGCCTCGAATAACTGTACCGGATTGTTGAATTCGCTGTTGCCGGGACCGCGGGTCAGGGCCTCGTAACCGAGGATGCGGGCTTTGGACAGGTCAATGATAGGCTGAAATAATATTTCGAGCAGGCGCCGCTCTATTATTTCATCTATCTCGTGTCGCGGATGATGAATTACCTCTACAAAAGAATCCTGGTCAATCTCCATTGGAAATACCACCGGTGCTCAGTTTTTAATTATAATTTTATTGTTGTCGATATCCTTTAAGTTCTGCGGGCACGGGATACCGTCCAGAGGACGTCAGTATTCTAACCTGTAATCACCAATACCTGAAACATAATCGAGAGTAAAGACTTAATTGATTGTTTTTATGAAAATTTTATGACCCGTTTATGAATTTTGGCAGCACAACAAACAGTTGTTTCATCAGTCCACGCCGCACATCAAATGATTTGACTGGTGCTCATTATTCCAGCATAGCGATGTAGACGCGGCGGATCTGGATTTCGTCATTCCCATTCCCACCGGCGTAAAAAAAACGATGCGCTTACCGCAATGAAAAGTTCACTTACAGCCAGACCTGGTTCGGTGGGGACGAAGTGGGGGATTTTCATGCTGCCTGCGAAACCGGTTATGACAACATTCTTATCGGCAGCTACGGTTTTGACACGGAGAAACGCCTGATCGATTCCGGCAAGGTGCCCGAATCAATTATTTATCCCAGCCCGAAAAAGCTGGTACGGGAGCTGAAGCGTTATTTTGACGGTATTATCTGAATGCAGTAACCGATAGCCGGTTTAGTATGAGCGCGACGTATCGAAGAGGGTCCTGCCCCTGTTGGATCAGGATATGCTCTGCTGTGGCACGCCGATATGCCGGCTGCCACGGCGTTCGGCGATCTCCACCTGTTTCTGTCGCTCGCTGAATCTCCGGCGCTGCTTCGCCGTGATGTCCTCATGGCAGGCCGGACAGGACACCCCGCGTTCATAGTATGGGGATTGCAGGTCTTCAGTAGAGAGCGGCCTTCGACAGGCGAAACACTGTTCATAGTTGCCCTGCTCAAGCTTCTCATCCACCGCCACACGGCCATCAAAGACAAAGCATTCACCCCGCCACAGGCTTTGCTCCGGCTTCACTTCCTCCAGGTAACGAAGAATACCGCCGTTGAGTTGATAGACTTCTTCAAATCCCTGCTCCAGCATCCAGGCGCTGGCTTTTTCGCAGCGAATGCCGCCGGTGCAGAACATGGCCACCTTGCGATGCCGGGCCGGGTCGAGACGGGTTTTCACGAATTCAGGGAATTCCCTGAAATTAACCGTGTCCGGTGATACGGCATTGACGAACGTGCCGATATCGTATTCATAGCGATTGCGTGTATCGATGACCAGGGTCCCGGGATCGCTGATTACGCGGTTCCAGGCTTCCGGGTCCAGGCGCTGACCCGAACGCCGGCCGGGCTGAACGCCTTCAAGCCCCATGGTGACAATCTCCTTTTTCAGCTTGACCTTCATCCGCTGAAACGGCATCTCAACAGCCCTTGATTCCTTGTATTCCATAGCCTCGAAACGATCATCCTGTTGCAGATGGTCTTTCAGCGCGTCGATGTTCTCGCGGCGGCCAGCCACGGTACCATTAATCCCCTCCGGTGCCAGCAATAGTGTGCCTTTCAGTTTGTGAGCCACGCAGAAGTCGAGCAGCGGCGCCCGGAAGGACTGGTAACCGGGAAAATCGAAAAAGCGGTACATCGCCGCAACGATGATGCCAGCTGGAGCACTGTGTTGGTTCATCAGAATAAAATCGCTCGCCATACGGCACTGGTTGGTTATATTTGCAGAACGATTGTATACACGACCGGTGGATTCTCAAGCCAGGGATGTCGCGGTCAACGCTTGTAACCGCCCATGGTTGGTGATGGCTGATGTCGTCATAAAACGTGACGTAAATCAAAAATATTTAATTTATTTACTTAAAATTCAGATAGATATAATTGATTTTTAAAGTTAAATAGAATCAGGTTTCAGCCTGGCTTTCAGGTAAATGCGAAAGACAGCCGATAACACATATCCGAAATTCACGGCCTGAACGCTCTGCCATGGTCAATAACAACAGACGCAACTACTACCGGATTCTCAGAGTCCAGCCGGATGCCAGTCCGGCGGTGATCCGCAATAATTACCGGACATTGTTGCAGAAATTGCGCCTGCACCCGGACCTGGGTGGAGATGACTGGAACGCCAGCCTGCTGAATATCGCCTACAACACCCTGCGTCAACCGCAACGTCGAGCCGAGTATGACCGCGAACTGCTGCAACAGTACAGTCTCGCGGACCTGTCCGGTATCCATTTTGACCGTGAGGCCTCTCGCCCGCGGCCGGCAGCGGCAGCCGACAACGATGTCAACCAGCGCAACTACTACCGTATTCTGCATATCCAGAGTGATTCACCGTCGGTCATCATCCATTCCAGCTACCAGATCCTGGTCGGGCGCGAGGCAAACAACATACCGTCTGACCTGGTGCGTGAAGCTCATGAAGTTCTGGGTAATCCACTGAAACGCGCACTCTATGATCGGCTGCTGCAACAGCATCACCATGCCGATGCCGCCCGCATCCTGAAAAGCACGTTCACCGAAGCAAAGCGGGAAGAAAACGTGCCCATGGATAACCAGGAGAAGTTCAGTGGCCGCGCAAATGTCCCTGATCGCCCTGCCCGGCCTGCAGCATCGGGGTTCCAGGCCTACTCGCCCATCATTTCCCACTACTGCGCCTTCTGTAAAACACCACATGAGCACAGTGAGGAATATGTCCGCAACAGCCAGTGCCGGGTCTGTGAATCGCCGCTTGCGCCACCTTCCGTGACCCTGAGTGGCGGCGCTCGTCGTGATAATAATCGCATCAACCAGGACGGTATCGTGTATTACTGGGAAGACTGGCCGTCATCACGCCGCAGTGCCGACCTCGTGGACGTGTCGCCCACCGGTTTGCGTCTGATTCTTGACACTCAACCTGAAGCCGGCCAGGTGCTGAAAATGATTGCCGCCGATTTCAGGGCCGTCGGTGAAGTCAGTCACTGCCAACCGCATAACTCCCGGTTCAAGACCGGGATACGCTTCCTGACTATCCTGTTTAACAAGCAAAAAGGACAGTTTTTTCAAACGTCTATATGATATTTTTGAGAGTTATATAATTATGTAGTATCCGGGTCGTCCGGGTCACCAGGCTGAACCGTCGATGAATAGCAGAGCCTTGAACATCACCTGGTATGGATATCGCATGTTGTTCATGAACAAATCATTCAATATCCGCCACTGTTTGACCGATAAACCGGATCAACAGCATGTGATTTTATGACTTGTATCTGGAAAACAGAGCAGGCTGAGACTATATGACCATGAATGACATCAACCTTGAAATTGTCCATGAAATCAATGTTCGCTACTGGAAACTACAGTCGAAACGAATGAATTTCGCTAATATCATAGCCCTGATATTGAAATACCTGCTCATCCCGGCAGTAATCGCCTGGATGCTGGCCTGATATGTAATCCGTATATAACCCCATCATCAAACCACCGCCCGCCATTCCTGTTGCCCGGGTGAGTGCTCCAGATACCCCGGATTTAAGGAATTCGTCACCACGCGCGGTTTGGGTTACCTTGCGACTTTCCAACACAGGGGCCTGGGACATACCCGGACATGCTGCACTTATTTCGCTTCCAGGGCTTTACGCCCTATATCGCTTTGCTGTTCCTCAACGCATTCGTGGATCTCGGCCACAAGATCATTATTCAGAACACCGTCTTCAAGATCTACGACGGCCGCGAACAGGTGATTCTGACCGCCGTTGTCAATGCGCTGATTCTGGTGCCTTTCATCCTGCTCATGTCGCCGGCAGGATTCTGTTCCGACAAGTACCCCAAGAACCGGGTGATGCTCATGACTTCCGTGGTGGCCGTCATCCTGACCCTGTTCATCACCCTCTTTTATTACCTCGGCTGGTTCTGGCCGGCCTACATCATGACCCTGATGCTGGCCATACAAAGCGCCATCTATTCACCCGCCAAGTACGGCTACATCCGGGAACTCGTTGGCGACAGCCACCTGGCGCGCGCCAATGGCATCGTCCAGGCCACTACCACGGTCGCCATACTGGCAGGGATCCTGGCATTCTCGGTATTATTCGAAGCCTTTCTCGCGGGTGATATCTACACTTCAAGGCGGGAATTGTTACAGCGGATTGCGCCCATCGGCTGGTGCCTGGTGCTGTTCAGCCTGGTGGAAGTGGGCATGGCCCTGAAAATGCCCCAACGCCAGCCGGTGAACACGCAGATGCATTTCGACTGGCGTCAGTACACGCGTGGCGGGTATTTGCGTTTCAACCTGCAGGTGGTAGTGGAACGCCGGATCATACTCTACTCGGTCATCGGTCTGGCCATATTCTGGGCCATATCCCAGGTCATGCTGGCGGCCTTCCCGGCGTATGCCAAGGAAATCATGGCTATCACCAATACCGTGATTATCCAGGGCATGCTGGCCTGCGCCGGTATTGGAATCGTTGTCGGTTCAGTCATTGCCGGCCTCTTGTCACGCCGTAAAATCGATCAGCGGCTGGTGGCCGTGGGGGCTTTCGGCATTACCGGCTGTTTGTTGATTCTGCCGCAGTTACACAGCCTCATCGGACTGTCGGTGAATTTTATTATCTGGGGCATGATGGGTGGCTTCATTATCATTCCGTTAAATACTCTCATTCAGCATCATGCCCGCGAAGGTCAGCTCGGCCGGGTGATATCGGCCAGCAACCTGGTGCAAAACTGTGCCATGCTGACGTTCCTGGTCATGACCGTGCTCTTCGCCCTGGCCGGACTGAAGAGTTTGTGGCTGATTCACATTCTCCAGGGGGTCGCACTGTCCGCTGCACTGTTGTCCCTGGTTTATTGTTCCAGGCGCATTCAATCCTGGTAAATCCTGTGCATTGACAATACTTCACGGCGGATCTTAACTCTCTGAAATAACTCGCGATTCAACACGACAGTCCTGTTTTTCGATAATCACACCAGTATCCCCGGCATGAAATATTATTCGAAATATTTTAGATAGTTTAATTAATTATTTGAATTTCGTGATATTTTCGTTATATATTCAGACTTCATATGAACATGATATTTTTGGATAAGCTGATTTATGAGCACACCTGAAATCCCTCAAAAATCCCCTTTCAGTGTTGATGTGGAAGCGGGTAAAAGTTATTGGTGGTGCGCCTGCGGGCGCAGCAAAACCCAGCCTTTCTGTGATGGCTCACACAGCGATACCGATTTCACACCGGTGGAATTCAGGGCTGAGGCTACGAAAACCGTCTGGTTCTGTGGCTGCAAACACTCTGCAACACCGCCCCTGTGTGATGGCACGCATAGCAAACTCTGAATGCTGATCCGTGCCTCTTCCCATCTCCCACCTTGATGATGAACAGACCATACGCCCGGCAGCGATACTGGTTGTAGACGACGATGCGACCGTCTGCCGGACCATCGCGACCTTTCTGAAATCGAAAAACTACCAGGTCACCACCCTCCGCGACGGCAGTGAGGCGCTGACGCTGCTCGAGCACCAGACTTTCGATCTGGTCTTTCTCGACCTGATGATGCCGGAAACCTCGGGCATCAAGGTATTAAAAAACATCCGCGAAAAATATTCCCCCTTGCAGTTACCGGTAATCATGCTCACCGTCAGTGAGGACGTGACCGACATCGTGGTAAGTTTCGAAGCCGGCGCCAATGACTACATCATCAAACCCGGCACCCTGCCCGTGATGATTGCCCGCATCGAGACCCAATTGGCACTGAAATCCATGAATGACACCATGTCCGAACACAGGAGAAATCTCGAGCGTGAAGTCATCAACAAGGAAGTCGCTTACGAGCTGGCCCGCGCCAATCTTGAATCCGAGATGGATACCCGCATCGAGACCGAAAAAGCGCTGCATATCAGTGAAAAAAAATTCGAGGACCTCTACAACAATACGCCCGCGGTTTATATGAAACTGAATGCCAGGGGCCAGATAATCTCGGTGAACCGCTTTGGCGCCTATTTGCTCGGCTACGAGCGCAGCGAACTGCTTAAGCAATCGATCACCGAGCTGTATCACCGGGATGATCGTAACCTGGCCCGCCAGTATATACGTGAGACTATTGATGATCCGCGCCGATTGCATCGCTGGGAATTGCGTAAAATCACCAAAAGCGGTGAGGCAATGATGATGCGTGAAACGGTGCGCATGCTGGAAGAATATGACGGCAAAACCACCCTGGTGATGGTCAGTGTCGATGTCTCCACCCCGAACAAATCCGAATTGACCTTGCAGTAACACGGCCCGATTGCCGCCCTGGCCGGCCGCAACAAAATGTTTTTTTTCGATTCTAAACCGGATTATGCATCAGCTATGCCATAAAGCAGGCATTCTTCCTGTGCTTTCATTAAGTTACTGAATATTCTTGAGATCATTTTTCGCCTTTACACAGGTATTTTTTATACGCAACTTATCCACAGCTCATTCCAATGTTCTTAACAGTTCAATCCACATGATATAGTGTACCTATCCGGCCTTGACCACATTCTATTGTGGTGCTATACATTGATCCACTATTGAACGCGAGCACCGGATCGAAGCAATCCGGGCAGCGTGAGAATATCGATCAGAACGTACAAAAATACAAAAACATCAGTTGTTGGAGGGGTAAATGGAGGCCGAAAGCGTTACTGCAAAGAACGTTGCCGGAGGTGTCGCGAGCGCGGCTGCCGGTGAGCAATTGACAGGCTCATTCGATGATTCCGTCACGCACAGCCCGGGGGAATACCGGGTTATCCGTCGCAATTCCAAGGTCACGGCATTCGATCCGGCGAAAATCAGTGTCGCCATGACCAAGGCATTCCTTGAGGTGGAAGGCGGCACCGCCGCTGCCTCGACACGTATCCATGAGCGCGTGGCCAGCCTCAGTAAACAGGTGGTGGACGCCCTTACCCGGCGTATGCCCGCCGGCGGCACAGTACATATCGAGGATATTCAGGACCAGGTCGAACTGGCCCTGATGCGCGCCGGTGAACAAAAGGTCGCCCGCGCCTACGTGATCTATCGCGAGGAACGCAGCCGTCTGCGCGCCAGTAAAACCGCACAGCGCATACCGGAAGAAACCGCGCCAACACCCCTTGACGTGACCCGGGATGACGGTCGCAAGGCACCACTGGACGTTGAGCGAATGCGCGAAATCATCGCCGAGGCCTGTGCCGGGCTCGATGAGGTCGATGCCGGACTGATCCTCGAAAACACGCTGCGTAACCTCTTCGATGGTATCAAGAACGCCGATGTGAATCCGACACTGGTCATGACCGCGCGGACGCTCATTGAAAAAGAACCCGGATACAGTTACGTCGCCGCCCGACTGCTGCTGGACGGCCTGCGTCACGAAGCCCTGAGTTTCATCGACGGCACGCCCACGGACGCCACCGAACGCGAAATGCGCGATCTCTATGGTATCTATTTCGGCAAATACATCCACCGCGGTTGTGATCTGGGCCTGCTGGATCACGAACTCAGCAAATATGATCTCGAACGACTCGGCAAGGCGCTGAAAGCGGAACGGGATCGCCAGTTCACTTACCTGGGCCTGCAGACCCTTTATGATCGTTACTTTATCCATTCCGACGGCCAGCGTTTCGAACTGCCGCAGGCGTTTTTCATGCGTGTCGCCATGGGGCTGGCCATCAATGAAATGGACCGCGAGGCCCGTGCCATCGAGTTCTATGAACTGCTCTCCTCGTTTGACTTCATGAGTTCCACGCCGACCCTGTTCAATTCCGGCACCTGCCGGCCACAGCTCTCCAGTTGTTACCTGACCACGGTCCCCGACGATCTGCACGGCATCTTCAGCGCCATCCGCGATGACGCTCTGCTGTCCAAATTCGCCGGAGGACTGGGCAATGACTGGACCCGGGTCAGGGCCATGGGTTCGCATATCAAGGGCACCAACGGCAAATCCCAGGGTGTGGTGCCGTTTTTGAAGGTCGCCAACGATACCGCCGTGGCCGTGAATCAGGGCGGCAAGCGCAAGGGCGCCATGTGCGCGTACCTGGAAACCTGGCACCTGGATATCGAGGAATTCATGGATCTGCGCAAAAACACGGGAGACGACCGCCGCCGTACCCACGATATGAATACGGCCAACTGGATACCCGACCTGTTCATGAAACGGGTCGCCGAGGAAGGCGAATGGACCCTGTTTTCGCCGGAGGAAACGCCCGATCTGCATGATCTTTACGGCGTCGCCTTCGAGGAAAAATACAATCAGTACGAAACCATGGCCGCCAACGGCGAAATCAAAAACTTCAAGACCATCAAGGCCGTGGACCTGTGGCGCAAGATGCTGTCCATGCTGTTCGAGACCGGCCACCCGTGGTTCACCTTCAAGGATCCGTGCAACCTGCGTTCACCGCAGCAGCACACCGGCGTCGTGCACTCATCCAACCTGTGCACGGAAATCACGCTCAACACCTCGGACGATGAAATCGCCGTCTGCAACCTGGGTTCCGTGAATCTTGCCCGACATGTCGATGGTAACGGGCTGGACACGGCAAAACTGGAAAAAACCATCAATACCGCCATGCGCATGCTCGACAACGTGATTGATTACAATTACTACAGCGTTCCGCAGGCACGCCGCGCCAACCTGCGCCACCGGCCGGTAGGGCTCGGCATCATGGGCTTCCAGGACGCGCTTTACGAACTGCGTCTGCCCTACGCCTCGGAGCAGGCCGTTGAATTCGCCGATCGCAGCATGGAAGCCGTCAGTTACTACGCCATCCAGGCGTCGACGCACCTGGCCGAGGAGCGTGGCGTTTATTCCAGTTACACCGGTTCACTCTGGCAACAGGGTATTTTGCCTATCGACTCTATCCAGCGGCTGGCCGAAGCGCGCGGCGATTATCTGCAGATGGACACCGGCTACAGCCTCGACTGGGACAGCCTGCGCGAGCGGGTGCAAACCGTGGGCATGCGCAACTCCAACTGCATGGCTATTGCCCCGACGGCCACTATCTCCAATATCTGTGGTGTCGCCCAGTCCATCGAGCCCACTTACCAGAACCTGTTCGTGAAATCGAACCTCTCCGGTGAGTTCACGGTAGTCAATCCCTACCTGGTGCGTGATCTGAAAGAGCGCAAGCTCTGGGATGACGTCATGGTCAATGACCTCAAGTATTTTGACGGCAGCGTACAGCCCATCGATCGCATACCTGCTGATATGAAACAGCTCTATGCCACCGCCTTCGAGGTGGATCCACGCTGGCTGGTGGAGGCCGGTTCGCGGCGACAGAAATGGATCGATCAGGCCCAGTCACTGAACCTGTACATGGCCGAACCCAGCGGCAAGAAGCTCGACAACCTCTACAAGCTGGCCTGGGTGCGCGGTCTGAAAACTACGTACTACCTGCGTTCTCTGGGCGCCACACACATGGAAAAAACCACGGCCAGACAAAAAGCCGATGACGATGCGGCACTCCAGGACGAAAGCGTCAAGGTCTGTTCCATACTGGACCCGGACTGCGAAGCCTGTCAGTAACCGGAATGATTCAGGAGTAAACTATGTTGAACTGGGATAACCCTCTCTCATCCACCTCACCCGACAATACCGGGGCCATGCAGACTCACCTGCAAATGGACGGGATAGATAATGTAACTGCCGACAGCACAGCCGATCTCATCACCGATACCAACCCGCCGTCGCTGCCCATCAATCCCGATGACAAGCGTGTCATCAACGGCATGACCGATATCAACCAGCTGGCGCCGTTCAAATACCCGTGGGCCTGGAATTACTTTCTCAATGCCAACAAGAACCACTGGACACCGCTGGATATCAACATGGCCCAGGACGTTCACGACTACCGGCACAAGCTGACTCTGGAAGAACGTCATGTCTATGAAAACGTTCTGGCTTATCTGACCACCTCGGACATTCTGGCCATGCGTAACATCGGCCTTGCGGTTATGGAAAAGATGAGCGCACCGGAATTGCAGATATACCAGGCCCGCCAGGTCTACGAGGAAGCGCTGCATACCTGGACCTACCAGCACTGCATCGAGTCCATCGGACTGGACCAGGGCGAGATCTACAACCGTTACCGCGTGGTTCCGGAGATCAACCAGAAAATCAAGCTGGCCAATGATCGTCTCAACTCGGTGCTGCGCTCCGACATCGACCTGCGCGATCCCGATGAACTCGACAACTTCATCATCTCCTACATGTTCTTTGCTGCCGTTTTTGAAGGCTGCTGGTTCTACAACGGTTTCAGCCCCATTTTTGCCCTGCAGCGTCGCGGCCTGATGAAAGGCACGGCGGAGCAGTTGCAATACATCATGCGTGACGAAGTAATGCATGCTTCCTTCGGTATCCGCGTGGTCAAACAGATCATGCACGAGGAAAAGGTCAAACCCTCGGCCAGTTGCGTGCGCACCATGTGGGAAGAAGCCGATGCCGCCGAAAGTATTTACGCGAATTACGTGCTCAAGGATCCGATCCTCGGTTACTCGGCCGAGACCCACATCGGCCAGTTCCGTTTCATTGCCAACCGCCGCGCCCAGCAACTGGGTATGGAAGTCCCGTTCCCTGGTGCCGAAGCCACACTGCCCTGGCTCGACGAGCAGGCTAACCTGCGCAAGGAGAAAAACTTTTTTGAGACCCGTGTCACCGAGTACCAGACCGGGGGGGCGTTGAATTGGGATTAATGAACACGGACAACAACTGTCTTAGCGGGAAGTCGAGAAGGAGCTCGGCTATTGCCTGGCATCTCCAGCCTCTTCCGGATGCCAGGCCTTCTTATTCGATCAATCCCGGCACTTGACTGCCGCGCCGGGCTGACCAGGCATTAAATTATTGCTAACTGAAGTGGAGTTTTGAAAATGGAACACTATCAATACTTGCAGGATTACAGCCAGGAGCCTACTCACAATTGGCTTGACTGCTATCGCATCGCCCTGGACTTCGGCCCTGATGCAGCCAGAAAAGCCATCGAAAACATGGATAACCACCGGTCCGGTCGAGCCGGACCGGTGGTTACGTCATCAGTCGAGGATCTGGAACCGGGATACTTTTTCCTGTAAATCCACTGCCAGTCGGGCCAGTTCATCACTGGCATTCGCCGTTTGCTGGGCGCCCCCGGCTGTCTCATCCGCAACCTCACTGATATTGACGATATTGCGGTTAATTTCTTCAGCCGTAGAACTCTGCTCATCCGCCGCACTGGCAATCTGCATATTCATGGCCTTTATGTTGTAGACCACCTCGGTGATGGCGTTGAGTGCCTGACCGGCTTTTTGCGCCTGTTCGACCGTGGCTTCGGCCTTGTTACGACCCTGCTCCATGGCTATCACGGCTTCATTGGCGCCGGATTGCAGGCGTTCGATCATGCCGTTGATCTCCTGCGTGGACTGCTGGGTACGACTGGCCAGGGTACGGACTTCGTCGGCAACGACGGCAAATCCCCGCCCCTGTTCACCTGCCCGTGCCGCCTCGATGGCCGCGTTAAGGGCCAGCAGGTTGGTTTGCTCGGCGATATCCCGAATCACATCCAGTACCGCGCCGATACTGATGCTGTCGCCTTTGAGTTTCTCGATGACATCAGAGGTCCGTGAGACTTCTTCGGCCAGGGCGGTGATCGTGGTCACGGTGTCATTTACAACCGTATGACCGTTCTTTGCCTGTTCATCCGCCTCGGCGGCCGCGGTCGCCGCGCTGGCTGCGTTTCTGGCGACTTCCTGCACGGTGGCCGACATCTCGTTCATGGCCGTGGCCACCTGCTGGGTTTCACTCTGTTGGCGCACGACGCCCTTGGAGCTCTGCTCGGTAATCGTGGAAAGTTCTTCCGCGGCAGCAGCCAGCTGGGTCGCATTACCCTTGATGCTCTGGACCACTTCTGTAAACCCCTTGCGGGCACAGGTGTATTCCCAGCACATCCAGGCAAACTCATCCTTGCCGAGCACGGTGATTTTCTTGGTCAGGTCACCCTTGGCAATGGCGTTCATGGCGCCGACAACGGTTTCGGCACGGCGTCTGTTATGCCTGCCCATGTAAACCGACATGGCTACAAGCATCGCCACTGAGACCATGCTCACTACGAACTCGTTGATATAGGCGGTGAAATTTGTAACGGGATCCGTGGCCACAAAAAGCAGAGCCAGGTTGGTTAAAATGCCGATACCCGCCAGGATATAGAATTGTCGGGTCAGATTGAATTGTTTTAATAGCTTTTCCATTCCTGTGCCTCCAGCGTCACGGTCGTCAAAATCTAGTGTGGCATCATGATTTCCGGTCTCAGATTGCCCGTTGCTTGTCGTACCTTATCGACGGAGTCTGATAATCCTTTAGAGCGGGTACCGTATTTCAGGCGCTGCGGATGATGACCGTGGCCGCTGTACTGCTCAGAGCGGTAACGGGTCAGACATGCTGGTACGATTGATGTCGGAAAGAAATGTACAGACATGTGCCGCCGTGTAGAAACGGATATCACCGTGAAATGATTGCACCAGAACCGGAAACGCTGCGTCAACGATCCCGGCATGTTCGAGTTCTGCTGTCGTAGTAAAGTGTGCGGGTAAGGCGCAGGACTTGACGATACAGAGATGTTCCGCGTTGGTTGCTGCAGCAAACCAGGCCGCGATACTGTCCGAGGTCAGTGACCAGTCCCGTGGTAAACCGGTTTCAGTAGCAAGAAAATGCGTCGGCAAAAGTACAGCGATATCTCCACGGGATTGCACCTCAGCCAGTTGTCGTCGGTCCCTTACAGGTACCAGCCACGGCGCCATGCTATGACACAACCAGGCAACCTGTTCCATGGCGATCAGTGCCAGATGATGAGCCAGCCTGTCATCCATGCCGGTACGGGCCTGGGCCAGGCGAACCTGATCAGCGAACGCACCACCGCCGGTGACTACGACTGCATTCCGGTCGGAAAAACGCCTGATTGCCAGCAGCCACTCCATGAGCCAGGGTCCCTGCAGCAGGCTGCCGCCGAGTTTAACTACCCACATCCTGGATATACTTGCTCTGGAACAGCTTTAACATGGCTGCCGCCTTGTCAAAACATTCCTGGTATTCCGCCGCCATCCTGGAATCCGCAACGATGCCACCACCGGCCCAGCCATAGACATGCTCCTGTATATAAACCAGGGTGCGGATGGCAATGTTGGTATCCATATTACCATCACAGCCGATATAACCGATGCTGCCGCAGTAAACCGTACGCCGGTGCGGCTCCAGTTCCTCGATGATCTGCATGGCCCGGTGTTTCGGCGCACCGGTTATGGAGCCACCCGGAAAGCAGCCGCGCAACAAATCAATGGCATGACGGTTTTTTGCCAGCCTGCCGGTAACAGTGCTGACCAGGTGATGCACCGTGGCATAACTCTCCAGCGCATAGAGCTTGGGTACGGCAATGCTGCCGGTTTTGCAATTCTTGCCCAGGTCGTTTCGCAGCAGATCCACAATCATGAGGTTTTCCGCACGGTCCTTTTCGCTCTCCAGTAATTCCCGGGCCAGTTCACTGTCCTCGAAGGCGAAGCCGGAACGTCGCCGGGTACCCTTGATAGGCTTGGTCTCAACCACGCCGTCGGTGACCTTGAGAAAACGTTCAGGTGATGTACTGAGCACGGCGCAACCATCCAGGTTCATGAATGCAGCAAAGGGAGCCGGGTTCAGACGCCGCAGTTCCCGGTAAACACGCCAGGCGGATCCACTGATGCCAACATCGAAGCGCTGCGCCAGGTTGACCTGGTAGCAATCACCGGCGCGGATGTACTGCTTGATCCTGTGAAAGGCCTGGGCGTAGTGCTCCTTGTCAAAATTGGTATTGATGCCCCCGGTGACCGTGATGCCCTGTTCTTCGGCAGCCGCATTGCTCTGGAAAATCCCCTGCAAGTCATTCCAGTTCGCAAGGGTTCGCTCATCCTTACCCATGCTGTACAGCCAGGTTCGCCGTAACTGGTGATCCACGATCACCGCCCAGTCATAGATGCCGATGGCCATGTCCGGCACATCAATATCATGCTGGGCCTGTTCGGGCAGGGATTCGATACGGCGACCGAGGTCATAGGCAAAATAACCCATGGCGCCGCCGCAAAAAGGCAGCCCCGACAGGTTCTTGACCTGTGGCCCGAGGTAGGATTTTACCAGTTCGAACGGGTCATCGGCGCTGATAAAATCAGTATTGCGTTCGGTAACACGTGTTTCAGAACCGCGGGTTACCAGGGTCACATAGGGGCGAGCGGCTATGATGTCGTAACGCCCGGGATACCGTGCCGGATGACCGCTGTCCAGGAAAATACTCCAGGGTTCATTGGCAAGCACCGCGAACAACCCCGCGGAATCACGGTAATACGGCAACTCGGTGAGTTTTTGCTTCAATCAGCCATCCTCTTCAGTTGCGCCACGGCAACGGCAGCCGCGCAGTCAGCAACAATACATTGAATATCGACGGGGCAATCAACCATCTCTGCATAATCTACATAAGTGAATTGTAATGCATTGGCAATTTTACTGACCAGAAATCGGCCGCATCCTGCGCCAACAATGACACTATCGCTATTCCCGCCGGTCAACAACGCCAGGTGAGCGGCCACCTTTTCCGCATGTTTACTGATCAATTGCAGATGTTGGCTGCTGATCCAGGCGGCAGTCTCAGGACCGCCCTGTGTTGCAAATACACTATCGTTATCGGCATCCAGCCCAATCATCCGCGCCAGGCGGCGCAGGCTCGACGGCCGGTCTTTCGGTGCACCATCACAGGTATCACCCAGGTCGGCATTCTCAGGCAATTCGCCGGTGATCCGGTAGACATCCGCAAGAGTGGCGAACAACTCGTTCATGATCGCGCAGCTGTTGCCCTGCCATGGTACTTCATTGACCACGGCCATCACCGGGGTTCGCACCACACCGGTGTAGCAGAGCTCTGAATGCAGGAGCCTTTCATGATCGCTGTAGCCCCGTGCACCGATTTTATGATTTACAAACGGAATTATATCGGTAGTGGTAGTACCAATATCAATCAACAATCCCGACTCATATTGCAGTGCTGCATGACTCGCAGTTGCGTACCAGTTGGCCGAGGCGATGTAATCACAATGGTCGCGGCATTGATCCAGGCCAACAAACCCGTGTGGGCCTGTATAAAAAACCGGCTGTGTCCCGTTCAAATGGCTGTTCATAAAATCGGCAAGGACCCTGACTCCACTGGCACGATCGGTAAAACAATCCGCCAGTTCACCAGTCATGGTCACGGCGTGGACGGGGTGGTGGCCGCCCGCAATGACATGTCGAGACGCATTTTCAATCGCCGCTGCCAGGGAATCCAGGCCCCGCCACAGCGGTGTCGCCCACTGTCCGGCGCTGAGCAACCGGCCCGAACTGTCTGTACAGGCCATTTTCAAATGTGCACCACCGACATCCCAGCCTACATAACAGGTCATATCAATGCACAGACAGCTGCAGGGTAACCGGGACAGCGGTCTTGAATAATCGCTCGGTGATAATTGCGGACTCCTGTGACTGAAACAAAAGCTCGGCCGGATTATACCCCAGTGATTCATGGAGTCCCGCGTAAGAAGTGGTCAGGCGTGGGTTGATTTCAATCACTACCGGACCGGCATCGGTAAGAATGAGATCGACGCCCACGAAACCTCGCAGCCCGGGAACGGCATCGGTAATTTTCCGGGCCAGCCCCCTGAATTCATCCCTGCGTCCGGCAAATTCATTGACCACAACACCGCTGAGTACACCCTTTCCTTCACGAAATTCAAATTGTTGCCGATTCACCGCCAGAACCAGAACCCCGTTATTCTGACAAAACAGGTTCAGACTTGCCGCCTCACCCGGGATATACGGCTGTATCAGCCAGGTCCGGCAATCCTCCTGCCTGTCCAGCCAGCGCCTTAACGAGACCCTGTCATCGAATAAATAGCATGCTTCCCCGCCAACGCCGTCATCAGGTTTCAACACCAGTGGCCGGTCCGGAATGATGCGCATATCATCAATCGAGTAACTGTCCGGCACGGCAATTCCGTGGCAGCGTAAATGCTCACAACAGTCTCGTTTGCCGGCGGCCAATTCCACACTGTGCGCATCACAGCCCATGAGCAAACACCCGGAATCCCCGGCCTGGCGGGTCAACTGCAGGAGAACGCCGCCTGTTTCCGGCGCAATCAGGAACGTGGCGTCAGCCGAAGACATCAATGCCTGGCAATCTTCCGACATTGATTGGCTTACCGGAAATGACTTTACAGGTAATTTTATCGCTGGTAGCCGCTTATCGCGTAATGTCACCAGGTCCCGGTAACCAGCCTGTATCAGATCCCGAATCAGAGCATGGATCATCAGGTCACCTTCGTGTGCGAGACCGGGTGGCAGACTGACACCGGCCAGACCACCGCCTGTGATAAACTCGAAGACAAAAATTTTCATTCCCGGTATTGAATCACGGAACGCACAGACGAGCATGCACATCATTCCCGTCATCGATCTCATGTATGGACAGGTCGTTCATGCACACGCCGGTCAACGCAGTGCATACAAACCGGTCCATTCGCAGCTCACGAGGTCCTGCGAACCATTGTCTGTTGTCAGCGCGTTGCTGTCCCTGTATCCGTTCGAGACGATTTACATTGCGGACCTGCAGGCCATAACCGGTGATGGCGATCACAGGGATGTCCTGAGAACAATCAGCTGCCGGCACCCTGAACTGGAGATCTGGCTTGATGCCGGTTGCGCAACCCCGAAACTATGTACGCAGACAGGCAATTCCTGCGTCCCTGTGTTTGGCAGTGAATCCTTCAATGATCCTGTCGAGTTGCGCCTGGCCATAACAGGTTTCCAGGATCCCGTGCTGTCGCTGGATTTTCGACATGACACATTACTGAACAGTCAGTCGGTAACAGAATCAGTTGCACACTGGCCACGGCGGGTGATCCTAATGCATCTTGATCAGGTGGGTTGTAACGAAGGTATCCAGCCCGCGGACAGCAACTGGATTCGTAATTATCCCGGCCATGACTTCTACATGGCTGGAGGTGTGCGGAACAATGAGGATATCAGCCAGGCATGCATCGCTGGTGCAGCCGGTGTGTTGCTGGCGACGGCGTTGCATAACGGCAATGTATCGGCACGACATATCAGGGAGATCATCACTTGCTGAATTCAAACAGCCACCAACAGATAAAAAAATGCCCCGCCGAGCGGGGCATTCTAAAGAGCAAGTAAGCTTAATTATCAGGAATGCGCGGCAAATGGATGCTCTGCAGAACCACGCTTGCTGAGGACCTCGGAGGCCTTCGGTTCACGGGCTACTGCACGCTTGATAGACAGTTTTGTCGCTTCGTAGTTGTAGTCCTGGATCTTGGCATCGTCATCGGCCAGCCAGTGAATGAATACGCCGACACTGATAAATACGTCATCGGCCTCATCCGCAGGGATAGTACCGTCTTCAACACAATCCATGACCGCCATGGCGACACCGCGCTGGGCGGGACCGAACATCTGTACGGCTTGCTTGGCACCCTTGATGGTGACCTTATTGAACAGAATGGTGTTTGGTTTACAGGCCAGGTTCGGTGAAACCACGGCCAGCAGGGTACTGAAGCCATCCTTGTTATTGGTCAATGCGTTGCAAAATGAAGTTTCCGCAGCACTGCCACGAGGTCCGATAATCAAGTCGATGTGCGCCACTTCATTACCGTCGCCGACCAGAGCTTCGCCGAGTAAAGTTCTATCGATTACTGCCATTTTATTCTCTCCTCCAGTTAGAAAGCCAAACAATTTGGATAATAATGACATTTCTGTCTTCCTATCGTTAAATAAATGCAGGGTTACCCCATATTTCTGATGGCACTGAGTGTTTCAGTGACCCTCAAAATTCTTCATACCCGATATCGTTCATCAGCCGGTAGGCCAGTACACTCGCCACCGTCAAATCCGCGCTGGTTCCGGGATTGATACCGGCATCCTTGAGTTCCCGGTCAAACACCAGTAATTCATCCACCATGGTTTCCGGGTCCGCACAGGCTCTGAATTGTCGCATGACCGGTTGTGCTTTTTTTCTTAGCTGTTCCGCAACTTCATCGCCGAACTTGCGTCGCACATGGCTGTCATGCCGGGTACCTAAAAATTCCAGAAAGCAGCTTGTTGCCGCCCATTCCATACGTCTCCAGCGGGTAAAGGATGCTTTAATAACCTCGAGACCGTGCTCGAAAATGTCTTCAAATTGACTGATGTATTGATAGGCTATCCTGTCCCTGTCCCTGGAAAAGCGCATGGCTTCTATTATTGTTACTTCAGGTTGTAAATGTACGTCATATTGACTGCTTTGTCCAAGGCCGGCTGGACCGGCAAGACATATCGCGCGAAAAATATCGGCCGTCTCCTGGCGGTCTATAGCGTCAATTGTCCGTGCCAGGGCGTCACGCAACGATTCGCCGCCAATTTTATGCTGCACCGCAAAAACCAGGGGTGCACATAACAGGACAATGCCCAGGTTGGTATTGCAACCTACCCCGTTCATTGTCGTCTCGATACTGTTCAGGATGCGCCGTCCCACATTTTGCCGGCGATCACACAACAAGGGCGTCGTCAACCGGGCGCTTTCAATAAAATGCCCGACTTCCATGTTATGGCCGGAGGCGTAACGACTGACATTACCCGGCTTCAATGCCTCTATATCAATAACCAGGCTGTCATGGACACATTCACTGATATAGCTGTCCTGTTGCTCCGGCGTCATCGACACAGGGCCGGATTGCCCGCAGACTGGTTGATACGGTCGACAAAGCTGTCGATAAGGGCCGCCGAGATATCCACATCCACTACCTTTTGCAACCCCCACCAGGCCGGAACACTGTTGACTTCAAGTACCTGTAACTGTCCGTTGCGATCCACAATCAGGTCAACACCGGCATAATCGATATCGCATATGCGAACGGCATCCTCGGCCATGCTCCGGATGGGCTCGCTCATGACCAGCCGCTCACAACGGGCGCCCTGGGCACGGTTGGTAATCCAGTCATGATGACTTCGGCGCATGGCGGCCACTGCCTGACCATCTATGACGAAAACCCGGATGTCACTGAAGACGTTACTGGCCGGCTCCACAAAGCGTTGCAGGTAATAGACGCCACCAAAATCCTCTGTATCAGCCAGCGCAGCCGGATTTTCAGGAATACGCACGCCTATCCCCTGGGAACCGAACACCGGCTTCATGACCAGTCGATGGCCGGCAGCTGTTTCGCGTTGATAAATGTTGCGGGCCTGTTCATGTGACTCACAGACCCAGGTTGGCGGTGTCGGCATTCCGGCATGACGCAGGAGAAAGCTGGTCATGGCCTTGTCCACAGTACGCTCGATAGCGCGAGGTGTATTGAATACGGTGGTCCCTGTTTCGACCAGCATATGCAGAATGTCGAGCCGGAAAATAACCTGCTCCAGTGTCCCGCCGGGAATGCCGCGAATGAATACGCCGAGTGGCGGCGCGGTTTCAAATCCGGGTATCACGATCCGGGCGGTGTCGCTGTCAACCACGATCGCCGCATCCAGCAGGGACAAATAGTGCCCTTCCAGACCGTATCTGGCCAGCGCCTGCCTGAGTTGACGACCGTGCCAGCCCGGGTCGTCGGTTATGATGGCAACCTGTTGGACGGGTTTAGCCACACTGGCCGCTGAAGGACTGGTTAAGTAGCGTAAGGTCGATGCGACCGGCCTGGAAGCTGTTACCTGTTCTAATCGAGGAGACCGTTACCCGGGCAGGACTGAACAGCATCGGGTCCACCTGGTAAAAATCGTAATTGACGTTCTTGAAAATTTCTCCAAACGGTTTGCCGTAATCCCCCGAGGCACTGCTCGGCAGCTTGCCGGCCAGTTCCCCGGCGTCACTGTCATCGGCATCCACAAACAGGTGTACCTGGCCGGCAAACAGAATGGCGTCGTTGGTGCGGCTCATGGCCGTGAGAAAATCCACGGCCGGTGGCGGCACCGGTGCACTGCCGGCGCCGTCGATGATTTTTTCCAGTTCGAAACCGAGCGCATGGGCCTTATGCAGCGCCGTTTCGAGCACCCGGGAGACTACCTGCACGCAACCGGCAAGGCTGGAAGTCGGCGTGATGATTAATGTCAGTTGATCCGCAGTGATGCCACAGGCCGTGGCGATCTTGTCGGCAATTTCCACGGGGGGGATCCTGTCGGCTTCTATAACCAGGCAGGCCGGCCCCCTGTCGTCGCGATAACCCAACTCATCGAATAATTCCTCCTTGCTGCCCATGGCGCGACCCGGTCCCGAGCCCAGGGCATTAAATGCGCCCTTGCCCTCACCATGCGACAGGCTCCAACCGGCATATTGGCTGCCCAGACAGCTGATCACGGGATTACTGCTATGCACGTCAACGTGCCATGACCAGTGTTCGTAATGGGTCGAGGCCCGGAATCGTACCTGTCCCAGCCCGCCCATGCAGATTTCTCCAATCCGGCGGCCGGCTTCAAGACCGCCGCGTACGGCTATGCCGGCGTCGATCACGGTGGCGTTATTCTCCAGTATGTTGATCCCAACGCGTAATTCAGTGGCGTTATCGACGAGGTATTGGACCAGGGGTGCGGTTAACGCGTTAATCGAAGGTTGTTTTTCTTTCATTGAATTATTCCGGGCAAGTTATTGATGATCCTGTTTTTATGGCGGCGTAGTCTAGCAGGACGCTGAAATTCTGAAAATGCCCTGTTCAAGATAACGGCATCGCTCGTCAAGTAATTCCCTGACGGCAGCGGTATCGCTTCCGTCGGCGCACACCGTGCAGCAGGGTTCACCCTTTTTAATCACTTGATTTGCACCCGGTATATCGACAACCCATGGTGGCCAATCAACACGTTCGGGCACCCGGATATTCTGATCGGCATAGAGGATCTGCATACCCGGTTGCGGTCCGGGAGTGCCTGAAATATCACCATCAAGCCGGCCCTGGCAGGCTTGGAGATGCGCGGGAAAGAGTGGACGATTCGTTTCGTGCAACATAATGGTAGCTGTGGGACGCGGATTCAGTTCAAGTACGAATATATCAGCCCCGTCAATGGATACGACGAAATCGAGTCCGCACAGACCGAGTAACCCGAAATGTCGTGCCAACGCGCGGGCTATTGCGGATAACTTCTCATGTCCGGTCGCATCTGTTATGGGTACTGCCAGTGCACCCGCAAACCGGTAGGGATGCGGTTCGCGTTCACGGCACCATGTTTTGTTCAGTCCGATACACACGGCCTCACGGCCATCGGCCAGAAATAACAGGGAGTAACTGCTGCCGGCTATATATTGTTGATAGTATGAATGCTTACCGGCACTGGAACGACCTTCCTGTATATGGCCACCGCCGCTGCCGCCCACTTGTTTCATCAGCCAACGATCACCGTCATGAGGGTATGTCCTGGACAGCTTCGGCCTGGAAATGCCCAGTACATCCAGCGCCGGGAAAAAAGTATCGGGGTCCTTGACCTGACGAAGAGTATGGGCACGATTGGCAATGACCGGGAATTCGGCGGCCAATGCTTCCAGTACCTGTGGGCAGGAGTCAAACCCGCTACCGGTGACGATGCAGCTATCAGGCGTCAACCCGGTATTTTCGACCAGGGATTTGAGCAGTGGATAATTGGCAAAGTCCCTGGCCGGATCCCTGTACACATCCACGGACGCAGCCAGCGCGCAGGTGTCCTTATCGCCGAAGCGATCAATGACGCTGACGGTGTAGCCGGCGCTTACCGCGGTACCGGCCAGGGCGCGGCCGGATTCCGAGATGACCAGGCAAAGGTTACTTATTCGTGATTTCCCTGGCCACTTTAAAAGCGGCCTCGTGATCCAGATACAACGGCTTGTCGGTCTGGATCATCATTTCGAACAGGCGCTTGTGAACCTTGTATTTCACATCGCCAATCGCCAGCGCGCCGAGCCCGATAGCATTTCCCGGCGTAAAATCCAGCACCTTGCCATAATCATGAACATCTATACCATCGAACCCCAGCGGTGGAACGGCATTGATATCGGCCGCCAGTTCCAGCGCCGGAGCATTTTCCATTTCTGACCGTGACAGTATTTGAACACCCGCCTTGGCAGCGCCGATAATTATGTGGGCTTGTTCAATAATCGCCTCTTTATCGCCTTTCGAGCCACTACTGGCGCCCTGCATGGAGACGTTGCAGCGGGCATTATATTCATCCGCGACTTTCGAACCCACATCGGCGCCACGATGGCTGGCCAGGTAGACATTGGCGCCACAGTTAGCGGCCAGTATTCCTGCACAGACACCGACCGGCCCGGTGCCACCGAAAATATACAGGTTCTTATCCTTCATATCGGATTTAAACTGTTTTTCCAACAGGCTCTCAATGCAGGCTACGGCAGCGGCCGCCGTGGTTATGGCGCCACTGGGATCGGCAAATACAGACACTTCGAAAGGCGGAACCATCGCCGCCTTCGCCCGGTTGAGCATGTCCATGGCCAGGCCGAACTCACGTCCACCGAGGAAGATACAGGTACGTTTGACACCCTTGGGGCCACGGGAAAAGATGGTGTCCTGGGTCAGGGCATGAATGTCCTCAAGGGTGACTTCGGTATACGGGATAACGCCGTGAAAGGAAGCCTCGTAAGCCATATTGACATCGAACGGGCTGACATTCTTGGTCGGGTTAAACATATGTAACAAATAAGGATCTTTCGTCATTGGTTTTATAGTCTCATGTTGTAGTGCATGAATTCAGAACCCGGATCGCTGGATGCCGGCCTGCGCCACTCCGGATCACTGTCTGGAAGACGGTTCTGAAATGTTAAATCTTATTGAAATTCAGGCGACTGGACAGCTTCGATTCGTTCAAATAAACCTCCGCCATCTGGTTTCGGGCGCCGGTGACCAGGTATTCAATAGCGGTCAATTCACTGAACGCCTTACGGGCCTGCTTCAAGGTCTGGTAGGCCTGGGTTTCACTGGGAAAAATAACAAATCCTGCCGGTCCCCACGAACTTTGACCGATACCGGTTGCCCCGTTACGTGCCGCCGCCCATTCCAGCACCCTGGCGACATCCCTGCTTGCATACCGCCCCCCCTGGGCGTGACTGAAATGATCGCCGACACAGTTTTGAATTTCAGTAATACCATCGCCAAAGGCGGTGCAGTTTTTCTCGGCCAGGGCCGGTAAAACCTGCATAACCAGAATTCGACAGAGGTGATCCACGGTCACGTCATTCATTTTCGGCAATGCGTTAAAGGCGTCGGCCTCCGCCCTGCCGTGCATACCCTCTCTGGCATGATCCAGCAAGAGCAGGATCCGCCACTCATCCGGGAATGTCATGCACGAGATCACCGGCGGGACATGGGTGTCCTCACCCCGGCCGCCATCGACCACAAATCCACCGTACTTGAAGGCGCCGATACCGATACCGGAACGGGCGCCTCGCCCCAGGGCCGCGGCGATGTCCTCGATGGTCGTATTGATGCCCTTCAGCTGGGTGATGGCAATACCCACTGCCAGTGACATCTGCGTGCCCGAACCCAGCCCCATGTGCTCCGGTATTGCCGAACGGATTTCAATATCAACCGCATCCCTGGCGTTGAACCAATCCAGTAACTGGCGGGCATATTTCCTGGCGCGATCAGCAGAGGGACCGTTGACACTGAGTTCATCCGCCTCGGTGACCACGATCGAGGTTGCCGGATTTTCCAGGCACAATCCCAGACTGCCGAAACTGCGGCCCAGTCCGCCGTGCATATCCATGAATCCCAGGTGCAACCGTGCCGGGGCTTTGACCTTGATCCGGGTTGAGTTCATCCGGGACATAGACATAACGACGTTGGCAACATAAGCATAATCATACTGCAGTGCAATGAAATCAGCTAATAAAAACCGGCGGCAAGTGAATTCACTCATGCTGCATTGCGATGGTGTCAGTTGTACAGAAATCCCTGTCTTTACAGGGCGGGAGTCATTTCATGCCGTGAAAATTGACCTTGCATAGTGAACATGTTAATTAAGTACACAGCTTGGTAGTAAAGCTGGCGATGGCACTTTCCTACTCTTCCACCCATAACACATGTTGCGCGCGCAGCATTGTTAACACTGTACTGCTGTGCGCCGGAGGTTTAATGCATGACCGAGATCATGATTCTCGTGCCCGGCCGTTCCAGCAAGCAGGGCACGTCCCTGAACAAGGGCAAGCTGAAAGATGAATATCTGGATGTAACCTCCAGAGTGGAAATGAACATGGACGACATGCAACGCCTCGGTCTTGAAAACGGCGACAAAATCCGGCTTTCAAACGATACAGGCGAAACCGTCGTTACCTGTTCGGGCAAAAAAGCCACTGACCTGCCATCCGGCATGTTGTTTATGGCCTATGGCCCCCCTTCCAGCCAGCTCATGGACTCTGACACGGCCGGCAGTGGCATGCCCCTGTCCAAACACTTCTCCGTAGCCATCGAAAAAGTCACCTGACATCCACTGGAGTAGAGGTTATGAGCGAGACCGCCAAAGAGAATATCAAAATCGTCAAACACGCCACCTGCACCTTTTGTGGCTGCGTTTGCGACGACATGGAACTCACCGTCGATATGGATGCGCATAAAATCACCAAGGCCAAAAACGCCTGCGTGCTCGGCCGGGCCTGGTTCGCCGAGCACGTGATCGAAGACCGTCCCGCCGCCATGGTCGACGGCAAGGAAGTTTCCATTGAGGAAGCCGTCGAGGAAGCCGCACAAACCCTGGTCAAGGCGCGTTTTCCGATCACGTACGGACTCAGTGATACCACCTGCGAAGCCCAGCGCCAGGCTGTTGCCATTACCGATATCATCCATGGCACCGTGGATACCACCACCTCGGTGTGTCACGGGCCGTCGGGCCTCGCCTTTCAGGGCGTCGGCGAAAGCACCATGACCCTGGGAGAAGTCAAAAACCGGGCCGATTTCATCATTTACTGGGGTGGCAATCCGGCCGAGGCCCATCCACGGCATTTTACCCGTTACTCGGTCACCCCCAAGGGCATGTTCACGCCCAATGGCAAGAAAGACCGCACCGTGGTCCTGGTGGACGTCAGGAAAACATCCACCGCACCGGTCGCGGATATTGTTATCAGGGTCAAGCCCGGCAAGGACTTTGAACTGCTCTGGGCCCTGCGAGCGCTGGTCAAGGGCAAAAAAGTGGCGGATAACATCGAGGCGATCACCGGCGTGTCCATGGATACATTGACTGACCTGGTCGAGAGAATGAAAAACTGCCGCTATGGCGTGTTCTTCTTCGGCATGGGACTGACCATGACCCGGGGGCGGCACTTCAACTCCGGTGCCCTGTTGGCCCTGGCCACGGACCTGAATGAATTCACCCATTTCGTGGCCAAACCGGTACGCGGCCATGGTAATGTCACCGGTGCCGACAATGTCGTGTCCTGGCAAACCGGATATCCGTTCGGTGTCAACTTCAATCTCGGTTATCCGCGTTTCAATCCGGGCGAATTCACGACCGTGGACACACTGTCACGGGGCGACGCCGATGCCGCGCTGATCATCGCCAGCGACCCGGCATCGAATTTTCCAAAAGCCGCCATTGAACACCTGCACAAAATCCCGGTGATCACGCTGGACACCAAGGAAACGCATACATCCAAACTGGCTCACGTTGCCTTTACCACGGCGACCTATGGCATCAATACCGGTGGCACGGTATATCGTATGGACGATGTCCCGATCACTCTGCGTCCGGCCTTTGATTCCCCCTTTCCGACCGACGAGGAGATCCTGACGGCGATCCGCAAACGGGCACATGAGTTGATGCTGGCCAAATCCGGATTAGGGGCTGCAGGAGGAGGCGGCACACAAAAGGTTGCGGCACCGAGAAAAGAATAACTACATACAAAACGTAAAATAATAACAATAATCAAAGCGGGTAAACCATGAGCAGCAGTCTGCGAATTGTCAACGGTAAGGTCCATGACCCGGCCAATGGTATCGACGGCGAGATCCGTGATATTTACATCAGTGACGGCCGCATTGTCGATGCGTCGCCGGAAGACGCCGTCAGCATAGACGCATCGGGGATGGTTATTATGCCGGGTGGTGTTGATATCCACTGTCATATCGCCGGCCCCAAGGTGAACCTGGCGCGAAAACTGCAGCCGGAGGATCATCGCCGTGACCCGCATCCGGGCACACCGTATACCCGTTCCGGTTCCGGCGGTACGGTCCCCTCCACCTTCGCCACCGGTTACCGCTATTCAACCCTGGGTTACACCACGGCGATGGAAGCCGCGGTCACTCCGATCGGCGCCCGACATACGCTGGAGGAACTCCACGACACCCCGGTGATCGACAAGGGCTTTTATGTGCTGCTGGGCAACAATATTTTCCTGCAAAACCTGTTGAAGGAAGGCCGCAGGGATGAATTCAAACAGGCCGTAGCCTGGTGGGTCAATTCCACCAAGGCGTTTACCACCAAGCTGGTCAATCCCGGCGGTGATGAACCCTGGAAAGGCAAAAAGAACGCCAATGTCGAGGACATCGATGAGAAGAGTACGGAAACCGGCCTCTCACCACGCGACATTATCCAGGCTTTCGTGGAAACCGTTAATGAACTGGGCCTGCCGCATCCTCCACATATTCATTGCAATAATCTCGGTCACAGCGGTAACTACAAAACCACACTGGAAACCATGAAGACCGCCGGCGACCTGCGCGCGCATATCGCCCATATCCAGTTCCACAGTTACGGCGGCGAACGCGGCAAGAACCCGACATCGGCGGCCCGTGAAATCATCGAGTACGTTAACAGTCATCCCAACATCAGCTGCGATGTCGGTCAGGTTATGTTTGGCAAATCCACCATAATGACCGCCGATGCCCCACTGGCTTATCTTTTGCGAGGCTTCAAAAAAGGCAAATGGGTCAATGCCGATACCGAGTGCGAAAGCGGTTGCGGTATCGTGCCCTTCAGCTACCAGGAACATGTGTTCATGCACACCCTGCAATGGGCCATCGGTCTGGAGCTGTTTCTCATGTCAGAAGATCCGTGGCGGGTGCTGCTCTCCACCGATCATCCCAACGGCGGTTCCTTCATGAGCTACCCGAAACTCATCCGGCTGCTCATGGACAGGGAATTCCGAATTGAGGAAATGAAAAAGGTCAACCAGAAAGCACTGGACAAGACATCCCTGCGGGATCTCAAGCGGGAATATACGCTTAACGAGATCGCCATCATCACCCGTGCCGGACCGGCGCGCGTACTGAGTTTGCGGAACAAGGGGCATCTTGGTGCCGGCGCCGATGCCGACATCACCATTTACGATGAACAGGAAGACAAGGAAGCCATGTTCAATGCGCCGCGCTATGTCATCAAGAGCGGCAAATCGATCATTCACAATCATGAATTCGTCGGTGATCATATTGGCAAGTTGCTGCATTCGACACCCGCCTTCGACACCGATATCGAACAGATTGTGCAGCCGTTCTTCGAGGATTATTACTCCATTGAATTCGCCAACTATGCAGTCAGTGATCAGTACCTGCACGACCATGAAGTGATTGCCGGAATCAAGACCTTATGAACATCGGCAACACCGATATCGTCGATACCTTCGCCGAAGCCTTCAGCATGGTCGGCACCCGCATTATTATCACGGCTGAAACCGATGCCTGGGCCATGGCTGCAGCTCGCGCCATGACCGGTTTTGCCACTTCGGTCATCGGCTGTAAATGCGAAGCCGGTATCGAGAAAACCCTGGCAGCGGATGAGACACCGGATCGCCGGCCCGGTGTCAGCGTGCTGTTGTTTACCATGGACAAAAAAAGCATCGGCACCCGCCTGGTTGAACGCATCGGCCAGTGTGTCATGACCTGTCCGACGACGGCCTGTTTTAACGGCTTGTCGGCGCCCGACAGCGTCGTGGTCGGCGGTCAATTACGCTATTTCGGTGACGGCTTCCAGATGAGCAAGGTCATTAACAGTAATCGCCTGTGGCGCATTCCGGTAATGGACGGCGAATTTCTGGTCGATGAAAGTTTCAGTATAACCACTGCCGTGGGCGGCGGTAACCTGCTGCTTATCGGTCATGACCGCGCAGGTACCCTGGCGGCGGCCGAACAGACCACCGCAGCCATGCGAATCATTGACGATATCATTCTGCCATTTCCCGACGGCGTGGTTCGCAGCGGCAGCAAGGTAGGCTCGAAATACAAATCCCTGATTGCCTCCACCAACGACGCCTACTGTCCCACCCTGCGTGCCGTCAGCAAACAAAGCGCCCTGCCGGAATCCGCCCAGTGTGTACTCGAAATCGTCATTGACGGCTTGACCGAGGATGCGGTCAAGCAGGCCATGCAAACGGGAATGAAGGCCGCAGCTGCAGCTGGAATACTGCAGATCAGCGCCGGCAATTACGGCGGCAGCCTGGGTCAGTATAAAATCAATCTTAAAGACCTGGTGAACTAGAGAATGTCACTGAAACTTACGCTCCACACCAGTCCCGATGTACCGCTGGAAGCGCCATGCCTGAATCCTGATACGCTGGCCGGTATGACGGCTGATATTGTGGCCGCACAGAAAGTCATGCACGGTAACCAGGCCGCCAGCGTCGGTGATTTCTTCAAGGTTGCAGGCAAGGCCAACGGCACTCTTGAGTTGGAAGGCGATCTGTCGCGGGTGAAATACATTGGCGCCGGCATGCAATCCGGAATCCTTAACGTGACCGGTAATGTCGGTCAACACCTGGGCGCCGGGATGAGCGGTGGTGACATACGTGTTGACGGTGATGCCGGTGACTGGGTGGCGCCGGAAATGCGCGGTGGACGAGTTACTATCACTGGAAACGCCGGCCATCTGGTTGGTGGCGCGCCGCGCGGCAGCGCCATAGGCATGCTCGGCGGTGAAATCATAATTCACGGCAATGTCCGTAATGAAACCGGCCACGCCATGCGCAACGGTCTGATCGCGGTTGGCGGTACATCCGGAGACTTTACCGGTGTCAATATGCTGGCCGGTACCATCATTGTGCTCGGCGACATGGGTAATCGCAGCGGCGCCGGTATGCAACGCGGTTCTATTGTATCCATGAATCCTGCCGAGATGCTGCCCACCTTCACACACGCCTGTGTGTATCGCCCTGAATTTTTGCGCCTTCTGCTGTTGCACATCAGGTCTGCGGGCCTGCCGGTCAATGATGACCACATTGAAGGCGCGTATGATAGATGGTGTGGTGATGTGGTTGAAGTCAATCGCGGAGAGATTCTTTTATTAAACGGAGCGTAATGTCGCTCCCGCCATGACATGAAAAGAGGAATAAACCTATGACGACTTTCGTAACCGACAATTGCAAGGGGTGCCGTTTTACAGATTGTGTCACGGTATGCCCCGTCGAATGTTTCCATTACGACGACGATATGCTTTACATCGATCCGGATGTCTGTATCGACTGCAGTGCCTGCATACCCGAATGTCCGGTCCAGGCTATTTACGAAGATGCCGATTACCCCGAAGACAAGGAGGAATGGATTGCCATCAATGCTGAAAAAGCACCCAACCTGCCGGTCTGCGACAGCCAGATGGACCCGTTACCCGGCGCAGAAGAACGCAAGGCGGAACTGGGATTCTGACTCACCAGTGGTTTACTGCAGGTAAGCTGATGATTCGTGCAGTCTGGAGAGTTGCCATCATTTCCACTCCAACATGATAACAAACAGGGAAAAGCGGAATGAGTGAATCCGGAACCATCGACAATCCCTTCCTGGTCGCCATAGTCGGCGCCGGTCCCAGCGGTTTCTACGCTGCCGAGGCCTTGTTAAAATCGGATCAGCACGTCAGGATACGCATGTTCGAGCGGCTGCCCTCCCCTTACGGGCTGGTACGCAGCGGTGTCGCACCCGACCACCCGAAGCTGAAACAGGCTATCCAGGTCTATAGCAAGATAGCTGATTCCAATGATTTCAGTTTTATCGGCAACGTCACCGTCGGCCGCGATATCACGGTGGAAGAACTCTGTGCTCACCATCACGCCGTTATCTTCACCTGCGGCGCCGAGACCGACCGTCGCCTCGGCATTCCGGGTGAGGATCTTGCGGGGAGTTACACGGCAACGGAATTTGTCGGCTGGTACAATGGCCATCCCGATTACCGGGACCGGGAGTTTGACCTATCCCACGAAACCGCGGTCATCATCGGCCAGGGCAACGTGGCCGCGGATGTCAGCCGCATCCTCGCCAAGACGGTCGATGAGCTCAAACATACAGACATTGCCCGTCACGCCCTCGATGCCCTGGCAGCAAGCCGGATCCGCGATATCTATGTGATCGGCCGCCGCGGCCCGGCACAGGCAAAATTTACCGCGAAAGAGTTGCGTGAATTCGGGGAACTGGAAGACTGCGACCCGGTTGTGGCCGCGGAGGAATTGATCCTCAACCCGGCCAGTCAGCAGGAACTGGAAGAGAAAACCAATATCGGCAGCAAGAAAATCTACGACCTGTTCAGGGAATTTTCCGAACGGGCATCCGGGGGCAAATCACGGCGGGTGCATTTCCAGTTCCTGCGCAGCCCGGTCGAATTGATCGGGGAAAGCAAACTCGAACGGGTCAAAATCGAGAAGAACCGGCTTTCCGGCGAGGCGTTCAATCAGTCTGCGCGTGGCACCGGGGAAACCTGTGAATTTGAGGCCGGGATCCTGTTTCGCAGTATCGGTTATCGCGGCGTACCCATCGCCGGCGTACCTTTCGATGAACGTGCCGGGGTTTTTCCCAACACACAAGGGCGCATTATGGACGACGGCAAGATCGTACCGCAATTGTATACTGCAGGCTGGATCAAGCGTGGGCCAAGCGGCATCATCGGCACCAACCGTGCATGCAGCGTGGAAACAGTGAACAGTCTGCTGGAGGATCTCGGTACGCTCTCTTCCGTCGAGATAAACACAGACCCGCAGGACCTGCAGCAACTGATCGACAACCGCGGGGTCCGCACCATCAGTTTTGACGAGTGGCAACGTATTGATGTCGCCGAGGTCGCCCGTGGCGCCGAAGCAAACAAGCCCAGGGAAAAATTCACCTCCATCGAGGAGATGTTCGCAGTTCTCTCCCGCCCCTGAATCACAACCGTGCTTACCTCGCCGCCCTGGCGACCGCACACCGGGATTCCAGCCGCCCCGGCCTCCGCTCCAGTTTCGACTTGTCGATCCGGGGTCTGGCGTATATTATGTTAAGAGAAGAAGAAGATCTTAACCGGACGACTTCAGGAATCCCGAAGATTCCAGACTGCTATCAAGCCCTGTTCCTCGAATGAGCCAACTGGCCCGGCGCTCATCAATCATCATGATTCCCCTGGATATTTCCTCAAGTCGTTGATTACAATGACATATGAACCGCAGGAGAAAGATTGAACACAGAACCCGCCAAGAAACGCCCGGCCATTTCCAGGGAGGTCACCTGCCCCTACTGCAGCCTCCTGTGCGATGATCTTGTGGTGCAAAATAGCGCCGGCACTCTGACAGTCGAGGAAAATGGCTGTCATCTTGCCTCGCAAGGATTTGCAACGGCTACCGTCAACAGCACTCCACGCATCCGGGGTAAAACAGTATCGCTCGATGAAGCCATCGATGAGTCAGCACGCATTCTGAAACGCTCGAAGTTGCCCCTGATCACCGGTCTGGGCACTGATGTTGCAGGGGTACGTGCGGCGCTGGAACTGGCCGAAAAATCCGGGGCCATTGTCGATCACATGCATAATCATGGCATCGTGAAGAATTCCCTTGTCCTGCAGGATCTTGGCTGGATCATGACCACCATGTCCGAGATCCGCAACCGGGCTGACCTGATCATTTTTGCCGGCACCGATGCAGGTAATTATCCACGATTCTATGAACGCGTCATTCATAATGACAAGAGCCTTTTCAAAACCAATGTCCGGAACCGCGATATAATTTACATTGGTGATGAACTTGATCCACGGGCCGGTAAAAACAAGGCTGGTAAACGTCCTACCGTCATTAATTGCAAACCGGAAAATATCGGTGAAGTCTTTTCCGTGATCCACACCATGATTGTCGGCGATCAACTCGATACCGATGTCATACACGGCATCAAACTCAAGACCCTGGTTGATCTCGCCGAGCGTATGAAACAGGCCAGCTACGGCGTCATTGTCTGGGCGCCGGGTGAATTGAATATTCCACACGCCGAGTTGACGATCCAGAATTTCTGCGAAGTCATCAAATACCTGACCAGGAAAACACGCTTCGCCGGTTTCTCTCTGGGTGGCAACGACGGAGGGACCACGGCCATGAATGTCTCCGCCTGGCAAAGCGGTTACCCGCTCAGAATCAGTTACCACAAGGGTTATCCGGAATACGACCCGCATATCTATTCGACCAATAATGTTCTGAAAAACCGGCGCGTGGACGCTATGCTCTGGGTATCCAGTATCTCTACGGATATCAGGCCGCCACGGGCCGATATTCCGAGTATTATCCTGGCCAATCCACAGACACGGATTGGCTATCGTCCGGATGTCTTCATACCGGTGGGCACACCTGGCGTCGACCACAAGGGACATATGTTCCGCACCGACAGCGTGGTATCACTACCGCTGAAACAACTCCGTGAGAGTGTCCTGCCTTCGGTTGCCCGGGTTTTACGCAACACACTGGACAACATGTAAGGAAAGCCAGCTTATGTATATCAAACTTGCAGGCGGCACAGTCTACGATCCGGTCCATGGTATCAATGCCGAGAAACGCGACATCTACATACATGATGGTCAGATCACCCGCAAACCGAACCCGGATGTCAGGATTGACAAAACCTATGACCTCGGCGGCAAGGTGGTCATGGCTGGAGCCATTGATATTCACACCCACATTGGAGGTGGCAAGGTCAATATCGCGCGCCTGATGCTGCCTGAGGACCATCAGAAAGACCCCGTGAAAAAAACGGCCCTGACCCGTGCGGGTTGCGGTCACGCAGCGCCAACCACGATGACAACAGGCTACCGCTATGCCGAAATGGGATATACAGCCTGCTTCGAACCTGCGATGTTGCCGATCAACGCCCGCCAGGCCCATATGGAAATGGCCGATATCCCGATGGTTGACAAGGGTGCCTACGCCCTTCTGGGCAGCGACGATTTCTTTCTGCGCATGCTCGCCGCCAACAAGGGCCGCGAAGCCATCAGTGATTATGTCAGCTGGATCATCAATGCGACCCAGGCCATTGGCATCAAGGTCGTTAATCCCGGTGGCATCAGCGCCTTCAAATTCAACCAGCGCAAACTCAATCTTGATGATAAAAACAGTTATTACAACGTCAGTCCCCGCCAGGTATTGAAATCTCTTGCCAGCGCGGTGCGGGAACTGGGTGTGCCCCATCCCTTGCACGTGCATGGCTGCAACCTCGGCGTTGCCGGGAATGATCAAACTACACTGGACACTATCCAGGCGGCCGACGGTTTGCCGATGCATCTGACCCACATCCAGTTCCACAGTTACGGAACCGAAGGCGACCGCAAGTTTTCCTCTGGCGCCGCCCGGCTTGCCGAAGCCATTAATGAAAACCACAATATTTCCGTGGACGTCGGCCAGATCCTTTTTGGACAGACGGTCACAGCCTCGGGTGACACCATGATGCAGTACGAAGGGCATTGGCATGCTCATCCTAAAAAATGGGTGATCATGGATATCGAGTGTGATGCCGGCTGCGGCGTCGTGCCGTTCAAATACCGCGATAAAAACTATGTCAATGCCCTGCAGTGGGCCATCGGCCTGGAAATGTTTTTACTGGTCAACGACCCGTGGCGAATCTTTCTGACCACGGATCATCCCAACGGTGCACCCTTTACCACTTATCCCCATTTAATCCGTTTGCTGATGGATCGCAGCTTCAGGAACGACATGCTCTCAACCATTAACAAGGATGCAGCGGCAGCCAGCATTCTCGGCAGTATTGACCGGGAATATACCTTGTATGAAATAGCCATTATGACCCGCGCTGCCCCGGCACGAAGTCTTGGCCTCAGAAACCGCGGACACCTGGGTTCAGGCGCCGCCGCCGATATTGCTGTTTATGATGATCTGAAAAATCGCGAAAAAATGTTCGCCAAACCCTGTTACGTGTTCAAGGATGGTGAACTGGTCGTTGAAAAAGGCAAGGTATGCAAGGTTATCAATGGTGGCACGCATACTCTTAAACCGGGTTACGACAAGACCATTGAGAAAACACTGAAGCGATATTTTGATGATTACCAGACCGTGAAGCTGAACAATTTCAGAATCGAAGACGACGAAATTCTCGAGTATGGGAACAGTAGCCTGATCGAGCAACCCTGCCTGTGATTACCAGCAATGAAAATTAACGGCGTAGAGATTGACGATACCTTTGCCGAAGCTTTCCCGATGAAGGCGACGCGAATCATTATCACTGCCATGAACCTGAAGTGGGCCTATCATGCCGCCAATGCACTGCGTGGATTTGCTACTTCCGTCATTGCTTGCGGGGTTGAGGCGGATATCGAGCATGAGCTCAAACCATCGGAGACACCGGATGGACGTCCAGGCATTTCAGTGATGATTTTTGCCATGAGCACCAGGCAACTGGCCAAACAAATCCCTATTCGCGTGGGGCAAACTATTATGACCACAGCCACCACGGCCTGTTATTCCGGCATTCTGGACAGTGAAGAGACTGTTCCCATGGGCAGGAATCTCCGCTACTTCGGTGATGGCTACCAGATTTCCAAGGTAATTAACGGTCGCCGTTTCTGGCGTATCCCGGTCATGCACGGGGAGTTCATCTGCGAGGAAAGCGCCGGTGTCACCAGGGCTATCGGCGGCGGCAACTTTCTGATTCTGGGAAAAACCGCACGCCAGGTACTGGCCGCCAGTGAAAAAGCTGTTGAAGCGATAAACGCTGTCCCCGGCGTGATCACCGCCTTCCCCGGCGGCATTGTTGGCTCCGGTTCCAAGGTAGGTTCGAAGTATGCTTTCCTGGGGGCCTCCACCAATGAGGCATACTGTCCGACGCTCAAAGGTCAGGTAAAGTCGGAACTACCCGAAAATATCGGCTCCGTGCTGGAAATCGTAATTGATGGAGTTGACGAGGAGTCCATCAATGAAGCGATGCGAGTGGGCGTCACCACGGCCTGCTCGTATGGCCCCAAAAAGGGAATATATCGTATCAGCGCCGGTAATTATGGCGGTAACCTGGGCCCCCACCTGTTTTACCTGAGAAAAATCCTGTCATGAACGCCCTCACCTTCGAACTCAAATCCGCACCTGAATTTCCACTGGATGTCTCGCCGCTGATCCCGGATCGGCTGGAGGGTCTGGATCTGCAGAAAATCAAGGCACTGAAAGTGGAATACGGGAAACAAAAGACCAGTGTTTCCAGTCTATTCAGGGTAAGTGGCCGTGATCGTGAACATATCCGTATCCAGGGCAGTACCAGCCGACTCCAGTCGGTGGGTAAAGATATGACCCGGGGCACCGTGGAAATATCCGGGGATGTCGGCAAGTTTCTGGGCCAGGGCCTCAAAGGCGGACGGCTCGAGGTTCACGGTAATGCCGGAGACTGGGTTGGTAACCGTATGACCGGAGGACGTATCAATATTTACGGCAATGCCGGTGATTATGTCGGCGCCAGCCTGCCTGGCGATACCTTTGGCATGAATGACGGCTTTATCAACATTCTTGGCAATGCCGGTGATCGCATCGGCGACAAGATGCGTCGTGGCATGATCGTTATTCACGGGCAGGCCGGTAATTTTTGTGGCAGCCGGATGTACGCAGGCACAATTGTCGTACTGAAAGAGGCCGGCAATAATACCGGTGTTGGCATGCGTCGTGGCTCACTGATTCTGGCCAGAAAACCGGCACACATCAGTGCCACATTCAGAAGTTGCGGCGTACTGAAAATGCAATTTTTACGCCTGCTATTTACCCAGCTGTTGCAATACGGTGACGAATTTTCCCTGTTCCGCAAATTTGGCGCCGAAGCCCGGCGTTATACCGGAGACCGCGCACGCAATGGCAAGGGGGAAATACTGATTTTACTCAATACCAATTCAGGACCACAATAGTGACATGAAACGAAGACGTGGCAAGAAAGGTCGTGTAGAAGGCCGCACAACACCCTGGATAGCGTTGTCTGAACTCCGGGATCTGCTGGGCGATGCCCCGCGTACCAGAGAATATCTGATTGAGCACCTGCACAAAATCCAGGATCATTATCATCACATATCAAACCGGCATATTCTGGCCCTCGCGATTCATATGGAGCTGCCAATGGCCGAGGTCTACGAGACGGCAACGTTTTACCACCATTTCGATGTGATCAAACCCGGTGGTAAATCGCCCCCACAACTTACTGTGCGTGTCTGCGAATCACTGACCTGCGAAATGTTCGGCGCCAGGGATCTGGTCAGTAAACTCGAATCAGCGGGCCATAATAACGTGCGTATCCAGAAAGTGCCCTGTGTGGGCCGCTGCGCGGGCGCTCCTGTTGCCGTAGTCGGCACTCACCCTGTAGAACAGGCTGATACGGAAAAAATAAACCAGGCGATTGCCGGGGAACACACCCGTGCTGAAATACCCCCGGACTGTATAAATTACGAGGCCTATAAAAAGGCAGGTGGCTACAAGCTGTTGCAGGATTGCCTGAATGGAAATATGGACAGGGAAAAGGTTATCAAAACCATGGAGGATTCCAACCTGCGTGGACTTGGCGGCGCCGGTTTTCCCGCCGGGCGCAAATGGCGAATTCTGACGGAACAGGCCAAACCACGCATGGTCGCAATCAATATCGATGAAGGCGAACCTGGTACTTTCAAGGATCGGTTTTACCTGGAACGAGATCCACATCGATTTATCGAAGGCACTCTGATCGCGAGTTGGGTCATTGAGGCAGAGGCTGTGTACATCTATCTCCGTGACGAGTATGCCGGCTGCCGACTTCTTCTGGAACAGGAACTGGCAGCCCTCAAGGCCGACCCTCCGTGCGATATACCCCCCATATACCTGAGACGCGGGGCGGGCGCCTACATCTGCGGTGAGGAATCAGCCATGATTGAATCCATCGAGGGCAAGAAAGGCATGCCGAGGCTTCGACCCCCCTATGTTGCCCAGGTCGGCTTGTTCGGCAAGCCGACACTGGAACAGAATATGGAAACCCTGCACTGGGTACGTGACATTTTCGAAAAAGGTGCAGACTGGTTCGCCAGTGAAGGGCGCAACGGTCGCAAGGGTCTGCGTTCCTTCTCTGTCAGCGGCCGGGTCAAAAATCCCGGTGTACATCTGGCGCCGGCCGGGATCACCCTGAATGAACTGATCGAGGAATACTGTGGCGGTATGCTCGATGGGCATTCACTTTACGGATACTTCCCGGGTGGTGCGTCCGGGGGCATCCTGCCGGCATCCCTTGCTGATGAACCTCTGGACTTTGACACACTGCAGCCGCATGGATGCTTTATCGGTTCGGCTGCCATAGTTGTCCTTTCAGACAAGGACAGCGCCAGGGAAATGGCCCTGAACGCAATGCGTTTCTTCGAAGATGAATCCTGTGGCCAATGCACTCCCTGCCGGGTAGGAACCGCCAAGGCCGCCAAACTCATGGAAGAAAAAGACTGGGATATAGCCCTGCTTGAGGAACTCGCCCGGGCCATGGAAGATGCATCTATCTGTGGACTTGGCCAGGCGGCACCCAACCCGTTGCGTTGCGCAGTCAAATACTTTCCGCAGGAATTTGAATAAAGGTACACATGAGATGGCAGCAAATCCCGAATACATGAATGAGAAATCCATACAATTCACTCTCAACGGCGAAACTGTTGAGGCTATTGGTGATGAAACCATACTGCAGGCGGCCAAACGTCACGGTGTGGAAATTCCACAACTGTGCTACAAGGAAGGCTATCGGCCGGATGGTAATTGTCGTGCCTGCATGGTCGAAATTGACGGTGAACGGGTGCTCGCGCCCTCCTGCTGCCGCCAGCCTGACAAAGACATGGTGGTAACCAGTAACAGTGAGCGTGCGCTACATTCCCAGAAAATGATTCTTGAATTATTGCTCTCGGACATGCCGCAACAGGGGCGTTCACCGTACACGCTCGATTCGGAGCTGGATCACTGGGCCGATAAACTTGAAGTGTTTCAGCCCCGCTTTCACCAGAGAAAGCAGCCCCCGGCTGATCTCTCGCACCCGGCCATGGCAGTCAACCTGGATGCCTGTATACAGTGCACCCGTTGTGTCCGTGCCTGCAGGGAGGAACAGGTCAATGACGTGATTGGTATGGCGTTTCGTGGCAGTCACGCCGAAATCGTCTTCGATATGGGCGAGCCCATGGGCGAAAGTACCTGTGTTGCCTGCGGGGAATGCGTTCAGGCCTGCCCCACCGGGGCATTGATGCCTGCCAAAAATGTAGGGCTGATCAAGCCGGATAAAAAAGTTGATTCGGTCTGCCCCTATTGCGGCGTCGGTTGCCTGCTGACGTTCAATGTAAAAAACGATCACATCCAGCATGTCGAAGGCCGTAACGGGCCATCCAATCACAGCCGGCTCTGTGTCAAGGGACGTTACGGTTTTGATTACGTGCATCATAATGATCGTCTGACCAAACCATTGGTACGCCGTGACGACGCAGGGAAATCGGCCAGCCTGGTTGACCCGGTTGATATGCATAAATATTTCCGCGAAGCAAGCTGGGATGAAGCCCTGGATGTTGCAGCGAAAGGCCTGATAAAAATCCGCGATGCCAAAGGCTCCCAGGCTCTGGCCGGATTCGGGTGTGCCAAGGGCAGTAACGAAGAAGCTTATCTGTTTCAGAAACTGGTACGTACCGGATTCGGCACCAACAATGTTGATCACTGTACCCGGCTATGTCATGCATCATCTGTCGCTGCACTGCTTGAAACAATTGGTTCCGGCGCGGTATCCAACCAGGTCGCGGATGGCACCTGGGCGGATGTAATTATCGTCATAGGCGCTCGGCCCAATGACAATCACCCGGTAGCCGCTACGTTCATGAAGAATGCAGCCGAACGTGGCAGCAAACTGATCCTCATTGAACCGTACGGATCGGAAATGTACCTCCATGCCGACCATTTACTGAAGTTGCGCCCGGGAACGGATGTACTGCTTCTTAACAGCATGATGCACACCATCATCGAGGAAAATCTGCATAACCGTAAATTCATCGAGGAGCACACCGATGGTTTCGAAGCCATCAGTAAAACCGTCAAAAACTATCCTCCGGAAAGAGTCGCCCCCATCTGCGGGATACCTCCGGAAACGATTAAAACAGTGGCAAGACTTTATGCGACCGCGGATACCGCCATTATTTTCTGGGGCATGGGCATTTCCCAGCATATTCATGGCACTGATAACGCCCGCTGCCTGATTTCTCTGGCATTAATGACTGGCCAGATAGGACGCCCCAGTACCGGTTTGCATCCACTGCGCGGCCAGAATAATGTTCAGGGCGCTTCTGACGTAGGACTGATTCCCATGGTGTACCCGGACTACCAACCCGTGGTCAATGACGAGGTGCGCATGAAATTCGAGAAACTCTGGGGTACAAGCCTGGATCCTATACCGGGAAAAACCGTGGTTGAAATCATTCATGCAATTCATGACGGCGATTTGAACGGCCTGTATATTATGGGTGAAAATCCCGCAATGTCAGATCCGAACCTGAACCATGCACGTGAGGCGCTGTCGAGGCTGGATCACCTGGTGGTACAGGACATATTCTTCACTGAAACCTGCAGTTATGCCGACGTTATATTTCCGGCATCAGCATTTCCGGAAAAAACCGGTACATTCACCAATACGGATCGCCGTGTCCAACTCGGCCGTCAGGCTATTGAACCACCCGGTGATGCCCGGCAGGATCTCTGGATCATCCAGGAACTCGCCAGACGTATGGGCCTGCCATGGAATTACAATCACCCCAAGGAGGTCTTTGACGAAATTCGCCTGGCCGCACCCAGCATGAGCGGTATGACCTGGGACCGGCTGGAAGCCGAGGATTCGTTGACATACCCCTTACTGAACGTAGGTGATCCCGGAGAACCGATTATTTTCAGGGATGGCGTATTCCCGACCGAGGATGGGCGGGGACGCTTTGTGCCGGCAGAATATGTTGAGCCGAATGAATTGCCGGATGATGAATATCCCGTGATCTTTGTCACCGGCAGACAACTCGAACACTGGCATACCGGCACCATGACCCGGCACTCACGGGTACTGGATGCCATAGAACCAGGCCCGTGCATCATGATTAACCCGGAGACCCTGAAAAAGCTCGGGCTCACAACCGGGGATGTCCTTGTTATCGAATCACGCCGTGGCAGGATAGCCGCTACGTCCAGGGCTGATGAGCACATGCAGGAAGGGGTTGTAATGATGCCGTTTTCGTACAATGAAGCTGCGGCAAACCTGATCACCAATGAGGCACTGGATCCTTACGGAAAAATACCGGAATTCAAGTATTGTGCCGTGAAACTGTCGGCAGGAAAACGCTCGGATGATCGGATATCGAAATCCCTGAACTAGATGGATGCTCTGTACAAGTCCATCGCGTAATTGTCAGGGCCCAGGCTCAATAGATAATTCAAAACCTGATACATTCCGACCAGAATCAATGCGTTGAAGGCATTATCCGGCATGAAAGGCCATGCTGACAGGTCTGACTTTATCAAAGGTACACTGGAAACAGGAAATAAACCGGGTTCTGATCAGAGTCCTGTTTACAACATATAGCACTTACATCACTGTGATATTTCTGCCAGGGTTAGCACTTCCTTGACCAGCGGTTCAGAAGCGCCTTCTTCGGGATGAATGATCGTGCTTATCTGGAATAACCTGCCTGGTATTTCTTCACTGAAGATAAGTTCGTAGGTCTTGTTGGCAAATTTTTCAAATTGCCGGCGTTTGGGGTCATCCAGGTAGGGCCTGAACGAGATTTTCTCGCCGCTGTAGATTTTACCGGAGAATTCGAACTCTACCGGCTCGACTACAGCATTGTCGTGTATCGAGGACTTGATCGAGTTCAGGAAATAGCGCCAGCTTCCTCCTGTATACCGGTCCATTTCGTAGATATCTCCCTGCATGTATATGCCAAGCACCGGATTTCCGGTAATATTTGTTACATTTTCCGGGCGAATATACTGTTTCCTTTCTCCCGTAAAAAATTTCATATCCGCATTTTTGGTGCCGTCTTCATTGATTTGCTTGATTTCCAGGAAAACCGTGTCGTTAAAACCTTCTTCGTAAGTCCCCGTCTTGGTAAATTCATACATGAGTACAGTGGGCTCGGTAATGTTTTCCAGGTGATCGGAAAACCACATTTTCACTTCAGCCTCTGAAAATTCGTAATCCTCGGGCACCTGGTATACAGGGTCGCCCATACGACCGATTTTATTCTCAAGTTCAGCCTCGGTCAGATCCTCTTTGACCGGCTGACTTTCACCGGTTTCTTCACTGTATACCGGCATGGCAAGAATTACGATACATCCAGCCAAAAGGGTTTTCTTGTATATATGATTCATCATTTGTATTTATTGTATTTGAGTGTTTATTTGTTGATCAAGGGGACCCCGAAATCCTCGAGAATCCTGTGTATTTCCGCCTTGTTTTCCTGCACAACCTTATTGATTTGGTCTTTCCACTCTTTCTCGCCATATCTTACGGCCATGGACATACTGTAAGTGTACCTGGCCTCGGCATTTTCCTCGCTGTCCTTGACAGGCAATAAAATAATCTCGGCCTGATCCCTGAGCTTGTCGGCATAATAACCGGCTGTCGGGCCCCAGACGATAGTGGCGTCGATCTTGCCCGCGGCCAGATCTTCCATGAGCTTTTGCCCTGGATGATACCTCGGATTACCGGGTTGTCCCTGATAGGGAGTCATATACTGTAATAACTCATTGTAAAACAGCCACAGTTGCGCAGGACCGCGTTCGGTGATTCCGAAATTCAAATCAATATTGCCGGATTCAACCATGTTCCTGAGATCTTCGGGTTTTTCGAGACCATCCAGTTTACCGCCCTTGACATAAGCCAGCATATAGGTGGTCGTGTAGTACGGGTCTGTTGTTGCCGCAAGTTCAAAATTTTCAGGTACATTAATGACCAGATCGCATTTATACAGGCCACCCTCTTCGGACTTGAGTGTATTCCGGATAAATCCCATACGTTGTGGAAAAAATTCATATTCCAGTTCCATGTCCAGCTTCTCAGCCAGAAACTCAGAGATCCTGTTTTCAAATCCCTGACCCTCGGTATTCGAAAATGGCAACATAAAGGGATCAGCACATACCCGTAAAATGCCTTTACTGGCATAGGTCTGCGCAGCATGGAGCTGCACTGAGCAGAGGATCAGGGTGAATAACGTCAGTAATCTGGTCTTCATATTATATAAGCCCGCTTTATTAAAGCGGGCTTTTCCTGTCGGGTTGTCTGGTAATCCACTGATTATCATATATTTACTTGGTTGGCTCTATCTTGTTGATTTTACCGATAATCCGTTTGTATGGGCCTTCCAGTGTATCCATGGCTTTCTGCTTGGCGGCCGCAACATCATCAGCGCTGACAGCACCGACCACGACAACACCGACCATACCAAATCCGATGTGCGGGTCACAGGCGTAGCCATATACACCTTCCGTCTCCAGAGTGGCGCTGATATTTTCACCGAGATTCATACCCTTTTCACCCCAGCCCTCGGCGCCCTCCGGAACAACGTAGGTGACGGAATTATGTGAAGTCATATTATCGAATTTAATGGTATCACCCGGTGCTATGTAGACTATGGCAGGGTTAAAAGCACGGGCCTCGGCATTGATACGGTGTTCTTCGGCCATTGCGCTGCTGGCGACACCGAAAGTTAACAGAGTAATAAAAAATCGGGTTATTTTCTTGTTCATAGTACGTCTCTCCGCTGGACTAATCAGTTAATAATTTGAAATTACGCAATAAAATTACAAAGGGGTGCATTAGAAATATTCTCCATGTATTTGTCAATATTCAGCTACCAGTTCGAGAATAAATCCCCGCATTTTATTTTCACTGAATACGACTGTGTAATGCCTTGATAGTTCTCGTGAATTCCCGGGAACTTTCAATATCCTGATGAATACATTTGCGGGCCGCTTACAAAAAATCCCCGGCACCTTTCGATGCCGGGGACCACAAACAAACGCAAGGTTTGTCGTTATTACTACTACTTACGGCAGTGCGAACACCATCAATACACCGGAGTTACGAGCCTGGTTCAGCAGCTTGCGATAGCCGCCGACCGCGCCCAGAGCCGCGGTGTCAGGTGCTGCGGCAAGACCGGGGATAGCGACAACCGCGCCAGCCCAACCGCCGATACCGGAAAGGATACCAACGTACTGCTTGCCTTTATGCGCCCAGGTGTTGAAGTTGCCGATGATGCCGGACGGAGCTTTGAACTTCCAGAGAAGTTTGCCGCTCTTGGCATCGACAGCCTTGGCATAGGCATCGAGGGTACCGTAGTAAACAACGTCACCAGCGGTAGCCAGAACACCAGACCATACAGACCATTGTTCCGGAATGCTCCAGACGATTTTGCCCTTGTCAGCGTCCCAGGCAATCATGTTACCCATGTTGTCCTTGGTGGCGTTGTTGTTCGGGCAGTCCGGGCATACCGCACCAGCAGGATACATGGTCAGGTTGGCGTTTACATACGCCTGACCAGCAGTGTACTGGTTACCGCCGGCAGCATAGCTGACAGGCTCATAGGTCATGCACACGTGGTTGGTCGGAACATAGAAAAGACCCGTGCGTGGGCTGTAGGCAGCCGGCTGCTGATCCTTGGTACCCAGGGCCGCAGGACAAATGTCCTTGGAGACAACATCTTCACCGTTATAGTGAGTGCTGTACTTGTTAACGGTCTGCGGGTAGCCGGTCTTCATGTCGATATGAGTCGCCCAGTTAACGGCCGGATCATATTTTTCAGCGACCAGCAGTTCACCGTTGACACGGTCCATGGTGTAGGCAAAACCGTTACGGTCGAAGTGGACCAGGGCCTTGCGCTGCTTGCCCTTGACGTTCATGTCGACCAGGATCATTTCGTTAATACCGTCATAATCCCATTCGTCATGCGGAGTCATCTGGTAGACCCAGCGGGCAATACCGGTGTCGATGTCACGGGCGAATATGGTCATTGACCACTTGTTATCGCCAGGACGGACAACCGGGTTCCACGTGGACGGGTTACCGGAACCGTAGTAAAGCAGGTTCTCGTTGAAGTCAGCAGGCCACCAACCCCAGGTTGAACCACCGCCGGTTTTCCAGGCGTCGGACAGCGTCTTGCAGCTGTTCGGGCCGGTAGCCGGGGCTTTCCAGTCACTGTTGCCGCACCAGGTCTTCAGGGAAGAGTCTTTACCGACTTTCTTGCCCAGTGACGTGGTGTTGGCATCGAACAGGATATCCTCATCCGGACCCATGCTGAACGCGCGCCAGGCCAGGGACCCGTCTTTCGCATTGTAAGCAGCAAGCCAGCAGCGAACGCCGAACTCGGCACCGGAACAACCGGTAATGACCTTGTCCTTGATCGGATGCGGTGCATTGGTGTTGGTCATACCACTCGCCGGACCAACTCCGCGTCCTTCTATGGAATTAACATCACCAGTAACCTCGCTACCATTGAAGACGTCCCAGACCACTTCACCGGTGTCCGCTTTCAAAGCAACCAGCTTGGTGTCGGCCTGTTGCAGATAAATCTGCCCCATGCTGTAGCCAAGACCACGGTTGACGATGTCGCAGCACATGACAGGAACGGTTTCAGCCTCGTCCTGCTGCGGCTCGAACGCCCATACGATTTCCAGGGTGTCCAGATTGATGGCGAAGACATCATTCGGGAATGATGAATGGATGTACAGGGTGTCGTGGGGCAGACCGGTAGCGCTGGTCGGAAGCACCAGGGGACCACCTTCGTGACCTTGCAGACGACCTGTCGAGAATGTCCAGGCTGCAACTACCTTGCTGGCATTGCCCGTGTTGATTTGCTTCAACTCGGAATAACGCCAGTTGCTGTAGTTACCGCCGGGAAAAGCCCAGTAATTCGGGTTCTGGGTCAGTGCACGAACTTCATCGTTCGCGCTGGCTGACATCGGAACCGTCAGGGCCACAGCAGCTATTAGTGCTGATTTAAATGATAATTTACTCATGACCTCCTCCTCTATTTGGTTGATCATGTGTCGATCTCATAGTCAAGAAAAACCCCCTGATACCTCGAGATCAAAAAGTATCAGAAAGTTGTAAAGGAAATTCGCAAACCGGTTGTTTGAATCTGGCGGGCGCATCGTGGCGCCATGCAGTGATAAAAATCAGGTTGATTTCAGAACAAATAAGGGCAGACATTAACAATGTACCCCGCCCACATCGCTGGATATGGACAATTTGAAGCAAGTGATAAAAATGATGCGAGATGCTCGCGACGTGATCAGCAATCGATTATTTGTCATCGTTATTATCAATTTCTGCACAGTTCCTCTTCTCGTAAACTGCTTTCATTGTTATTGCCACTGACCGTCTTGTTTTTCGTGATATTGGTCGCTGGCCTGCTCTCACTTATCCCGATTGAGCATGGAAGATTCTAGGAAATTTTCACACACTTAGCAAGTCGAAATGATGTGCGAATATATCTTGATATTAAATGACTTAGATCCCGTATCATTAATGCAATATTGGAAAATCGACGTAACTTGCACAGTCGGTAATCGGCCAGCCAGAACCTACAGGGTATCACAGTCAGGCCGGCTTTACTGAATAAAGATATGATGCGAAAAATGAACTTAAACCCTCTTGGAACACACTAAACATTGATATATTAAGATATTATGATATATATTGAAAATGTGTAACCCGACAACGAGGAAACAGGTGAACAGAAAATGAAGATTAAATCAGGATTTAACATGAAAAATAGTTTTTATCTTGTTGTATTTACGTTGTTTTTTTCACCTGCTATCAGTGCTGATGTGGCGCCTCCCGACTTTCGTCAAAAAGCTTCGGACAAAATCTGGGAAGAGAATATTCAGCCGGGTGTATTCAAGGATAAGTTAATCATCGAAGGTGCTGCACAGGATGTCCTTGAACTCAAGGCCCCGTTCCGTGCAGAGGACGCAACCATTGTCCCGATTTCGATCCACTCCAGAATTCCTCAAACCCCTGAACGGTATATTGAAAAAATCCATATCTACATAGACAAGAATCCCATGCCTCTGGTGGGTATTTTTGAATTTGGACCGGCCAGTGGCAAGGCCGACCTGGCCATGCGCGTTCGTGTCGATGATTTCAGTTATGTACGTGCCATTGCGACCTTGAACACCGGTGAGCTTTACATGAGTAAAAGCTTTGTCCGTGCTACCGGCGCCTGCTCCGCGCCACCACCCAAGAGCATTGGTGATTCCATCGCCAATCTGGGCCAGATGAAAATGAAAACCATCGGCGAAGTGGAACGTTCAAAACCCGGTCTGGTTCAGCTCAAGATCCTTCACCCGAACATCACTGGCCTGCAGCCCCTGCGCATCGGCTCCAGGGTTATGCCGCCACCGCATTTTGTCAGCAACCTGGATGTGGACTTCAGTGGAAAAAAGGTTTTCAAGGCTTCCCTGACCTTTTCTGTCAGTATGGACCCGGCGCTACGCTTTTACTTTCTACCGGAGGAAAGCGGCACCATCACGGTGAAGGGTTCGGATACCAAAAAAAATGAATTCAGTCACCAATATGAGATAAAAATATAGAACCAAACTGATTTTCTCTGATAAAAAAGGGGCTTACAGCCCCTTTTTATTGTTCATTAGCAAGATGTTTTCTCAGTCCACCAGTGTTTTGACTTCACTGGATGGATCAGGCTTTTTGGCTTCCAGATGTTTCACCATGGGACATTGTGCATTAGCGACTTCCCTCGCAGCCAGCAAACGTTCGTGCAACTCTGCGCCGACTTCGTTATCCCTGAAAAAACCGCCTTTTTCACCAGGCATCACCTTGAATCGCTCGTAGATCCTGGCGCCGTTGTAGTCATCGTATACCGGGATTTCCTTCTCAATTACATCATGACGGCAGACACAGGTATACATGTTATGGTCATTCTGGCCACCCAGATCCACCATGCAATCCAGTACAAATCGAATGGTTTCCTCGGTCGGATATCCATCGGCAAACCCCTGCACGCTGAACAGCGTCAACGCCAGGCACACTCCCGCTTTTTTAAACACACAAATTCTCCTAAGGTTTAGAATCGATTTAATCTTTGAGACACATCCTAGCAAAAAATTCACCGGCAGGCATTATGTCTGGTCAGTCCGACAACCAGGGTGATATCAAGGCCATCACCCTTTCGGTACTGCCCCGGCTCTGGTGAACGAACTCCAGTGCCCGCCCTCCCATCGCCACTCGCTCCTGTTCATCACTCAGAAGCATGATAACCTGACGTGCAAGTTCCGGGGCTGTTCTCGTAATCAAAGCACCCCGGATCAAGAACAATTCCCTTGCGATCTCTTCAAAGTTATACACATGCGGTCCGGTAAGAATGGCGCGACCACTGGCGGCAGGTTCAAGCATATTGTGGCCACCCACATCCACCAGGCTTCCGCCCATGAACACTACATCTACCCGATCAAAAAAACCCCTGAGTTCTCCCAGAGTATCGATCAGATAAATGACATTCGTCTCAGCAGGACAGTGTGCTCCACTTGAATGACTGATCACGGAAAAATCATGGTTCTCGATGAGGGCGCGGATCTCGGCACTACGCTCCGGGTGCCTGGGCGCCAGTACCAGCAAGGCTTCCGGAAATACCCTGAGCACATCCCGGTGAGCCGCAAGAACCATTTCCTCTTCGCCCTGGTGGGTGCTTGCCGCAATCCAGACAGGCCGGTTACCCAACAGCTGTTGTCTGATTATATTTGACTTATCTCTATTATAATCATGAATTTCCAGATCAAACTTGATGTTTCCTGTAATTTTAATTTGCTCATCCATGGCGCCGAGTGCCTGAAAACGCTGTGCGTCCATAGCCGACCGACAGGCAATGAGCGAAACCTGACTCAGCAATTGCCGGGTAAAGCCTGTCAGCAATCGGTAGCGTCTGGCCGAGCGTGCAGATAACCTGGCATTGATGATGGCCACGGGTATGCCCCGATCCCGACATTGTTTGAACAGGTTGGGCCAGAGTTCCGTTTCCATGACCAGCATAACTGCAGGGTTGATGCTGTTTAGAAAACGGCTGATACAGATTGGAATATCATACGGCAGGTAGCGATGCTGCACTGCAGCGCAGAACACTCGTCTTGCGTGCGCGGCCCCCGTAGGCGTGACCGTGGTTATGAGGATCTGCTCCTCTGGATAAGCGGTTTGTAACGCCCGTACCAGCGGTATGGCGGCCTGTATTTCACCAACAGAGACTGCGTGCAGCCAGATCGTCTTCGTGGCACCGGATATTGCCCCGCCGTAGCCAAAGCGTTCCGGCATTCGACGCCTGTAGTCCGGATTGCGATGCCCCAGTACATAGAGCCTGGCCAGGATCGCCGGCAAAAACAGGCACCAGAGAAAAGTATAAAGATATCGCAATGCTACCGGCTTACAGGCCTTGCCCGGCAGTCAACCATTCCAGATAAGCTTGCATGCCCTGCTCCAGAGACTGGAATTTCCCTTTATAGCCGGCTGCTCTTAAAGCCGCGATATCAGCTCGCGTATAACTCTGGTAACTGCCCTTCAGGGCGTCTGGAAAATCTATATATTTGAGTTTACCTTTACCATGAAACGCCAGCACGGCCCTGGCCACATCGTTGAAACTCCGGCTCTCACCGGTCCCGACATTATAAATTCCACTATCCGTCGCTTCCTCCATACACCAGAGGTTTACCGCCACCACGTCGTCAACATGAATAAAATCCCGGCTCTGCTCACCATCGCCGTAATTGTCCGAGCCTCGAAACAGGTTGAGCACACCGGAGTCGAGCATCTGCTCATGCAGATGCAAGGCTATACTGGCCATGGCGCCTTTATGGGACTCATGTGGTCCATAGACATTGAAATAACGCAGACCAATCACCTTGATATCGCGCTCCTGCCAGGTTTTACGCACGTACGAATCAAACAGGTACTTGGAATAGGCATACATATTCAGTGGCTGCTCATGCTGCCCGTCCTCGTCAAATTCTCTCCCCGTACCATAGACCGATGCACTGGAGGCATAGATCATTGGTGAGTAATGCGTCTCGCAAAAACCCAGCACTTTTTTCGAATAGTTGAAATTATTTTCCATCATATAGCGGCCATCCCACTCCGTCGTGCTGGAACACGCGCCCTGGTGAAAGACAATCTCCACGTCCTTGTATGGAAAGGTCTGGTTAATGATGTGATCGAGAAATTCGGACTTGTCCATATAGTCCAGGTAATCACAGCCCACCAGGTTGCGGAATTTGTGCCCGTTCTTCAGGTTATCCACCACCAGTATGTTGTTTCTACCAAGGGTGTTGAGACCTTTCACAAGGTTGCTACCAATGAAGCCTGCGCCGCCTGTGACAATTATCATACTGACTTTCCTGTGTTTTTAATGGCCTTTATTACAGCTGATGTTGACTGCCCCTCTTCCAGGGGAATTCTATGTACCTCGCCTCCCCGGGACCTGATGAATTCAGCACCGATGATTTCCGATTCCAGGTAATCCGCACCCTTGACCAGAATATCCGGCTGCAGCCGCTGGATCAGCCGTTCGGGAGTCTCATCCGGGAATGCCACAACATAATCCACGGCCTCCAGACCGGCCAGCACCTGCATGCGCTGTTGCAGACCGTTGACCGGCCGATCCGTACCTTTCAGTTTTCGCACTGACTCGTCGGTATTGACAGCGACAATGAGCATATCCCCGAGCGCCGCGGCCCGGGAAAGATAGCTGACATGACCGGCGTGCAATATATCGAAACAACCATTGGTAAAAGAAACTTTCCTGTTTTCCCGCCGGGTCTGCTCAACGATGGCCTCAAGGCCGGCCTCGTCCATAATCTTGATATTGTGCTTCGGGTTCAAGACATGATTGAGCTCGTCGGTACCAACACTGACTGCACCCAGTTTAGCCACGGACAGGCTGGCGGCCTTGTTGGCAAACATCATGGCATCGCCCAGGTCATAACCCGATGCCATGGCGCTGGCCAGCGTGGCAATGACCGTATCCCCTGCCCCGGTTACATCAAAAACCTCGCGGGCTTCCGTTGAGACATGAATCGCCCCGTTGCCGACCTCGACCATCGACATACCCTGTTCACCGCGCGTTATCAGCAACGCATCCAGCCCCAGTTCCCGGCAGAGATTGCCGGCGCGCTCTTCCAGCGTACTGTTATCATGACAGACGCCGACAATGGCCTCGAATTCCAGTTGGTTTGGTGTCAGCAGATTTGCGCCGCTGTAGCGGCGGAAATCCTGCCCCTTGGGATCGATCATGATGTAGAGATTTCGCTGTCTTGCGGCATTAATCAGTTGTTCAATATGCAAAAGGCATCCCTTGGCATAATCGGAAAACACCACACACCGGGTATTTGCCGGCTGGGATTCAATGATCTCTATAAGACCCCCGGGATTGGATTCCACCAGCGGTGATTCAAAGTCCAGCCGCAATAACTGTTGATGCTGACTGATCACACGTTCCTTGGTAATAGTAGGCAGGCCGGTATGGCGTTGAAAACGGCAATCCACTGTATGCTGGCCGAGTATATCAGTCAGCCGGGCAGCGTAATTGTCTTCGCCGGTTATTCCGGCCAGTGTACAGGGAATACCGTACGCGGAAATATTCAGTGCGACATTCGCCGCGCCACCCGGGCGTTCCTCGGAATGTGTCACCCGCACAACGGGCACAGGGGCTTCGGGTGAAATGCGCCGGGTTTCGCCATAAATATAGCGATCCAGCATGACATCGCCCATGACCAGTATCCTGACATCAGGATCGGGGTTAAAAATTCGACTCATTTGCTTGTTTTAACAATCAGTTATCCGATAATCTGCAGATCAAATTGCAGCCTGGCACAGATGTTTTACCAGCACACAGAGAACTGGCATGAGATTTTTTATTTTCTTTCCAAAACCAATGATTTACAAGCACTGGTTTGGGATTTACTTGCGTTGGATGGTTAACAGTGAATTCCAGACAGCAAAATGAATCAGAAAGAACTATGCAAACAAGCATCATCAAGCAGTTAATGATTGCCGCCGGACTGCTCTGTCCCGCCATCGTCACAGCAAACGGCTACATGCCCCCCGAATTTACAATAGAGTACTCGCTGCACAAGGGAGATACCACGGTGGGCACCATGACGCGCAGCCTGAAACACCTGGGAGGTTCGCACTACGAATTCAAATCGAGCAGTGAAACAACGGGTTTTGTCGCCCTGTTTTATAAAAGATCCACCCGCGAGCTGACCTCCTGGCAAATCCGTGATGATCAGTTCTTTGCCGATGAGTATCACTATTCACGAATTAAAAAAGGCAAGCAGCGTGAGGTGAATATCGATTTCAACTGGGAAGATGAAAAAATAATCACCCGGGTCAACGATTCCAGCTGGAGTATGCCGATCGAACAACCTGTCTATGACAAGTTGCTCTACCAGATTGCCCTGATGCATGACCTGAAAGCGGGCCGGCCAACGGATAGCTACCGTATCGCCGACGGCGGCCGCATGAAGGATTATTATTTTGAGATTGTGGGCAGAGACGTTATCCAGACCCGTTTCGGTGACTTTGAGTCGATCAAAATCATCCGCCGCAAAGACAACCGCGAAGACAAGGCCGTGCTCTGGTGCGTCCCATCCCTGCACTACCTGCCCGTACGCGTGGATAATTATGACGATGACGGCACTGTCATTACGGCCCACATCGAACAGATCGAGGGTTTTACTGTTAAAGCAGTTAGCGCCCGCCGTTCAGCAATCCCAGGAGCTCCGCAGGCGGAACATAGCCCGGCAATGAGCGCCCGTCTTCCAGGTAAATAGCCGGCGTCCCTCGTACACCGATTTCATTGCCCAGTTTGAAGTGTTTGGCCACGGGATCCTCACAGCTCTCTGAACTTGCGGGTTTTCCACTTTTAGCGTCCGTCATCGCCCTGTTCTGGTCTTTTGCACACCAGACAGCCTGCAGTTGCTGTGCGCTGCTGGATGCGGGTCCGGCACGGGGATAGGCCAGGTAACGTACCGCAATACCGTTTTCGTTCAGCACCGGCACATCCTGGTGCAGGCGCCGGCAATAACCACAGGTGATGTCCGTGAATACGTAAATAGTATGCTCCGGCTTTTCCGGGGTAAATTCGATGAGCTCAGATTCCGGCACCCGGGCCAACATGGCTTTCCGCACCCTGGATTTCTCGGCGTTGGTAATATTCTCCCGGCCCTCGATATCATACATCTCCCCGGTCAACGCAAAGCGGCCGTCACCGGTGACATACAGCACATCCGCGCCCATCGTAACCTGGTACAGACCTGGTATAGAGGTGGCACTGATGGTATCAATTTCAACATCAGGGATGATCTTCAGCAATCCCTGCTTAACGCGCTGCTCGACCTCGGGCTCCACGGCACCCACTGCCTGCCAGGAAACCAGGACGCAAATCATCAGGCCGTAACTCAGGATTCTCATTCATTACTCCGGTTTACAAAAAAGGAAATGCACTTCAGGATGCATGATATCAGACCCGGGAACCCATTGTGTGTTCCCGGCAGTATCGGGACGGTTTTTATCATATAATTTCTTAACTTACATGACAGTCAGATATTATAGTCAAGCCTATGCTGCAATCCATCACACAACAGGGTGACGACCAGAAGCTCAACCTGGACTATGTCCTGACACAATTGCAGCAAGATGGCATCATAATCGGCAAGCAGCGCAAGGAACTCGAAAAAATGCTGACCGATAGCCGGTCGCAGCAAGCGCATCCACTGGTCACAGTCGCTGAACAAAACTGGAAAAGCGCCACCAGTCCGGCCTACGCACTGACCCTGGAAGAACTGACCCGCTGGCTGGCCAGGAAAACCGGCCAGGAATACCTGCGCATCGATCCGCTCAAGGTGGACTTCAGCAAGGTCACCAACGTCGTATCCCAGGCCTACGCCAAGAAACTGAAAATTCTGCCGGTACATGTTTCCAGCTCGGAGCTGACTGTTGCCACCTGTGAGCCCTTCATCAGCAGTTGGGAAAATGAACTTGCCAATATCGCCAAGCTGAAAATCAGGCGCGTATTGGTCAATCCCAGGGATATTGATCGATACCTGGTGGAATTCTTCGGTGTCAGCCGGTCCATTTTCGGCGCCGTCTCGGACAAGAACCGTGATGCATTATCCAGGATCACCAATTTCGAACAGATGGTCGAAGTCGGCAAGATGGGTGAACCCGACGCCAACGATCGTCACGTAGTCAGTATCGTCGACTGGCTGTTGCAGTTTGCTTTCGAACAGCGTACCAGCGATATTCACCTGGAACCGCGCCGTGACAAGGGCAAAATCCGCTTTCGCATCGACGGTGTGCTGCATGTCGTTCACGAGGTCCCCGATGTTATCATGGGCGCCATCACCAGCCGCCTGAAATCCCTCGGCCGCATGGATGTCACGGACAAACGCCGCCCCCAGGACGGCCGCATCAAGACCCTGACCCCGACCGGCAAGGAGGTGGAAATGCGTCTGTCCACCATGCCCACGGCGTTTGGTGAAAAAATGGTGTTGCGTATTTTCGATCCGGAGATGCTGTTCAAGTCCTTCTCGGAACTCGGGTTCACCCGGCATGAGCAGAAAATCTGGTCTCAGATGATAGAAAACCCCAACGGTATCCTGCTGGTCACCGGTCCCACCGGTTCCGGTAAAACCACCACCCTGTACTCGGCGCTGAAACATCTGGCGCGGCCGGAACTGAACGTCTGCACCATCGAGGACCCCATCGAGATGATCGACGCCCAGTTCAACCAGATGCAGGTGCAGACTGCCATCGATGTGGATTTTGCGACCGGCGTTCGGACCCTCTTACGACAGGATCCGGATATCATCATGGTCGGTGAGATCCGCGACCGCGCGACCGCGGAGGTTGCCATCCAGGCTGCACTCACCGGCCACCTGGTCTTGTCCAGCCTGCATACCAATGACGCGCCATCAGCCGTTACCCGCCTCATTGATCTAGGCGTACAACCGTTCCTGATAGGTACCACCCTGCTCGGTGTGCTCGCCCAGCGCCTGGTCCGCACCCTGTGTCCGCACTGCAAGGAACCCATGCCGCTGGATCCGGCCACCTGGGAAACCTTCACGGCGCCACTGAAAATAAAGCGCCCCGAGCATACCTGTGGACCGGTCGGTTGTGATGAATGCCGGCACACCGGTTTTCGCGGCCGTATTGCGATTTACGAAATCATGCCGATAAGCAGACCCATCCGCCAGTTGATCACGGGGGATGTCTCGCACCGTGAACTCAGGGACGCGGCGATGAAAGAGGGTATGAGAAGCCTGAAAGTCAGCGGTGCACAGAAAATTGCTGACGGCCTGACCACACTGCAGGAACTCTATTCTGTATTGCAGACCCGGGAGGACTGAAATCTGGTTCTAGGTTCTATGTTCCAGGTTCTGGATTCCGGGTTCTGGGTTCTGGGTTCTGGGTTCTGGGTAATGAGAAATGCGGGCTAGCCGCGGGGATGATGCTGCTGGTGCAGATCCTTTAACCGTTCCTTTGCCACATGGGTATAAATCTGCGTGGTGGAAATGTCACTGTGACCCAGCAGCAGTTGCACCACCCGCAAATCGGCTCCATGGTTCAGCAGATGCGTGGCAAAGGCGTGACGCAGTACATGGGGAGAAAGCGGCTTGCTGATACCGGCCAGCCGGGCATAACGTCTAATCAAATGCCAGAACGTTTGCCGGGTCATGGCCTGGCCACGATTACTGGGGAACAGCACATCCGCATTCCGGCCCTTGAGTAACGTCCTGCGCGCGCTCTGCAGGTAACGGTCCAGCATGATCATGGCCTCATCCCCCAGGGGCACCAGCCGCTCCTTGCTGCCCTTGCCCATGACCCGGATCACACCCTGGCGGGTATTGACCTGACCCATGGTTAACCCGGTCAGTTCCGAAACCCGCAAGCCCGTGGCATACAGGATCTCGATCATGGTGCGATCCCTGAGGCCCATTGCAGTGTCAATAGCCGGCGCCGCCAGCAGGGCCTCGACTTCCGATTCCGTCAGGGTTTTGGGTAACGGCCGGCCGAGACGCGGGGATTCCACGTTGGCGCAGGGGTCCTCGGTGATTGCATGCTCACGCAGCTGCCAGGCATAAAAACCGCGCAGCGAAGACAGCCGGCGGTTGAGTGTGCGGATCGAATATCGGGTCATGCCCGCGAGATAGTGACGAACATCACCCGCGGTCACCTCGAGCAGGGATTTCTCATGGTTGTCACACCAGGCACTGAAAATACGCAGATCATTACGGTAGGAAGCGAGGGTGTTATCACTGACGCCGCGTTCCATCCACAGCGTATCGAGAAACCGGTCGATGTGTCGTTCGGACTGCTGATTATCAGACATAAAAAAGGCCAGGTACTGTCAACCCGGCCTTGTATTCTACAGGACTGCCAGCGCTCAGGTAGATGTTTTGATTTTTTCCTTGATGCGCGCAGCCTTGCCCTTGCGATCGCGCATATAGTACAGCTTGGCGCGTCTGACGTCGCCGCGGCGTTTGACCTGGATTTCACTGATACTGTTACTGTAGGTCTGAAACACGCGTTCGACACCTTCACCATAGGAGATCTTGCGTACAGTAAAAGATGAATTGAGACCACGATTGCGTTTGGCAATCACCACGCCCTCATAAGCCTGCAGCCGCTCACGCTGACCTTCTTTCACACGCACCTGAACCACCACGGTGTCACCCGGGGCAAAGTCCGGTATTTCGCGCTGCATCTGTTCCGCTTCCAGTTCCTGAATAATATTTGTCATGTCAGTACTCCGATATACCTGGTTTTAGTGCTCTTGTTTAAATTCTTCCAACAACTGCCGTTGTTCCTCATCCAGCTTCTTTTGCGCCAGTAAATCCGGACGCATCAGCCAAGTTCTGCCCAGGGCCTGTTTCAGCCGCCAGCGCCGGATGGCTTCATGGTTTCCACCCAGAAGAACCCCGGGAACCCTGTCACCAGAATCCGTCACTTCCGGCCGCGTATAGTGCGGGCAATCCAGAAGCCCCTGGTAAAACGAATCTTCTGCCGCTGACTGCTCATGCCCAAGCACCCCGGGGATATTGCGACAGATCGCGTCAATCATCACCATCGCGGCCAGTTCACCGCCGCTGATCACGTAATCGCCGATCGACCATTCCTCGTCTACTTCGCGATCGATAAGGCGCTGATCGACGCCTTCATAACGCCCGGCCAGAAATATCAACGACGAGCGTGTTGCCAGTTCACGGACCCCATCCTGGTCCAGCAACCGGCCTTGTGGACTCATATACAGTACCGGTGCCTCCTGTAATTGACCCCTGGCTGATTCAATGGCTTTTTGCAACGGCTCCACCATCATGACCATGCCCGGTCCGCCGCCAAACGGCCGTCCGTCCACCGTGCGATGCACGTCCACGGTAAAATCCCGTGGATTGATACAATTCACCTTGAGCAGGCCCGACTCAACCGCCTTGCCGGTAATGCCGTGATCGGTGAGCGCACCGAACATATCACTAAACAACGTGATAATGGTGACTTCCAGCACCTATTGTTCCCCGCGCCAGTCCACCAGGATCTCACCGCTGTCCGGGTCAATGTTCATTATGTAGAGGTCATTGATCCAGGGGATCAGTATTCGCTCATGACCCTCAATCACCATCACATCGTTGGCACCGGTTTCCAGTATCTCACTGACAACACCGAGTTCGACACCATCAACGTTACGCACTTTTAAACCAATGACTTCGTGCCAGTAATACTCACCCGCCTCGAGCGGCGGTAATTGTGATCGGGCAATCACGATATCCTTGCCGATATAATCCCGCGCCATCTCGCGGTCATCGATCCCGGCAAGCTTCACAACCAGGTGTTTGCCCAGCCATTGCCCGGCCAGGGGTTCGATGACTTCCTGATTACCGTCGTGGTCTATATACCAGGGCTTGTAGGAGAATATGTTTTCCAGTGGCCGGGTCCATGAATGTATTTTTAACCGGCCCTTGACACCGTAGAGACCGGTTATCCGGCCTACCGGTATCATGTCACGGGATAACGGCATTTAGCGTAACACTGGACGGCCAGGCCTGGCGATGTCCCATGATGGACGCGAAATCAGGCGCTGGTATGTTCCTTGACCAGTTTGCCCACGCGCTCGGATGTTGTCGCGCCCTGTGTCAGCCAGTACTCCATACGCTCCTTGTCCAGCCGTAACATTTCTTCCGATTCCGTTGCCACGGGGTTGTAAAACCCGAGACGTTCAATATAGCGTCCGTCGCGGCGATTGCGGCTGTCAGTGACAACAATATGATAGAATGGTCTTTTCTTGGCACCACCCCGCGATAGTCGAATAGTTACCATGTAATAATCTGCCTCTCGATTCGCTCTCAAGTTCGGGCGAAGATGCCCGTTGAAAAAGAGCGGTATTGTACGTAATCCTCTGAAAAATAAAAGCGAAAACCGGATGTTACACGACTTCAGAAGATTTATATCGCAGCGGCTCGTGGAAGACCTTCAGGGAAATCGGGTATTTTTCCTTAAAAATATAATTTATCAATGTAAATCATACAGTTAAATGCATATGACTACTGCTATCAAAAACAGAAAAGCCGCTATGCGCGAGCACCTGAAAGCGGCCAGAAGCCGGCTGACGGCCGAGCAGCATGCACAATACTCGGATCGCATCGTTCGGCAACTGCTCTCACTGCCCGAAATCGACGCTGCCGACACCCTGTTTATCTACATATCCGCTGATATGGAACTGAATACCCACACCCTCATCAACACCTTGCTGAATGACGGCAAAACACTGGCCGTACCCCGGATTCTTGATCGGAAAACCATGGTCGCCGTAGCGTTTGATGACTGGAACCAGTTGCAGCCCGCGCAGTTGGGGATCCTCGCTCCGGTCTCCAGCGAGCCATTTCCGGGTCGTTTTGACGTGATCATCACACCGGGGCTGGGTTTTACCCCGAAAGGCTACCGCATCGGTTATGGTGCCGGCTATTACGATCGCTGGTTCGACCGGCACCCGGAGGGTATTCGCATTGCTCCTGCTTTCGATCTGCAGCTTGTGGATGATTTACCCATAGACGAAACTGACTGCCCCGTACATCGCATTATCACTGAAAAACGTGACGTTGTTGTGCCCTCTGGTTGCTAAAGCGCAGTTCCGGATTCTATACAGTTCAGAGGTGTCTACCCTGTCAGGATTGATCAATATTCCCGGAACAGGTATTCAGTCACGGTAGGTCTCGAGTTCGAGAATGATCTCGCCATAATCCAGCGCCTTGGCGGTTGTGGTTTCCTTGCGTACTGATTTCACCAGTCCGACATCGGGCGCATACCAGTTCGTTTCATCAATACCGACGACCGTGTTACCCACGTAGTTGCCGGCATCATGAAATTGCCTGCCCGTTGAGCGAATGCGCATGCAGTTTCTGAACACGCCGGCCGGCACCCTGACGGTATCGGTCATCGACTCTATGTTCACAGTAACCGGAACGCGGGCAATAATACGGAATTCGGTTTTTTGTGGCGGCCCGACCTTGATCAGGACCCTCGACCAGGTATCACTCTGCCATTCCGTGCCCGCTTGCAGCGGAAACCGCAACAGGTAGCGGTTAATCTCCCGGTACTCATCTTCAAAGTCACCGTGACGGCTGCGTTGTGTGAGTATCAATCCCTTGTCATCGATGCGGTAAAAATACGATTTACCATCCATGGATACCTGTTCGTACAAAACACCTGCGTCGTCTTTTAGTTCCGGTTTGTTTTCAATTGCAAAAAATGTATCCATGGGACCGTTCATGATTTCGTAGTGCATCCTGTAACGCCAGTATATGCCTTCCTCCAATGGAAAATACTCCAGGTCTTCCCGTCCACATGCGGACAGCAAAATCATGCAAAGAAACAGGCCGGGGATTCGATTCATAAAGGGACCATGACTCCGGAATTAACGGCTGGTGTTATATCTTTTTTATTGCACTGTTTGACCAGTAACCGGCCAGCATCGCGCCGGATATATTATGCCAGATGCTGAACAACGCACCCGGTAGAGCGGCCAGAGCGGAAAAGTATTTACCGGACAATGCCACACCCAGCCCCGAGTTCTGCATGCCCACCTCGATTGCCAGGGTTCTGCAGGTGGTGGAATCAAACCCTGCGAATCTTGCCAACGCATAACCCAGACCAAGTCCCAGCAGGTTGTGCAGCATCACGGCGACCAGCACCGCCGGGAATACCGTTCTCATGACAGCCTGGTTCATGGCCATGATGATGCCGATAATAATAACAATGGCGGCCATGGAAACCATGGGCAAATACTGTTTTACACGGGCACAGGATCGGCCGAAATAATGATTTATAAAAACACCAAGAGACACAGGTAGAATAATAATCATGAATATCGTTTGCATCATATCCGCTACCGGCACGGGGATCCTCTCTCCCAGGTACAACCAGGCAAGCGCCGGTGTCAGCAAAACTGCCAGAAACGTGGACAGGGTGGTCATTGTTATTGACAGGGCAACATTGCCACCGGCCAGATAACAAATCACATTGGATGCCGTACCCCCGGGACAGGCTCCAACCATGACCAGGCCGGCCATGATCGGGACAGGCAATTGCAGTGCAATGGCCAACAGCCAGGCAATGAGCGGCATCAGTGTGTATTGCAGCAACAGACCGGCAATGACGGGGCGGGGCCGAACCAGAACCTGCCTGAAATCATTCGCGGACAATGTGGCCCCCATTGCGAACATGATGACTCCCAGCAACGGAATCACAGCCGATTGAAAATCCATGAACAGCCATGGCCAGGCCAGGGCAACAAGGCTGATAGATATGGCGGCTAATGGAAAAAATGTGACGGACCTGGACATTGGATATTCAGGCAAGATCAAAAATACATGAATGATATTTCATGACTATCGCATGACTGCTATAGTCGGGCAAAAGAAATATACGCGTTAATATAAAAGGATAACACGGGAGATACTCAAGATATGCTGCTGTCAGCAACGGCCAGATACTTATGTACATTACTCCCGTTTCTACTACTCACCGCATGTGACGCGGAGACCCCGCCGGCTTCAACAGACCAGGAATGGCCATTGTACGGTCGCGATTACAGCAATCAACGCTACAGTCCTCTTGCGCACATTAACCGTGATAATGTCGATCAACTGACCCTGGCCTGGAAATTCAAAACCGGCCGTAAGGCCACATTCCAGACCTCTCCCATTATTGTTGCAGGCACCATGTTCATCACCACGCCGTTCAATGATGTGATTGCCCTCGATGCCCTCACGGGCCGTCAAATCTGGCGATACAACCATGAACTGAACTCCACGGATTACTGCTGTGGACCGGCCAACCGCGGCCCGGCTGTTGCCGACGGTAAAGTCTATACGGTAACGATTGATTCCAGGCTTATCGCGCTGGACCAATACACCGGTGAAGTGCTCTGGGACCGGAAAATCACCGATAACGAGGCTGAACAGGGTGAAGTGCTGGAACCCTTGCTGGGTGTCCGTGAACTCTCAGGTGCCACGCAAACCGGCCAGACCGGCTATACCGCCAATCTCGCTCCCCAGGTCTATGACGGCAAGGTCTTCGTCGGCATCACCGGGGCCGGTTACGGATTACATCTGGAACTGGAAGAAGATGGCAAGCCGGTACTGTCCGTGGGTGGACTTTCCGGAGGCGGGCACGGTCTGAGGGGATTTCTCATTGCCTACGATGCCGATTCCGGTGAAGAAATCTGGCGCTGGTACAGTGTCCCGGAAAGCGGTTGGGAGGGGCATTTCAGTGAAACCACGGCCGCCGGAGACTCGCTGGATCGCGATATCGAACACGAAAAGAGGATTTATGAAAAATACCGTGATACGTGGCGTTATGGCGGTGGCTCCATCTGGACCACGCCTGCAATCGACCCGGATCTCGGGCTGATCTACCTGGGCACCGGCAATCCCTCCCCACAAATGGATGACAGCACCCGTCCCGGTGATAATCTGTACACGGTCAGCCTGGTGGCGCTCGATATCGAAACCGGAAAACTGCGCTGGCATCACCAACAGGTGCCCCATGACCGCTGGGGCTACGATGTGGCCAGCCCGCCGGTACTCTTCGAGTATCATGACAAAAACAATAAAACCATCAAGGCCGTGGGGCAGGCCAGTAAACTGGGCTGGTTTTATATCCATAACCGCAAAACCGGTGAATTACTGAAACGCAGCGAATCCTTTATTCAACAGAAAAACCTGTTTACGCGCCCGACTGCCGACGGTGTACGCATAGTCCCGGGAACACTGGGGGCCTCATCATGGTCTCCGGTCGCTTACCACCCGCAAGTCAACGCGGTCTATATTTCGGGGATTTACCAGCCTTCCCTGTTTTATACGCGTGAACTGACACCTGAACCCGGCAAGCCCTGGGAAAGTTACACCTTTTTTCGGCCATCCGATGAACCCGATTGGGGTATTTTCAGTGCCGTTTCCGTGACTACAGGCGAGATCCTGTGGCAATTCCGGGTGGACGATCCCATGGTCGGCGGCGCCCTGGCTACAGCCGGCGGGCTGGTGTTTAGCGGTGAAGGCAACGGCAACTTCAATGCCCTCGATGCCCGTTCCGGTGAATTACTCTGGCAGTACCGGAGTGAATACGGCGTCAATGCACCCCCGGTGACCTACAGTATTGACGGCAAACAGTATATTGCCATCGCCTCCGGTGGTAATAAATTGTTCGATTACAAAACCGGGGATGAAATCCTGGTGTTCTCGCTTCCGTAAACAGCCGGGGTTCTTCTGTTGCGAATTGTGACGAAATTCAAATTATATTTTTTATACGACCATTCATCCTGTTCAGACAACCACTTATCGGAATTCCCATGAAAATTGAAAATTCACCTGCTATACAATCAGGCATGCTTAATCAACGTGGCTTTTCCCTGCTGGAAATGATGACAGCCCTTGCGGTGCTCGCTGTACTCGTCGCGGTCGGCCTGCCATCTTTTGAATATGTCACCAAGACCAATCGTATTTCCTCACAATCCAATCTTGTCGTCGGCGCCTTTCAATATGCCCGCAGTGAAGCCGTCAACCGCGGCGTCAATATCCGTGTGGAGCCGGTCGTTTCAGGAACGGACTGGACCAATGGATTCCAGGTGCGCATCGATGGCAACGATGATAATGATTTCGATGATACTGAAGACGTCATCATCCGCAATTTTGACGGCATTCAGTCTGCCACATTGACGAGTGTTGAAGACACCATTACCTATTATCCGGCCGGTGATGTAGACAATGTAAATACGTTGACACTGCGCGCCAGTGATTGTGATGGTGATTTCCAGAGAATCATCAATATCACAATGTCCGGCATGGTTTCATTATCCAATAACAAAAGCTGCTAGATGATCATGTTGCCAGTCAAATTCAAAACACAACACGGTTTCTCCCTGCTCGAGGTGCTCATCGCACTGCTCGTGCTTTCCATCGGACTTCTTGGCCTGGCTGCGCTGCAAGCCGTATCGCTGAAAGCCAACCACAGCGCTTACACAAGAACCCAGGCGATTTATCTTGCCTACGACATCATCGACAGGATCAAGGCGAACAGAAACCAGGCTCTTTCCGGTGAGTATGATCTGGCCATGAATGCATCACCACCAGCCGCTTCAGCCACCAACCTGGCTGATACGGATTTGAATGAATGGATAACAGATTTCGTTGCTGTACTGCTGCCCGGTGGCGACGGTTCGGTCGACTGCACCTCAACAACCGGTGTTTGCACGGTAGTGGTTCAATGGGATGAATCGCGGCTCGGCGGCACGGCCTCCAGTGGTGCCGCAACTGCGCAGTTTTCCTTCTCCTCCCAAATCTGATGACAAGATGCTTCTTAGCCATGTATATGCACAATAACAAAACCTGGACCATGAACAGGCAATCCGGTATTTCCCTTATCGAGATCATGATAGCGCTGCTGATTGGTTTGCTGGTGACATTCGGCGCGATACAGTTATTCATCAGTAACAAGAATACCTACCGGGTGGAAACCGCTTTATCGCGCCTGCAGGAAACGGGCCGTTACATCGTTGACACCATGGCCCGTGAGATCAGGATGGCCGGGTTCAACGGCTGTTCCAGCCGCGGCAATATCACGCCGAACATCATTGCCAACGACCCTCCACCCTATGACGGCAGCAATGAACGCGCCGTGCAGGGCTTTGAAGCAACAGGCACCAATGCCTGGACCCCGACCATTCTCGCTTATCTCAGTAATGTCCGGGACGGCACCGATGTAGTCAATATCCAGCGTGGTGATGATTGTGGCGCCCAGGTTACCGGCAATTTCGAACCGGACAATGCCAACGTCCAGGTCTCTTTCCCCAACAATTGCGGCTTTTACCAGTCACAGCCCGTACTGATCACAGATTGCGTGGGCGCCGACATCTACCAGATTTCCAATAATCCGAAAAACGACGTTACCGGGGGTAACAAGCAGACGACTGCACATGGCAACAATGTAAATACTACGGTTAACCTGAGCAAGACCTATGGCCCGGACTCTTCTATTTTTGCTTTCCGTTCCTATGCCTTTTACATAGCTCCAAGCGCCATCGATGCCAACGAACCTGCCATGTGGATGGCCAACTGGGTGCCCAATACCGACGGTACGACCACCGTCGCCGATTACCAGTTTCTGGAACTGGGTTCAGGCGTGGAGGATATGCAAATTCTCTATGGTGTCGATACTGCCGCACCCGATGAATATGCGGATACCTATGTCACAGCAGACACTGTCGATGCCGGGAATAACTGGACCAATGTCCGCAGTGTGCGTGTCAACCTTCTGCTGCGCAGCGAGGACGGCGTCACCGCGGAACCCCGGGCCATCACCTTCAATGGCGCCGTGACCAACACCGGTGCCGGCGCCGACAACCGCCTGCGCATGGTCTATACAGCGACCATCACCCTCAGAAATCGTCTGCCTTAAGCGAGAATTACGATGCAACCGAAACCTTTTGGAAAAAATACCGGGGCCGCCCTGATCACCTGCCTTATGCTGCTGGTGGTCATGACCCTGCTTGGAGTCAGCGCCATTACCACATCCACAATGGAAGAAAAAATGGCCGGCAATGTACGCAACAAGCACATTTCGTTTCATGCCGCAGAGACTGCGCTGCGTGCCGGTGAGGCGATTGCCGCCAACCTGCCTGCCGATACCGTTTTTACCGACGCCACGAATCCTACAGGCACAACCACCGGACTGTACTCACGCTCCAATGCGCTCGATGCCAACTATCCGCTCTGGGAAGATGCCAATGCAGCCTGGCAGGATGTCGCTACCAGTGACAGCCTGGTCGTGCAGGACCCACAATACATTATTGAATCCTACAGTAACGCACCCCGTGACAATGACTGCATACTGGAGGTTCCGTTACCCGCCGGCTGCATGTTGCCCGTATACAGAATTACCGCACGGGGCTGGGGTATCAATACCAACGGCATATCAATCATCCAGTCCACGTATAAACAACTGTAGTTGTTGACGATCAACTGAATTGTAACGAATTAAACAGTTATTGGAGGCATTCGCATGAAGCCTGAAAGGTTTGCATCACTTAAATACCGCATGGTTTCTACCGTTCTGGGACTTTTCCTGGGCTCACACTCCGCCATGGCAACCCTGAGCCTGCCGGACACGCCCCTGTTCGTCTCCTCGGTCACCGAGCCGCCACTGGTGCTGATCACCATGGGCCGCGATCACAAGCTGTTTTACGAAGCCTACAACGATGCCTCCGATCTGAATGATGACGGTCAATTTGACGTCGGCTATGACCCGGCCAATATCGATTATTTCGGCTATTTTGATTCCTTCAAATGCTACGAATACGATTCTACAGACGGCCGCTTCGAACCCACTTCCACCACTGCGGACAAAACCTGTGCCGGCGGCCTTGAATGGAGTGGTGACTTTCTCAACTACGTGACCACGGCGCGCATGGACGCCATTCGCGGCGTACTTTATGGCGGTTACCGTTCCACGGACACCGCTTCCGATACCACCCTGGAACGCACCCATGTGCCACAGGACGCCCACAGCTGGGGCAAGGAATACAACGGCATCGTTGCTGAAGGTTACGACATCCAGGACTACTCGCCCCTGCCTCTGCCAGGCACCGGCAAACGGCACCTGTTGGCCAACACGACACTGAGAAATACCGGCGCCGGCGAACCCCGGCTGCGCATCCTCACCAACACCGATTTCCGGGTCTGGGAATGGCTCTCCATCGAACGGCCCGTTGCTGATTCCCAGTGCGGCAACCCGACCAAGACCAACTGTGTACCCAGCGGTGGCGGCAGTGCTTATTCCATTGTCCCCGCCAGCGGGACCGACGGGCTTTCCGGACTGTTTCGCGAAGCCTATGATTGTGGCGGCGGCATTTGTTCCGACAAAACACCGGACGATAAAGGTGAGATGGATACGACCCAGGACGAGGCTATTAATCCCGCCGGTATACCACCGAATTCACCGCTGGGTTCCGACACACCGTCCATCATCGATTTCCCCAGCCTGTCAGATGCAACACCGGATATTTACGGGTTCGGCCAGGTGAATGAATATTTCACCATCATTACCGGCACACTGAATGTCAGCACCGACGGCACCTACAAGTTTGCCGTCGATGGCGATGACGCCATCGATTTTGCCATAGACATCAACTCGGACGGCGACTTCGATGACGCCGGCGAGATCGTGACATCCTTCTACGGCCCCCATGGCTTTGACGGCAGTCCCAACACGGCCAATACTTTGGATACGTTCCTGTTTGCCGGCAGCTATAACATCCGCTACCGGCACACCGAGGACAGTGGCGGCTCCGGCTATCAATTGTTCTGGATCCCCGCCAGTGGCGCAGCCGGTGGACCGACGACCCTTACCGATCTGTTCGTGCGCGTGCAGGTATGTGTCCCGGGATTACTGGAAAGCAATTGCAAGCAGTACCCTAACGGCAATTTCAAACCCACCGGTATTCTGCATGATTTCGGTGAAACCGATAAAATGAAGTTCGGTCTGCTGACCGGCTCCTATGCGAAGAATCTTTCCGGCGGCGTACTCAGAAAAGCCATGGGATCGTTCACCGATGAAATCGACGCCAACGATGGAACGTTCACCAGCACTGTGGGCATCGTCAAAACCGTCGACCGGTTCAGGGAACTGGGCTTCAACACCAGTTATACGCACGGTTCCAACTGCGGGTTTATTTTCACCCGGCCATTCAACGAGGGCGAGTGCCGCTGGTGGGGCAACCCCATTGGCGAGATGATGTATGAAGGCCTGCGCTATTTTGCCGGCAAGGGTACGCCGACATCGGATTTCAATATTTCCGCTTCCAGCAACGACGATGCCACACTGGGTCTGCCCCTGGCCGCGTGGGACGATCCCTACGACCCCAACACCGGCGCCAACGAATGCGCCAAGCCCATGCAACTGGTGATTTCCGACATCAACCCATCCTATGACACCGACAAGATACCCGGAGTTAATTCAAACTTCGGCAGTTTCTCAGGTGATATCAGTGGTCTGGACGTTGAAGCCATACTCGATAACACGATTTCCCCCAATGAACCGGAAGTCGCCGGCAGTCACTTCATCGGCCAGGTCGGCAGCACTTTTGACGGTGCACCGACACCCAAAACCGTGACCTCCCTGGGCAACATTCGCGGTCTCGCTCCGGAAGAGCCGACAAAACAGGGCGGCTATTACTCGGCGGCCATTGCCTACCATGGACTGACCACGGACGTCAGCGCCGCTGCCGAAAGTCAGAACATCAATACCCTGGCCGTGGCCATCGCCTCACCGCTGCCGCAGTTTGAAATTCCGGTCTCCGGTTCCACAGTGACACTGGTGCCGTTTGCCAAGTCAGTCGGTGGCGCCGGGATCAGTACGGCACAGGGCAGTTTCCAGCCCACCAACACCATTGTGGATTTCTACATCGAGGATATTAAAAACACCAATGCCAACAATCAGGACGCCTCATTTAATGGTGGACTGCCCTATTATAAATTCCGCATTAACTACGAGGATGCCGAGCAGGGCGCCGACCATGACATGGATGCCATCTCCGAGTACATCATTACAGTGAATGATAATGCGCTGGTGGGTGACACTTCTGACGACACGCTTTCCGTACAGATGAATTCCGTATACGCCGCCGGTAGCGTAATCCAGCACATGGGTTATATCATTTCCGGCACGACGGCCGATGGCACTTACCTGGAGGTTCGCGATACCGATACCGGCGCCGGTAGCGATCGGGATTATTTTCTCGATACCCCTAATGTAGCCGGCGCCCTGCCCTTGTCCACATCCAGAACCTTCACCCCCGGTTCGGCCGGTGGCGCCACACTCCTCAAGGATCCGCTCTGGTACGCCGCCAAGTGGGGCAGTTTTGTGGACCAAAATGACAACGATATTCCCGACCTTGCTTCGGAGTGGGACGAGGATGGCGATGGCATACCGGACAGTTATTTCCTGGTCACCAACGCCGGCAAACTCAAGCAACAACTTGAAAATGCCTTCACCCGTATAACCGAGCTGATTGGCGCCTCGGCCTCTTCAGTCGCCATCAACTCAACGGTACTGCGCACCAATTCCAGGCTCTACCAGGCCACGTTCAATACCACTGACTGGAGTGGTGAATTAAGAGCCTTTACTCTCAATCCCGATGCCACTATTGACTCGGAAGCCTGGGCCGCAACCGATGCCCTGCCCGCCCCCGGCGACCGGAATATCTTCACCACGGTGCAAAAAACCGGCGTGGACACGGCCATCTCTTTCGATGATACCGATGCGGATCTCGTCACTGCAGTTGGTAGCGGCACGTTGATTAACTATATCCGTGGTGATCAATCCAACGAGCAACAAAACGGCGGCTTCTTCCGCGATCGCAGCGTAGTATTGGGAGACATCGTCAATGCTTCACCGATTTCCATCAGCAACCAGGATTTCGGTTATGACTTTTTGCCGGATGCGACGGAATCCAGCACCTATCCGGCCTATGTTGCTTCCAAGGGAGCAACCTTTACAGGTGCTAATGGCGAACGCTTCAGTATCGTAATTGCCGGCGCCAATGACGGTATGCTGCATGCCTTTATCGATTCCACGGATACCGTGCCTTCAACCGCGGGCAAGGAAATATTTGCCTATGTACCCAGCATGATACACGGTGACCTGCCGGAACTTGCCGACATTAACTACAGCCACAGATTCTTCGTGGACGGTACGCCGCATTCTTCCGATGCCTTTATCAACGGTGCCTGGACCACCATGCTGGTCGCACACCTGGGTTATGGTGGCCGCGGACTGTTTGCGCTGGATATCTCCGATCCTGAAAATTTCACTGCCTCGGATGTCATGTGGGAATTTGACAGTAACGACAGTGCGGAGCTGGGCCATGTATTGCATTCACCGGTCATCGCCAAACTGAACAATGGCGACTGGGGTGTGATATTCGGCAATGGCTACAACAGCGCCAGCCAGACCGCCCGGTTATTCATTCTCAACGCAACGGACGGCTCAGTCATCAAAATCATCGATACGGAAGTCGGCAGCGGCGCCTCACCCAACGGCCTGGCCCAGCCCTTCCTGCTGGATTCCAATAATGATCGAATCGTGGATATCATTTATGCCGGAGATCTCCAGGGCAACATCTGGAAGTTCGACATGACCGGCAATGCCAGCAACTGGGGCAGCACCTTCAAACAGGGCAATACGCCGGAGCCCCTGTATACAGCCACGGACGACAACGGCACGACCAACACGACAGCTGATGACACTGTCCAGCCTATCACTACCCGTCCTGTCGCTGTGAACCATCCGGACGGCGGCTTCATGGTCCTGTTCGGCACCGGCAAGTACCTCGAAAATGGCGACAACACCATTCCGAATGACCCGCAGACACAGACTTTCTACGGGATTCATGACCCGAACCAGAGTACCGGCAACCCGACACCCATTGGCACCGGCCGCACCGATCTGGTTGAGCAGGAGATACTGGACGAGGTGGATGTGCTTGATGATGATAACGAGGTGGTCAACCGCGCCAGAATCGTATCCGATAACACGGTCAACTATTCCACCAAGAAAGGCTGGTATCTGGATTTGATATCACCCATCAACGGTTCCGAGGCCGAACGGGTCATCGCCAACCCGCTGGCGCGATTCGGCCGGGTGATCTTTACCACGTTTATTCCTTCCGGGGCCTGCGAAGAAGGCGGCGATGCCACCATTATGGAAATTGATGCCGTTTCCGGCGCCCGGCTGGAAAACTCGGTCTTTGATTTCAACAATGATGGTGTCATTGATGCCGATGATTTTGTAACATACGGTGGAACGCAGGTGCCGGGCTCCGGTATCTACATTCCGGCTACCCTGGCCTCACCGGCAGTCATTACGGCCGATGACGCCAGCCAGGAATACAAGCTGACTTCCGGCATCAGTGGTGAGATTACCACGACACTTGAAGCCACGGGTGCCATAACTGTGGGCAGACAATCGTGGCGTCAACTTCGATAAGAGGCGTTAGATCAATGAAAAAAACGATACATAAATCACGGGGATTTACCCTGATAGAGTTGATGATTGTCCTGACCATCGCCGCCATCCTGATGGCTGTGGGGTATCCGGCCTATAAACAATATATCACCAAGGCGCGAAGGGTGGATGCAGGCGCGAACCTGCTGGAACTTGCCCAGTACATGGAACGGTTTTTTACGGAGAACGGCCGCTACGATCAGGATACCGGGGGTACTGCTGTGTCTCTTCCCTACAATAAATCACCCAAGGAAGGTACCACTACATTCTATAACATCACCATGCCCGCAGTCTCATCGACTGCCTTTACACTGCAGGCAACACCAACAGGCGACCAGGCAAGTGACACCGAGTGCGGCGCATTGACGATTAACTCAACCGGGGTTAAATGTATCAAGGCCGGAGCCAGTTGCTCCAATAATGCCAGTGCTTCGGTGCAACAGGCGGTGAGAGATTGCTGGTAACAGGAGCCGGAGTCCGTGAACCAGACCTGCTGATTATTATTTACAAAACTCGTTGACGTTTTGCTGAACCCGATCGATGGTGGCCTGGTGTTCTTCGTTGGAAGCCCACTTGGGATTGCCCTCCTCATCCTTGATTCTGAATCGGCGTAGACTTTTGAGTTTCTCCAACAGTTCTTTTGACTGCTTGCAGTTTTTTTCCCGCAGGGCCTCCTGTTTGGCAATCGCTTCCTGCTCTTTCTCCTTTTCCTTGCGGTACTCCTCGTAGGCCTTTTCCCGCGCCAGGCGGTCGGATCGTTCTCTTTCCAGTTCCGTGTTATCCGCTTTTGACTGCGGTCTGATCACTTCGGCGTCAATATCACCTTCCGGCTTCGTCTCCGTATAATGGACATTGCCGTCTTCATCAACCCATTTGTACATGGCGGCGCTCGCGGGCAAACACAGGGCAAACGCTATCAAACCGGGCAATAGCGGGTTGCAAACAGGGTACTGTGTCAACATTGTCCGAATTTTCATGGGCAGATAACCGATTTGTTACTATAATTTGTATTCTAGATTAAATTATTCATTATTTCATAGAGATATATCATACTTTTCAGGAAAAGCTCGCAATGAAAAATTTCACCCCTTATCTCGTTATAGCCGGTCTGCTGGTCCTTTCTCCCCAGGTATCGGCCATGAAAATCTTCAAGTGTGAGGATGAACATGGCCGGGTATCATTTGCTGATAAATGCCCGGACGGTACTACCATCGTTGAGGAAAAGAGTACAAAAGAAAAGGAAAAACCTGAAATCAACGTGGCTTTTTACTTCGTTCCCAAGTGCCGTGGCTGTAATGAAATCCGTAACTATTTCAGTGAAAAAGGTCTGGAACTGGAAGAAAAGAATGTCCGGGATAACCCGGAGCTGCAGGACGAACTGGTCAAAGTGGCCGGCAAGTTAAGCGTACCAACCGTTGTTATCAATGAGAAACCGCTGAGCGGCTATGATCCGGAAGCCCTGGATAAAACCCTGGATGAGGCGGGTTACGAGGAAAGCGCCAGATAGATAATTTGTTAACTTTTAAAACTGCTTTCGTAGAGCTTGATTGTCAGTATTTATATCTAGACGGGTCCGGAAGTGGCTTGAATAATAAAGTAGTACCATTTCCGCTCATTGTACACTATACGCTGATCGCCTTTTCAGTGATACGCTGCCGAGTATCAATAATCCCATGCCCAACAGGGCAAGATTATGAGGTTCCGGTACGCTGACTGTGCCGGCATCATGGGAGAAGGGCGCGAAATCATCAATATCAAAATCACAGTCATCCACACTGGTGCAATTCTTGCTGTTCTTAACATGGGTGTTGTAGAGATCAAAATGCAATTCAAACCCTTCCAGTAATCCGCTGGTATCAATTTCGAACTGGGCCATGTACATGAGATCTTTCGGGTCACCGGTCGCCGGTGTCGGTATCTTGCCGGCATCATCCTGTGTGTTGAAGGCAGCAACAGTCATTGCAGCATCAAAGAAGAATTCGAGTTCCAGGAAATAGGTGTCAAAAATACCGTGTTGTCCCAGGTCCCCGCCGTCGAAGATAGCCTCACCGTTTTCTATCGGTGGGGTCCCGAAAATCAGGTCAGAAATTGAATAGGAAGTGCCATCGATGACAAAGCTGCCGATATCGGGCAGATTATTTTCCTGCTTCGGGGTAATGGCCACTGCCAGATAGACCGGCTGATCGTCATCAATACTGAATTTATTGGCCCATGCAAATGCATCCAGGGTGAAAACGTCGTCAGCCGTGACGATGGTTTCATCTGTGGTATCATAAAAACCACCCTCGATATTCAATTGCAGCGCAGGTATGCCGTACGCAAGGCCCGAAAGCCCTGCCAGGAAAAAACCGGTTGCCAACCTGATGAATTTTGCCACTTTTACTTTTAAACCTTGGGTTATTGATTTTTAAAAACTTCGCAATATTAATAATGCAATTATCCTGCCATTATAATTTATACTTTTAAATCAATAATATGAATTACATAACGTTTAGCATATTCAAAATATGTAAAGCTTTTCGACGCTATTAAAAGACACTTACAACATTTGAAGACCTGATTATTCCTCTAATTCATATTAAAAACCTAGATTTTACAATCAGATAGCTACAGAATCATTGCCGGAAAATAAATCTTGTCATGTAAAATTTTTCGACACATTTAACTTATTGATTAAATTGATAATTTTTGTACAAATCGTGATAATCACAGCGCAGTACCATAAACCGGTTCATTCCCATGATTAACAGGTAAAACCTCAGTAAACTAATGAAATCAACGGTGAATCTGAAGACAGTCATCGGCCTCTTTCGATCACTCACATGAAAGTTTAATCAATTGGCGCACCGGGCTTTGAGCACCTCGATGAAATAATAAAAGTTGTATTTGCATACTGTCGCAGGAATTTTACAGACAATCACCCTGGCTGGCGCATTATGGAATGATCAATCCGGATTTATTCGAACCTCTTGAATAATATGAGTATTAAGCTGTTATATTGTGAATCATCTGAACGGCACATATCATCGACTGTCACTGTCTGTTTTGCAGCATAGCCCTTGTCAATACCTTGCATCAGGGAATCAACCTGTGTATAAATTCGCGCCTTGATGATCAGGTCATGAGACTGTTTTCACTGCCGGATTAGCTCAGTTGGTAGAGCACCCGCCTTGTAAGCGGTAGGTCGAGAGTTCGAGTCCCTCATCCGGCACCAATTACTGTCTGACAAATTCGTCATTCGGGATGTTCCAGTCCATTCAAACTCGAACTCCCGGAATTGTTGAGGGTCGAGAGCTGACCCATGCCTTCCCTGGCATGGGCCCTGCGGGAAAACCTGATGGTTTTCCCAATTTCGTTCCCGACGAAATTGTCGAGTCCCTCATCCGGCACCAATTACTGTCTGACAAATTCGTCATTCGGGATGTTCCAGTCCATTCAAACTCGAACTCCCGGAATTGTTGAGGGTCGAGAGCTGACCCATGCCTTCCCTGGCATGGGCCCTGCGGGAAAACCTGATGGTTTTCCCAATTTCGTTCCCGACGAAATTGTCGAGTCCCTCATCCGGCACCAATTACTGTCTGACAAATTCGTCATTCGGGATGTTCCAGTCCATTCAAACTCGAACTCCCGGAATTGTTGAGGGTCTGGAGCGGCTGGCTATTCCGGGTCAGGAACTGGCGAGAGGGTCTGACGGATCGACGCCGTCACGAAATGGCAAGCGCCTGTCCGCATGCGTGGTCTGGTAGACCTTGCCTATCCAGTTATTGATGACCGCCTCGGCACTGTCATGCCAGGTGTTCTGCAAGCGGGGGACAATCAAATCCTCCGGAAATTCTTCCACAGGATGATTCCCGGAGCGGGCCCGTTCCACGCGGTCACGGTATTCTTCGAGAATGGCACTTGATTGATCGTCAAAATAATTTTCCGGAAATACCGGGTAGTCGTCACGTTCACCATCAATAAAGCGACCGACTTCACGTTTGTATTCCTTCATCAGGCTGATGACATCATATTCCGGATGTCCCTGGAAAAAAACCAGCCTCAGCCCGTCGTTGCTGACCGCAAGGTGCACCCCGGCCACATCACTCTCCACCAGGACCTTGAGTTCCGCTTCTCGGAACTGGATATTATCAATCTGGTTAAATCGTGAATGCGGTACGTCAAACACGGTGTTCATACCTGTGGTCAGGGGATGGTATTTGTCGACAACGTTATGCGTAAAAACACCCCAGCGTTTCTCCGGCAGGGCCCGGCGATTCACGCCAAAGCGAAACTGCAACACCGCATGGGTGGCCAGACAGGAACATAAGGTGGATGTTACATTGTCATAGGCCCAGTCGATAATTTCGATCAACGGTTTCCAGAACGGCTGTACCGATAGTTCCCGCCCGACGACATTGGCTCCGGTGATGATCAGGGCATCCAGACCGGCATCACGAACATCGGAAAATTTTTCATAATAGCGGTCGACATAAGCCTGCCCCTCGGGGCTGCGCTGCAATCCGTCCAGGGTAAACGGATGTACATAGAACTGGGCAATCTGGTTGCTCTCACCGACCAGGCGGAAAAACTGGCGTTCCGTGGCGGCCAGAGCCTTGTCGGGCATCATGTTTAACAAACCGATGTGTAATTCTCGGATATCCTGGTGCAGGGCTTCCTGTTCGGGGATGACCGTTTCACCCTCATTGCGCAAACGTTCAAAGCTTGGCAGGTCAGTGTTGGCAACCAGCGGCATGGCTTCAGTCCTGTGTTTCCAGGGTATTATAAATCAGATCCAGGAATTCCATCTCGGAACGTATATTGGCGATGGATTCTGACGAAATGGTATAGCCGTATTCGCCGGCAATGTGTTCATAACGCGGTATGCGGGCGCGAAACAAGCGCGGAAAAACCCAGCGTACGAATTCGTCAGGATTGATTTGCGCAGAAAAACGGAACTTCCTTGCCTGCATATAGATCTCCAGCTGTTCTTCCAGAAAATCATCCCGGTAATACAGCGGTTTCGGATCGGTTTCGGCGCGATGCATGAGATCGAGCTCATCCTGATCCGTCGCCTTGATATAAAGGATCAGTGTATGTTCGGCCAGCACTTCCAGAACCTCGTTGTCATCCAGTTCGCACAGGCTGCCGCCGGCATCGTTTACGAAGTGATCGTAACCATAGATGGTCCTGGCCTTGCCGATGAATTCCGGCACGTCTTTCATGGCGGCGATCTCGGCTTCCCTGTGCAGCAACTGGCGCCGCTTGAATTCCTTAAGCCCGATACCGCCGTATTCCGGATTGCCCAGTTTCCCCAGGAAACTCGACACCGGCTTCAGATTATCGACACTCAGGTTATTTTCAATGTGGATGGAGTCCGATCGAAGCAACTCGCACAGAAACGGCACCTGCATGGCCTGTTGCTTGATATTATCCAGGATAGGCTCGTCCAGATAACGCGTACCAATACGATAATCGCCGGAGAAATGGAACCAGTTGTGATTGCGTAACAGGCAGGCAAGGCGCGTTTTCCCCACGCCGGACATGCCCAGCAGGGTAATCGCCTTCTGATTCCACTTAAAAAATTCCTTACCTTTAAGACGCATATGATTGATATCACGTTAAAAAAGCGAATCCTACAACAAAGCTGTTGCAAGTGCGAATGGATCATTGAGCATCCGGATTGCCTTCAAGGACCCGATAAACGAATTCAGGTGTTAATAAGTCTTCCAGCAAGTAACGTGGATAATCCGGGTATTCAGCATTGAAGTCGCGAAGGTTGGAACGGGCCAGAGCATCCGCACCGTTCACACGGAGATTGCGTATGTGTGTCAGCCATGACATCTGCGCTCGCGTGCCCTCGATAGTCACGGATGCATAGATTTCTTCCCGCAATACTTTTTGCCGGGCTTCTACCCTGGCAATTTCACGCTTCAGTAACAATCTTTCACGTTCCAGTTCCTGCCGGTTGCGTTGCAGTCCGGCAATATCTTCCTGCAGGAACTCTACTTCCTCCCCCATTGTTTGCACGATTGACGTATCAGACACCGGCTCGGACTGCTGTGAAATCACCCTGGTCGTATCCGGCCCAGCGTTGATTTGTGTTTCAGGCATGGCTGGACCAGTCGCCGGAGATTCAGCCAGCATTTCCGATGTTATCGATCCGGATGAGGACGCTGTAATCGATTCTGTAACACCAGCGTCCGAATCGTACAGCGTTGCGGGTTTATCAACCGGACCACCCTCACCGGAGTATTGCTGGAGTGTAATAACCAGGCCCACGGACAGCACCAGGACCGCGGCAATCGACACCGGTCCCTGCCAGGACGTACTGAAAGGAACGCAGGCGAAACCCGGCCTTGATCCCGCAGCCTTGCGACTGGCGGCCAGTATGACCTCATCAATATGCTCTGTTGGCTGTTCACGGGATTCCCGGGCATAGGCGCTGGAAATTTCGCGACTCTCGTCCGCGAATTCACCATTATCAAGGTCGTGATTTCTAGTGTTCAAGCTTGCTCACCATGGCGGAACGAATTTTCTTCAGAGCATAGCGCAGGCGACTTTTCGCGGCCTCGGCGTTAATCTCTACAACCCTGGCAATGTCATCTACCGACAGACCGGCCTCCTCGCGGAGCAGAAAAACCTCGCGTTGTTCCGGCGGCAATGCCTCCACGGCCTGTACCAGGGCCGACAGGGTTTCCTGCATCTGCGCCTGGTGATCCGGCTGCTGCTGCACCGGCGCCGCTTGCTCAACGACGTGCTGTCCGTCATTGACAGCCACTGAGGTCACTGTACGACCGGCCTGACGATAGTGATCGATAAGGCGGTGCCGCGCAATCCCGAACAAATACGTCCTGAAACCGGCGGACGGCCGGTAGCGGTGTCTTGCCCTGATCAGCTTCATCCATACATCCTGGAATAACTCCTCGGCAATGGCCCGGGACTGACATTGCCTGAGGATGAAGCGAAACAGACCGTCCTTGTTGCGTCGGTAAAGCTCGGCAAACGCTGCCGCATCGCCTCTACGGTAGCTCATCATCAGATCTTCATCAGACGGTGTTTCAGGCATTCGGAAACTACCGTCGCACCGGGTTGTGATGTGCTGCCATTGTCTACCCTAACGTTGCATAAATTTTTGGATGCAGGGGCTTTTAGAGCGGTATTATCAGGGGCGCGCGCAGATTTTTCCAACCGCAGCATAGCTCACTCTATGTGAGGATTGGAAAAAGCGAGCACGGCACTGATAATGCTGCTATAGAAGGAGCGAAGCGGTCCTGCGCCAAAAATTTATGCAACGTTAGGGTCTATAGCGTTAAACGCAAAAAACCCCGAATCGGGGTTTTTGCAAAACACAGGCACCGGACATGCAGTTGACCCGGCATTTCCAGGACGGTGTACTATTCGTTGACCGCCTTCATACTCAGTCGCACCCGGCCCTGCTTGTCCACTTCAAGGACCTTGACCTTGACGAATTCACCTTCTGTCAGCTTGTCACTGACCTGCTCAACGCGCTCATCGGATATCTGGGATATATGCACCAGCCCGTCCTTGCCCGGCAGTATGTTCACAAAAGCGCCGAAGTCCATGAGTTTGGCAACGCGGCCTTCGTACACCTTGCCGACTTCAATGTCGGCCGTCAGCTGCTCGATACGGCGTATGGCTTCATCCCCGGCCGCCTTGTCAATCGCTGCCACCTTGACCGTACCGTCATCATCGATATCAATGGTCGTACCGGTCTCTTCCGTAATCGAACGGATGGTGGCGCCACCCTTGCCGATCACATCGCGTATCTTGTCAGGGTGGATTTTAATCGTGGTAATGCGGGGCGCGTATTCGGACATTTCCACGCGGGGCTTGCTGATCACCACGTTCATTTTCTCGAGAATATGCAGGCGGCCTTCTTTTGCCTGTTCCAGCGCCACTTCCATGATTTCACGGGTAATGCCGTCAATCTTGATGTCCATTTGCAGGGCATTGACACCCTTGTCCGTACCGGCCACCTTGAAGTCCATGTCGCCGAGATGATCCTCGTCACCCATGATGTCGGAAAGCACGACAAAATTATCACTTTCCTTGATCAGGCCCATGGCAATTCCGGCCACGGGTGCCTCGATTGCCACACCGGCGTCCATCAATGACAAACTGGTACCACAGACGGTGGCCATGGAACTCGAACCATTGGATTCTGTTACTTCTGAAACTACCCGGATGGAATACGGGAAAGTTTCCATGTTCGGCATGACACCCAGAATGCCGCGTTTGGCCAGGCGACCATGGCCGATTTCACGGCGCTTCGGCGTACCGACGCGACCGGTTTCACCGACACAGAACGGCGGGAAATTATAATGCAGCATAAACGGTTCACGGCGTGAGCCCTCGATGGCGTCAATAATCTGTGCATCGCGATCGGTGCCCAGCGAGGTGACCACAATCGCCTGGGTTTCACCGCGGGTAAACAGCGCAGAACCGTGGGTTCGCGGCAATATGCCGACTTCAATATCGATCTGTCGAATCTGCCTGGTGTCACGTCCGTCAATACGCGGTTCTCCGGCCAGAATGCCGCTGCGCACCAGGCTGCTTTCCAGACTGCCAATGGCGTCCGCCACCTGTGCCTTGGTCCATTTGGGTTCGTCGACCTCGCACAGGCTCTCGATCACTGCCTTGCGAATTTCATCGAGGCGGTCACGGCGATTCAGCTTGTCGCGAATGCTGTAAGCCTCGCGCAATAAATCGGCACATTGGGTGGAAACCGCTTCTTCCAGAGCGGTGTCCTTTTCCGGCGGCTGCCAGTCCCAGGATTGAGTGCCGTTTTCCTCGGCCAGGGCGATGATGTTATCAATGACAGTCTGCATTTGTTCATGGCCATACATGACAGCTCCGAGCATGACATCCTCGGGCAACTGCCTGGCTTCGGACTCCACCATCAGCACCGATGAACGGGTTCCGGCCACCACCAGGTCGAGTTCTGATTCCTCCAGATCGCTGAAGGATGGATTGAGTATGTAATTACCGTCCTTGTAGCCGACCCTGGCCGCGCCTATGGGCCCGTTGAAAGGCACGCCGGATATGGCAATTGCGGCGGAGGCGCCAATCATGGCAACGATGTCCGGGTCCACTTCGGAATCCAGGGACAGCACGGTCGCGATGATTTGTACTTCGTTTTTGAATTCTTTGGGGAACAGGGGGCGGAGGGGACGATCGATGAGGCGGCAGGTCAGGGTTTCTTTTTCGCTGGGGCGCCCTTCGCGCTTGAAAAAGCCGCCCGGGATCTTGCCCGCCGCGTAGGTCTTTTCCTGGTAGTCCACCGTCAAAGGGAAAAAGTCACGGCCGGGATCGGCATCTTTTTTAGCCACACAGGTCACCAGCACCACTGTATCACCCATACTGGCCACGACAGCGCCGCTGGCCTGCCGGGCTATGCGGCCGGTTTCGAGAGTAACCCTGCGGTTGCCGAATTCGAATTCTTTTCGTACTACGTTCATATTGATTTACCTGGATATGAGTATATGGAATGTCTGCTCCGGTACCCGCGACGGTGGCGCGGGTACCGCATCGTTTCAACTACTGGTTTGCTTGGCGTTCGGTGGAATGGACCGGAACGAGGCGCTCATGGCGTATTATTTGCGCAGCCCCAGCCGCGTGATGAGTTCGCGGTAACGATTGATGTCTTTCAGCTTGAGATAGTCCAGCAGACTGCGGCGCTGATTGACCATTCGCAGCAAGCCCTGACGGGAGTGATGGTCCTTGGTGTTTTCCTTGAAGTGTCCGGACAGATCGGTGATACGGGCGGTTAACAGCGCGACCTGGACTTCGGGCGAACCCGTGTCATCACTAGATCTTTGATATTCCTGGACAATTTCTGATTTTTGTTGAGCACTTAAGGTCATTAATTTTCTACTCCAATTCGTCTCTCATCATTGACGGCGCGTATTGTACCCGCCAGTTTCAGCATGAACAAGAAAAATGCGGTACGGATACGCATTCATCAGGCTCTCAACATCCGTCGCGGCGCAACCCGGCCGTCATCGAGAATTTCTCCCAGACCCAGAAACCGGCCATCCTCGTGAAAAAGCCGTACATAACCGGCAACAGGCGCCCCGGGCACCTGCACGGCCTGACCCTGCAGAAGGTAGTAGGCAACGCTGTCGATCAATGTCAGTTCCGGCATGGTTGCAACCGCCCGCTCGGCAGGCAGCAGCAAGGCATCGAGCGCTTCCAGCCCCAGCCCGGCCAGTGACTCAAGTTCATCAAGGTCATGCATGTCCGTATCCCTGAACGGACCGGCCGCCGTGCGCATTAAATCGCTGACATGGGCGCCACAGCCGATGGCATGGCCGATGTCCTCGACCAGCGTGCGTATGTAGGTGCCCTTGGTACAACGAACAAAAATTTCCAGGATATCATTTTCAAGCCGCAGCAAACTGAGTTCATGGATGGTTACCGGTCTGGCTTCACGCTCCACCTCGATACCCTGATAGGCCAGTTTATACAGACGCTCACCTTTGTACTTCAGCGCCGAATGCATCGGGGGAATTTGCATTATATCGCCGCGGAACCGGTCCAGAATCGTTTCCAGTTCGTTCGCACGGATAGCCGGTACCGGCTGTTCATTGGTCACCTCACCGGCAGCATCGCCGGTGGTCGTGGATATGCCAAGCCGGCACACCGTGTGGTAGGCCTTGTCCGAATCGAGCAGGAAACCGGACATCTTTGTGGCCTCGCCAAAACACAGCGGCAATACGCCATGCGCCAGTTTATCGAGGCTGCCGGTATGACCGGCTTTTTGTGCATGAAACAGACGTTTGACTTTCTGCAGGGCCTCGTTCGAGGTAATGCCGGCCGGTTTGTTCAAAACCAGAATTCCATCGACCTTGCGGCCTTTTGCATTGCGCCTGCGCCCCATGAGCCGATTCAGTCCGAGGAGCGATCCAGGTTATCGATCAAATCAGTGATGCGATGGGCGCGTTCAAGATGGCTGTCGTATTCGAAATGCAGCCTGGGCGTTACCCGCAGCCGCAGCACGCCGGCCAGGTGCTTTTGATAAACATAGGCATCGGTATTCAGTTGTTCAACCAGCGCCTGGCTGCCGTTCTCCCCGCCCAGCAGGGTAACCAGTACCGTGGCCTGCCTGAGGTCGGGACTGACTTTGACAGAAGATACGGTCAGCATACCACTGGCGCCGCATATACGGTTTTTTTCCAGGTACATGGCCAGTTCACGCTGGATCTGCTGGGCCACACGCTGACTGCGCGGGAATTCCCTGGTCATGAACGGCGATTACTGGATGGTGCGTTCAACCTTGACACGTTCGAATACCTCGATCTGATCGCCGGGTTTGACATCATTGTAATTTTTTACGCCAATGCCACATTCCATACCGGACTTCACTTCGTTGACATCGTCCTTGAACCGCCGCAATGATTCCAGTTCGCCCTCGTAAACCACTACATTGTCACGCAGGACGCGGATGGGATTGTTGCGCTTTACTACACCACTGGACACCATACAGCCGGCGACATCACCGAATTTCGGTGAGCGGAAGACCTCCCGCACTTCGGCAATGCCGAGGATTTGCTCGCGAATTTCCGGTTCCAGCAAGCCATTGATTGCTGCCTTGACGTCATCGACCACGTCGTAGATGACGCTGTAATAGCGCATATCCACGCCTTCTTCATCGACCAGCTTGCGGGCCGAGGCATCGGCGCGCACGTTAAAGCCGATGACAAATCCATTCGAAGCCATGGCCAGGTTGATATCGGACTCGGTAATACCGCCGACGCCGGAGTTGATCACAGTGACCTTGACCTCATCGGTTGACAGCTTCTGCATGGCATCGGACAGGGCCTCGGCGGAGCCCTGTACGTCGGCCTTGATGATCAGGTTGAGATTGGCACCTTCGCCCTCGCCCATTTGCGACATGAGATCTTCGAGCTTGTTCGCGTGTTGCTTTGCCAGCTTGGTTTCGCGGTATTTGCCCTGGCGGAACAGGGCAATTTCCCGGGCTTTTTTCTCATCGGGAACCACGACCATTTCATCACCGGCCGTGGGCGTTCCGGACAGTCCGAGAACTTCAACCGGGGTTGAAGGACCCGCTGTTTCAATTTCCTTGCCCATATCGTTCAACATGGCGCGAACACGGCCATATTCGTGACCACTCAGGATCACGTCGCCCTTATGCAACTGGCCGTTCTGGACCAGCAGTGTGGCTACAGGACCACGGCCCTTGTCAAGACGTGACTCAATGACCGCACCGGAGGCCGGACCGCTGGCGTTGGCGCTCAGTTCAAGCAGTTCCGCCTGCAGCGAAATGCTTTCCAGCAATTCGTTGATACCCTGTCCGGTGATAGCCGATACCGGTACGAAGATGGTGTCACCACCCCAGTCCTCGGAAATAACATCAAACTTGGACAACTCCTGTTTGATACGGTCGGGATCCGCGTCTTCTCTATCTATCTTGTTGACGGCGATGATCAGCGGTACGCCGGCCGCCTTGGCGTGGTTGACCGCCTCTTCCGTCTGCGGCATGACACCGTCATCCGCCGCTACTACCAGTACCACAATATCGGTGACCTTGGCTCCGCGTGCCCGCATGGCCGTGAATGCCGCATGGCCCGGTGTATCCAGGAATGTGATACTGCCGCGACTGGTTTCAACATTGTAGGCGCCGATGTGCTGGGTAATACCACCGGCCTCGCCGGCCGCAACCTTGGTGCTGCGGATGTAATCCAGCAATGAAGTCTTGCCGTGATCCACGTGACCCATGATGGTCACGACCGGGGCGCGAGGCTGTTTTTCGCCCTGCTCTTCGGCGGCCTGCAACAATTCCTCCTCGATGGCGTTTTCTTTCATCAGTTTGGCTTTATGCCCCATCTCTTCGACCACCACGGCGGCGGTTTCCTGATCGATGATCTGGTTGATGGTGGCCATGGTGCCGAGACCCATCAGCAGCTTGATGACTTCCGGGGCCTTGACCGACATTTTCTGGGCAAGATCACCGACGGAAATACTTTCCGGTATCTCCACTTCACGGACGATGGGCGCCGTCGGCATGGCAAAGCCATGTTGCTTGTTGTGTTGACTCTGCGTGACGGTAGTCTTCGGCTTCTGTCGCCGCTTGCGGCGTCCGGATTTATCCGTTGCCACATGCAGTTCCTGGCGGCTGTCCCTGCCGCCACGCCGGTCCTTCTTGTCCTTTTTATCCTTGCCGGATTTTTCCGCTTCGGCGGCGGGTTGAGCCGGCACGGGTTGGTCGGCAACTGTGGGTGGTACACTGGTTTCCTCCGGTGATGCCTCTTCGGACGCCCGGCTAACCACTTCTTCCGTGTTGGCCTCAAGGGATTTCTCACGCTCGGCCGCTGCGGCTGCCTCGGCTGCGGCCTGTTCGGCGGCGAGACGCTCTTCCTCGGCCTTGCGAGCCGCTTCCTCGGCGGCTTGCCGTTCCGCCTCTATGGCAGCCTGACGCTTGTCTTCCTCGGCCTGCAGTGCCGCGTTTTCTTCCTCGATGGCGCTGCGCTTCATATAAGTGCGTTTTTTGCGGAATTCGACGTTGACCGTCTTGGTACGGATCTTCCGTCCGGCGGAGGTAACCGGTACCCGGATCTCACTCTGGCTTTTACGTTTCAGGGTTATTTTTCGTGGTTCCCCGCTATCATCCTTGCCGTGTTTTTTGCGCAGATGGCCGAGCAGTTCCGATTTCTCATTTTCGCTGATGGGATCGTTTTCAGCTTTCTCGGGCAGGCCGGCCTCCTTGAGTTGCTCTATGAGCCGCTCAACCGGGATACCCACGGTTTCTGAAAATTGTTTGACGGTTACTTCAGGCATCGGCCTTTTCCTCGCTGCTGCTTGGATCGTTTTCAAACCACGGGATTCGTGCTGTCATGATCAGTTTGGCGGCCACCTCTTCATCCATGGCCTCGATTTCCTGGAGTTCATCCACGGACAGTTCCGCCAGGTCTTCCATGGTGACGATGCCGCGACTGGCCAGTTCATAGGCCAGGGCGTTGTTCATGCCTTCCATGTTCAGGAGATCCTCGGCGGGTTCGGTATTACCCAGCTTTTCCTCGCTGACAATGGCCCGGGTGAGCATAATATCCTTGGCCCGCCCACGGAGTTCGGCCACCAGTTCATCATCGAATTCCTCTATATCCAGCATTTCCTGCTCGGGAACGTAGGCGACTTCCTCGACACTGGAAAACCCTTCCTGAACCAGGATGGAAGCGACTTCCTCATCCACCACCAGGTTTTCCATGAACATCTTTATCAGTTCCTGGGATTCCACTTCACTCTTTTCTTCCGCCTGCTGGGTTGACATCACGTTCAGTTCCCATTGCGACAGCTCACTGGCCAGTCGAATGTTCTGGCCGCCACGGCCGATCGCCTGGGACAGGTTTTCTTCTTCCACCGCGATGTCCATGCTATGGGCGTCCTCATCCACGGTGATGGAGACGACTTCCGCCGGCGCCATGGCGTTAATGACGAATTGGGCCGGATTTTCATCCCAGAGAATAATGTCAACGCGCTCACCGGCAAGTTCGTTGGATACCGCCTGGACGCGGGAACCGCGCATACCGACACAGGCACCGATGGGATCAATACGCGGGTCGTTGGCCTTGACCGAAATCTTGGCGCGCGATCCCGGATCCCGGGCGGCGTTGAGGATTTCTATGAGACCGTCATTGATCTCCGGAACTTCAAGTTTGAAAAGTTCAATCAGCAGTTTCGGCGTGGTCCGGCTGAGAAACAACTGGGGTCCGCGGGTTTCGGTACGTACTTCCTCCAGGAAGCCCCGCAGGCGGTCACCGGCACGGACAATTTCACGCGGGATCATTTTCTCCCGGGGTATGAAGGCTTCGGCGTTGTTACCGAGATCGAGGATCACATTACCCCGTTCAGCCCTTTTGACCACACCGCTGACCATGGTATTGACCTGGTTCTCGTAGGCTTCCACCACCTGCTGGCGTTCCGCCTCGCGGACTTTCTGTACAATCACCTGCTTGGCCGTTTGCGCGGCAATCCGACCAAAATCCACCGATTCCATGGGTTCCTCGATAAATCCACCCACCTCTATATCGGCCTGTTTTTCCTGTGCCTCGGACAGGCCGATCTGGCGCGATGGAAATTCGATTTCCTCTGCATCATCCAGCACCTCCCAGCGTCTGAACGTATCGTAGTCACCGGTTTTACGATCAACGGCGACGCGGGCCTCGATATCCTCCCGGTTACGTTTTTTCGTGGCGCTGGCCAGGGCGGCCTCTATGGCCTCGAATATAATTTCCTTGCTGACTCCTTTTTCATTGGAGACAACATCCACCACGGTCAGAATTTCTTTGTTCATAAACGCACGTCTCTGTTAGGTTAAAAAGCCCCGCAATTCTGCGTGACAACTATCGATATACGGATTACTTACCGAAAATCCGCAACCAGCCTGGCCCTTTCAATATCAGCCAGGGGCAACCGGTAACGCTGCTGATCGTCCTCGATGGCTATGGATGATGAATCGACAGACACCAGGGTTCCCTGGAAGCGGCGGCGCCCTTCGACCTTGCCATGCATACGCACCTTGATCGTTTCGCCCAGGTAACGCTGAAACTGGGGCCCGGTGAATAGCAGGCGATCCAGTCCGGGTGATGATACTTCCAGCATATAATGACCCTTGATAGGGTCTTCCACATCCAGCACACCGGCGACCTGGTGACTGACCCGCTGGCAATCATCCACGTCAATACCGTCATCACCGGCCTTGTCTATATACACCCGCAACGTCAAGCCAGACGCCGGAGTTAATAATTCAACCCCCCAAAGCTCGTAACCCAGGCCGGTCACAACGGGCTCAAGCAATGCGGTTAATTCCTGACTTGATCGATACATGTCACTGAAAACAAAAAGTGGGCACTAGGCCCACTTCCAGAATCCGTTGATTCATCCGCTCCCGGTCATTTCCAGCCAACCCGGACTGCCACGAAAATATCATCAACTCTATGTCTATCCAGTATAGTCATCCGGGCGCTACTCCGCCAGATGGTCCGTGAAGTATGAATAATACCTATAAAAAAAGCCCGTTACGGGCCTTGAGTCTGGCATTGGTCGCGCCTCTCGGAATTACTGCGACCCTGGCCCTCTGTATGCACGTGACGCGCGAATAGCCCGTCACATACACCTGAGTATTGGTAGCGGGGGCAGGATTTGAACCTGCGACCTTCGGGTTATGAGCCCGACGAGCTGCCAGACTGCTCCACCCCGCAATTGTTCCTGTTTCTATCTCTTTGTATCCCGGGTCGCAACTGCGACCTTCGGACCTTATCGATGCCGGGGAGCCCGACGAGCTGCCAGACTGCTCCACCCCGCAATTGTTCCTGTTTCTATCTCTTTGTATCCCGGGTCGCAACCGCGACCTTCGGACCTTATCGATGCCGGGGAGCCCGACGAGCTGCCAGACTGCTCCACCCCGCAATTGTTCCTGTTTCTATCTCTTTGTATCCCGGGTCGCAACCGCGACCTTCGGACCTTATCGATGCCGGGGAGCCCGACGAGCTGCCAGACTGCTCCACCCCGCAATTGTTCCTGTTTCTATCTCTTTGTATCCCGGGTCGCAACCGCGACCTTCGGACCTTATCGATGCCGGGGAGCCCGACGAGCCGTCACCCCGCATCAGAGTCGGCGAATACTACAGTCTGGTTACCGCTTTTTCAAGACGAACCAGACAATTGATTCGCCGGGGCATTCATTATTAATGAATTAATCACTGGTTCATCGTATTACGACGCGCTGGCGCTTTCCCTGCCAGTCTCCGGGCGCCGCGGCGAATACTCCGGGACACAGCGTTTGACAGTTCAGGCAGCGTCCGGATTCATCCAGTTGCCATTTAAGCAGATGATACCAGTCACGCTCAATCAGCAATTCACCACAGCCATGGCACCAGGTGCTGCCACCCTGCCGGTCGTGCACATTGCCGGTATAGGCGAAATGAACGCCGTTGTTCATGGCGATGTCCCGGGCTCTCGCCAGGGTCGATGCCGGCGTATGTGGATAATCCAGCATTTTCCAGTCCGGGTGAAAGGCGGTGAAGTGCATCGGCACATCAGCGCCCAGGTTTTCCACCACCCATGATGTCATATTGTTGAGTTCCTCGTCGGAATCATTCTCACCGGGAATCAGCAGGGTGGTGATCTCCAGCCAGACGTCGGTTTCATGCCTGATATATTGCAACGTCTCCAGCACCGGCTGCAGGTGGGCACCCGTGATCTTGTGGTAAAAACGTTCCGTGAATGCCTTCAGATCAACATTGGCGGCGTCTATATGTTGATAAAACTCCCTTCTCGGATCATCGCACATATAGCCCGCGGTCACCGCCACGGTATGAATGCCCTTTTCGCGGCAGGCATCCGCCGCATCCATGGCATATTCCATGAATATGACCGGGTCATTATAGGTAAAGGCAATACTTTGACTGCCGCTGGCCAGGGCGGCCTCGGCCAGTTGCCCGGGAGTGGCCTGGTCGGCGAGCGTATCCCACTCACGGGATTTGCTGATATCCCAGTTCTGACAGAATTTACAGGCCAGATTACAGCCGGCGGTGCCGAATGACAGTACGGAGGTTCCCGGCAGAAAATGATTCAAGGGTTTTTTTTCAATCGGATCGACACAAAAACCGCTGGAACGTCCATAAGTAGTGAGAACAATGGCGTCATCCCGGCATGCCCGTACAAAGCACAGCCCCCGCTGCCCTTCATGTAATTTACAGGCGCGCGGACACACGTCGCACTGTATCCTGCCATCATCAAGTTGATGCCAGTACCGGGTCGCGACGCCGCTGATTTGTGCAGAGGATGTTGCCATGTCATTTTCCATACGTTCTATACTTTATATATTCGGGTCGATTTACCGAAATCAACCACCGCATCGATAACCCACTGATGTAAATTTTATTATTCATTTAATTTCAGATGGTTAGAGATAAATAAAATACAGTATCCAGGGTCATGCGCAGGAATTCCCGTCAGTCACTGGTATTTGGAAATATAGCCCATATATATCCGCAAGGGCAGGATGTCAGGGATGCCATGAATCTCCGGTTAACCCTGAACAGGTATGAAATTTTTTTAATGATATGTCATCAGTCTCACAACATCACAGTCTCAGCGGTCGGCGGCCGGCCGCTGTAAATGGGTATTTTTATCCCGGTGACGCCGGCGAGTTGGCAGCCCTGGTCGAGAAGCTGCTGACGCCGCCCGCACAGGGGAAGACGCCCAAGGCCATCATCGTACCCCATGCCGGCTATATCTATTCGGGTGCTGTCGCTGCCAGCGGCTACTCGCATCTGGCGGGACTCGATAAGCGGATTTCCCGCGTGGTTCTGCTGGGGCCGGCTCATCGTGTGTATGTGCAGGGCCTGGCGGCAAGCAGCGCTGGCGAGTTTGCCTCACCCCTGGGCACGATTCCGGTAGATAACGAGTCCATTGACCGACTGCTGGAACTGCCCCAGGTCCGCTTCAATGATGCCGCACACGAATACGAACACAGTCTGGAGGTGCATCTGCCGTTTTTACAAAGACTTTTCAGTCATTTTAAACTGGTCCCGATGCTCGTGGGCGAGGCCGACCCGGAAACCGTGGCCGATGCGCTGGACCTGATCTGGGGGAGTGATGAAACCCTGATCGTCATCAGCACGGATCTCAGTCATTTTCATGACTACGATACGGCCAGGGCTATCGATGAGGAAACGGCACGTGCGATTGAAAATCTGTCCAGCCAAATCGGCCCGGAACAGGCCTGCGGATGCAAACCGCTGAACGGCCTGCTGACACTGGCGCGCAGGAAAAAACTGCAAATCATCAATTATGACCTGAAAAACTCCGGCGATACCGCCGGTGATCGTCAACGTGTCGTCGGTTATGGCGCCTGGGGTCTTTATTGAACGGAAGCTACACAAAACAGCAACAACGCCAGATTATTGAAGTTGCCCGGACAACCGTGGAGGCCTCCGTAAACTACGGCAATCGCTCACTGAGTTTGCCGGAAACGGTTGATGAAGTTTTGCAGGCGGCCAGAGGGAACTTTGTCACCCTGAAATGCGGACCGCATCTGCGTGGTTGTATAGGCTGTGTTGAAGCCGATAATCCCCTGCTGCGCAGTGTCGCTGAACACGCTTACGCGGCAGCTTTCAGGGATCCCAGATTCTCTCCGGTCAGCCGCCCCGAGCTGGACAGTTTGACCGTGTCCGTATCCATTCTCACGCCCATGCAGCCACTGGATTTCGTCGATGAAGATGACCTCGTCAGGGCACTTCGGCCCGGTCATCACGGGCTCTTCATCGAAAAAGACGCGCGGCAAGCCACGTTTTTACCTGCAGTCTGGGAGAACCTGGCCTCGCCGGTCGAATTTCTTAGCCAGTTAAAACTGAAAGCGGGCCTGCTGCAGGAAGAAGTACCGCAACGGGCCTGGACCTATACAGCAGTGACAATTACAGAATAATCCCCGCGTTATCGATGCTTGTAAATGACCGGATGGACCGTGTGTTATGAACTGCACTCGTCTAACGATGATTGCCTATCTGACCAGGCACTCTCCAACCGACCCGCGTAAACAGGTTTCACCGTCAAACCAGATTGCATTATCCAGCCGCGTGTCGGTGAAATTGGCCCCGCCGATGACAGCGCCGCTCAAGTCAGCGTAAGAGAGATCGGCATTGGTAAAATTTGCATAACTCAGATCCGCTTCGCGAAAATCAATCCCCTTGAGACTGGCATCGGTAAAATCCGCGAAACCGGCATTAGCCTTGAACACAACCGCGTAATCCAGCTTTGACTGTTTGAAATTAGTGCCCAGCAAGGTGGCCTGGTCAAGCCGGGCATCACGCAACACGGCCCCGGTCATATCCTGATTGCCAAGGTCAATCCCTTGCAATTTACAATAACTCCAGTCGATCCCCGGTCGCGGTGGCTGGTAACATTGCGCGCCGTTTTCCTTTTCTCCCGGGTTCAGTATCAAACCACCCATGATCAACAGGATGCTCAAAGTTACCAGGTAGATCATTGCCCGGCTCTTTCCGGGTACGGATTCCCGCGTGTAAATACTGCTGAGAACATGTGCCCGTTGTCTTCGATACAGTGGGAACTCCGGATTTTCATCCATCCGGCGATCGCGGGCCCGGCGCCGCTCTTCGGCCATACCCGGACGTCCCTGCGAACGCCGCTGCCCTGTACGTTCATCCACTTTCAGTTGCTCTTCAAGCAGCCTGGCGTTATCTACGGGTGTATCCTGCATAACCGGCGGATACAGGTCTGCATGCTCATTCAGCGGCTGCCAGTCCTCCTTGTCCCTGGAGACGAGGTCGGTGTCGTGAATCCTGCCAAGCAACAGATATTCGCCAATCACACGCGATGGAAACGGGCCCTTGACCGTACCGTTTCGATTCAGATACCAGAGTGATTTGTTTTTCATACAATGCCCATTGTCTGATAGCGGCCAGGTGCCGCCGGGGAAATCCGGGCAGCAATTGACCGGTTCAATGTAGATACAGTCAAGTTTCATGCCAGTTTGACGCCCACTACGGCATGGAAGCCGTCAATTTAGCTGTCCGCTATCAGCAAGGCGTGATAGGAAACCGGCAACAGCCGCTGAACAGCTGTTGTTGAATACTATTTAAACCACGGCCCGCCTGTGTAATCCGGCGTCAACCGGATCAACTGAATAGCAGAACAGATCCGCTCGACAATGGCCCGGCATTTGATGGTTCCCGGTCGATGACTTATACCGCGTGGATGGAAATGATAGAATGGAATTCAATCATTAAGGTCAGAATGCAAATCACATGATCGGGATATCGAATCAATGAACAACCACGAACAACGGCTTCTGTCCCGCCTGATCCGGGGTACGGGCACAGTCCTGCTTGCAGCAGTCACAACAGTGCACGCAGAGGAGTCCATCCGTTTCAACGTGGTCAAGGATGACGCAACAGAACGTCACATTTCCATCGTTCCGGAAGCCGGGTATACAGAGAACGGTGTACTCAAAAACAGTCATAATCCGAATTCCATTGTCTATCAACATGCCCGCATGCTTGAGCGATTACGGCGGGAAAGCAGGGAAATATCCGCTGCTGAAGAGATCATGGATGCTGACTCAGCGGCGATTGATCCCCTGGCAGCAACGCCGGTTGAGGAAAAAAAACCGGATCATATTTTTTCCGCCGGCAGGGAACGCAAAACCGTACTTGAAGAGCTGATCGAACTGGAAAAGCGTAGCGGCAGGGCCTTGCCGCCCGCCGATTAACAGCGTCAGGTTTGTATTATTCGGTGTAATCCCGGTTAGAGGCATAGGCTTCGGCCTTTTGTCGCGCAGCTTCAGCCTCGGTCAGCTCACCCCTCGCCTCTCTTGCCTCGGCAATCACCATCCAGTTGCCCGATAATAATTGCCGGTTATCACCCGCCAGACTGTTTGATTTACCGGCCATCGCTATAGCGTCAAGCCACTGTCCTGAACGAAGTTTCAATACACTCAACTGGTGCCATAACCATGGATCCTTGGGTTTGATTCGAATACCACGCTCAAGGCTCGCCATGGCCCTGGAGTTATCACCACGGGCGGCCAGGGTTTCTGCTTCATCAAGCGCAGCGAGAACCACCGGTTCAACGGGGCCGGCCGGCATCTGATTGTCATCTGCCTGCACCGGATGTTCCCCGGGAACAGGATCCATCGATACAGGAACAGGAGCCACTGCTGTTGCCTCGTCAGGCTCAGCCGTATCGGGAGTCTGTGCCCGGCTGTGATCTTCCACTGGCGCCCGGGTAGTGTCGACACCGGCACACGCTGACAATGCCAGCAGAGCAGTCAGCGTTATGAACGGCAGAAGTCCGGACGGCAATTTATTCACAAATCAGACCCGGTTCCGGCGCAGCGTTATCAGGAAATACAATGGTATGATCATTATGGCAGTTACCCTCGAAATCACGGACACGGACCCTGCGGGTCCCCTCAACGGACAGGGATGTGAGGGAACCGGGGCCGACAGACTTCATAATATCACCCCAGATCTGCATGGCTCCACTGGCACCGGTCAGCCCGGTGGCACTGTTATCGTCCTTGCCCACCCAGACCACACCCAGGTAATCAGCACCGAAACCCGCAAACCAGCTGTCACGCAAATCATTGGTGGTACCTGTCTTGCCGGCAATAACGGTACCGGGAAAAGTGGCCTTGAGTGCGCGTGCGGTGCCGGATTCAACCACGGTTGTTAGCATGGAATTGATCACGGCCACATGCCGGGGCTTGACCACCTGTTGTATATGGATTTGCGATCGTTGCAAGGGCTTGCCGTTACGTGTCAAAACTTCGCTTATCACCGTCAGCGGTGTACGAAAACCGCCACTGGCCAGCACCTGGTAGAGTTGCGTAACTTCAACCGGTGTTAACTCGATGGCGCCGAGCAACAACGATGGATAGCGATTGAATGGACGCTCCAGTCCGATCTGTCGCAATAATCCGGCTACCTGATCAAGGCCGATTTCCATACCCAGGTTAACAGTTGCCAGATTGTAAGACCTGGCCAGGGCCTCCAGTAATGTTACCCGTCCGTGACTTTCACCACTGTAGTTCCCGGGCCGCCAGATCTCCCCTTGTTTCAATTCAATCCCGATTTCCCGGTCATCAATATAAGTGTGGGGATGATACCCGTGAGATGAAGATATCGCGGCCAGGTACACAAATGGTTTGATCAGCGAGCCTATGGGGCGACGACTGTTAAGTGCCCGGTTAAACGAACCGGCGGCAGAACGGCGGCTACCCGTGAGTGCCAGAACCTCACCGGTATCGGCAGAACTGATTATCGCTGCCGCCTGCAGATCACGTGTATGTTTATTCGATGATCGTTCGAGGATTTGCAGTCTTTTTTGTACACTGCCTTGCAGCTGCTTCTGGACCAGGGGATCCAGTGTCGTAAATATACGCAGTCCTTCGTTTTGCAGATCCTTGAGTTGGTAGGTCTGCAGTAAGCGATTTTTCACCAGGTCAAGAAAAGCGCCCGTGCTGTTATGGCTGATGCGGTTTTTTGTATCAACCCCAAGTGTCTCTGTCTGTGCCGCTGCCAGTTCCCGGTCATCCAGAAATCCGATTTCATGCATTTCATCCAGAACCAGATTACGCCGTTGCAGTGCCCGCTGCGGATTCCTGACCGGGTTGTAAAAAGAAGCACCCTTGACCAGCCCGGCCAGCAGCGCCAGTTGTGCTGTTGTCAGTTCCTGTAGCGGTCTGCGGAAATAGAATTCCGCCGCAGTTCCAAAACCGTGAATACCTTTTGCGCCGTCCTGACCGAGATAGACTTCATTGATATAGGCCGCAAGTATCTCTGCCTTGCTGTATCTGATCTCAATCAACATGGCCATGACCATTTCGTTCAATTTTCGCCGAATGGTTCGTTCAGGGCTCAGAAAAAAATTCTTGACCAATTGCTGGGTCAGAGTGCTCCCGCCCTGCACAAATTCGCCCGATCTGAAATTCGCGATAAACGCGCGAGCAATTCCCCTCGGATCAATTCCGGCATGGGAAAAAAAACGACGATCCTCAACCGCAATCAAGGCATCAACCAGGCTCTGCGGAACCTGGTCGTAGGGTACGAGTATCCTGTCTTCATTATGAAGCGGATAAATCTTGCCAATAAGCCGGGGTTCCAGCCGGAAATAGGCCAGGCTCCTGCCGGTATCCTGCACAGTGATTCGGGATACCTTGCCGGATGCAATCACAACTGTAATTTTCTGTGCCGCAACATGGCCATCCCAGAAGGAATAATCACGGGTGTGAATCGTGACTGTGTCAACTGTTCGGTTATAGTGGCCAGGCCCCTGGTCAGGGTTCCCGCGCTGGTAACCGACACCTGTAAGGATGGTTTGCAGGGTCTCAGAGGCGAGTGGCTTGCCGATATATATCTCGACCGGACGGCCGTAAACCCGCGCGGGAACAGACCAGGGAGTTCCACTGAATTTTGCCTGTATCTGTTGATCCAGGTAACCCAGGTAAGCAGCAAAACCGATAAATACAACTGCGCTAACGAGAAATGCGTGGACGTATAACCGACTGAATTTCTGTGATTTTTTCTGTCTGGTTTTGCCTTTAAGACGAGATTTTTTCATACCTGCAGAGACTTCCGAATACTAAAAAAAAATGCCCCGGTATGATGGGGCATTTTCAATGTATAGCAAGCAGCGGATTCGATGTCTTGTCCCGCAGCCTGTAAAGCAATGTTCAGGTGACGCCGGTGGCGCCACCTCGGAACACCTTGCTTCTATCTCCTGCGCCGGGTGGCCTTCTTGCGTGCCGGTGCTTTTTTCCTGGTAGACTTTTTCTTCGCCTTTTTCTTGGCGACTTTCTTTTTCGCTTTTTTCTTGGCAGCCTTCTTCTTGGTCTTTCTCTTGGCTACCTTTTTCCTGGCAGCCTTCTTCTTGGTCTTTCTCTTGGCTACTTTTTTCCTGGCAGTTTTCTTTGCTACCTTCTTGCGTGCCGGCGCTTTCCTTCTAGTCGCCGTCTTCTTTTTCGTACTACGCTTCTTTGCTGTTTTCTTACTTGCTCTTGCCATAATCTTAGACTCCCCTGAGAATCAATGATGAATTTGACATGAGTTTACGTTTATTACAGATCGATAAACTCGCAAATATTATAGTTATGTTTTTCATTTTTTCTATATATTTTTAAAAAAAAACGATTAATGTTAGTTATTTGCAACAACCGGAAAGAAAGTCATGAAACAAACATGTCGCAAATCATCGGGTTCAAGTGAAAGAAAACTGCTGCAATTCGATCCTTTTTAATATCATCCGAAACATTTTCCAGACACAGATCCCGTCTTCCAATACGCTCAAGCACCTGAATATTTCCACTCAGGAATATTGTTCAAGACCTGAAAATACGGCTTTTTTTATAGTCTCAACGTCACCAACACCATCAACGCGCAGATAGCGCGGCGCATTCTCCTCATCCTCTCTGGACCATTGTTGATAGTAATCGACAAGAGGCCGGGTCTGATCATGATAGACATTGAGTCGATTCCTCACTGTTTCCTCACTGTCATCATCCCGCTGCACAAGCGGTTCACCGGTGATGTCATCCTTGCCTTCCTCTCGCGGCGGATTGAATTCGATATGATAGGTGCGTCCGGATTCCAGATGAACTCTGCGGCCACTCATGCGCTTGATAATATCCTCGTCGGGAACCACCAGCTCCACCACATAGTCGATATCGATGTTATTTTCTTTCATGCCATCCGCCTGGGCGATGGTTCTGGGAAATCCATCGAACAGGTAACCATTTCTGCAATCATCCCTGGTAATGCGCTCCCTCACCAGGTTCAGTATCAACTCATCCGAAACAAGTTCGCCGGCATCCATTATTTTTCTGGCTTCAAGGCCCAGCGGTGTGCCGGCCTTGACAGCGGCGCGCAACATGTCGCCGGTGGAGATTTGTGGTATGTTGAAGTTCTCACTTATGAAACCGGCCTGTGTGCCCTTGCCTGCCCCCGGTGGTCCCAAGAGTATGATTTTCATAATATTTTCCCCTATCTGTTATAATGAAAAAAGTGTCCAAACTGAGAATTCCCATAGTTTTTGAATGAGATTATGAAGATTGAACTCGAATCAGGACTGCATGATAAAAACAGGATATCTGCGTATGCAGATGACCATATCATCGTCCGGGATGAATACATACGAAGCAGCTGTGTCATCACCGCTGACAAAATTCTTTATTCATGGAAGACATATGCGGACGGTACTGTGGCCTGCAGCGATTTTGATCCGGTTATCAGCCTGGGACCTGAAATCATACTTTTCGGTACCGGCAAAAATCTTGTCATCCCCGATATGGAACTGTGTGCATATATACAGGGTAAAAATATCGGATTTGAGTTTATGTATAACGGTGCCGCCATTCGTAGCTATAACATTCTCATCAGTGAAGAACGTAATGTGGCCGTGGCGCTGCTACTGTCATGATTTCGACAGTATCAGCCTTCGGTAAACAATGCATCGACTGAAAATCCCTCACGCTGGAGGATCTGTCGTAAACGGCGAATAGCCTCAAGCTGGATCTGCCGTACCCGTTCACGGGTCACTCCCAGTTCGTTACCAATCTCTTCCAGTGTCGAAACTTCACGACCGTGCAGACCAAAACGCCGCTCGACGACCGCACACTGTTTCTCGCTGAGTTGTGATAACCAGGTGTCTATGTGCTTTTTGACGTCGCTATTTTGCAACAACAGTGAGGGATCGGTATTTTGCTCATCGGGAATGGTATCCAGCAGTGATTTCTCGGATCCGTAGATACTGGGCGAATCAACAGATGATATCCGCTCATTGAGTCCAAGCATGCGTTTAACCTCTTCAATAGGCTTGTCGAGCATTTCCGCAACGTCTTCGGGCGTGGGTTCGCGGTCGAGTCGCTGTGCCAGTTTACTGGCTGCCCGCAGATAAATATTGATCTCCTTGACCACATGTATCGGTAAACGCACGGTGCGTGTCTGATTCATCAGGGCGCGCTCGATGGTCTGTCTGATCCACCATGTCGCATAGGTGGAAAACCGGAAACCGCGTTCCGGATCAAATTTCTCGACAGCGCGTATCAAACCGAGATTCCCCTCTTCAATCAGGTCCAGTAATGCCAGCCCCCGGTTCATATAACGTCGCGCAATCTTTACGACCAGGCGCAGGTTGCTTTCGATCATGCGTTTACGTGCCGCTTCATCGCCCTGCTGCGTCCTGCGTGCAAAGTAGACCTCTTCCTCGGCTGTCAGTAAGGGTGAGAATCCGATTTCGCTGAGATATATCCGGGTTGCATCCATATCACCCTGGGAGAGCGCACGGTTTTCCAGGGTGATGACGGGTTCCGGTTCTTTTTCCACCTCATCACCGGAAACCAGTTCACCGGCATCGTCATCATCCGGCAGATCATCCACTTCCAGATCGTCCGGAATATCCGGATCTTCAGTCAGTTCTTCGACAGGTTCTTTGGGTTCGGTGGGTTTGTTACTGGAAGTTTGTGTCATGACATCAGACGCGGGTAATTATCAGGACCTGGGCAACAATGTCAGCGGATTCACTGATTTACCATTTTTCCGGATTTCAAAATGAAGTTGGGCCTGACCGGAACTGTTCGTTCCCATTCTGGCAATGACCTGTCCGGTGCTGACAGAGTCGCCTTCCTTGACCAGTAATTCACTGTTGTGCGCATAGGCGCTCAGGAAAGTTTCGTTATGTTTGATAATAATCAGTCTACCGTATCCTAACAGCCCACTACCACTGTAAACGACATCTCCCTGTGCAGCCGCCTTGATATCTTGTCCCAATCGGCCGGCAATATCCACACCTTTTTTGGAGGTGAGAGAACCGGAACGCATAATTTCACCTTGCACCGGCCAGTGCCAGGCCAATTGATCCGTTTGTCCAACGGCCCCGCCTTTCAGTGTTTTATTATCTACAACTGCCTCTACGGGCTGTGGTGAAGATGGTTTCACGGCTGCGGGAGCGTTATCCACGATCGGCCCCGGTTGCCTGCTGATAACGGGGCCCGGCTGTACCACCGCGGTTGCCGGTTCCGGTGGCGGCTTCAGGCGAATAACCTGTCCCGGATAAATCGTATACGGTGTGGTGATGCCATTCCACGTGGCGACATTCCGGTAATCAAAGCCGTAATTCCAGGCGATGGAATACAGTGTTTCTCCACTGGCCACGACATGATACCCCTGGTGCTGCCGGCCGGATGCGGATTGCGATGCCGAAGCTTTGCGAACCGGCTCGGGTTGAACTGCCCTGACTGTGGTCGTTGGCTCACTGTCAGGGACACGATTGACCACGGGTGCTGTTCCTGTTGATGCGCACGACGCCAGCAATAACAGCAACGGCAATGACTGCCAGCTATGATATGTGTCTAATACTCTGGAGAGGATGTTTTTGTGCGGGCAAAAACATTGGCTGAATAGCCGATGATGCGCAGCAATAATACGACTCCTGAAATTAATGCTGTTTCCGGAATCCATCCATGAAATGTAAATATACCGGCGCAGACCCTTCAGCGTATGAACATCCGCGAAATACATGATTACCCAACGCCTTCCACCATCGGCACGAAACTGACCCAGTCAAGGCTTTGTTCCTCGAAACCCTGCGCGGTACGTGTGATCAGCAACAGTTTCTGTTCGCCGGTCAGGCCTACCGGGATCACCATACGTCCGTTATCTGCCAGTTGATCCATGAGAGCACCGGGCACACCGGCCGGTGCGGCGGTAACAATGATACCGTCGTACGGTGCATAATGTGGCCAGCCCAGATTACCGTCGCCATGACGGAAGCGTATATTATTGAGTTTAAGGCTGCGCAGCGATTCACGCGCCCGTGCCTGCAGGGCCTCGATACGTTCAATGCTGTAAACTTTTTCCGCCAGCTGCGCGAGAATAGCAGTCTGGTAACCGCAACCGGTACCTACTTCCAGCACTTTCTTCAGTCCATTATCCGTGAGCAGTGCTTCTGTCATCCTGGCGACTATATAGGGTTGGGATATGGTCTGATTGTAACCGATGGGCAGGGCCGTATTTTCATAAGCGCGGCTGGCCAGGGCTTCATCAACAAAAATATGTCTCGGGGTCCCGGCAATGATTTCGAGTACACGTTCGGAACGTATGCCCATATCCCGCAGCTTGTCCACAAGACGGTTGCGGGCGCGTTGCGATGTCATCCCGATACCCTGCAAATCAGAATTCATTACCTAACTCCAGCGCCCATTGATTCAAATTATCCAGTGTTGAGTGAGCTGTCAAATCCACCTGCATCGGTGTAACCGAAACACGGTTATGGTTGACTGCATAAAAATCCGTACCCGGACCGGCATCCTGCTCGGCGCCGACCGGTCCGACCCAGTATATAACCCGACCGCGCGGATCCTTGCTGCAAATGGCCGGTTGTGACTTGTGGCGATTGCCCAGACGGGTGATTTCAATGCCATCAAGTTGTTCCAGGGGCACATCCGGAATATTGATGTTCAATAGCAACTTGGTGTCAATTGCGGGATTCTCCAGTCGCTGGATCAATGACAGGGCAACATGGACGGCCGTATCGAAATGCTCATCACCCATCAGTGACAGCGCCATGGCCGGGCGTCCCAGGAAGCGCCCCTCCATGGCCGCAGCGACGGTCCCGGAATAAAGCACATCATCGCCCAGGTTGGCCCCGGCATTGATACCGCTGATAACCATATCCGGTTCATCATCGAGCAGACCGGTAATGGCCAGGTGCACGCAGTCCGTGGGCGTGCCATTAACGAAAATAAAGCCGTTTTCGGCTGTATCGGCACGTAACGGTGCATCGAGTGTCAGGGAGTTGCTGGCGCCGCTGCGGTCGCGATCCGGAGCAACCACGGACACCCTGCCCAGGGATTCCAGGGCCGCATGCAATTTAACCAGGCCCGTGGCCTGGTAGCCGTCGTCGTTACTTATGAGGAAATGCATGGATGTGTGTGACTGTTTTTTGGTGAATAGTGATTGGTGATTGGTAAATAGTATCTCGTATTGTAATCCAACCACCATTCACTATTCCCTATTCCCCATTCACCATTCACCATTAATCAGCAAAAATTCCAGCAACGCCTTCTGTGCGTGCAGGCGGTTGCCCGCTTCTTCCCAGACCACACTTTGCGGCCCGTCTATCACCCCGGCGGCTACCTCATCGCCACGATGAGCCGGCAGACAATGCATGAACAGTGCATCCTTGTCCGCCAGGGACATCAGCCGTTGACTGGCCTGGTACGGCGCAAATATCGCACGGCGATCAGCTTCCTCGGCCTCCTGCCCCATACTCGCCCAGACATCGGTCACCACGAGGTCGGCGCCGGAAACAGCCGCCTCGGGGTCGGAGGTGATAAGAACATTATCCCGATCCAGATCAACGGCCCCGGGATCCGGGCGGTATTGATCCGGGCATGCCACGTTAATGCGAAACCCCAGTAAATGCGCGGCATTGATGTACGAGTGACACATATTGTTACCGTCACCCAGCCAGGCGACAGTACATCCGGTCAGACTGCCACGGTATTCCATGTAGGTCTGGATATCGGCGAGCAACTGACAGGGATGATAGGAATCCGACAAGCCGTTGATGACCGGGATATCGGCATGACCGGCAAAGCGCACCAGTTTATCGTGCTCGAAGGTACGCACCATGACCGCATCCACCATTTTCGAAAGCACGCGGGCCGTATCTTCCATCGGCTCTCCGCGACCGAGCTGGGTGTCATGGGGTGAGAGAAAAATGGCCATTCCGCCGAGCTGATTCATGGCCGTTTCAAAAGACACCCGGGTCCGGGTCGAGGATTTCTCGAAAATCATGGCCAGTGTTTTGCCGGCCAGTGTCTGCCGGGTTTTACCCTGTTTCAAATCCCGCTTCAGGCGGATGGCATGCTCGACCAGGGCGACCAGCTCATCCAGGCTGAAATCATTCAGCGTCAGGAAATGTCTGATTGTCATTGTTTTCCACCCCCGGAAAATTCTTCAATGATTGCTGTCACGACAGTAATGACTTGCCGCAGTTGTTCCGGCTCCATGATTAATGGTGGTAAAAGGCGAATGACATTACCCGCCGTGACGTTAATCAATACGTTTTTATCCAGCGCTTTCTGTACCAGTTCAGCACAGTCGCGGTGGAGTTCGATGCCGATCATGAGTCCTTTGCCGCGGATTTGCCGTACCTCCACGTTCCCGGAAAGTGCCTCGGCCAGACCCTGCAAAAGCAAACGTCCCGAGTCACCGGCGCGCTTTTCGGCATGGATCTCCTGCAACACATCCAGCACACTGAGTGCGGCCCTGGCCGCCAGTGGATTCCCGCCGAATGTGGATCCATGGCTGCCGGGTTGCATCAGGTCTGCTGCCTGCCCCCGCGCCAGGCAGGCGCCAATGGGCACGCCATTGCCCAGCGCCTTGGCCAGCGTCATGACATCCGGCTGGATATTCTCGTGCTGGAAGGCAAACCATTTGCCGGTGCGACACATCCCGGTCTGTATCTCATCCAGCATCATCAGGCAGTCATGCTGATCACACATCTCCCGTATAGCAGCGAGGTAACCGCTGTCCGGGATGACGATTCCGCCCTCACCCTGGATCGGTTCAACCAGTATGGCGCAGATGTCCGGATCTGTTTCCAGGCGATGCTGAATCGCCACCACGTCATTATAGGGAACGCGGGTAAATCCCGGCATGAGCGGCGCAAAACCCTGCTGTACCCTGCTGTTGCCGGTGGCGGTCAACGTGGCCATGGTACGGCCGTGAAAACTGCCTTCCATGACCATGATCTGTGGTGACGAAATATTTTTTTTCGTCGCATGCAAACGCGCCAGCTTGATGGCAGCCTCGTTGGCCTCGGCGCCGGAATTGCAGAAAAACACCTTGTCCATTCCGGCCAGAGCCGTCAGGCGTGCAGCGAGTTGTTCCTGTAGCGGGATGCGATAAAGGTTGGATGTATGAATCAGCGTGGCCGACTGATCAGCCAGCGCGGCACTGACCGCCGGATGCGAGTGGCCAAGAACACACACCGCGATACCACCCAGCGCATCAAGGTATCGCTGACCTTCTGTATCGTACAACCAGACACCTTCACCGCGTACGAAGGCCTTGTCGAGTGGCGCGTAGTTATTCATCAATGCATGAGTCATGATATTTTTTCACACGTATAAATAAAGAAGGCAGCCCTCATCGGGCTGCCACTCCGGTTGGTATTCGCGTGCGAAACTGACGGTCAGATCTGGCTGGTCTTGTTATTGATCCAGGTTTTGCGCGGCAAATGACCAGTTAACGAGTTCCCAGAACGCTTCCAGGTATTTCGGCCTGGCATTGCGGTAGTCAATGTAATAAGCATGCTCCCAGACGTCACAGGTCAACAAGGGTACCTTGTCATCGGTCAGTGGCGTGCCGGCATTACTGGTATTGACGATTTCCAGCGCATTACCGTTTTTAACCAACCAGGTCCAGCCGGAACCGAAATTGTTAACGGCCGAATCCGTGAATTTCGATTTGAAATCGTCCACGGAACCGAAGGCTTTCTCGATAGCCGAGGCAAGATCGCCGTCGGGCGTGCCACCGGCGCCGGGGGCGAGTGAATTCCAGTAAAAAGTGTGATTCCAGATCTGGGCCGCATTGTTAAAAACGCCACCGGCCGGTGCATTTTTAATGATTTCTTCCAGGCTGGCGTTTTCAAATTCGGTGCCCGGGATCAAACCATTCAATTTGGTCACATAGGTCGCATGATGCTTGCCATAATGGTATTCCAGGGTCTCCTCGGAAATATGCGGGGCAAGCGCGCCTTTGGCGTAGGGTAAATCGGGCAGTTTGTGTTCCATCTATAACCTCTCTATATGCTGAATATTATTTTCTGAGTCAGCCGGTGATTATAAGTTAATCGTCACATCAGGGAAACTACGGCCGTAGCGGAAAGCAAATCCGGGGCAGCAGTACAGGCGTCATATGACAATTCCAAGTCATTGAAAATCAGTGCAAACATCCATAGATGCCGGTTTATGTTAGGCTTTAATACGTGATCGAAATCCCGCAAGCGCAGACACACATCCGAGTGCCCTGGACCGGCAGCGTCAGACGCTCCCGGGGCAGCCCATGAACGCAGTCGAACTCAGTCTTTTCAGCAGCCGCATGCAGGCCATCTGTGACGAGATGGGGGCCACACTGCGCCATACCGCCTTTTCGCCAAACATCCGTGACCGGCTGGATTTTTCCTGTGCCATATTTGATCAACAGGGACAGCTATGCGCACAGGCCGCGCATATACCGGTTCATCTCGGCAGCATGGCTTTTGCCATGCGTTCGATAGTCCGGCGCATGGACTGGCAGGCCGGTGATTGCATCATATTGAACGATCCGTTCCTGGGCGGCACACATTTACCGGATATCACCCTTATCAGTCCGGTTTTCCACGGCCAGGACCGGATTGGTTTCGTGGCCAACCGCGCACACCATGCCAATATCGGTGCCGACACACCCGGCTCCATGCCGGTGGCCACCAGGCTGGAAGAAGAAGGCCTGATCATCGAGCCCGTCCATCTGATCAAGGCATACCGCGCCTGCAACAGCGTCTGGAAGCGACTGCGCTCGGCACTGGACGTTTCGGCCGAAGCGGATCTGAACGCCCAGTCAAGCGCAAACACGACCGGATTGCAGCGCCTGCAGGAACTTGTCGAACAGTTGGGAACCCGTCGCTACAAACACGCACTGCATGCACTGAATGATTACGCGGCACGCATGGCCGATACCGGTCTCGCCGGGATCCCTGCCGGTACCTATACCGGCAATGACTGCATGGATGATGACGGCCAGGGTGCCGAGGATATTCCCATCAGGGTTGCCATCCGAATTGAATCCGGTCATGTCAACGTCGACTTCCATGGCACCGCGATGCAGGTTTCCGGCAATATCAACTGCCCGCTGTCGGTCACGGCGGCCGCGGTGTATTACTGCTTCTTTTGCCTGATGCCGGCCAATAGCCCGGCCAGCGCCGGTGCCTTTCGCAACATCTCCATCGAGGCGCCGGATGGCTGCCTCGTCAATGCCAGACCACCGGCCGCCGTTGCCGCCGGTAATGTCGAAACCAGCAGTCGTATTGTCGATGTCATTCTCGGCGCCCTGGCTGGCGCCATCCCGGAGCGGATCCCGGCTGACAGCCAGGGCACCATGAATAACGTGGCCATGGGGACTGCGAACTGGCATTACTACGAAACCCTGGCGGGTGGCATGGGCAGCGGTCCTCGCGGCGGCGGTCTCGACGCGGTCCAGACCCATATGACCAACACCAGCAATACACCCGTTGAAATACTGGAAATGCACTATCCATTAAGGGTGCTCCGCTATCAGATCCGTCACCATTCCGGCGGCAAGGGCCTCAGACCGGGAGGTGACGGACTGTTGCGTGAATACGAATTTCTGGAACAGACCAGTGTCAGCCTGCTCACCGAGCGCCGGCGGCACCGGCCCCGTGGGCTTGCCGGCGGTGGAGAGGGTGCGGCGGGGATCAATCTTCTCAATGAACAACCGCTGCCGTCCAAGGTCACATTCAGGGCCCAGCCCGGTGATCGGCTGTCGATCCTGTCGCCGGGTGGCGGCGGCTGGGGATCAGCCGACGAAGCCGGGTCAGTGTAATTATTTTCAGGCTGTTTGCATTCCCGGCGCTGGCGACTAGAATGCAGACCAAATCAACTCGCGAGGTACTATCAGAATGACCGTTGAAGAACACATCAGGAAAACCATTGCCGAAAACCCGGTCGTCATTTTCATGAAAGGTACACCGGACTTCCCGCAGTGCGGATTCTCCATGCGCACATCCCAGGCCCTCAAGGCCTGTAATGTGGAATTCGCCTACGTCGACATATTGGCCGAACCCGAGGTTCGTTCGACCCTGCCGACCATTTCCAACTGGCCGACCTTCCCCCAGGTATTCATCAACGGGGAACTCATCGGTGGCTGCGATATCGCCATGGAAATGTTTGAAAAAGGTGAATTACAAAGCCTGGCACAGGCGGCTGCCGGCACTGTAGAGCAGAGCTAGATAACTGTTCCGGATTTCGCTGCAGTTTGATTGATCTATAATTCTAAACAGCTATTCAGTCGAGTTCCAGTTCATCCCATATCGTCGGCTTGCCGGTAATCGCGGCGATATCGGCAAGCCGTTGACGATGAAACTCAACCTCTTCATCAGCGGGTAACAGCACCCGCAATTGCGGCCGGTTCGCCGGCAGTTCAACCGCTTCCAGCGACTGACCTCTCTCCGGTCCGGCATGGTCCAGGGTCAGATGCGTCTGTCCGCCCGTGAGCAACAGGTAGACATCGACGAGGATCTGGGCATCCAGTAACGCTCCGTGCAACTGCCGTTGCGAATTATCCACCTCATAACGCTTGCACAAGGCATCAAGACTGTTTTTCTGACCGGGATGTTTTTCCCGCGCCAGCACCAGGGTGTCGAGGATGCGGCAATGGTCGCTGACCTGTCCCCAGGACTTTCCCAGGTTGGCCAGTTCGGCGTTGATAAAACCAACGTCGAACGGTGCGTTGTGGATGATCAGTTCACTGCCACGGATAAAATCCATGAATTCCCGGGCGATGTCGGCAAACACCGGTTTGTCCGCCAGTGTTTCATTGCTGATACCATGCACATCATAGGCTCCATCCTCCACATCCCGCTCGGGATTGATGTACTGGTGATAGACATTGCCGGTCTTGCGGCGATTGATCAATTCAACACCGCCGATTTCAATGATCCTGTGGCCCTGTGTGGGTTCCAGACCGGTGGTTTCCGTATCCAGTACTACCTGTCGCACAAATTCATCTCCTGCACCGTCATCACAATATCACCAGTTCGTCGATACCCCGGTTGGCCAGGGCGTCGGCACGTTCATTACCGGGATCACCGCTGTGTCCTTTGACCCAGCACCATTCCACCTGGTGATCCTGGACAGCCTGATCCAGACGTTGCCACAGATCGATGTTCTTGACAGGTTTGCGGGCGGCGGTTTTCCAGCCGCGTTTTTTCCAGTCGGCAAGCCACTGGCTGATACCGTTTTTGACGTATTCGGAATCGGTAACTATACGCACCCGGCAGGATTTATTCAGGGCTTCAAGACCCTTGATAGCGGCGGTCAGCTCCATGCGGTTATTGGTCGTCTCGGGTTCACCACCGTACAGCTCCTTTTCCCTGTCCCGGTATTGCAGCAGCACACCCCAGCCGCCGGGACCGGGATTGCCGCGACAGGCGCCGTCCGTGAACATGATTACGCGGGCATCACTCATGCCGGGACCGCGCGCTGGGCTCAATCAAACCCGATGTGATCATGCGCCGCCGGGCCTGCCATGACATTTTCACCGGTGTCAGCGGAATGACGCGCTTTTTGGCCACTACTATGTAAGCGCCGCCCAGAAACGCCCAGGCGTATCGCCCCAGCTTTTCCATGAATTCAAGACGTTTCATTATGCGTTGGTGTTGAATGGGCGGTCGAAAATAAAAATGCTCGGTCTGGACAATTTCAAAATCGAGCAATGTTAACCAGTCCTTGAGCCTGGGCAAACCGAGAAAGCGGCCGCACCAGGGAGGTTCGTCCCGCCAGGCCAGAAATAAACGCCACAGGCCCCACAAACTCCAGGGGTTAAAGCCGGCAATCACTACATGCCCCTCGCCGATCAATACCCGGCCTGTCTCGCGCAGGATCTGATGCTGGGATCTCTCGAATTCCAGCACGTGCGGCAGCACAACAACATCGACACTGTCACTCTCGATCGGCAGGCTGTCGCTGCTGATCAGTACATGGTTATGTGCGTCACTGATATCGTCCCGGTACAAATCCAGCACTACCTTGTGGGCAATACAGCTGTTGTCGAGCAGATCCACGTCGGTCAGGCGCCCCAGTTGCAACAAGTGGTAACCGAACAGGCGATTGAGAATGGTGCCCAGATAGTGTCTTTCCAGGGCCAGCAGACCCTGGCCGAGACCGGTTTCGAACCAGCGCTGCAACTTTTGTCGCAGCAGGTTTGCGGGGGTGTAGGTGTGTTCCTGCAGAGAAGTCATCAGTATCGGCCAATGTGATTATAGCCCAGTATAAAATCGAATGGGCGTAATGAAAACGTCACCTGCCTCCACCACAACTGTATAACATCATGTTTTGCTTGACCTGAAGCCTGCGCATCCATAGCATTGCGGCATGCGAATATCCGGTCTGCCAGCAGTTGTCTGCCTCACTGTACTGACAACCGCCTGTAATTTCACTCCCGTCAGGCAAACCGACCAATCACCACAACAGGCGGAATCCCGCTCCCCCGCGCCCGGCAGCATACTGATCCAGCCACGCACTGCCACGGCCACGGCCAGACAGGGCACAGAGGAGGATCAGACCGCGGCGGTAACGCCGGCAAGCGATGATCGTCAGCCCGATGACCTCTGGCAGCTCATTCGTTCGCAACTGACGCTGCAACGAAACCTGGATAATAAAAAGGTACAGGCAAAACTGGCCTGGTTTGCGCGCAACCAGGATTATCTCGATCGTGTCTCGGATCGGGCACAACCCTATCTTTACCACATCGTTACTGAAATCAAACGCCGGGGTCTGCCCATGGAACTCGCGCTGTTACCGATCGTGGAAAGCGCCTATCAGCCGTTCGCGAATTCGCCGAGTCATGCCTCCGGCCTGTGGCAATTCATACCGGCCACCGGCAAACGGTTCGGTCTGAAACAGAACTGGTGGTATGACGGTCGCCGGGACATCGTGGCGGCCACCGATGCGGCGCTTCGCTATCTGCAGGAGTTGAACAAACGCTTTAACGGTGACTGGGAACTGACGCTGGCGGCCTACAATGCCGGTGAATACAACATCGAACGCGCCATCAAGCGTAATATCGGCAAGGGACGGGGTACGGATTTCTGGTCGCTGGACCTGTATCGAGAGACCGAGAATTATGTGCCCAGCTTCCATGCCATTGCCGAAATCATCGCCAACCCGCAAAAATACAATCTCCGCATCAGACCCGTCAGCAACGAACCCTATTTCACCGTCGTGGACGTGGACGGCCAGATCGACCTGGCCAGGGTGGCCGAACTCAGCGGCCTTGACATGGATGCCATCTATACCCTGAACCCGGGCTTCAATCGCTGGGCCACGGACCCCGGCGGCCCGCACCGGCTGCTACTGCCGGTGAGTACCGCAAATGCTTTCAGAACCAGGCTTGACTCCATGCCGGCCGAAGAACGTATCAGCTGGAAACAATACACCATACGCAGTGGCGATACCCTGGGAGGTATTGCGGCTCGTCACAATACCAGCGTGACGGCATTAAAAGACACCAACCGCCTGCGCAGCAACCGCATACGTGCCGGCAAGTCGCTGTTGATTCCGGTGTCCAGCAAACCCCCAGGTCACTACACGATGAGCCTGGATGCACGCCGTTTCCGGGATTTGAAACCCGCCGGAGACGGCCGAAAATATGTTTACACGGTCAGGCGTGGTGACACACTCTGGGACATAGGCCGGCATTATGGCATCAGCGTCGACCAGTTGTGCCGCTGGAACGGTATCAGCAGCCGGACCCTCCTGGCACTGGGGCAGCAACTCGAGATTTGGGTCGAAACTGATAAAGACCAGGGCAAAATAATTCCCGTCGCTGCCCGTTCAGTCAACAAGACCGAAGGTATGGTTCGTTACGAAGTCCGGCAGGGCGACTCCCTGTGGTTAATCGCCAGAAAATTCGGCGTCTCCGTTGCCGAGTTGCGCAAGTGGAACAACCTGCCCCGAAACCGGCATTTGCAACCGGGACAACACATCGACATCCATACCGCCACTACCGGCGCGTAAAAACGTTCAACGTTCGGGGTTCACGGTTCCGGGTTTCAGGTTAAAACTTTGAATCTTATATCTGATATCTGATATCTGATATCTGAAATCTGATATCTGATATCTGCAACCTGGAACGTTGAACCTAGAACCTTATACATGATCAAAAAATTCATCAAACTCTGCTTGCGCGGCCTGTTGCGTCTGCTTTATGGCGTCAGGGTCACCGGTCTTGAGCATTACCACGAGGCCGGAGACAAGGTGCTGATCATCGCCAATCACACTTCGCTGCTCGATGGGGTCCTGCTCTATGCGTGGCTGCCGGAAACGCCGACCTTCGCCATCAATACGCAGATCGCCAACCGCAGGGCTTTTCGCCCGTTCCTGAGATTCGTCAATCTGTTCATCATGGATCCGACCAATCCGCTGTCGATCAAATCCATGATCCGCTTCATCAACTCCAGGAACCGGGCGGTCATCTTTCCCGAGGGCAGGATCACCATCACGGGTGCCCTGATGAAAATCTATGAGGGACCGGGACTGATCGCCGACAAGTCCGGTGCCAGCATCTTGCCCGTCGCTATCGAGGGTGCGCAGTACAGCCCGTTTTCCTACATGCAGGGCCGCGGCCGCATTGTCCTGTTTCCACGAATCACGCTGACGGTACTGCCGCCGCGCAAAATCGAAATCGCCCCGGATGTCCATGGCTATGCACGCCGGCGCTCTGCAGCCCTGCAGATGCAGGACATCATGTACCTGCTGATCTACAGCGCCTACAACCATCGCAGCAACATTTTTTCGGCCTTCCTCGAAGCACGGAGGAAATTCGGCAAAAACACCGTTATCGTCGAGGACATCAACCGCGAACCGCATACCTATCAGCAAGTATTGTTAAAAGCCCTGGTGCTGGCGCAACTGATCCGGGAAGACACCGCCGAGGGTGAGAATATCGGGGTCATGTTGCCGAATGTCGTCGCCATGCCGGTCATGTTTCTGGCGTTGAATTACCTGCGCCGTGTTCCGGCAATGCTGAACTTCAGTTCCGGTTTGCAGAATATCCTGCGTGCCTGTGAAACCGGACAGATCCGCACGGTTTATACTTCGAGAAAATTTATCGCCAATGCGGGCCTGGCGCAGGTCGCCGAGACGCTGGAAACCAGGCTGAACCTGATATACCTCGAGGATCTGAAAGCACGGCTGGGCCCCGGCAAGAAGTTATCCGGATTCATTCGCAGTAAAATGCCGGACAGGCATTTTCGCAAAATCGCCAGGCACATCGATGCGGACGATCCGGCGGTTATTCTTTTTACCTCGGGATCGGAAGGTGTGCCCAAGGGCGTTGTGCTTACCCACAGTAACATCCTTTCCAATTATGCCCAGGTCAAGTGTCACATCGATTTCAGAGTCTCCGATACACTTTTTTCATGCCTGCCTACATTCCATTCCTTCGGCCTCAATGCCGGCATGATCATGCCATTGCTGGCCGGATCGAAAATATTCTTTTACCCGACGCCGCTGCACTATCGTGTCATCCCGGAATATTTTTATGAACTCGGGGCCACCATCCTGTTCGGCAGCAACACGTTCTTCAAGGGCTATGCGCGTTATGCTCACCCGTTTGATTTTTCATCAGCACGCTATGTTGTCGCCGGAGCGGAAAAACTGCACCAGGACACCATGAGCATCTGGATGGAAAAATTCGGCATCCGCATCTACCAGGGTTACGGAGTCACCGAAACCAGCCCGGTGATTTCAGTCAACACCCCCATGCAGAACAAGCTCGGCACGGTCGGCAGGGCCATGCCCGCCATGCAATGCCGAATCGATCCGGTGGAAGGTATCGATACCGGTGGACGCCTGGTCGTAAAAGGCCCGAATGTGATGCCCGGTTACCTGTTACACGGTGGCGATGGTCGAATTTCCTTCCCCGAAACACCGCATGGCAAGGGCTGGTATGACACCGGTGATATCGCCAGTATCGATGACGAAGGCTTTATAACCATCCTCGGCCGTGCCAGGCGTTTTGCCAAGATCGGTGGCGAGATGATCTCCCTGACCGCGGTCGAGGATATTGCCATGCAGATCTGGCCACAGCACAATCACGCAGCGGTCAGCCTCCCCGATGAAAGAAAAGGTGAAAAAATCATTCTCGTCACCGACTTCGAGGAAACCTCGCGCAAGGCGTTCCAGGAACATGTCAAAAAACACAAGTACAGTGAAATGACGATTCCCAGACAGGTCTTGTTTACCCACGAATTTCCGGTGCTGGGCACGGGAAAGATCGACTATCCGATACTCACCGAACTCGCCCACGCTGCCGATCAGTCCGGTGAAAGCTGGTTAAGCCGGCTGACCAGTTTTGTCAGAAAGCATGACAGCGGCGGCAAGGCCGCAATCACCGCAGCCGATAGCACTTCCGCTAACAACTCCGCTGGTGCAAGTGAAGAAACAGATGACGTGACCGGCAAACGCTGAACGCGGCCCGGGACGCTGTTTCAACCGCCGTCACCGGTCAATGGCACGAAACTGACCGGTAATGCACTGCGCTCATGAATGGCTCCGCGGGCGTCCTTTTCCAGTACCTTCAGTGTCTGCACCGCGCCCTGATCACCCACCGGAATCACCAGCCGGCCACCGGGACGCAATTGATCGAGCAGCGGTTGCGGCACCTGTTCCGGGGCAGCCGTCACCAGTATGGCGTCGAAGGGGGCCGCCTCCGGCCAGCCATGATAACCGTCACCAATACGAACCTCGATATTGTTGTATCCCAGCCGTTGCAGCGTGCGTTGGGCGCGCTTTCCCAGGGGTTCAACAATTTCAATGCTATACACCTGGCGGGCGATTTCGCCAAGGACGGCTGCCTGGTAACCGGAACCGGTGCCAATTTCGAGAACAACGGCATCGCCGTCAATGTTGGCCAGTTCGGTCATCAGCGCCACGATATAGGGCTGGGAAATGGTCTGGTCATGACCGATGGGCAACGGCCGGTTCAGGTAGGCATATTTACGCATATGCCAGGGGACAAATTCGTGCCGCGGTACCCGTTCAATAGCGGTCATCACCGCCTTACTGAACGCATCGATTCCGGTGTAGTCCTGCGTACTGTAGACATCATCCCGTATGGACTGCAGGAGTTCGGCCCGTTCCGATGCGTATTCATCCGTACCTGCGGCACCGCCTGACTGTTCGAATATGGACATGACAATGAATAAACACACCAAATGAGTCTTGAATCTCATCCTCTCTCCCGATCGTTTCCGTAACCCTGAGCCTGTTCAGAAACCTGCAATCAGGTCAGGGATTGCCCCCGGTTTCCGATGCCAGCCGGTGGGCATGCCGGGTGGTTTCCGGTAGTTTGAAACGCGTCGTACATTGCATAACATACTCGATCGCAGTAGCCAGCGAAACCCGGTGTCCCCGTGAGATAAACAGCGGTTTACAGCCGGGGCGCGTGCGCAGGACCGCACCGATGGTTTCTCCCCGGTGATACAGCGGAGTCCAGTCACCCCGATCCGCTCCCGGCTCGGCGTACTCACCCAGAAGCCGGGTCTTACCGACACCGATCGAGGCCATGCCGGTCAATACACCGAGATGACAGGCTATACCGAAACGCCGTGGATGCGCATAGCCCTGACCGTCACACAATAGCAAATCGGGTCGTGTTTTCAGGATAGCCATGGCGTCCAGAACCGCCGGCAATTCCCGAAAAGATAACAGTCCCGGTATATAGGGAAAGCCAAGTTCACGTTCGGCCACGGCGCAGTCCACAAGTTCGAGCGCGGGGAAATCCAGCACGGCAACGGCGGCGCGTGCGACCCTGCCCTGTTGCCGGATGCCCACGTCGACGCCGGCCACGTGTCGAATCGGGGGCAGATCGTCCACTTCGATTACCCGCCCGGCCAGTTGTTTCTGCGTCTTTACCGCATCGGCCGGTGACATATTCCAGGGATGCCGATCAGGCTGTTCGTGTTTCATGGATTGTGAACAAATGTACGGGGTTTCTCCGATTGTACAACGACAATCAGCTTCACTATCATGCCCGGGCGACAATACCTGTTCAAATAACGGAGACAGTAGTGAAACAACTCGGAGACTATATTCGTAACATTGCCGATTTTCCGCAACCGGGTATTCAGTTCAAGGACATTACACCGCTTGTCAGGCAGCCGGATATGTTGCGGCAGGTCACCCGGCAACTGGTCGAGCCGTTCAGGCAAAAAGACATCACGGCGGTCGCCGGAATGGAAGCGCGCGGTTTTATTTTCGGCACCCTGTGCGCACTGGAGCTGGATGTTGGTTTTGTGCCGTTACGCAAACCCGGCAAGCTACCCTATGATGTTCAGAGCATCGCTTACCAACTGGAATACGGCACGGCTGAACTGGAAATACATAACGATGCGCTGGCGCATGGCGACCGGGTATTGTTGGTGGACGATCTCATTGCCACCGGGGGCACGGCCCGGGCCAGTTGTGAACTCATCCGCCAGTTGGGAGCGGAAGTGGCGGGAATTGCCTTTGTCATCGAACTGGATTCTCTCAAGGGCCGTGAACAACTACGGGATTACGAGGTTCATTCCTTGCTGCATTACTAAACCCTAACGTTGCATAAATTTTTGGATGCAGGAGCTTTTAGAGCGGTATTATCAGGGGCGCGCGCAGATTTTTCCAACCGCAGCATAGCTCACTCTATGTGAGGATTGGAAAAAGCGAGCACGGCCCTGATAATGCTGCTATAGAAGGAGCGAAGCGGTCCTGCGCCAAAAATTTATGCAACATTAGGGTAAAGAGTGCTTAAGGGTGCTTCCAAAAAAACACCCCCTGCGAAATACAGGGGGTGGAGCAGGCCTGATACAGGAATGACCTGAATGCTCGATCCTGATACGCCGATGGAGTCAACTCCGGGGTAAAAGTCGCTCTGGACCGGCCGGATGAATGCTGTATTAAGAATGCGTGACATCGTATTACTATGTTTAATAACGAATCGAAATAGATAATGTAAGCTACTGAAATATATAATAATATATTACAATATTAAAGTATATTATGAACCTGGCTCAGACCAGCCCGCCATTGATATTGATGACTTCACCGGTGATATAGCCACCGCTTGCGGCAGCCAGGTAGACGGCAACCGAGGCGACATCTTCCGGGGTACCGAAACGCCCCAGGGGGATCTCGGCCAGGCGTTGCCGGTAGTAGTCATCGTCCATATCAGCCTCGGCAAAAGCGGTCTTGATCCAGCCGGGCGCCAGCACGTTAACCCGCACCTCGGGCGCAAAACTCAGCGCCAGTGACCGGCTGAATCCGATAATGCCGGCCTTGGTGGCTGCAAAAACCTGGGGATTACTGCCTTTGAATCCGTGCATGGCGAGATCCCAGGACATGTTCAGAATGATACCGTCACCCTGTTCCTTCATCACCGGGGCCACGGCCCAGCAGGCGTTTATCGTGCCCTTCAGATCCACCTCGATCAATTGATGCAGTTTTTCTTCCAGTGACGCGGCGGCCCCCACCCCGGTAAGAATATCCGCGCCGGCGTTATTCACCCAGATATCAACCCGGCCGAAGTGATCGCATGTGGTTTCAAGCAACGTGCGGATAGCCTCTCTGCTGGCCATATCCGCCTGCACGGCCAGCGCCTCACCGCCGGACGTGATAATGTCGTTTTTCACCGCCTCGGCCCTGTCACCGGATCGGCAATAATTCACCACGACTCGGGCACCCTCGGCGGCAAAAGCCAGGGCAATGGCCCGGCCGATACCGGAACTGGCGCCGGTAACCACTGCAACTTTCGATGTCAATTCAGCCATGCGGATTTTTGTATAATGTGCAAAAAAGCCATTCAGACCGGGAATGATCCTGTCATGAACACCATCAGTGTCATCATACCATCATATAACCGGGCCAGGCTGCTGCCCCGGGCGCTGGATTCCGTGCTCGATCAATCCTGTTATCCACTGCAGGTGATTGTCGTCGATGACGGTTCAACGGATGACACAGTGACCATGCTTGAACATGAATATCCGCAGGTCATGTTGATCAGACAACCCCGCTCCGGAGTCAGTGCCGCCCGCAACCGGGGTATCATGGCCAGTCGCGGCCAGTGGCTGGCTTTTCTCGATTCCGATGATCAATGGTTGCCCGCGAAACTCGCGCACCAGTTGGGCCGTATCCGGCAACAACCGGATTGTCAGATCATTCATACCGATGAGATCTGGGTGCGTAGAGGTGTTCGGGTCAACCCACAGCGTAAACACAGAAAATACGGTGGACGTATCTTCCGTCACTGCCTGCCGTTATGCTGTATCTCACCCTCATCGGTGATGATCCGCAAATCGGTATTCGACCGGGTTGGCCTGTTTGATGAGCAACTGCCGGCCTGCGAGAATTACGATTTATGGCTGCGAATCGCCGCCACCTACCCGGTTGAGTTCATCGATAAACCGTTAATCATCAAGTACGGTGGCCATGAGGACCAGTTATCTGGACAATACCCGGCCATGGACCGGTTCAGGATCCGGGCTTTGAGGAACATTCTGGAAACAGGTGATCTGCAAGCGGGTGACCGGGCGGCGGCAATCAAAACTCTTGTCGCCCGGCTCAAGATCCTTGCCAACGGCGCCCTCAAACACGGCAACGCCGGCCTGGCCGAACAATGTCAGCAACTGCTGCAATCGTATAGCGATGATAAACGCTCACCGGAAACAACTTGAACAGCTTTTACCATGCATGAACCACTGACACAGATCCTCAACTTCGTTCAAATCGATGATCGTCTTGCCACGGCCGGACAACCCACGGCGGCGCAGTTCGGTACTATCCATGACGCCGGATTTGATACGGTCATCAACCTGGCTACCCCGAGTTCACCCGGTGCGATTAGCGACGAAGACTCCATTGTGGCTGCGAACGGCATGCACTATGTGGCCATTCCCGTTGACTTCAAACAGCCACAAATACAGGACCTGGGCGATTTTTTCACGGTGATGCAAGATGACGATTATGATAAACGCTTTGTTCACTGCGCCTACAACTGGCGGGTATCGGTTTTTGTGTACCTTTACCGGACGCTTTGCCAGGGCATGGATGTGGAACAGGCTGAAGCTGATTTACACCGCATCTGGTCACCGGACCCGGTCTGGTCTGAATTTATAGTGAGAGCTGCAACCGACCCGGATATAACCGTCAAGGCGCATAGCTGATGTTACTGATCCTGTGCGCCCATCGCCCGGAAGCAACGCCGATTATCAAACACTATGATCTGTCCCTTTACAGTGGACGATCGACTTTTCCTGTTTATCTTGGTGACGATGGCCGGATTGCCCTGACGATTAGCGGTACCGGCAAGGTCGCTGCAGCCGCCGCCTGCATGAATCTTGCCCATATGGCCGGCAGCGGTACTACTGATGCCTGGCTCAATGCCGGTATTGCCGGTCATGGAACCTGTGAACCAGGGGTTGCGATGCTGGCTCATAAAATCATCGATGTTGCCACCGGCAGGACCTGGTTTCCGCAAATCCATTTTCCGGCCGGCATGCCGTCGGCTGACTGTTACACGGTTGACGCTCCGGTAAATACCCGTGAACAAGCATTGTACGACATGGAAGCCAGCGGTTTCCTCGACACCGTGACGCGGCTGGCAACGCTGGAACATATTCATGCCGTAAAGGTGGTTTCCGATAACAGTGATCGGCCGTATCAGGAAGTCACTCCCGGGTTTGCGGGCGAACTTATCGAAGCCGCCATGCCCGCCATTGCCAAAGTGGCGGATCAACTGATTGAATCCAGCAATACCCTGGCGGAAACCCGTCGGCCACACCCGGCAATGAACGGGTTTCTGCTGCGCCGGCATTTCACTGAAAGCCAGCGCCATCAATTATCCCGGCTGCTAAGCCGGTGGCATTGCCTGTATCCTGATATCGATCCGCTGCACCAATTCGCAAACCGGAAAAACGCCAGGCAAGTACTTGATGCCCTGCGCAAAGCGCTCGATGAGAGTCCTGTTCATATCGGTGTGAAAACAGAATGATCGAGACACTCTACATCGAGGAAGGTGTGCGAATCTTTCCACTGAGTCAACGAATCATAAGCCGCTTTGCCGGTGCCCGTGTGGTCGGCTGCCGACATTACGGTGAAGTATTCAATCGCAAATCGCAGAATTTCCGTCTGCAAAAACGGGCACCGGCCCTGATCCTCGCACAGAAACAGGGAAATTTTCTGTTGCCGGTGCCGGATCATTACGGCATAGGCAACGAACATAATTATTATTTTTCCCATATACTGAACTGTATCTACGACTGTCGATACTGCTTTTTGCAGGGCATGTATCGATCGGCCAACTACGTACTGTTCGTCAACTATGACGATTTCCTCAGCGCCATCAGAACGCTCATCGAGAATCATAACGGCAAACCGGTGCACTTCTTTTCCGGCTATGATTGCGATTCCCTGGCACTGGAACCGGTAACCGGCTTTGTAAAACATTTCCTACCCGTTTTCAGGGACTACGCCGACTCGCTGATCGAACTCAGAACCAAAAGTACCCAGGTACGTGCCCTGCTTGACATGCCCGTGGTGGAAAATGCTGTTGTCGCCTTCAGTTTTACGCCGCAGAGAATCGCCCGGGCACTGGAACATAAAACCCCCTCCGTTGATCGGCGGCTGGCAGCCATGGACGCCCTGCAGGCCAGGGGCTGGAAAGTGGGAATACGCTATGACCCGCTGATATACACGGAGGACTTTGGCACACAATACACCGAACTGATTCAGCACATTCATACCCGTATTGACAACCGGGCATTGCACTCGGTCAGCCTTGGCACATTCCGGCTGCCGGCAGGATTTTTCAGGATTATTCGCGGACTCTATCCGGATGAGCCGTTGTTTGCTGCCGGCATGGACGAGACCGCAGGAATGGTGGGTTATCGTCACGACCTGCAGGATCACATGATGCAACACTGCAAACGTGAAATCGCACAGCATGTGACCGCGGAAAAACTCTTCGCCTGCCACGACTGACACAAATGCTCACCGAGAATCACCTGGTGTATGTTGCCTTCGCCCTGTATTTACTGGTGGTGTTGTGGATCGGATGGATGGCGGCAGAGCGGACACACAACACGGCCGATTATTTCCTCGGCAGCAGGCAGCTGGGCCGCTGGGTAGCGGCCCTGAGCGCCGGGGCATCGGACATGAGCGGCTGGCTGTTACTGGGGTTGCCCGGCTTTGCCTATGCTGCGGGACTGCAAGCCGGCTGGCTGGCACTGGGCCTGTTTGCCGGTACCTGGATAAACTGGAAGTGGATTGCTCCGGCATTACGGCAACAAAGCGGCAAGGCCGGCGATGCGATCACACTGCCGGATTTTTTCGCTCACTGCTTCCCGGATCACGCCAGGCTGATGCGTTGTATTTCCGCGCTGTTCATCCTGCTGTTTTACCTGTTCTACACCGGGTCCGGCCTGGTTGCTGCGGGCAAATTGTTCGAAAGCGTGTTCGGCTTTGATTACCTGTGGGCTACCTGCCTGGGAACACTGGTCATACTTGTTTATACGGTTATCGGTGGTTTTCTCGCCGTATCCTGGACGGATCTGTTTCAGGGGCTGTTGATGTTTTTCGCATTAACGATCAGCGCCTTCATGGCCGTATCGATTCTCGGCGGTCCTCTCGGTGCAATCGACAAGCTCGAGTCCGCCAACCCGGCCTACCTGGACTGGTTCAGCGCGCTGTCCGGAGAGCCGGTAACGTGGATATCCATCCTCTCATTGCTGGGCTGGGGCCTCGGCTATTTCGGCCAGCCACATATCCTGGCCAGGTTCATGGCCATACGTTCCTGCAGGATGATCCCGGGGGCACGCGCGATTGCCGTAACCTGGAGCGGCTGCTGTTTGCTCGCTGCCATGGCTGTGGGAATGGCCGGCGTGCTATTGGTGGATCAACCACTGGTCGGCAGTGACAGTGAGCGTGTGTTCCTGGAGATCCTGCCCCTGTTATTTCACCCGTTCATGGCCGGACTCTGCCTGGCGGCGATTTTGGCGGCCATCATGAGTACCGCGGACTCACAATTGCTGGTGGCCTCGTCGGCCATCAGCGAGGATCTCTATCATGTATTGACACGCAAACAGTTGAGCGAACGCAGGCAATTACTTCTCGGCAGAATATCAGTAGGCATTATTTCCCTGCTTGCGCTCGGACTGGCGATGGACCCGGGAAAGCGTGTACTCGACCTGGTGGCTTATGCCTGGGCGGGTTTCGGCGCCAGTTTCGGACCCGCACTGTTGCTGACCCTGTTCTGGAAACCGGTACGCGGCATGGCCGTTCTTGCGGGGATCATCACCGGTGGCGCTACCGTCGTGCTCTGGCAATACACCGGTGACAGGCTGGTTTCCGGTGTCAACGAGATCATTCCCGGATTCATACTGGCCAGTCTTGTTATTATTCTTATCAGTCGCTCCTATAACAGCCACCAATAGAATAAATCAGTGTGCCACCTCAAACCAATTCAAACAGACGGCTGAAAATATCCCGTGTGGTCCCGGTCCAACTCTGGTAATCCGTCATGAACTGCTCCGTGTCGGCATCATCCGGGCCATCGTGGTAACCCATGGCACGGGCAATCACCCGGTTAGCTTGCGCATGCCGGGAAATCGTATCAACGGATTTCATATCATGAACCCGCATACAGGTTTCGACCCGTTTCAGGAAATCGTATGCCGATAACAAATCATTGACGGTCTCATCGTCGAGCAACTGCAGTGCCTGCATGGCAATAAGCGCTGTTCGTGTACTCTGGGTCTGCAAATCAGAGTGTTCATGGCCGAAGGCCAGCTGATAATAATGGGTGATGAAATCAATATCCATGATGCCGCCGCAACCACGCTTGATATCGAATTTTTCACGTGGACTGCCCAGTTCGGTTTCCACCCGATGGCGCATCGAGATAACGGCGTCGCGCAAAAGTGCGTGATCATAGTCACGGTAAATACAGGGCAATATACCCTGCCAGGCCCCGGTCGCCAGCGAAATTTCATCATAGACGGGCCGGCAACGTGTCATCATCTGCCGCTCCCAGATCTCGCGGCTGTCACTGGCATGATAACGGGCAAAGGAATCCGCGGACGTGATCAGCACACCCGAATTACCATGCGGCCGCAGCCGTGTATCCACTTCGTACATAATGCCGGCAGGACTCATTGCAGCAATTTCCCTGAGAAAAATCCGTACCTGCCTGCCCAGCCGGGTGAACAATTCATCGGAATTACCCGGATACAGGAACACCAGGTCCAGATCCGAGCCGAAAGTCATTTCTCCACCGGCCATGCGTCCCATGCCAAGCACCGCGAAATGCTGTTTATCCTCGTTATCAAGAAAGACAATATCAATCGCAATGCCCAGTGTATGCCCGGCAAGACGCGTCAGTGCATCCTCGGTTTCACGCTGATTGAGACGCTCGGTAAGAAAACCGATAAAAATCTGCAGCATGATTTCATTTTTGTTGATGCGTAATTGCTCAAGTGCCGCCTCGGATTCGGGGATTTCCATAGCGGCAAGCAGTTTCTCACGCATACTCGCATCATCCAGGCCACTGTCGGGATAGTGCAGGCATGTGAGTACATCCTGCCCGCGGTAAAAGATGAAACGGGTAAAGTACCAGCTGGCGCCGAAGACCCGGGTGATCAGATTCTGACTTTTATCGTCCGGACTCCATTGCTCGCGTTCACACAGGGCCTGCCAGCGTTCCAGGCTGGCCGCGGCAGCCGCAGGATTCCAGGTATTTTCCGGCAGTGCGGTCGATTCGGCTTCAGACATGTTGTTTACTCAACCATGGTGGTGTCGGGCAATATGCGTTCAAAACAGTTACGGGCGACTGCCCTGTGCAGGCTTAACAGTTCCTCGAATTCCGACAATGGATCACCCGCTGTCTTCAGATCCAGCATCGATCGTGCAATCACGGTGCGTCCGGCGCGGTCATCCGGCAATTGATGCGTCTGGCGTTCATCGATCATTTGCAAATGGTTTTCAAGCCTGCGTAAAAAAAGGTAGCTGTCCCTGATTTGCCGGGCGCTTTCCTCCGGAATGAAACCTTTTTTTACCAGAACGGCAAGCACATCCAGAGTATTGGTGGTCTTGAGATCCGTATGATCCGGAGCATTGACGATTTGTAACAACTGGATAAAAAATTCGATATCGCGAATACCACCGGAACCCTGCTTGACGTTCCAGTTCCCCGCCTTGCGGTGATACACCTGCATTTCCGATTTGATCTGTAAAAATCGCCGCAGATCCTCGTCACTCAGTGTACGCCTGAACACGAAGGGTTCCAGTCTGCGCAAGAGTTCCCTGCCGATATCCAGGTTACCGGCGATGGGGCGCGCACGTAACCAGATAAAGCGCTCCCATGGCTCGGTACTTGCTGCATAGTAATTTTCCGTATCCTCAACACCCAGCACCAGTGGACCACTTCTCCCCCACGGCCGCAATTTGAGATCGACACGGTACAAAAATCCATCGCCGGTGATTTCCTCCATCTGGCGGGAAAACTTGCGGATAAAACGTATGAGTCTTTCCGTGATTTCTTCTGCATTCTCTCCGGGATCCTCACAGACGAAAATCAGATCAATATCCGAACTGTAATTCAGTTCCTTCGCTCCCAGTTTGCCCATACCCATGACGCAGAGATCATCCCGGGTTGCAATTTCTGTCGCCAGCAACCGGTAAAACCGGCCGATGATTTCCCCGGCAAGATGACTGGTATCCATGAGTATTGCCGGATAAGGTTCCGTCCCGGCCAGGTCGCGTGCGGTAAGCTTGAATAATTCGGCGTATTTGTAGTGACGTAACTCTTCAACCGTAGACGGATCCGTTTGCGGTGGTGACCAGCTCTCACCAATGCTCGTGATACATGCCGGGTTTCGGCGGATGTAGTTGGACAGAAAAGCAGAGTAACCAAGAATGCAAAGCAGTCCACCCAGTTGACTGGCGGACAGGGTTTCTATCGCCTCGCGAAACACCTTGCCGTCCACCAGTTCATCAAAACGCCGCTGCGCAGTATCGGGATCCGCCGTTTGTGCGATCAAGGAATCAATTTCTGTTGTCGACATACGTCCAGGCTGCCACTGTGGCAGTCAACCTCCCCCTCCGCCTTCGTGCGGCTTGTTATCAGTGATTTCCGGTGAATTGCACGTTAGTAACCGGCGCTGCAGATGCTGACACCGGTTTTTTGACTGTATCTTTACTCACGCACGGACGCAAGGCAGACCGGAACCCGCTATATGACTGTGCAAGATTACCCGGCGGATGCGGTTACAATGCCGCAACAGCGTCCGCCGATCGCATCACACCTCGTTATAGATCTTCCCGCCCTGCCGGCGGAACTGTTCAGCCTTCTCCTTCAGCCCGGATTCGATGGCGTCCCCGGTATCCGCCAGCCCCTTCGCCTCGGCGTAATCGCGAATGTCCTGCGTGATCTTCATGGAGCAGAAGTTCGGCCCGCACATGGAACAAAAGTGCGCCACCTTGTGCGCCTCCTTCGGCAGCGTCTGGTCGTGAAACTCCCGCGCCTTGTCCGGGTCCAGACTCAGGTTGAACTGGTCCTCCCAGCGAAACTCAAAGCGCGCCTTCGACAACGCGTTGTCCCGAAGCTGCGCCGCCGGATGTCCCTTGCCGAGGTCCGCCGCGTGCGCGGCGATTTTGTAGGTGATGATCCCGTCCTTGACGTCCTCGCGGTTCGGCAGACCCAGGTGCTCTTTCGGCGTCACGTAACACAGCATCGCCGTGCCGTACCAGCCGATCATGGCCGCGCCGATGGCCGAGGTGATGTGGTCATACCCCGGCGCAATGTCCGTGGTCAGCGGGCCGAGAGTGTAAAACGGCGCCTCGTGGCATTCATCCAGTTCCTTGTCCATGTTCTCCTTGATCATGTGCATGGGCACGTGCCCGGGCCCTTCGATCATGACCTGCACGTCGTGTCGCCAGGCCACCTGCGTCAACTCGCCCAGGGTTTTCAACTCGGCAAACTGCGCTTCGTCGTTGGCGTCGGCAATGGACCCGGGCCGCAAACCGTCACCCAGTGAGAAGGCCACGTCGTAGGTCTTCATGATCTCGCATATCTCTTCAAAGTGCGTGTACAAAAAGCTCTCCTCGTGGTGCGCCAGGCACCACTTGGCCATGATCGACCCGCCGCGCGA